>Ga0209941_1000053_pt1 | contig 255862 bp, 226 predicted proteins | sample ThiBiot_300_plan_FD_183945 | JGI IMG/M metagenome (GOLD analysis project Ga0209941, IMG submission 183945) | Wastewater bioreactor microbial communities from Cape Town, South Africa - Thiocy_solids_1 (SPAdes) | ecosystem: Engineered > Bioremediation > Thiocyanate > Unclassified | place: South... | reverse complement strand
CTCCGGTTTGCAATGTGAAGATTTATGCAATCTTCCATCGTGATCACGCCAATGCCAATAGCCCGTGGGAGCCCCATCCTTCCCTACCATTCCTCACGGGTGAGAGGCGTCCATACCATTTCTCTCAGATGTTGGAGCCTCTACAAAACCCGGGGCGATTCAGTAGGTGTGATGTGCTCCCCATAAAACGTGCCATCTGGAATCTAGTAAAGTTCGTTTTTCGAGAGGAGAACGGACGTGAAGAAGCGATTTACGGATGAACAAATTATTGGATTTCTGAAGCAGGCAGATGGAGGCATTCCGGTCAGGGAATTGTGCCGCCAGCATGGTTTTTCCGATGCGTTGTTTTACACCTGGCGTGCCAGGTTTGGTGGGATGACAGTATCGGATGCCAGGCGGTTGCGAGATCTTGAAGCAGAGAATGCTCAGCTCAAGAAGTTTTTAGCCGAGTCGCTTCTTGATGCTCAAGCCTTGAAGGTTGCTTTGGGCCGAAGCATTAACTCCACAGGCCAGGCGTGAGGCAGTGATGGCGATGCTTGAGCAGACGAACGTTTCCGAACGCCGTGCCTGCCTGCTTGTGGATATATCACGTACGGTATTGCACTACATGCCCAAGGTGCGGCTGGAGAATGAGCAACTGCAAGGTCGAATGGTTGAGTTGGCCTCTGAACGCCGTCGTTTTGGTTATCGACGCATTCATGCCCTGCTGCGGCGTGAGGGTGTTGAAGCCAATCACAAACGCATCTTTCGCCTTTACCAGGCTGCCGGGTTGGCAGTAAAGCGTCGACGCAGGCGAGGGGGCGTAGCAGTTGAACGTGAGCAATTGGCATTGCCAAGCCAGCCCAACGAGGTATGGTCAATGGATTTCATCTGTGATGCACTGGCGAATGGCAGACGCATCAAGGTATTGACCATCGTTGATGACTTCACCAAGGAATCCATTGATCTGGTAGCTGAACATGGCATTTCGGGACAACATGTCGTGCGCGTATTGGAGCAAGCTTCACAGTTTCGTGGGTTGCCCTTGGCCATTCGCACCGATCAGGGACCGGAGTTCACCAGCAAGGCACTGGATCAGTGGGCTTATAAGAATGGCGTCCAGCTCAAATTGATTGAGGCGGGCAAGCCGACGCAAAATGCATATATTGAGAGCTTCAACGGTCGGTTTCGGGATGAGTGCCTGAACGATCACTGGTTTACCAGCCTGGCTGAGGCACGGATTCGGATATCAGCCTGGCGGCGCGACTACAACGAGCATCGACCGCACAGTGCACTAAATTACCTAACCCCGGCAGAATTTGCAGCCAACTGCCGCAGGCAAGAAGAAATAAACGGCTGTGAAAGAAATGGAAGCTAATTTATAACTGAACTTTGCTAGAACGCCCCTGGCACTACTACCGGGGGCACATCAGGTGAGACCGCCGCCTCTGGCAACGGATGTCACGGCGAAATCGAAGAACACGGGATTGATGTTCAGGGCACCTAGCCGGACCTTGTTGCCGCCTGACAGGTCGTTCAGGGTTTCGGCGAGCCACTTCGCAGGGGCGCTCGTGAAGCGGAAGTCCATCTGGTACTCGGGCTTCGGTACCCCGAACGGACGCTGCTCGCGCCGCAGCGGATTTCCCGCGAAATTCCGGTTTTTCGCCTACTGGACGAACGGATCAACCACCGTGGGCGCAGCGAGTTGCAGTGTGGAATCCGCCTGCCCCAAGGACTGAAGGCATCGAAGAACACGCTCGCGAGATCTACTCCACCTTTGACGGTCGTGTAATTCTCGCGGAACAGGACCTCGGACATCTTGCGTCCCACAGCACATGAGTATCGGCCTGACCAGGGCTGTTAACAGATCCTGGCACATGGACAAGGCTTTATTCGGCAAGTAGAATGTTCCGGTCATCGGGGAGTAGCCTCCTTCCGTCGAATCGAAGGGCTTGCATCAACATACTTGACCTGTCCGGTCGTGGTGCAAGCAGTTCCGTGCCTGGCAAGACCTTTGACCACATTGTCTCCGGAAGGCCGGGGAGAAGCGTGGTCTCGATTCTTGCCCGGCCTGGAGCGTAAGAACGTGGAAGCTTTCCTTGTTTCGGCTGGCGTTGTCGCACTCGCAGAGATCGGCGACAAAACGCAGCTTCTCGCTTTTATCCTCGCGGCAAAATTTCGCCAGCCGGTTCCCATCGTGCTCGGCATACTCGTCGCTACCCTGTTGAACCATGCCTTCGCTGCCGCAATCGGTTCGTGGATCATCACACAACTTGGCCCCGACACCCTGAACTGGATACTGGGCCTGCTGTTTGTCGGCATGGCGGTCTGGACGCTCATTCCCGATCAGTTCGATGAAGCGCAGTCTGGAACCGGGGGCGACGGCGCCGGTGTTTTCAGCGCGACGCTCCTGGCTTTTTTCCTTGCGGAAATGGGCGACAAGACGCAGGTTGCAACTGCGGCCTTGGCAGCGCAGTATCAGATGTTTTCCGCGGTGGTGGCAGGTACCACGCTCGGGATGATGATCGCGAACGTTCCCGCAGTCTATCTGGGCGAACGCCTGGCAAACCGGATTCCGGCGCGCCTTGTGCGTGGGATTGCAGCAGCCGTGTTTGCCCTTATCGGTATCGCAATCCTGCTTGAGGTGAGCAAAAATCTGGCACTTTGAAAGATTCCGGAGATAATCCGGCAAAAAAGAGAACAAGACGAATGGCCCTTTTTCCTACCGGACACGCGGACGCCTTGCTGCAGCCCCCATGCCTGCTCCTGCTCCTGTTTCTGCTGGGCGGTTGTGCATCCCCCATTGCGCTCAATCGCGCGGTGGGCGCTTATGACGAAGCGGCTACCGGTGCCGCCTCCAGGCAACTGCTGATGAATATAGCGCGTGCTTATCATAATCAGCCGGTACACTTCACCGGCGTATCGAATGTTGCGGCCACCTTCGATTTCCGCGTCAGTGCCGGGGCCACTCCCGCCTTGGGGGGGCTCGCCGGTTCAGTGCTGATGCCGATATTCGGCGGGAGCATGGCGGAAAATCCCACGATCAGCATTGTTCCGGTAGAAGGAGAGGAGTTTACCCGGCGTCTGCTCACCCCGTTTCAGGAAAACAAACTCACGCTTTTGTTCCGTCAGCGTTTCGATATCGATCTCCTGTTGCGGCTGATGGCCCAGGAAGTCCGCATGAATGATAACGAAGGCAGGCAGGTTTCCTATCGCAATCGGCCCTTTGATTCGCCCGGCTACGGCATGTTCAGGCGGGTGGTGCTGCATTTGTCCGCCATACAGGATAATAACCATCTCTATGCAGAGCCATTGATTCTGGAGCAGATCTGGACCATTCCCGCCGGTTCGGTGACGGCAGAAGGTTTTCAGGCTCTGCAGAAAGAGTTTTCCATACGCTATGACGGACGGGAAAATACCTACATCCTGGTCAAGCAGGCAGCAGGGCCTATCCTCATCACCAATTATGACCCCAATATCCTCTCGCCGGAGGAGCGCAAGCGCTTGAGCAATGAGGCGCGTGAATGGAGTCCCAATGACGTCGCTTTCGATATTCGCCCCAATCATTATGGTGGGGGGTGGCCCATGAAAGGGATTTTTCGTCTCCGCAGCTTCCATGCCATTCTCAATTTTCTCGGACGCACCCTGGGCGACGAGCCGGAATACCATGTGGAGAAAGATTCCCGTACACCGCCCCTCGAGGATGATGAAAATCCTGTCGCTACCATGGAACTGCTGGTGACGGACTCGACTCCCCGGGAAGCCGATTTGTGGGTGCGCGCCTATGACCAGTATTACTCGGTACACTCCCGGGGACCCCTGGCTCGCTGGAACCGGAGCGCCTTCCAACTGCTGTATCTTCTGTTCCAGATGACGGTTACGGATCTGCCGCGCTCGGGGGTGCCGAGCATCACGATCGCAAAATGACGGCGGTTTTTTGAAAGCACTTGCTCATGGAATGCCGATTGGGTGGCTTGCAACAATAGCGGATAGCCGAGGTATCAACTGGCAGTCTGCTTCAATAGCATATCGGCTCCGCAGACCATCCCCTCGATTCCAATGATTTTGCGTCGTGATCTGGCTCCTTGCCTGAGTATTACCTGACGTTGAGGCACTCCAAAAACTCCGGCGAGGAATGCGAGCAAAGCGGCATTCGCTGCACCTTCCACCGGCGGGGCGGCAAGTTTGATTTTCAAGGCATCGCCATGCGGGCCGACGACTTCAGTACGCCTTGCACCGGGCTGTATGTGCAGGGTGAGAATCAGGCATTTCCCGGCATTATCGCGGCGATACCATTTGTCGCTTGAGGTGATTTCCACGGTCAGAACAGGCGACTGACTTCCCGCTCCATTCCCGCCGTTACAAAAAGAAGCAACTGAATGATGATCAGTACGAACAGCGGCGAGAGATCGATATTTCCGATGGGAGGAATGTGCTCGCGGATAACGCCTAGAAACGGCCGGGTAAAGCTGTCGAGCAACGGTGCCAGCGAATTGTAGGGATTAATCCACGAAAGCACAGCCTGGATGATGATCGCCACCATGATGATGTAAAGCGTCGTCTTGATGATTTCCACCAGCCCCAGCAGCGCCAGTCCCCCCGCGGCGCCGCCGATCGTGGAGTCGGAGTTGAAGCTGAGGCTGTAACCCTTCAGCATCAACACGCTGGCTAGCAACATGACCTGGGCAATCCATGCCAGCAAAAGCGTGGCAAGATCCATGCCGCGATAACCAGGAATGACGCGCCTTGCGGGTTTGACCAGAAAATCGGTTACTGCAATCAGAAATGGCGAAAGCGGGTTTCCATACGGTGCGCGCACCAGTTGCATATAAAAACGCAGCAGCAGCGCCAGGGAAAACAACCCCAGCAGGGTATCGAGCAGAAATATGAGTATCTGACTGACCATGAGAGTATCGTCCGTTTTTTACTGCGCGACTTGCGCGCATGGGTTATTCTCTATTCCATTCTGTCATGTCCGGCCGAGTTCGTCGCCCATCTCGCGTGACCGCTGATATGCGACACGGATCGCCCGGATGATTCCGTTCTTGACATCGTCATTTTCAAGCGATCTTATAGCGCGTTCCGTCGTGCCGCCGGGCGATGTGACCCGCGCACGCAGGACACTCGTCTCATCCCTGCTCTCGCTTGCGAGCCGGGCGGCTCCAAGAAAGGTTTCAATGCTCAGTTTGCGCGCCTGGTCCGCATCCAGCCCCAGTTCCTGTCCTGCCTTTTGCATGGCCTCGATGAAGTAGAATACATAAGCAGGGCCGCTGCCCGAGGTGGCAGTCACTGCATCCAGCAGTTCTTCGCTTTCAACCCATAGCACAGTGCCGACCGCGCGGAGTATGGCCTCCGCCTCACGTTTTTCCTCATCGTTCACGCCTATCATTGCATAGAGCCCGGTAACGCCGGAGCCAACCAGCGCAGGCGTATTGGGCATGGCGCGCACGACGCGGGCACGTCCGCCGAACCACTGTGAAAGGGCCTCTGTCCGGATACCGGCGGCGATCGAAATGACAAGATTCTGTTTGAGCAGCGGCGCGAGCCCGCGCGCCACGATAGAGAGTTGCTGCGGCTTTACGGCGAGCACGATTATCTCTCTGTCGCCGATCATGCCCCGCGCAAGTTCCGTGGCCGTTTCCACGCCAAACTCATGCCGGACTCTCTCGCGTGTTTCAGCGTTGATCTCCGCTACCCGTATCTGTGACGGCGAATAATCCTGTTGCAGCAACCCGCCAATCAAAGCGCAAGCCATGTTGCCGCCACCAATGAATGTAATATTCATGTATCCCGTGAATTTATTTCTGGCAATGCGGGCAATAAAAACTCGAACGCTGCCCCTGCCTGATCTGTTCGATATTTGTACCACATTTTCGGCAAGGCCGCCCGGTCCGACCATAAACCCAATACTGTTGCTGGAAATATCCGGGATTGCCATCGCTGCCGACGAAATCGCGCAAGCTGCTGCCACCCGCTTCTATCGCACGCCCGAGGATTTCCTTGATTGCCTGCGCCAATCCCGCGCATCTCCTCGCTCCAATCCGGCCGCCAGCGATAGCGGGATGAATGCCGGCAAGAAAGAGCGCTTCGTTTGCGTAAATGTTTCCGACGCCGACGACAATGCGACTGTTCATCAATATCTCTTTAATGCTGGCGCTACGGTTTCGGGTTTTTCTGTATAGCAGCTTGCCGTCGAATGCTTCAGTAAGGGGCTCGGGTCCCAGGTGAGACAGTAACGGGTGGTCCGCGGCATTTCCCGCAGTCCACAGCACAGCCCCGAAGCGGCGAGGATCCCGAAAACGGAGAACCGTGCCGTTATCCAGAAGCAGATCGACATGATCGTGCTTCTGCGGGGCGCTATTAGCTGCAAGGGGCAGCAATCTCAAGCTGCCGGACATGCCGAGATGCAGGATCAGCATGCCTGCGCCGCAGTCGAGCAAGAGGTATTTTCCACGACGCGTTACCGTTCTGATTTCCAGGCCGCGAAGCGTTCGCTCAAGGTCCGGCACCGGCCAGCGCAGATTCGGATTTCGTACCGTCAGGCTGGCGATCTTGCGCCCTTCGAGTTCAGGGGCAATGCTGCGGCGGACAACTTCGACTTCAGGCAGTTCAGGCAATTCGAATGTCGGGATAGAAGGTTGGAGTAAAGAGACCGCTGGATAGGGTGAGGTATGCTCAGGGATATGGGGAACGTTGCCCGGGAGTCCGGATTTACCGGACCGATCGGTTATTCCATATCTTGAGCGAGAAGCAGCGCGAAGCATCCTTTATCTTCTTTTGCGCCGCCACCATATCATTATCCCGCTTCCAAGGAAAATCAGCGGCATTATGATGAGAAATCCCCAGGCTAATATCGTCAGCGTTGGTTCCTTCAAGGTCAAGCTGTTGTCGATGGTCGTTCGCGGCTGAATAGCGATGAGGTCTTCATCGCCGGCAAGCCAGTTGACGAGATTGACGCCAAAATCAAGATTCCTGCCATAGCCGAGGTAAGCGTTGGCAAGAAAATAACCGCTTCCGATAACAGCGACCCGCTGCTCCTGGTCATTGACCGTCCGGCTCAGCACAGCCGCGATACTGACCGGACCGGATACATCATACATCGCATCGAATGCAATGCCGGCATTCAGATCGCCCGTTTCCACCCATCCGTTTTCTCCGGCCCCCACCAGCGAGTGGCTGTGCCATGCATCGTTTTCATTGATTGTAATCTGGCGTGCAAAAGGAAATACCGTGAGGTAGTCAAAGTTGCGGGTGATGGGATGTTCGCCGTAGACTGCGCCTACAGAAAAAGTCACAGGTGCTTTCAGTTGCCCCGCCTGGGGATCGATCACCACGCCGGGTGTCAGAGTCAGTTCGAGCTTTTCCGCCAGTGGCTGCAATCCGTGCAAAGGTTGCTGGTCCAGCAGCCATAAAAGATTGCCGCCGCGCTCGATATATGCGAGTATTCGATCGACTTCGCCTTCGGACAGGTCGGCCTGAGGCGAAGCAATGACGAGCAGGCTCGTGTCTGCGGGCACTTCAGGAGTGATGACCAGATTAAGCGACTGGATTCTGAAGCCTTTTGCTGTCAGTTGCTGCCCAAATTCCCCGAGGTCGCGATTGCCAATACCGTCCAGTTTGCGTTCGCCATGGCCGCTGAGCGTCACTATCGGCCTGCTGCCGGTACGCATCAATCGTATCAGCAGGTTGATCAGGGTGTGCTCATTGAACGTGCTCAGCCGTTCCACCCTGCCGTTATATTCGATGATCATTTCGCCGCTGCCCTCGACACCTGCCTCCCGTGCAAGCTCGGGGTGCTCGGAGGGGTCGATGAAGGTGACAGAGAAATCAGGCTTGGCATGCTGATAAGGTGTCAGAAAGTCACGGATAATCTTGGATACATTACCCAGTTGAGCATCCTGGGGAGATATGTAGACACTTCCCAGCAGGGGACCCTCCATTTGCTTCAGTACCTCCAGGCTGGCCGGGCTCAGGCTGTTGCGTTCGTTCTGGGTGACATCCCACTGGATGCGATTCTCCCAGGCCAGGTAACCGGGCAACGCCACCAGCAGTATGAGCGATATCAAAAATATTGCGCTTTGTGTCCAGCGCAAGCGCAGTTTTTTCCTCTTGAGCAGCATACCTACCTGTACAGTTTCAGCCAGCGAACGGATAAGGCCAGAAAAAAGAAAATGAAAAGAGCAAAATAAGCGAGATCGAATGTATCGATCATTCCCCGGTTGAAATTTTCAAAATGAGCGAACGGGGACAAGCTGCGCGTTATGCCGTTTTCTCCGCTTTCAGCGTTATCCATGATCCATAGCGCGAAAAGTATGCAGAGCGCCGCCGCTCCCGCGATGGCAGGCTGGGTGCTGAGACAGGAGATATATAACCCGAGCGCAACGAAACAGGCCGAGAGAAGCCACAGGCCGGCAATATTGCTCAGCAGCAGGCCGAAATCCAGCCTGCCTCCCGCTAGCAGGGAAACCGCCAGTGCGACGATCAGGGCGATGATGGCCGAGAGAAAAACCATCAGCCCGAGAAATTTTCCCAGAACAATTTCCGTCATTGAAACAGGCGCGGAAATCAGGAAAGGCAAGGTGTGATTGCGGCGCTCCTCGGCAATGAGACGGGATGTCAAAAGCGGCGTTATCATCAGCAGCACGACTGCACCTATGGAGAATAACGGAGCCGCAATTGCTTCTGTCGCTCCTGGCGGATGGGCAATTCTTATCAGCTGCGGTTGAACCTGCAGGAAACTTTCAAGATTCGCCAGGTAAAACCAGGCGAATACCAGTTGCGCCAGCGCAAGTATTATCCATGCCAAAGGGGACCCGAACAATACCCCCAACTCCTTCCGGGCAATGATCGTAATCAAGTTTCAATTTTCTCCATGGTGGATTGCGTGAATATCTCTTCGAGCCGGGTTCCTTCCAGTTTCATCCTGTCCACCGGGCCCTCGAACACCTGTCGTCCGTGGTTGATGATCTGCACGCGGTCGCACACGCTCTCAACCTCCGATAAGGCGTGTGTTGAAAAAATCACGCTTCTCATTGCGCCAAGTTCACGGATGAGTGACCGGACGTCGCGCATCTGGTTGGGATCCAGCCCCGAGATCGGTTCGTCGAGAATGATGACGGCCGGGTCGTGAATGATGGCCTGGGCTATACCTGCGCGCTGCTGATAGCCTTTTGACAGGGAGCCGATCAGCCGCCGACGTACATTGTCCAGTCCACAACGTTCCACTGCCTTCCTGATTGCATCGTCTGTTTTCGAACGGGCGAGACGACGCAGTTTCACCGCAAGCCGTAAATACTCATCTATCGTTAACTCCCGGTAGAGAGGGGGTATCTCCGGCAGATAGCCGATACAGGCTTTCGCCTTGAGTGTTTGTTTCTGCAAATCCATGCCGCAGATTTCGACTTTGCCGTTGTTGGGAGCAAGATTCCCGGTGAGAAGGCGCATGATCGTCGTCTTGCCCGCCCCATTGGGTCCGAGGAGGCCAAGCACTTCCCCTTGTCCCAGTTCCAGATTGACCTGGTCAACGGCAATGCGAGCGCCAAAATAACGGCTCAGGCCACGCGCTGAAACGGTTTTCTGTTCTGTTTTTGCAGACATGACAAGATCAATGATTCAGGTTGGCGGGAAGCGAGTTCGTTTTTTCATTTCATTGGAATGCGGTGCGCAACCGCGGAGTTGGCGCCTCCGGTAAATCCTTGCGGGCAGATGTTACGGCTCAGGTGTCTACTTGTGATAAGCGTAAAATATACCTAATATGTGGGCTGTGCTGAAGGAACCTATCCATTTGCAGCCCCTTTTTCGAATCTTCCGGATTTCCGCATGAGTCTTAAAGTTCCCGGCGCATTACCGCTGCTCTTTCTTGCCGCCTGTTCGCATCTTCCTGCCAAGACTCCTCTCAAGGCGGAAAAAACGGTAGAGAAAAAGGAATCAGAGCAGTCAAGATTACCCAATCAGGATTTGACCCCCTCCATGCTGTTCGATTTTCTGCTGGCGGAGACAGCGCTGCAGCGGGGCGACACGGAAATCGGTCTTCGTACTTATCTCAAGCTTGCAAAAAGCACCCAGGATCCGCGCGTAGCCCAACGCGCCACGGAAGCCGCGCTTCAGGCGCGCCAGCCGGCATTCGCCCTCGAAGCGGCAAAAATCTGGACAGAGCTCGACCCGGAATCGATTCCAGCCCGTCAGATGATGGCTGCATTGCTGGTGCATTTTGACAGATTGGATGAAGCCCGTCCCCATCTGGAAAAATTGCTGGCGGTTGCGGGAGACAAGATCGATGATGCTTTCATGCAACTGAACAGCCTGCTGGTGCGCAGTCCCAACAAAGGCGCAATCTTCGAACTCGTACAGCAGCTCGCGCAACCTTATCCCGATCTTCCGGAAGCGCATTTTGCCGAATCCCAGGCGGCATGGTTTGCCGAGCGTTTCGATACCGCTCTGGAAGAAATGAAAAAAGCGCTGGCGCTGCGGCCGGAGTGGGAGATGGCGGCAATTTACGAAGGGCGTATCCTGGCGCGCGAATCCAACACCCGCGCAATCGAGTTTTTCGACGATTATCTCAAACGCTATCCCAAAGCCAACGATACACGCATCACCTACGCACGTCTGCTGCTGGCTGAAAGAGATTATAGCAAAGCCCGGGAGCAGTTCCAGAAATTGCTGACAGAAAATCCGGATAACCCGGATGTCGCCGTTGCTGTCGGTCTGTTATCCCTGGAGCTGCAGAACTACGATGTCGCCGAGTCGAATTTCAAAAGAGCGCTGGAACTGGGTTATCGGGATCCGGGAATGGTGCGTTTTTATCTCGGCGGCATCAGTGAAAAAAAACAGCAGATCCCCCAGGCGTTGAATTGGTACCATTCGGTTACGGAGGGAACCCAGTTTATCCCGGCGCAGATAAAATATGCCATTCTGTTGAGCAGGACGGGCAGAATGAAGGAGGGCCTCCAGCACTTGCAGCAACTGCCGGTGGCCAACGACCAGCAGCGCGCACAGGTAATCATTGCCGAGGCGCAATTGTTGCGCGAGTCGGGCGCTTACAGGAAAGCTTTTCAGCTCCTGAGCAGCGGTCTTGAAAACCTTCCCGATTCCCCCGAACTGCTTTATGACCGTGCCCTGGCTGCGGAGAAAATAGGCAAGGCGGATATCATGGAACAGGATCTGCGTAAACTGATCCGGCTGAGGCCCGACCATGCCCACGCCTACAATGCCCTGGGCTACGGTATTGCCGAACACTCCAGCCGGCGCCTGCCGGAGGCGCTGGAACTGATCGAGAAAGCGATCAAGCTTTCTCCCGTCGATCCCTACATCATCGACAGCCTGGGATGGGTGCACTATCGCATGGGGGACATCAACCAGGCATCAAGCTACCTGCGGCAGGCATTTGCAATGAATCCCGATCCGGAAATCGCTGCTCACCTGGGGGAAGTGTTGTGGGTGCAGGGGATGAAGGACGAGGCGAAAGAGATCTGGCAGGCGGCACTCAAGAATCATCCCGGGAACGAAGCATTGATTGGCGTGATGAAGAAGTTCATGAAGTAGCGTGAGGGTGGATAGAGAATGTCCTGCGTTGATTCGCAGTCTGTTCGCTCTGTGAACCCGGCTTGTCCGAAGTTGAAAGATTTCGGAAGATTTTACCTGTCCTGCCTTGGCTCCCTGCGCTCATGGCATCTTGTTTTTTTGGCGCCTGCTTTTTTTTCCGCTTGTGCGACCCTGGCCCCAGAAGAAAAGAATGTAGCCAGCACCGTTATCATGGAGCCCGGCGCGATGGAAGCGAAAAGCGAAGGCTTCCGGCTGATTGGCAGGGTATCGGTGAAAGAAGGCAGGGACGGTTTTTCCGGTGGAGTTCAGTGGCGCCATGTGCAGGACAGTGATCAGATTCTCCTTCTCTCACCCATAGGTCAGGCTGTCGGGCAGATTGAGCGCACAGCCGATGGCGTGTCTCTGGTAACTGCCGAGCAGAAACATTATTACGCCGATAATGTGGAAGAACTCACGGAAAGGGTATTGGGCTGGCGCTTGCCACTCTCAGGCTTGCAGTACTGGGTGCAGGGCACGAATTCGCCGGACACGCCGTCCGAAATCGACCTTGATATTGCGGGTCGCATAGCATCCATTCGTCAGAACGGATGGGAAATCACGTATGCAGGCTACTCTTTGGCGGCAGCTGCTGAAACCTCACAGCCAGAGGCTGAGCGTGCCAGACTGCTGACGCTTAACCGTAAAGGCCTGCGGATAAGGCTGGTAATAGATGAATGGAATGCTGTCGACGACTGAAGCGGATTCGCAGGCGCAACTGACCTGTCCTGCGCCTGCCAAGCTCAATCTGTTCCTGCATGTGGTGGGACGCAGGGAGGATGGATACCATCTTCTGCAAACCGTTTTCCGCCTGGTGGATTTCGCCGACCAGCTTCATTTCGGGCTACGCGCGGACGGTGTGATCAGGCTGCATACGCTCACTCCGGGCGTGCCGGAAGAGCAGGATTTGTGCGTGCGCGCGGCAAAGCTGCTGCAACGGGAAAGCAATGTTTCCTGGGGGGTGGATATTTTTCTGGAAAAACGCATCCCGATGGGGGGCGGCCTGGGAGGTGGCAGTTCGGATGCAGCCACGACCTTGCTGGCGCTCAACCGCTTGTGGAAGCTGGGCTGGCATCGGAACCGGCTTTTGAAACTGGCTCCGGCGCTGGGGGCGGACGTTCCCGTATTCGTTTTCGGTGAAAACGCCTTTGCCGAAGGCATCGGCGAAAAACTCCTGCCGATCGCGCTGCCCCCGGCATGGTACCTGGTACTCACGCCCCCCGTGCACGTATCAACGGCACAGGTTTTTTCGAGTAAGGAATTGACACGAAATACGATTCCGATCAAAATACCGCCCTTTTCCACCGCGCAGGGGCATAATGATCTCGAGCCGGTGGTATGCGCTTCATACCCGGAGGTGGCACGCCATCTTGAGTGGCTGCGGCAACTCGAAGGTACGAGGATGGTTGCCATGACGGGTTCGGGCGCGTGCGTTTTTGCCGAGTTTGCGACCGAAACCGGGGTCAGGGCGGCCTTGGGGAAGGTTCCATACGGTATGAAGGGTTTTGTGGCGCAGGGACTTGATCGCCATCCCTTGCATGATTTTGCAGAACAATAATTGGGGAGTCGCCAAGTGGTAAGGCACCGGATTTTGATTCCGGCATTCGTAGGTTCGATCCCTACCTCCCCAGCCAGTTTTCAACTCCATGATTCGTCCGGGCTGGCCTGCCGCCAGTCCCTGTTTGGTCCCATGAATTCCCCATCTGCCGGTTCCGTCGGTTTCGCCGGTTCCGCATTTTCGGACTTTTAGGTTTCCTCATGGCCTACGATAGCTTGATGGTTTTCACGGGCAACGCCAATCCCAAGCTGGCGCAGGATGTCGTGCGGCATCTCAATCTTCGTATCGGCCGCGCCACGGTGGGCCGTTTCAGCGATGGCGAAGTAATGGTGGAAATCCTCGAGAATGTCCGCGGCAAGGATGTATTCGTCCTGCAATCCACCTGCATGCCCACCAACGATACGCTGATGGAATTGCTGGTGCTGGTGGATGCGCTCAAGCGCGCCTCCGCGTCGCGAATCACCGCCGCGATGCCCTATTTCGGGTATGCCCGGCAGGACCGGCGCCCGCGCTCGGTGCGGGTCCCCATCACGGCTAAAGTAGTGGCAAACATGCTGACCAGCGTCGGTATAGACCGGTTGCTGACAATGGATCTGCATTCGGATCAGATCCAGGGGTTTTTTGACATACCCGTGGACAACATCTACAGCATGCCGATCCTGCTGGGCGATCTCTGGAAAAATGATTTCAAGAACCTGGTGGTGGTTTCCCCTGATGTCGGTGGAGTAGTGCGCGCGCGCCAGATGGCCAAACGGCTCGAATGCGACCTCGCCATCATAGACAAGCGGCGTCCCAAAGCGAATGTGGCAAAGGTGATGAATATCATCGGCGAGGTGGACGGGCGCACCTGTGTGATCATGGACGACATGGTGGATACCGCCAATACCCTGTGCGAAGCAGCGCGCGCACTCAAGGAGCAGGGAGCGGAACGCGTGCTGGCTTATTGCACGCACCCTGTGCTGTCAGGCGGCGCCGTGGAGCGGATCGGGAATTCCGCCCTGGACAAGCTCGTTGTCACCGATACCATTCCGCTGCGGGAGGATGCCCAGGCGTGCGAGCGCATAGAGCAGCTGAGCGTGGCAAGCCTGCTCGCGGAAACGATGCTCAGGATCAGTAACGAAGATTCCGTGAGTTCGCTTTTCATGGAGTAACGCGAATTCCACGCTTTGCATATGTAGAGTAGAAGCCAAACGGGAAGCAAGGCTGACAGCGGGTAGCCGGATGATTTGAACAGGACAGCGCAATATACAGGTTTATTAATCGGATTCATCTGGTCGCGGATGATCCATATTCTGGAGAAAGTAGATGCAAATTGAAATCAGCGCCGATAAGCGCGAATTGCAGGGCAAAGGTGCGAGCCGCCGCCTGCGGGGTTCCGGCAAGGTACCGGGAATCATCTATGGTGGAGAAAACCCGGCGCAGCCGATCGAGCTCGATCACAACAATCTTTATCACCAGCTCAAACTGGAAGCCTTCCATGCTTCCATCCTGACGATGAGCGTGGAGGGGCAGAAAGAAAAGGTGCTGCTGCGGGATATACAGATGCACCCCTTCAAGCCTCAGGTGCTGCATATCGACTTTCAGCGTGTCGCTTCGAACAAGAAAATCCATATGAAAGTGCCCTTGCACTTCATCAACGAAGATATTGCTCCAGGGGTGAAACTGGCCGGAGGACTGGTGAGCCGCGTGCTTACCGAACTGGATGTTTCCTGCCTGCCCAAGGATCTGCCTGAATTCATTTCTGTCGATGTGGGTGAACTCGCGGCTGGAAATACCATACACCTGAGCAACCTGCAGTTGCCGGAAGGGGTCGAAATTCCATCGCTGATAAAAGGTGAAGACCTGCCCGTGGCGACCATCGCCATTCCGCGTGCGGTAGCCGCTGAGGAAGCAGCAGCAGGCGTAGCAGCGGGAGACATACCTGCCTCCAAGGAAGGCGAGAAAAAAGACGCAGGGAAGAAAAAATAAGGGCAGCCCCGCGGAGGCGGAGCGGTTACCTTCCGCAGGAAGGTGCGACCCGGAGCGGGGCTAAGAGCGCCCCAAGCGGCAGTTGGCATCCCTAAATGTGGTTTGCTGCCGTTTTTGTTGCTTAGTGCAAGCTGGGGCGCTGGCGGAGGCGGAGCGGTTGCCTTCCGCAGGAAGGTGCGACCCGGAGCGGGGCTAAGAGCGCCCCAAGCGGCAGTTGGCATCCCTAAATGTGGTTTGCTGCCGTTTTTGTTGCTTAGTGCAAGCTGGGGCGCTGGCGGAGGCGGAGCGGTTGCCTTCCGCAGGAAGGTGCGACCCGGAGCGGGGCTAAGAGCGCCCCAAGCGGCAGTTGGCATCCCTAAATGTGGTTTGCTGCCGTTTTTGTTGCTTAGTGCAAGCTGGGGCGCTGGCGGAGGCGGAGCGGTTGCCTTCCGCAGGAAGGTGCGACCCGGAGCGGGGCTAAGAGCGCCCCAAGCGGCAGTTGGCATCCCTAAATGTGGTCTGCTGCCGTTTTTGTTGCTTAGTGCAAGCTGGGGCGCTGGCGGAGGCGGAGCGGTTGCCTTCCGCAGGAAGGTGCGGGTGGAATCACTGCATTTGCTCCTAGTGCAGCATTTGCCGGCATCACATCAGTTTTTCAGCCCGTCGGAGTCATTCTGGTTTCGGGGGCTTTTCGTTTTAATGATTCGGGTCTTATCCAGTGAAACTCATCGTCGGCCTTGGCAATCCGGGCAGGGAATATGCGGCCACACGCCATAACGCCGGTGCCTGGTGGGTAGCCCGCCTGGCGGATCAACTGGGCGTCACGCTGAAGGCCGATGCGAAGTTTCACGGATTGTGCGCACGTATCGGGCGCGGCGATTCCGAATCCTGGTTGCTCAATCCCCAGACCTACATGAATGCCAGCGGAAGGGCGGTGGCTGCATTGTGCCGTTTCTACCGGATTCAGCCTGGACAGATGCTCGTAGTGCACGACGAACTGGATTTGCCGCCGGGCGTCTCCAGGCTGAAGCTCGACGGTGGACTGGGCGGGCACAACGGCTTGAAAGACATTGTCGCGCATCTCGGTACCAGGGAATTCTGGCGCTTGCGGATCGGCATCGGCCATCCGGGAGAAAAGCATGCCGTCGTGAATTACGTATTGCAGCCTCCGCGGAAGGAAGAAGCAGTGCTGATAGAGGAGGCCGTAAGCGACAGTCTCGAAGTCTGGCCCCTCATCGCGGAAGGCAATTATCAGGCCGCAATGATGAAGCTGCATACCCACAAGCAAAGCTGACATTGAGCTGGAGCTTCGTTCCTCCTGATTCTACCTTCTCCATCGTTCAGCCTGGACCTGTCGAAGGGTCGGATGTGTTCGGGATAGATCCGCCGAAAGTCGATCAGGCTGGTTATCGGGAACGTAGTATTTAGCCTGCATCTCGAGAATGATCGAAATCGCCCCGATAACCTTCTAACCATTACCATTACAACCTCCCTCGAAACGAGTAACCCAATCGAACCATGAGCCTGAAATGCGGTATTGTTGGCTTGCCCAACGTCGGAAAATCCACCCTCTTCAATGCCCTCACCAAGGCTGGCATAGCTGCCGAGAACTATCCCTTCTGCACCATCGAACCGAATGTCGGCATCGTCGAAGTTCCCGACTCCCGTCTGGCTGAACTTGCTGCCATCGTCAAGCCGCAAAAGGTGCAGTCCGCAGTGGTTGAATTCGTAGATATTGCAGGTCTTGTCGCAGGCGCCTCGAAGGGAGAAGGGCTGGGCAACAAGTTTCTTGCCACCATCCGTGAAACCGACGGCATCATCAACATGGTGCGCTGCTTCAAGAATGACAACGTCGTGCACGTCTCCGGCAAGGTCGATCCCATCTCGGATATCGAAACCATTCAGACCGAACTGGCGCTCGCCGATCTCGCAACCGTCGAAAAGGTGCTGCAACGGGAAACCAAGCTTGCCAGGTCCGGTGACAAGGAAGCGGTCAAGTTCGTGGGGTTGCTGGAAAGGGTAAGAGAGCACCTCGACCAGGGCAAGCCGGTCAGAAGCCTTGGACTCGATAGAGAACAGCAGGAACTGCTCAAGCCGCTATGCCTGCTCACGGCCAAACCTGCGATCTATGTGGCAAACGTGGACGAAAAAGGATTCACCGACAATCCGCTGCTGGCACGCGTGGAAGAGTATGCGGCAGGTGAGGGTGCGCCCGTGGTTGCCATCTGCGCCGCTCTCGAATCCGAAATTGCCGAGATGCCGGATGAGGACAAGCAGGTTTTTCTCGCCGACATGAACCTGGAAGAACCGGGGCTCAACCGCCTGGTGCGCGCAGCTTATAAACTCCTGGGGTTGCAGACCTACTTTACTGCCGGGGTGAAAGAAGTGCGCGCCTGGACCATATCAAAAGGGGATACCGCACCCCAGGCGGCTGCTGTCATCCATACCGATTTTGAAAAGGGTTTTATCCGCGCCGAAGTCATCGGCTATGACGACTTCATCGCTTCTAAAGGCGAGCAGGGCGCCAAGGAGGCGGGCAGGATGCGGCTGGAGGGCAAGGAATATGTCGTCAAGGACGGGGACGTGATGCATTTCAGATTCAACATCTAGGCGATAAAAGAGCTGCATGAAGTACTTACCGGGCTGTTGCTGCAGCCTTTGAACCAAATAATCTGCGGATCAGCCGGGTATAAGCTTCATCTCTTGCCATCAGCTCCCGATGTGAGCCTCTTTCCACGATGCGCTCCTTGTCCACCATGACAACCTGGTCTGCTTTCTCCAGCGTGGATAAACGATCTGCAATAACTAACGTGGTACGGCCTTGCATAGCGGTATCCAGCGCTGACTGCACAAGAGGTATCGCCTCCGGCTCCATCATTCCAAGCTTCTCGTTCAGGATCAATAGAGGCGCATTTTTCAGAAGCGCCCGCGCAACAGCGATGCGCAGCCGCTGGCTGACGGGAAGCTCCACGCCATCCTGCCCGACCACGGTCTGCAACCCATCCGGCAGCCTGCGGATGAACTCGGATGCGTGAGCGGCGCGAGCCGCCCACGTAATCCGTGCTTCGGTGGCGCGCCCCATTGCACCATATGCAATGTTCGCCGCGACAGTGTCATTGAACAGCGTCGTGCGCGGAGATACCAATGCAATGTTGGCTCGCAGGCTCGCCAGCGTGATGTTCCTGAGATCATGCCCGTCCAGCAGGATTCTCCCGGATGTGGGATTGAGGAAACGCGGCACCATACAGGTAAGTACATCCATGGTTTCCGCGCAACCGACCACCGCCACTGTCTCACCCGGCTGAATGATCAAGGTAACATCGCGCAATCCGGAATGAAATCCGCTCTCCCATGCTGCCGCCGGATCGGAATCTGCCAGGGAATGAACCATTAACGATACGCCTGGATTCCGCTCCGCACGCTCGCCGTAACCGACCTCCTCGAATTGCAGCTCCCCGCGTGCCCGCTGAATAACGACGGTTCCTGTCTCCGGCTCCACCTCCCCGTCAAGTAATGAAAACAGGCTTTCGGCCGCGAGCAGCCCGCGCTGGAATATTTCCTCCACTTCCGCCATTCGCTTCACGGGAGCAATCAGCAGCAGAATGGCCGCGATAAGAGACGCAAAGCTTCCTGCCGTGATTTCGCCGGCAACTGCCTCACTTGCGGCGAAATAGAGGGTGAGCACTACGGCAGCAGCACCGATGGTTTGTATCAAAGGGACATAAAGAGAGGCAACAGCGACCCGCTTCATGAAAAATCGGCGCGTCTCCTCCGCCTGCTCCCTCATACGCCGGTTTTCATACTGCTCGCCGCCATAGAGCTTGACCACCATGAAATTCACCGCGGAGCCTTTCAGAATCCGGGTGAGGCCCTCCATCGCCCGCCCGCTTTCCCGCCCCATCTCCCGCAGTTGTTCTCCAAGGAGTTGCGTGACCAGCAGAATCACGGATGACATCAATAAAACCAGCAAGGCAAGCACCCAGTTGAGATAAAACATCCATGCAAGCAAACCAATGACAGTGAACGTGTCCTTGATCATCACCGTCACCACCTTGACAAAAGCGCGTGCCACTTCCGGGGCATCAGATGTTATCCTGGAGACATGATCGACCGAAATGTGATTACTGCCAGGGCAGGATTCGTAATACGAATGCGGCAATACAAGCAGCTTGTCGAATATCTCGCAGAGCAGATCGGCCACCAGCTTGCTGCCTGCCCAATGGAGCACGTAAGTCGCGAGGTGCCCGGCTGCCGCGCGCACTGCAAACAAGCTGATGATTCCCAAAAGCACGAGTTGCAGCAACTCGGGATTCCGGTTCGCGATAACTTCGTCCATGGTCGGCTGCACCAATGCCGCCAGCATGGGAACGGTCGCCGCTGTCGCAACCATGCAAGCTGCTGCAAGGATGAGCGCGTCCCAGTACGGCGCGACGTATTTCATCACGCGAAAGCATAATTGGCGGGTGCCGCTATTTTGTGTGTCTTGCATGAGACGTACGGGCCGAATCGCGGAAGCAGATGCGGCAGCAGATGTGACAGGTCCGGTAAAAGCCGTATTATGGCACTCGCCTTGGCGGTGGATAAAGTGTGGAAAGCGACGAGGGTTCAGGAAATCTTGTAAAACTCCCGTCTGACCCCTTGCTGCGAAATCAGAATGATCGTAAAGAGCGGACGAGCGTACAGGCCGGCAATTTACATGGTACATGGAGAGCGGCGCCATGAGACGCAGAAAAAGCAGCCAAATAGCATCCGGGTGCTGCCCGCAGGGCCTGGCGCTGCGAGTCGGAGCGTACTCGGATACTCGAGGGGGCTCAGTCGAATTGGTACTTTACCGTGAGCCAGACGTTGCGTTCCCGGGCAGGCAGCGCGCTGAAGCTCGTACCCGCCGAATTGCGAATGGCATAGGAAAAATACTTTTCATCAAACAGATTGTTTACGGCCATGCTCAACAGCAGTTTCCTCATCTGATGAGTCACCTTGAGATCTACAGTGACATAATCCGGCATACGGCGCGTGGCAGTGTTGGCTTGATCGTTATCGAAAACCTGCTCACCTACATAATTCATGACCACTGCCGCGCGGGTATTGGAGCCCAGCCGGTACGTACCGCCCGCTGAAACCTTATGACGCGGCACCAGCGGGACGAGATTGCCGGATACATCCACACCGCCAAAATCTCCCTTCCGAAAGCGCGCATCGATAAATGTATAGTTGCTGAATATATCGATTGCGCTCGTCACTGTCCATGAGCCTTCCAGCTCAAAACCCTGTCGCCGCGTGGGCGGCAGATTGACGTTGGCAAAGAACAGGAACGGGTCTATGTTTATGAAGCTGATTTCATTGTTGAGGTTGGTCCGGTAGAGCGAAGCGCGCGCACGCAGGGATTTCCGCTTGTAATCCAGTCCGAGTTCTCCGGTATGGGCAGTTTGCGGTTCGAGAATCTTCACCCTGGAATCGAACATCGGACCGCCAAACTGGTTGAAGTTTTCATCTACCGTAGCTATCCGGAAACTGCGGCCGAATCTGCCATAAACCGAAAAAGCCTCTCCCAGGGGGTGGCGAAGACCTGCATCATAGGCATAAACCATACGGCTCTGCCGGCCGCTGGCGTAGGGAGCGGGATTGAGATGATCGTTCGCCCGGTTGTCCACCCAATGCAACCGCCCTCCAAGGTTGATAACGGTACCTTTAGGTAAAGTGGAGGCTTGTTGAAAATAAATCGCACGGTTTTGCTGGGTCGCCACGACATCTGTTTCCGGGATATCGGCGGATGCCGAACCTGGCACTGTTTCCGGTCCGGTAAACCGTCGCGATCGGTAATCCCACCATTCGAGATTCGCGCCCAGTACCAGTTCGTGCTCCATGCCGAAAGCCGTGAATGGCAGCTTCATCCTCGGATTGAACAGCCACTGGTCGGAGCGGGAATTGACGAATGTTTTGGAGTTGAAGCCGTCCAGATGGTAATCGTCGAATAACGCGGTACGGTGGTTATCGCGGAAGGAAAAATCCGCGGCAAGATCACCGAATCCCGTCTCTTTCTCTCCTCTCAGCGTGACGTATGCACCTTCGCGAGTGCTGAAATCGCGCGGCGTCGAAGTGCCTTTCCGATCGGTTCGCAACTGCGCTTCGGTGCGATTGGCGGGCAGTTCCAGTCTCTGATCATCCAGACCGAACTTCAGCAACGCCCTGCCGCTGCTGAACCGGTAGCGCAGATCGCCCTGCAGATTCGATTGACGCAGCGCATTATTCACGCGGTAGTTGTCTGTTCGCAACGCATTGGCCGTGAGCGCCAGCCCAACGTTGTTTCCTGCCGCGTTGAATGTTCCGTTGAATTCCGTGCCGCTGTAGCTGCCGAAGGAAACTCCCCCCGTACCCGATATGCGACCGGGACGGGCGGCGCGTGTTACGATATTGATGACGCCGCCGGTAGCGCCTGCTCCATAAACCACGCTGCCGCTGCCGCGCAATACTTCGATGCGCTCGATGGTATCGAGAGGAATCGTCGACCAGCGAATACCGGTCAGTTCATTTTCGTTCATGCGTTGACCATCCAGCAAAACCAGAGTGTTCTCGTTGCCGGTGATACCGAATCCGCGCATATCGATCTGCGGATCGGGACTGCCATCGACATTCCGGGTGTGTATGCCGGACAATTGTTGCAGCAACTCCGGTAAAGTCGAAGCAGCGCTGTTTCTGATCTCTTCCGCACTGACGATGGAAACTCCGGTGGGCAGCTTGTCGATGGACTCGCTGAAGCGGGTTGCTGTCACGACCACATCCGGAAGCAATCGCTCCGCCGGATCGCCGGACACGGCAAGCGCTCCTGAAGGAACGGAAATGAAGACCCATGGCACGATATGCCTGCGAAACAAACCCATGATAATTGCCTGGGGGATATGTATCCCCGCCGTGAGAACAAGGAAACAGGAAAATATCGCGGGAGCTTCGAACGAAAGAAATATCGATCAGGATACCGCCCCACGCGGTATGTCCATACGCATCCGAGGCCGGTATCCGGGCTCGCAGGATTTGACGCATCGCCTTCCCATGAATTGGAGAATTCACAGTGGCATTAGAAAACCCGGGAGGGTTTTCCTGATACGTCCACGCCTGCTTACCGTTGCGGGGGCAGCCCAGGCATCGCGGGATCTGCATCGATCCCTGACCTGGTTCCCGTTTAACCTGACCGGAAGCCGGTCAGGCACCTCAAACGAGGCGGCATTCTACCAGAACCGTGAAATAAATCATGCGAAATGATTTAAAATCCTTGCTGGAAGCTGAGCTGTCTCATATATTCCACACCTTTCCTGAAGCCACATTCGAAAGACCATGCTAGCAGTTGACTGACTGAGGATTTCCAAACTATAGTGCTTTGATGGAACCGGAACTGGATAATCTAGAAGAAAAAATCACCCAATTCGTACGCTTGTGCCAGCAACTGCGCACCGAGAATATTCAGTTGCGCCAGCAACTGGCAGTCATGACGAGCCACAATCGGATATTGGTGGAAAAAATAGGTGCAGCTACCTCACGGCTCGAGGTTCTTTTGGAGCGTATTCCTGAGAGCAAAGAATGAATACAGGCACGGGCAAGACCCTGGATGTCACTATCATGGGACGGGAATTCAGAGTGAGCTGCTCGGATGAAGAGCGCGAGGGGTTGCTGCAGGCGGTAGCCTACCTCAACAAGAAGATGCGCGAAATCAGGGATAGCGGCAAAGTACTCGGCTCTGAGCGCATCACCGTCATGGCAGCCCTGAATATCACCCATGAGTTGCTCAATGCGAGAAACAAGGAAGGCTTTGACACGGAAGAATTTAGGCGTAGAATCGATCACATGCAGGCAATGCTCGATGCTGCCATGCCGGAGCAGGACAAACTGTTTTAAGCCGGGAATCAGCCTCTGAAGCAGCCGAACAGAGGTCGCATCTGCGGGTTGAGCTGAATACCATGGAAGTGGCAAGGGTCGTTCCCTGCGGTGTTTGTTAAGGTCTATATTCTTTGAACCAACTTTTTGAGAAACGGTTGCGAACCAAAGTGATGCTGTTGTGCGCGTCCCATGCGGAAGCGCCTGATGCATCCGGCAAGTGACCACCTTGAACCTTAAGGTTCAAGATAAACGGCCTGACGGCATTTGCGGGGACTTTATTCAGGAAAGGCAAAAAAAGCGGCATTGCCGCTTTTTTTGTTGGCTTCTCCACTCTGTTGATCTAACCCCGGGTGACCTAACCCCGGTGACCCCGGATTACGCTCGCTCATCTGCCAATCTGCCGGGAAGGATTTCATCGCCGCATCGACTTCCGTTTCCGCGCCAGATTGCTGCGACGCCCATCGGGGTTACTTCCGTGTACTGCCAAATCCAGTCTGACGTACTGCCCTGAAGTTGAGTCTGGCTGACTTGGCTTGTAAAATCCTTGGTCTGGGTTTACTTTCCTTTCTGAGATGGGAGAATTGTCCACATGAATCCATCCAAATGGAATCCGGCTGAGGATCTCGATCCCGATGGCAATCGTCTGCCGATCAAGCTTGACACGACCTCCAACGGAGAATTCACGCCGGTTCCGTTATCACCTGCAAATCTCGCCGCGAATCGCCTTGCCCGCGAAACGGCTGACACAAACGCGAAACGCCTGGGAGTTTCACGGCGGCATTTCCTCATTTCCGCTTGTGGCGCCGCTTCCACCCTTCTTGCATTCAATGCCGTGAATGCTGCCGCAGGCAGGACAGGGGGATTCTTCGATCTGGCAAAGGAAGCCGCGCTCGAACCTGCGCTGGCTCAGGCAGGGATCGGTGATAAAGGCGAATTCATTTTTGACGTGCAAGGCCACTTTGTGAATCCGAAAGGCGCGTGGCTGCAAAAGCTTGTTCCTGGGGCAAAACCTTTGAGCCAAATGCCCAAGACCGGGTGCGCCCTTGGGCTGGAACCAGGTTCTTATAGCTATTTGCAATGCCTCGGACCGGATGAATTCATCAAGGATGTGTTTCTTGATTCGGATACGGACATGATGGTGCTCTCTTTCGTGCCATCGCGTCCCGATGCGGAGCCGCTTACCATTCAGGAGGCGGATGCAGTGCGCACGATCATCGACAAAATGGAAGGAACGCACCGCCTGCTGCTGCATGGACGCGTCAATCCCAATCAGCAAGGTGATCTGGAACGGATGGATGAGCTGAAGGATCGCTGGGGCGTATCCGCCTGGAAGACCTACACGCAGTTCGGGCCCGAAGGAAAAGGCTATTTTCTGTCGGATGGGACTGGCACGCGCTTCATCGAGAAGGCGCACAGTCTCGGCGTGAAAGTAATCTGCGTGCACAAGGGGCTGCCTTTCGGCAAGCAATCCTACGAGCATAGTAAATGTACCGACATCGGTGTGGCAGCCAAAAGATTCCCTGACGTTGCATTTCTGGTCTACCACTCGGGTTTTGTAACGAGCTTCCCCGAAGGTCCCTTCCAGGGCCGGGGCGCAGAGGACGGTGTCGATACTCTGATCCGCTCACTCATCGACAATGATGTGCCTCCCAACAGCAATGTTTACGCGGAACTCGGGAGTACCTGGCGATACCTGGTGCGCGACCCTGAAGCTGCGGCGCACGTCTTGGGCAAGCTGCTGAAGTACTGCGGAGAGGACAATGTGCTGTGGGGAACGGACTCTATCTGGTATGGTTCACCGCAAGACCAGATTCAGGCTTTTCGCGCCTTTCAGATCGCCCCCGGGTTGCGTGCAAAATACGGTTACCCGGAAATTACTCCGCAACTACGGGCGAAGATTTTTGGTCTCAACGCTGCCAGGGTTTATTCCATCAGTCCTGAGGAAGTAAAGAAATATACCGGGCGCGACCGCATTGCGCGCGAACGGCTTGCTTACCTCGAACACCCGCAGCCGCATTTCCTCACCTACGGACCAAAGACGCGGCGCGAGTTCCTCAATCTATCTGGAGCCGGTCAACCTTGATCGCCAGGAGAGCCTTTGAATAGATCACACTGGATCAGTCCCTAATGCATTAATCATGAAGAGGCGGAGTGGATTCACCCGGCAAATTCAAGTCGGTCACTTCATCGCAAATTATAAAGGAGCCGCCATGAACCATCTTCTTTCCTCCGGAAGTAAAAAGCTTCGAGCGATTGTTTTTATCAATACCCTGCTTCTGGGCTCCATAAGTATGGTATATGCCCAGTCGCAAAATATTAACAGTGAAAATACGCGAAGACCGGTAGTAACCGAAGAAAAGCTTTCGAATAAGAGTGATGCAACAAAAGAAGCAGAAAAAAAGGAAAAGAAGAAATCAAAGCAAGAGCTGATGAAGACCGAGAATTATAAAGGGGGGCAGCCGCCTGAAGGTGGTCGGGTAGGTCAAGGCGGTTTTGTTGATCCCGATTGAATCTAGTCTGATACAGTGCAGGCCCCTCTTCTCTCGAGGGCTGCCTTTCAGGGAATTACTATATTCCTGCTTGGTTGCTACTTGAGATTGTCCGGGGGCAGGCCGATATCGTATCGAACATTCATGTAGCCAGGCTTGACGGTCCGTCTCTGGGGGAAATCGAAGGCCGAGACAGATCAGACTCTAACCCACCGAGGAGGTGGGGGATTGCGATCAACAGAGGGAGAAGAAGGATTAATGAGGGCTAGGCCTACGCTGGGCCCTGTACTTTTTTCCCAGTGCACTACCGATTCAGGAAAACCCACGAGCTCTTCTTCGTACACATAAGGGGCTAAAGAACCATAAGTTTCTTTCGAATCGCAGGCTGGATTAGAAATAATGTTATTCATGCGCTCGATATAACCCTCTTTAGTCCTTATATATACAGCGTATTCAAACACCTGTTCACTCCTGTGCGGATTTGGTTCGCACATCGTACTGCAGGTTTATTACGATATTTTTAAGGGCATGGGAACTAGCTCATGGGAAACAACCGCTGCCGCGCATGACAAGTGAGAATATGCTGGGGGCCTCAACAAGCAGCAATAAAAGGCCCTGGCATCGTATCGCTTCCCGGCTATATCTGCCGTGATGCGGTGCATGCCGTTTAACGACCTGGAAAACAGTTCAATTTATCAAAACTGCCTACCGGAGTCATTAAATTCATACTTAATCTCTGAATATAATCAAATCAAGCATGGCAATTGAGCCGGACATAACGAAACGGGTCATGGCGAATTTTATGCGGATTTATTTTTGCGGCGAAAAACAAGAAGATTGGCCGTCAAGGTCTGTACGACTTCCCCATTTTGGTTTTTGGTTTCAATGCGAACCGTGACAATGCCGCGATCATCATGCGACCGTGAAGGTTTGATGGCGCTGACTTCACCTTCGATGTGAATGGCATCATTGGCGCGCACCGGATTGGGCCACGCCGCTTCGCCGCCAAGTCCGATCGCGCCGTCCCCTATAGGGAAGGCTTCAAGCAGCAACCGCATCGTCATGGCTGCCGTGTGCCAGCCGCTGGCGATCAGGCCGCCAAACAAAGTTTGACTAGCCAGGCCGGCGTCAATATGGAAGGGCTGGGGATCGAATTGCCTGGCAAAAGCAATAATTTCTTGTTCCTGCACGACACGCGGATCTCCAGCGAAGCGCAGCCCTACTTTCATATCGTCCAGATAACGGGCAGGCGGTGCATCCCGGGGAAGGGGCATTGCTGTCACCTCATTTTCCAGCTTATTCAATAGTCAAACCACATGGGCAATGCGCGAACCTTTTCTTCCGTACAAGGCGGAAAAAGATGGTCGAGAGCGACATCCGGTGGTGGAATCAGCATGGATCGACGTGGTCCCGATTTTTCCGTCGATAACTGAACCACTGGACCAGAATCTGCTTTCCCGAGACCTCATAGCTCCACACGACCGGCCCCCTCACCCAGTGCCCCCGCCTGTTGACGTTCCCTCTCTAAGGATCCTGACCTCTATTCTCCACTTAGCAACAATTTAGGGACGACCTCGACGATACTGGCAGCCGTGAATATTTCCTCGCGGCTCATGCTTGCCACAGTTTGACGCCAGTTTCCCATCCAACGGGATCGCGTAAAGTCGACGGACAAATGGCCATTATCGATCAGCCAGACCAGTCTTCGAATGACATCCTGGACCCGGAGCGTCCCGCCAGGAATATCAAAATATTGCAACACGAGCTTCCCGCGAATGGCGCAGAAGTCGATTTCCTTGAAGGTGCGAAGCGCAAGGATCGTATAGTCGATCAGCGATTGCCAATAGATATCGTCATATCTTTTCCAGGATGGAATACGAAAGCGGTTATAGGCCGACTTGTATTTTCCTCTCTGAGGGAAGTCGCGTTCAAGCAAGACCTGTACAGGGAGGAGCTGGTCTTCCGAGATTTGCGACAGTATGATATACAGGCGTTCCCGCTGCTGGACCCTCACAATTTTTTCGATTTGCTCAAGCAGGTGGCCTTGCCCGGGTTCATGGCTCACCGTTTCCAGAATATCCTGGAAGGTCAAATAAGACCGGGGAGGGTCTGTCTGCGCCGCTGAATCAAAATGTGTATTCATATGCACCTCCACAATGCTGAGCCGCCAGGTGGATTGATATCTCTCACTGGAAATTTTAGTATCGTGTATTGCATTAAGCAGGGAATTTTGCCGCCCTGCCTGCTGCGATTACATCAAAATGCATTCGAAGCCGTCTAATCCGCAGTGCTCTATGTCAGCCAATTTGGCCAATTTCTTTTCCTTGTTTACATGCACAGCACACTTGGCTTGAATACGACGTTCCGATTCTCAGCCCTGCACGCGTTCTTCAAAGCTTCCCGCTGACTTTTTCCCAGGCATTTAACTCCACTGCAGCCAGCTGCTTTCATAAATCATCCTTGACTTGCACTATTACTATTCTTGGAACGTCCATCGGAGCATCAAGGTATTATCCGCTGCCAGTTCCACCGACGTCCCCAGCTTCTTCCCCTCCCTGTTCAGGATATTCTTCAGCCAGGAAGCATCGTCAGCAGATGTCCGGTTCAATCTGAAATGCCTGATCTGCATGGGCACCATCGACAGGCTGGCCAGTCTGCCGGTGTGCGGTTCCGCGCTCACGAAATACATCAACGTCAGGTCGCCCCGATAAGCCTCATGTCCCGAGATGCTCTCGTAATCGTTCATGAAGTCGCCGCATCCATAAAGAATGAGTTTTCCCTTGTAAATTTCGATGCCCTTCACATGATGCGATGAATGGCCGTGGATGATGTCAGCACCCGCTTCATCGATCAGGCCATGAGCAAAATCCTGTTGCTCGGCTGGAATTGCATAACCCCAGTTATTACCCCAATGAATCGAAGCAACCACAATATCGCCCGGCAGGCGGACCTGTTTTATTCTGTCACAAATTTCCCGAACCGTTTTTACTGAAAAATCGGGCAACAGATTCACACCTGGCCGGTCTGCCCGAGCTGCCCAGTTCCAGGGTATGCCGCTCGTTTCCGATCCAAATGAAAAAACCAGGACCCTTCCCTTTCCAGAAATGGGGAGTTCGGCAGGCTTCTGTGTCTCTTGAACGTTCAGGCCGGCGCCAGCTATTTTTATATCGGCTCCTTCGAGCGTTTTCAGCGTCTCGGCAAGACCTGCATACCCCCAGTCCAGGACATGGTTGTTCGCCAGCACGCAGCAATCGATCTTCGCGGCAGTGATACAGGGGATATTGTCGGGGTTCATGCGGTAGTTGACTGCCTTGTCCTGTACGTCGCCACTACGGGTAACTGCGGTTTCGAAGTTAATGATGCGAACATCGGGTTTTCTGCGTGCCAGTTCGGCAAGCGCATCTCCCCAGATATAGGAAAAGGAGGCAGGTTGTGGAATCGGCCCGTTTGCCTTTTCGGCAAACTCGACATAGCCTGTTGCACTTTTCATGTACCCCTCAAAAAGGATGGGGTTACCCGGATGAGGCAAGACCTGGTCTATACCTCTGCCCGTCATGACATCGCCACAGAGAAATAACTTGACTGGGGTAGGGCCGCCTGGCGACCGAGACCCAGCAGCGGTCTGATCATCACTCTTTACAGAAATCCGGAGATCGTCCCTCACGGCTTGGGCGTAAAGCGGCCCCACCGCCATGGCGAGCCCCGCCGAAAGTGTAGAGATGATGAATTCACGTCGTTCCAACTGGGGGTTTTCAGACTTCATGGCGGCAATCCATTTGAACTGCAAGCTCTGATCTGCGGTAACAAATCCGAAAATCCGCTTTGCCAGATCAATATAGGCAGAGGGTGCGCGCGTATTTTCTTATGCTACCCTTCATTATGAGCGCGCCTCCCGTCTTTGGCAGTGAAATATGCACTTGCCCGATACGAACCGTGTTTCAGCAACACATGACCATTCCCCTGATATAGTGATAGGGTTGACCGAACATCTCTTCGGAGTAAATAAATACCATGAAATTCCACACCGTCGAATTGCATCTCACTGTTCTCATTCTCCTGATGATACTTGGCGGGTGTGCGCCGTTTGTACAGTATCGGACGGAGTATGATTTATGCGTCAACCCGACCCCGGAATTGTCTCAGGACTGCGAAAACCACGCGATCCTGGAATTTCCCACGGCAGATGGAGCCCGATATCTCTTGAATTTTATTGAGTTCGATGACCAGGGCCAGCTTTGGGATCGAAAGCAAATGTGGTCCGTTATCGATAAGCTTTCGGCTGAAGCCGCCAGCAAGGATTTGTTGATAACAGTGTTCGTTCATGGCTGGAAGCATAATGCGGAGCATGCCGACAAAAATATCCAGACTTTTCGTAAAGTTCTTGCCGGGTTGAGTGAGAACGAACTTCTTATCAGCCGAAAAACGGGGCGACCGGCACGACAGGTAGCCGGTATTTATCTAGCCTGGCGCGGTGAGTCCATTACCATGCCCGTGGTGGAGGATCTGACCTTCTGGGACCGGAAAAATACCGCGCAGAAAGTCAGCCGGGGCGGCGTCACCGAAGTATTGAGCCGCCTCGAACTGCTCAAGCGCGTTAAGGAAAATGTCTCGGAGGGTAACAGCAACACTCGCCTGGTGGTTGTCGGGCACAGCTTCGGGGGAGCCATCGTACATGCCTCATTGGTTCAAATACTCGAAGGCCGGTTCATTCGCACAATGGGGCCGGTGGGCGTGCAGAGCGACGTGGAAGGGTTTGGGAATCTGGTCGTGCTTATAAACCCCGCCTTCGAAGCCTTACAATTTGCATCGCTCAGTGATATGTCCACGGAGCGTGGCACTTACTTCAAGTCGCAGTTGCCTGTCATGGCCATGCTGACATCCGAGGCCGACAAGGCTCTTCGCAACTCGTTTCCCATTGGCCGCCATCTGTCCACCTTTTTTGAGAAGGATCGCGATATCAGGCGAACGAATGCTGTAACCCGGCAGGAAGAAATCATCGACGAGGGCGAGGCAAACGTAACCGCGGTGGGCCTCTTCCAGCCGTACGAGACTCACAGGCTCTATCCGTCCCACGATCTGCCGAAGGGAGTCGCGGGCCAGGCGAGCAGCAGTGAGAGTGTCAGTTCCGGTCTGGCGGCAAAGTCCGAATGGGAAGAGGACAAACCGGGCAGCAAGATTCTTATTGCGAACCTTACACTGGAAAGGAGCAACATATCCGCCGCACGCAATCCCTATCTCGTTATTGGAGTCGATAAAAACCTGATTACGGATCATAACCACATCGATGACGGCCGCATTATCGAATTTATCAAGCAGCTTATTCTCATTTCGACCATCAGCCCCTGAATAAAGCGATAGGGTGCGTAAGTTTCGCGTTTGAAAGGGAACCTGTTTTCAGGAAGAAGGCATCCAGCCGGGCAAGGTCAAGCCGACATATAAATCCCCACGCTGATCGGAAGGCGTGTTCCTGTCCAGAACATCCCGGAATGTTCCCGTGCCCTGGATTGCGGCCCAGCCCGGAGCGGAAAAGGTTTCTTCGTTATAAACGTACTGTGACAGCAGGGGATTGGTCAAGGCCTGGGAGAAAGCGTCCACCGCCACCATTCGGAGCATGAGTGAGGGCAGGGGGGAATCTTCCACCAGATCCTCGGCAAACAGGCCGATGTAAAAATCGACGTCCTCTACGCGCCGGTACGTCTTTCTCAGGAAATCGACTACCCGTGGATCCGTGGAGATATCCGTGAAATCCTGGGGACGCTCCAGGGAAACATAATGACGATAATCGGTGTAGGGAGCCAATTCTGCCAGTCGTCCCTGCTCTATTGCCCGGGTCTCGATTTCCCACAAGAATTCAGCCGTGTTGAAAGGGCCTAGCCGGCCGGCACGCTGGCTGCTCATGTCGGCAAAGGCGCGTTGCAACCCTCCGTCCAGCAGCAGTTTGTTATTCATGGAAGTTTCTCCCAGGAGATACGAGTGCCCGTTCCAGGTGATGGAATCTGGAACGAGCGAATGCCAGCGGTACAGCAAGCTGAATTCGGTCGTGATCCAGTTCGGTTTGTTCCAGGGGGCGTTCCAGGCCACTGAAGGATCGGCCCGGTAAGGCACCAGGGGGGAGATATGGCTGATGTACTCCTCCACGATAATCTTGATGAAGATCACGATGACGTTATTCCTGGCAGCCTGAAAAATGCGCTCATCATCCCACTGCGGGTGCGTGCGTTCTATTTCGCCTGCAAGCCGGTTATGTTCCCGCAGGAACAAGGTGTTCAGCATCGCCACCTGGGGAACGGCATTTGTCCGATCCCCTCCAAAGGCAAAAATATGCGCGCGCAGCTCTTCCCGGCGTTCAGGTGCTCTATCCAATGCTCCCTCCAACCCCAGGGGCTCATCGAGAATGGCAAACTCCTGTTTCAGTACGCCGTTCTCGAAAAGGAAAGGGGAAAACTCCTCTCCATCGATAAACTGGGACTTCAACCGGCCCCGTTCGCCTTTCACTTCGCTTTTGACACGCAGGGCAGCCGTCTGCTCTGCCAGCCTTCCGTATAGCGGACACATGTCGATCTGATGGCTGGATGTATTTTGCAGCCGAACTGTCTCGGGTTCACCTGCCTTGGGCATGCGGGTGCGGATAAAACCGTCGGTCAGATACTGGGCAACCGCAGGAAAGAGGAGGGTGGATTTGTCGGACAGTCGCTGCTTTCCGTCCTGTTGCCTGAAAAGCCCGAGCAGTTCGCTGGAAGACGGAAGCTGTGCCGGCTGCTTCTTCGCCGGCAAATGGCGCGCGCTCCAGTGCTGATCTGTAAGCGCAGTCCACGAGGTATAGGGGTGAACGGTGCTCCAGGGATGCGGCCGGTGGCGGCAAACATTTACTACCCGATTGATTGCGAATTGGTTCAATTTCCTGCCCAGCCACGGCCAGTTCTCACCTATCCGCCACAGGAGTTTCAGAAGACGATTCATTAACTTATTGTTTATCATTGCGCCTCCGTCTTGCTGTAATATTGATTGTTTATGTGAGAGCCTCTTATATCCAGGAAATTTTACCCAGGGGAATTTGCTGAAAGGCCGCTCAACCTCGCAAGTACTGAATTCTGACTAAGTATAGTAAATGATGGAAATGCGTTACTGGCTGATGAAATCGGAACCTTCCGACGTAAGTATTGACGACCTCGCCTCGATGCCCGATCAGACGGTGGCGTGGTATGGAGTGCGCAATTATCAGGCACGAAATTTCATGCGTGATCAGATGCGCGTTGGCGATGGGGTTTTTTTCTACCATTCCACCTGTGAGGAGCCGGGAATTGCCGGGATTGCGGAGGTGAGCAAGCTGGCCTATCCGGATGCCACCCAGTTCGACCGGGAGAACAAATATTTCGATCCGAAAGCCACGCCGGAAAATCCGCGCTGGTTCAATGTGGATGTGCGCCTGGTCAGGAAAACCCGCCTCGCCGGCATCAAGGAGCTGCGTGGTTACCCCGAGCTTGCAAACATGCGTATCCTGCAAAAAGGCAACCGGCTGTCTATTACGCCGATCGATCCGGCAGAGTGGGATTTCATCATGGGAATTCTGTAATGACAGACTCCCGGAAGATTTCCAGGCTGGACTATGGCTTGACCTCGATGCGTGCCCGTGAAGCGGGCAATGCAGCAAGGTCGCCAGCAGCGGGAACCGACCGAAGCGTCCCAGGAGCGGTTCAATGTCGCGTCTGAGTCCCGCAGGAATCCCCCGTCTTTAGCGGGGGAGGATGTCGAGTGGAGTGGTGGCCGGCATACCTGGTATTGGGCACCGTGGTCGGCTTCTTTGCCGGCCTGCTGGGCATAGGGGGCGGACTGGTCATCGTCCCCGTGCTGACCTTTATTTTTACCGCGCAAGACTTCCCTCCGGACCGTATTCTTCACCTCGCTCTCGGCACCACCATGGCGGCCATCATTTTCTCATCTGCCGCGAGCCTGCGCACGCATCATGTTCACGGTGCAGTGAACTGGCCAGTCGTGAAATTCATCACGCCGGGAATCATCCTGGGGACGCTTGGAGGCGCAACGGTGGTAAGCATGCTATCCAGCCGCTTTCTTAGCATCGTTTTTGTCGTTTTCATTTATTATGCGGCGACGCAGATGTTGCTCAACATCCGCCCCAGACCCAGCCGCACGCTCCCGGGAAGGCTCGGCATGCTTGCCGCGGGGAGCGTCATCGGCGCGATTTCAAGCTTTGTTGCAATCGGAGGAGGTCTTTTGACGATCCCGTTCCTCTCCCTGTGCAACGTGAAGCTGCAACATGCCATCGGTACCGCTGCCGCGGTGGGTTTTCCCATCGCCGTGGCAGGAGCTGTCGGCTACATGATCAATGGCATGGCGCTGCCCGAACTGCTGCCGGAATACAGCCTGGGATACGTTTACCTGCCGGCATTGGGATGGATCGTCCTCGGCAGCACGGTAACCGCACCCATAGGCGCAAAAACGACGCATATCATGCAGACGGCTACGCTCAGGAAAATTTTTGTAGTGCTGCTGTATCTGCTGGGAACGAGGATGCTGATCCGGCTTTTCCAGGCTTAGCCCACCAGGCGATGGAGGGCTTCCCGGTATTTTTCAGCTGTTTTGGCGAGCACCTCGGGGGGCAAGGCTGGAGCGGGCGTTTTCTTGTTCCAGTTCTGCGTCTCAAGCCAGTCGCGTACGAATTGTTTGTCATAGCTCGGCGGGTTTTTCCCCGGCGCGTACTGGTCGGCAGGCCAGAAGCGCGATGAATCGGGAGTAAGCGCCTCATCGATGAGATAGAGCCTGCCTGCCTGATCCTGGCCGAATTCGAACTTGGTGTCGGCGATAATAATGCCTTTTGTAATCGCATAATCCGCCGCCTGGGTATACAAAGCCAGCGCTATATCGCGCACCTGCGCAGCCAGCCCTTTATCCCCTTCGCCCCCTTCATTCAGCAGCTTTTCCGCTTCCGAAAACGGGATATTTTCATCGTGCGCGCCCAGCGCAGCTTTGGTCGAGGGGGTAAAGATAGCCCCACCCGGTATCCTGCCGGCTTCCTCCAGCCCGGCAGGGAGCGGGATGCCGCAGATCATGCCGTTTTTTTTGTAATCCTTCCAGCCGGAGCCAGCGACGTAACCCCGCACGATCGCCTCAATCGGAAGGGGTTTGAGCCGCTTTACTACAAACGCCCGTTCGGTCACCTGCCCGCGTTCGTCTTCCGCTACCACGGATTCGGGCGCAATGGGGGTGAGATGGTTGGGAACGATATGCTCCAGTTTTTCAAACCAGAAACTGGACAAGGCAGTCAGCAGCCTGCCCTTGCCAGGTACGGGAGTAGGCAGGATCACATCGAATGCGGAAAGCCGGTCCGTCTGGACGATCAGAAGCTTGTCTTCATCCACGCCATAGATATCCCGTACCTTTCCGCGGTGCAGAAGCGGCAGGCTTCGTATGCTCGTTTCAAACAGCGCGGGCTGGTCAGTTCCGGCTTTCATTCGGGGGATGCTCATGTGTTTCAAGAGTGCTGTGAGAGGGTTGCAGCGATTGCTTGATTTCCAGCGCAAGCCGTAACGCAGCGTCGGTCGTTTCTGCCAACACCGTGTAGTGTCCCATTTTCCGTCCGGGCCTGGCATCACGCTTGCCGTATAAATGCAGTTTGACCTCGGGATGCCGCAGCACCTGTTCCCACTCCGGCTCTCCCTTCTGCCAGAGATCGCCCAGCAGGTTTACCATTACCGCCGCTCCATGCATGGAAGTACTGCCGAGGGGCATTCCGCAAAGTATGCGCACCTGCTGCTCGAATTGAGAGGTAATGCAGGCATTGATCGAGTAATGTCCACTATTATGAGGACGGGGAGCAATCTCGTTCACCAGCAGCCGCCCATCCTCGAGCACAAAGAACTCGACGCATAGTACACCGCGATAATCCAGCTTCCCGGCAATGCGAATCGCAATATCGCAGGCATTTCGGGCAATTTCGGGCGATACTCTGGCAGGAACGATGCTGATATCGAGGATGCCGTTGCAATGCTGGTTCTCGGATACGGGAAAAACAACCACTTCATCATCAAATCCCCTGGATACGATGACGGACACCTCGCGCTCCAGGGGCAGCAGTTTTTCCAGGACGCAGGGTTCCCGGTTCAAACCTGCAAATGCGCTGTCAAGCTCTGACGCACTCCTTACCCGTACCTGCCCTTTGCCGTCATATCCGAACCGGCTTACCTTGAGAATTCCGGGGAAGAGATCTGGAAAAAGTTGCGGTTGCTTTTGGGGTAATACCCCATCCGAATTGGCCGAATGCTGCGAAGTGCGCGCATTCTGTATCACCTCATAGGGCGCGACTCCAAAGCCGTTGGCAGTGAGAAAATTCTTCTCCAGGATGCGATCTTGCGCGATGGCGACACTCCTGGCAGCCGGGCTGACGATGCAGCGTTCAGCCAGTATTCTGAGTGCCTCGGCAGGTACGTTTTCGAATTCGGTGGTGACGCCCGCGCAGGTGGATGCGAGCTCATTCAATGCCTCACGATCGAGGTAATCGGCACGCAGGTGCCGCTCAGCAATGCTGCCCGCCGGGCTCCGCTCCGCGGGATCAAGAACGGTCACGCTGTAACCCAGGCTTTGGGCCGCCATGGTGAACATCCTGCCGAGCTGGCCACCGCCCAGCAACCCCAGCATCGCCCCGGGCCGGGTACTCATGAGGGTAAGATCATGGAAGCCACCGTTGCCGCCTGGGTTTTCCGAAACTCGGCAAGCTGGCTGGCCAGTCCCGCATCTCCCGCCGCCAGCAGCGCAACGGCAAACAACCCCGCGTTAGCCGCGCCCGCCTCGCCTATGGCGAAGGTGGCAACCGGTACTCCCTTCGGCATTTGTACTATGGACAAAAGCGAATCCAGTCCTTGAAGCTGGCGGGAAGTAACCGGTACGCCCAACACGGGCAGGAGCGTTTTGGCAGCGACCATTCCCGGAAGATGCGCTGCCCCCCCTGCACCGGCAATAATGCATTTCAGCCCCCGCTCGCCGGCAGTTTCCGCATATTCGAACATGCGATCAGGGGTTCGATGGGCGGAAACCACTTCCGCTTCGTAAGGCACATGGAATTTCTTCAATATTTCCGCAGCGTGCTTCATGACCTCCCAATCGCTGCTGCTGCCCATGATGACACCCACCAGGGGCTTGTCGATTTGGCCTTCCATATCAATCGCGAATTTTTTGTTCTCTTTCCCTGGAGGCGGCTTCCGTCAGTTCCTCCAGGTCTTCCACATAAGGATAGCGCACGTGTCCGTAACGGATGACGAGCACCCCGAGCGCAATCAGGACGATAGCGGCAGAAACGCCCAACAGGCGGATGTTGTCCATCTCCTTGACATCCACGGTGATATAACGCGCCAATGCCACCAGGGCGATATAGAGGGGAAACCTTACCGGCAGCTTGCCCGATTCGAAATAAAGCCCGACCATCGTCAGGATTTCGAGGTAGAGAAACATGAGCAGCAGATCCGCCAGGGTCACCCTGCCGTTGTGGATCATGAGCATGGTTTCCTGATACCCGGCAAATATGGTGGCAAGCGCAATCACGACGAGACCGATGCCTTCAAAAAATTGAAGCAGGCGGCGTGAATGATTGATTGTGCGGGTTTGCAGCATTTGTTCTTCTTGTCAGGATCACCCTGATAAATCACTGGCGACTATACTACCTGTTCCAGGTGACAATTCCAATTTGGGGATGCAAACCGGGGATGAGCGTCCGCAGAATCGGGCATGATTTTCTTAGACCGCTTCCTCAAGGGGTTCGTCCCCGTTCATTCCTTAAGCTTCAGCATCAGATCCACATCCACCCAGCCGCTGCCGTTTATACCGTTTATGCCCTTTGCCTCTCCCGTCCCCGCCAGCACGCTGAACGGCTGTGCCGGTTCACCCAGGTCGGATAAGACAAGCCTGGCGCCCGTGAAATCCTGAAAGCGGGTATATCCATTTACCGTAACCACGGTATCAAGCCCCGCGGCAAGCGATGCCCTCAGCCCGTTTTCCGAGTCTTCGACGGCAACGCACTGCTCTGCCGGCAACCCCAGCTGGTCCAGCACCCAGTGGTAGATGTCGGGCGCCGGTTTTTTTCCCGGGACGATGTCTCCTGCGCCGATGACATCGAACCATCCGGGAGAGTCTTCCCCCAGGGTGGACTTCAAAAGCGCGGTCACATTTTCCGGGGTGGTGGTGGTTGCAATCGCGATTTTTATATTTCTGTCACGCAGGTGATGGATCAGGCGGGCGACTCCAGGCCGTAACGGAATGCCGCCGCTTTCCAGCATGCCGACATAATGCCTGGTTTTGATCTTATGCAGGTGCGCGATCCAGTCACCCAGCCTGCTTCTGTTCAATTCCTCGGGGACGTGGCATTCCATGAAATGAAGGATACGCTCCTTGCCACCTGTGATCGCCAGCAACCTGCCGTAAAGATCGACATCCCACTCCCAGTCGAGGCCGAGTTCTTCAAATGCCGCATTAAAAGCGGGACGATGACCATCACGCTCGGTGTCGGCCAAGGTGCCATCCACATCAAACAGTACTGCACGAACTTTGCTGTCCATAAAATCGTTATTTATCCAGTTTGCCCGTAAATGGTTTCATTTTCATCCTCTCGCGTCACGGATGAACTGCTTTGCTCACCCGTCAGTACTGCGCTTGCGCCGGAATATGTCCTGCTGCTCGCACGCCGCAGCCGGTCCGCAATTGCCATCCAGGCCACTGTCTCAGGAGGCATCTCCACCAATAGCCGGTCGAAGTGCTGGCGATCAAACCGGCGCAAGGTGGCATACAGCTGACGTGCATATTCCTCCGGTTCTCCAGGCATCGCGGAGAATACGACAGATTCATTTTCCGGGCGATACCCGGACGTAAAATGCCGTTGCCGCCAGCCCATGACTGCTACCCGCCTGCCTCTTGCTTCCAGCTCCAAGGCGCGCCGCCATAAGTGATCCGCCGGCAGGAGTTCGAGCGGTGTTGCGGGGGCGTAATGCGAAGGGAGGGCGCCCGGCACGCGTACAGGACGTTCTGCCCCTTGGGAAAGCGCCACATTTCCATCCAGCACTTCCACCAGCGCCGCCAACTGGATGCCACCTGGCCGCAATATAACCGCGGTTTGGCCTTCAAAGCCCACGATGGTACTTTCCAGACCCACCTGGCACGGGCCACCATCCAGAATCATGTCCAGCTCTTCGCCAAACTCCTCACGCACATGCGCTGCCGTTGTCGGGCTGACGTGACCGAAACGGTTTGCTGACGGCGCGGCCAACGCCCTGTCCGGTCCCAGCTTCTTTAGCAACGCAAGTGCTACGGGATGATCAGGAATGCGCAATCCCACTGTCTCCTGACCGCCGGTCACGTTTTCCGGCACATGGCGACTGCGCGGCAGTATCAGGGTCAAGGGACCCGGCCAGAAGCGCTCGGCCAGCCGCCGCGCCTGGAGGGGTACCTCGCGTGCCCAATACGACAACCGGGAGGCATCGGCAAAATGGACAATGAGAGGGTGATCCGGAGGACGCTTCTTGATTTCGAATATGCGCGCGACCGCAGAGAGATTGGAAACCTCAGCCCCGAGGCCATACACGGTTTCTGTCGGGAAAGCGACAACGCCTCCTCTTTTCAGGAGCGCTGCGGCGTCGTCGATCTCGCGGTGCAACGCAGGAGGCATTATCTGAGGATCATCTGCGCCGAGAGCACGGCGTGATCGGAGATTTTGGACCAAGGGTGCCCCTGATGCACCTGCGCTCTTTCGATATGAAAGCCGCGAACGTAAATGCGGTCGAGGCGGAACAATGGCAGCGTGGCGGGAAAGGTCCGCGCCGATCTCCCTTCGGTCAACTCGAAGACTTCCGCCAGGGCAAGCCGCCGGACCAGGATACGACTGGCCATTTCGCGCCAATCGTTGAAATCTCCCGCAATGACCAGTGGTGCGTTTTTGGGTACCAGTTCCTCGATGTGCCTTTCCAGTAACTGTAACTGACGGGAACGTCCCCTTTTGAACAGGCCCAGGTGCACGCAGATGCAATGAAGATTTTCCCGCCATTGCGGAACGCTTATTTCGCAGTGAAGCAGGCCGCGGCTTTCGAAACGGTGCGCCGAAACATCCACATTGTCCCAGCGCACGATGGGATATCGGCTCAGGATTGCATTACCGTGGTGGCCCTCATCGTAGACGGCGTTTTTTCCATAAGCAAAATCCGTCCAGATCGAATCGGCCAGGAATTCGTACTGAGGGCTCTCCGGCCAATTCTCGAAACGAACTCCGTGACCCTTGTGCTCGCCGACCACTTCCTGCAGAAAAATGATATCAGCATTGAGCGCGCGCAGATTGTCGCGCAACTGATGCACCATGACACGCCGGTTGAAATGAGAAAATCCTTTGTGAATGTTGTAGGTAGCGATATGCAGCTTATTGAGCATATGATGAGCAGAACGGAGCGCAACTGTATTTTTTCATTATCGAGAAACCTCCAGCATGCGCTCCAGGGCAAGTTTCGCCAGAACTGCATCGGCTGCCGGCACTTTGATCTGATTCACCACCTTTCCCGTAACCAGGTTTTCCAGCGCCCAGGCCAGATGCTGCGGATCGATGCGCGCCATGGTAGAACACATGCAGATCGTCGATGCCATGAACTGGACGATTTTTTCCTGGGTCTTGAATTCCTCGGCAATGCGATTGACCAGATTCAACTCCGTCCCCACCAGCCAGCGTGTTCCCGGTTCCGCTTCCCGGATGGTCCTGATGATATAGTCGGTGGAGCCGACGTAATCCGAATTTTTACATACCTCGAAACTGCACTCTGGGTGCGAAATCACTTTCCCTTCAGGATACTGGTTGCGAAAACGAAGTATGTGCTGCGGCTGAAACATCTGGTGCACCGAGCAATGCCCCTTCCACAAGAGGATTTTCGCGCTCCTGATCTGCTCCGGTGAAAGCCCGCCCATGGGTTCATCGAAATCCCACACCGCCATCTGTTCGAGTGGAATGCCCAGCTTGTGGCCGCTCCAGCGTCCCAGGTGCTGATCCGGAAAAAACAGTACCTTTTCCCTGCGGGAAAAGGACCACTGCAGGATTTTCACTGCATTGCTGGACGTGCAGACAATGCCGCCATGCTCACCGCAGAAAGCTTTGAGATCAGCGGCAGAGTTGATGTAAGTTACCGGCGTGACCGCTTCATCGGGATCGAGTACTTCCGAGAGTTCGTGCCACGCACGCTGCACCTTGAGAAAACTTGCCATGTCCGCCATGGAGCAGCCGGCGGAAAGGTCGGGCAGAATGGTGATCTGCTCGGGCTTGGAGAGAATATCGGCGACTTCAGCCATGAAATGCACGCCGCAGAACACCAGATAATCCGCATCCGTCCCGGACGCAAGGCGCGAGAGCTGCAGGGAATCCCCGGTAAGATCGGCGTGTTTGTAAACATCGGGGCGCTGATAATGATGAGCGAGTATTACCGCGCGCTTTCCCAGCGCCGCTTTCGCCTGGATAATGCGTTGCTCGCAGTCATCGTCATTCAGACTGTCGAAACGTTCAAAGGCAATGGCTTCCGCTTGCATGGCCTACTCCGTTTTCCTTTAAAAACCGCAGGTAATATTAAGGAACCGCTGAGGTTCCATGAAAACCGCTGAGGTTCCAAAAGTATCATTGGACCAGTGCACTCGCCATCGGTTCGATCGGCCTGTCCCGGTCCTCATTTCGCCGGGGTACTCCCGTTGTGCTCGCGCTGCTTGTCCCTGCTACCTTTTTCTGCTCTTTACCCTCTACTACTTTTACCGCCAGCCGCTGCCAATCTCCTGATCGCTTCGGCATTGCTTGGGGAAAATACTTTTTCCGCCGCCTCCTGCCAGGGCAGCCAGACATGACGCAAATGTTCTCTTGCCGCTAACGAGACCGGGACAGGTCGCGGCACAAGCAGGCCAAAGACATGCTCGGTATTATGGGTTACCCCAGGTGCGTAACGCCAGCGCCATTCCTCGTAGATTTCATATTCGTTCACAATATTCCAGCCAGTCAGCTCATAGCGGCAGGCATCCAGTCCGGTCTCCTCCGCTACTTCCCGCACCGCCGTTTGCACGAGTGTTTCACCTTCGTTCTGACTGCCCGTTACCGATTGCCAATAGCCAGGATGGTCGGTCCGTTCGAGCAGCAGGATCTGCATATCGGGCGTATGGATAATTACCAGAACCGAAACCGGAATCTTGTAGATTCTCACCGTGCACGTAAAAGTAGGAATGGAATCAGAAAATCTTCGCTTTCGGAAAAATGGTTTTCCCAATCTCCACGCTTCTCCGCTTCCGCCTTTTACTTTTTTACCCTTGCTTTATATCCTTCTGGATTACGCTTGGCGGAGCTTGATGTGAAGTTCCCGCAACTGTTTTTCGCCCACTGTACTGGGCGCATGCGTGAGCAGACATTGTGCGCGCTGTGTTTTCGGAAATGCAATGACTTCCCGGATGGATTCGGCGCCTGCCATCATGGCAACGATGCGGTCGAGGCCGAAAGCTATCCCGCCATGCGGAGGAGCTCCATATTGCAATGCTTCGAGCAAAAAGCCGAATTTTTCGTTTGCCTCATCTTCTCCAATATTCAAGGCGCGAAATACCTTCGATTGCACTTCCTGGCGGTGAATACGCACCGAACCGCCGCCAATCTCGGAACCATTCAGCACCATATCGTAAGCCCTGGATAAGGCTTTTTCGGGATCAGTCTCAAGCAGGTCCTCGTGGCCTTCAGCAGGGGAGGTAAACGGATGATGCAGGGCCTTCCAGCGGTTTTCCTCCTCATCACGCTCGAACATGGGGAAATCCACCACCCATAAAGGTTTCCATCCCGATTCCGCCAGGCCGCGATCATGCCCGACCCTGGCGCGCAATGCACCCAGCGCCTCATTCACCACCTGAGCCTTGTCCGCCCCAAAGAAGATGAGATCGCCATCCTTCGCGCCCGTGCGCTCGAGAATGACCTGAATCACATTCTCAGGGAGGAATTTCAGTATGGGCGACTGGAGGCCATCCACGCCTTTTTCCAGCGCATTGATCTTGATGTATGCGAGCCCCTTCGCTCCGTATATCGCGACAAAACTGGTGTAATCATCGATCTCTTTGCGCGACAATGTTCCACCTTCAGGCACGCGCAATGCCGCTATACGTCCCCCCGTTCTGAGCGCGGCTTCCCGGAACACCTTGAACTCCACCTCCTGCATTACATCGGTGAGTTCCGTCAGAACCAGCGGCACACGCATGTCAGGCTTGTCCGAGCCATATTTCGACATCGCTTCCGCATGCGTCAGGCGTGGAAACGGGCTGGGCAGATCGATACCTTTCACGCTTTTGAACACTGTGCAGATCATCCCTTCCATCATCTGCATGATTTGTGATTCATCCAGAAAGGATGTCTCGATATCGATCTGGGTGAATTCGGGCTGGCGGTCAGCCCGCAGGTCCTCGTCACGAAAGCATTTGGTAATCTGATAATAGCGGTCGAACCCGGAAACCATCAGCAGCTGCTTGAACAGTTGCGGCGATTGCGGCAGCGCAAAAAAATGCCCCGTGCTGACACGCGAGGGCACGAGGTAATCCCGCGCGCCCTCGGGGGTCGACTTGGTAAGCATCGGCGTTTCCACATCGATAAATCCATGCTGGTCGAGAAACAGCCGGACTGTCATTGCCACCTTGTAGCGCAGCCGCAGGTTTTCCTGCATCTGCGGACGCCGCAGATCCAGATAGCGGTGCTCCAGCCGTGTGGCTTCGCTGAGGTTTTCGTCGTCCATCAGGAACGGAGGCGTCAGGGAAGCATTGAGGATATCGATCGAGCTCACCAACACCTCTATTTCCCCGCTGATGAGACTGGGGTTGACGGTTCCCGCCGGGCGATGCCGCACACGCCCGGTAATCTTGACCACAAACTCGTTGCGGATTTTTTCCGCGACCTGGAAAGCAGCGGGGTTATCGGGGTCGCACACCACCTGCACCAGGCCCTCGCGATCCCGCAGGTCCACGAAAATGACCCCTCCATGGTCGCGGCGCCGGTGCACCCAGCCGTACAGGATCACAGTCTGGTCCAGATATTGGACGTCGATAAGGCCGCAGTAATTGGTGCGCATGGAAGATCGGTAATCAGAAAAAAGGAATCAGGACTTGTCGCTCGATGCGGAGCTGGCGGAACCCTGAGGATGCAGCAGCACTGCCTGCGATTCCGCTGGTTTCTTGCCATTGGTGGGAGTAACAACGCCCATCGAAATTATATATTTCAATGCTGCATCCACGCTCATGTCGAGCTCGATTACATCGCTGCGCGGCATCATCAGAAAGAAGCCCGAGGTCGGATTGGGCGTGGTCGGCACGTAGACGCTCACATACTCTCCCGTGAGGTGATTGACTACGTCGCCACCTGGATATCCCGTCATGAAGGCGATGGTCCAGGAACCCTCGCGCGGGTACTGCACCAGCAACGCCTTGCGAAAGGCTTCCCCCTGGCTTGAAAACAGCGTGTCGCTGACCTGCTTCACGCCGTAATAAATCGATTTCACGACCGGGATGCGCCATAACACGCCTTCCCAGAAAATCACCAGCCGCTGCCCGATGATGTTGGTGGTGAAGATACCGGTAAGGAAAACAACCAGCAGCGTCAGCACCGTGCCCACGCCGGGAATGTATATGCCTACGAGGTTTTCGGGACGCATGCTCGACGGCAGGAGCAACAGCGACTGGTCCATGGTGCTGATCAGGAATTTCAACGCCCAGGCAGTAATACCAAGAGGTACCCATATGAGCAGCCCGGTGATGAAATAGCGTTTCATGTCAGTAAGCAGTCCGATCCGTCACCCGTCAATCAGTCGTGCAGGCGGGGCATGCGCTATCTCCGGCCGAAGCGCTCTCGCTCTTCGCCATGCAGGCATCCGCATCGGCCTTGGGCTTGGACTGTCCGCCATTCTTGTTCTTGAAATCGGTGACGTACCAGCCGCTGCCCTTCAACTGAAAGCCTGCGGCCGAAATCAGCTTGTTAAACGCATCGCTGCCACAGGCGGGGCAAGCCGCCACCGGCGCATCGCTTACCTTTTGCAGATATTCCTTTTCGAAACCACAAGACCCACACCGGTATTCGTAGATCGGCATGACAATCCTCCAACAAAGAAAGCTGAACGAAAAAAAACGGGATTATACCTTAAGGAGCCTTCGAACAAGTCACCGCCCTGCTGTCCTGCCGCTCGCCCCCACGGCAACCTCTTTGACCACTCCAACTCGGTTCGATTCAAACGGGGAGACAGAACGGCCCTGTCCAATGAGTCGCTTGTGGCCAGGAGGAGCGCTGTCCTCCGGCTATCCGCTTATCCGGACCGGTACCTTCTACCCGACGGCACTTCTTACCTGCCCGTCTGCCCCCGAAACAACCAACAAGCAGCCGACTCTCGTATGACTACGGCCAATACACTGGCAACCTGAGAGCTACTCTTTCCGGGATTCCTTGTCTCCTGTCAGGAAAATATGGGATGCTTGCGATAATTACAAGAGGATAATTTCAAGAATGCGGGATGCGCGTAGTACGAGCGGCCAGAACAGCAGGAAGCAGCAACCCGGCTACGCCCGGTCATTATCGTCGGGCGGAGCCGGGCTACACAAGCACTATGTAAATCAAGTTTGTGGGGATTGATGTCAGCAAGACGGTGCTCTCGATTTTGCCTGTTTGCCGGATTGTGTGCCAAAGCAATCACGCAATTGCCTGAATCCCATTCTTCTTGATCACGGTCAGCAGTCGCAACGCTGGACCACCCGGCTTCTTGACACCTCGCTCCCAGTCTGAGATCAGGTTCTTGCTGACATTCAGATAACGGGCGAAGACGGGTTGCGACAGGTGTTCGCGCTCTCGCAGCGCACGAATTTCCTCCGGTGACATAACCTGCACGGGAGCAAGACAGGATTCGTCGAACTCGCGCATGGTCTGCTTTTCGACCGCTCCAATCTCATGTGCTTCCATTGTCTCATGGATTGCTGCGAACGTATCGCTCCGATACTTCTTCTCCATTTTCATACACCTCCGAAAGCTACCCTGGATGAATTCACTCGCTGATTGCACGATTGCTCTCCCGGCTCACCCTGTGTCCGGTGATTTTGAAAGATCAAGAGAATCAAGCGCGGTATCATCCTTCTCGACAGGTCACATCCCAGAATGATGCCGCGCAGCGTACTTTATGAATGCTATGCCTTGCGAGAATTGTCTCAGTTCACACTGATCGTGTAGTCCTCTCGATTATGGGAGCGAAAAGGACTCTCCTGGCAAAACCGGGAAAAGGCCACTTCTTCAGCTTCGGTCTCTGAACTGGCTTCAATTTCATAATCAGCAAGAAGCCCGCTAAAATTGGGACGGTCATCGATCGATGGCTCAACAGGCGTAATGAGAACTTTGTATATCATTTCATCCCCTTTTTGGCTTTGACATTGTTCGGGTATTTTTAATTCTAGGGTATATAGCCTGTTATTGCTGCTCATGACAAGAAAGTGTCAGACCGGAAATTCAGATACAATGAATACCCTTATTTCATCCAGGGATAATACCCATGCCCACTTCAATCCGTCTTACCCCCGAGATCGAGGAGCGGCTGAACTTCCTTGCCGCGCAAACGGGACGTTCCAAGGCTTTCTATCTTCGGGAAATCATCGAACGCGGGCTTGACGACATGGAGGATTACTTCCTCGCGGCAGACGTGCTCGAACGCGTGCGCAAAGGCAAGGAAAAAACCTGCTCCTCCACAGAAATAAAGGAAGACCCTGGTCTGGAGGATTGAATACGACCACAACCAGAAATGAACTGCGGAAGCTGGACAGGCAAACCGCGCTGCAACGTCAATTTGAGATATTCGCTATGAAATTGCGACGCGTTATATTCAATCTCCACCTCTATATCGGATTGGCCGCAGGATTGTTTCTGTTACTGAGCGGCTTGACCGGGAGCATGATCGTTTTCCGCGACGAAATCGAAGCGCTTGCTCATCCTGAGCTTATGGAAACAGCGGCAGGCGAGAAACACGTTCCGGTGCAGGCCGTGCTGGATACGGTCAAGCGCGCATACCCTCAGGATAAACCTCTTTATCTGCGCATGCCGCGCACCCCCCAGGAAACTTACCAGCTCAGGATGAACGGCGCTCATGACCTGTTCGTGTATGTGAATCCTTACAATGGGGAATTGCTCGGCGGGCATCGCCAGAAAGATACCTTCATGGGATGGCTCGCACTGGTGCATACGGAACTGCTGAGCGGCGAGCTTGGAAAAAACATCCTCGGCGTTGGCGCCTTGCTATTGATCTGCATGTGCGGGACGGGTCTTTTCCTGTGGTGGCCGCCCAATGGAATAAGAAATATTTCCAGAGGCTTTAAAATAGGTTGGTCGGCACCCTGGAAAAAACTTGTTTTCGATGTCCATCGCGCTTTTGGCGCCTATACCATAATCTTTTTGATCATTGTTGCATTCACCGGCGTTTCTCTGGTTTTCAACAAGGCTGTAGCGGAGTTCATCAATTCCCTGACAGCCAGTGCGCCAAGACCTTCCCCGCCCAGTTCAAGGGCAGACGAAGCCGCGGACTCCATACCTTCCCTTGACGCACTGTTGAATCATGCCGACCGCGTTCTTCCTGCCCCCACTACCTGGGTAACTTTCCCTCAAACACCTCAGGCTCCACTTGTCGTACGCAAGAGAACGTCTGATGAGTTTAATCCTAATGGTCGAAGCTTCATCTATTTCGATCAATATACCGGAGAAGTGCTACTCGTCGAAAACGCATCGAATGCTCCTTTGGGAGCCCGCATTTTCAACATTTTTTATCCCATTCATACCGGAGTGATCGGTGGCCTGCCTACTCGCATGTTGCAAGTGGTGACGGGCCTCGTTCCCCTTTTTTTATTTGCAACGGGCTATATGATGTGGAGAAATCGAAGGAAGGCAAGGTCGCATAAAAATAACTCTAAAGTCACCTATAAATTCCAAATTCCGCCTGGATAGAATAGAACATGAAGCAAACTACGGGGAAGCACGGAGCTACCGTTCCAAATCCTGGTCCTTGCCTCTTGCACTTTTATTTCCCGGCAGTTATATCCAGCATGCCATTTGTGTCGGTGCAGCTTCTACTGCTTGCGCTCTCACAGCATTTTATCCTTTACACGAGAGAATGATTCTCGATTACAATATTCAGGTTTTTCTGCAGTAGCCCTAGAACCGCATCAGCCAGCATTTGCCAGCCAGTGCTCTTCCAACAAAAAACTAAAAAAGGAAAACATTGTGTTGCGCAAGATGGATTCTATTTCCCTCTTCTCATGCGCCCGTGCGCGCGTGTTCCCCAAATCGCCGGCTTTTGCCATATGTATGATCTTCGCGGGCCTGTTGACCCCGGGATTCACCAGTCCTGTTCATGCGCAAACCGCGCCAAAGGAAAAACAGGAAGCTACCGAAAAACAGGAAGCAGCCGAAAAGGAAAAGCAGGAAGGCGCCACTGGCGGTGTCACGACACTTCCCGAGATGAAAATCAGCGCGGAACGGGCTGACGAACTTCCACAATCCTATGCCGGCGGACAAGTTGCGCGCGGCGCACGGCTCGGCGCGCTCGGCAATGTGGACCTCATGAAGGCTCCTTTCAGCATCAGCAGCTATACCTCGCAGATGATGCAGAACCAGCAGGCCATCACGGCGGCCGACCTCTTGACCCGGGATCCTTCGGTCCGCTCTACCGGTCAACGCGGCGGTGTCGTCGATTCCTTCTATATTCGCGGCTTTCCGATCGGTGAAGGCAACGTGGGGGAATTCGCCTTCGACGGTCAGTACGGCGTGGCCCCCAACTACCGGATATTCACCGAATACACCGAACGTATCGAAGTGCTCAAGGGGCCTGCTGCGCTGCTGTATGGTATATCCCCGAACAGCGGGGTCGGCGGCGTCATCAATATCGTTCCCAAGCGTGCCTCGGCCGACCTGACCCGGCTCACGGGCAACTATTTATCAGGCGCGCAGGGAGGCGGGCACCTCGATATCGCCCGGCGCTTCGGTGCGGACCGCCAGTTCGGCATCCGACTCAACGGCAGCCATCATCAGGGCGATACGCTCCTGGACAACCAGTTCCGCCAGGCGGATATCGCTTCCGTGGCGCTCGACTATCAGGGTGAACGGTTTCGGACAACGCTTGACGCCTTCGGCCAGTATGAGCGGTTCAAGGCCCCGTCACGCCCGTTCCTGGTTGCTGCTGATATTGCCGTGCCATCCGCGCCCAATGGCCGGCGCAACGTCACTCAGCCCTGGGGCTGGTCGAAAATCAAGGATGCAGGGCTCCTGCTCAAGGCCGAATATGACCTGTCCGACGCGCTGACATTGTTCGCCAGTGTCGGCGGTGCCCACACATGGGTGGATCGGCTATCGGATCAGACGCCGAAGATTCTGAATGCCGCCGGTAATACCAGTTCAGTACCCATGTTTTTCAGGTTCGGCATCGACCGCTCCAGCGCAGATGGCGGATTGCGCGCCCGGTTCAATACCGGTCCCATTCACCACAACGTGACGCTTCAAGGCACCGGTTATCGTGATCGCGTGGAGCGGGGCTCCACCAAAGGCACAGAGGTACTATCGAACATGTATTCCCCGATCGATCGCGCCGGTCAGGCCCTGGCCACGCCTGGTCTGATGAAAGTCTCGGAGACCGAATTCTATGGAGGGGCATTAACCGATACCGTATCCATGGCCGAAGAACGTATATTGCTTACCCTGGGCGTACGCTTCCAGCAGGTCAGATCGGACAATTTCAGCTCAACAGGCGCCGTCGCATCCACCTACGACAAGGGGGCGATCACGCCGCTGGTGGGCCTGGTCGTCCGGCCCTGGAAAAACGTCTCGATCTACGCCAACCGTATGGAAGGGCTTAGCAAGGGTGACATTGCTCCTCAGATCGCAGTCAATGCCGGCCAGGCGCTCGCGCCCTACAAAACCGAACAGATTGAGGTCGGTGTCAAGGTCGATTACGGTCGCCTGATCACCACGCTGAGTCTCTTCCAGATCAGGCGGCCCAGCCCTCTGCTCATGGACAATGTCTTTTCCCTCACGGGCGAGCAGCGCAATCAAGGTGTGGAACTCGCCATGTTCGGCGAACCCGTGTCAGGGGTTCGGCTGCTGGGGGGTGTGACACTGGTGGATGGCGAATTAACGAAAACCGGCAATCCCGCCACGCGGGGCAATAGGCCTGTCGGCGTGCCGGTATTGCAAGCCAATATGGGCGCCGAATGGGACATGCCGTGGCTGCCCGGGTTCACCTTGACCGGCAATCTCGTCCATACCGGCAAACGATATATTGACCAGCCGAATACGCAAAGTGCGCCTTCCTGGACGACGTTTGACTTTGGCGCGCGCTACAGTACCAAGGTGGCTGGAAAATCCACCATCATCCGCGCCAATCTGCTTAATGCATTCGATCGCAATTACTGGGCAGGCGTGGCTTCTTTCGGCACTTTATCGCTCGGTACGCCGCGCACTGTGCTGGTCTCTGCCACGGTCGACTTCTGAATGAAAGCGTCGATATTTGCTCAAAGTTCATTCTGTCCTCAGCATAGCTGAACATAACGATGGAACATTGGTGAGTTTCAGGTAACGCTTGACGCTCAGAGCGAGACGCCGCAGCGCTGGGTAATCTCGTCGGGTGCGAGGTCCGTTTTGGTCAGTCTGCGATAGACGATGATGAGGTCGGCAGGGTGTGCTATTTTCGAGTGATTGACTGACTACAACGGTCTTCCTGCGTCTAGGGTTCGAAGCTCTTGTATGGTAACGCCGCTGCCAGCTATCCGTCTTGAAAGCTTCAAGCTTCATGTGGCTCTTTTCCCTTGCCTGCAGGTAGCGTGCTCTTCATCGATGCCCGCCACATCTACCGGCAGGTGGATCGGGCCCACTGGGAGTGGACGCTGGCGCAAATGGCTTCATCGCCAACCTCCGGCACCTCTATCGAGGCGAGGCACTCGATTTCAAGCTGGGGTGAAGGCCGAAGCCAGCCTCAAGGAAGTCTTTGGTGACGCTGATCCATCGTGACGTGTCTGGTTTGTGCAAGACGGCAACGCTTGCCGAAATCGTGAAGCACAGGCTGGTCACTCAACCCTGGCCGTACGTGGCGTTGCACCAGGAGAAGATGTCAGCGACGAGGACTTCAAGGTACAAGCCGAAGCGCTGAACGGGGAACTGGAATCGCTGAGCGTCCAGGCAGAGAACTGGAGCAGATCATCACCGCGAATGTGACGGGGATCCTGGAGGTGTAAAGATGGATTCGATAGTAATTGCAGTGCACGAGGTGACCGCCTGAGTGCCGTATGTCATCTTGATGCCGATCGACATCGGAAGCTGGAGAAAGTGAGGTTGCGAACAGAACTTTGAACACTTTGGGGTTATTGTGCGCTTGGCAAGCAAAAATGTCGCGCTCCTGCTGAGCTCTGTACGGGGTTTCATCCACATACATGGAGAATGAGCAATCATTATTTTTTGCAGCACCGGAACAGCGTAGGTTCCAGTGCTGCAAGCTCTTACCTGTAACATCTACAGCGAGTTAAACGTCACATTCAAGGCTTGGAATTTTCCTGCAGAGGAATGCAAGGAGCAGATTTCTGCTTTGTTATCAACCTTCGTTACCCTTGATGTCGAGACTCCATACGGGGGCTTTCGTGTTTATCAAGGGTAGCGACACAGACTATGCCTGCGCTTACTCCAGGCAGATGTAGATCTTACTCCAACTGGATGTAGATACTCCTTCGGTAGTTTCGCAACCAGTTTTCCAATTAAAAACTCCAATTATTTGAGTCAGCGGGCAAACAATACGAACATCATATCGGCTGAAGCTGGTATCAAGTGATGTTCAAAGCACGTCATTGTTGGACGTTGGCTGGATTCCGGGTCAATTGCTCCGATCAGAAAGAGGGACAGATAGGCGTAGATAAGAGAAACGAAAAGGGCATGAAAAAAGAGTCTGAGCTGAATAACTCCCTCCCCGTGCTGAAAGCAGCGATAGAGGCAACCGTTGACGGTCTTCTGGTGACAGACAAGCGGGGCAAGGTGCTTTGCTACAACCAGCTTTACGTGGATATGTGGCCCATTCCAGGTGAGCTCCTGACTCATGCCAGCCATCACGCAATCCTCGGATATTGCGCCGGACAATTAAGAGATCCCGAGCGATTCCTGCGTTCAATCGAGGAAATTTATGTGACTTTGCCGCCAGAAAACTTTGATGTCTTTGAATTTCGCGATGGACGGGTATTTGAGCGATGTGCAAAAGTCAAAACTCTGGAAGGATTTACTGTCTTGCTCGTCTGGAGTTTCAGGGACATTACTGAACGGAGGCGGGGGGAGAGCTACAAAGCGCAGCTAGCGGCAATCGTCGAGTCCTCGAACGATGCGATCATTGTAAAGGATCTGAACGGTATCATTACCAGTTGGAATGATGCGGCAGAAGAGCTTTTTGGATATCGTTCCAGTGAAATAATAGGCTCTTCCGTATTGACGCTGATTCCACCCGACCGCCTGGGGGAAGAGAACAGAATCATGAGCCTCATCAAGAGCGGAAAACGCGCGGACCATTTTGAGACCGTGCGATGGAGAAAGGGCAGGAAATCGATCGATGTCTCCGTCACGATATCGCCAGTGAAGGATAGTGCCGGCAACATCACTGGTGCATCGAAGATTGTGCGGGACATCACTCAGCGTAAGGAATCACAAGAACGTATCGAGTATCTCGCCCATTACGACTCGCTGACCGGCTTGCCCAATCGCATGCTGCTTGCTGACCGCATGAGGATCGCGATCGAGAACGCCAGCCGATATTCCTTCCGGCTGGCATTACTGTTCGTGGATCTCGATCGCTTCAAGCTGATCAACGATTCGCTCGGTCATGAGATCGGTGACAAGCTGCTTAAGGCGGTTGCAGGGCGCATGCAGTCTACGGTTCGCCAAGCCGATACCGTCAGCCGGCTGGGAGGTGACGAGTTTATTGTCCTGCTAGGCCGGATTCATGCAGCTACGGACGCGGCGCGAGTCGCCGGGAAGCTTGTTGCAGTCCTGTCTCAGCCCTATCAAATAGAACAGCATAAACTCTTGTTGACTGCGAGCATCGGGATCAGCATTTATCCGGATAATGGTAACGACGCCAGCAGCCTGATGCGCAATGCAGACGCTTCGATGTATTCGGCCAAAGGACAGGGCAGGAACAGCTATCGGTTCTATTCTGAAGACTTGACTTCCACCTCCGTGGAGCGGCTCAGCCTTGAACGTGATCTGCGCGGTGCTCTTGCGCGTGATGAAATTTTTCCGGTATACCAGCCACAGATAGAGCTTGCTACCGGACGCGTCGTAGGTGCAGAGGCATTCATGCGCTGGGAACGCCTTGAGCAGGGATTAGTCTCGCCCGCGAGCTTTATTCCTGTAGCCGAGGACAGCGGTTTGATTCTGTCTCTCGGTGAGCATATCCTGAGGGAAGCCTGCCTGCAGGCGCGCCAGTGGCATGAGCAGCAGCAATTTGAGGGAACAATCGCGGTAAACGTTTCAGCGGTGCAATTCCGCCAGAATGATTTCACAGATGTTGTACTGCGCGCACTTGCAGACACCGGCCTTTCGCCAGAGTGCCTGGAACTCGAGGTAACCGAAAGTGTCGTGATGCATGGAGTGGAATCGGTCGCACGGAAAATGCGTATCCTGGAATCTCACGGTATAAAACTGGCTGTTGATGATTTCGGTACCGGCTATTCCAGTTTGTCATATTTACGGCAGTTTGCCATTGACCGGCTGAAAATAGATCAATGCTTCGTTCGTGATCTCCCCGGGAACACCGACGCCAAAGCCATTGTTTGCGCCACTGTGGCGATGGGGCTCAGCCTCGGCTTACGTGTAATGGCGAAAGGTGTAGAGACGGAAGTGCAAGCTCGCTTTCTTCAAGATATCAATTGCGCGGAAAGCCAAGGTTATCTATACGCGAAACCCATGATGCCAAATGATTTTGAAGCCTGGTTGAAAAGCAGGAAGCCGGGTTTTTAAATGCTCGCACTACCATTCGTTAATTCCTCTGGGGGTGAGATCACTTTTTAAGCGACGTTTTGCAAGGAATCGATTTGCGAGTCACTCTGGCTCTTCGGTGGCGCTTGTTATTGCTCTGGCTGTTCATGCTGGTGGTAAGCTGTGCGCTTGCCTACATCATTCGCGAGGTCTATCAGCTCGGCAGCGAGGTGCAAGCCCAGAAATCGGTGGAACAGACCGCCCAGGCGTGTGCTGCTCTTCAGACCGAATATGGCCGCTCGGTCAAGCCCGGCGGGGATATTGTCGACAGGGAGCTGATGAACGCAGTTTTGAATGTGATTCTGGGCAATCTGCCAGGTATTGAGGGCGGGTTCTGGCATGACTCGAGCAGATTTGTCGCGTATGCCTTTCCCAGTCATGTCGGTACCGAGAAAAAAAAAGATGTTCCGTTCACTGAGCGCAAACGGGTCGAAGCGCTTGCCGGCAGAAGCGTTGCTCGAAGCATGCCTGTGGTCGATGTGCTGAGTGGAAGCCGTGAAATAGTGGTGCTGGCGGCTTGTCCCGTAAAATCAGAAAGGCATCTGGCGGCCTGGACAATGGCGCGTTCGCCGGTTGCCGCGGGCAAGGCCTACGACGAAGTAAACCACGGGCTGGGCCTCCTGCTTGCTTTTGTAATAATCTCGGGCCTCTGGCTGACCTTCAGTCTTTATGACTGGGGTAAATACTTTACCCGGGTCGAGCGGGATCTGGCGGAAAATTCTACCAGTGTATCGCGGGAAATTGCGGCGACGGGAGACGCAGAGCTTGATCGTGTCGTCACCGCATTTAACCAGTTTCGGACTAGACTCGATACCGAGCGTGCACATGCCGCCGAGCTTGGCACCCTGCTTGAGCGTTCGGAACGCTTCACTGCCCTGGGGCGGATGGCTGCGGCAGTGGCCCATGAGGTTCGTAACCCGATTGCAGCGATGCAACTCAAAGCAGAAAATGCGCTGGCGCAACCGGATAGCCAACGGTCAGCACTGGAGTTCGTTCTGCGCGAGATAAGGCGTCTGGATGAAACCGTGAAAGAGCTGCTGAAAAAGGCTGAACCGGTCAGTACCCATTCGCGGTTGGTGTGCGTTCCGAGCTGGCTCATGGAAAGAGTCGATGCTTTTACCGAACAAAGCGTCGTTGCAGGGGTTGATCTTCGAACAAAAGTCGACGTCAAGTCGTGGAATTTCGATCCGCTTTCGCTCGGCCGTGCGCTGGATAATCTCATCGCCAATGCGATCCAGCATACGCCGCGCGGCGGCGTTGTCACCGTGGCCGCGAAAAAAAAAGCTTCCGATACTGCCATGATCCTGCAGGTCAGCGACACCGGCCCCGGTGTCTCCCTTGACATAGAGCCCAGGCTTTTCGAACCTTTCATCTCAGGGCGTCGGGGAGGAGTAGGGCTCGGTTTGGCGCTTGCGCGAGAAGTTGCAGTTGCGCATGGAGGCACGGCCCGTTATTTGCATAAGGCTTCGGGCGCATGCTTTGAGCTGGAGATTCCATGGCCCGCATCCTGATTATCGACGACGATGCCAGTTTTCGCGAAAGTCTTGCGGAGACCTTGTCAGGCATGGGCCACGAATTATCCCTGGCTGCTGACGGAGCGCGTGGACTCTCGTTCCTGAAGCGTGGCGGTATCGACGCTGTTTTTCTCGACTTTCGTCTGCCTGATATGACAGGCATGGATGTCCTGCGCGCCATCAAGCGGCTGCCCGGCGATATGCCCCCGGTTGTCATGCTAACCGCCTATACCAGCGTCGATAATACGATAGAGGCGATGAAGCTCGGCGCCTTTGAGCATCTTGCCAAGCCCGTTGGCCGTCAGGCAGTTGAAAATACGCTTGGAGCAGCTTTGGCTTCAAGCAGCAGGACAACACGGCAAAATCCGGTTCCTGGCGAAGGCGAGTTTGTTGCGCGCAGCGAGCGGATGCGGGAAACCCTCAAGTTGATCGGGCGTGCGGCAGCAAGCGAGGCCACGGTACTCATTACCGGCGAAACCGGAAGCGGTAAAGAAATAGTCGCGCGTGCTCTTCATCAGCATAGCACTCGGGCATCGCATCCTTTTGTCGCCATCAATTGTGTGGCAATTCCCCACGAACTACTGGAAAGTGAGCTGTTCGGTCATGTCAGGGGGGCTTTTACCGGCGCTGCTGCAGCTCACGCTGGCATCTTCGCTCAGGCGGAGGGCGGCACCTTGCTGCTCGATGAAATCGGTGATATGAGCGTCAACCTGCAAGCCAAGCTCCTGCGGGTGCTCGCGGAAGGAGTAATCATACCCCTGGGCGCGGAGCATACGCAGGCAGTAAATGTCCACCTGCTCGCTGCCACCCACCGTGATCTTGGGCAGCAGGTTGCGGAAGGCAAGTTCCGCGAAGACCTGTTTTATCGGCTCAATGTCATCAATATTCATGTGCCGCCATTGCGTGAACGGCGCGAGGATATCATTCCGCTGGCCGAGCATTTTCTTGCCATGGCAAGCGATACGCCCAAAGCGCTCTCGGCAGAGGCTCGGCAATATCTTGAGATGCACTCATGGCCAGGCAATGTGCGGGAACTCCGAAATGTAATTGAACGGGCAATGATTCTTGCCCGCGGCGCTTCGATCGAAGCGGGAGACCTTGGCTTGGGTAAAATTCCTGCTCCTCTCGCATTACCGGCAGGAGTTCCGCTTATGAGTGACCTTCCCAAAGCGCTGGCCCAGCTTGAAGAGGTGATGATTCGCGCGGCGATTGCCGAAACCGGCGGCAATCGCGCGGAGGCGGCGAGACGGCTGGGCATCCGACGTCAATTGCTCTACGCGAAACTGCGGCAGTACGGGATCGAGCCTTAAAGATCGAATCTGTCTGTTCGACGAACTCCGATGTCCCCAAAGCGGACGATTGGCCATAGTCTTATTAGGGACATTCCTTATTAATCAATCTCCTGGTCTATGGCACACGGCTTGCATAGATATCTTATGCACTCTCTTACGTAACTCCTCGAACTGGAGACGAACATGAAAACTTCTCATATATTATCTGTTTTATTGGTGTCGGCCATGTCTTTCACGCCCGCCGTACAGGCTAAAAAAGGGCAGGATAGCGCTGACGAATTCCTTCACGTGCAGTCTTTTTCTCCCGCCGCCCCCGCAGCCGAGGGCAAGGTGAGCCGCTTGCTGGTCAATCCATTCGGCGAAGTAGACGGTTTTCTCCTCGATACGGGCACCCTCGTCACTTTTCCGAAGTACATGGGCGAGCAACTCACGGCCTCGGTCAAGCCCGGTGATACCGTCGAGGTCAAGGGTTATCCTGAGGCAGCAGGCCAGATCAAGGGGTATGTCATTACCAATTCCCGCAGCGGGCAGTCCTTAATGGCTCAGTCAGAGCCCTCCAAAGGTACTATGACTATGAAGATGCCAAAGCACTTGCAAAGCGTGGGCCTGCTGGCAATGAGCGCACAGGGGAAAATCCGCCATCTTCATTACGGCAAGCATGGCGAGATTAATGGAGTAATCCTGTCGGATGGCACGAGTATCCGCTTTCCGCGCGAAGTATCTTACCAGTTCGAGCCCATGTTAAAAATCGGGCAGAGCATTACGGCATCGGGTTACGGCACCAAAAATCAGTACGGCAAGGCACTGGAGGCCACCGAGCTAGGCTTTGCGGAGCAACAGGATAATCTCTCGTATTCCTCGATATCCTCGATGTGGAGCAAGGAATAGCTTGCCGATGTTGTGTCAAACCGGGAATCAACCTGATATACCTGTCCTGCTTCAAAAAGAACCCGGATTGTCGGCAGCTTGGATGAATCCGGGTTCTCCCTGCCAGAATCGCAAATGATATCGACTTCTCTGCAACCCATAGGATAGAGCCTGCGCGCTCCCGTCGTCGTCAACAGGGGTTGCGCAATCATTCCATTCCTGCTGTTCTATTGATCTGATCGAGGCCTGATAATCATTCTCAAGGATTGATCCTTGGTGAAAAAAGCAACCGTCCAGTTTGCTAGTGTCATAAACCGGTTGCGATAGTTGACAAGAGAAAAAAGGTGTACGAATAACCAGATTACCCATGCCATGAAGCCCTCGAGATGCGGGGCAGGTGCGGGAAAGTCGGCTACAGCCCTGTTTCTGCCGATAATAGCCAGCGATCCTTTGTCATTGTATGTAAAGGATGTCAAAGGCTGGTTACGGATGACGGCAACAAGATTGGCACCCAGGTTTCTGCCTTGCTGAAGCGCTACTTGCGCGAGCTGGGGATGTCCCTGGGGAAAATTTCCATCCGAGGTCAGCAGGCAAGTATCGCCTATGGCGTAGATGTTTCCTGTTCCGCTGACTTTGTTATATTCATTCACCAGCAGGCGGTTACCTCGTCCATAACATTCCTGCGGCAGACCTTCGAATATCCTCGCAGTCACGCCTGCTGTCCACAGCAGGATTTGCGTCTCTATGGTTTTTCCGTCGGAGAAAATCACGGTACTGTTTATGTAATCCTTCACCTGGGCATTCAGATGTATTTCAACGCCCATTTTCAGCAGCGCCTCGTAGGTGTATTTTTGCGATTGAACGCTCATGGCGCCCAATAGAGCGGATGCACTGTCGACAAGGTGAATCCGCGGCTGGAGGCCGGTCAATTCAGGGTAATCCCTGTGCAGTATTTTTTTGCGCATTTCTGCCAGCATGCCCGCAATTTCAACTCCCGTCGGGCCACCCCCGGCAATTACGACCGAAAATGGCTTTTTCCTTCTCATTTCATCGGGCTCAATGGTTATTTCTTCCATTTTTTGAAGCATGTAATTGCGTATTTCTATAGCATCATCCGCCGTCTTCATGGGCAGCGCGGTCCGATGGATATTTTCGATACCGAAATAATTGGGCTCGGTACCTGTGGCGAGAACAAGATGATCGTAGGCCAACTCACCCGTGGACAGCAGCACCTTGTTGTCTTCCGGCATCACTTTTTGCAGCTTGCCCAGCCGGAAGTGGATGTTGTCCTTGCCGTGGAAAAATTTTCTGAAAGGGTATGCGATATTGGAGACATCCAGGAAGCCGGTCGCAACCTGATACAGAAGCGGAGGGAAAAGGTGGTAGTTATTCATGTCAACCAGCGTCACATGAAATTCCTCTTTCCCGGCCAAATGCTTGATCAAGTTCAGGCCGGCAAAGCCGCCACCGATAATAACGATTCTGGTTTTCATCATACGGTAATTGACGGAGATGAATGGGAAGATAGCTGCAATTCTTTATCAATACCACGATCCGGAGCGGAAGTTTGATCAAAAGCTGCAATGGCAATTGCAATGAGAAGCAATGCAACGAGAAGCAGCGTCTATGCGATACGGGACTGGAGCGCCTGGGAAGCAGGCACAGTTGATTCCGTGCTCAAGTATTCCGGCACCCATCTGGGCAGTTCCCGCCTGACTTCTTCGTCGCTCAGGATCGGATGCTCGTCAAGCCATGCCAGCAGAGCCGTCAGCCATTTTTTGTCTACCTGGCGCGCCTGCGCAATGCGTAGTTTGGGATGGGGTGTGGGAAGCGTATTTTCGTCATCCGCCAACAGTTCTTCATGGAGTTTTTCGCCGGGACGCAAGCCATTGTAGACAATCTTTATTTCATCTTCGCTCAGTCCGGAAAGACGAATCAGATCTCGCGCAAGGTCAGCGATTTTGATCGGTTCACCCATATCCAGCACGAAAATTTCGCCTCCACGCCGCTTGCCGCCCATCAATCCCGCCTGCAGGACCAACTGCGCCGCTTCAGGTATGGACATGAAATAACGGGTGATTTCCGAGTGGGTTACCGTTATCGGGCCCCCTTTTTCAATCTGCTCCCGGAACTTGGGAATCACGCTGCCCGCGCTGCCCAGCACGTTACCGAAACGCACCATGACGAATCGCGACTCCTGCTTCCTTTCGAGCCTGCCGCCCGAAACAATTCTGCCGGAAACGTTTTCGGCAGGACTGTCAGGGGATGCAATCGACTGCTGTAACGCCTGACACACCATTTCAGCCAGGCGCTTGCTCGCGCCCATGACATTGGTGGGGTTGACGGCTTTATCGGTCGAAATCAGTACGAATTTCTCCACCCCATGCCGGATCGCGGCTTGCGCCAGCACATGGGTTCCGCGGACGTTGTTCAACACCGCCTGCCATGCATTTTCCTGTTCCATCAGGGGCACATGCTTGTAGGCGGCGGCATGAAACACGATAGCCGGCCTGTATTGCAGGAATACCTGGGACAGCCGCGCTTCGTCCTTGACGTCGCCAATGGCGAATATCATGGGAATCTCGGGAAAATCGGCCTGGAATTCCTGCTCTATGCTGTACAGCGCAAATTCATTCAGTTCGAACAGCACCAGCTGAGCCGGTGTGAATTTTGCGATCTGCCGGCACAATTCCGATCCGATCGAGCCACCCGCGCCTGTGATCAGCACGGTTTTCCCCGTCAGCAAATCGTGCAGCCCATCATTATCCAGGACAACAGGATCCCGTCTCAGCAGATCTTCCGGCTCGACCGTCCGGATTTGCGAGACCTTGATGTTGCCGCTGACCAGATCATTATAGGAAGGGACGATCAATGCTTTTACCCCTGCCGCCGCACACACTTGCAAGGCGCGCCGGCGGTCGCGCAGGAGGCGGTCGGGACGGCGGCGGTCAGAGTGGGCGCGATAGGATTTGCGGCGATCTGAAGCGGAGGAGGTGAAGGCGATGATGGCGTGCGCGACACCCAGTTTCCGGGCTACCACCGGCAAGTCGCTGATACGGCCCAGTACTTTGAATCCGTGCAGCATCAGCCCCCGCCTGGCCGGATCGTCATCAAGGAAGCCTGCGACGCGCCATTCCACATTGCGTGCCAGCTCTTTTACCAGGCCGACAGCAGCATCACTTGCTCCCATCACCAGGACGAGATTGCCGCCCGTTTTACTTTGGCCGTAGAGCCGGTGTTCCTTCCAGAACCGGTAAGCGAGACGGCTGCTTCCCATGATGAACAGCAGCAGGATGGGAGCCAGTATCAGCACCGTTCTGGGTACACCGACCAGTATCTGCAACATGTATAGCACCAATGGGACGGCTGCGGCCGAGGCGAATACGGCAAACAGGATGCGCCGCAGATCAGGCAGGCTTGCGTAATGCCAGAGTCCCCGATAAAGGCCGAAGAATAAGAAGGCTGCCGCGTGTATCGGGACCACCCAGGGCAGGATTTCTTCCAAAGATGCCAGATAAACGACGGGTATCTCGAAATTGAAGCGGAACAGGTAAGCCAGCGACCAGGCGATGGCGGCAGCTACGACATCATGCCCGAATGCAATGACCGTTCTTATGTTGAGTTTGGGTGCCGGCATGTTATGAACCGTCCGTGCCATGCCGCAAACGGCGATCGCAAAGGGGCAGCATGATCAGATAAATTCCGATCCACGCCGCCACCATTCCGAACTGAGCACTCGTGTGCTGCCGGGCTGCCCAGAGGGCGCTGAGCGCCGAGGCCGACATGAGAATGTAACCGATCAGAGCCGTATTACGATGGCCCAGGCCGCTGCGCACCAGGCGCTGGTAATAATGTTCGCGATGCGCCCGCCAGACTTTTTCCCCCCGCAGCCCGCGCTTTATCAAGGTGACGGAAGCATCGACGATAAACGGCGAAAATACCAGCACGGGGAACCACATGGGCCAACAGCCATTCATCCATCCCGTCATACCCAATGCCGCAGCGAGGAATCCGAGCGGAATCGAGCCGGCGTCCCCCATGAAAATGCGCGCGGGATGAAAATTAAACAATAGAAAAGCCGCTGCTGCTGCGGCGATACAGAAGTTGGCAACCGCAAAGGCCTCGTTTCCGGAAATCCATGCCGTTGCCCCATAGCAACTGAAACCGATCAGGGTCATGCCACCTGCCAATCCATCCGAACCATCCATGAAATTATAGAGGTTGAGCATCCAGGTAACGACGGGCGCGGCTGCCAGCGCGACAATCCAGCCGTGAGTAGCGGCAAGGGTCATGGTGGAGAACCAGGCTCCCAGCCCCATATACATGGCAAGTCTTGGCCATACAGGCAAGCCGCGGACATCATCGGCGAAAGATATCGTTACCAGCAGAACGATCGCTACCCATATCAACAATGGCGGCTTGACCGGCAGAAACGCCCAGGAAATGAGAACTCCCGATATCAGTCCCAGGCCTCCTGTACGGGGAACAGGACGAGTGTGCAGCGATCGGGAATTCGGTTGATCCAGCACTTTGAGAATATTCCCCCTGATCAGATACGAAACCATCCCTAGCGACACGATAAACGCTATGAATGGCGGTATCAAATATTGCGGTGCCAGATATGGAATCGAGGAGCCGGAAATCATGAGGGAATTATAGCGCTGATGATTTATGAGCGCGCAAGCGCGGATACTTCAGGCCCATTTCGTCCACACCAGGAGGAAGTGGTCAATAATAACGATTTTCGACCATCCTCCTGCAACAACACTCATGCACAGCGCACACTCGACTCCAGTTCAGGACTGGGCGCATTATCCTTGCGCGTCATCCTGAAAGTGTCTGTACGCGTGCGCACATAGCAGCGCAAATCGTAAAACACATCGATGAAAAAAATCTCGCTCAATACCCAGATATTATGGGGTGTATTCGCCGGACTCTTCCTGGGTCTGGGTTTATCCCTGCTCGATGAAGAGTCCACCACCTTCCAGGCCGGGTTGTATGCCGCCGAGTTGCTTGGCACGCTGTTTATCGATCTGCTGAAAATGGTGCTCATTCCGCTCGTGTTCACATCGATCGCAGTGGGTGTCGCCAACTTGCGGGTGCACCGGCAGATGCATAAGGTATGGAAAGCAACGCTTGGTTTCTTCCTGCTTTCGATGGCGCTGGCCGTTCTGCTGGGTTTGACCGCCGCCAACATTGTCCGTCCTGGAGAAGGGCTGCAGCTTGCCATGTTCCAGGATGACATGCAGAAGTTTCAAGCCGGGCATATGCCTTTAACGGAATTTATTGCGCAACTGCTTCATTCGCTGTTTCAGAACCCCATGACAGCCTTGGCTCAGGGTAACGTGCTCGCGGTGGTCGTTTTCGCACTCTTGCTGGGCATTGCAATGGTCGTGGGGGGAGAGCGCTATGCCAACATTCTCATACTGCTGCAGGAACTGCTGGAGCTGATGCTGATGCTGGTCGGCTGGATCATGCGCCTTGCCCCGCTCGGCATCATGGGGCTGCTGGTAAAACTGGCCGCCACACAGGACATGGCTTTGCTTGCCACGCTGGGCGAGTTCATCGTTGTGGTGGTGGGAACCACACTGCTGCACGGGGTAGTAGTGCTTCCGCTGGTTCTTTATCTGGTTACGGGAATGACGCCGCTCAAATTCTGGCGTGGCGCGCGCGAAGCCCTGATAACAGCTTTTGCGACCAGTTCCAGTTCGGCCACTTTACCCGTCACGTTACGCTGCGCGGAACAGCACCTGCACGTCAAACGCGACATTGCCGGATTTGTCATCCCGTTGGGTGCGACACTGAATATGGATGGCACCGCTTTGTACGAGGCCGTGGCGGCATTGTTCGTTGCCAACCTTGTCGGGATAGAACTTAATCTCGCGCAACAGGCGATCGTGTTTTTGACCGCGATGCTGGCTGCCATGGGTGCTCCGGGCATACCCAGCGCGGGAATGGTCACCATGGTGGTCGTGCTGCAATCGGTAGGTTTGCCGGCGGAAGCTATCGCCATTCTGCTGCCAGTCGACCGCTTGCTGGATACATTCCGCACCGCAGTCAATGTCGAAGGGGACATGGTAGGGAGTCTGGTCGTGCAGAAATGGGTGAGGGAAGAGTCCACTCCTGACTCCTGATTATTCCCGATTTTGCTGGCAAACACCTGTAACGGAGATTGCAAGGCCTTTCATTCCGAAAGTGTTCGCAAGCTCTTCAGGTGCGACAATTTGTCACATTCCCACCCTTTCCGAAATCGATTATTCTTGTGTCGTTATTCCATGAGGAAGTCGATGTTTGCCATCCCCCGTTTTGCCAGGCTCCTTTTTCTGACATCGCTTGTTTCCCCGACTATCGTTGCCGCGGAGCCGCTTTCCACTGGTGAAACCCATCATCCAGCAATGCATTCTCCAAAATCCGCCAGAACCGCATTGGCGGTGGGGGTGACCCTGGATCAGGATGGGCGCTTATGGCTGGCGAGGGTTGTCGACCAGCGCTTGCTGATTTCCTGGTCGGAAGATGGCGGCAGCAGTTTTTCCGAACCCGCGGTCGTAACACCTGAACCGGAAAACATATCCATCGATGGCGAGAACCGCCCCAAGATCGAGGTAGCGCGCGATGGCAGCGTACTTGTGACCTGGACCGAGATTCTTCCGCAGAAATATTCGGGCAATGTGAGATTTTCGCGTTCCATCGACGCGGGCCAAACCTTTTCAAAACCCATTACCCTCAATGACGATGGCCGCGTTACCAGCCACCGCTTCGATTCCCTGGCAATCGATGGGGACGGCAGGGTGATGGTTGCCTGGCTGGATGCGAGGGATCGCGATGCAGCCCGGGAAAAAGGCGAAGAGTACCGCGGTGTATCGCTCTATATCGCTCAATCGTTCGACAATGGCGAGAGCTTTGGCCGGAATCGAAGAATCCGGGAGCACACGTGCGAATGCTGCCGGACTGCGCTTACCTGGAGCAAGGATGGACCAGTCGTTTTATTGCGGAATATATTTGACGCCAATACCCGCGATTTTGCTGTCATCAACCTCGATAAGGGTGGCATAAGAAGGGTAAACCGTGACGAATGGCAGGTCGATGCGTGTCCGCACAATGGAGGAAGCCTTGCGGCGGACCGAAGGGGCCAGTTGCATCTCGTCTGGTTCACAAATGGCACGGCAGGCCAGGGATTGTTCTATAAGCGGATCGATGGCGATTGGGAATCGGAACCCAAGCCGATAGGCAACGCAGACGCACAGGCAAATCACGCCTCGGTGGCTGCTCTTGGGGAAACCGTCATTCTTGCATGGCGCGAATTCGATGGAAACGCTTATTCCGCAAAGATGATGTACTCGAATGATAGCGGCGAATCCTGGAGTGAACCGATGCGCGTGATGGAATCCGCTGGCGCGAGCGACTATCCCGTGCCGCTGATCGATAACAGGAAAGTTCTGATCGTCTGGAATACCGCAAAGGAAGGCCTGCGCATTTTACCGATCGAGCGGGTGACCGCTCGATATTCCGGCTAACCCAAATTCCTTTTTCCGGATAGACAACGAGCAGCGGATGCGTGGCTCGGAAGACGGGTGCAAGCATCCTGCATGGCTGTGCTTATCAATAATAAAATAAATCGAGAAAGATAATTCAGGTCATGAAACGGATTCCTTTTGCTCTGGTTGGTCTGCTTTGCGTTCCGTCGGCACCAGCATGGGCGATTCAAGAGATGGAGCAGCCGAAACAGTTTTCCCGGAAAAGTATTCCGTCTCACCTGGCGGCCAACGCCTCATCCATGAATTCCGGACAGACAGATGCGCCTGTTTCACCGGCGCGAAGTGAGGCACCTTCTGGAATGCTGGTAGCGGAAACGACAGCTGTAGCGACGACAACTGCAGCGACGCCCAGTCAACCTCAGGCCGATGAATCGGGCGGCAGCGACAGGCCGGGTAAGGATAGAGAAAGTAAGGAGGATGGGAGGAACAAGGGGAACAAGGACGGTAAGGAGAAGAAAGAGGATCCCCCGGTGGTTCAAAAGGAAACCGTGTTCAAGGAAATGGTTGTCACCGGAGAGACGGAGCGGGATACGCACTTTACGTCACCCTCGACACGCGTGACCCGGACCCAGATCGAGCGGCAGAATGCGCAGACCACGGAAGAAGTCCTCAAATATATGCCCAGCCTGCAAATCCGGCAGCGCTACGTGGGCGATCCCAACGGTGTTCTGGGCATCCGCGGTGCGGACATGTTCTCGACCGCGCGCAACATGGTTTATGCCGATGGCCTGCCTTTGCATAACTTTCTGCAGGCAACCTACAACGGCGCGCCGCGCTGGTCGCTGGTGGGCCCGAACGAGATCGATTCCGTCGATGTCGTTTACGGTCCCTTCTCGGCCGAGTACAGCGGTAACTCGATTGGCGGCGTCATCAACATAAAAACCCGCATGCCGCACAAGCAGGAATTCTACGTCGAGAGCAGTCTTTTCATCCAGCCGTTCAAGATTTATGGGCCGGATAAAGGAACGTTCATAGGCGACCGGCAGTATGTCTCGTACGGTAACCGGATTCAGGACAAGTTTACGGTATTTCTTGCCTACAACCGGCTGGAAGCGCAGAGCCATCCGCAGTCTTATTTCATCGACAACACCGGACTGTTTGATGTGCCGGGGGGAACGCCGGTTAGCGGCGGCATCCGAACTCCGGATACGCGGGGGACACCCAGCGTCATCTATGGCGATACCGGACCGGAAAAGGTGAATACGCACCTGTTCAAGGGTAAATTCGGGTATGACATTACTTCCAATCTTCAGGCGCTCTTTACAGTGGCGTATGAAGATCGCACTCGCAACCAGAATCGCCCGCGCAATTACCTGCGCGATGCGAGTGGCCAGCTGTTCTGGGGCGGGACTGCTCCCCCCTGCTGTGCAGACCCAGGCAATGCGTCTCTGAGTGGTACCCGTTTCGATGTGGTGCAGCGTGGTTTCGGCGGCAGCCAGGACAAGCGCGAGACGCTGAATCTGGGTTTGTCGCTTCGCGGCGCCTTGACCCCTGACTGGAATATCGACACCACCATGAGCTATTTCGATGTCCTGAAGGATATTCGCGCTTCGGCCTTTTTCAATCAGGGTGATCCGGCTAATACCGGGGCCGGGCAGCTGCAGGATTTCCGGAGATTCAGCTGGTTGAATTACGATCTCAAGTTGAGCGCGCCTGTGCTGCTGGGCAATGAAAAAGTATCGTTTCTGGCCGGATATCACTTCGACCAGTACAATCTCAGTTTCCGGCAATATTCCCTGACCGATTACTCGACCTTGACCCGCGGCGCATTGCAGGCCAATCGGAACAACGATGGTCAGACATCGATGCATGCAATGTTTGCGCAATCCACGTTCCGGTTCCTGCCGCAATGGGATGTTACCGCGGGCGTGCGCCAGGAGTGGTGGGCAGCGACGAAGGGAGTCGTGGGCAACCTCGAGGTGCCGGATCGCTCCCTGGCGGCAACCTCCCCCAAGGTTTCAGTAGGATATGAGCCGGGACAGTGGAAAGTCCGTTATTCTTTCGGGCGGGCTCATCGTTTCCCGGTTATTGCGGAGCTTTATCAATCCCTGAGTACGCCCACGAGCATACTGACCGCGAATGCAATGCTCAAGCCCGAAAATGGCGTGCACCATAACTTCATGATCGAGTATGGGCTGCCTAGGGGCTATATCCGGGTAAATGCCTTTCGGGACGATATCAAGGATGCCATCCAGCAGGTAAATTCTGTCTCGGGTGTAGTTATTACCAGTGGATTCCAGAATATCGGCCAGACCAGCACGACCGGTGTCGAACTGATCTTCGAGCAGCGCCGCATACTGGATTCAAAACTCGATTTCATGTTCAACGGCACCTGGATGAATGCGAAAGTGGAGAAAGGACCGATCGTGGATTTCACTACCTCCACCGGCGTACCCGCCGACTATAATCTGACCGGTAAGCAGATCATTCGCCTGCCGCACTGGCGAGCCAATTTTTTCGGCACTTATCATATGACCGAGGCGTGGGATATCTCTCTCTCAGGCCGATATACCAGCGACTCGTTCAACGACCCCGACAACGGGGATCATATAAACAACGTATTCGGCTCCCAGAGCGATTTCTTCTTCATGGATTTCAAGACCAGCTACCGCCACAAATTCCAGAATGGCCTGAAAAGCCGGTTTTCATTCGGCATCAGCAACCTCAACAACGATAAGGCCTGGGTGTTCCACCCTTATCCGCAACGCACATACCTGGTGGAGGCTGCATTCAGTTATTAGGGAGATCGCCTGGGCTGACTTTCCGGTCCCCAACCGCTCATTCAAACAGGTTGACGACGCCGTCGAGTCCGACATGGTTGAGGGCATAAGTGGCTTTTGCCTGTACTACCGGTTTTGCATGGTAAGCAATGCTGACCCCGGCCTCCTCCATCATTTTGAGATCGTTGGCCCCATCGCCGATGGCAATGACCTGCTCCCGCTTCAGTCCCAGTTCTTCGCGTACTTTTTTCAGCACTTCGCCTTTTCCGGTCGCCCCGATGATATCCCCCAATACCTTGCCCGTCAGTTTGCCGTTTGAGACCTCAATGCGATTGGCCGCAGCATAGTCGAGAGCCAGCCTGTTTTTTACCCTGTCGGTAAAAAAAGTGAACCCGCCGGAAATGACCATGCTTTTGAGACCGGCGGATTTCATGCGCTGCAGCATCGTTTCCGCCCCGGGGCTCAATCGAACCCGTTCGTCATATACCCGCTGCAGGGCGTCTTCATCCAGCCCTTCCAGCAATGCCGTCCGAAGCCGCAGGCTTTCGGCAAAGACGATTTCTCCGCGCATGGTCCTCTGGGTAATTTCCGCGACCTGCGCCTTTACGCCCTGCATATCCGCGATCTCATCGATGGATTCGATCGCGAGCAGGGTCGAATCCATATCCATTGCAACCAGCCCGAAATCGGATAGCCGGGCCGAGGGGTCGACGAAAGCGAAATCAAGGCCGGCTTCAGCACAATATGCGGCCACCTCTTCCCGCCGGGCTGCATTTTTAATCCGGAAGGCTTGACCCGTAATACGTTCGATATGGTTTGCGCCGACCAGTTTCGCCAGTTCCCTTAAATCGCTGTTCTGGATTTCGAGTCCTTGTATGATGAGATTCATGTTTGTTGTTCCAGTTTATTGTCAAGAATGTCCGACAGCCGTTCAAGGAAAGCCGAAGGAACTCCGTTCGGCAGTGGTCAGCGGCATTTCCTGCGAATGGGCGTGGAGCAGTTGGAGCTTTGCCCCTTGTGCGGGTGGCGGCAATCAAGTCCAAGCAGTTACCGCCTGTAATGCTAGAAAAAAAGCGGGTGTTTTTAGCGGAAGCGGATATTTCTCATGATACCCGGCATTTTGCCATCAATCTCCAATAACTTCCATATGCATTCTCTTCATCCTGAATCGCTCGCCATCTCTCGAACAATGAGGTGAACACGGGCTGATTCTCGAAGAAGCCTGCTTTTCAGGACTATATAATCCTGATATCGGCTTTTCCAGTTTCGAGCGATCATCGGGAACATGTCAAAACCGGAGATCGCACAATCGATTCTTCAGACGTGCGCCTGACATCGGATAATAATAATCATCCAAAGTATTTATATATAGGAATCGGAGCTGAAAAATCGTGAAATTACTCAGACAGGCCCTCAAACTTCACAGATATCTGAAAATATGGCCGGGGAAAATATCCGGTCGAGTCGTATTCGTGCTTATTGGTATGAATATTGCTGCGTGCAGCCATATCCAGAAAGTGCCTTCGCCCCCACCCGAGGCCACAGGAAATTTCCATCTCACCCGTGAAACGGCACAGTTTGAGTTCGGCTGCAGCAGTCTGCGGGCGGAAAGGGAAGCGCAGCAGCAGGAAATTCAACGCCTACGGAAGCTGCTGGCAGAGAAAGAGGCCTACATTCGCAGCCAGGAAGTGCGGCAGCAGGATCAGCAGAAGACACTGCAGGAAACCAGCAACCGCGCCGCGCATGCTCAAGTCAGGCTCAGGCGGCTTGCCACCCGTCCTGCCGCTGCCTCTACCATAGCAGAGGCTGAAATGGTCATGGAAAACCTGAAATCTTCCCCTTTTACGGGTTCCGAACCGATTCTGCAGCACCAGGCGCAACGGTTGCTGGACGCGGCGATTTCCGCATATGAGGGGGGCAATTATGCCGCTGCAATGGATTATGCCTCTCAGGCGCGTGAATTCATCAACATGATGAAGAACAACCGTGCGCGCCAGGTTTCGGACGCACACCAGGTCACTGTCCCGTTCCAGATGCCCATTCCGCTGCGCGCCAGTGCCAACACTAATTTGCGTGAGAAACCGGGATTGAGGGCTCCGATTCTAGGAGTGCTGAAAAAAGAGTCGGCCATGACGGCGGAGGCCTATAGGGGGGAATGGCTGAAAATTCTTACTGCGGATGGCCGATCGGGATGGATATTCAATACGCTGGTGGAGGCGCAGGTGGCCAAGGGAATCGAGATGGTTGTCAGATGAGACTTTAGCGGGAAAAATATGCCTGATTGCGACCGGCGCGCTTGGCTTCGTAAAGCGCATTGTCGGCGCGGGAGAATACTTCTGTCGTTGTATTGTCGTCGGGTCGGCACTCCACGGCCCCGATACTCACCGTGATCGAAATCGTCGATTTTCCGGCGGGGAAGGTCAGGTTTTCGACATGCGCACGGATGCGCTCAGCGGTTTTGACAGCCTGATCGATGGAGGTCTCGACCAGGATGATGATGAATTCATCGCCGCCATAGCGCGCCGCATAATCAATACTGCGGATCGACTGGAGAAGTATTTGCGCAACCTTGGCCAGGATTCTATCCCCGGTAATATGGCCGTATGTGTCGTTGAGTGTCTTGAAATAGTCGATATCCAGCATCAGCAGTGCGAAGGGACGCTGCGTGCGCCTGAACCGCGCGAGTTGATCGGCCAGGATGGCATCGAGCTTGTTGCGATTATAGAGGCCGGTGAGGCTGTCGGTAATCGAGAGGGTTTCAAGCATCCGGTTTTGTTGTTGCATGGCTTCATGCGCAGCCATGATTTCGGCGTGGCTTCGGCGCAATCTGCCTGCCATCTGATCGAATAACTTCGTGAGATGACCGATCTCATCGTTCCGTGTCGCGGAGAGCCGCACTTCCAGATCGCCATCTGCGATCCGGTCCGCCGCGCGCATAAGACGTTGCAGCGGCACGACGATCGAGCGCCCTATCTGAAATGCTGCGGCGGCTACTATCAGAACCAGCGTGCCGACCAGTATCAGGAACATATTGCGCAATTCTGTCCAGGCGCCATAGACCGCGGCCCGGTCGCGCTCCGCCAGAATGGTAAGGGGGAATTCGCGGAATACATCGGCCAGGCCGATTACTTCACGATGGGTCAATCCTTCGAAGAGCAGGGATTCGCGGGGCTGTGCGAGAAGATCCCGCAACACTGCGGGGTCGAGGCGGGCCATGGTTTCTCCCTCCGTCTGACTGCTCGTGAGAATCCGGCCATCCGAGTTCAGCAGAAGCACTTCGCCGGGCGGCGATGTTGCGGAACTCTTCAAATGGGGCTGCAGATTGCGCAGGTCAAGCACGGCTATCAGGGCGCCCATCAATACGTTGTCGTATGACAATACCGGAACCGCGACGCTGAGCGTCGCAGTATTGTACTGCTCGTTCCAGTGAGGGGGGGCGATCACAAGGCCTTCCGTGACCGAGTTTTGCGGCCACTCATCGGGGAGTGTTGCTACCGCGGGTTTTTCGGCACTGCTGGCGATAATTTCTCCGGATGCATCCATCACGGTCAACTCCTGTATCGTGTCGAGTTTTCCCTGGACAGAGCGCAGGTAGCGCGCGAGAGCTCCCGGATATTTGGCTGGCATACCCGCGCGGCGCTGATAGGATGCGGATAATGCCTCGATGACCACCCCGGATGCCGCGGTAACGTGGGCTTCATGCACGCGCCTGTCGAGCCAGAATTCTATTTCCCGCCCTGCATAATCCGTGAGGGCGCGGAGTTCGCGCGTGACGTTGGCATTGATCTGCGCTTCACTCTGCCTGAATGTCAATAATCCGAGCCCCAGCGACGGGATCAGGGTAGCCATGGTGGCGAATACCACGAGTTTGCTCTTAATGCTCCTTAATCCGAACCCCAGCGACGGGATCAGCCTGGCTATGGCGGTGAACATCACGAGTTTGCTTTTAATGCTTTTTAATCCGAGCCGCAGTGATGAAATCAGCCTGGCCATGGTGGGGAACACCATGAGTTTGTTCTTAATGCTCTTTAGAAGCGCCATTGGACGGAGTTCCAGCTAAAGATTTACTCAACGGATAAACACTGTCAAAAAATTCAGCAGCATTATTCCGAAAAACAGCGATTGCAATAAGGGCTGTGGATCACTAGCTCAATGTCCCGGGAATGATGCGCAATTCGATGTATCCCGTTCCCGCTTCCACCACCGAGAATACTTCACTCTCCACCCTATCTTCTATCTTATGTGCTCAATTCGGTAAACAAGTCCATTATCCGCGCAACCCGTTCTCTCACCTCCGCGATACACGTTTTTATTTTCAATCGATCAGGTCCGGAAAGCTGGTAGTCGCGGCTGCGCTGAAGAAGGGCGACAATCTTTGCAGCATTCACGGGGGGATTGGGCGTAAATTGAACCTGAATGGATTCGCTGCTTGCCTCAACGCGGAGGATTCCCAGCGGCGCTGCAGCGATGCGTAAACGGTGGCAATCGAGCAATGCCTTGACCGGATCCGGTAATAGGCCGAAGCGGTCCGTCAATTCAATCTGCATTTCATCCAGTTGTTCATTGCCGGCGCAATTGGCCATGCGTTTGTACAGGACCAGCCGCTCATGTATATCACTGCAATAATCCTCAGGCAGCAAAGCGGGAACATGCAGGTTGATCTCGGTGGCAACGCCAAGGGGGTGCTGCATGTCGGGTTCCTTGCCTTCCTTCAGTGACCGCACGGCCGCGTCCAGCATGCTGGCGTAGAGGCTGAAGCCGATCTCCTGCATCTCGCCGCTTTGGGATTCTCCAAGGACTTCACCGGCACCGCGAATCTCGAGATCATGCATGGCGAGATAGAAGCCGGCCCCGAGCTCTTCCATGGACTGAATGGCCTCCAGGCGCTTTCTGGCCTGAGTCCCCAATGCCTCCTCCTCCGGCACCAGCAGGTAGGCATAAGCCTGATGATGCGAGCGTCCTACCCGCCCACGCAGTTGATGCAGTTGTGCCAGCCCGAATTTATCCGCCCGATGGATGATAATGGTATTGGCGGTGGGCACATCGATGCCGGTTTCGATGATGGTTGTACAAAGCAGCAGATTGAACCGCTGCTGGTAGAAATCTTTCATCACATGCTCCAGTTCGCGTTCCCGCATTTGTCCGTGCGCGATGCCTATTCGCGCTTCGGGCAGCAGGCTGGCAAGCTTGTCATGCATCGTCTGGATGGTGTTCACCTCGTTATGTAAAAAGTATATCTGCCCGCCCCGTTTCAATTCCCGCAGACAGGCTTCGCGAATGATTCCCTCGGAAAAACGGTTTACAAAGGTTTTGATGGCCAGCCGCCGTTGCGGCGCCGTTGCAATGACGGAGAAATCGCGCAGCCCTTCCAATGACATGGCCAGGGTACGGGGAATAGGCGTGGCGGTAAGCGTCAGGATATCCACTTCAGAGCGGAAGTTTTTCAACTGCTCCTTGTGGCGCACGCCAAAACGGTGCTCCTCGTCGATAATGACCAGTCCCAGATTTTTGAATCTGACGCCTTTCTGGATCAGCTTATGCGTACCGATCACGATGTCTATCTGCCCGTCCGCCAGGCCTGCCAGCGCCTGGGCCTGCTCCTTGCCTGAACGGAAACGCGACAGCTCGGCAATTTTGACTGGCCATTCCTCGGCAATCAGACCGAAACGATCCGAAAAATTCTGGAAATGCTGTTCCGCCAGCAGCGTGGTAGGGACCAGTACCGCGACCTGCCTGCCATCCGCGACAGCGACAAAAGCCGCCCTTAGCGCCACCTCCGTTTTGCCAAAACCGACATCCCCGCAGATGAGCCTGTCCATGGGCCGGGCAGAGGTCAGGTCGTCGATTACCGCAGCGATGGCAGTCGCCTGATCCGGCGTTTCCTCGAATCCGAAACCTTCGACGAAGGCCTCGTAATCCTGCTCCTTCAGGCGAAATGCGTGCCCAGCACGGGCAGTGCGCTGGGCATAGATATTGAGCAGTTCCGCCGCCGTATCGCGTACCTGCTGCATCGCCTTGCGCTTTGCCTTGTCCCACTGGCCGCTGCCCAGTTTGTGCAGGGGTGCGGATTCCGGTGAAGCGCCGCTGTATCGTCCGATAAGATGCAGTTGCGAGACAGGTACGTACAGCTTGTCGCCGCCGGCGTATTCCAGCGACAGAAATTCCGTTTCGCCTTCTCCCAGATCCATACTGACGAGCCCGAGATAACGGCCTATGCCGTGTTGTTCATGTACGACCGGATCGCCCGCCTTGATCTCGGACAGATCGCGCAGAACGGCATCGGCAACCGCGCTGGTTTTGCGTGAATCCCGTTCACTCCGGCCGTGCAGGTGCCTGGCATAGAGCTCGCTCTCGGTTACAAAGGCTATTCCTTCTGCCGGATATATGAAGCCATTGTGCAATGGTCCCACACCGAGCATGAAGGGTTTGGCACTTGCGCGAAATTGCGCATAGTTGTCGCATATGTCCGGATTGAGCCTGTATTGCTTCAAATGATCGGCAATCAACTCACGCCTGCCCAGACTTTCGGCAAGGAGCAGTGTTCTTCCACCTTCGGAGGATGCGAATTCGGCAATAAAGGCAGAAAGCTTCTCTGCCGGATTCATGGCGCGACGGTCGATCTGGAGCAGGGCCAAAGGAGTGCTGAAACCTTGCACTTCGACTCCATCGGTTTTCGTCGCCTGTTTTTCCGACGGAATCTCAATACGGGGATAGGGCTTCAGCGCGCCGAAGAATGCGTCCGTGGTAAGGAACAACTCAGCGGGTTTCAGCAGAGGCCGGTCATTATCTCCCCGCAGAAGCTGATACCGCGCCTGAGTGTCCTGCCAGAAACTCTCTATTGTTTGATAGAGTTCATGATGCAGGCACAACAACGCCGTTTGCGGTAGATAATCGAACAGTGTGGCAGTGTGCTCGAAAAAAAGAGGCAGGTAGTACTCGATGCCCGCGGGACTGCCACCCTTGCTGATATCCTTGTAAATCAGGCTCCTGGAAGGATCTCCTTCGAATTTTTCACGGAATCTGCCTCGAAAGCGGGTTCGGCCTTCCTCGTCGAGAGGAAATTCACGTGCCGGAAGTAACCGTATCTCGGTGACGGGATAAACGCTTCTCTGGGTATCGATATCAAAGGTACGAATGGTTTCGATTTCGTTATCGAGCAGATCAATCCGATAGGGCAGCGGGCTTCCCATCGGAAACAGATCGATCAGCCCGCCGCGTACGCTATATTCCCCAGGTGAAAGTACCTGGGTCACATGGCTGTAGCCAGCCAGCGTCATCTGGCCGCGCAATGCGTTCAGATCAAGGGTTTCGCCGCGAGCGAGAAAAAAAGTATGTGCCGCAAGGTATCCGGGCGGCGGCATGCGGTACAGGGCTGTGGTGACGGGAACGATCAGTATGTCGCAGGCGCCATTCATGAGCTGGTAGAGCGTGGCCAGTCTTTCGGAAACGAGGTCCTGATGCGGCGAAAAAGTATCGTAGGGCAATGTTTCCCAATCCGGCAGCAGCCGGGTTCTTAATTCCGGTGCAAAAAAAGGTATTTCCTCCAGCAGCCGTTGGGCGGCCAAAGCGCTTGCCGTAATAATGGCAATGGGCTTTGCTTTCGCCTCCAGCGCCAGCTGAGCGAGGGCAAGCGAGTCGGAAGATCCGTCAAAGTGACCGTAGCGAATAGTCGATCCGGATGACGGAATGGTCAGATTGAATGCCATTCTGTTTAATTTGAGCCAGGTGGTTTTAACAAGTGACAGCAGGTGACAATTGGGGTGAGCGCCCGGGCGCAGAAAATCGGTGGATTGTAATCAAACAGGAACTGGGCAGCTACCTCTATGGGATTTGACCGCTCGCGGCATCGTGCTGCCCGGTCGAATATTGTATGTCAGCCATTGGAGTAGGCATGCTGCAAACGCGGACGCGCGGAATGAGCGGGGATGACTCATGATTTCATCATGGTTGCTTCTGACCAATGCTCCAGGACAAATTGCAGGGAAGCGCTACCCTTGAAGTCATTTACCTGCAACCGGTAAACGGCGTCTATTACCCCGGGAAGAGGAGCGTCGTGGAGGAACAGTATGGCATCATAAAGAAAGACTGATTCCGGCTGGCTGTTTCCGGTTTCGGCCCGCGCCTTTCTTAATTTTAATTTAAGGTGTTTTTGTCCGACGACACGCTGGTCTTCCACATGAAAGCGACTGCGAAACGCGGGCTGCGGGAATCCCTGTCCCCATGCCTGCCGCATGAGCTGTTCAGCCAGTTCCAGAGTTATTTCGGATTCATCCAGGTCGCCGTCGGTTTCGATGACCCGCTTGATATCCGCCGGCTCCAGCAATTCCCTGGCAGTCTGTTCGAAGGCATCGCAGAATTTCTCGAAATCGCATGTACGTATGGTCAGGCCCGCTGCCGCGGAATGACCGCCGAATTTGAGCAAAAGCCCGGCACAGCGCTTGGAAACCCGATCCAGCGCATCTCTCAAGTGAAAGCCCGGTATGGATCGCCCCGACCCTTTCAGCTCATCCTGTCCCCCCGGTGCAAATGCGATAACCGGGCGATGAAATTTATCCTTTATGCGCGACGCCAGTATGCCGATTACTCCCTGGTGCCAGCCGGGATCGAACAGGGTCAAGGCATACGTGTTTGGTGTCTCTCGCGCGGAATCATTCGACTGGGATGTGCCTGCCCCCTGAAACATATCCGATGACCGCAGTGTGGGCGAATCCTGCAAGCTACTGCTACCAGAAAAGACATTCTCCAGCATGCTCAGCGCACTATCCCGCATGCTGGATTCAATTTCCTGCCGCTTGCGGTTGAATGTGTCCAGTTGCAGCGCAAGCTGGGCAGCGCGCGCGGGGTCATCGGTAATGAGGCACTCGATGCCCAGGGACATATCGTCCAGCCGTCCTGCTGCATTCAGCCTCGGTCCAATCATGAAGCCCAACTCGTAGGTGGAAGTTTGCCTGAAATCCCGGCGCGCAATGTTGATCAAGGCGTTGATACCCGCGCATCCGCTTCCCTTGCGAATGCGTTTCAAACCCTGCTGTACCAGAAGCCGATTGTTGTCGTCGAGCTTCACGACATCCGCCACGGTGCCCAGTGCAACCAGATCCAGCAGGCTCCCCAGATTCGGTTCCTGACGGGGAGGCGCAAACATGCCTTTTGTTCTTAACTCGGCCCGCAGCGCGAGCATGACATAGAACAGCACACCCACGCCGGAGAGGTGCTTGCTGGGAAAATCACAGCCGGGCTGGTTGGGATTGACGATGACGGCCGCCTCAGGCAGCGTATCGCCTGGAAGATGATGATCAGTGACGAGAACCTGCATTCCGAGGCGACCGGCCTCGGCAACGCCTTCCACGCTGGCAATGCCATTATCGACCGTAATCAGAATATCCGGACGACAGGGGCTCGCGGCAGCCATTCGTACGATCTCCGGGGTAAGGCCATAGCCGTACTCGAAGCGATTGGGGACGAGGTAGCCGACCTGGGCGCCGAATTTCCTCAGCGCGCGTATTCCTACGGCACAAGCCGTGGCGCCGTCCGAGTCATAATCGGCCACGATCAGCAGGCGCTTGCGGAGTGCAATCGCCTCGGCCAGAAATTGCGCCATCACGATTGCATTCTTCAGGCGCGAAAAGGGAATCAGCCGGGACCAATCGATTTCAAGCTGGCCTGGCTCCTCGATACCGCGTGCAGAATAGATACGGGCCAGGACAGGGTGGAAGCCATGCCGGATGAGCGCATCGAAGGTCTTGTGCGAGTAATTGCGGATGATGGTGTCGGGCATGTCAGGGTTAGAGGCTCAGACACGCCCAGTATAACGCTTTACACTTCCCGGTTTCTTTACAGCGATGAGCAATCAGAAATGATAGTGCGCTCCAATACCGAGATAATCTACCCGCTGTCTGAAAAACTGGCCCGTCGGAGAGTTTCCGTGAAAATACTCGACCAGGAACTGAAGGTTGCGGCCGAATGCCCGGAAGTGATCCAGTTGAACACCTGCCCGGGCGGATACATCGGCGTTCCAGTCGTTCTGCTGATGGTTCTTGAGGTCAACCGCCGCGACCGGCCGCAGCGGTAAAAACGCGATGCGCCACGGGCTCCGGAATTCGACGCCATACTGGATCGACCAGGGCTTGATGTTCGAAGGTTCCTTGCGGAAGATTCCCCCTCCGCCGCCGTAAACCCTCAGCCCGTACGGAAATTCATAGGACAGCCTGAGATCGGCCCCTTCATAGCTGAGGTTGATCCGCTCCAGATCGGTTAACCTGCGCAGCAGCAATTCATCTCCAAGATGAGAACTTTGATGATAGACACGGCCGAAAGCGGAAAAGTGGCCTGCCCGCACGCTTCCGTAGGCTGAAGCTATGAAATCGCTATTGATGAGATCGGTCGAAGGTGCGCCGAGATTGAAATCGCTGAAGACGGCTGCTTGAAGACCTGCTTCCCACTGCACCGTCGATTGTCCGAAATTTGCGCGATAGAACGGAATGGTTTCGCCAAAGCTGACGGAGCCATTGTTGTTTCCGTCAATGTTGTTTCCAACATAGTTGCGATATGCGGCGGAGAAATGCGCCCACCGCGGATCGGCCAGTAAAGGCTTGAATAAATGCCCTTCGGGCAGCATTCCGGTTGCCAGCACGATGGGGCCCGTTGCGGGTATGCCTGCCTTGACCTCGGTCGCTGCCGCTCCAGGCTCCCGAGCGATGGCGGAGGGATGCTGAATAGGCTTGGATGCCTCGCGTTCCGCAATTCTGCTGACACTTTTTTCGGCTATGGTTACTCCCGCCACTCCCGGAATTTTCGACAGCGCCTGAACAACCTGCGCGCGATTCTCGGATCTCAATTTCTCCTCAGGTACGATAATGATGCCATCTTTTACTACCAGAGCCGGAATCTCCATTCCAAAGCCCTGTTTCAGGACCCCCGCCGCATAACCGGCGATATAGGCATCCTCTACCGCAGCATGGACAGGTGAGGTAAAAAACAATATGACCGCGATGATATTCAGATAACGCACGATTTCCCCTTTTGATATTCAACACGCCGCCGTGGACTCCGCGCTCCATGGAGAGTCCCCCTGATCGCGAAGACCATGGAATGCTAGTGGAGAACCCACAACAAGTCGGTATGATTGCGCACACACCGCATTGGGATTGATTGTCTTCATTGCGCTTTTCTGAATTGCCTGAGGATTCCCGGTATGCAATGGTTTTTCCTGTCTGTTGCAATTGTCAGCGAGGTGGTGGCAACCTCAGCCCTCAAATCGAGTAATGGTTTCACGCAGTTCTGGCCGTCAGTCGTGGTCGCGGCAGGCTATGCTGTTGCTTTCTTCTTTCTCTCCCTTGCCTTGCGCACCCTGCCTGTGGGAATCGCATACGCTATCTGGTCAGGTGCCGGTATCGTGCTCATATCGCTTGTCGCCTGGCTCTTTCTCGGCCAAGCGCTCGATGGTCCCGCTATCCTGGGTCTCGCGCTCATTGTTGCCGGTGTGGTTATCCTGAACGTATTCTCCACATCCACCGTTCATTGACGGATATCCTGGCCCGGGAAGGAAATACAGGCCCTGATTCTCCATTTCCCCATTCGCTCACTTTTATCGCCGCCTCTTTTCCCCCGGTGTACCAACGTCCAATTGTTTTGGCGGCGGGAGTTGCTACGATTCGATTCACCTGCCCGTCCCGCTTGTTGCGGCCGGCCTCTCCAATTGCAATAACGGAATACGAGATCGAAGCAGGTATTGTGAGAATGGACTGGGGATCGAATGATGAGTATCAGGAAAGTTGTCTGGCGTTTAGGCATGTGCGCGGGGATTACGCTTTCAGCAAATACGTATGCGATCGTATTATCTCAGTCCGAGCCTGTCGCGTCTGCCGCCCCTCAATTCGAATATCATGTTCCCCGGCTCAGGACGGAAGTGGAGGGTACAGGGGATACAGGGGGATATTCAAGTGGTCTGTCCTGGAACCGGTCGCCGGACTTCCTTCTGCTGCCGGCTGCGGGATATTTCGATATGCTTCCCCTGCCCGAGGATTTTGCTTCTCCATCGACCGGGTCAGATTTCCCTCCGCTCGGAGGGAATGAAGCTTTCGGCGTCAATATTCCGGGTTTCATCAACGATGAGGCAGGGCTGGTAAACCTGCTGGCCGTCCCGGATATGTTCATGCAGGCACAGTGGCAGCCCACCGAAGGTAATTTACAAACCACACCGTTTATTCCACATTCTTATAGTGGCAATGCGGCCCGGATAAAAAACAGGGTGCAAGTGTGCACGCAACTGCGTGAGGTTCGGAGAAGCAGGCTGGAGCCAAGGGACGGCGACTGCATTGGCTTCGGGGGTGGTTCGGATGGAGGCGGTAATGTGAATGGAAATGGGAGCAGGGCTGGGGGAAGTCCCAACGCAATCGCCGCCAGAAATAGAAACGTCAGGAATGGCAGTACTCTGGACGGCGCCTATGCCGGGGGAGGTGGAGGCGGAACAGGGGAGGGTCCCCGTGACGCTGCCACTCCAGGTACAGAGGAGAGTAGCAAGGGCGGCGGAATGTCCCCGCCGGGCAGTAATAATTCCGACCTGGATAACAGCAGTGAAGGCAATCCGGGCGGAGCTGAAGGGGGCGGGTCCAATCAGAGTAATGGAAATGGTGGAGCGGGCGACGGCAATGGCGGAAGTGGAGGAATCGGAGGAAATGAGGATTGGGGTAGCGGAAATGGCGATACCGGGAACTGGAACGATCCGGGAGAGGAAGGCGCGCCCCCGAGCGAAATAATGATCCTCCCTGAGCCCGCTACATCGGCGCTACTCGGACTGGGTCTGGCCGCGCTGTGCGCCGTGCGCAGAAATCAGGGAAAGATTGCAGGTTGAATCTGCCCGGAACTTATAAAATGAGGCTGCGACAGACATTGTCGCAGCCGCGATCATTTCGCATAGAATTTTCCGCCCTTTTTCTTTTTCGATAGCGTCGCTGTGATTCACCGATAGCTATATCCTATTGATTCGACAAACAAGCAGCAGTTTGCCAGTCGGCAGCGCGGACAGAAGTCCTTGCTGACCAGGGTCTGCATCCGGTGGTGGATGGGCAGATTCAGATTCATCCGCGTGTGGAGGACTGGCTATCGAAACAGAGGAGATCTACGGAGGGCAGGGGAGCCCAGCCGGATTGACGGTGGTCTGCAACAACTGTGGTGAAAATGCCGCCGCGCACGTAGAATTTTGCCGTGAGGCGCAAATAACGAGGCTCCAGGGCTGTAACCAGGTCATCGGCAATCCGGTTCGTCACCGCTTCGTGGAAAGCGTTCTCGTCACGGAAAGACCAGATGTAGAGCTTGAGGCTTTTAAGTTCGACACACTTCTTGTCAGGAATATAATCCAGAATCAGGGTCGCGAAATCAGGCTGTCCGGTTTTGGGACACAAGCAGGTAAACTCGGGAATTTCCATATGGATATGGTAGTCCCGTTCCTGAGCAGGGTTGGGGAAGGTTTCCAGGTTTTTACCGGGGTTGCTGGGCATTCTCTTATCTCTGTCAAAATCGGTTAGAATGAGTTCCCTCGGGAGGTTTTTCCCAGGATGATCTGAAATGCTCCCGAACCGGAAGCTTCATCCAGGAGATCATCTTCTGCGGCTGCACATTATAACTGCTTGCAAACGATAAATTGCGTCTCTCCCACATCAAACTCGCCGGTTTCAAATCCTTTGTCGATCCTACGGAAATACCCTTTCCAGGGGATCTGGTGGGGGTCGTGGGCCCCAATGGGTGCGGGAAATCCAATGTTATCGACGCTGTCCGCTGGGTTCTGGGCGAATCCAGGGCCTCCGCGCTACGCGGTGAATCGATGCAGGATGTCATTTTTAACGGCTCCACGAGCCGCAAGCCTGTAGGCAGGGCCAGCGTGGAGCTGGCATTTGACAACAGCCTTGGCAAAGCAGCAGGGCAATGGTCGAGTTATGCGGAGATTTGTATCAAGCGGGTACTGAGGCGCGACGGAGAATCCACATACTACATCAATAATATTCACGTACGGCGTCGTGATATTGCCGATATTTTTCTTGGTACCGGGTTGGGGGGGCGCGGCTACGCCATCATCGAGCAGGGAATGATTTCCCGCATCATCGAAGCCAAGCCGGAGGAGGTCCGTGTATTTCTGGAGGAGGCAGCCGGTATTTCCAGGTATCGGGAGCGGCGGCGGGAGACGGAGTCGCGGCTGGCGGATACACGCGAAAACCTTCTGCGCGTAAACGATATTTGCCAGGAATTGGAAAAGCAATTGGTGCGTCTTGGGCAGCAGGCGGAAACAGCCCGCCGGTTCGAGGACTTGCAGAGTCGATTGGACAAGGCGCAAAATCTCCTGTGGTTTGCCCGCAAACAGGAAGCCGCATCGCAGCGGGCACTGGCGGAAAAGGAAATTCGATCGCTCCAAACAACCCACGAAGCCGAGACAGCGGCATTGCGCAGGGCCGAAAAACAGCTTGAGGAAAGGCGCGCGGACCATTCTGCAGCCAGCGATCTTTTGCATGATGCTCAGGGCGAGCTGTACGCAGCCAATGCCGACGTGGCGTATACCGAACAGCAGATTCAGCACGTGCGGGAAAATTATCAGCGCATCGCGCAGCAGATTGCCGCAATGAAGCACCAGCTCGAGCATCATGCCAGGCAGGGTGATGCCGCAGTGGACAGCTTGAATCGCTGGCGCGAAGAGTACGAGCAGGCGCGGTCGCGCAGCGAGGCGAGCAAACAGAAAGCCACGGTGGAGAATGAAAAATTGCCACTGGCCGAGACCATTTTTCGCACGCGGCAGGAAAAGCTTGCCGGGGCGCAGCGCGACCTGCTGCTGGCGGAGCAGTCGGAGCAGCTCGAAAAAAGTCATCGCGCGCATGCCGAAAAGGCGCTTCAGCAGCTCGAAACACGCCGCGGACGATTGCTGGCTGAACGCGATACCTTGCCGGAATCAAAGATCGAGGAGCTGTCGAATCTGACCCGCGAGGTGGAAGGGACTGCTCATGATCTGAAACAAAAGCAGGAGGAGTTTGCGCAAACAGAAAACCTGCTGCTTGATGCTGAGGAAGTCAAGCGCGAGTTTGCGCGCAACGTGCAGGTGCTGGGGCAGCAGGTTATGCAGGCCGAAGCGCGGCTGAGCGCGTTACAGCGCCTGCAGGGAAGTCTTGAAAGCAGTGAAGGACTGAATGTCTGGTTAGCAAGGCATCGGCTCGATTCTCTACCGCGGTTGTGGCAAGGCATACAGATCGAGAAGGGTTGGGAAGAGGCCCTTGAAGCCGTGCTGCGCGAGCGTTTGAATGGTATACGCGTAGCGCAACTGGAGGCGGCGCTCGAGTGGACCAACCCTCCGCCAGGAAAGTGTGCGCTGTTCGAGCCGGCAGGAATGAAGCCGCAAAAGACTGCAAGGGTTACAAAGGCTACAAAGGCTACAAAGGTAGCGGAGGCTGAAGAGGCGGGCGACAAACCTGCCGGAGACGGGGGAGCAGGAGTCGCATTGCAATCCTATCTGACCTGCAGCGATACGAGTGTAAAATCCGTAGCGGATGAATGGCTGAGCGGCATATTTGCGATTGATAGTCTCGATGCTGCGCTCTCCCGGCGAAACCTGCTCTCACCCGGTGAAATGCTGGTGACGCGGGAAGGCTGTGTGGTTACCTCCCATAGCCTCACCTTTTACTCCCCTGACTCCCAGTTGCATGGCGTGCTTGCACGGCAACGGGAGATCGCGCAGATTGAAGTGGAAATGGAAGCGCTGAGAGCGAAGCTCGACGTCGAGCAGTCCGCGCTCGATACCGCAGGAGACACATGTTACGATCTGGAGTCATCCCTCTCCAGTCTGCGTCAGGAGAATGAGCGGCTGCAGCAATTGCATCATAATGTGCAGATGCAGGTATTGAAGCTGACCCAGGCAACTGAACGCAGCGAGCAGAGGCGCGAACAGATCGATTGCGATCTGGCCGAAATCAAACAGGATGCAGAGGCAGAAGCTTCCCGTCAGTGCGATGCCGAAGCAAGGCTTGACGAGCAGGGCGAACGGATCAAATTCCTTCAGGAGCAGGTGCGAACGGAGCAACGCGCGCGCGAGGCTGCTGAAGAGTCACTCGTCACTCAACGCCACCTTGCTCAGAATGCATCGAGGGAAATGCAGGAAGCTGCCTTTCATGAAAAAACCTGCGAGCACAAAATCGCGGAAGCGCAAAATACTATTGGGGGAATCGAACGGAGTGTCGGTGAGCTCGGAGTTCAGCTGGAGAAATTACAGGTCGAGCAAGACAGTTTCGATGAAAGCGATCTGGCAGGAATGCTGCAGGAACGGCTGGAATTGCGTGAGCAGCGTGAACAGAAACTGGCGGAGGCGCGTAATGCCCTCGAAGATCTGGCTGCGGAATTGCGGCAGATAGAGCAGGATCGAATGGCTTCCGAACAAAAATTGCATCCGTTGCGGGAGGCAATCAACCATATGCGCCTCAAGGAGCAGGAAGCCAGAATTACCGAGAATCAGTTTGACGAACAACTGCAGGGGTGCGAAATCTCTGAAGAGGAATTGATAAATTCCCTGGGAAAGACACGTCCTGCCGCATTGCAGAGCGAGGTCAGCCGGTTGCGTGGAGATATCGCCGCGTTGGGGCCGGTCAATACTGCGGCGCTCGATGAGCTGCAGTCTTGCCAGACCCGGAAAACCTATCTCGATTCACAGGCGCAGGACCTGGAAGAGGCGTCGGAAACCCTCAGGAATGCAATACGGCGCATAGATCGTGAAACCCGCGAGCGGCTGCTCGAAACGGTCGAGAAGGTGAATAATCATCTGGGCGACATGTTCCCCACCATATTCGGGGGTGGGCATGCGAAGCTGATGCTGAGAGGTGAGGAAATTCTGGATGCAGGCATACAGATTGTCGCTCAACCGCCCGGCAAGAAAAACAGCTCGATTCATTTATTATCCGGGGGCGAAAAGGCGCTGACCGCGCTGGCGTTTGTATTCTCGCTGTTTCAGCTTAACCCGGCGCCATTTTGTATGCTGGATGAGGTGGATGCTCCCCTGGACGACAGCAATACCGAACGTTTCTGCAATCTTGTACGGAAGATGTCGCGTCAAACCCAGTTTGTATTTATCAGTCATAACAAGATTACCATGGAAATGGCGCAGCAATTAATAGGGGTCACCATGCAGGAGAAAGGTGTATCGCGCGTGGTGGCGGTAGAAATCGAGGAAGCTGTAAGACTGGGCGATACTGCCTTTGCAACGTAAAGCGACCATGGGCAACCTAAGTGAATTGCAAATCAGCCTGATCGGCGTTGGCATCGTCGTGGTGCTCGGCGTAATCGTTTTTAACTGGACGCAGCAACGCCGCTACCGCCGCAACGCAGAGCAGGCATTCAGCCGGGAGCACGAGGATATACTCCTGGGAGCGGGCGTATCTGCCAAGGGAGAGGAAAGAATAGAACCTCGCCTCAGCACCGGCGCCGAGCTGCACGATCCCGAATCCGAAACCGGTGCGGATTCAAATGCTTCGTCGAAAGTAACCGGACCTGTTCAGAAAGCGAACGTCCATCCCGCTCTCCGTTCCCCATCCCGGCCGAAGACCGGGAAAGCGGTTGAGCGCAACTGGTTTAAAGGACCGGCTTCATTCAGTGTGCCTGCCCGCAGATCGGCCGATGAAGATTCTCGCCGTGAAGGAGCCGTTGTTCAAGAAAAATTCAATATGTCTGCCGCCCCCTCCGGCGATGAGGAAAGGCCGGTCGAAGGGGACAATGCCTCCGACGCAGTGGATTATGTGGTTCAGATCGCCCGCGAGACACCGTTCGCTGATTTGACTCTGGCGGACGTGCTGGATCGTAAATCTGATTTCAGCAAGCCGGTGCGGTGGATGGGGAAGCGGGAAGCAGATGCATCCTGGGAAGAAATCCCGGCGGATACACGCAGCCGGGAGGGCAAAGCGAGCTACATCAACTTGAAGGGTTGCCTGCAACTGGCTGATCGCGCAGGACCTGTGAGCGAAGTGAGCTTGCGTGAATTTCGCGACATGGCGGAGAGTTTTGCTGCTCGCGTCAATGCAACTGCCCATTGCCCTGACATACATAAGAGCTACAGCCGGGCCCTGATGCTGGATGAATTCTGTACCCAGGTGGATGTCATGGCCGGTATCAATATCATCAGCAGGGATACCAGCGTTTTTACCGGCGCCAAGATTCGCGTCATGGCGGAAGCATGTGGCTTCAAGCTGGGGGACGAGGGGATGTTTCATTACCGGGACGAAAACAACATTGTTTTGTTTTCCCTGGGCAATTATGAGCCTCCTCCTTTTCTTCCCGACAGTATTCGAACGCTCACCACCCGTGGCATCACGCTTTTTCTTGACGTGCCGCGAGTTGCCAATGGTGAACGTATTTTCAATCAGATGGTGCATCTGGCTGAAACTTTCTCCGAAGCACTCGGGGGGCTCATGGTGGATGACAATCGCATGCCACTGAGTGATGGCGGCATCCGGAAAATCAAGCAGCAATTGAGCAGCATTCAATCCGTGATGGCAGCGCGCAGTATCCCGCCGGGAGGGCAGATAGCGCTGAGGTTGTTTGCGTGAGTGAACGCCTGAGCGAGGTATCGCGTCATATGCGGGAACTGCGCGATGCAATCGAACTGCATAATATCCGTTATTACGAACTGGACACCCCGACGATTCCCGATGCGGACTTCGACAAGCTGTTCCGCGAACTGGAAGAACTCGAGCAGCGTCATCCGCAACTCATAACGCCCGATTCTCCCACCCAGCGTGTCGGTATTCCTCCCCTCAAAGCGTTTCCCCGGGTCGTTCACCGTACCCCGATGCTTTCCCTGAGCAATGCATTCACGGAGGACGAGGTAGAGGCATTCGATCGGCGCGTGCGCCAGTCCCTCGGCATCGACCATGCCGAGTATGCGGTAGAGCCGAAATTCGATGGTCTGGCCATAAGCCTCTGCTATGAGAAGGGCATGCTTGTCTCGGGAGCCACCCGTGGAGACGGTTATGTCGGAGAGGATGTGACCTTGAATCTGAAAACCATTCGCAGCATTCCTCTTGGCCTGAAGGTGGCAGACGGGAGCGCCGAAATTCCCGCATTTCTGGAAGTCCGGGGCGAGGTATTGATGTTGAAAGCGGATTTCGATCGATTGAACCGGCAGCAGCGCGAAAAGAACGAAAAGACCTTTATAAATCCCCGCAATGCTGCTGCAGGTTCCCTGCGGCAGCTCGATCCCCGCATTACTGCCAATCGCAACCTGAGGTTCTTCGCATATGGCATCGGTGCCTGCGAAGGGGGAAATGTTCCCCAGGATACACATAGCCACCTGCTTGACTATCTTTCGTCACTGCGCTTTCCTGTAATGCGTGAACGCAGAACGGTGACAGGCGTTGCCGGTTTGCTGGAGTATCATCATGAAATAAGTGGATTGCGCGAACAATTGCCTTATGACATCGATGGTACGGTGTACAAGGTCAACCAATTGGAATATCAGGAAAAACTCGGTTTTGTATCACGCGCGCCGCGATTCGCGCTCGCCCATAAGTTTCCGGCGCAGGAGGCAACGACCGAGTTGCTGGGAATCGATGTGCAGGTGGGCAGAACGGGGGCACTGACGCCGGTGGCGCGCCTCAAGCCCGTATTCGTCGGGGGCGCGACCGTCACCAACGCGACCTTGCATAACGAAGATGAGATCCGGCGCAAGGACGTCATGATCGGCGACCGGGTAACGGTACGGCGAGCAGGAGATGTCATTCCGGAAGTGGTCGCAGTTCAGAAGGAAAGCCGGCCGTCGGATGCGAAACCTTTCGTGATGCCTCAGCACTGCCCGGTATGCGGCTCCAGGACGGTCCGCCTGCCCGGGGAAACCCTGACCCGCTGCACGGGCGGATTGTTCTGCCCTGCTCAACGGAAACAGGCCATTCTGCATTTTGCCTCGCGTCGCGCCATGAACATCCAAGGGCTGGGCGATAAGCTGGTGGATCACCTGGTGGATAATGCCATCATTCGGACCCCGGCGGACTTGTATAAGCTGGGGCTGGGCGCGCTCGCCGCGCTGGATCGGATGGGGGAGAAATCGGCGGGAAATATTATCAATGAAATTGAAAAAAGCAAAGCCACGATCCTGGCCCGATTCATCTATTCCCTAGGTATTCGCAACGTGGGCGAGGCCACTGCAAGGGACCTGGCCCGCCATTTCGGAGGGCTCGACCGCCTGATGGAAGCAGATGTGGAAACTTTGCAGCAGGTATCGGACGTGGGGCCTGTCGTCGCCCAAAGCATTGCCGATTTTTTTGGCGAACGGCACAACCGTGAGGTTGTAGAGCAGCTGCGCGCCGCGGGAATACGCTGGAAAGAAGATGCGGGAATACAGACAGGAGAACATGCAGCCGGTTCTGCACAGATGGAGGCAGGCACCGCAAGCAGCAAGATTGCCGGCAGGATCTTTGTGCTGACGGGAGCCCTGCCGACCATGAGCCGGGAGGAGGCCAGGGAGAAAATTGAGGCGATGGGAGGGAAGGTTGTCGGCAGCGTGTCCAAAAAAACCGATTATGTCGTTGCAGGCGCGGACCCAGGCAGCAAGTATGACAAGGCGCTTGAATTGGGAGTGGCGCTTCTCGACGAAGCAGGATTGATACGATTATTGCAGGCTTCACAGGCAGATGACAATTCGACGCGGCAAGCGGATTCCTGAACGGGTGGATTAATGCCGAAAATACGCAAAGCAGTTTTCCCGGTGGCAGGAATGGGCACCCGTTTTCTCCCCGCGACGAAGGCAAATCCCAAGGAAATGATGCCTGTTGTAGACAAGCCGCTGATACAGTATGCAGTTGAAGAGGCGATCGCAGCGGGTATCACGGATATGATTTTCATAACCGGCCGTCACAAGCGCGCCATCGAGGACCATTTTGACAAAGCGTACGAAATGGAAAGTGAACTGGAGGCGCGTGGCAAAAATGAAACGCTGAAAATGCTGCGCAGCATTTTGCCCAAAAACATTCATTGCATTTACATCCGGCAATCGGAAGCACTCGGGTTAGGGCATGCTATCCTTTGCGCGCGTCCCGCGGTAGGAAATGATCCTTTTGCCGTGCTGCTGGCAGACGACTTGCTCGTGGGAGATGAGCCGATCATGCGGCAGCTGGGCAAGGTGTACGAGGAGAACGGCTGTTCGATTCTGGCGGTACAGAATGTCGAGCCTGAAGATACGATGAATTATGGCATTGTGAAATGCGGGCCCGGGATGAACGGTTTGCATCCCATTACCGGCATCGTGGAAAAACCTGACCCGAAGAATGCTCCCTCTACCCTGGGCGTCGTCGGACGCTATATTTTGACTCCGAAAATCTTTGAGCACCTGGAAAGGGTGCAACCAGGTGCCGGCGGGGAGATTCAGTTGACCGATGGAATCGCCTCGCTTCTGCGGGAAGAGCGGGCACTGGCATACGAATTCTGCGGAATGCGTTATGATTGCGGGAGCAAGATAGGATATCTCAAGGCAACGATTGCGCTGGCGCTCCAGCATCCGGAGGTCGGGCGGGAGCTTGCGGCGTATCTCGACGCCAGATACCTGGGACACGCCAGCGTCTAGTGATCCACTGTCCGATCGAATTTTTCCTGCCCCTTATTCTTCATCAGGTTACCCGTGCCGATGCTTCCATATGAGGATGCACAGAAAATTCTGAGAGAAGCGGAGCAGATATTTCCCGCTGATGCTGTAGTGGAAACCGTCAGGCGTATGGCAATCGATATTACGGCTGTCCTGGCGCATCGTTATCCTCTGGTGCTGAGTATCATGGGAGGCGCGGTCGTGTTTACCGGGCAACTGCTTCCCCTGCTGGAATTCCCGCTTAATTTCGATTATCTTCATGTCAGCCGTTACGCTGATAAGACGCGCGGCGGCGCGATCGACTGGAAAGTCTCACCGGGCGAGAATGTGCAAGACCGGGTCGTGCTGGTGCTTGATGACATCCTTGACGAGGGAATCACGCTCGCCGCGATACGTGAGTGGGCGATGAGCCACGGCGCAGCAGCATTTTACAGCGCCGTTTTCGCCGATAAGGATATTGCCAGTCCAAAGCCGATCAGTGCGGATTTCGTAGGTCTTGTGGTGCCGAACCGCTATGTCTTCGGCTTTGGTATGGATATATATGGGGCATGGCGAAATCTGCCCGCCATCTATGCCTTGAAAGAGTGAGGTAAAGCCCAGAATATGCTTGCAATTATTGGCGGGACCGGAATGGCCCAGCTTGAGTGTCTTGAAATTTCCCATCAGAAAGTTGTAACGACCCCCTATGGGGAACCATCAGGTCCCCTGACTTTTGGCAAGATACGCAACAATACGGTCGTTTTCCTGGCACGTCATGGATATGGTCATACGATTCCCCCTCACGAGGTGAATTACCGCGCCAACCTGTGGGCATTGCAGTCGGTGAATCTGACGAGGGTGATAGCGGTTGCTTCGGTAGGTGGAATCCGTACTGATCTCCCACCGGGCACGATAGTGATTCCTGATCAGATCATCGACTATACTCACAGTCGCAAGTATACCTATTACGATGGCAAGGACCGGTCAGTGACCTACATCGATTTCACCGAGCCCTACTGTTCTTTGACCCGCAAGCGCCTCCTGGAAGCAGCAGAACGTGCCGGCGAAAAGGTGCTTGACGGAGGAGTCTATGGGGCGACCCAAGGGCCGCGACTCGAAACTGCGGCTGAAATCAACCGGCTGGAGCGGGATGGGGTTGACATGGTTGGAATGACAGGTATGCCCGAGGCTGCCCTTGCCAAGGAGTTGGGCCTGTGCTACGCAACCATGGCTGTGGTCGCAAATTATGCGGCCGGCCGTAAAAGCAGTGCCCATCTCATCCGCCTGGATGAGGCCCATGCAGTTCTGGAAAAAACGATGGTCAGGGTCAGAAATATTCTCGAATGGGTGGTAACGCTCGATGCCGATTAAGCCTGTCCTCAGAATGGGGGATCCCCGCTTACTCGAAGTGGCCCGGAAGGTGGAGAATTTCAGCGCGCCTGAGTTCGAAGCATTGCTTCTAGACATGCATGATACGATGGAGGCGCTGGAGGGTGCCGGCCTGGCTGCGCCGCAGATCGGGATCAGCCTGCAGGTTGTCATTTTCGGGGTAAAGCATAATCCGCGCTATCCGGATGCGGAGGAGGTACCCTACACGGTGCTGGTAAATCCGGTACTGACCCCTCTCACGGAATATATGGAGCAGGATTGGGAAGGCTGCCTGAGCGTTCCCGGCCTCCGCGGGATGGTTCCCCGGTATGCCAGGATACGTTATGAAGGTTCGGACCAATATGGTAATCGCATAGACAGGACGGTGGAGGGATTTCATGCCCGGGTGGTGCAGCACGAATGCGATCACTTGCAGGGGATTCTCTATCCGATGCGGATTACCGATTTTCGTACGTTCGGTTTTACCGATGTGCTGTTCCCGGACAGACCGCCCTTAGCCGAATAGCGGTTTTCCAATCGGTAAGATGGGGGGAACGACAGAACCTTCCAGCCGGTTTTTATTTTATCCGGTACGGGATGAGATCGTCAGCTGTTGGGCCAGCGATTGAGCCAGATGCCGGGGACTTCGTTTCCCGCTCTCCACCACGATATGCGCCGTCTCCCGGTATAACGGGTCGCGCTGCACAAACAGTTCAGCCAGTCTTGCGCGAGGGTCGGAGGTTTGCAGCAGCGGACGGTTCCTGTCATGCCGCGTGCGGCGCCACAAGTCGTCGATGGAGGCTCGCAGATATATCACGGTACCACCGTGCTTCAGCATCGTCCGGTTTACTCCACTCAATACGGCTCCGCCTCCCGTCGCCAGAATGATATTCCTTGCATTCATGAGTTCGGACAGTATCTCGGTCTCGCGCCTGCGAAAGCCGGCTTCTCCTTCGATCTCGAAGATCGTGGGAATGCTGACACCTGTTCGTTTCTGTATTTCCCGATCCGAGTCGTAAAAGGTTTTTTCCAGGAAATGGGAGAGGAGTCTTCCCACCGTCGTTTTTCCGGCACCCATCATCCCGACCAGGAAGATGTTTCCGGTGGCTGAGCGGGCTTCAGCCTCTCCTTTCGCATCAACTGCGGGAACAACTGCATCTGTTGAAATCATCGGGAGAATTGTAGCGGAAATACAAGTGTTACATCTATTCCGCCATCTCGAGTTTTCAGTACTCCACCTGATTTTTTACGGGGAATATCAAAAGACTGCCACTCACCTCTCCTGCATGGGAGGCACTTTGGTGAACTCATTCCTGTTCAGTCTGCCATCCCGGTCGATATCAAGGCTGCGGAAAACCTGGGGAGACATTTTCTGCACCGCAGCCTCCTTCATGGTTATGTACCCATCCTCATCAGTGTCGTACAGTTCCCAGGGCGGCGTGACAACCTCACGCGTATCCGGTTTTCGTTCCGCGGAAACTTCCGCGAAGACCGGTGTCGCAAGGCTGCAGACAGAGATGAACAACGCAATGCCGATGCTTCCTGACAGGTGGCGATTTTTCAAGTCAGCTCCACTGAATTGTGGTTGGTTGCGGTTGCCGGCAGGGGGTGGAGGGAACAGAAAACCCGGTCCGGCCTCATGGGTTGGATTCCTCGCCTAGTTCATCAGCAAGTAAATGATGATTAAAACAAACGCAGGCACACCCAGAAGCCAGGCGATAAAATATTTTAACATCATAATTCTCCCGAGAAAACCGGAAAACCTTTCTCCCTGATCAATTTTTTCCTGCACTTTAAATGACGCTGCTTTTATTACTCCTGCACTCGAAATTACATCCGCCGGCGGGAATTCAGCGATCTTATCACTACCGGCAGAACCTCTCGCATCACCAGTGTTCTCGCGCTGCTGCCCAGGACGCCGGAGGACAGGGCAATGCCGCTTTTTACCGCTTTGCCCAACGATCTGGATGGCGTTGCGGCCAACACGGCTAACAGACCCAGCGAGATAGAGTAGGGGTGGCGCGCTATGAACCTGAAGGTGCGGCTGCGCGGAAAAACATCGTCGCCCGTCGCCTGCGTCCGCTCATCCTCATGTCCATACCTGGATCGATATTCCCTGCGGCTGGCATGCATCCGCTCCAACAGCGCCTTTTTTTCATATTCCAGCGAGGTACTCATACGATGTCCTTCATCAGCTTGATATCCTGCTGTAGTTCATCACGAACGGTATCAAAAGCTGAAACGGAATCTGTCTGACCGGGGGTCGTGAAATAAACCACAAAGGCAGTCAAGGCATAGAAAGCGACAACTCCCCAGGCTGAGACCACGCGATAGGGGGTGTCCCAGAAAGTAACGATAACGGCAACTCCCGCGAACACAAGACTGAGGACGGAGAGAAACGTTATCACGACGTAGCCGATCAACCGTCGCTTGAAGTTCCTCCCCTGAATCTCCACGGATATTTTTACCAGTTCAATGTATTCGCTGAGGCGTTCCAGGATGAGAACTCCAATTTCTTTCGCTTTTTTAATGGTCTCAAACATGGCGGTTCATCTCGGGCTAAGGCTAAGTAGCGGAATGTACGGCTTAACGGCGGGCCAGCAACAGGCCGATTATGAGACCGATCCCGGCCGCGTAGCCAACCGATTGGAGAGGATGTTCACGTATGCACTCCTTCGAGCACTCGACGGCATAGTCGAATTGCTCCTGGGCATCCTCCGCCAGGTCGTGGGCAGCGGCGCGCGTGTCAGCAATTTTTGCCATAAGCTTTTCCTTGGCCTCTTCCAGGTCAACGTCTGACAGATTGGGAATGCGGGAAATGAGATCATCCAGATCGGCTCTCAGCTTTTCAAATTCATCCCTTGCCACCGATCCGACTTCCTGACCGGCCGATTTCGCCGCCCGGCCTACATGCCGCGCCGCATCACCCGCATGCTGAGCCATATTCTCCGCAGCTTCCCGGGCGTCGCCCGCCGCATTGTTTGAGGTATCCTGTGCCATGTTCTTCTCCTTTTACTTTCAATTGATTTCATTAAAATATAAGCGATAGGCGGTACTTGCTCAGTACGCGTCAGGTGTCAGTTTCCGTCAGATGCAGATTCCGGTCTGTTCGTTGACACACATAGCACATCCGTAGGCGCCAATCGGCAGATTCCCCTCGGTTCCCTTTCCCTTTCGCCGGCGGATGCTCCTCTTCTGTGAACAGCGGGATCGCTGTATCCGTACCTGGCGCTGCACAAGTTCAATTGAGGGAATCAACTCAGGAATGGTATAATCTATAGTTAACTCGGCCTTGCCCAGTTTTGCAGAGTTTGCAGAGTCAGGTTTGTTTGCAAGGTTGAATCCTGCTGTCATTTTCCGGGGCCCTGCTTCCGTCGCTACAGTAGCGTTCATTACTGCATCCAGATGGAGCGGTCGAGCTAAAAGTCGGTTCAAGTTAAAAGTCGGTTTAAATTCACACATCGGCCTGTTTCTAAAAGGGTGCTCTGCATTGAAGGAGAGCGGCTATGGCGGATGGAGGTTCAACCCTTAAAGGAGAAATTTATGTCAGTAACGATGCGGCAAATGCTGGAGGCGGGAGTTCATTTCGGACATCAGACCCGCTTCTGGAGTCCCAAGATGGCGCCGTATATTTTTGGTCATCGCAACAAGATACACATCATCAATCTGGAAAAAACCCTGGTAATGTACCAGGAAGCGATGAATTACGTGCGTCAGTTGGCAGCCAACAAGGGCACGATTTTATTTGTCGGGACCAAGCGCCAGGCACGGGACATCGTGCGCGAGGAAGCGATGCGCTGCGGCTCGCCCTTCGTCGATCAACGCTGGCTCGGCGGAATGCTCACCAATTTCAAGACGATCAAGCAATCCGTTAAAAGACTCCATGATATGGAAACGATGATGGAGGATGGAACGCTTGACAAGCTTTCCAAGAAAGAAGCATTGGATCTGCAGCGTGAACTGGAAAAACTCAATCGCAGCCTGGGAGGCATCAAGGACATGAAGAGTCTGCCGGACGCCATGTTCGTGATCGATGTCGGTTATCAGAAAGGGGCGATAACCGAGGCCAGGAAGCTCGGTATCCCTATTGTCGGTATTGTGGACAGTAACCATAGCCCGGCCGGCGTGGATTATGTCATTCCCGGAAACGACGATTCCAGCCAGGCAATTCGCCTTTATGCCCGCGGTGTCGCGGACGCCATTCTGGAAGGCCGAAATCAGGCCATCCAGGAAATTGTACAGGGTGTACAGGGCGATTTCGAGGAAGCGGATGAGGCAGTGGCCGACGAACAGGGATAAGGGATGAGTTTCGTCGGAGCGGGCATGTGAATCCGTGCCGGAGGCGCGCACATCCAGCGCTTCTTTTTTGAAAATTATCTGGAGCGAATATGGCGGAAATCACCGCACAAATGGTGAAGGAATTGCGCGAGATGACGGGTCTCGGCATGATGGAGTGTAAGAAGGCCTTGACTGAAACCGGCGGAGACATGAAAGCCGCAGAAGACCTTCTGCGTATCAAGAGTGGCGCCAAGGCGAGCAAGGCAGCCGGACGGACCGCAGCGGAAGGAATGGTGGCGGCCCACATCGCGCGCGACGGCAGGAGCGGTGCACTGGTGGAAGTCAACTGCGAAACCGATTTTGTCGCAAGGAACGAGGACTTCATCAGCTTTGCGCACAGTCTTGCAGAATTGCTGACAACGGAAAGCGTAGCGGACAACGAGGCGCTCGCAAATGCCAGGCTGGCAAACGGTGAAAGCGTGGAGGAGTTCCGGAAAGCGCTGGTAATGAGGCTGGGCGAAAATATCAGCATACGCCGTTTTGTGCGCCATCAGGTGGCCGATTCGCAGGATCGTCTTGCATCCTATCTGCACGGCGCAAAAATAGGCGTCATGGTCGATTATACGGGGGGCGATCAGGTCCTGGGCAAGGACCTCGCGATGCATATCGCAGCCAGCAAGCCGGTGTGCGTGTCAAGCGAGCAGGTCTCTCCGGAACTGCTGGAGCGTGAACGCCAGATATATACCGCCCAGGCAGCGGAGAGCGGGAAGCCAGCCGATATCATTGCGCGCATGGTCGATGGCCGCATTGCCAAATATCTCGCCGAGATAACGCTCCTGGGGCAACCGTTCGTCAAAAATCCGGATCAGACGGTGAAACAGCTGCTCGCTGAAAAATCCGCCAAAGTCAACGGTTTTACCTTGTATATCGTTGGGGAAGGAATAGAAAAGAAATCTGGCGATTTTGCTGCCGAAGTCATGGCGCAAGTGGGTCAGGCCAAACAGGAAAAAGCTTCTTAGCCAGACCGGATTGCTCATGACTTTACCCGCATATAAGCGCATCCTGCTGAAGCTCTCGGGCGAAGCTCTCATGGGTGACGACAGTTACGGCATCAACCGGGATGTAATCGAGCGAATCGTGGCCGAGATAGCCGAAGTGAATCAACTGGGTGTCGAGGTTGCGGTAGTGATAGGCGGTGGCAACATTTTCCGGGGGATGACCTCCTCTGCGGAAGGCATGGACCGAGCGACCGCGGACTATATGGGGATGCTGGCTACCGTCATGAATGCGCTGGCGTTGCAGGATGCGATGCGGCGGGCAGGCCTGGTGAGCAGGGTGCAATCCGCCCTGCGTATCGATCAGGTGGTGGAGCCATATATCCGGGGCAAGGCGATACGCTACCTGGAGGCAGGCAAGGTGGTCATTTTTGCCGCGGGCACCGGTAATCCATTTTTTACGACCGATACAGCGGCGGCCCTGCGGGGAATGGAGATGAACGTGGATATCGTGCTCAAGGCCACCAAGGTCGATGGCGTATATACCACCGATCCCAAGATAAACCCGGATGCGGAACGCTACCAGAGACTGTCGTTCGATACAGCCATTGCCGAGAATCTCAAGGTAATGGACGCGACGGCGCTGACGTTGTGCCGCGACCAGAAGCTTCCGCTCAAGGTCTTCAGTATCTTCAAGGCGGGAGCGTTGAAACGGGTAGTCATGGGTGAGGAAGAGGGTACGTTGGTGGAGGTCTGAGTGCTTTCCGGCTGGTCCGGCCATCTGGCCGGGGCGATAAAGCGCCACAGCTTGAATTGCCGGCATCGTGCCGCGGCATGAATGCCGAAACCAGGATGGCCTTGGGTTACATATCATGACTATATATCATTTACGTCATTTCTAACTATCATGATTGCCGAGATAAAAAAATCCGCCGAGCAGAAAATGCAGAAAAGCCTGGAAGCATTGAAACTGGATCTGGGCAAGATACGAACCGGGCGCGCCCATACGGGTCTGCTGGATCACGTCACCGTGGATTATTACGGGAATCCGACAGCAATCAATCAGGTGGCAAGCATCAACCTTGCGGATGCCCGCACTATTACCGTAGCGCCATGGGAAAAGAAGATGTTGGGTGCGATAGAAAAAGCTATCCGCAATTCAGACCTGGGGTTGAATCCTGCGACCGTAGGAGAATTGATCCGCGTACCCATGCCGCCGCTCACCGAGGAACGGAGGCGCGATCTTACCAAGGTGGTAAAGCATGAGGGTGAAGCTGCGCGCGTGGCAATGCGAAACATCCGCCGGGATGCAAATGCGCATCTGAAGGACCTGCTCAAGGAAAAAAAGATTGCCGAGGATGAAGAACGTCGGGGGCAGGATGATATCCAGAAACTTACCGATCGTTATATCGCGGAAATAGACAAGCTCCTCCAGACCAAAGAAGCCGAACTGATGGCCGTATAAATGGAGTAATATTGCGGGAAGTGAAAGCAGTCCTCCACCTGCCTGTTCCGGAATAGCCACACCTGAAATAAAAATACCTTCGATTTCAATTCTGAACCTCAACCGTATTCTCCATGCCAGCCATCATCAGTTCGACGCGGGAAATACCTGAAACTGACGAAATTCCCCGGCACGTTGCCATCATCATGGATGGCAATGGACGCTGGGCAAAAAACCGGTTCATGCCGCGCATGGCGGGCCACAAACGTGGAGTGGAGACAGTACGCTCTGCAATCCGCGCCTGCATGGAGCGGGGTGTCAAATACCTGACATTATTCGCCTTCAGCAGCGAAAACTGGCGCAGGCCACCTGAAGAAGTCGCGTTCCTGATGCAGTTGTTCATAAGTGTCCTGGAGCAGGAGGTGTCCAAGCTGCACGAGAACGGTATCCGCTTCAAGGTAATCGGGGATCTATCGAGATTCGAACCGAAGATCGTCGATTTCATACGCAACGGCGAGGCGCTCACGGCAGCCAACGAACGCTTTACGCTGACTATCGCGGCCAATTACGGTGGTAGGTGGGATATCATGCAAGCTGTTCGAAAAATGCTTACCGAATGCCCCCATCTGGCGACGACTTTCGATGAAAAAGACCTGATGCAGTATTTTGCCCTCAACCATGCGCCGGAACCCGATCTATTCATTCGTACGGGAGGCGAAAAGCGCATCAGCAACTTCCTTCTCTGGCAACTGGCATACACCGAGCTCTATTTTACCGACACGTTATGGCCGGATTTTGATGCGCGTGCCCTGGATCTCGCCATCCAGTCTTATCAGCAACGCGAGCGCCGGTTTGGACGAACCAGCGAGCAGCTTCAGGGGGCGTCATCCTTGCGTGGGGGCAGAGAAGTCGCCGAGAAAGCGACGGCATAGCTTCCATACGTCCCAATCCGTGCTTTTTACTGACTGTTTCAACTATGCTCCGGGCACGGGTTCTTACCGCCGTCATTATGTTATCTGCCTTTCTGGCGGCGTTATTCTATCTATCTCCCATCTTCTGGATGGCGTTACTGCTTGCGCTGACAACCGCCGGCTCGCTGGAATGGACCCGGCTTGCCAGGTTCTCTCTCAACCATACCATTGCTTATCTTTTATTGACGGTACTGCTGGCAGGCGAGCTCCTGTTTGTATTGAGCAGCGCAGTTGCTGCTGATCCCTATACGCCCTCATTCCTGGGGGTTTACGTTGCGTCGCTGATATTCTGGCTCTTCGGCGCGACGATTTTCCTGAAATCGAAGCGTCCTGTCAGGAGTACCATCCTGCTCGCGTTTATCGGCTGGCTGGTGCTGCTGCCAACCTGTCTTGCGTTATACCAGTTGCGCGCAATCGATCCACTCCTCCTGCTCGGGTTCATGGGCGCCATCTGGCTATCCGATACGGCAGCATATTTTTCCGGGCGTACCTGGGGGAAAAACAAACTCGCCCCAAGCATCAGTCCCGGTAAAACCTGGGAGGGTGTGGCGGGGGCGCTTGTTGCGGTACTGGTTTACGCGCTTATCTGGAGTTACGGCGGGGATGCGATTCCCGCCACGTTATTGATCCCGCTGCTGCTGCTTCTTGCTGCGCTGGGAATCGTGGGCGATTTATTTGAATCGCTGATGAAGCGCCACGCCGGCCTCAAGGACAGCGGCACTATTTTGCCTGGCCACGGTGGTATACTTGACAGGATCGATGCACTGACTTCAACCCTGCCCATTGCCGCTTTGGCACTTCTCCTGCTACATACCTGATCATGATTGCTGTTCGTCATCTCACTATTCTGGGGTCCACAGGAAGCATCGGCGTAAACACGCTGGATGTGGTAGCGCGTCACCCCGACCGGTTTCGCGTCGTGGCCCTTACCGCGAACAAGAGTGTCCAGAAAATCCTGGAACAATGCCGGCGCTTCGAGCCGCGCTATGCGGTGTTGCTGGACGAGGCCAGCGCGGAACGGCTGCGGGTGGAAATCCGTGGAGCGGGACTTGCCACTGAAGTGCTTTGGGGCGTGGATTCGCTGGAAAAGGTCGCTTCGCTGCCGGACGTGGATACAGTGATGGCAGCGATCGTGGGCGCGGCCGGGATACGTCCCACATTTGCAGCGGCTGCGACCGGCAAGCGGGTATTGCTTGCCAACAAGGAAACAATGGTGATGGCGGGACGCATATTCACGGACGTGGTCAAGGAAAATCACGCCACGCTGCTCCCGATCGATAGCGAGCACAATGCCATTTTCCAGTCCCTGCCGCAGCACTTCAGCGGGGATCTGCGCGCAGTGGGCGTGCGCCGCATCCTGCTGACCGCATCTGGCGGCCCCTTTCGCGAGATGCCGCTGGCCGCACTGGAAAATGTAACACCCGGGCAGGCATGCGCTCATCCCAACTGGGTAATGGGGCAGAAGATTTCGGTCGATTCCGCTACCATGATGAACAAAGGACTCGAAGTCATCGAGGCGCACTGGTTGTTCGAAGCCTCACCCGAGCAAATAGAGGTCGTCGTTCACCCGCAGAGCATCATTCATTCCATGGTCGAGTATGTGGATGGCTCGGTATTGGCGCAACTGGGCAACCCTGACATGCGTACCCCCATTGCCCATGCACTTGGTTTCCCTGAACGGATCGAGACTGGAGTCAATCCCCTGGATATGTTCAAGGTCGCCCGGCTGGATTTCGAGGCTCCCGATTTTGAACGCTTTCCCTGTTTGCGGTTGGCATATCAGGCGCTGGCAAGCGGGGGAAGCGCTCCGGCTGTGCTGAACGCCGCCAATGAAGTGGCGGTGGATTCCTTTCTCAAATGTCTAATGCCATTCACGGCCATTCCTGTCATGATCGGGGATGTCATGCAGACAATTGGCCGCAGGGACATTGCGACTCTGGATGATGTGCTGGCGGCAGACGGCATGGCGCGCGAAGCGGCCCAAGAATGGCTGACGTGCCTGGCATAAAGTGTCGCAATCATTGGCCTTTCCGACAGGTCGGACGGTTTATCCACTCCTTCTGAGGAAAGCTTCTCATTCATCCGGCGGATCCGGACGTTCGGCTGATTGCGGTAGCGCCTATGCAGGCGCCATGGCAGATGTGAACCCGCGGAGCGTCGGATCCGTTTACGGGGTCAGCTTTACCCGTTCCGCCGGTTGCGCAAAATCCATCAGTCCTGATTGCGGCTTCCATTCCATCCATGCGAAGATGGAAGACCTCCTTTACTTCTCCATATCAGAGAGTCTGCCGGAACGCAGACCTGCAGAAGCATGACATTCCTTTTCACCATTGCCGCTTTCGTCGTCGCTCTCGGCCTGCTGATCGTGTTTCACGAATTCGGCCATTACCTTATCGCTCGCTGGTGTGGAGTAAAAGTGTTGCGTTTCTCCATCGGTTTTGGTCGCCCGCTGCGGAAGTGGGTGGGAAAAGACCGGACCGAATGGGTTATCGCAGCCTTTCCTCTTGGCGGCTATGTGAAGATGCTGGATGAACGTGAAGGAACGGTTGCGCCGGAGGAATTACCACAATCATTCAATCGCAAGCCGGTTTCGCAGCGGTTTGCCATTGTCGCAGCCGGACCAGCGGCGAATTTTCTGCTGGCGATCATCCTTTACTGGCTGCTGTTCATGCTGGGCATCCATGCGATGAAGCCTGTTCTCGGACCTGTTGCTCCCGCAACCCCGGCGGCATTCGCCGGGTTCCAGAAGGGCGACACTCTGAGGCGAATCGAGGGCGAACCGGTGGAAACCTGGCAGGATGCGCGCTGGCTGCTATTGTCCCATGCAGTGGAACGACCTCCTTCGCTTGCCGTGGAAGTGACCGACATCCAGGGTCAGGCCGGGTTGCGGAGGCTGGATTTGAGCAGTATCCAGGCGGATGATCTGGATGCGGAGTTTTTGAAGAAAATCGGCCTCAGCAGTTATCAGCCCGAGGTCAGGCCTGTCATTTCGCAGGTTATACCCGATAGTGCCGGAAGCCGCGCAGGCTTGCTGCCAGGCGATGAAGTCCTGGCAGTAAACGGGCGGAAAGTTTCCCTGTGGCAAGACCTGGTGCAACAGGTGCGAGACCGGCCGGGGTCATCGCTCATGCTGGAAATCCGGCGTGACGACACCGTGATCGAAAAAGAGGTCGTTCCCGACAGCGTCACAGAGAATGGAGAAAAAATCGGGAAAATTGGAATTGCGCCACGGATTGATTCCGATGAGATCGAAAAGCTGTTGATCGAAGTCCGCTATTCCCTGGGCACCGCTTTTGCCAAGGCGATAAACAAAACCTGGGAAACGTCCAAGTTCACCTTGCAAATGTTCGGAAAAATGCTGACAGGTGAAGTGTCCTGGAAGAATGTAAGCGGTCCCATCACTATTGCCGACTATGCAGGAAAATCTGCCCAGATGGGTCTTTCGCCTTATCTGGGTTTTCTCGCCCTGATCAGTGTCAGTTTGGGGGTATTGAACCTGCTTCCCATTCCCGTACTGGATGGGGGGCATTTAATGTATTATGTCATCGAAATCGTCAAGGGCAGTCCGCTCTCCGCGAAAGCGATGGAAATCGGTCAGCAGGTGGGGATGGCACTTTTGTTTGCCCTGATGGCTTTTGCCATTTATAACGACATAAACCGCCTCATCCCCGGTTAGAGCATGAAAGTCAGGTATCTGGTCGCGCTTGTTTCTGCCTTGTGCGCTTCGGTTTCGTGGGCACGCGAGCCCTTCGAAGTCAAGGACATCCGGGTGGAAGGCATACAGCGTACCGAGGCCGGAACCGTGTTCAGTTACCTGCCGGTGAAGGTCGGGGATGTGCTCGACGATGAAAAGGCTGCGGCGGCGATCAAGGCGTTGTATGCCACCGGTTTTTTCAAGGATGTGCGGCTCGAATCCGAGAACGGTGTCCTGATCGTAGTGATAGAGGAACGGCCGGCGATTGCCCAGATCAACATTGTCGGCGCCAAGGAGTTTGAGAAAGACAAACTCAAGGAGGGGTTGAAACAGGCAGGCCTGGCGGAATCCCGTATTTTCGATCGCTCGACGCTGGAAAAAGCCGAACAGGAACTCAAGCAGCAATATATGGCACGCGGCAAATATGCCGTGAAAATCACCACGACCACAACCCCGCTTGAACGAAACCGGGTGGGCATTACCTTCCATGTGGACGAAGGCAGGACCGCCAAGATTCGCAAGATCAATATCGTCGGAAATAAAGCTTTCAAGGAAAAGGATCTGTTGAGCGCATTCTCGCTGCGGACCCCTGGCCTTTTGACCTGGCTCACCAAGGAAGACCAGTATTCCAAGCAGAAGCTCGGCGGCGATCTCGAGTCGCTCCGTTCCTATTACCTGAATCGCGGCTACCTCGAATTCAGCATAGAATCGACGCAGGTATCGATCACGCCCGACATGCAGGATATTTACATTACGGTAAATATCGTCGAAGGCCCTAAATATGATGTTTCCGAAATCAAGCTTGCCGGTGAACTGCTGGTTCCGGAAGAGGAATTGCGCAAGCTCATAAAACTCTCGACGGGAGATACGTTTTCCCGCGAGAAGCTGACGGAGTCCATCAAGCTCATCACCGACCGGCTCGGCGATGACGGCTACGCATTCGCCAATGTCAACGCCTCTCCCCAGCTGGACAAGGAAAAACAGCAGGTGGCGTTCACTTTTTTTATCGATCCCGGCCGTCGCGTCTATGTCAGGCGCATCAATATTACCGGCAACTCCCGAACCCGGGATGAAGTGATACGGCGGGAAATGCGCCAGTTCGAAGGAGGCTGGTATTCGACCAGCAAGATAAACCGCTCCAAGACGCGGGTCGACCGGTTGAATTACTTTACCGCCGTCAATGTTGAAACCCCGGCGGTTCCCGGTACCACGGACCAGATCGATGTGAATGTCGAAGTCAAGGAAAAGCCGACAGGCGCCGTGATGTTCGGTGCAGGCTATTCCAACATGGAGGGACTGATACTGAGCGGATCCGTTGCGCAGGACAACATATTCGGCACCGGCAAATTCGTCAATCTCATGGTGAATACCGGTAGCGTCAACAAGACCTATTCATTGTCCTATACCGATCCCTATTTCACCAAGGATGGTGTCACGGCAGGATTCGATCTCTATAAGCGAGTACTCAACACGCGTACCCTGTCCTCCGTGATGAACTTCAATACCGACACGCTGGGCGCAGGCCTGCGTTTCGGCATTCCCATCAACGAAAATGACAGTATCCTGGGGGGGCTGGGGGCGGAACAAACCACGATCGATCTTGGGCCTGACAGCCCGCAGCGTAATATCGATTTCGTGAATAAATTCGGGCGGACTACGCTCAACATACCCGGAACGCTCAGCTGGAGACGGGACGGCCGTGACAGTGCAATCTGGACAACTTCGGGAACCACGCAGCGCGCGTTCGTCGAGGTGGGCCTGCCGGGAGGAGACCTCACCTATTACAAACTGAGTTATGACCTTCGCTGGTATTTCCCTATCACCGAGATATTTACGCTGATGTTGAATGGAGAACTCGGATATGGGGGTGGCTATTCCGGTAAGGAGCTTCCTTTTTTCAAGAATTTCTTCGCGGGGGGCAATACCTCTGTGCGGGGTTACAACATCAGTTCGCTTGGTCCCAGAGACGCAACCAACAGGACCCTGGGAGGCAACAAACGCGCGGTAGGTAATATCGAAGTTCTGTTTCCGATGCCCGGCATGAGGAATGACCGCACGGTGCGCCTGAGCGCATTTCTGGATGGCGGCACGGTTTGGGGACCCGGCGGGGTAAGACCGGAGCAGGAGGGCTTGCGCTATTCTGCCGGTATCGCCGTTACCTGGATATCCCCTATGGGGCCGCTCAAAATCAGCGTGGCCCAGCCCTTGAACAGCAAGCCCGGCGACAACATACAGCGTTTTCAGTTTCAGTTTGGGCAACAATTCTAGATCCGGAGATAAAATTGAAACACAAGATACTGGGACGAACTTTAATCGCGATAACGTGCATTCTCGTCGCATCTATCTACGGAACCGCAAGGGCGCTGGCAGAGGATATCAAGATCGGTGTTGTCGACACGGAGCGCGTTCTGGCTGAATCTGCACCCGCCGTCAGGGCGCTTAGAAAAATCGAAAGGGAATTCCTCCCGCGGGACCAGGAGCTCAAGAAACTCGCGGTACAGGCGAAGGAGCTTCAGGATTTGCTGGAAAAAGAAGGAAAGCGCATGCCGGAAGCGGAACGCCGCAGCAAGGAGCGCGACCTGGCTGCGCTTAACCGGGAGTACCAGCGCGGGCAACGTCAGATGCGTGAAGATCTGAGCCTGCGCCAGAACGATGAGGTTGCGGCGCTTCAGTTGACCGCCACCAAGGCCATCCAAATCATTGCCGAGACCGAGAAATATGATCTCATATTGCCCCTGCGCGATCTCGTCTATCGGAGTCCGCGAATCGATATTACTGACAAGGTACTCAAAGCGCTGGCTGACAAATAGCTCGTCGGGCAGGTGCAACGGGCAAATCCTCCGATCCTCCTTTACTCACTTCTTATCAAGAACCCGGGAAAACATCGCGCTAATGGATATTCACGAAATTCTGAAGTACCTTCCTCACCGTTACCCTCTGCTCCTCGTCGATCGCGTTCTCGCTTTCGAACCGGGAAAGAGTCTTACCGCGCTCAAGAATGTAACGATCAATGAGCCTTTTTTTACTGGACACTTCCCTCATCATCCCGTCATGCCAGGGGTGTTGGTGATCGAAGCGCTGGCGCAGGCTGCCGCCCTTCTGACGCTCAAGACAGCCAATGTGGAAGCGGACGAGAATTCCGTCTATTATTTCGTCGGCATCGATAATGCGCGCTTCAAGCGGCCGGTGGAACCGGGCGATCAGTTGGTACTCAAGGCCACAGTTCTAAAGGAGAGGATCGGAATCTGGAAATATGCGGCCCGGGCGGAAGTGGACGGCCGCGTTGCTGCCGAGGCCGAACTGATGTGCACCGTCCGGCCAAAAGAGACCTGAAATACCTCCGGAAGAGCGGGAGCTAATCCATGTGCAGCGATGAATACCAGTGGATCTGCGGTGTGGATGAGGCAGGCAGGGGGCCGCTGGCAGGACCGGTATTTGCCGCCTGTGTGATACTCGATCCAGCTTTTCCCATAGAGGGCCTGGCGGATTCGAAAACGCTTGCCGAGGGAAAGCGCAACAGCCTGACCCTTGCCATAAAGGCGCATTCGATTGCCTGGGCTGTCGGGTTCGCATCCGTCAGGGAAATCGACCGGCTGAATATACTGCAAGCAAGCCTGCTGGCAATGAAACGCGCGATCGGGAAATTGCAGGTGATGCCAGCGCGGGTATTGGTGGATGGGAATCACAGCCCCCGCCTGAAGTTTCCCGTGACTACCATCGTGAGGGGCGACAGCCTGGTGCCGGAAATTTCCGCTGCCTCGATTCTTGCCAAGACCGCTCGTGATGCCGAAATGATGGTCTTGCACCGGCGTTTTCCCCGTTACGGCTTCGATCGGCATAAAGGATACTCCACGGAACAGCATCTTGCCGCACTGAAAACGCACGGTGTCTCCATTGTGCACCGCCGCAGCTTTGCGCCGGTAAGGGAACTCATGGCAAATGAAAAAGTCCTGGAGGCATGAGTAAATCCTGCCCTGAATCATGCCTCTGTCAGGCTGACTGACGCTGCTTGACCTTCTCCATTTCGGTCGACCTGGCCCGGCTCGCAAAAAAGCCGTATTCCATTTCAGGATTGCGAATGCAATAATGAATGATTCTCCATGAAGGCATCGAGCCCGGGAGAGCATGGGCTCGTAGCATTTTTATCATTTCCTGAGGAAATTCCTGATAACTTAACCTGCAGGCTCAACGATATGCGAATTGAAAAAGGTACCGTGGTATCGCTCAACTATATCCTGTCTGATTCAACCGGTGAAATTCTGGAGAAATCCAATTTTCCTGTAAGCTACCTCCACGGTGGTTACAATGATGAAATGTTTCCGAAGGTGGAAGAGGAGTTGAATCATAAAGAAGCAGGGCATCGTTGCCTGGTCGTGATGGAGCCGGAGGATGCCTTTGGCGAATATGACAGCGATCTTGTGCGGGTCGAGTCACGCAGCCGCTTTCCCGAGGACGTCGTAGTGGGCATGAAATTCGAAGGGGGAGAGGAAGAGTCGGACAATGTCCGGATATATACAGTGACTGACATTGCCGAGGACAAGGTGGTGGTGGATGGCAATCATCCTTTGGCAGGGCAGTCGGTTCGATTTGAATGCCAGGTAACCGATGTGCGTCCCGCTACTGCCGAGGAGCTGGCCCATGGCCATGCCCATGGCCCGCATGGTCATGGCCATGGGCATGAGCATTAAGAGGCAAGCCTGCAGCGGTAAAGATCATTGATAGAGAAAGTCGAAGCTATTCTTTTTCTGCCGCTTTCTTCAAGGCGTAGAGTTGATCCAGGGCCTGTTTCGGGCTCAAGTCGTCGGGCACGATGGTGCGCAGCAGTGCAAGCACAGAATGCTCCGGCAGATCGTCATTTCTCTCAATAGGCTCTTCCGGCAACCTGTCCTGGCTCCAGAGGAGGTCGCCCGCGGAGAACAAGTCTCCCTGTGGCTGGTTGCTCAACGCTTCCTGCTCCAGTTTCAGCAGATATCTTCTCGCTGTTTTTATTACCGCGTCAGGCACCCCGGCCAATGCGGCCACCTGGAGGCCGTAGCTCTGGCTGGCGGGACCCTCGTTGACGGCATGCAGGAACACGATATGATGTTTGTGCTCCACGGCGCGCAGGTGCACATTGGCGACCTGCGCAAACTCCTCCGCAAGCCGCGTCAATTCGAAATAATGCGTGGCGAATAACGCGTAGCTCCGGTTTTTTTCCAAAAGATAACGGGCAATTGCGAAAGCGAGCGCCAGTCCATCGAACGTAGAGGTTCCGCGGCCCACTTCATCCATCAGCACCAGGCTTTGCGCGGTGGCGTTGTGCAGGATATTCGCCGCCTCGGTCATTTCCATCATGAAGGTGGAGCGTCCTCCAGCCAGATCGTCTGATGCGCCGATCCGCGTAAAAAGCTGATCCAGCGGCCCGATGAGCGCGCTTTGCGCGGGAACAAGGCTTCCGCAATGGGCGAGCAGTGCAATCAGGGCAACTTGGCGCATGTAGGTGGATTTCCCTCCCATGTTGGGCCCGGTTATGACGAGCATCTGCCGCCTGCCACCTGCGCCGGCACCAAGCCGGACATCATTCGCGATGAAGCTGTCTACCTGTTTTTCAACTACCGGATGTCGCCCTGCCTCGATTTCGATAACACTATCACCGGTAAAGGCGGGCAGCGTGTAATCGAGTGCCTGAGCGCGTTCGGCAAAGGTCGCAAGGACATCCAGTTCGGCGACGCTGCGCGCAATCTGCTGCAGAGGGTCGATATACTGCGAGAGCATATCCAGCAGCTCGCCGTACAGCAGTTTCTCCCGCTCCAGTGCCCGGCTCTGCGCAGAAAGCGCCTTTTCCTCGAAAGCTTTCAGTTCAGGCATAATATAACGCTCGGCATTCTTCAGCGTTTGTCTGCGACGATAGTCGTCGGGAATTTTCTCGGTGTGCGCATGCGTCACTTCGATGTAAAAACCGTGCAGGCGGTTGTATTCCACCTTGAGATTCGCAATACCGGTACGGGTCTTTTCCCGGGTTTCGAGTTGCAGCAGGAACTCGTCGCAATTGTCGTGTATCGCGCGCAGCTCATCCAGCTCGACATCATAGCCATCGGCAATCACGCCCCCGGTACGCAGCATCACTTCCGGTTCTTCCTTCAGCGATTTCTCCAGCAGTGCAACGAGAGTATTGTCTGGCGCCATCGAGTGGATGAGCGCTGCGACATGCGCATCGATGTCGCTGCTGTCACTGCTATTACTGCTTGTAGTGGCAGTACCGGCAACGGCTTTGCTGACTGCAGGCAGCCGTTTCAGGCTGTCGCGCAACCCGGATAAGTCCCGCGGCCTTGCCGATTTCAGTGCGATACGAGCGGTAATACGCTCGATATCCGTCACGCGCTTCAGGCAGTCGCGCACCGAAAGGTAGGGTCCGATTCCGGCCTCACCTGCTAGAAAGGATACGCCATCCAGCCGATTCTGGATCACCTTACGGTCGCGGAGCGGATGATGCAGCCAGTGCCGCAGCAGCCGACTGCCCATGTTGGTCGAACAGGTATCCAGCAGGGACAATAAAGTGGGCGCTGCCTCGCCCCGGAGAGTTTCGGAAATTTCCAGATTGCGGCGAGTGGCGGCATCCATGCGCAGATAGGTATCCTCCCGCTCAACCCGCAACCCCTTGATATGCCCTATGCTGGCGCCCTGTGTCAGCCGGGCATAATCGAGCAACGCGCTTGCGGCGCCGAGAGAAACGTCCAGATCCTCGCAGCCGAAACCGGAAAGGTCATGGGTATCGAACTGCCGGGAGAGATTGCGCATAGCCGCGCCGCTATCGAACTGCCACGCCGGCAGATGCTTTACGCATAACTTCTCCTGTATCATTCTGTCGCTGATTTCGGCGAGATTCAGCGATTCCGGCAAAAGAATCTCGGCAGGCTTCAGGCGTTCGAGCTCGGCTGCGAGATTGCTCACCGGGGTTTCCATTACAGAAAATTGCCCCGCTGCGAGATTGAGCCACGCCAATCCCAGGGTGGATTCACGCACGAGCAAGGCAAGCAGGACGTTGTCGCGCTTGTCTTCCAGGAGCGCGGCATCGGTCAGGGTGCCGGGGGTGATGATGCGCGTCACCTGGCGTTCTACCGGTCCTTTGGAAGTGGCAGAGTCGCCCACCTGCTCGCAGATGACGACCGGCTCGCCGAGCTTGACGAGCTTTGCCAGATACTGCTCCGCCGCATGGTAAGGCACGCCCGCCATCTTGATCGGCTCGCCTGCCGAGGTGCCGCGGCGGGTCAGGGTGATGTCGAGCAGCTTTGCCGCTTTTTCCGCGTCATCAAAGAACAGTTCGTAGAAATCTCCCATCCGGTAAAACATCAAGATATCGGGATGCTGCGCCTTGATGCGCAGGTATTGCTGCATCATGGGAGTGTGCGAAGAAATGTCTATTTTATCCATCAAGTTAAAGTATTGAATCAATCGCCCCGAAATGATCAAGAAGCCACTGTGGCATAAATGCTAAGATAGTGACCTCTCGCACAATCATCCGACCGGGAATCCGCCCGAGCCAAGCTTATAACCTACTGACGCAGTGACTGACTGAAGAGTGGGCCCTGGTAGACGTGTATGCGCAGGGTCACATTGTGCGGGACGACACTACAACGTTATTTGTCGAATATAGCTTGCTCTCCGGGCTTCAGCAGTTTTTTACTGTGCCAGTGGCGACACTTTGGTCTTGCCAGCAGTCGTACGGATCGTTTCTAAGTCCCCTCAAGAAGCAGGATACAGGGATCGTCCTCCGGGGTGAGAATGGTCGTCTGACGCTTGCCACGGGTGACACTGACACGAAGATTCTGGCGTGCTTGATCGTTAACTTGATCCTTTGAATTGAATCGCACAATTCTATCGGCATTGTAGGGAAGTTGCCCCTTTCGTCTGATCGGCCATCCTTCGAAGATGATCACCTCGTCAAACTGTTTTCCTTTGGCTTTATGCATGTTCATGACGACCACACCGGATTCTGGTTTTGCGTTCTTAGAAAAGTATTCCTGGATGAACGCCTGCCGTATGATCTCCAAAGCGTTGCGATAGCCATCGCTTTTACGCCAGTCCTGCGAAAGCTCTTGTCGAAGCTGACTGCCCCGATCTAGAACACGAATGTTACGCACTTCGTCCGCGATCTCTTTCAGGCGTGCGCAGGCTCCTTTCTCCAGAGCATGTCGAATGGTTCGCCAGTCCTTGTCTGGGTCGCCGGTGAGTACGAGAGCACTCGCCTGCTCGTAAACGGCGATCATGTTGACAAGGATGCTGTTCTGACGAATGCTCTTGCCGATCGCTTGGCACCTCAGTAACTCTTCATAAGCCTTACGGATATTGGCAGCCTCTTTAAGAGCACTCTGAGTCGGTTCATCGCCGCCCTTACCTTGGAAGTAATTACACATCAGGTCGATGAACTGTGTGAAGCGGTGATTGTTTGCGGTGGGTTGCATCAAAAGCGCGATAATTTCCACACCGAGGATTGCGGCCTCCAACTCAATAGATGCCGCATGGGGAATCCAGGCCATCCCTGCCGGAGGTTGACGCAACGCATCCGACACTAGACGGGTCATCTTCTTGGTCGGAACAAGAATGGCCAGCGACCAGTTCTTGATTCCGGCATCAATAAGCCGCTTCCGTGCTTTATGGACTGTTATTACCAACTCTGAGAACGCTTGTGCTGTGTTGGGACGATAGACATGGATTTGAACACCGATGTACGATTCCTTTCGGAACGTGCCTTTCAAAATGTCGTTGCCGAACGTAGCTATTTCCGTTCCAGCACTCCGATGGTTATCGGTGCAAAGGTCTACTTCTTTCGGGGTATACGCTTGACGGAAATGGTCGAGGCGTGCAGGATCAGCACCAATCCAGTCATAGATTCTTTGCTCCGGATCTGCCAATGCAATCAACCGACAAAATTCGCCCAACGCTTGAACAACACGCCATTGTGCTTCATTAGTATCCTGAAATTCATCCAGGATAATGACCGGGTACATGGTGGCGACAAGGCGACGAATGCGATGGCTGCCATGCAAGATATCTCCTACATAGGGGGCGAAGAGATCGAAGCAGATCCTTCCCTCATTTGTTGCTAGACGAATTCGTTCCGTCACTTCGGCACTCTTCTTAGCTGCCTTTTGCTTGTCCGAAAGATTCCTGGCCGAAAAAGCCGACCTTATTTCGGAGAGGGCGATGGCCTCACTGGGAGGCGGGAGAATTGTCAATCGTCTTGGCAGGCCGATTAGGTAGCCGTGTGTCTTGAGAAGGCGCCAGAAGAATGAATGATAGGTATCGACATCGATGAGGTGCTTCTTGGCGGATGTGATTTTCTGCTCGTATTCAATGGCCTCTACCACGCGCGAAACGGTCGCGCGCGCAAAGCTGAGAAACAGAATTTTCTGGCCAGAGCGAAGGTGCTGTTCGGCGATCTGTGCAGCCTTGAGGATGGAAATTGTTGTCTTGCCCGAACCTGGTCCGCCAGTGACAAGGAGGTATCTATCCGCCTCCATCACGTCCCGCTGGCCCTTAGTCAATTCCATTGGGATCAACTTCAGGAGCAACCTCTGCCTCGGCAGGTATAGTGGCTTTACCGTTAACGACAGGAGTGAGTAGGCAAGTAGCTTTCAATTGGAGGGCTGCACCCCGAAGCCACTCAGGTATCTCTATTTCGCTGCATTGAGCAAGAAAGTCGGCAATACCCCAATTGCCCTTCGACCAAGAAAAATACTCTTCCAGTGCGGCGGCTGCCTGCACCTCTGGGTTCGGGTATTTCTTGGCCAAGTGCGGTGGCCAGTCCATTTGCTTTGTAAATCGTTTTAAGGCTTCTTCGGTTGTGCCTTTAAGAACCAGATCCTCAAAGCCCTTTTCATCGTGCATTAGGAGTTGTTCAACTTGCGCCTCAATTAGTGCTTTATTTTCCTCCTCTTGTTTGTCACAAATCGCGAAGATGCGTTTTCCGAGTGCTTTGTAGAGTTGAGCCATGCCAGGGATGTTCTTCTCGCCATTTGCGTCAACAGTGCATATTCCAAGGGCTTCGAGGGAAAGATAAGTTTCGGGGTTGAGTTCTGCGAGGCGGCGGCACACAACTGGAAAGGATGAGTATTCTGTGGGTCCCTCAGCAATAAGAATGCGGCGGGCAAGTAATCCCTCACAAAAGCGGGTACGAAACTCTTGCCTATAGCGCTTCAGTTTCACATTGTCAGGAAGCTCGATATTTTTCTGTACTAATAGTCCCTCCGCGTCACGCGCAAGCACAACAGTTTCTTCTGTAGCGAACTCTTCTAACACATAGGGGGAGTGAGACGTAAAGAGGGCTTGGGAAGCGAGTTTTCGCACCTCATGGATGATGCGCTTCTGTGCATACGGAGGTATTGCCGTTTCCGGCTCTTCCATGACGAAGATGACGTTTTGTTTGCTTTCAGCGATTTGGGACAGCATTGCTAGGACGAGCATGTTGATGGTACCGGCACCTTGGCGATAGAACGGCGCGGCGTGATCTCCATCACCTGTAGCGATGAATGCCGTAATGACTTTCCGTAGATGCTCTCGGGTGAGATTTGATACCTTGAGATGGGGCTCAATACCCCACTCTTTAGGGACGTATTTCTTGAGTGCAGTATTAATACTCTCCAATATAGGGGAAATGCCCAGTGACGGATCACTTGCAACTGAAATTGTGGAAAGAATACTGAGGGTATCCTCCCACATCTGCAGCCTGACTTCCTTTAGGCGCAGAATGATATCGAGCAAGCTACCCCGTTCCAAGCTCAGGGCACGCGAGCCCGTACGAAGTGAGCGAAGATATAGGAAGCCGCACAGCTGCTTGTGTTTTTTTGAAAAAAACTCGGGTTTATCACCTTCGGTCAGGCTGCGGGTAAAATAAGTATTCCCCTCGAAATCCTCCTCCTCCTCGTCGTACCAGCCATGGAACGTGACACGGAGTGCCTCAGTAATCGCTTCAGCATCAATGCCAACTGGATTCGGTTCATCGTAAAACTTGTTGGCTACTGAGTCCCAGAACTCGACGTAGTCACCGAACTTTCCTTTCTGCTGGTCGGTTAGGTCTGCAATGGTCGCTTCTATTGCAATCTTGGATGCTAAGTCAGCATTACCTTCGACCGCTGCCTCGCCAACATCAGCATTAGCTGGCAGGATTTTGGGTCTTGCGGTGTAAACGCCTCTGAAAAAGTCATGCTCGTCAATGGAGGGTTGACGATTGAGACGATCAGGTCCAAGAACGAGGTCTAGAGCTTCCAATAGGGTCGTTTTCCCGGTGTTGTTGTCACCAATAAGAACACCGTGCTTTGGAAACAATAGTGTTGCCTGTTTTATGCCCCTGAAATTCTCAATTTTTATTTGAGCTACACGCACAACTTATCTCCCTATATTACTTATAATTCTTAACAGAGTTTTCTAAATAATTTGCTGATTGAAAAGGATCTATTGAATCCATAGATGAGAAGAGGTGGTCATCGGTGATGCTGATTGCGCACATACTGGAAGCGTTCATAACAGGAGATCAAGGATTCTGGGGAAGCCGTAGCATGGTCACCAGATTTTTGCTTAGAGCTCTAGCTTCCCCTTGAGATGCCTGTTGTCACGCTGCTCATTCGAAAGGAGGAGAGTCAGTAGCACATCTATAAGCTCGTGCACTGATATAGCAGAGGCGAGCTGGATGACTATAGTGGCCTTCACACGCGAGGGCGAGCCTTGATCTCTTTGATGGGGCATGTTCTAAGCATTGCAGTGAGCACCGTTGGGGTTTTTTAGACCATCCACATTCATAGTGTGCCTTAATTCTTCCAAGTTTCTGCCAATCGGGTTCTGTTTACCTCGCGACTTGGCGCCAAAACTCTGGAATCCCCTTCCGATAGCGTCGCATCACCAGGTTAGCCACCAGGCCGGTCCAGCCGGTCTGGTGAGCGGCACCTAAACCCCGCCCGGTTTCACCGTGAAAATACTCATGGAACAACAGCAGGTCGCGCCAGTGAAGATCGGTCTGATGCGGGCTCTTTTCGGGGAAGGCCGGGATCAGCCCGGATTCATCCCGGCGGAAAATATCCACCAGCCGTTCCGCCAGCAAATTTGCAGCGTATTTGAGGTTGATTTCATGATGGTTCAGGCAGGGAACAGGGAAAGTAAAGGCATCGCCGAGGTAGCGGTGCATCTTTTCGATGGTCTGGATCAACAGATAGTTGGTCTGCATCCACACCGGTCCACGCCAGTTGGAATTGCCGCCGAACAAGGGGGAATCGGATTCGCCTGGAACATAACGGATGACGGCATTGCCGACACCCGGGATATGGCCGAGATTTCCTTGCGTGGCATGGCGCTTGGAGACGCTGCGCACTCCATGGGGTGAAAAGAACTCTTCTTCATCAAAAATCCGGGCCAATATCTTGACGAACATCGCAGGGGTTACCAGGGATAGCAGATGCTCGCCCCGTTCGTTGGTGTCGATGGGGCAAGCGCATATCGCGCTCCCATCGAACATGCCGCCCTTGTGCTCCCACAGCAGAGCGTTGAAACGGTTGCGGTTTGCAAGCAGGCTTGCATGCACGACCTCGCACGCAAACAACGGAATGATGCCCACCCAGGAGAAGACGTCGATGCGGTGCGTGCTTCCATCCGGCTCTACGACAAGATCCTTGAAGAAGCCATCAGTGTTGTCCCACAGGGAAACGCCGGCTCCTGTATGTCCGGCAATCGTATTGGCAATTGCCAGGAACTGGCTATAGGATTGGACAGCGATATTCTCATAGGCGGGGTCTTCCACTGCAATTTCCAGTGCCATGACTGTCAATTGCAGGGAAAACATCGCCATCCAGCCGGTTGCATCAGCCTGTTTGAGTGTATAACCCGGCGGGAGCGGCTCGGAGCGATTGTAGACCGAGATATTGTCCAGTCCGAGGAACCCTCCCTCGAATACGTTCGTGCCTGTTGAATCCTTGAGATTGATCCACCAGGTATGATTCAGCAAAAGCTTGTGCAGCACGCGTTTAAGGAAACCGATGTCGCCCTTGCCGCGCTGTACCCGCTCGGCCCGGAACACCTTGAGTGCGCCCATTGCATGCACTGGCGGATTCACATCGCTGAATGTCCATTCATATGCCGGGATTTGCCCGTTGGGATGCAGGTAGTTTTCATTCAGCAGCAGTTCGATCTGTTCCTTGGCAAAATCCACGTCGATGAGCGCCAGCGTGGGGCAGTGAAACGCGAGGTCCCAGGCGGCAAACCAGGGATACTCCCAGGTATCCGGCATGGAAATGACATGGCTCGCCTTGAGATGGGGCCACGCGTGATTGCGCACCTTCCGCCTCGATGTCAGCGGCGTTGCCTGGTCACCTTTCAGCCAGTCGGATACATCGTAGTGATAGAACTGCTTGGTCCATATCATGCCCGCCAGTGCTTGCCGCAGGATGCGCTGATCCTCGGCGGGCGCGTCGTCTGCCAGGAATGTGTGGAAAAAAGCATCCGCTTCCGTACGGCGTTGCGCAAAAATCCTGTCCTGATTTTCGAACGGATGAAGATCGGGCTCGGCTGTGAGCACCAGTTCGATCATGCCCGTCTTGCCGGACGGGATTGCAAGCTTATGCGCTGCGCCGAATTTTGTTCCCTTTTTCGCGGGATTTACAGCGGACTGCTCACCCTGCACGAGATAGCGGTGAAAGGCGTCTTTGACATAAGGTCCGGCGTTGGGTACCCCCCATAACCTGGTATTGTTGGTTTCATTTTCCGTAAAGAGAAGGTCGGCTTGCTGCCGGCCGTAGAGATAGTAGTCTCCCAGCGCGGGATGCTCTGCCATCACCGCCCAGGCGGCATTCCGGGGTGCGGAGGCTGCGTGCAGGAGCGGTTTTACCTCATCTTTTCCCGACCAGGACCAGTAATTGCGAAACCACAGTTGCGGCACTAGCCACAGCAGAGCTTCCTCTTTCCCGCGGTTGCTTGCAACGATGCGAATGTGCAGTTCATGCGGGGAGGCCTTGGCGTAGAAGACTTCCACATCCCAATAGCGGTCCTCCGAGAAAGCGCCACTGTCAATCAGATTGAATGGAGGCTCTGCGCGTGAACGGCGAGTGTTTTCCTCGATCAGCCGCGTATAGGGGAAGGGGGATTGCGGGTATTTATAGAGGTAATGAAGCCAGGCGTGAGAAGGCGTTGCGTCGAGGTAGAAATAGCATTCCTTTACGTCTTCTCCCCGGTTACCCTGGTTTCCCGTGAGACCGAAGGCGCGTTCCTTGAGGATGGCATCCCTGCCGTTCCAGAGCACCAGTGAGAAACAGAGATGTTGCGCTTCGTCCGAGATACCGCCCAGCCCATCCTCATTCCAGCGATAAGCGCGCGAACGTGCCTGGTCATGGTCGAAATATTCCCACGGCGTTCCATCCGGACTGTAGTCCTCCCGCACGGTACCCCATGCGCGTTCTGAAAGATAAGGCCCCCACAAACGCCAGGCTTCCCGGCCTTGCCGCTGGTTTTCCAATCGCTGCCGTTCGGCATCCACTGAGATGGACATGACGTTATTTCTCCGGTTGTTTCACACACCTTTCTCGGGTTGCTTATCTTCCTCAGTCTGCCTATCAGGATTGATGCCGGACAGGTCGCACCAGGAAAACGGAAGCTACCGCTTCCATCCTTTTCACGGGCTCTCCGCACGCATCATCCCACGCCTTGAACCGTCTTCATTCCGGTGTCAGGTGCGGGGCAATGACCTGCAACAGCTGGCCGAAAACTTTCGGATTACCTGCAACCACGTTGCCGCTTTGCAGATAGGTATCGTTTCCTTCCATGTCTCCCACCAGTCCGCCTGCCTCGGTAATGAGCAGGCAGCCGGCTGCCATATCCCAGGCTGACAGGCCGAACTCCCAGAAGCCATCGTATCGTCCGGCAGCGACGTAGGCCAGGTCGAGGGCGGCGGAACCCGGGCGTCGGATCCCGGCCACCCGGGGCATGATGTCCTTGAACATGGCAAGGTAGGCTTCGGCATGCGTGAATTCGCGAAACGGGAAGCCCGTGCCGATCAGGCAGTCGCCAAGCTTGCTGCGCTTGCTCACGCGCAAGCGATGGTCATTGAGATAGGCGCCCGCGCCGCGGCTGGCGGTGAATAATTCATTGGCTGCCGGATTGTAGACCACTGCCTGTGACAAGACGTTTTTATGCATCAATCCGATCGAAACCGAGTAATGGGGGAAACCATGCAGAAAATTGGTGGTGCCGTCCAGGGGGTCGATGATCCACTGATATTCAGACTTGCCCGGATCACCTTGGGCGCCGCTTTCTTCTGCTAGAATCGAATGGCCGGGATAGGCATCGAGCAGCATCTCGATAATCGCATTTTCTGCGGCGCCGTCTACTTCACTGACAAAATCATTGTGCGCCTTGCGCGAAACATTCAGTAAATCCAGGTTCTGGGCAGCACGATTGATGATGCCGCCTGCGCGGCGCGCGGCCCTTACCGCGATGGTGAGCATGGGGTGCATTTGTCGGAATTCAAAATAAAGTGAATCATGGATTTTAACCCAGATAATCCGTCAGGATGCGAGATGCTCGATAAAGTCCGAATTGTCCTGAGCCATACCACTCATCCAGGTAACATCGGAGGAGTGGCCCGGGCAATGAAGACCATGGGGCTGGACTCGCTCTATCTTGTGAATCCCAGGTTTTTCCCTGACACCGAGGCTGAAAGGCGGGCGACCGGCGCACTGGATATCCTCCATAAGGCGGAAGTCTGCAGCACACTCGATGAAGCGCTTGGCGGCACCGTTTTGGCAGCGGCAGTAACGGCCCGCCAGCGCGATCTATCCCATGAAGTTTTTGATGTCCGGCAGGGTGCGGCCAGACTGCTCGATCTTGCGCGAAAGGATTTCGTTGCCCTGGTGTTCGGCACGGAAATGTCCGGCCTTACCACGCTTGAAGTCAGCAAGTGCCAGATTATCATCCATATTCCCGCCAACCCGGAATATTCCTCTCTCAACCTGGCCAGCGCTGTGCAGGTCATGGCGTACGAACTGCGCATGGCCTGCATGGGTTTGCTGGAAACCATGCCTGCTTCGTCGACCCCGCGTGGCGGCGGAGTGGCAGCGACTTTTGATGAAATCGAATTGCTTTACGCTCACCTGGAGCAGGTCGCGATCGGCAGTGGCTTTCTCGATCCCCGGGAGCCGAAACGATTGATGCAGCGCATGCGAAGGTTGTTTGCCCGCGCGCGGCTGGAAAAAGAAGAGGTCAATATACTGCGTGGGATACTGGGCGCCTGCGAGAAGCGGATGCAGGCGAACGCTGCTGCTTTCCCGCTTGCTCCTGATGCTCCTGATGCCCCTGATGCCCCTGATGCTCCCGGGATGCGAACGAAATGAATGATGACAGGAAGAGTTGGCGGCAGTCAGGTTTGAACGAAAATAGCCGGACAAAATAGTTGACCATGACAAGGGGGATTTATATACTTGACCAATGTTGTCGGGTATTGGAATTGGTTACGTGAGGAAAGTGCTCGGAAGGAGTATCTGAATTGCAGGATTGGTGCGTGATGGCGCTCTCGTTGAATTGAATCAGGAAGACTTGTTCGGAGCGCTTTGCTCCGATAACTGCGCAGGATTTGTCGCCGATTGTTTTGTGGTTTCACTCAGTGTCAATTTCTATTGGGGAGCAGAAAATGCGGTTAACAACCAAGGGTCGTTTTGCAGTAACGGCAATGATTGATCTTGCGTTGCACAGCGCGGATGGGCCGGTTACATTGGCGGGTATCAGTGAGCGTCAGAAAATTTCATTGTCTTATCTTGAACAGCTGTTCGGAAAGCTGCGGCGCAGCAAGCTGGTAGGCAGTGTGCGCGGCCCCGGCGGGGGCTACCGCCTGACCAGACCCATGAGCGAGGTATCTGTAGTAGACATTATTCTGGCTGTGGATGAGCCCATCGACGCCACCCAATGCGGAGGCAAGGAAAACTGCCACAATGATCAGCGCTGCATGACGCACGATTTATGGGCGAATCTGAATGCCCGGATACGCGATTACCTGGCGCTGGTTACGCTGGAGCAGCTCGTATCAAACCCCAAGGTGAAGGATATTGCTGTCCTGCAGGATATGAGAGCCTGTGCCCCATCGCAGCATCGTACAGTTCTTGCCTGAGCGGGAACAATCTGTTGGTTTGCTGGTTTCAGGTCCGATTTTCCATTTCGATGAGCTCACCGAGCGAGGACCCGGACGATGACTTACGCCTATTTCGACCATAACGCCACGACTGCTGTCGATAAAGCCGTGCTGGATATCATGTTGCCGTACTTCCAGGAAGAGTACGGCAATCCCTCCAGCCGGCATGCACTTGGCATTGCAGCTCGCCGGGCGGTTGATCGCGCGCGCGAGCAGGTGGCGGATGCAGTGGGAGCGCAGCCATCGCAGGTGGTCTTCACCAGCGGCGGATCGGAAGCCAATAACCTGTTCATCCAAGGGACCGCAGGTTACATGAAGCCGGGGCAGATTGCCATAAGTGCGGTCGAGCATCCGTGCGTGATGAAAACCGCGCAGGAACTGGTGCGTGCTTCGCGCGGAAGCTGGAATCTGCGTCGGCTGGCAGTGGATAATCAGGGCCGGCTGGACCCGGCCGACCTTGACGAGGCCCTGTCGCATCAACAGTCGGGGCTGGTTTCAGTCATGCTGGCAAACAACGAAACGGGCGTGATTCAGGATATCTCGATGGTGGCGGAGAAGGCCCGCGCGCGGGGTGCCTGGATTCACACAGATGCAGTACAGGCGTTCGGCAAGATTCCGGTCGATTTTGCTTCGCTCAACGTACATGCCCTGACACTGTCATCCCACAAGATTTACGGTCCCAAGGGCGCCGCGGCGCTTATCATGGATAAGCGTCTCCTGCTCAAACCTCTCATCTATGGAGGGGGGCATGAAAGCGGATTGCGTTCGGGTACGGAAAACGTTCCCGCAATTGTGGGATTAGGCGTGGCCTGCGAGCTGGTCAAGAGACGAATAGCGGAACATACCACGCATATCTCGGCGTTACGTCAGCAACTGGAGCGGGGCCTGATGGAGATGGGTGGGACTGTTTTTGGTCTCGGCGCTTCCCGCCTGCCCAATACCTGCTATTTTGCGCTACCGGGTATCGAAGGGGATACTCTGGTGGTGCGTCTCGATAAGGCAGGTTTCGCAGTGGCAAGCGGCGCGGCCTGTTCCAGTGTCAACCCTGGCCGAAGCCATGTGCTGGAAGCGATGGGAGTGGAGCCAGCCCTGGCTCGTTGCGCTGTGCGGGTAAGCTTGGGCGCATCCAATTCTTCGGAACAGATTGCTGATTTCCTTCGCGCTCTCGGTGCTATCGTGGAGGAACTGGGGCAGATGAGTGCACTCTCGGTCTGACTGTTTCGCCTGATGCCTGTGCGTCCGGATAGGGATCAGCAGTCAACGATATCGGCGCTGAAACGCTCGAAATGCATCAACTATAAAGCATCCAAGAAGTGTTTCCGTGTTATTTTTTCCGGCTTATCCTCACCATACTTACCCGCCTTCTGTCGGTCCCAAGTCTTTTCCGGAGTTCTTCGCAATGCCTGCCGGCCCATTCTCGGGCTCGTCATTTTTTATCTGCCACTGGAACGATTTATGTTTATACTTTGTGTCAGGCGTCTTGCCCTGTTTCATTGATCCATAAACCCTTTTGATCATTTTCATCATAAATCCGTGACATATAACCGTCTCATTGTCCTCTTGCTGTTTGCCTGCACAATGCTCGTCACGGGATGTGCCACTACCCGCCCGCAGGGAGCGGCGGCGCCGAACGATCAGGGCACGGACTATACGGATCCGATCGACCCATTCGAGGGTATCAATCGCAAGTTTTACACTTTTACTGACATGGTCGACCGGAAACTCATCGAGCCGGTGGCGGATGTCTATATGGATTACGTGCCTGTCCGGGTGCAGCGCTCGGTGGGGAATTTTTATGACAATATCCAGTATCCGAACGTCGTCCTGAATGATTTCCTGCAAGGCAAGATGCGCCAGGGGTTTCGTGACAGCCTGCGCTTCGCCGTCAATTCCACCGTTGGTATCGCCGGGCTCTTTGATCCGGCTGCTTCCATGGGGTTGACCCAGCACGATGAAGATTTTGGACAAACACTGGGGGTGTGGGGAGTGGACGCAAACACTTACCTTTTTGTTCCCTTGCTTGGGCCCAGCAGCAACCGCGATGTTGCCTCGTATCCGGTTGCAGTGTTTACCAACGTCCTTTTCTACATCGGAACTTATGTGATCGGTGCTCCCGTCACAGTGCCGCTTTCCGTCTTGGGTGTCATCGACAAGCGGGCAAGACTCTCCGGTCCGATGAAGATCCGTGATGAAGCGGCGCTTGAGCCTTATCTGTTCGTGCGCGACGCTTACTTGCAACAGCGCAAGCATTTGATTTACGACGGGAGTCCTCCTCCCCAGGTTTACGACGATCCCGCGGAGGAAGAGCCCGTAGCCAGGTAGTGGCGCGGAGCGTCAACCATGAGCGAGTTCGAGCGAAGAATGGAACGTCCTGTATCTGCCGGACTGCTTCGCATCACCCATATCGTCTATCTGTTGCATGGTTTCAGCGTCCTGATGGGAATCCTCGGGCCGGCATTCATCATTACAGCTTTTCTCACTGGATGGCCCTCGATCATCGCAGTGATTCTCAACTACGCGAAGCGGAGCGATGTGCGCGGCACCTGGCTTGATTCCCATTTTGGCTGGCAGATACGCACTTTCTGGTATACCTTGCTTTGGCTGGTGATTGCAGCCCTGCTGTTTGCGACCATCATCGGCATCATGCTTGCGTACATTCTCGTCGTGGGCACGGGATTCTGGGTGGCGTACCGCCTCATTCGCGGCTGGCTGGCATTGACCGACGGCAGAGCCATGCCTATGTGAGCGCGCACTTCAGCCAGTCCACTCATTCTGGCTTCTGTATTTGCCTGTACCGGTTTTTTCTCATTGCCAGCTTCGTTTCCATTTCTGCCATCTTCCTTTGCCGGTTTTATTTTTATCAATGGAATCCTGGAAGTGTTATGTGCGCCACCGTACAGAATCCGGTAATTGCACCCGCTAGTATTTAACATTCTGATTCTCCGGGTAGCAGAGATAGACCTTCTGAAATTGAAGAACGAAAACCGAAGACTGTCTTATGCCCGGAAGAGATGGTCAGAGTTGCAAAGGAATAAGCTCAGGCCTGGAAATACTGCTAACACTGCTGTAAAACGACAAGCATCATGGGCAACATGTGCCGGCTACATTTTCCGATGCCAGACCTATATTGAAGTTCATCATGCTTCCACCGCAGAGTCCCAAGCAGAACCAGATTCTCGCAGCGCTGCCTCTCTCGAGCTACACCCGCTTGCTGCCTCTGCTTGAACATGTGCCCATGCCAGCCGGCCAAGTCATTTACGATCCCGGTCTTCCCTTCAAATATGTATATTTTCCCACAAACTCCGTAGTGGCGCGGCTGTATGAGACGGCAAGCGGAGCGTGCACACAGACCGGAATCATCGGAAACGAGGGTTTGGTCGGTATTTCGGCCCTGCTGGGTGGTGAAAACTATCCTGCTCGTGTTCTGGTGCTGAGCACCGGTAAGGGTTATCGCATTAAAACCAGTTTCGTAAGAGATGAGTTTGAGCTGGGCGACGAACTGAGGCAATTCGTCCTGCGCTTTGCCCATTCTCTGATGGTCCAAACCGAGCAGGTAGCCGTCTCCAACCGATACCATACGGTTGATCAACAGTTGAGTTACCTTTTATTGATGAGCCTGGACCGCCTGCCGGGAGATGAGCTTCATATAACCCATGAGCAGGCAGGGATCATGCTCGGCGTACGCCGCGAAAGCGTAACGGTTGCGGCGCACAAGCTTCAGGCTGCCGGTGCGATTCGCTGCCGCCGGGGGCATCTTGCAGTTGCAGACCGCCAGCAACTGGAGGCAAGCGCGGGCGAGCAGTATGAGGTTGTAAGAAAAGAATACGAATGCCTGGCAGCATTTTATGCTTCGCATGCTGTCCATTCTTCCGAGCTGTCTCCTGCAAGATTCAAGCGGTTTTTTCAGTCAGCCGAGTAAACCGGGACACTATTCGGCGCCTCTTGCCAGAAGTACTGAGTACTGCATCTCCCGATCCGGGGCCTGCCCGGGCGATCGTGTGTGCGGTTTCGAACAGAATTGTTTTCCTGGACATGACATTATTTCAAATGTTTAGCTGAATATGGGAAATCCGGACAAGAAAATGCGGGAGGAGGCGCGTGTTGGCTGCCCGCAGTCAAGAAAGGAGGATCGGCGATGAAAAATATGAATGCCCTTATCCTGATTGCAGGATTCCTCAGCTTGAGTGTGGGAATGAGTGGCGCCGTGAGTCAGGACGAGCGTGCGAAGCATTCCGCAAATCGTGCTCCGCATGATGCGGTTGAAGATGCCCAGACAGTTCACCGCGTGTCTGTCACCCGGCCGGAGCAGAAAAAAGACGAACATGACCGTTCCAGTATTTTTGATGCGAAGAACGCAAAGCCTTCCTCACCGGCGTTTGCCAATCAGCCAGATAATGGAAAGACGCTCGGTTTTGAGTTTTACCGGGATCCATTGAACGCCAAGAAGCCGATGCAAACTTTTGAAGAAACCATGAAGGCGGACATAGCGCAACGCCCACAGGTCATGAGAACTCAGCGCGAGTTGCTGCAGCAGCGATATGATTTGACACCGCGGCTGGATAAGGAGGCGAAAATGTCGCGCGGCAAACCGCTGGCGGTGGGACCGACGGCACGTTTATCGTCGGGCATGACATGGCAAAAACTTGCCGGAATGACGCCCGAAGAGATAAAGAGCAAAAACGCATTTCCGTATCCATCGCTGCCCCATCCCAAGCAGTCACCCGGAGGGCAAGTATTTCCCCAAATGCAGATCGATATGTTTCCCAGGCTGCAACGGTTTGATGTCGACCATGACTTGCCGGAAGCGTTCCTGCCGGAATTCCCGCCCGCGATATTTCTTCAGAACCGGCCCGAGCTAGGAGATGTTTCGCGGGGAGAAGTTGTGTCGATCAACAATTATTACCGCCTGTTCAAGGATATTCTGACCCCTGTCCAGCTCGATGGTTTTCGCATGCTGCTTACTCCCTTCCCGCAGGAAGAATTCAATCCGACAGACGACCGTAAAAGTACAGAACCGAGCCTGGGGGTGACGTGCCTCGATTGCCATATCAATGGCCATACGACGGGGCAATTTCATCTGAGTCCCGATACTCGTCCGGAAGAACGCCGATTCCGGCTCGATACGGTAAGCCTGCGCGGCATGTATAACCAGCAGATACACGGTTCGAAACGCAGCCTGCGCTCAGTGGAAGACTTCACCGAGTTCGAATTCCGCACGGCCTATTTCAATGGTGATCCCATTCACGCCATGAAAAAAGGGATGACTATTTTTGATCGGATTCATGTAAGCCATATGGCGCAGCTTCAGAACATGTTCGATTTCCCGCCTGCTCCAAAACTCAAGAGTGACGGCAGGCTCGATCCGACCAAGGCCACTGAGAAGGAAATGCGCGGGGAGAAACTCTTCTTTGGAAAGGGCCAGTGCTCAAACTGTCACCAGCCTCCCACGTTCCTGGATCACCAGATGCATGATTTGAAGCTCGAACGCTTCCTGAATGAGCCGGGGGATGGGCCGATAAAAACTTTCACACTGCGGGGTATCAAGGACAGCCCTCCATACCTTCATGATGGTCGCTTGCTGACTCTTGAAGATACGGTCGAATTTTTCAATCTGGTGCTGGGGCTCAAGCTGACAGATGAGGAGAAGTCCGACCTGGTCGCGTATATGCGGCAACTATGATCAATGTCCTTGGGGCATTAGCTTTCGAGCTTAGCGCTCTTGTAACATTATTAATGTATAGATGAAGCTTTAGAGGGAGATCACTCATGAGCATTACTGCCAAACCTGGAATGAACCGAAAAGATGTGCTTTCGTTGACTGCTGGCCCCTCTGTTCGCAAATCCCCGCGAGTGGTACGCAAGGCTGTGTTTCCCGTGGCCGGACTTGGCACTCGCTTTCTGCCGGCGACCAAGGCAGTGGCCAAGGAAATGCTGCCCATCGTGGACAAGCCGTTGATCCAGTATGCGGTGGAAGAAGCGGCTGCAGCGGGTATCGAAGAAATCATTTTCATTACCCATCGGAGCAAGCGTGCCATTGAAGATCATCTGCACCGGGCGGTGGAACTGGAGAGCGAATTGGCTTCACAGGGAAAGCACGCTTCGCTGAAAATGCTGCGACAGTTGACGCCAGGTGGCGTTCATTTCAGCTTTGTCCGGCAGGAGGAGCCCCGGGGTTTGGGGCATGCAATTTACTGCGCGCGCCATCTCGTGGGCAACGAACCGTTTGCCGTACTGCTTCCGGACGATTTGATCGATGGAGAGCCTCCTGTACTCGCACAGATGGTATCCCAGTATGAACAAGTCCAAAGCAGTCTGATAGCGGTGCGCCAGGTTACGCGCGAACAGACGCGGCGGTATGGAATCGTGGATGCTTTCGATGCAGATGCAGAGTGCGATACGCTGAAAATCAGAGGGGTAGTGGAAAAGCCTTCACCTGATGTTGCGCCCTCTACGATGGCTATCGTAGGCCGTTACGTTCTATCTCCTGCCATCTTTGACTGCATCACCAACCTGAATCCGGGAACAGGGGGAGAAATTCAGCTTACTGATGGAATCTCCCGCCTTCTCAAGCTGGAATCTGTCCTGGCTTACCGTTACCAGGGGAAGCATTATGATTGCGGCAGCAAGGCGGGTTTCCTGGAGGCGACCATTGCCTATGGCTTGCAGCACCCGGAAGTGGCGATGGAGTTCAAGGAAACCTTATTAAGGGTAGGGCAGGAACTCATCCAGGAATTTCAACAGGAACCGGAGTCCCCTGCCACTGTTACGGACGAACCCGTATTGAAGACAGCTCAGGCGTGATCGCCTGAGAGGGTGAGGATCCTTTATTCTCCAGTTAAATAAAGATCGCCTGCCTGCTCGTGGTCCGTCCGGCTCCATCCGGGGGGTCGTGCGGGTTGTCGGGAAATAAGAGAGAGGCCTGTCACTTCCCGTATTCTTCCTGACCAGTATTTCTTTGAGCCCGCCTGCAACCCGCTGTCTCTGCGAGCAAGAGAGAAGAGGGAAACGAGGAACGCTCTTTTCTCTCTATCTGGCTGGATCAGCTTTGGCCGCCATCGCTTCCCCGAATCGTATGGTTCGCCCGGGAGCCCAGGCCGGATTAAACACTATTTCGTTTTTCGGGAATAACATTACCACTGTTGATCCCAATTGGAATCTGCCCATTTCATCCCCTTTTCTGAGCACCAGATCCGGTGAATCATACCGCCACTCGCGCACATCGCGTGTTCCCTCCGAGTCCCGCGGGTTGACCACCCCGTGCCACACGGTCGCCACACTTCCAACAATGGTGGCGCCCACCAGGACTAAGGCAAAGGGTCCGAATTCCGACTCAAATATGCAAATCACCCGCTCGTTGCGGGCAAACAACCCCGGGACACCACGAACCGTTTTCGCGTTCACGGAGAACAGATCTCCCGGAACATAGATCATTCGGCTTATACGTGCATCGACAGGCATGTGAACCCGGTGGTAATCCCTCGGGCTCAGATACAGCGTGGCAAAGTTGCCTCCATAAAATTTTTCCGCCAGCCGGGTATCCCCTCCCAGCAGTGCAGCAGCGGAATAATTGTGTCCCTTGGCTTGAAATATCTGGTCGCCGGAAATGACACCGAGCTGGCTTACGAGACCATCGGCTGGACAGACATAATCCGCGTCGGATATCGGACGGCTCTCCAGTAACAGGGGGCGGGTAAAAAAATCGTTGAAAGTTCGGTAGCTGCGGATATCCGAATTGACCGCTTCATCCATATTGACACCGTAGCGCCAGACAAACCAGCGGATAAGAAGCGTGGTGAGACTGCCGGCATCGGCATTGGCAATACGTCCAGCCAGCAGTGTCAGCGCGTGTTTAGGCAATAAGTACTGAGGAAATACAGAAAGAGAGGCTGTCTGCATGGCAATTTTTGAGATAAGAATAGGGCAGTTATAAGTGGATTAAGCGATCAATCTTCGTGAGTCGATTTTTACTCCAGGTTCGCGTCACCCGGATGCCACAATGTCCTTTCCCGGAAGGAAGGGTGAACCCCGGATGCGAACCCCCTATTATAGCCTGTGTCCCAAGCCGCCGGTTACAAGTTGGAGCCTGGTTTGTTCTTCCTGTTGCTGCAGTTCCCACATATAAGTATAGGCTCCATTCATCGAGAGGAGTTCCCGGTGAGTGCCGCGCTCGACGATGCGGCCATGGTCCATCACCAGAATCTGATCGGAATCGACGATGGTGGATAAACGGTGGGCAATCGTCAGCGTGGTGCGATTGGCAGCGATACGACGCATCTCCCCCTGAATGCTTTTCTCCGATTTTGAATCCAGGGCAGAAGTGGCTTCATCGAAGATAAGGATTCCGGGATTTTTCAAGACTGCGCGAGCTATCGCTACCCGCTGCTTTTCACCGCCGGAAAGTTTTAATCCTCTTTCCCCAACGACGGTCTGGTACTTGTCCGGCAGGCTCTCTATAAAATCATGAAGATGAGCGGACCTTGCAGCTTCAAATACCTCTTCAGCGCTCGCCTCGGGATTGCCGTAGGAGATATTGTAATAAATGGTATCGTTAAACAGCACGCTGTCCTGCGGAACGATACCTATCGCCGCTCTCAGGCTGCTCTGGGTGACATCCCTGATATCCTGTCCATTTATCAGGATGCGTCCGCTGCCGACATCGTAAAAGCGGAAGAGCAATCGCGCGAGAGTGGATTTGCCCGATCCACTGGGACCCACCACTGCGACGCTGCGTCCTGCCGGAATATCGAAGCTGACATCGAACAGAATCTGCCGGTCCGGTTCATAACTGAAATTTACCGCTTCGAAGCGTACGGGCGCATTTCCGGCAACAAGGGTTGCTGCACCTCGTTTATCCTGGATCTCTTCATTCTCCGCCAGTAAATTGAACATTTTTTCCATGTCCGCCAGAGAATGCTTGATCTCCCGGTAAACGAATCCGAGAAAATGCAGTGGCATATAGAGTTGGAGCATGTAAGCATTGACGAGCACCAGATCTCCCAATGACATGGAACCCTGAATCACGCCCTCGGCGGCAAGCCACAGCAGCGCAGTTATCCCTATTGCTATGATGGCGCTCTGCCCCGAGTTGAGCGCGGCCAAAGAAGTCTGATTACGAACCGCCGCAATTTCCCATTGTTGCATGTGCTCATCGTAGCGCCGCGCTTCCCAGGATTCATTGCCGAAATACTTGACTGTTTCGTAATTCAGGAGGCTGTCAATTGCCTGAGTGTTGGCTTTTGAATCCATGTCATTCATGGTTCTCCGAAAAATCATCCGCCATTCAGTCACAATGAGCGTGAGCGCAACGTAGGCCGCCAGCGTGCCAAGGATGATCACGGAAAACCAGATGCTGTATCCGGAGATGAGAATGATCGCAACCAGGGTGATTTCCAGCAGAGTCGGGAGGATATTGAACAGCATGAAATTGAGGAGAAACGAAATTCCGCGGCTTCCCCGCTCAATATCCCGCGACACTCCGCCGGTCTGTCTTTGCAGGTGAAATCGCAGCGACAGCGCATGCAAGTGACTGAATACCTTGATTGCCACCCGGCGAATGGCGCGCTGGGTTACCTTGGCGAACACGGCGTCGCGCAACTCCCCGAAGAGTGTGCTGCAGAGGCGCAGGAGCCCATACGCGAGCAGCAGCAGAACCGGCAAGACCAGCAGGGCGCGGGGACGGTCAAGCGCGTCGATAATTTCTTTCAATACCAGCGGTATTGCCACGTTGGCAAGCTTGGCCATGAGCATCAATACCACTGCCGCCACTACTCTGCCCTTGAATTCCCATAAATAGGGAAGCAGGGTACGGACGGTCTTCCAGTCGCTCCGGTTGATGGGGGGCTTTTCCAGACGGGTAGGGCGCATCGTTGAATTCCAGGTAATGAGGATGGTTCGGAAGGAGTATAGCGCGCCCTTGGGTGGATATCGCCGGATCACGGGATAATGGCGGGGGTGGCTTGATTGAAATACCGGGTCAGATAGGAGCAGGGTTCAGATAAGCTGATAAAAAAGGCGCCCGATTGGGCGCCTTTTTCAATGCTGCAATGGTAACTTGCCAGTATTGCAATACCGGCTGACCTATGGAAGCAGCTTATGCCGATTCCTCGGATAATTCCCGGCTTGCGCCCTCATCTCCATCCAGATCGACGGCGCCTTCCAGGAATACACGGCTTGCCCGGATATCCTCCGCTTCGAGGGTGATCAGGTCGGTGCGTGACAGGTTTTTCTTTGCTCCTTCGAACAAACGGTTGGCTTGACGCAGTCTTGCCCGATCGAGGGCATTGCGCACGGAACGCGCATTGGCAAAATGCTCCATTTTCATCCTCAACCGGATGTATTCGCCAAAGGCCTTTTCCGCCTCCGCACTGAAACGGTAATTCTGCGCTGCCAGCATAAGCCTGGCGATAGCCACCAGCTCATCCGGAGAATAGTCGGGAAAATCGATGTGGTGAGCTATCCGCGACCGCATGCCAGGATTACTGCGGAAGAATTTGTCCATGCGGTCCTTATAACCGGCAAGAATGACAACCAGATCCTCCCGGTTGTTTTCCATCACCTGCAGCAGAATTTCGATCGACTCAGCGCCATAATCGCGTTCATTCTCGGGTTTGTAGAGGTAGTAGGCCTCGTCGATGAACAGCACGCCGCCCATGGCCTTCTTTATGACTTCCTTGGTCTTGGGCGCGGTATGCCCGATATACTGGCCCACCAGATCGTCGCGGGTCACGGAGACAAGGTGCCCTTCACGCACGTAACCCAGGCGATGCAGGATCTCGGACATGCGCTGCGCCACTGTGGTCTTTCCGGTGCCGGGATTGCCGGTGAAAGACATATGCAGGCTGGGCGCACCGGCGGTAAGGTCCAGTTTCTTGCGGACGCGGTCCACGAGCAACAAGGCTGCGGTTTCACGGATGCGGGTTTTTACCGGTTTCAAGCCGATCAGCTCGCGGTCAAGCTTATCCAGTACTTCCTTGATATTGGAAGCCTGAAACTCGGCTTCCAGATCGATGGAACTGTTATCGGAAGGGGGAATTTCTTTCAGTTGTGTTGTCACGTTTGATCCACCCAAAACAAAAGAAAATAAAATATTAGACCCGTGCCTCGGTTATTGGTTTACCGGAAAGCGGTCTTACATGGGATTATCAGGGAAATCAGGATCAGGTGAGGCAGCAGGCCGGTTAAAGCGCCCGCTGCCCTGTCCGAAGTTGGCTACCCCCTTCCGGGGAAGGAAGGGGAGGAAGTCATCAGTACCGCTCGGCTTCTGGTTTTTCCGTTGCGTAGGAATGGATGGTATAGCGGACTTGCCGGCCATCCACTTCCTGGCGCACCAGGCCAAAACCAGGCTCGTTCTTCGGACGGTTGACGATATAGGACATAGCCGGGCTTTCCACACCGCGTGACGAGTCGAAAGCCGTGACACGGATGTAGTGGTTCGGATAGGTCTTGCGGCAATCGTTGATCTCCTGCAGGATACCTGCGGGGTCCTTCAGGTCGAACATCGGGTTGCCGAACATTTCCCAATATGTGTTGCGGGGATGCGGATCATCGGTATATTCAATCCCGATGGCCCAGTTGTTTTTCAGCGCGTATTTAATTTGCGCCGAAATTTGCTTGTCCGTCAGCGGGGGCAGAAAAGAAAATTGCCCTTGCGTGAGACGGTTTTGAAAATTGGTCATCATGATGTGGTTTCTCCTTGATACGATTAAACGCTGGCCGTTTCGCTCGGCACGAAGTCGGCGGTGTCAGTGGACTCATAGTTGAAGGTGATGTCCTTCCACGTTTCCAGCGCCTGCTTGAGCGGCGTGCACCACTTGGCGGCTTCTTCCAGAATCTTGGGGCCTTCCTTCACATAGTCGCGGCCTTCGTTGCGTGCCAGTACCATTGCTTCCAGCGCAACGCGATTGGCAACCGCACCGGCTTGAATGCCCTGAGGATGCCCGATGGTACCACCGCCAAACTGCAATATCACGTCTTCGCCGAGATAATCCAGCAACTGGTGCATCTGCCCGGCATGAATGCCGCCCGAAGCAACCGGCATGACCTTGTTCAGCGAAGCCCAGTCCTGCTCGAAGAACAGCCCATGCTCCAGGCTTACCGGTGTGTGACGGTCGCGCAGGGTATCGTAGAAGCCCTTGATCATGAGCGGATCGCCTTCCAGCTTGCCTACCACGGTGCCTGCGTGAATGTGATCCACGCCTGCCATCCGCATCCACTTGCAGATGACGCGGAAGTTCATGCCATGGTTCTTCTGACGGGAATAGGTGGAGTTCCCGGCGCGGTGCAGGTGCAGAATCATGTCATTCTTGCGCGCCCACTTCGCCATCGACTGGATCGCGGTGTAGCCGATCACCAGGTCGATCATGATGATGACGGAGCCAAGGGACTTGGCAAATTCCGCGCGCTCGTACATGTCTTCCATGGTGCCAGCGGTAACGTTCAGGTAGTGGCCCTTGACTTCACCGGTAGCGGCGGATGCCTTGTTGACTGCTTCCATACAGTACAGGAAGCGGTCACGCCAGTGCATGAAGGGTTGCGAGTTGATGTTCTCGTCGTCTTTCATGAAGTCGAGACCACCCTTGAGTCCTTCGTATACCACACGGCCATAGTTGCGGCCGGAGAGGCCCAGCTTCGGCTTGGTGGTGGCGCCGAGCAGCGGCCGGCCGAATTTGTCGAGTCGCTCGCGCTCAACGACGATGCCGGTTGCGGGGCCCTGGAAGGTCTTAAGATAAGCCACGGGGATGCGCATGTCTTCGAGACGCAGCGCTTTCACTGCCTTGAAGCCGAACACGTTGCCGATGATGGAAGCCGTCAGGTTGGCAATGGAACCCGGCTCGAACAAATCGAGATCATAGGCGATGTAGGCGAAATACTGAGCTTCTGTCTTGGTACCGGGACCTGTATTAGGCACCAGTTCTGAACGATAAGCCTTGGCGCGATACAGTTCGCAGGCGGTCAGCCGGTCGGTCCAGACAACAGTCCAGGTGGCGGTGGAAGATTCGCCAGCGACAGCGGCGGCGGCTTCCTCATGATCTACCCCTGCCTGGGGCGTGATACGGAACAAGGCGATGACATCCGTATCTTTGGGCACATAGTCGGAATCCCAGTAGCCCATTTTCTTGTACGGAATTACGCCGGATTTGTAGCGTTCCTTGCCGGTAATTTCTTCACTCATGTCAGTTCTCCTCATAGGGGTAGTTAAAGGTGCTACGGAAAGGATTGTAGCGGGTATTACTATAAATAACAGTCACATGTTTTGATTATTATGATAACATTTTACTTATATATTTTCACTCCCCAATGAATGAGGCAAGATGCTGCATATTACGCTGCGGCAGTTAAAGGTTTTTGAATCGGTGGCTCGTCACCTGAGTTTTTCCCGTGCGGCAGAGGGTCTGCATCTTACCCAGCCCGCAGTCTCCATGCAGATCAAGCAGCTGGAAGACACTATCGAACTCCCGTTGTTCGAGCAGATGGGCAAGAAAATCTACCTGACCGATGCGGGACGCGAACTTTATCATTACAGTCGCGCCATCTCCCAGCAACTGGCAGACATGGAGCTGGCGCTCGATGAACTGAAAGGGCTGGAGCGGGGCAGGCTCAATATTTCAGTGGTCAGCACTGCCAACTATTTTGCTCCACATTTGCTGGCAAAGTTCTGCCAGCGCTACCCGCATATTACCGTCAGCCTCAACGTATCCAATCGTGAAACAGTGCTCAGGCAACTGTCCGACAATGTGATCGATCTTGCCATCATGGGTCAGCCGCCGGAAGACCTGGATATTACAACCGAATCATTCATGGAGAATCCCCTGGTTGTCATCGCTCCGCCGGAGCATCCCTTATGCAAGGTGCGGAAGATTCCAGTCAAGCGGTTGGAGCAGGAAACATTTCTCGTGCGGGAACCGGGATCCGGCACACGCGGCGCGATGGAGCGTTTTTTTGCATCGCACCATATTTCGCTCAGCAGGGGAATGGAAACTGACACCAGCGAGGCGATCAAACAGGCGGTCCAGGCGGGTATGGGTCTGGGCATCACCTCGCTGCACACGGTGGAGCTGGAACTGGAAACGAAACGGCTGGAGATTCTCGATGTCGAGGATTTTCCCATCATGCGCTACTGGCATATCGTTCATCGAAAGCACAAGCGGCTCTCCAGCGTTGCGCAGGCATTCCAGGAATTTCTGCTGAAAGAGGCTCGCGGATTAATGTCGCACAGCAGGGCTGAAGCCTCATTTTGACTGCGGGATTAAGCACCTGGCCGATAGAGTAAAAAATACTGTCGGCCAAGGCTTCGAATAAATCCCTGTACGCTAGCTATTTTTTTTGTCCATATTCGTGTTCAAAGCGCTCATGCATTTTACCCACCATTTTGTGCAGGTTTTTCATTTCATCGGGTTCAAGCTTACCGTTATGGTTTTTGTCGTTTTGGTCGAACATCCACTCGTGGTGTTTCATGAATTCTTTTTTACTGACACTACCATCTGCTTCTCTTTTCATCACAGAAGCATCGCTCCCTCCTTCATGTCCATCGTGTTCACCTGCATTGGCACTGGTTGCGAAACTGCCCGCGGCCATTAAAAAAGGAACGATCGCAACAATGAGTCCCATTTTTCGTTTTTGTGTCATGGTAATGTCTCCTTGATTAAATTCATCCAATAGCGGCTACCAAAATCCCGAATCACAAATTCCTGCATAGTCCTCTGAAATCTCTGAAAGACTACGCAGTCTTCAGTATAGGTCCAAATGTCGTTGGTGTCAGTTTGGGCGAGATCAGCAAATACCAGGTGAAGCTTAGGCGTGACATCCGAGCCAGGCCTTCTTTCCGCGGTTAAGTTCTGGCGGCTGCGAGTCTCGCACTGCTGAAGAATCCAAGTCTGGCTGTAAGGAATTCAGAAGCCTCATCCTTTTGCCTCGTTCTGCTCCCCCTCACTCGTTTTCAGCGGTGGAAGGAGGATTGCCCGATGGCGCGTGTTGCGCCCCAGCTCCTGCCTGCCCGCGCCGACGTGTCATTTTTCTTATCACTACGAAAAAGAGAGGTACGAAAAAGATAGCAAGAAAGGTTGCGGCCAGCATTCCCCCGAAAACACCCGTTCCGATGGAATTCCGGCTGGCAGCGCCTGCGCCGGAAGCGATCACCAGCGGAAACACACCCAGGATAAAAGCCATGGAGGTCATGATGATGGGACGGAAACGAAGCCGTGCGGCCTCCATTGCCGCATCGAGCAGAGGCTCCCCGTCCGCATATCGCTGATTGGCGAACTCCACGATCAGGATCGCGTTCTTCGCGGACAATCCGATCAATGTCACCAGCCCGATCTGGAAATAGATGTCATTGGTCAATCCGCGAACCCAGATAGCCAGTAATGCACCTAAAATTCCGAACGGGATTGCAAGAATCACTGCAAGTGGAACTGACCAGCTCTCGTAAAGGGCAGCCAGCACCAGAAAGACCATGAGCAGGGCGAAGGCGAATACCAGAACCGATTTTCCTCCTGCCTGGTGTTCCTGAAAGGATATTCCGCTCCAGTCGATCGTATAGCCTTTTGGCACCAATATCTCATCTGCGATCTGTTCCAGCGCATCGAGGGCCTGCCCCGAGCTGTAGCCGGGGGCGGCGCCGCCCAGTACGAGCGCGGAATTGAATCCGTTGAAGTGGGTGACGGGATCAGGCCCGCTGGTGAATTCGGTGGCGATCACCGAATTCAGTGGAATCATGACGTGGCCTTTGTCGTTCTGTGCACGCACGTAAATCTTCTCGATGTCGTTCGGGTTCGACCGGTACTCCGGCAGAGCTTCTGTCTGGACGCGATAGATGCGTCCATATTTCACGAAGTCGTTGACATAGAGGTTACCGAAATAGGCCTGCATACTGTCGAAGACTTCAGAAATCGGCACACCCAGGGCTTTGGCGCGTTCCCGGTCAACGCGGGCGTAAAGCCGGGGCGCACTTACGCGAAAATTGGTGCTGGCAGCGGCGATAGCAGGATGCTCCACAGCCTTGGCAATGAATTGCTGGGTAATCTCGGCAAACTCCGCGAAATCGCCTCCACTCGGATCCTGCACTTGCAGGGTGAAGCCTCCCGTGGAGCCCAGTCCCTGGATGGATGGGGCATTGAAGGCAAGAATCAGCGCTTCCGGTATCTTTGCAAACTCCTGGAAGGCGGAGGCGATAAGACCGGTGACATGTTCCCCGGCACTCTTGCGTGTGTCCCAGTGCTGGAGCGGAACGAACATCGTCGCCTGGTTCGCTCCCCGCGTGCCGAACACGAAGTTCTGCCCGGCCAGTGCATCTGTCGAGTGTACCGCGGGAATCGACAGGAAGTATTGCTCTACTTTCCTCAATACATCGATCGTGCGTTCCCTGGAGGCTCCGTCCGGCAATTGGACAACGGTAATGAAATAGCCCTGATCTTCTTCCGGGAGAAAACTGCCGGGGATCGTTCTGAACAGGCCGAGGAGGACGAATATCATCACGGCAAAAATGCAGAGAGCGATCATGGATCGTTTCAATACCATCCCGACACCGTTTGTATAGCGTGTCTGCATCCAGTCAAACGACCGGTTGAACAGCTTCCAGTGCTTTGCGGGCTCTCCATGGCCCGGTTTGAGAATAAGCGCACAGAGCGCGGGACTCAGGGTAAGCGCCACGAAACCCGATATCGCAACGGACAGGGCGATGGTAATCGCAAACTGTTTGTACAGTTCGCCGGTGATTCCACCCAGAAAAGCGACCGGAACAAACACCGCGCCCAGCACCAGGACGATGGCAATGACGGGACCCGCCACTTCATCCATGGCGATCCTGGCCGCCTCCTTGGGCGGCAACCCCTCCCGCATATGCCGCTCGACATTTTCCACCACGACGATCGCATCATCCACCACGATCCCGATGGCAAGCACCAGGCCGAACAGAGTCAGGGTATTGATTGAAAACCCAAGCGCTGCCATCCCGGCCAGGGTTCCGATCAGTGAAATGGGAACTGCGACCGCTGGAATGATCGTTGCCCTCCAGCTTTGCAGAAAAACAAAAACGACCAGTATGACCAGGAGCGTGGCTTCGATAAGGGTTTTCACCACCTCCTTGATGGAAACATCGACGAATGTGGTGGTGTCATAGGGTATGTCATAGGAGACACCCGTTGGGAAACTGCGTGCGAGCTTGTCCATTTCCTGGCGCACCCGGTGAACCGTATCGAGCGCGTTGGCACCGGGGGCGAGAAAAGTCAGAATAAAGGTGTTGGGCTTTCCGTTCCATCTCCCTTCCAGATCATACGACTGCGCACCCAGCTCCACTCTCGCTACATCCTTCATTCGCACCATGGAACCGTCGGGATACGCCCTTACGATCATATCCTCGAATTCCTTCACTTCGGTCATGCGGCCCTGGGTAATGACCGGAATGGTAAGCTCCGTTCCCTTGGGCGAAGGCTCCCGTCCTACTCTGCCGGCGGGAAAATCCCGGTTCTGCTCACGTACCACGGCCGCGATATCGGTGGGAGTGAGGTCCAGTTGCGCCATGCGGACAGGATCCAGGATCAGCCGCATGGAGTAATTCTGGCCGCCGAAGATAATGGCATCCCCTACGCCCGGAAGACGCTTGACGTTGTCAAGAACCCGCAGCAGCGCGTAATTCGAGAGATAAATGGTATCGTGCCGCGGGTCAGAGGAACTCAGGGCAATGACCGCCAGAAGATCGGGCGATGTTTTTTTCACGGTGATGCCCTGGCGCACGACTTCGTCCGGAAGCTGCGGTTCGGCAAGGCGCTGCCGGTTCTGCGTCTGGACCTGCGCGATATCCACATCCGTTCCGATCTCGAACGTGAGCTTCATGGTCATATGCCCGTCGTTCGAGCTGGTTGATTCGTAATAGAGGAGATTATCGATCCCGGGAAGCTGGACCTCGATGGGGCGCGCGACGGATTCCGCAACGACTTCCGCGCTCGCCCCGGGATAATCGGCGTCGATCTGCACCACCGGCGGAGTGATTTGTGGAAACTGTGCGATCGGCAGGCTTCTCAGCGCAACGAGTCCCACCACCACAATGATGATGGACAGGACGGATGCGAAAATTGGACGATCGATAAAAAAGCGGGGACTCATGACGATTTCCGGCCCATTTCACTCGCAGGGTGATCCTCTTTGTAGGGGATGGCCTTCACCGGGTTTCCTGGCTGGATCCGGTGTAATCCTTCCACGACCACTTGCTCGCCTGGGCGAAGGCCGTTTTCGATCAACCAGTCTTTGCCATGCCATGAGCTCGCTGTGACAGGTCGAGATTGCGCCTTGCTCTCGGCATCGACGACATAGACGAAGGAGCCCTGGGGTCCAAGTTGCACAGCCCGTTGCGGAATCAGGATTGCATCTGTCCGGATATAACCCTTGACACGGACATGAACGAATTGCCCCGGGTAAAAATAGGATTGACCGGGAGAAAAACCTCCTTCCGGGTTCGGAAACGTGAATCTTCCCTCCAGCGTACCGGTTTCCGGCCGTATGGATACGTCGGAGAAATCGAGCACGCCTTCCTGCGGGTACACGCTTCCATCGGAAAAGGTGATCACTCCCCGCAGCTGGAAAATATCCGGCCTTTGCACTTTATTTTCCGCCAGCTCACGCCGCCTTCTGAGAAGATAGCTTTCGGGAACATTGACATTGACGTACATGGGATCGAGCTGGTCGATGGTGGTCAGCAGGGTTGTCTGGGCGGATACCAGGCGCCCCTCATAGAAATGGCTGCGTCCTATCCGTCCGTTTACCGGGGCTGTGATAATCGTATTATCCAGATCGAATTTCGCCCTGATCAGGTCGCTTTGCGCCGCCTCCAGCCCCGCTTTGGCCGCCAGTGTTTCCGCGACTGCGTCATCGACGCTCTTGCGGCTGACAGCCTGTTCCTCGAGCAGCGGTTTTACACGCGCTTCTTCCTGCTCTGCCTGAACGACGCGGGCCTGGGCCTGCGCGACCCTCGCTTTTCCGCTGAAATAGTTCGCCTCGAAGGGCACCGGATCGATCAGGTAAAGCTTGTTGCCCTTCTTGACATTCGTCCCCTCGGTAAAAAAAACTTTCTTGATTATTCCCGTTACCTGCGGGCGAATCTCGACAGGACGAAAAGCCTGTGTTTGCCCGATAAACTCAGGCTCGTCGGGAACAATTTGCGTGGCGACGGTAATCACCTCCACTTCGGGAACAGCCTGGGGAGGGGGGGGCGCTTTCTGGGAGCAGCCGGCAAAGGAGATCAGGATGAGTCCGGCGCCCAGAGTTGCGGCAGAGGCGCAACTTGAAGAGGACCATGGATGGGATGGATTCATGTACGTGTCTCCGGTCGATGGTCCTGAAAAGGAGCGACGATCTGCTGGTTAAGTGAAGACGATGATGGGCAGTATTTTTATGGTAGATCGGTTTTCAGATCTGCCAGATTGATCCCTTGTGTCAGACAGGCGTCCATCCGCCGCCGAGCGCCTTGTAAAGCTGGACCACGGATATCAGATGGAGGCGATGGGTTGCCGTAAGCGCGAACTCCGCATCGAACAGGTTACGTTTGGCCAGCAGCACGTCCACGTAACTGGTAATACCCCCCTTATACCGCAGATCGGCGATATGCAGAGCCGAGCGCAGTGCATTCACCTGCTGTTCCTGCGCCTTGCGCTGCTCGTTGGCGGTGCTGACCGCGATCAGGGCATCCTCGACTTCCTTGAAGGCGAGCAGGATGGTTTGTTCGTACTGGGCGAGCATCTGCCTGGCCTGTGCTTCCACTGCGCGCTGCTCCATTCCCAAACCCTGCGCATTGATCAATGGAACAGCCAGACCCAGTCCGCCTACCCCGAATTCGCTTCCGGAAAGGAGGAGATTGGACAGCGCCGGACTTGCCACGCCCAGGAAACCGGTAATATTGAGCTTGGGAAACCGCGCCGCCTTGGCTGCGCCGATCCGGGCGGTTGCCGCTGCAAGAGTTTGTTCCGCCTGCAGAATGTCGGGGCGCCGCTGCAGCAGTTCGGAAGGAAGTCCGGCTGGCACCTCTGGCGCCAGCAGCTGCTCCGTAAGGGAGCGTCCCCGTTCTATCGAAACCGGATTTCTTCCCAGCAATACACTCAGTTCGTTTTCCTTCTGGGCAGTCAGCCGCTGCAGTTCTGCCACCCGGGTGGCTGCATTCGCGCGCTCAGCTTCGAACTGGTCGACGTCAAGCCTGGAAATGACCCCTCCTCGCAGCTGGGCTCGTGCAAGCGCCACCGACTCCTCCCATGAGTGCAGGGCATTGCGCGCAATATCCATCTGCATATCGAATTGCAGAAGATCGAAATACGCCTGTGCTACCGAACTCACCAGGGTCAGGACCACAGCGCGCCGGTTTTCTTCCCGCGCCATCAAGTCGGCCAGGGCGGCTTCGTTCGAGCGGCGGATGCGGCCCCAGATATCGATTTCCCAATTCAGGGTGGCCTGTCCGAAATAGCTGTAAGGCGTGGGAAATCCAGGGAACTTGAATCCTCCAAGGGATCCGAAAGCAGGTGCATTGGTATTCGCATCCATTTGTGGAAGGAAATCTATGCGTGCAATGGCAAGGCGTGCCTCCAGCTCTTCAACGCTTGCTATCGCCTGCTTGAGATCCTTGTTCTGGGCCAATGCGAGACGGATGAGCTGTTGCAGTTGATTATCATGCAGCAATTCCCACCAGGGCAGGTTCGCAATGGACTGCCCCTCCGTCTGCGCCAGGCGAAACTTTTCGGATGTTTCGACATGAGGGCGAATATAGTCAGGCCCCATTGCGCAGGATGCAAGGAGCAGAGCCGGGAGCAACAGTCCCATTCTGTTCCGCATGCGCTCTCTCATGCCGCGATGGCTTGCCACGATGTTTCTCATGGTGTTTCCTGCAACAGGTTTTCGATTGGCTTACCTTTATTTTTGCGCGAAAGCCACGTAAAAAACAAGGGAATAAATATCGTTGCAACAAAAGTGGCAAGCAGCATTCCCCCGAACACACCGGTTCCCATGGAGCGGCGCGCGGCAGCGCCTGCTCCCGTGGCGATCAGCAGCGGCACGATACCCAGTACAAAAGCCATGGATGTCATGACGATGGGCCGGAAACGCAAACGCGCAGCTTCAATCGCCGCCTGTGCCACAGGCAGACCTTCAGCCATTTTCTGCGTAGCAAACTCGACGATCAGAATGGCATTTTTCGCAGCCAGGCCGACGAGCGTGATCAGGCCGATCTGAAAATAGATATCGTTCGGCATGCCCCGGATCAGAACGGCAAGCAGGGCGCCCGCAAGAGCAAAAGGCACCGCCATGATGACGGCAAGCGGCAGGGCCCAGGTTTCGAACTGGGCGGCAAGAATGAGAAATACCATTATGATCGCGAAGCTGAAAGCAAAAATTGCGGCTGATCCGGTCCGCTTTTCCTGATAAGCCTGTCCCGTCCACGTAATCTGGTAGTTATCCGGTAAATTTTTAGCCGCAATTTCCTCTACAAGCCGGATAGCGTCGCCTGAACTCACACCGGGCGCACCGCTTCCCAGAATCTTTGCAGCCAGAAGACCATTGTAGCGCTCGAGCTGCTCCGCGCCCACGATGGTGCTGAGTTTGCTGAGGGCGGACAGGGGTACCATCCCGCCGGACTGGGAGCGTACATACACCCTGCCGAGATCCTCGGGATGCATCCGGTGTTGCGGCTCTGCCTGCATCTGCACCCGGTAGGTACGGCCGGAGTAATTGAAATCGTTGATATACAGCGAACCCATCGTACTTTGCAGCGTGGCGTAAATGTCCGCGATTCTCACTTGCTGGGAAATTGCTTTTTCCTGATCCACTTCAACGAAGAATTGCGGCACGGTGGGGCGAAAAAAAGTATTGATGCCGGCCAGCCTCGGTTCCTGGCTCAGAGCAGCGATAAGGTCGTTCACCACTGTGGATAATTGAACCGGATCAGCGCCCGCGCGGCTTTGCACATAGACTTCGAAGCCGCCGGCGGTTCCCAGTCCGCGGATGGAGGGCGGGTTGAAGGAGATCGCGATTCCGTCCGGTTGCTGCATTCCGATACCCATCAGCTTCTGGATGATATCATCGGCGGTTGCCTCTCGCTCCGACCAGTCCTTGAATGCGACGAACATGGTAGCAGAACTGGTTTTATTTCCGCCACCGATCAGGTCGAAGCCATTCACAACAAACTCATGGGCTACTGCCGGGTCATTTGCTATCCCCGCGCGCACGGCTTCGGCGGTCCTTGTGGTTCGTGCAAGGGTGGCCCCATCCGGCAGAATGGTTGCCGTGACGACATAGCCCTGATCTTCCGGCGGCACGAAACTCTCGGGTACTGTTTTGAACAGATAAGCCGATAAGGCAATGATGCTCAGGAATACGACGGCGCCAATAATCCTGTGGCGCAGTGTAATGCCGACCATGAGAATGTAAAAATCGGTCAGATGGTGAAAACCCTTGTTGAAAGCACGAAAGAACGCAGATTCGCCATGAGTATGCTTGAGCAGAATAGCGCACAGGGCGGGTGTCAGTGTGAGCGCCACCAGACCGGAAATGGTAACGGCCACTGCCACGGTGACTGCGAACTGTCGATACAGTTCGCCTGCGATTCCCCCCATGAATGCAACCGGAACGAATACGGCGCACAGTACCAGGACAATCGCAACCACCGCGCTTGCAACCTGCTCCATGGAGCGGATGGCGGCTTTCAGCGGCGGCAGCTTTTCTTCATCCATCAGCCGCTCGATATTTTCCAGTACGACGATTGCATCATCCACCACGATGCCGATTGAAAGCACCATGGCGAAAAGCGTGAGTGTATTGATGGAGAACCCGAACACCCACAGCCCGGCAAAAGTGCCTATGAGGGAAATGGGCACGGCGACAATGGGGATCAGCGTGGCGCGCCAGCTTTGCAGGAACAGATAAACAACCATCAGGACGAGTACCATCGCTTCGCCAAGCGTCTTGACCACCTCCCACATCGAAGCTTTGACGAACAGGCTGGTATCGTACGGCACCACGTAGTCCATCCCCTCCGGAAAGTGCTTCTTCAGCTCTTCCATTTTGGCAACCAGAGCATTTTTCGTGTCGAGCGCATTCGCGCCGGGTTGCAGGAAGACGGGAATGCCGGCGCCGGGCTGACCATTCAATGCCGTGCGAACGTCATAGCTTTGCGCCCCCAGCTCGATACGGGCGACATCCTTGAGATAGAGGACTCCACGCGGGCCATCCGCCCGTAAAATGATGTCGCCGAACTGTTCAGGCGTTACCAGCCGGCCTCTTGCATTGACGGTGTAAATCAGTTGCTGATCAGGCGGAGCCGGTTCCTGACCGATCTTGCCGGCAGCATATTGCGCGTTCTGCGCCTGGATGGCGGCAGTGATGTCGGTGGTAGCCACGCCCAGTTGCGCCATGCGGTCAGGATGCAGCCAGATGCGCATGGAATAATCCTGGCCGCCGAAGACAGTAGCATCTCCGACTCCATTCGTACGTCTCAGCTCATCCATTATGTTGAGCGTGGCATAGTTGCTGAGATAAAGCGGATCATATTTGCCTTTCTCGGTCGAGATCAGCATGAAGACTATCAGGATGTCGTTGGAGCGCTTCTCGATTCTCAGGCCGGTGCGGCGTACTTCATCCGGTAATCGCGGCAACGCGATATTTACGCGGTTACTGACATTGAAAGTAGCCTGATCAACATCCGTGCCGACCTCGAACGTTGCGGTAATGGTCAGCGTTCCGCTGGAGTCGGCGCTTGAACTGAAATATAGAAGGTCCTGGACACCGCTCAATTGTTCTTCGATGGGGGCGGCCACTGTTTTGGTCAAGGTTTCAGCGCTGGCGCCAGGATAGGTCGCGGTTATCAGCACCGTGGGCGGTGCGATTTCCGGATATTGCGCAATGGGAAGCTGCAAGGCTGCGGCAAGACCGGCAAGGACGATGATGATGGAGATGACCGACGCAAATATCGGTCGCAGAATAAAAAATCTGGTCATGACTTATCCGGTGGTTTTCCGCCCGGTTTTTTGCTCAAGCGGCTTTGCCGGAACCGGCATCAGGCTGGGCAAGCGGCGTTCCCGGCGCTTCTCCGGGCGCGTGAGGGGAAACGGGCGAGCCGGGACGAAGCTTGATGATGTTATCGACGATGACTTTATCGCCCGCCTTGAGTCCACCAAGGATTACCCAGTCCGTACCCATCCACTTACCGGTAACCACCGGCTGTGGAGTCGCTTCGTTTTTTTCGTTGATCACATACACCGATTGCCCGCGGTCAGACGTCTGTACTGCGCTCTGCGGGACGAGGAATACACCGTCACGCTGGCCGGTGATCACTTTCGCCCTGACAAACTGTCCCGGCAGCAGTTGCTGTCCGGCATTTTCGAACGTGGCGCGCAGTTGCTGCGTGCCCAACAGCGGATCGATCTGGCTGGCGGCGAAATTGAGCTCCCCTTTCTTTCCGTATTCCGAGCCGTCCGGCAATATCAAAGTCACCTGTTTTACCTTTTTCTCGGTCAGGGGACCGCCGAGCTGCATCAGTTCGTTACTCGACAGGCTGAAGCGCACCCAGATCGGCGACACCTGCACCAGCGTGGTCAAAAGGCTGCTGTTGGCTTCCACCAGCGCGCCTTCCGAGAACTGGAAGCGCCCCGAGATGCCGTCGACCGGGGCGGCTACAGAGGTATAGGAGAGATTGAGTTCCGCATCGCGCACGCGCACTTCGGCCTGCTGGAGCGCGGCATGCGCAATCGCGTTATCGGAAACGGCGTTATCATACTCGCGCTGGCTGATTGCCTGCGCATCCAGCAGGTCTTTCAGGCGCTTTTCTTCGCGCTCGGTCTGAATGATGCGGGCTTTCTGTTCTGCCAGTTGCGCCTTCGCCTGAGCAAGCGCATACCGGTAGGGTACCGGATCAATCAGAAACAGAGACTGACCCGCTTTGACCGCTGCGCCTTCCTCATACAGGCGCTTGAGCAGGATGCCCCCCACGCGGGGACGTATTTCGACCTCCTTGGCGCCTTCGGTCTGGGCCACGGCTTCGGCGCTGATCGGTACGCTGGTAGGTTGAACCTCGATTACACTTACGGGAAGGGCCGGTGGATGAGGGGGCGTTTCAGGCTTCTTGCCACAGCCCGGCACCGTAACAGTCAGGACAATGCCCGCGGCAATGCTCATAGCAAACCGCATGGCGGTGTGCGGCAGGCCGAGCGTTTTTCTCTGGCTGAACGTCAACGAACTGCCGGGTTTGTTCTTATAATCCTGCGTGGCTGTCATCCATGCTCCGTGCAGCTGAATTTGGAACTTGCATACATACGTGTATGTATGTAAATTATAAACCAACCTTCACAGATGTAAATAGCGATTCGTAACATGGTCCGAAAAACCAAGGAAAATGCGGAATTGACACGGCAGCGCCTTATAGATGCGGCGCGCCAGGTTTTTCTGGAGCGAGGCGTCGCCCGTACCACCATGGAGCATATCGCGCGCGAGGCCGGCGTCACGCGGGGAGCGATCTACTGGCATTTCAACAATAAAATCGATCTGATTCAGGCCATGCGCGAGCAGGTATTCCTGCCTCTCATCGATCGCATGGACGATACCCTGCTGGTTGAAGGCGCGGACGATCCTCTCGTCTGTATCGAAAATTTCCTGTGCGGCACGATCCAGGTTCTGTCGGATAGCAAGGAGACTCGCCAGATATACGAAATCATGATGATCAAGTGCGAGTACGTGGATGAATTCGCCATGGTCTTGCAGCAGATTTTATTCAACTGTGCACGCATTTTGGAGAAATTGAGGCTGGTTTACGAGCGTGCCAGGATTCAGAAATTACTGCATTCATCTCACGATCCCGTACACCTGGCCATTGATACCCATCTGTTCTTTATCGGGTTGCTGCACATGTGGGTGAAGGATATAGAAGGAAATCAGTTCCGGCACCAGGCAATTGAACTGGTGGAGGCGCATATGAGACTGCGCCGCCTTTCCCCTGAGCGCCCTGAGCGGACTGTTCACTATCCCTGATTGCATGGAATGAAGTCGTCTGACAGTAAGTCGGATTTCATCGCGCAATACGATACGACAGGTTCATTGCGGAATTTCGCTATTCTTTCAATGCCGGCTTGGTCGATAGAGGGTTCACTCCCACATTGTATATTTTCAGAAATGATGCCCATATAGTTGACTGAATCAATCAGGTATCTTATAGTTGACTAAATCAGTCATCTATTGGACTTCTGCTGACTGAGATATTTCTGAATCTATCTACTTAATCCGTGAATCCATCGAGAGCAAAGAGGAGTTCATCATGAGGCTAACAACCAAAGGACGGTTTGCAGTAACGGCGTTGCTCGATCTCGCGCTGCAACGTCAGACGCGTCCTGTGACACTTGCGGAAATCAGCCAGCGTCAGCAAATTTCGCTATCCTATCTTGAGCAGTTGTTCGCCAAACTGCGTTCCCGCGGACTTGTCGATAGTGTAAGAGGTCCGGGTGGCGGCTATTGCCTTGCGAAAGACATGGGACAAGTGTCGGTTGCCGAAATCATTCTTGCGGTTGACGAGCCTATCGATTCAACCCAGTGCAATGGAAAGGAGAATTGCCACAACGACAGGAAATGCATGACGCATGACTTGTGGACAAAGCTCAACGAACTGATTTTCGACCATCTTGGCGCAGTCACGCTGAAACAACTGGTCGATGAGCAGGGGGAAAGAGAGGAATGGCGGAAGGCAAGAGAGGCGGGTGTTGTGCAGATGCTGGATATGCGGAAGGTTGCGCCTGAAAAGGTTATGCCCGACCGGAGCCGCGCTGCAATTTCTGCCTGACTCCGGTTTTGAATGCCGAACGCTTACTTTCGTTGTCATAATCGCATGGGGCAGATGGAGGATGGCGATGGCAATAACACTGACTGAAAACGCGGCGAAACAGATTCAGAAGCAGCTCGCGAAGCGGGGCAAGGGGTTGGCCCTGCGAGTCGGAGTCAAGAAAGTGGGGTGTTCCGGATTTGCCTATACCTACGCTTATGCAGATGAGCTGCGCGAGAGTGATCGGATGTTCGAGTCCGGTAACGCTCATGTAGTGGTGGATGTCGATTTTCTGCCATTTCTTGATGGTTCGCGAATTGACTTTGTCAGAGAAGGGCTGAACGAATCATTCAGGTTTGAGAACCCCAACGTGGATAATACCTGCGGCTGCGGTGAAAGCTTCAGCGTGAAAGAAGAACCGGCCAAGGTCTAGCCCTTGGAAGTGACGCCGGTACCCGGGATAACAGGAGCGGCAGTATTCGTAGCAGGTAGTATTCGTAGCAAGGGGGTTGTCCTCTACTAAAAGAAAAGACATTCCGATATTGGAGCGAATCTCATGAGTGCAGTCTTACAGAATCTGGTCAATCAGCCATACAAACACGGTTTCGTTACCGAAATCGAGTCGGATGTTGCGCCAAAAGGCCTTAACGAAGATATTATCCGGCTCATTTCGACCAAGAAAAACGAACCCGCCTGGCTCCTTGATTTCAGGCTCAAAGCCTACCAGCAATGGCTCAAGATGGAAGAGCCGAAATGGCCCAATGTCAAGTATCCGCAGATCGATTTTCAGGCGATCAGCTACTACGCTGCGCCCAAGCCGAAAAAGAAGCTCAACAGCATGGATGAGGTCGATCCCGAGCTGCTTCGCACCTTCGAGAAACTGGGGGTGCCCATGCATGAGCGCGCGGCCCTGGCGGGTGTGGCGGTGGATGTGATTTTTGACAGTGTATCCGTAGCCACCACCTACAAGCAGAAGCTCGCGGAGGTCGGGATCATTTTCTGCTCCATTTCCGAAGCTGTGCATGCTTATCCCGAATTGGTGAAGCAGTATCTCGGTACGGTGGTGCCCGTGGGTGACAATTACTATGCAGCGCTCAACTCGGCCGTTTTTACGGACGGCACCTTCTGCTTCATCCCGAAAGGCGTCAAGTGTCCGATGGATCTGTCGACCTATTTTCGCATCAATACGGAAGAGTCCGGACAATTCGAGCGCACTCTGATCGTTGCCGAGGAAGGGTCGTCCGTGTCGTATCTCGAAGGGTGCACGGCTCCCAGGTTCGATACCAATCAATTGCATGCCGCGGTGGTCGAACTGATCGCACTTGACAATGCCGATATCAAGTATTCGACGGTACAGAACTGGTATGCAGGCGACGAGAAGGGGGTGGGCGGCATATATAATTTCGTAACCAAGCGGGGTCTGGCGAAAGGCGTCAACTCGCGCATCTCGTGGACGCAGGTTGAAACGGGCTCCGCGATAACCTGGAAATATCCGTCTTGCATACTGCAGGGGGAAAGTTCCGTAGGCGAATTTTATTCGGTAGCGGTAACCAATAACTATCAGCAGGCGGATACCGGCACCAAGATGATCCATATCGGGAGAAATACCCGCAGCACCATCGTCAGCAAGGGTATTTCAGCCGGGCATTCCAATAACAGCTACCGCGGCCTGGTCAGGATTGCTCCCACCGCCAGCGGCGCGCGCAACTATTCACAATGCGATTCGATGCTGATCGGAGACCAATGCGGTGCGCATACCTTTCCCTACATCCAGGTGCGTAATCAGGACGCGAAGGTCGAGCATGAAGCATCAACATCAAAAATCGGCGAGGATCAATTGTTCTACTTTGCACAGCGCGGCATCGGCAGTGAGGAAGCAGTTTCCATGATTATCAATGGTTTCTGCAAGGATGTATTTCAGCAGCTGCCGATGGAGTTTGCAGTCGAAGCGACAAAACTGCTTGGATTCAAGCTGGAGGGAAGTGTTGGATGATTCATCAGGACAGCAAAACGATTCTGGAAGTAAGCGGACTGCGAGCATCAGTCGACGGCGTAGAGATACTCAAAGGCGTTGACCTCATCGTCAAAAGTGGTGAGGTGCATGCCATCATGGGAACGAACGGCTCGGGCAAGAGTACTTTCGCCAAGGTGCTTGCCGGGCACAGCGCCTATCAGGTTACCGGAGGATCGGTATTGTTTGAAGGGAGGAGCCTGTTCGATCTCGAACCGGAAGAACGGGCGCGTGCGGGCGTATTCCTTGCCTTTCAGTATCCGATCGAAATACCCGGCGTTTCCAACAGTCATTTCCTGCGCCTTGCCTACAATACCCTGCAGTCGCAGCGAGGAAAGGACGAACTCGATCCGCTGGAATTCGAGGATTTCGTGCGGGAGAAAATGAAATTGCTGGAAATGAATCCCAATTTTCTGGATCGCGGCGTCAACGAAGGTTTTTCGGGCGGCGAGAAGAAGCGCAACGAGATATTGCAGATGGCGCTGCTGGAGCCGCGACTGGCTATCCTGGATGAGACGGATTCCGGTCTCGACATCGATGCCCTGAGAATCGTTACCAATGGAGTAAACAAACTTGCAAACAAGGACAACGCAATCGTTCTGGTAACCCATTATCAGCGCATGCTCAACTATATCGAACCGGATTACGTGCATGTAATGCGCGGTGGGCGCATCGTTAAAACAGGAGGCAAAGAGCTTGCGCTTGATCTCGAAACGCGGGGGTATGATTGGGTAGGGGTTGAGCGGCGCGCCCCGGCAAGCGCATGAGCGTGAGTCTCGTGAATAGCAGCAGCTATCTCGAAAGCCTGCTTGAAGGACAACCGCAGTTGCCGGCCAGTCCTCTTGCCTGGTTTAACCAGTTACGGGCACATGCAGTCGATTGTGCGGGGAGGCTGAAGCTGCCTACAACACGGGATGAGGAGTGGCGTTTTACTGATCTCTCGCCGCTTGCCCGTCAATCATTCCAGCCCGCCCAGGCAGCAGCAGCGCCGCAGGGCGCCGATGTCGAGCATTTTTTTGTGGCGGAAGCTGCCATCAGGCTCGTATTTGTCGACGGCAAATACATGCCGCAACTTTCTACTCCGGCAGAACGCCTCGGAAACCGAGGCTTGATCGTCACCAATCTGTCAGCAGCGATAACAGCGAACGCGGAGGCAATAGAGCCGCATCTGGGGCAGTATGCGCGATTCGAGAATAATCTGTTCGCGGCGCTCAATACCGCATTCCTGCATGACGGCGCTTTGGTCATTGTGCCACGCGGCGCAGCGATCGATACACCCGTGCACGTGCTGCTCATTGCAACGCAACCGGAGGCGGCGAGCCATCCCCGCTGTCTTTTCATTGCTGAAGCGGGAAGCGAAGTTACTATCCTCGAGGATTACGTCAGTCTGAATGAAGCAGCCTATGTAACGAATGCCGTGACCGAGATCGCTGTGGGAGATAATGCCCGGATCAGTCATATCCGGGTACAGCGCGACAGTACCGAAGCATTTCATATCGGAAACTGTGCTGTTTCGCTGGCACATGCCAGCCGCTACCGCTCCGTGAGCGTTGCGCTCGGGGCGCGCATTTCACGTTACGACCTGAATACGGTGCTCGATGCCGAAGGCGCCGAGTGCGCTATCGATGGGCTGGCGCTGATTCATGACCACCAGCTTGCCGATACGCACAGTTCCATAGATCATGCCAAGCCGAACTGTACCAGCCGCCAGCTGCATAAGTGCATCGCTGATGGTAGCGCACACGCCGTGTTCAACGGCAAGATCATGGTTCGTCCGGACGCGCAAAACACGGATTCCGCGCAATCCAGCCGCAACCTGCTGCTGAATGCGAAGGCGCGTATCGATACCAAGCCGCAACTCGAAATTTTTGCGAATGACGTGAAGTGCGCCCATGGCGCCACGGTAGGTCAGCTCGATAGCGAGGAGCTGTTTTATCTCAAGAGCCGCGGCTTGTCCGGAGTTACAGCGCGAAATCTGCTGACTTATGCGTTCGGTGCCGAGATCATTGATCGCATTCCCATCGCATCCCTCAAATACCGGCTTGAACAGACAGTGCTGGAACAGACCAAGAAAAACTGAACCATGAAAATCATAGATTCCACGCTGCAACCCCAGATTGATTCGACACTCGACGTCGCTCATGTGCGTGCCGATTTTCCGATTCTGAAGCTTCAGGTCGAAGGAAAGCCACTGGTCTATCTCGATAATGCAGCCTCCAGTCAGATGCCGCAGGCGGTAATCGATCGCCTGGTGCGCTACCAGACAAGCCAGCACGCAAATATCAATCGCGGAGTGCATTATTTATCCGAGACTGCTACGGCAGAGTATGAGGCGGCGCGTCGCAAATTGCAGCGCTTCATTAATGCGCGTGAAGACAGAGAGGTAATCTTTACCGGCGGAACGACAGATTCCATCAATCTCGTGATGCACGGATATGGACGCAAATTCATCGGCGCGGGTGATGAAATCATCCTGACCACGTTGGAGCATCATTCGAATATCGTTCCATGGCAGATGCTGGCGGAAGAAAAAGGGGCAAGGATACGTGTCGTGCCTATCAACGATGCCGGTGAACTTCTCATCGATGAATACGAGAAGCTTTTCAATGAGCGCACGAAGTTTGTCGGTGTAATGCACGTATCGAACGCTTTGGGGACGATCAACCCGGTCAGGGAAATGATCGCCTTCGCGCATGCCCGCGGCGTTCCGGTGCTGGTGGATGGTGCGCAGGCTGCGCCGCATATGAAAGTGGATGTCCAGGATCTGGACTGTGATTTCTATGCTTTTTCCGGGCACAAGATGTGCGGTCCAACGGGCATCGGCATTCTGTATGGAAAAGCGGAACTTCTGGAGCGCATGCAGCCATTCAAAGGCGGTGGCGACATGATTCTGTCGGTGACATTCGAAAGAACCACCTACAATTCCATTCCGCACAAATTCGAAGCAGGAACTCCTCCTATTGCAGCCGCTATTGGGCTTGGCGCCGCAGTCGACTACTTATCGAGTGTCGGTATCGATGCCATTGCCGCGTACGAGGGTGAATTACTCAACTACGCAACCGAACAGATGCGCCAGATATCCGGAGTGCGCATCATAGGCACGGCGGCGAAAAAAACGGCAGTGCTGTCCTTCGAGGTGGCGGATGTGCATCCGCACGACGTTGGTACGCTTTTGAATCAGGAAGGCGTTGCCGTTCGCACTGGCCATCACTGCGTGCAACCTGTGATGCTGCGCCTCAAGGTGCCTGCCACCACACGTGCTTCGTTTGCGTTTTATAATACAATGGCTGAGGTAGATACTTTCATCGCAGGCATTCGTACTGTGCAAAAGATATTTATTTAATGATTACGAAATCACTTTATCAAGAAGTCATCCTCGACCACAACAGGAAACCCCGCAATTATGGCAAGCTGGACAAGGCGAGCCATCATGCGGTGGGGCACAATCCGCTATGTGGCGATCACCTCGATATTGATCTGAACCTTGAAGGGGAGCATATCGAAGGCATTGCGTTCCATGGCGAGTCGTGTGCGATCTGCAAGGCATCTGCATCCATGATGACCACCATTGTAAAAGGCAAGAGCCTTGCAGATGCGGAGATGCTGATCAAGGAATTCCGTGATATGGCCACGGGCACGCTGGATCTTGCCCATCCCCACCATCTGGGAAGGCTCACCGTATTTGCCGGTGTACGTGACCTGCCTACCCGCGTCAAATGCGCGATTCTGCCGTGGCACACGCTTCACGCAGCGCTCAATTCAGTCAGCACCGCCTCAACCGAAGCGGAGGATGATCCCATGCATGCCCCGATAGGGGATGCCTGAGCTTTTCGTCAAGGTGCCAAAAATGCCGAAGATCGTTGAAATAGAGGGAACCCCCAATCGGAATGCGTTGAAATTCATTCTCAAGGAACCGCTGACCTGGGGAGTAACGCGTTCGTATGATAATGCCGAGCAGGCGAAAGGTGATCCGCTTGCCGAAGCACTGTTTGACATCGATCATGTCACTAATGTGTTCTATGTGGATCGATGGATCACAGTGACGCAGGATGGCGCAGCTGACTGGCAGGATCTGGCGCGCGAAGTAGCAGACCCTATTCGAGCCGCGCCGGCGGCAGATACCCAGACAGCCGCTACAGTTGCAGCCGCGAGTGCGGAAATTGCAAATTTAAGTCCTGAGGACCAGCAGCGGCTCAATCTGATCAACGAAATGCTCGACGAAGAGATTCGCCCCTATCTCCAGAGCGATGGAGGTGATCTTCATGTACTTGGCCTTGAGGGCAACAGGCTGAGTGTTCACTACCAGGGGGCTTGCGGCACCTGTCCGAGCTCGATTACCGGCACGCTGCGAGGCATTCAGAACATGCTGAGGTCGATAGAGCCTGATCTGGAAGTTGTTGCGGTCTGATATCCGGGGCATGATCCGGTGCCCTGAACCGGCTTACGAACCCGGCTTCAGACTGTACCGCTGTAATCAACCTTCCACGAGGGGAAGCTTTTCTGCTTCCCGAATCTCTCCTGCTTCCCAGGTTTTTGGGCGGATATTTCTGACGACGCGTTAGCGACACCCGTCGTCCGCTTCAGTATATTTCAGTATATAGTATCTGCTTTTTGCACAGTACTCAGTCCGCAGCAACTGAACACATGTGCTGCCTCCGTTCGAAAAGCATATGCTCTGGGTAAAATCCTTTCATATCGTCTTCGTGGTGGCCTGGTTCGCCGGGCTTTTTTATTTGCCACGGCTCTTTGTCTATCATGCCCTGACTACGGACTTGGCGGGCATAGAGCGGTTCAAAATCATGGAAAGAAAGCTCTATTATGGGATCATGACCCCCAGCGCGCTACTGGCAGTCGTCCTGGGCCTATGGCTCTGGCTGGGCTATGGCATTACCGGAGCCTGGCTGCATGCGAAGCTCGCACTGGTGGTATTGCTGATTGTGTATCACGGATACTGCGGCAGACTGCTGGCTGATTTCAAGCGCGACCGCAACCGTCATGGCCATGTTTATTACCGCTGGTTCAATGAAGTCCCGGTACTCATCTTGATCGCTGTCGTGATACTCGTGGTGGTGAAACCATGGTGAGCCAAGCAGGGTGGTAAACTGCCGGAATTATTAAAAAAGATCCGGATGCTGCTTATCGAGGTTTCCGGGCAAGTTGCACCTCCTTTCCCGTCACAATAATGCGAACAGTCACTGTCAATCTTGCCTCTATCTCTGCCGCGCGCAGTTATCCCATCCATATCGGTGCAGATATCCTGACTCAGCCTGAACTCCTCCTGGATTACCTGGGTCAGAAGCGGGCGGCCATCGTCACAAATACTACGATCGGGCCTTTATATCTCGAAAGATTTCGTACAACTCTTGCAGCTCATGATGTGGTTTCAGTGCCGATCGTTCTTCCCGACGGCGAGGAATACAAGAACTGGGAAACTCTCAATCTCATTTTCGATGCTCTCCTGACCCATCGCTGCGAACGCAATACACCAATCATCGCCCTTGGTGGAGGAGTCGTGGGAGACCTGGCCGGTTTTGCGGCCGCAACCTACCTGCGCGGTGTGCCGTTCATTCAGGTACCCACCACGCTTCTGGCGCAAGTCGATTCTTCCGTGGGAGGTAAGACCGGGATCAATCATCCGCTGGGCAAAAACATGATCGGGGCATTTTATCAACCCCAAGCGGTAGTGGCGGATACGTCCGCGCTCGATACACTGCCTGACCGGGAACTGCGCGCCGGTATAGCCGAGGTCATCAAGTATGGTCTTATTCGCGATCCGGCATTCTTCGGCTGGATTGAATCTCATATTGAGGCCCTGCTGGAGCGTGACAGTTCGATTCTGATCGATGCAATAAGAAGGAGTTGCCAGCATAAGGCCGAAGTTGTGGAAGCAGACGAGCGTGAGAGCGGCATGCGCGCCCTGCTGAACCTCGGACATACTTTTGGACATGCAGTCGAGAACGCCATGGGTTACGGCAACTGGCTTCATGGGGAAGCAGTGGCTGCGGGAACGATGCTGGCAGCCGAGGTATCACAGCGTATGGGGATGTTAGGCGAGGAGGATGTGGATCGAATCCGTAATCTCTATGTGAAGGCCGGCCTGCCGGTGGTCGCTCCGAATCTCGGTCCGGAAAAATATTTGCGTCTGATGGGGCTGGACAAGAAAGTACAAGGCGGGAAAATGCGTTTCATACTGCTTGAGGATATCGGCCGGGCGGTGGTGCATGCGGATGTGCCATCTCTGATACTGACCGAAGTTCTGGCGGAATGTACAGCTGATGCGTGACCTGGCGTCCTATGCGGTATCGCCTGCCAACTCCCGCGGACGCCGTATTGCAGAAGAACCGTCCCCCGGCCGCACGCCTTTTCAACGCGATCGTGATCGCATCATTCATTCCACCGCTTTTCGCAGGCTTGAGTACAAGACCCAGGTTTTCGTCAATCACGAAGGGGACCTGTTCCGCACGCGCTTGACGCATAGCCTCGAAGTGGCGCAGATCGGTCGTTCCGTAGCCCGGAATTTGCGCTTGAACGAGGATCTGGTCGAGGCTATCGCGCTGGCGCATGATCTTGGCCATACCGCCTTCGGTCATGCAGGGCAGGACGCGCTGAACGAGTGCATGAAGGAACATGGCGGTTTTGAGCATAATCTGCAGTCCCTGCGGGTGGTGGATGTACTGGAGGAGCATTATGGCGCATTTGACGGGTTGAATCTGTGCTTTGAAACCCGCGAAGGCATTCTCAAGCATTGTTCGAAGAAAAATGCGCTGGAACTGGGGGACGTTGGCGAGCGCTTCCTCACGAATCGCCGACCTTCGCTGGAAGCGCAAGTTGCCAATCTGGCTGATGAGATCGCTTACAACAATCACGACGTGGACGACGGTTTGAGATCCGGCCTCATTACGCAGCAGCAACTTGAGGAGGTCGGCATATTTGCACGCCATCTGGCGATGGCCAGACAGCAGTACCCGAAAATATCGGGCAGGAGGCTGGTCCATGAAACAGTGCGACGCATGATCAATACGCTGGCGGGAGATTTGATCAGGCAAAGCGCAGTGAATATCGAGCAGGCAAGCCCTGGCACCCTGGACGAAATTCGGACCGTTCCACCGCTGATCGGATTCAGCAGGGAAATCGCGCAGGAGCAGCAGGAACTCAAACAGTTCCTGCGGGAGCATCTTTACCGGCACTACAAGGTGTCGCGCATGAGTGCAAAGGCACGGCAGATCATCCGCCAGCTCTTTGGTGCATTCAGTTCGGATATCCGGTTGCTGCCCCCGGAATTCCAGTCCAGATCTCAGCAGGACAAGCATCAGGCCATCGCAGACTATATCGCTGGCATGACAGATCGTTATGCCATTCGTGAATACCGGCGACTTTTCGTTATCGAGGAAAGCTGACAGATCGCTCCTGTCGTTGACCTTTTTGCGAATGACCGTAATGACCGTATGTCTTGTCGGCCATTCATGGTAAAATGGAGGGTTGAAAGGGAACCTAACGGGTTCGGGGTCTCGACGGTCCTCGAGACATCCATTTCCACTGATAGCTCTACTGGCAGATCGAGCATCTTTTTACTGATTTTTGCGATTGATCGGGTTTGAATGACGAGATTGAAGAACGATACTCTGCTCAAGGCCCTGCTGAGGCAGCCCACTGAATACACCCCGGTTTGGCTGATGCGGCAGGCAGGGCGCTATCTTTCCGAATATAATCAGACGAGAGCGCGCGCGGGCAACTTTCTTGCACTCTGCAAGAATCCCGACTTCGCCACCGAAGTTACGATGCAACCTCTCGCGCGATTTCCCCTGGATGCAGCCATCCTGTTTTCGGATATTCTGACGATTCCTGATGCCATGGGATTGGGGTTATATTTTGCGGAAGGAGAGGGTCCCAGGTTCGAGCGCCCCTTGCGCGAAGAGTGGGAGATTCGGGCTCTTACCGTCCCCGATCCTGCTGTTCATTTGAGCTATGTCATGGACGCGGTTTCGCAGATACGCAAAACTCTGGATAATCGGGTCCCGTTGATCGGGTTCTCCGGCAGTCCGTTTACGCTTGCCTGCTATATGGTGGAAGGAGCCGGCGGGACTGATTTCCGGCAAATAAAAACCATGCTGTACCGGCGTCCTGATCTGCTGCATCACATTCTCGATATCAATGCGCAGGCTGTCACCGCTTATCTGAATGCTCAAATCGAATCCGGTGCGCAGGCAGTAATGATTTTTGATACCTGGGGTGGAGCGCTTTCCCATGCCGCTTATCAGCAGTTTTCGCTGCGATACATGACCCAGATATTAGCGGGGTTGAGGCGGCATCAGGGGGGTGAGCGTATTCCGAGCATTGTTTTTACCAAGGGTGGGGGGCTATGGCTCGAGAGTATCGCGGACAGCGGATGTGATGCAGTGGGACTGGACTGGACCGTGAATATCGCTGACGCCCGGCGACGCGTGGGTCACAAGGTCGCCTTGCAGGGCAACCTCGATCCTGCCGTGTTATTCGCCGAACCGGAGATAATTGCCGCCGAAGTGGAACAGATTCTTGCGGATTTTGGCGAAGGCAGCGGTCACATCTTCAACCTGGGGCATGGCATATCGCAGTTTACGCCGCCCGAAAATGCGCTTGCGCTGGTCGAAGCGGTCCACAGCCTCAGCCGCAGATTTCATCGTGCGGATGCAGAGGGAAGCAGTATTTCGGCAGCCAGCGGATAAACGGAAAAACGGAATTTTTTCACAGCGAATCTACAGGATATTTCTGCAGTCTGATTGGTCGGAATTTTTCACGTGCGCATACTTATTATTGAAGATGATCGGGCAATAGCCAGTAATCTGTACGACTTTCTCGAAGCTCGCGGCCACAGTGTCGATGCGGCGGCCGATGGGATTACAGGGCTGCATCTTGCGGTTACCCAGCAGTTTGATGGCATCCTGCTTGATCTGGGATTACCTGGTGCGGATGGTATAACCCTGTGCCGGAAGCTTCGCCAGGAAGCGCATCTCGATACCCCGGTCCTGATGCTGACAGCGCGTGACACGCTGGAAGACAAGCTGAAAGGTTTCGATTGCGGGGCGGATGACTACCTGGTCAAACCCTTCGCCTTGAAAGAAGTCGAAGCGCGGCTGGTTGCCATGCACAAACGCCGAAAGGGGAAGGTAACCAGTCGAACGCTGGAAACCGAGGATCTTTCTTTCGATCCGAAAACCCTCACAATCCGCTTCGCGGGCGCGAATGTCAAATTGCCGCCAAAATGTATCGGCTTGCTTGCAGTCATCATGAGCGAGCCTGGCCGCGTTTTCAGCCGCAGGGAACTCGAATCGGAAGTATGGGGAGATGTGCAGGAAACCAGCGACACCCTCCGTAGCCACATGCACGAGCTTCGCCGCGCCCTGACACGCGCAGGCGGCTATGATCCAATCGAAACCGTTCACGGTCTCGGTTATCGGCTTTCCACGCGTGCCCGTAATTAGGCGCGGGCTTCGCCTTCGCGTTGCACTCGCGTTTGCGATATTCTGTATCGTCGTTGTCGGAACGCTGGGAGTCAGCCTGTATATCGCTTCCGATGACATCGAAGAAGCTCATATCGAACAGATCATCGAAACCGAGATGGATTACCTGCTCCAGCGCTATCGCGAGCATGCGGACTTCGTGCCGCAGGAAGGTTCCAATCTCGAAAAATACATCATCCACGATCCCTCCGAAGAGTCTCGCCTTCCTTCCTATCTGCAGGGATTGAGTTACAGGCGGCACAAGGTTTTTCGCGGCCCGGAGGAAGTCCGGGTCGCGGTCCATCACGTGAACGGGGTCAAGTTTCTTGTCGCCTATGAAATAGGCCTGCACGAAGCGCGGCAACGCGAACTGAAACTGCTCATCGTCCTGTCGCTCGTTTCCGTCGTGGGTGTCGCAGTCGTGGTGGGATATCTGCTGGCCGGCGTGCTGGTCAAGCAGGTGACTGATCTCGCCGAGCAGGTGAGGCATCTCGCGCCGGGTGACATCCAGGGGGAAACACTTACCCAGCCCGGACAGGATGAGGAAGTGGCGCAACTCGCGCGTGCGCTGGATGACTATCAAAGCCGCATAACCCGCATGCTGCGACGGGAGCAGGAGTTTACCGCCAATATAAGCCACGAGCTGCGTACTCCGATTACAACTATCCTGACAAGCTGTGAACTGCTGGTTGCGGAACCGAATCTGTCGGAAAGAGCGCGCATGCGCATCAGCATGATCGAAAGTGCCGCAACCCGCATGGGTGAGCAGTTGCAAGCCCTGTTATTTCTTGCGCGCGAGCAGTCGCTCGGAGTAATGGAACCGGTGGACCTGGCCGAGTGTGTCTACGACGCGGCAGAATCGATATGCGGGGAAATCTACCGAAAGCATCTTACATTCGAAGTCACGGTGGAACCGAAAGCCATGCTGACGCTGAACCGGCAGGCAATTCACACGGCCCTTGTGAATCTGCTGCGCAATGCGGTGCAATATACAAACAGCGGTTTCATACGGGTGAATTTCAAAGGCAACCGTCTTTCGATTTCCGATTCCGGTATCGGTATTGAGCCTTCCTATCTCCCCCTCCTGTATGAGCGCTTCTTCCGCGGTTCAACGCAAGGCGAAGGTCTGGGCATAGGACTTGCCATCGTCAAGCGTATTTGCGACTACTATGGATGGAGCATAGAAGTAGAAAGCATGCCGGGACAAGGTGCGACCTTCCATATTGTATTTCCCTGAGTTGTATTTCCCTGAGAATCGCTTTTTCTGGAGCCTTCGCCCGGTAATTTCTGCCTGATTCTGCCTGATTGCCTGACATAGTGGAAGCTCTACAGTTCTCCCTATCGATCTTTTGCAAAATCCGCGCCTTGCGGAGCTGTTTCCGCCATTTTCCCCTTCCTGAAGACGTCACTTTTTAGTGGCCGGATCGCTGGGATATCCATCTTGCCCAGTGATGATGCTCGTTTAAACCCTGTTTATAAGGGGTATTTATCTTCACGAATTCTTCACAGAGCATGTGTTAATTTGATACCTGAGTAAATACCTGAGTAAATTCCTCTGTTATTTTAAGTCGATGAATCGAGTTTGTTTTGGTTAAAGGGAATCCTGTCAACAGGTCAGAATACGTCACGAAGAAGAGGAGTAAAAATTATGCCAGCAGCAATAGACAAAGATGAAAGTATTCAGAAAGAGGGAACGAGGATCGAGTTGGTGAAGGATTCTCCGAGACAGTTTGCGGCTTCCGGTGCCGCCGCAGCAAGCGCACCGGCCAATCCGGATAAACGAGCGGGTGTCAGTACGCTGCACGCAGAGCGAACTGTAGCCCAGGCGCAGGAAACCTCCGTTTCCTCCTTCAATGAAGAAGAGGTGATCCATGATCTGCAGCACTATCTGCCCTCTCAGGCGCCGCTGAAAGACTTTATTCATCACAACACGCTGCATGCATTCCAGAATCAGAAGTTTTACGAAGGCACGCGCCACGCAAAAAAAATATTCGGATACTTTCCCTCTCTTCAGCTCCGTGAATATAGAGACCTGTACGAAGCCGAGCGTGTTCGCAAGGATATTCTTGAACGGGTCATCTCGGAAAGAAAAGGCTCGGAGCATCTGGATGAGTGGATGGAGAAAGTTCTTCACAAGGAATATGACGATTCCGTTTCCCCCCGGATAGGGAAGCTGAGGGCGAACTGGAAGCGCCATTATCCTATTGATCTGGACCTCATGGTTCACCCGCTGCTGTTCAGAATCCTGTGCAGCTACCTCGACCAGGGAATTTCAGTATGGGGTTTCCCCATAGGGCACAAGGGTTTTCTTGCAGCCATGAAGGAAATGGAAGAAAAAAGCTTTGCCAGCTTCTTCAAGACGAAGAGAGCTAAAAAGCTCCTGGTGTCTGGAAACTGCAAGATGGAGGATCTGCTCAAGCTCCTGGTGGGGGATGAAACTCTCTATACGCAGTATCTGTTCGACCAGCAGTTTGCGCATCCCGGCTGGTCGGGAATGGTGGCTACCGTCGAGGCCCAGCCCGCTTCTCTCCTGAATCCGAAGAACATTACCGTTCATGACCTGGTTGTCTTCGAGCTTTTGCTTGAGATCGACGCGCTTGATTCCTATTTCGGAGAAAGTTGGCAACCTATCGGAAGTATCCTGGAAGAGCGGCCTGAACCGTTGTTCGACGATGTGCCCGAGGCTGAGGTCGATACGGTTCTTTCCCTTTGGCATGATGCTTTTGAGTGGACGTACTATGATCAGGTGCTGACCGGAATAGCCTTGCAGGACAAGACTTGGGAAAGAAAGATCGAAAACAGAAGTTTCCAGACGTTCTTCTGCATCGATGACCGGTTGACATCGTTCCGCCGGTACCTCGAGCAACTGGATCCGGATTGCGAAACGTTTACAACTGCCGGATTTTTTAACGTCGAGTTGTATTATCAGCCCGAGAACGGCAAGTTTTACACGAAATGCTGTCCCGCGCCGGTCTTCCCCAAATTCCTTGTCAAGGAAATCGGCAACAAGCAGAAAATAAAGAAGGAAGTACATTTTTCCAAGCTCACGCATTCGCTTTTCCAGGGCTGGTTTATCACCCAAACCATCGGGTTTGTGTCGGCTCTGAGATTAGCCTTGAATGTATTCAAGCCGGGTTCGATGCCCGCGGGGGCCTCCTCTTATTTACATGTGGACAAGAACGCGAGGCTCACCATCGAAAACAAGGACCCGAACGACAAGGAAAACGGATTGCAGATAGGCTACACCGTCGATGAGATGGTCCAGCGCGTTCAGGGTGTCCTGACCAGCACGGGATTGAACGGGGTAGATAAAACCTTTGCTCCCATCGTTTACATGATTGGCCACGGAGCATCCAGCGTAAACAACCCGCACTATACCGCCTATGACTGTGGCGCATGCGGCGGCCGGCCCGGATCAGTGAATGCCAGGACGTTCTGCTACATGGCCAACCATCCCAAGGTAAGGGAAATCCTCAGGGGGCGGGGCGTCGTTATCCCGCCCGAAACCCAGTTCCTCCCGGGTCTGCACGACACCACGCGTGACGAAGTCGCCTTCTTCGATGAAGATATTCTCTCCGAGGAAAATGCCGCCAAGCACAGGAGGAATACGCTCGTCGTCAACGAAGCGCTCGATCTTCATGCGAAGGAGCGGTCCAGAAGACTGGTATCCATCGATACCAAAATGAGTCCGAAGGAGATTCATGAGGAAATTCGCAGGAGGTCGGTTTCTCTGTTCGAGCCGCGGCCCGAGCTCAACCACGCAACCAATGCCGTCAGCATCATCGGCAGGAGGAGCATTTCGGAAAACCTGTTCCTCGACCGGCGGGCATCCACGAGCAGCTATGACTACCGGACCGATCCCGAAGGCAAGTTTCTGACAGTATCAATGGGTCCGATTGCGCCGGTTATGGGCGGCATCGATCTGGAATATTTCTTCTCACGCACGGACAACCATAAGATGGGCGCCGGGACAAAACTCCCGCACAACGTCATGGGCCTGATCGGAGTGGCCAATGGCGCGGATGGCGATTTGAGGACCGGTTTGCCCAGCCAGATGATCGAAATCCACGATCCTGTCCGTCTTCTGGTCATCATCGAGCATTATCCCGATGTGGTGTTGAAGGTGCTCAAGTCCGCGCCGGCAAACTATTCGTTTTATGAAAACTACTGGGTGCATTGTGTGGCGCTGCATCCGGATACCGGGGAGCTCTGGCTGTACAAGGATGGTGATTTCACCAGGGTTTACAAGCCCCTGCTGAACAATCTGGAAACCGTATCGGACCTGAGCGCGCTAATGGAACGGGCCAAGAAAGCAGAATCGATCGAAACCCTGGATGCGGTTCAAGAGAATCTGCCTGTCTACTTTATCGAGAAGAAGGAGAGAGTGAAAAAATGACGATGCCGCTGCTAACCTCGCTGCTTGGGTTATTCATATTCATCCCGTTGATCGGGTTTGCGCTCACCATGCTCGTGCCGAAAAAGAATGAGGATGCCATTTCCTGGATAGCCTACTCCACTGTCGGTTCACACATGGTTTTGGCCTGGATATTCCTGGCCCTCTGGCTGTTCGCCGGACACCCGACGCTCGAGACAATTGAGCTTATCCTGTATAACACGGAAAGTTACAAGTTTTTCATTTCATTCTATTTCGACAAAATTACCGCAGTTTATCTGTTCGTCGGTTCCTTCCTCTGCTTTCTGGTTACCGTCTACTCCAGATGGTACCTTCATCGCGAAAGGGGCTATAAGCGGTTTTTCAACACCATCCTGTTCTTTTTCATCGGTTACAACATCATTATTTTCTCCGGTAATTTCGAGACGCTCTTCATCGGTTGGGAAGTTCTGGGAATCACCTCCTTCCTCCTGATCGGGTTCTACAGGGAGCGGTACCTGCCGGTAAAAAATGCGCTCAAGGTATTCACGGTGTTTCGCGTAGCGGATATGGGCCTGATCCTGGTCATCTGGATGAGTCATCATCTGTGGCACGAAAACATCACGTTCTCCAAGCTCATGCATCCGGAACTGGTTGCACAGACTCTTCAGGGCAACGAGACATTGGGGATTTTGATCGGATTGATGCTCCTGCTGGCCGCCGCCGTGAAATCGGGTCAACTCCCGTTTTCTTCCTGGGTGCCCAGAGCAATGGAGGGGCCTACCCCATCGAGTGCAATCTTCTACGGATCGCTCTCGGTTCACCTAGGCGTTTTCCTCCTGCTGAGAACGTTTCCATTCTGGGAAAACCAGCTCGTTGTAGTGGTGCCGGTGATTCTTCTTGGCGTGGCGACCGCCGTAGTCGCGACCCTTATTTCACGCGTACAGTCCTCGATCAAGACGCAGATCGCCTACTCTTCCGTAGCGCAGATCGGCATCATTTTCGTGGAAGTGGCGTTAGGGTTTTATGACCTTGCCTTGATTCATCTGGCAGGAAATGCATTCCTGCGGACGTATCAGCTTCTGGTTTCGCCATCGGTCGTGACGTTCCTGCTCCGCGATCAGTTCTACAACTTTGTTCCGAGGGAATACACCGACAAGCACTCCACATCCAAGCAAGTCGAGTATGCGGCCTATATGCTGAGCGTGAAGGAGTTCAACCTCGATTCGTTCATGTACTACTTCTTCTGGGATCCTGTGAAATGGATCGGCAGGAAACTGAACCTGGTGTTATCCGGAGCTGGCGGTTTCGTTATCGCTACCACGCTTTTCCTCGTCGGGCTCGCCTGCCTGTACTACGAGCAGTCTTTACCCGTCGGGGTCCAGCAATTCCTGCCGACACTATTTGCCTTCATCGCACTGATCGTCGTGCTGAAATCTTTCTCGGAAAGAATGAGTCCCCAGTTGAGCTGGTACTTCGTCGTCATGAATCATCTCTGGATCGCGCTTGCCATCTCGTTTTACGATGAAGTGACGACCCGGGAGATCGTCATTTATATAAGTGGCATTCTCCTTTCAGGCCTTTTGGGATACGTGTGCCTGACACAACTGAAGTCGAGCGAGCGGAGAGTGGATCTGAAGGAGCCTCAGGGTCAGGGCCATGTGTTTGAATACCCCGGCCAGGCTTTCATTTTCCTGCTTGCGTGTCTGGGTTTGATGGGTTTTCCCATTACGCCATCGTTCCTGGGAATAGACCTGATCTTCACCCATATTCACACAGATCAGATTGTATTTGCATTCATCCTGGCACTGAGCTTCATCATCGTCGGTCTCTCCCTGGTGAGAATATATTCACGGGTTTATCTTGGACCTCATGTTAAAACTTACCATGCCGTCCCCTTCAAAAACTCGTGAACGTGAAGCCATGATGAAAACGGGAATAAACAGACAGATCTGATGGAAATGAAAGGTGCCGGCTTAAACCCAGGGAATCAGAAGCCATGCGAGAGAAAACCCCGGAATAAAGCCGGCATCCACCGAACAAGTATCTACAAGAGGGTGTTATCAGGAAATAAGGAGGTAACCGAGTAATGAATAATAAGTGAACGTCTCAGAAGGTTTCGGAAAATGCGTCCGCTCTCCCGCAAGGGGGTAACAGAGCGTAGACAAATCGTTTCTGACCAGTTTCAGCGCATGCAACTATGCCTCAGAGGCAGTAAAAGACAAGAAAGACAAAGTGCACGAAGCCTCGCAACTTTGGAAGAAAGAAGATGCGGAGGTATAGAGGGTGTAAAAGGGAAATGCGGGATGTTATTCCGTGCTTTGAGCAACTCCTCTGAAAGGAGGTGGAATAGAAGATGAATTATATCACAAATGTGAAGTCAAATGGCGCAAAACACGGAAACCTGGTTGAGATGAACATGCTCATGTTTTATAGGAGAAAAATACCGCGGATGAGGCTCTTCAAACCCTCTGGATAAGCCTGCTGCCGGGGGAAACCTGGCAGACGAGTGGAAATTAATGGAAATATAGAACTTTTTTATTCAGGATATTTAAATCCAATTAACAGGAGTTATCACTGATGAGTGCAGCTAATGCAACTACTGCTTCTACCACTAAACTGACAGTACCGAAAGACGGCCTGGCGGGGATGTTGGAGAATTTCCGGTACGATTTTATGGCCGGATTCTTTGTCTTCCTGCTGGCTCTGCCGCTCAGTCTGGGTATTGCCAAAGCTGGGGATTTTCCGCCCGCAATGGGCGTGCTTACCGCCATGATCGGCGGACTGCTGGTCGCGTTCTTTGCCGGTTCACAACTAACCATCAAAGGTCCGGCCGCGGGCTTGATTACCATTGTTGCAGGCTGCGTTGCCGAAGTCGGCGGCGGTCCGGAAGGGTGGAAAATGGCCTTGGGCGTCATGGTGGTCGCGGGTGCCCTGCAAGTCATTATCGGCTTCATGAGAGCGGGTTCGCTTAGCGATTTCTTCCCGCTGTCCGCAGTGCATGGAATGCTGGCTGCAATCGGGCTTATCATTATTTCGAAGCAGGCGCATATCCTCCTCGGAATTGACCCGGCGACACTGGCAGGAATGGGACCGGTAAAACTGTATGCACATATTCCCCATTCCATCATGAATCCGAACGGGCCTGTGGCAATAGTAGGAATACTGAGCCTGATCGTCCTGTTCGGATTGCCCATGATAAAAAGCCCTTTAGTAAAGAAAATTCCAGCTCCAATGGTTGTATTGCTGATAGCTATCCCCGCTGCCATGGCTCTGGATTTCAAGGGAACGCAACCCGCCCATATCCTCGTGCATATTGGCGATTTCTGGAAGGAAATTGCTTTTAACGCCGATTTCTCGCAAATCGGAACAGGGGCATTCTGGAAATACGTGATCATGTTCCTGCTGGTGGGAAGCCTGGAGTCCTGCCTTACCGTCAAAGCAGTTGACAGCCTGGATCCCTGGAGGCGGCAATCCAATTTCAACAAGGACTTGATCGCCGTCGGTGCAGGTAATACGCTTGCCGCCGTAGTCGGTGGATCCCCGATGATATCGGAAGTGGCCCGGAGTTCGGCCAACGTCGGTTTTGGTGCACGCACGCGCTGGGCCAATTTCTTCCATGGCCTCTGCCTGTTTGTCTCGATGCTGTTCCTGATCCCCGTGATCGAGATGATTCCGAATGCCGCGCTGGCAGCCATGCTGATTTTCGTCGGCTACCGGTTGGCCTCACCGCATGAGTTTTTCAAGACCTACAAGATTGGCAGCGAGCAGTTGACAATCTTCCTGGTTACGATTGCGGTGACGGTCGCCACTGACCTGTTGATGGGTATCGGGGCAGGTATTCTCGTCAAGTTCGTCTTCCATATCGTAAACGGTGCATCGCTCGGCAACCTTTTCTCGGCACGCTATCAACTGAAGCAGACCGGAAATCAGTACTACATGAACGTTCAGGACGCCGCGATATTTTCCAACCTGATCGGCTTCAAGAAGGTACTGGCCAAATTTGAACCCAAAAGGGAAGTCGTTCTCGACTTCAGTCAGGCAACGCTGGTTGATCATACCTTCATGGAATTCCTGGAGCATTTCGAGGAGCAATATGTCGAAAAAGGGGGAGCAGTGACGGTGACAGGTTTCGATCGCTTTCAACCTTTCTCCGCCCATCCGCTCGCGGGAAGAAAGGCGAAGAAGGAAAAAGAAGTCACCGCTACCGCGCCTTCGCTTGGCGGTAGCACCACGAGGGAGTAATGGCTGACTAGCCTAAGCCTGGTAATAAAAGTAATAAAAGCACGATGGACCGAAGATACGGTCCATCGTGCTTTTGGCTTATGGAAAAGATCGTATTGCAGCTTTTATGATACGCAATGCCTGTTCCATACTGTCCGTATTGAATGGCGGTAAGTGGAGTAAAAACTGCTACTGAATTTTCGTCCGGAAGGGAGAAGATGAATGACGTTCCGTGTGCAGCGAGGTGATCAGCTTATGGTAGAGGTCAATGCGGCGCACGCTCACCTTGTTCTCCTGCATCGCATCCGCCAATGCGCACCCTGGTTCGCTTGAATGATGGCAGTTATTGAATTTGCATTTGCCGATGTAGGGACGAAATTCCCTGAATCCCCAGGCGATATCTTCAATGCTCAGATGCTGCAAGCCGAACTGCTGAATTCCGGGTGAATCTATGATCAGGGCATTCCTGTCAAGGTGATAAAGCCGCGCATGAGTTGTCGTGTGGCGACCCGTGTCGAGTGTGGTGGAAATGTCGGCAGTGGCACGCTCAGCGGCAGGAACCAGCGCATTGATAATGGTGGATTTTCCCATACCGGACTGACCCACCAGTACACTGAGATGGTTTTCCAGATGGGACAGCAGGGGTTTTACATCGCTTCTGGCGCTGATGGGTAGCAAAGCATAGCCAAGCTCGCGGTAGAGTGAGAGCCTGTCCAGGGCAGCACTGCTAGGCTCTTCCAGGTCTGTCTTGTTGAGTACGATCAGAGCATTGAGCCGCTGGTTTTCAGCGGCCACTAGGCAGCGATTTATCAGTTCCTCGCTGAAGCTTGGGACTGCCGCCACTACAATGATTACCTGGGTCGCGTTGGCTGCGATGAGTTTCTCGCGGGAGATATCACTACGGTATAAAAGCGCGCTGCGCGGCAATATCCTTTCGATAACCCCCTGCTCAGGCGCCGTTTGATGGATTTCAACCCGATCGCCGCAGGCTGCTCCACTCTTTTTTCCGCGTAACACGCATATGAGCGTCGAATCCTCCGCGGTTTTAACAAGAAAATGCCTGCCGAAGGCCGCTACGATTTCTCCATGAAGGGGAGGTGAGGTAACTGATGGGCGGCCTGGCGATCTCAAATTTGAAAAAGCGTGTCAATTTTCGCGGCGCAAATAAAGTCATTCTCCGACAAACCGCCGATAGCATGGGTTGTGTATTCCACCAGGCATTTATTGTAACCCGCAGTAATGTCTGGATGATGGTCCTCCCGATGTGATATCCATGCTATAGCGTTAACGAATGCCATTGTTTGATAGTAGTTCTTGAAACTGAATTCCTTGCGAATCGTTTTTCCATGATAGCTCCAGCCATCGAGTTGCCGCATCAACTGGGTTATTTCCTCCTGTGACAAAGGAGGCATCGCTCCTTCACAAGGCTTGCATTGTTTTGTAGCGAGATCATTGACAGTGGTGTTCATTCGCGCTCCTGCTGATCGATATGGAACAGAGTTAATTATGCGCCAGACTTCTCAATCGCGCTATCCTCAGCGCGGCAGGCGGGTGAGAATCATAAAATGCCGAGTGCAGAGGATCCGGCGTAAGTGTCGATGCATTGTCCTGATAAAGTTTCAGGAGCGCGCGCACGAGATCGGCTGCGGAAGCATTGTGCGCGGCGTACTCATCCGCTTCAAACTCGTGTTTGCGCGAGTACAGGCTTGCCAGCGGCTGAAACAGGAAAGTGAACACAGGCATTATCAGGAAAAACAGTAGCAGCGCCATCGCTGTGGAGGGCACTGCCGCAACCTGGACGCCCAATCCCTGATAAAACCAGTCCTGTTGCATGAGGTAGCCAAGCCCCCAGAGAAACAGCAGACTCATCGCGAAGGTCCAGGCAATGCGCTTTATGACATGATGACGCCTGAAATGCCCTAACTCGTGCGCCAGCACCGCTTCAATTTCCTGCGCATCCAGCCGCGACAGCAGGGTATCGAAGAAGACAATCCTTTTTGTTTTGCCGAATCCGGTGAAATAGGCGTTGCCATGATTGCTGCGGCGCGATCCATCCATCACGAAAAGACCGCTGGACTTGAAGCCGCATTTCCGCATCAACTCCTCAATCCGCGTCTTCAGGGAAACATCGTCCAGCGGAGTGAATTTGTTGAAGAGAGGGGCGATCCAGGTAGGGAAGATCGCCAGCACCAGCAAGTTGAAGATCATCCATGCCAGCCAGACATAAAACCACCAGTATTCACCCATTTTTTCCATCAACCACAGGACGGCAAGCAGCAGCGGCATGCCCAGCACGACCCCCAGGGCAAACCGCTTTGCCAGATCGAAGAAGAACATGCGCGGATTCATTTTGTTGAAGCCGAACTGCTCTTCTATCACGAAGGTGCGATAGTAACTCAGGGGTGCGCCGGCTACGCTCGTCAGCAACATGACACTTGCGATAAGGGCCACCCCGTGCATCAACGGATCGCTCGTCCAGTTCGATACAGCGGTATGGAGAGCGTTCAGCCCTCCTCCGAGGGTGAGTATCAGCAGCAGCACGGCATCGAGCAGGATGCTGGCATATCCGAGACGGGTTTTCGCGCAGGTGTAGTCGGCTGCTTTCTGGTGCGCCTTCAACGATACCTGTGACGAAAAATCCTGCGGAACCTGATCGCGATGTGAAATGACATGGTCGATGTGCCGTTTCGCCAGCCACATTCGCATAAGAAAAGTGACGGCCAGGACAGTAAGAAAAATGATAGTGAAAATAGGCATGGGTGGAGGTTGTACTGGCCCAAATCAGGATTTACGGTTCATGGATGACTGATCAATAGCGATATGACACAATTACATGTCGAAAATTCAGGGCGATTCAATTATGACACAAGACCATGGCCGCCTCATCTGGATCGATATGGAAATGAGCGGGCTCAACCCGGACAGTGACCGTATACTCGAAATCGCTCTGGTCGTAACGGATTCATGGCTGGATGTTCTTGCGGAAGCCCCTGTGCTGGTCTTGTCGCAATCTGAGTCGGTGCTCGATGGCATGGATAGCTGGAACAAATCCACTCATGCGAAATCGGGCCTGGTGGACAAGGTGCGGGCATCCGGGCTGACGGAAGCCGAAGTAGAAGCCCGTATGATCGCTTTTCTTCAAGAACATGTTTCTGCCGGGGTTTCGCCGATGTGCGGCAATTCGATCTGCCAGGACCGGCGCTTTCTGGCACGCTGGATGCCTCGGCTGGAAGCCTGCTTCCATTACCGGAACCTCGACGTAAGCACCTTGAAGGAGTTGGCAAAGCGCTGGAAACCAGAGATTCTGCCCGGCGTGACGAAACAGTGCAAGCATGAAGCGCTGTCGGATATATACGACTCCATTGCGGAGCTGAAATATTACCGTGAACATTTCATGCAGGCGGTAGAGCCGTGAGCCGGATCGGCATAAAACCCCGGGATCAGACCGGCTATTTCCGTACCCCGTTTTTCAACCTCTCAGGGAAGATTGAGCATGTCGAAAGGTACTTTGTTTACCCTCGCTGTCACCCCGAAAATACCCCCCCGGCTGGCACGTCTCGAAGATCTTGCCAATGATCTGTGGTACAGCTGGGATCGAGCCACACGCTCGCTGTTCTCACGTCTCGATCCGACCCTGTGGGGAGCCGTCGGGCATAACCCGAAAGCTTTCCTCAAGCGTGTGGATGAAACGCTGCTGCTCAAGGCAGCCGAAGATCAGGTTTTCCTGGCCAATTACAACAGCATAGTATCCGCTTATGATTACTATCATTCGGAGGCGTTGTGGAATGGCATTGATACGAACCTGAACCCGAGCGACAAGATCGTCTATTTCTGTTTCGAATTCGGTTTTCATGAGAGTTTCCCGATTTATTCGGGAGGACTTGGCATTCTGGCGGGTGATCACTGCAAGGCAGCCAGCGACTTGGGCCTGCCATTGATCGGTGTCGGCTTGCTCTATCGTCAGGGATATTTTTTCCAGACGATCGATAACCGGGGGAACCAGCAGGTCATTTATACTGACTCGGATTTTTCGGATTTGCCTGTTGCGCCGGTTCTGCGGCAGGATGGATCTGAAGTGCGAATAGAAGTGGAGCTGTTGCAACGCCGGGTGGCGGTAAAGGTCTGGCGGGCAAAAATAGGCCATGTAAGCCTGTATCTGCTGGACACGGACCTGCCTGAAAACTCAGCGGGCGATCGCGACATCACGCATCAGCTGTATGGGGGGGACAGGGTGATGCGCATCGAGCAGGAAATCCTGCTTGGTGTGGGCGGAATCCGCGCACTGCGGGAAATGGGCATCGAGCCGACGATATGGCACATCAACGAAGGCCACGCCGCTTTCATGATGCTGGAGCGCATTCGCGGCCTTGTGCAGCAAGGCCTGGAGTTTCCCGCAGCACTCGAAGCCGTAGCTGCAAGCACCGTATTTACGACCCATACGGCAGTGCCCGCCGGGCACGATCATTTCAGCGATGACTTGATCAACGCCTATTTTGAGCCGTTCTATCGTGACCTCAATATTACCCGTGAGGACTTTATCGCGCTTGGCCGTGTCCCGGGCAGCGACGATTTCAACATGACCGATCTCGCCATCCGCGCCTCGCGCTATCAGAATGGCGTAAGCAAGATCCACGGGAATGTTTCGGCGCGCATCTGCAGGGAAGTTTGGCCGCAGATCGAGCCGGAAGAGAATCCGATATCATATATCACGAATGGAGTGCATGTTCCCACGTTTCTCGCACAGGAATGGGCCGACCTGTTCGACCGCTACCTGGGATACGAGTGGCGCAATAACATGTGCGATACGGAATACTGGTCGCGCATCGACACCATTCCTGATCATCTGTTCTGGAGTGTCCGCCAGACTCTGAAATCACAGATGTTCTATGGCATACGCGCGCGCCTCACCACGCAGAATACCCGCAATCATGGTTCTGAAGCGCATCTTGACCGGCTTCTGCGCTTCACCGATCCTATCAATCCGAACATTCTGACACTTGGCTTTGGTCGGCGCTTTGCCACCTATAAGCGCGCGACCCTGCTATTCGAGGATCTCGATTGGCTGCGCAGAATCATGCTCCACCAGGAACGGCCGGTGATGATCGTCTTTGCCGGAAAAGCGCATCCTGCCGACGTACCTGGACAGGATTTGATCCGGAGAGTGAGTGAAGTTGCGCGAATGCCCGAATTCGAAGGCCAGATTCTCCTGGTCGAAGACTACGATCTCCGCCTTGCCCGCCGTCTGGTGGCCGGCGTGGACGTATGGATCAACAGTCCCGTGTATCCGTTGGAGGCGAGCGGAACCTCGGGCATGAAGGCAGGCATCAACGGAACAATCAACCTGAGCGTCCTCGATGGGTGGTGGGGGGAAGGCTATGATGGAAAGAATGGCTGGGCTATCAAGCCGGGCCCCGAGAATATGGATACAGTGCGCCGCGACAAGGAGGAAAGCAAGGATTTTTATGAAACGCTGCAGGACCATGTAGCTCCCCTTTACTATAACCGCGATAAGCTGGGCTATTCTTCGGGCTGGGTAAAGATGGCCAAGAACTCGATGAAGTCGCTGCTGCCGCGTTACAACGCCACCCGCATGGTGACCGAATACACTACGAAGTTTTACCTGCCGGCAAAGAAGCAGGGCGCGGTTTATGCGGCGGATGACTTCAGCAATGCAAAAAAGATAGCGGCGTGGAAGGCGTTCGTAAGAAAAGCGTGGCCAGGTGTTGGGATCCGGCGTCTGATTACCCCCTCTGGCCAGATCAGTTTCGGCGAGGCAGTGGATTTTCGTGTCGCAGTGAAGCTGAACGGGTTGCATCCGGAGGATGTGGTAGTCGAATTGCTGATCTGTCGTCGATTGAAAAAGACTACGCTATGCTCGTTCAAGCATGTCCGCTTCGAGTTCAGCGGTATAGGGGAGGACTCAGCCGAGCACCTGTTCGAACTGGATCATACGCCCGATTTGTGCGGCAAGCTGGACTACTATATCCGGGTTTATCCGTATCATGCTTTGCTGACCCATCCATTCGAAATGGGCATGATGGTGTGGCTATAGGTTTCCTCCATCTGCCTTTGTCTTCTCTACCTGCCTCTGTTCGTCGTGCGGACATGGCGCTTGCATTGGCGCCTATCGTTTCTGGCTGAGCAGCGACAGGTAGATTTTCCGGTAGTCGACTGCGCTGGCACGCCAGCTGAAATCCCTTGCCATACCGTTTCGCATCAAACGGCGCCACGCCGGTTTGTCTCGATACGCCGCAACAGTCCTCTCCAGTGTGCCCAGAAAGGCCTCGGGCGTCAGTTCATGAAATACGAAACCCGTGGCGGTTCCGTCAGCCAGGCTCTCCGGCGTGCAGTCAACGACGGTATCGAGCAGGCCGCCTGTTCCATGGACGAGGGGGGGGGTGCCGTAGCACTGGCTGTACATCTGGTTCAGGCCGCAGGGTTCGAACCTCGATGGCATCAGGAAGCTGTCAGCCCCCGCCTCTATCAGATGCGCCAGTTTTTCGTCAAAACCGACGCGTACCGCCATCTTTCCCGGATGATTTCTTGCCATCCGCATCAATTCCTGCTCCAGCGTCGCTTCGCCGCTTCCCAAAATAACGAGTTGCCCCGGTATGTCAATCAGTTGTGTGACGACCCGCAAAAGCAGATCATAGCCTTTCTGATAAGTGAGGCGGCTCACCGCGCCAAACAACGGAATATCAGCATCGACGGTAAGTCCCAGTTGCTGTTGCAGCACGGTCTTGTTGAGGACTTTACCGGTCAGATCATCCATCGAATAGTTTTGCTCGAGATGGGGATCATTGACGGGATCCCACTCATCGGAGATGCCGTTCACGATGCCCGTGATGCGTTCGTGCCGCCGCGAGAGCAATCCTTCCATGCCGAAACCGAGAGGTGGCACCTGAATCTCCCTCGCATAGGTAGGGCTTACAGTGACGATATGGTCGCAATAGTAGAGCCCGGCCTTGAGGAAGGACATCCCCCCATAATATTCCACCCCTTCGGCATGGAAGCTGGTCTGAGGCAATCCCAGCTGAGATACGGTCTCGGGGGAAAATACTCCCTGAAAAGCGAGGTTATGAATCACCATCAGAGATGCTGCTTTCGTTCCCTTATGGAAATGGAGATAGGCAGGTACCAGGCCGCTTTGCCAGTCATTGCAATGAACAATGTCCGGATGCCAGTCCAGAGGGCTGGCATCGCTTGCCAGAATGGCGCCGATTTTTGAGAGAAGGCCAAAGCGTAGCGCATTATCGGGCCAGTTGTGTCCCTGGGCATCGGTATAGGGGCCTCCGTCACGCCAGTAGAGTTCCGGGCAATCAATAATGAACAAGGGAACATTACCAGAGGCGCCAAATGGCAGTTTTGCCGATAGCAGTGTCGCTGCCGGAAATGATGCCTGAGCGGCAAATTCCGCTATCTTCTGCTTGTTTTTCAATCCGTTGAGCACCTGGGGATAGCCCGGGACAAGTATGCGCATGTCTGCTCCAAGCGCGCTCAAGGCTGTGGGCAAGGCAGCGCTCACCTCACCCAGTCCTCCGGTTTTGTTAAGAGGGTGAATCTCGGGCGTGATGAACAGAACATCGAGGTGCGGGTGTGACCGTGCAGGCGTCATGAGTTTTTCCGTTTATTGTTCATTGTCATGCGGGGGTCGGGATTAACCTGGGCGCGGCATGGGCATCATGCTACGTAGCGCGCGCATACCGAGGCTTGTTATTGATTATCGCCGCAGCATTATTGCGGTTACGGATTTATTCGGGAGATCGACCTGCCTCCCTTATCCGTCGGTGCTGGCTGCGGGGAGATCAGTATGAACGAAAATAAGCCCGGCAAGCGGGGGCAGGGTGATGACGATTGAATCCGTCCGTCCCATGGATGGCTGACCGGTTGTCTGGATACTTCCCGTGTTACCGAGATCGCTGCCTCCATAGTAACGAGAGTCGCTGTTGAAGATTTCCCGATAGCTCCCCGCCGCAGGTACACCGATGCGGTAACGGCTGCGCGGCACCGGTGTAAAATTGAGTACCACCAGAGCAAACGATCCGTTCCGTGCAAAACGCAGATAACTGATCACGGAGTTGTCTGCATCGTGACAATCCACCCACGAAAAGCCTTCCGGCTCAAAATCACGTTGATGCAATGCAGCAACGTTACTGTACAGTTGGTTGAGGTCGCGCACTGCCATCTTTACTCCATGATGCCAGCTCTCGCTCAACTGGTACCAGTCGAGTTCGCGCGATGAGTTCCACTCCCGTCCCTGGGCAAATTCATTCCCCATGAAATTGAGTTTTTTCCCGGGATATGTCATCTGATAGGTAAACAGCAGGCGCAGGTTGGCGAATTGTTGCCATGCATCTCCCGGCATCTTGCCCAGGAGCGAGCCTTTGCCGTGAACGATTTCATCATGGGAGAACGGCAGCACGAAGTTTTCGCTGTATGCGTACAACTGGCCGAATGTCAACTGGTCGTGATGGAAACGCCGGTAGACCGGATCATGGCGCATATACACCAGAGTGTCGTTCATCCAGCCCATGTTCCACTTCATGGAAAAACCCAGTCCGCCGAGATAAGTGGGACGGGACACACCCGGCCAGGCGGTGGATTCCTCGGCAAGTGTCAGCGCACCCGGGAAATCCTGGTGCACCATGATATTCAGTTCACGCAGAAAATCGATGGCTTCCAGATTCTCCCTGCCACCATATCTGTTCGGCAGCCATTCGCCCGGAGGCCGTGAATAGTCGAGATAGAGCATGGAAGCGACAGCATCGACGCGCAGCCCGTCAAGATGAAACTCCGATAGCCAGTAATGGGCGCTGGAAAGGAGAAATGATTTCACCTCATTGCGCCCGTAGTTGAAAATGTGCGTCCCCCAGTCCTGATGCAGGCCCATGCGCGGATCCTCATGTTCATACAGCGCGCTGCCATCGAATCGGGCAAGGGCGAAAGCATCCTGCGGAAAGTGCGCGGGGACCCAGTCCAGGATTACGCCGATTTCCTCCTGATGGCAGGCGTTGATGAAAAATTTCAGATCGTCAGGCGTGCCATACCGACTGGTGGCGGCAAAATAACCCGTCGTCTGATAACCCCAGGATTCATCCAGGGGATGTTCCGAAATGGGGAGCAACTCGATATGCGTGTACCCCATTTCCCGCACATGCGGGATCAGATGGCCGGCAAGCTCCCGGTATGAATAGAAACTTCCATTAGGGTGCCGTTTCCACGAGCCGGCATGAACTTCATAAATATTGAGCGGAGTGCTGAGCCAGTCCCATACTGCGCGCTGCGCCATCCATCGCGCGTCATTCCACGTCATCCTGCTGTCGAGCGGGGTACGGGCAGCAGTGCCAGGGCGCACTTCATAATGGCGGGCATAAGGATCCGTTTTAAGAAGGATCGCGCCGGTATCACGATTCCGGATTTCATATTTATAAAATGAATCCGCCGGTACACCGGGAATGAACAATTCCCATACCCCACTCTGACCATGGGAGGTCATGGGGTGGATACGCCCATCCCAGTGGTTAAAGCTTCCCGCCACACTGACGCGTTCCGCATTCGGCGCCCAGACGGAAAAACGAACTCCGGCAACCCCTTCCATTTTCACAAGATGAGAGCCGAGCGTCCTGTAAGCCTGATGCAAGCGGCCTTCGTTGAACAGATACAGGTCATGTTCCGAAATTTGCGGAGGGAACGCATAGGCGTCATAAGTCTCATACACACGTGCTGGCGCTTCGAAGGAAGCCTCTTCGATGCGTAACCGATAAGGCCGGGGTGGCGATATCAGTCCCCACCATTCAAAAACTCCGGCAGGATGGGCTCTTGTCATGCTTTCGAAACCGCCGCCTGTATCAATCCAGAGGCTTGCGGCATAAGGATGGAATGCGCGCACCACCCAATGCTCATGTTCCGCATGGGCGCCAAGGAAGCTGAAAGGATCGTGCAGGCGCCCGGCCAGGAGGGCATGCAGTCGGGGGTCTCGCTTGATGGAGGAACGCGGTATTGTAAGATGCGGTTTCATGCATCGATTATAACGTGTGATAGGCTGGGATAGCGATCGCGGCGTTGCACACGAGCAGGGTCGATTTACGCGGTCGGCGCGGGATTTCTGCCAGGAAACTGCGGGAGCAGGGCGTGGATGCGGGAGCAACGCCGGGGTTCACGCAGGGTGTCCTCAGGAAGGCCGAACGGCATTGTCTGTCATATGGCAGGCAGAGAGAGATATTCAAGCTTGCGCTTGGTCATGATGCACTGGAACAATCATTGCATTGCTGGCGCCATGCTTCGTTGCCCCGACCTCCCACATGCGCACAGTGTGTTCCGTGGCGTGCGGGAGTTTCCCGAACCGGGGCTGCGTCAGCCCGCGCAATTGCCGCGCTCCGCGAATTTCAGGCGAGGTCATCTCTTTTTAACGATCAGTACATAGGTAGGAGAGAACATTGTCGTCCTGCTCCAGCATTTCTTCCAGGTGTGCCGCGTTCTCTTCTTTTACGTCTATAAACGCCAGATCATGCTTGCCGTTGTAGTGCTGCACCGCATCTCGCCACGAGCCGTCGCATGCAAGGGCGAGCGCGTTGACTGCAAACGACCCCTCGTTGGCGAAGATGATTTTGTAGCTTCTGGTTGCTGTCACTTTATTTCTCCTCTTGATTTGGCTTGGTTAATCGGTTGCTGCATGATTCACACTGCGCAGACCTGTTCCCAAGGGGAAAAAGGAAAGAGGGATATTTCGCTATTTTAGCCCGTTCTGCAATGACTTTGGCAACTGCAGGCTTTGGCCAAGCGGACGGACCCTAAGAGAGCAAGCGGGGAAGAAGCAGTCCGGTGCAAACAAGACGTCGGCGCTTCCTTCAATTTAGCTGCAGAAAACTGCTGCAACTGCAATAATATAGTGATCAAAGAGTCGTCCATGCGACAATTCAAGGGAGGTCTGAATGAAATTGCCGGTTGACTTGCGCTCTTACAGCCAGATCACGCGAAATTCGATAGCAATGATACTGGCTGGCGGCCGGGGCACCCGCCTGCGGCAGCTGACCGACTGGCGGGCGAAACCCGCGGTTCCTTTTGGCGGAAAGTTCCGCATCATCGATTTTCCTCTTTCGAATTGCGTGAATTCCGGTATTCGCCGTATCGGAGTTGCAACGCAATACAAGGCTCAAAGCCTGATCAGCCATATCCAGCAAGGATGGGGATTTCTCGACGGACGGTTTCAGGAATTCATCGAGCTGCTGCCAGCACAGCAGAGAACCGAAGAAAGCTGGTACCAGGGAACAGCGGATGCCGTATACCAGAATATCGACATTCTGCGGAGTCATAATCCGGACTACGTACTGATCCTGGGGGGCGATCACGTCTACAAGATGGATTATGCCAAGTTGCTGGCCGATCACATTGCGAAATCCGCCGAGATGACCATTGCCTGTATTGATCTTCCTCTGGAGGAGGCGAGCGCTTTCGGAGTCATGAGTGTAATCAAGGACGGAAGGGTGACAGGTTTCAACGAAAAACCTTCAGTTCCCACAGCGGTTCCGGGCCGTCCGGGCTATGCGCTTGTCAGCATGGGAATATACGTTTTCAACGCTGAATTTCTTTTCGATCAGCTGATACGTGATCACGACGATCCGAACTCGTCGCATGATTTCGGCAAGGATCTGATCCCGCATCTCGTTCCGCGGAGCCGTGTGTTCACCCACCGTTTCTCGGACAGTTGCGTGAACATGGTTTCTGGCGTACCGTATTGGCGCGACGTGGGCACGGTCGATGCGTATTGGGAGGCCAATCTCGACTTGGTTCAGGTGACGCCCGATCTGAACCTGTATGATCAGGACTGGCCGATCTGGACGCACCAGGAGCAACTGCCTCCAGCCAAATTTGTCTTTGATAATGATGATCGGCGGGGACAGGCGCTGGATTCCATGGTTTCCGGGGGCTGCATCATCAGCGGAGCGACGGTGCGCCGCTCGCTGCTGTTTTCCAATGTGCAGGTGCGAAGCTACAGCAGTCTTGAAGACTCGGTGATACTGCCGAACGTGGATGTAGGTCGAAATGCCCGGTTGAGGCGGGTAGTGGTCGACAAGAACTGCATCATTCCTCCCGGTCTGGAGGTGGGATTTGATCCGGTGGAAGACAGAAAGCATTTTTATGTGACGGAAACGGGTGTTACGCTTGTCACCCCGGAAATGCTGGGGCAAAAGATACATTACGTAAGATAATAGAAACATCTGGATAAAGTTGATTAAACGGGTGTACGAGATATGCAACCAGTACAATTAGTCTTGCTGTGGCACATGCATCAGCCGGATTATCGCAATTACGAGACCGGCGAATTCATGCTCCCCTGGGTATACCTGCACGCGATCAAGGATTACAGCGATATGGTCGCTCACCTTGAGGCCCACCCCCGTGTGAAGGCGGTGGTCAATTTCGTGCCAGTGCTGCTGGATCAGCTTGAGGACTATGCCACCCAGTTTGCTTCCGGAGATATCCGGGATCCGCTGTTGCGATTGCTGGCCACTCCCAGTCTGGATGACGTTTCCCAGGAAGACCGGCTGCGTGCCTTCGACAGTTGTTTTCGCAGCAATCATCTGACCATGATGCAGCCGTATCCGGCGTACAAACGCCTGCATGACATCCATGAAATGCTGAGGGAATACGGGGACGGGGAACTGGCCTATCTTTCGGGACAGTATCTTGCGGACCTGCTGGTCTGGTATCACCTCGCCTGGACGGGTGAAAGCGTGCGACGAAGCAGTGAGGTGGTGATCCAGTTGATGACCCAGGCGAAGGGTTTCAGTTATGCAGACCGGATGCAGTTGCTGGATGTGATCGGAGAGGTTGTGCGGAGCTTGATTCCTCGTTATCGCAAGCTGGTGGAATCAGGGCAGATCGAACTTTCCACTACACCGCATTACCATCCGCTCGCACCCTTGCTGATTGATTTTTCATCCGCTCGCGAGAGCATGCCGGGTTCGGCCCTGCCGTCCGAGCCGGTTTATCCCGGAGGGCGAAGCCGTGTCGCATCCCAACTGGTTTCCGCCATTGAAAGCCATGTCGCGCGCTTTGGGGCAAGACCCGAAGGGGTATGGCCTGCGGAAGGGGCCGTATCAGCACCGCTCCTCGAGATACTGGGTGAAAAAGGTTGCAAGTGGTCTGCCAGTGGCGAAGGCGTGCTGGCAAACAGTCTGCATCATTCCTATCCAGGGGAGCCTCTGCCGGAGAGGAATCGCTTTCTTTACCGCCCCTATCGGGTTGACGGAAAAGCGGGCGATGTCATCTGCTTCTTCCGGGACGAGAAACTGTCGGACATGATCGGTTTCGAGTATGCAAAGTGGTTTGGGCGGGATGCTGCCGAACATCTGGTGCGATCTCTGGAGGAGATCGGGCATGGCGCATTGCCGGGAGAGGAACCGGTCGTGAGCGTGATTCTCGACGGTGAGAATGCCTGGGAATACTATCCCTACAATGGATACTACTTCCTCAATGATCTGTATGAAATTCTGGAAAACCACTCTTCCATTCATTCAACGACCTATCGCGACTATATCGCATCCGGAAAAGAGACAGAGGCAGCGCGTTTGCCGGTTCTGACCGCGGGCAGCTGGGTGTATGGAACCTTCTCCACATGGATCGGGGATCGGGACAAGAACCGTGCGTGGGACCTGCTGAGCGCCGCCAAACACAGCTATGATCTTGTCATGCAAAGCGGGCGCCTGACTCCGGACGAAAGAGAGAAAGCGGAGCGGCAACTCGCGTCCTGCGAAAGTTCCGACTGGTTCTGGTGGCTGGGGGACTATAATCCGCCTTATGCGGTATCGAGCTTCGACCAGTTATTCCGCGACAATCTTGCCAATCTTTATGTCCTGCTGAAACTGCCTGTGCCCGCCTCTGTCACTGAACCCATCAGCCATGGGGGAGGAGTGCATGAGACGAGCGGTGCGATGCGGCGTGCCTCCTAAGGCGCCACTGAACAAATCCTCCGCAGAGCGCGTTGCCTTGTTTCTATTCCTGCTGTAAAGCAAAGCGGGGAAGGTTTTTTTGTCCGCGGCCCGACCCCAGTCCATTCCCCGCTTTCGAGATGCATGCTCTACAGACTCTCCCGGGTCCAGCACAATCCAGTGGCAGGTGGCGCCATAGGGGCCTTAAACCCATGATTGCAGTAGGGTTCCGAGCCATGGAGCTATAGTGATGTTCATAAAATTTCTGGTAAAATTGCAGATTCTCCAAGAGCTCAGCAAGGATCTGTCATGACTTATGTAGTAACTGAAAGTTGTATCAAATGCAAATACACGGATTGCGTGGATGTGTGTCCAGTGGATTGCTTTCGGGAGGGGCCCAATTTTCTGGTGATTGATCCTGACGAGTGCATCGACTGCACTTTGTGTGTGGCTGAATGCCCGGTAGAGGCTATTTACTCTGAAGACGATGTGCCGGGAACTCAGCAGCATTTCATCGCGCTCAATGCTGAGTTATCCAAATCCTGGAAGCCTATCATCGAGAAAAAGGATGCCCTGCCTGATGCCGACGATTGGGCAAAAGTGACGGAAAAACTGGAAAAGCTGGAACGCTGATTCGATAGCGGTAGCCTGCCGCGGCATGTCTGCCATACCTCATTCTCTACAGATTCCTTTCCCCGAAGTTGTTGTAAGCCGTATCGCCGGATTGAAAGCCGGCGATACGGTTGTGACTCCCAGCCGGCGGCTCGCCATCACCCTCAGGCGCGAGTTCGATCGAATCCAGGCAGCGCAAGGAATTTCTGTCTGGGCTTCAGCCGATATTCTGCCAGTTTCCGCATTTATCGAGCGCATCTATGAAGATGCGCTTTATTCCGCACACGCGTCCCATCTACCCCAACTGCTTACAGCCGCACAGGAGCAGTTCTTGTGGGAGGAGGCTGTCGCCCAATCAGTGGCTGCGCCTGTCTTGCTCTCCGTGGCGGAAACCGCACGGTTGGCCCGAGAGGCGTGGGTGCTTGCCCATGGGTGGCAGTTGCTCCCCCGGCTCGGGAAATTCGTGCTGAACGAGGATTGCAGGGCATTCAGCGCCTGGTCGCGCCGCTATGAAAATGTCACCCGCAAGGCTCGCCAGATCGATCGTGCACGTCTTTGCACGCTTGTAACCGGCTTGTGCGGGTCCTCTGGCATCGCGATGCCGCAACGTCTGATTTGTTATGGTTTCGACAGCGTTACGCCGCAGTGGTCTGCGCTGCTGACAAAGCTTAAGGAAGCGGGTTGTGAGGTCGATGAGGTGAGAGGAGCCACTCCGCCCGCACAACGGTTCGAAATGCCGCACTCCCCAAGCCGGACTGTGCGTCGGGTGGAATGCGATGTCATCAATGATGAAATTTATCATGCTGCGGTGTGGGCGCGGACCCGAATCGAGAGAGATGGCGCCGCTCGTGTCGGCATAGTGGTTCCGCAGCTTTCGGAGTATCGGGGCAGCCTCGGACGGATCTTCAGCTCCGTGATGGAACCGGATGTTCGTCAAGCTCTTCCCGGCGGGCCACGGCACATGCCATTCAACATATCCCTGGGCATTGCGCTGAGTTCGTATCCGCTGGTACATGCTGCGTTCCTTGTGCTTGAGCTCATCCAGGGAGAAATCGAGTTCGAGCGTGCAAGCCTCTTGTTACGATCCCCCTTCCTGGCCGGGGCGGAAGCTGAAATGCTTCCTCGCGCACAGCTTGATGCAAAACTGCGCAAACATGCCGAGCCTGTAATCACATTCGACCGCCTGCTTGGACTGGTAAAGCGTGAAAACAACGCAAACTGTCCAATCCTGGTGATGCTGTTGTCGGTCTGCGAAAAGTTCTGCAAAAAAATGTCAATGGGCATGCAACGTCCTTCCGCGCTGGCGAGAGCAATTTCCGATATCCTGCGGCTCGTCGGGTTTCCAGGTGAAAGAACTCCTGACTCTTCGGAGTATCAGACGCTCAAAAAATGGCAGGATGTTCTCTCGGATTTTGCCCTTCTTGATAACGTTACTGCCGGCATGAGCTATCGCCAGGCTGTCTCACGCCTGCGCGGGATGGCTGCCGATACCTTGTTTCAACCGGAGACACCCGACGTTCCCATCCAGATACTCGGCGTCTTTGAAGCCGCCGGAATGATGTTCGATCATCTCTGGGTGATGGGATTGTCGGATGAGGCCTGGCCGCTGCAACCCCGCCCGAATCCATTCCTGCCGATCGAGCTGCAGCGCGTTGAAGGGCTGCCCTTGGGCTCGCCGGCAGCCACTCTCGAACTGGCGTCCCGCTTTACGGATGGATGGCTGGCGGCATCGCAGGAAGTTATTCTGAGCCACGCCCGGCATAGCGGAAGCAGCGATACGCGTGAGCTTGCGCCAAGTCCGTTGATCGCGCATATTGCTGCCAGCGACATCGGGTTTCCGGGTCTGCTTCCGGAATATGTGAAGCATCGCGATCTGATCCATCAGGGACGCCGACTTGAGCGAATAAAGGACGATCCGGCGCCCGGGATAGTCCATGGCAAAGGAGGAGATGGCAGGGCCCGCGGCGGCGTGGCAGTGATAAAAGACCAGGCGGCCTGTCCATTCCGCGCCTTGGCGCTACATCGGCTGCGTGCGGAAAGCTTGAAGACGCCTCATTCTGGACTGGATGCGGCGGAGCGCGGCACGCTGGTTCACGAGATGCTTGCCCAGGTATGGGAGCGGATCAGGGACAAAAGCAAACTGGATGCCCTGGCTGAGGATGAGTTGAAAACGCTGCTGACCAGTGCCGCGGAAGAGGTCATTGCCCGCATGAGCGTCAGGCATCGGAACACCTTGTCAGAACGTCTTACCCGGATAGAGCAGCGGCGGCTGATAGGATTGGCCCGGGAATGGTTGGAGGAAGAGAGGAAGCGAAGCGATTTCACTGTGGTTTCCACCGAGGGCAGAAGGAGCATCGAAATTGCCGGACTCGCATTGAATACTCGGCTGGACCGCGTGGATGAGCTCGCCGACGGCCGCCGGATTGTCATCGACTACAAAACACGGGCGCCTTCGGTGAACGCGATGCTGGGCGAGCGTTTGGACGAGCCTCAACTGCCGCTCTATCTTGTGGCTGCTGAGGCGGACGCGGCCGCCATTGCCTTCGCACAGGTCAGAACCGGAGAAATGGGGTATACCGCGCTTGCCCGCGACAATGATCTTTTGCCCGGCGTAAAGGGATTTGCGGAATCACGCCACATTGATCGATATGACTCGTGGGAAGCACTCGCCGCAGCGTGGTTCGATGCTCTTGCAAGCGTCGCTGCCGATTTTTCACGTGGTCATTCGCAAGTCGATCCCAAGAAATATCCACAGACCTGCCGCACGTGCGATGTGCGTCCCTTGTGCCGTATTTACGAACGCGCAGCCATGGATTTCACCAGGCAAGAGGAAGAATGAGTAATGCGCTCCCGCTGCGGCAGAATGCATCGAGCATTCCGCCGGATGAGGCCGAACGGTACCAGGCTCTTGATCCTGCATGCTCATTCATTGTGCAGGCCCCGGCCGGGTCTGGTAAAACCGGGCTTCTGATTCAACGCTATCTCAAGCTGCTGGCTTGTGTCGCAGAACCCGAAGAGGTGGTGGCGATCACGTTCACGCGCAAAGCGGCAGCCGAGATGCGCCAGCGGCTGACGGCTGCGCTGACATCCGCCCAGGAGGCGGCTCATTCATCCGGACCCCAGGAAGCCGGGCAGGAAAGTGAACATGAAAAAGTGACCCGGACACTGGCGCACGCGGTGCTGCGGCGGGATGCGGAGGCGCGCTGGCACCTTGCTGATCATCCTGCGCGGCTGCGCATTCAGACATTCGACTCGCTGTGCGCATCCCTTACCCGGCAGATGCCAGTACTCTCCGGGTTCGGAGGGCAGCCGAAAACGGTGGATGACGCTTCCGATCTATATCTTGAGGCGGCGCGCGCCACTCTTGATCTGCTCGACGGCGAGGGCGCGGTTGCCGATGATGTCGAGTGTTTGCTGGAGCACCTCGATAACGATATCGGACGTGTAGAAAAACTGCTTGTAGAAATACTGGCCCTTCGGGACCACTGGTTGCGGCATATTCATGTCCGGGAGCGGCATGACCTGGAAGCGGCATTAAGAAATGCACGCCGACAGGCATTGCGACACTTGCGCGCATTGTGGGCATCATATCCTTCTGCCATGCAGGACGAACTGATCGTGCTGGCCAGATATGCCGGCAGCAATCTGGCGAGCGGCACGAGTATGTCGGGCGAATACGAGCGGCTCAGTGCGCTTGTCACCCTGCCTGGTTGTGAGGAGCAGGATGCTTCCTGTTGGTGCGCCATTTCGGAATTGCTCCTCACGAGAGGGGGAGATTGGCGCAAGCAGCATACCGTGAGGGAGGGTTTTCCATCCGGCGCATCGGGTACCAAAGCCGAAAAAGAGATTGCAAAGTCCTGGAAAGACCGCGCATTACAGTTGATTTCCCAGTTGACCGCAAATGATGATGGTTCGCTTCGCCAGGCGCTGCGCGAAATTCGCCTGCTGCCGCCACCTGCTTACACCGAGGGGCAATGGAAAATACTCGGCTCGATTACCCGGCTGCTCCCCTATGCTGTTGCACAACTGAAGCTCGTATTTCAGTTGCATGACAAGGTGGATTTTACCGAAGTGGCGCAGGCAGCATTGCGCGCCCTGGGTGACTCCGAGGCGCCGACAGATCTTGCGCTCGCACTCGACTATCGCATTCGGCATTTATTGATAGATGAGTTTCAGGATACTTCGATCAGTCAGTATGATCTGATTACAAAACTGACGACAGGATGGGAGCCGGGAGACGGACGCAGCATGTTCGTGGTGGGCGACCCGATGCAGTCCATCTATCGTTTCCGCCAGGCGGAGGTCGGACTGTTCCTGCGTGCTCGCGCTACCGGATTTGGAAATGTGATACTCAGTCCGGTTTCACTCTCCGCGAATTTCCGATCACAGCGCAATATCGTGGACTGGGTTAATGCGACGTTTGCAAATGCCATGCCGCAGCGCGAGAATATTTCAACGGGTTCGGTACGCTACTCGCCTTCGATTGCCGTGCACACGGCGTTGCCAGGCACCGCCGTCAGTGTGCATCCATTCTTCAACGACGATCATGGAGGCGAGGGAGCGAAAGTGGTGGAGATTGCCGCACGCGCGCAGTGTGATGAGAACTGCTCCACCACTGCCATTCTGGTTCGAAATCGCAGCCATCTGTCGGAAATCCTGCCTCGGCTCAAAAAAGCGGGGTTACGTTTCCGGGCGATCGAAATCGAGGGGCTGGGCCGGCAAGCCGTAGTGCAGGATCTATTGGTCCTCACCCGTGCGCTGATGCATCCGGCGGACAGATTGGCATGGTTTGCGCTGTTGAGATCTCCGTGGTGCGGGCTTACGCTGGCAGACCTCTATGCTCTTATGCCGGCTGCTCCCGGTCAATCTGATGAGGCAGGCGACCCCGATACCGTGCAAGCGAGAGAGGAAAACGCCGCGATCGGCCCCGGCGCCGTGTGGGAGTGGCTTCAGGATGAAAATCGTATCGCCTCTGTTTCGGCTGATGCCTATGAACGGCTACTGCGGGTGCGCGATGTATTGAAGCCGTGCATGGCCAATCGGGATCGGCAGTCCCTGCGGGCGACGGTTGAAGCTGCCTGGCTGGCACTGGGAGGGCCGGCGTGCCTGGAAGATGAGACAGGACTGGAAGACGCTTCAGCTTACCTTGATTATCTTGAATCGCATGAGGAAGCGGGAAGCATTCGCAGTCTTGCGGCATTGGAGGAAGGACTGGCAGATCTTTCTGCCTTGCCCGATACAAAAGCGGACGATAGTCTGCAAATCATGACCATCCACAAGGCCAAGGGACTGGAGTTCGATTGCGTGATTGTACCCGGCCTGGGGCGCTTGTCGCGCAGCGATGACAAGAAGCTCTTCATGTGGATGGAGCATTTGCGCGACGAATGGCCGGAAACGGAAGAGGAAGAGACAAGCAGCGGGCGGAATGATTTGCTGCTCGCACCCATCCAGGAAACCGGTTCCGGGGGCGATCCAATCTATTCCTGGATCGAAAAGCTCGATGACGAGAAGGAACGCCTGGAGGAGGGACGATTGCTCTACGTGGCCGCAACACGCGCCAGAAAGCGCCTGCATCTTCTTGGCAGCACTGGCGTTATCAGCGGCAATCAAGGCGGAGTCGAACTCAAGCCTCCGCCGGCGAAGACTTTGCTGAGCAAAATCTGGCTTGCGGTCGAATCCTTTTATAGGGAGGCCGCGGCAGAAGCGGCTTTTTCAGACCCCTCGCCATGCGGAGACGATAAGGAGCAGGAGGCGAGAGACAAACCCGTAATCGATCAGTCCCTTCGCCGTCTGGTATCCGGCTGGGAGCTTCCCCCCGCTCCGCGCGCCCTAGAGTGGAAGGCAGGCCAGACTCCTTTGCCTATCCGGGGGGAAGTCGAATATTCCTGGGCTGGCGAGACCGCCCGGCTTGTCGGCAACATAGTCCACAAGTGGCTGCAACGTATTGCCGAGGATGGGCTGGCTGACTGGAATGCCGCTCGAATCACGGAACTCCGGAATATTTTCCGGTGCCAGTTGATTGCATGCGGCGCGATCGGCACGGGTAAGGATGATTCTGATGATGCCGTAAAAAGAGTGATGACAGCGCTTACTCACGCGGTGAGCGAGCCGCGCGGGCGCTGGCTCCTGGAACCGCAGCAGGAGGCGCGCAGCGAGTTGCGCATGACCGGTAACATTGCGGGTCGATACATGGATTTCGTGATAGATCGCACTTTTCTCGATGCGGAGGGTCAACGATGGGTCGTTGACTACAAGACAAGCAGTCACGAGGGCGCAGATGTGGAGGGCTTTCTCGATCGCGAACAAGAGCGCTATCGCCATCAGTTGGATCATTACGCTGCACTCATGCAGGCAGCGGAAGGACAACCGGTAAGGCGGGGACTGTATTTTCCCCTGCTCAAGGGATGGCGGGAGTGGGGTGACGAGACTTGAAGGGTAAATAATCGCGACTGAAGTCGGAGGTTTTATTGTGAAACATGGTACTACTAGCCACATTTCCGCAAACGACCCAGCAGGGAGCAAATCATTGGACTTTTATATGCAGGTGAATTTATGCGCTTTCTGATATATGCATTGGTTTTTTTTGCACTGGCGGGATGTGTGGCAACCTCGGTAACTCCTCCGGCCGCTGAACCGCAGCCGGAGATCGAAGGAGGGAAGATTGAAGAGAGAGTCGAGGGGAAGATAGAAGAAAAGATCGAAGGAAAGGTCGAAGAGGGAAGAAAAGAGGGGGTCGAAAATTTCATTAGTGAAATGGTCGAAAGACACGGCTTTGTCCAGGCTGAACTGGAGGGCATTCTTGGGCAGGCGCAGTACCAGGAGGGAATCATCAAGGCGATTTCGCAGCCTGCTACCGCAAGACCGTGGTATGCATACCGGCCTGTCTTCGTCACGCCGAAGCGTATTGCTGCGGGTGTAGCCTTCTGGAACACAAATGCCACGGACCTGGAGCGTGCCCGCAGGGATTTCGGGATTCCCGAGGAGATCATCGCAGCCGTCATCGGTGTCGAAACTTTTTATGGGACGCAAAACGGCAAGCACCGGATACTCGACTCCCTGACTACGCTTGCATTCAACTATCCCCGGCGCGCGGCCTTCTTTCGCGGCGAGCTGGAGCAATATCTCCTGATGGGACGAAACAGCCAGGCTGACCTCCTGAATATCAGGGGTTCTTACGCAGGAGCAATCGGAATTCCGCAATTCATGCCCAGCAGTTACCGGCGGTACGCAGTGGATTTCAATAATGACGGCAAGATCGATTTATCCGGCAGCGCGGTGGATGCAATCGGGAGCGTTGCCAATTACCTGAAGAGCTATGGATGGGAAGCAGGCCAGTTGATAGCGGTTCCCGCAATGGTGAATGGCGAAGATTACCGGGAAGCTTTATATGCTGGACACCCCCCGCGCTATACCGTGGCGGAGATTGGACAATGGGGCGTGACTCCCCGCTGGCATGCTCCCGGTAGTCGGCTGGCCACGCTCGTGGAACTCGAGATGAAGAATGGAAAAGAGTTCTGGCTGGCTTTCAATAATTTCCATGTCATTACCCGCTATAACCGCAGCGTAAATTATGCAATGTCGGTGTTGCAGCTGGCAGAAGAGATTCGGGCAGCGAGAGCCTCGAGTTTATAGCGGTGAGAACTTTTCATGCGATTTCTTTTTTTGTAAGGCATTCTATGTTTTCTCAATATTGCCTGCCTGAAAACCCTGTACAGAAGCTGGAGGTCATTATTCATCGATTTCCCCGTATACTCCTGTGAAACAGCCTGAACCTCGTATATCTGTAGTCATTCCGGCGTTTCGCTCTGAAAGGACGCTGCCCGAATTATGTATCCGATTGGGTAAGGTCCTTCCATTGGTTTGTCCTGAATATGAAATTATTATTGTTGAGGATAGCGGCGGAGGGCAAACATGGGAGATCATCAAGGCTCTGGCTGCGGCTGATGCACGGATTCGCGGAATGCTTCATAGCCGCAATTACGGTCAGCATAACGCCATCCTGAGCGGAATTCGGGCTGCTCGTTTTGAGATCATCATCACCATGGATGATGATCTGCAAAACCCTCCCGAAGAGATTCCTGCTTTGTTAGCCAAGCTTGAAGAGGGGTATGACGTGGTGTACGGTACCCCCTCCCAGGAAAAACATGGTGTTCTTCGGGATATTGCTTCGCTCATTACAAAACGCATGCTTGAACATGCAATGGGCGGGGATGTGTCGCGACATATCAGTGCTTATCGCGTGTTTAAAACTCATCTTCGCGATGCATTCAAGGATTACCGTAACCCGTTTGTCTCTATTGATGTTTTGCTGACCTGGGCAACTACTCACTTTGCTGCAATCCCGGTTCAGCATAATGCCCGTACGGTAGGAGCCTCGGGCTACACCTTATCCAGGCTGGTCAGGCATACATTGAACATGGTGACAGGATACAGCGTTTTCCCCCTTCAGCTGGCAAGCTGGACAGGCTTTTTGTTTACGTTGTTTGGCATGTGCTTGCTGATTTACGTTCTTGGACGCTATCTCCTCCATGGGAGCGGAGTGGCCGGATTTCCATTTCTCGCATCCATAATTTCAATTTTCGCCGGAGCCCAGATGTTTGCGCTCGGAATCATTGGGGAATACCTGTCTCGTATGCACGTCAATAGCATGGGCCGGCCGTTAGCGGTGGTAAAGGAAGAAACATTTTCTGTGAATGATACAAGTAATAAAGAAGGTTCCGGATCGAGTTGAAGTGGATCAGCCGCAAGGCAAGCGGGGCTGAAACATGACCGTTTATGTTATTGGAGTTAATCGGAACGAAGTTTGTTTGCGATTGGAACTGGCTTGATATGTGTGAATCACACACTTGATATTCGCCCTTAAGCAGGACTACACCTTAAACCATTTATGGAATGTGTATTCAAATTTCTGGGGCAAAAATCCTTGAGCAATCCATACTCTTTGAACAGCCAGATTGATAATCTGTGTTGAGGTAAAAATCCGCTTAAAACCTGCCCTGACTGCGTACTCTACTGCATATTGGATCATGCGACGATAGACGCCCCGCCCCTCCACGCGCTTTGCGACTCCACTCAATACCAGTTCAAGACGTTTATCGTGGTGTATCTTCATCGTAAGGAAACCGCAGATTCCGTCCATGTCCTCAGCAACGATAACTTTATTGGTTTCCCCGGCATTTTTTATCGTTGCCTCACACCACGAAGCGTATACTTCATCACAGTCGCGCCTATTGAGCCCAGGATCGGAATGATAGTGCCCGATATACTCTGAAAACGCCTCCCGAGCAATATCAGTAACTGCTACCTGATCTCTTGCCGTTACTTCTCGCAACCGAAATGGCTCTTCATCCGTGTGAGTGGTAGGGATTGAATTTTTTACACGGAGACTGCGTAATTCATAATAAATAAGCGTGTCACATAAAATGCCGCCAAAAGCTTCAAGCCGTTGAGCTACATTAATTTTGCTCGCATCAAGCCTGACAATGAGTAAATCTGCCTTGTTATTATTGCTGAATGAAATGCATTCTTCCAAGTCTTCAATTGATTCGAGCCCCTCGGCCTTTACAGTGATAACGCCAAAACGTTTCTGATCAAGCTCTGACAGGTATCTGTTCATTTGTTTTCAATTCTTTGAATTCGTTATTGATTACTTCTTGTCAACGCCGGCTCGATGTAATGGTTTTCTGGTCCAGTAACGACCGAAAGCGAGCGAGGCGGTCGCAAATGCGGAAATCGTTACTCCTGGCCCAGAAGCCTGTTACTGCCCTCTTTCTGATCAAGGGGAGCAGTTCCGTATCTTGCCGATATCGGACGTGTTACCTATTGGACATGGGTACATCTGTACTGAAGTATATCTTGAAGAAGGGAAAGAAGGCGGAGAAGCAATCGAAGGAAATGTGATTAATTCTCACCCTTTCAGTTGCGATGTACAAAAATAGCTGGGAATCACTGCAATGACCGGCCAGGATAAAAGGCACACCAGCTCCATCCGTCCTCTTATGGATGAGCCTGCTGACGCAAGCAAGGCGTTGCGCGAGCGTCTGAAAGAAATCACCTGTCTCTACGAAATCCGCCGGGGTATGGGGCCGGAATTATCGGTGGATAATGTCTGCCGGCAGATTTTCGAGCACCTGATACCCGCCATGCAATTTCCGGAAATTGCTACCGCCATGATCGAGCTCGATGGCAGGCGCTTTACTTCCGGGAATCACGATAAGGGCCTTACGCACGAGCTGCAAGCGACGATTGACGTCAACGCCAGTCCCTGCGGTCAGTTGCGGGTCTTCTATCCAGAAGACAAGCCATTTCTGGTGCCGGAAGAACAGCGGCTCATCGACGCGATTGCGACTGATCTGGGGAGGTGGTTTGAGCGCAAACAGATCGATGAGGCGTTGCGCGAGCGTCTGAAAGAAATCACCTGTCTGTATGAGATTCGCCATGGCATGGGAGTAGAATTATCGCTGGATAATGTCTGCCAGCAGATTTTCGAGCACCTGATACCCGCCATGCAATTTCCGGAAATTGCTACCGCCATGATTGAGCTCGATGGCAGGCGCTTCATTTCTGAAAATCACGGTCAGGGTCTTACGCACGAGCTGAAATCGAAGATTAGCGCCAACAACAATTCTTGCGGCCAGTTGCGTGTCTTCTATCCCATAGACAAACCATTCCTGGTGCCGGAAGAGCAGCGGCTTATCGACGCGGTGGCGAGTGATCTGGAAGGATGGCTTGAGCGCAAACATCTCGAACAGACACTGGTTTCCATAGCGGAAGAAAACCAGCGTTCGATCGGCCAGGATCTGCACGACAATCTCGGGCAACAGATTGCGGCGATTGGTTATCAGGCCAGGGTGCTGCAGAAAAAAATGTCCTCATCGGGGAGTATGGAGGCGGCAACGCTTGCTGCTTCCATCGCGGCCCAGGCGCAGGTCGCCGTGATGCAATGCAAGCAGCTTGCGCAGGGGCTGCTTCCATTTGAACTGGAGGCCAATGGCCTGATAGCCGCGCTGCGGGCATTTGTATCGAGAATCGCGATCACCTATAAGATTACCTGTGATTTCATATGCAAAAAGGAAGTCGTTATCAAGGATAAGGATCTTGCGCTTAATATTTACCGGATTGCTCAGGAGGCCACCAATAACGCAATACGCCACGGCGGCGCACAACATGTGACAATTTCGCTGGATTCCAGGGAAGAAATGCTGCATCTGTCGATACGCGATGATGGCAGCGGCTTTGCCGGCCTTAATGCAAAACACGGAGCGACATCAGGAATGGGTATTAAAATCATGCAATATCGCGCCAGGCAGCTTGGCGCGACACTGGAATTCGTGTCGCATCCCGAAGGCGGAGTGGAAGTGCGGCTCGAAATGCGAATGATGTAGGAGTTTCCCGGTATGCCAGCTTTGAAAGCCCAGGTAATGCTGGTGGACGATCATGCCATGTTGCGGCACGGCATGGCGATGCTTATCAATCTCGAGCCGGATATGGAGGTATTTGCAGAGGCCGGCGACGGCGACGAAGCGCTGGCCATACTCAAAGCGGGACATCATGCGGATATCGTTTTAATGGATGTGTCTCTCAAGACCCTCTCCGGCTTTGAGGTCATAAAAAGCATGCACATCCTGATCCCCGCACTACCCATACTCGTCGTCTCCATGCACGATGAAGGCGTGTATGCGGAGCGCGCTTTGCGGGCCGGGGCGCGTGGTTACGTGATGAAGCAGGAGCCGGGTGAAGTGCTGATAACCGCTATCCACGAGGTATTAAAGGGAAACATTTATTTGAGCAAGCCAATGCATGCCAAACTGTTGAATCGGGTCGTAACCGGAAATGCGGAGGCTGAGCCTTTGATTAGCAGTCTGACCCCCAGCGAGTTTGAAGTGCTGCATTTGATTGGCTCCGGGCACAGCAGTCAGGAAATCGCCAAGTTGCTCAACCGCAGTATTAAAACCATCGAAACGCACCGCTTCAACATTCGTACCAAATTGAACTTGAAAGACGGCGCTGATTTGATACGTTATGCCACCCACTTGAACGAAGCGCAATAGCAGGTACTGACCGGACATTTTATGTCAGGTTCTCGGGATGCTTTCAGGACTTCTGCCATATAAAACCTGCATAAGGGTTTCCCTTAGTAAAAAACCAGGGTTTCCCCAATATACTCAATAGCATGGACTGAGTTAGGATGAAGCTGCATTCATTCTATTTGGGTTCATTGCTATCATGAAAACAAAATCAGGAACATTTGTTGCGATCTTGTCCGCGATTGCTCTATTGACTTCCTGCGCGCAAATGAGTCCTCTCGAAGCGCAGACTGATGATATTCACAAGACTGTAAAGAATGCGAGAACCTATGCCGACCATGATAAGTTGGCGAAGCAGTATCGAAATGCCGCAAAAGAAATGCTGGTAAAGGCAGAGGATCAAAAGAAACTGCTCCAGCATTACGAAGAAAAAAGCTATCTTTATGGCAGACAGGCGCAGGATAAGCAATCGCATACTTCGGCTTTATTGCATAAATACGAGCGGGCTGCGGAAGAAACTCTAAAGCAGGCTGCCTTTCATCAGAAAATGGCGTCGGAACTTGCTCAGCACAATTATTCCACCTCAGCGGAAACAACGTTCGAGCCAAACTACGAGAATAACGCCAGGATCGGATCAGACTCCAAAGACCGGATTTGAAGTTCCGGCCACGCTTTGTTGGATCGGGAGCAAACAGTACAAACATCATGCCGGCGGAAGCCGGCATCCACTAATGTTCCATGTCCGTCACGATTGGTTTGACAGGGTTTCGGTTCAGCCGAGATTCCATGATATCTTCTGGCCGGATCAATAAGGCGGCGTGGGTAGCGAATCAGTCAACATGACGCGCCCACACGGTTTAAGTTGGTAGAGCGTGACTGAATGCCACCACATGCTCCGCTTCCAGCCTGATTCCTATTTTTTCCCCTATCGCATGATTATGATGGCTTGGAACGAGCGACAGGGCGATACCGCCGCCGGGTAGTTGCAAGGTATACAGGATATCGGCACCCCGGAATGCCTTTTGCATGACCTTGGCCAGTACGGGACTGGCGTCGTCATGCACGATATCGTCCGGGCGGATCAGCACATCCACCAAGTTTCCCTCCTGGCATAGCTGGCAGTCCGGTGCGCATCGATGCGGTATATTCCCAGCCAGCGTGCCCAGTTCGATTTCCACCTGCTGCCGGGCGAGCATTTTTCCGGGAAGAAAAACGCCTTCTCCGATAAAATGGGCAACGAATCGATTGGCGGGCTTGTGGTAGAGATTGTAGGCCGTATCCCACTGCTGGATTTCACCGTGGTGCATCACGCCGATTTCGTCCGCGATGGCAAATGCTTCATCCTGATCGTGCGTTACCAGAATAGCGGTGGCATTCTGGCTTTTGAGGATATCGCGGACTTCCAGGCTCAGGCGACCGCGCAGGCTGACATCCAGATTCGAGAAGGGTTCGTCCAGCAGCAGCAATTCCGGACGCGGCGCCAGGGCACGCGCGAGCGCTACCCGCTGCTGCTGCCCTCCCGAGAGCTGGTGAGGGTATTTTTTTGCGGAATCAGCAAGGCCTACGGTTTGAAGCATCTCGGCGATGCGTGCAGAACGTTCGCCTTTTTGCATGTTGTGCAGTCCAAAACCGATATTGTCCAAGACGGACAGATGGGGAAATAGCGCATAATCCTGAAACACCATTCCGATATGACGCCTTTCAGGCGGGGTCATGACGCTACTGCTGCTGATCACCGCACCATTGAGGAGGATTTTCCCGGCAGAAACGGGCTCAAAACCGGCAATGCACCTCAGCACTGTTGTCTTGCCGCACCCGCTCGGTCCCAGAAGACATCCGATGGTCCCTTTCCCGAGGGTGAGGGACAGGTCGTTCACCACCCTTTGCTGCCCGTAGGCATGGCGGATATCGCTTAGCTCAAGCAGCGTTTTCATGGCGCGATTAACCTTTTCTGCAAACTATTTTTCGCTTTGCCGCATGAAAAATATCAGCGGCAGCAGACCTGCCAGCACCAGTGCCACTGCGGGAAGTGCAGCCTGCTCCCACTCTCCTTCGGAAGTCATCTCGAAGATTCTTACCGCCAGGGTATCCCATCCAAAAGGCCGGGTCATCAGCGTGATCGGCATTTCTTTCATGACATCCACGAACACCAGGGTTGCTGCGGTGAATATTCCACTCCTCAGCATCGGCAAATGGATGCGGCGCAACATCGACCATCCATTCAAGCCGAGGCCCATGGCAGCCTCGTCGATGCTGCTGGTGATACGCTGCATGGCGCTGTCTATAGGGCTGTAGCTCACCGCGAGAAAGCGGGTCATATAGGCAATCAGCATGGTAGCGAGCGTACCTTGAATAAGCAGTCCGGTTTCCATGTGAAATAGCTGCATGGCCATTTCGCTCAACTGGTTGTCGAGCCAGGCTATCGGGATGAAAATTCCCACTGCCAGAACAGTCCCGGGCAAGGCATAGCCAAGGGTGGAAATGCGCACTGCTGCGTGTGTGAAGCGGCTGGGATGACGGCGCACCGCATAGACCATAAGCAGGGCGACCGAGCAGGTGAGCAGGACGGCAAAGCCGGACAACAGGAGCGAATGCCAGAGGAATTCCAGATATCTCCGGTCAAAATCACGCGCAAAAACGCGTGTTGTCCACACAGCGAGCTGTGCGACTGGCAGCAGGAACGCGAGAAACAGCGTGGCCGAGGCAAAGCCCGTGACACCCCACTTCTGCCAGCCGGAAAGTGTGATGAGGTGAGCCCTCGCGCTCTGCCGGATTTCCGCATAGCGCATCCGGGAGCGGAACTGCTGTTCAAGGATGATCATGGCAAAGACAATCACAATAAGCAGTGACGCGAGTTGAGAGGCCGCGGGGAGGGAAAACATGGCAAACCAGGCTTTATAAATGGCGGTCGTGAAGGTATCGTAATTGAAGACCGCTACCGTGCCGAAGTCCGCCAGGGTTTCCATCAAAGCCAGCATGGCACCCCCGGCGATCCATGGGCGCGCCATGGGAAGCGCCACTTTGAAAAAACCCTGCGTACGGCTGAGCCCCAGAGATTGCGCCGCTTCCAGCGAGCGTTTGCCTTGGGTGAGGAAGGCATTGCGCGCCAGCAGATAGACATAGGGATAAAATGCCAGAATCATGACAATGATGACCCCCGTCCTGCTGCGAACATTCGGAAACCAGAAGAGATCGGGACCGAACCACTCGCGCAGCGCGGTCTGGACAGGGCCGATATAGTCGAAGAGGCCCAGGGCCACGAATGCGGTCACATACGCGGGCATGGCAAATGGCAGCAACAGCGCCCACGAAAAGAATTGGCGTCCGGGAAATTCACATACGGCGGTAAACCACGCCAGGCTCACGCCCAACAACGTCACGCCGGCAAGTACGCCCAGTGCAAGCCAGAATGTATTGGTCAGCAGGTCAGGCAGCGTGGTTTCGGCCAGGTGCTGCCAGACCTCGCCAGCAGGGGTAAAAAGCGAAGAAACGACTGTGCCGACAGGTATCAGCACGAGTGCTGCGACCAGAAGGGGTATCAGGCGCCAGCCCTGGGAAGCATGACGACTCGGGGTGGGAAAACTGAAAACCCCTTTTCTCGTGCCTTGACTGTCTGTCGTCCCTATCCCCTTCTCTAGTCCCGTCCCCGCTTCCATCCCATTCGGCGCTTCTACCTCCACCCGACTATCACCCGACTATCACCCGGTTATATCTTACTTGTAGCCGGCGCGATCCATCAGCTTTACCGCTTCCGCCTGCAGTTCTCCGGCTTTGTTCACATTTATCGTATTCTGTTTGAAACTGCCCCACGCGGCTACGACAGGATCGGTTTTGACTTTGGAGTTCACCGGATACTCCATGTTTACATCGGCAAACAGATTCTGAGCTTTTTCCGAGGATAGAAATTCGAGCAGCTTGATCGCCGCTTGAGGGTGGTGGGCATATTTTGTCACACCTGCCCCCGAAATATTGACATGGACTCCGCTGCTTTCCTGGTTCGGCCAGAAAATCGCAAGCGGTAATTTCGGGTTCTTTTTCATCAAACGCCCGTAATAATAAGTATTGACAATAGTGACGTCGCATTTCCCTGCGGCGACGTATTCCATGGCCTTGGAATCATCCGAAAGAGGGTCGGTTGCAAGATTGGCAACCCAGCCTTTTACGATCTGTTCGGTTTTCGGTTCTCCATGCTCGGCAATCATCATTGCCACCAGGGACTGGTTGTATACTTTCTTGGAAGTGCGTATGCACAGGCGGTTTTTCCACTTGGGATCTGCCAGCGCTTCATAGGTTGAAAGGTCGGAGGGTTTTACCTTGTTGGTGTTGTAAACGATGGTACGGGCGCGTACCGATAAGCCGAACCATCGGTTCAGAGGATCCTGGAGGTGAGCGGGCACATTCGTTTCGAGTATTTCCGACTCCACCGGACGCAGCAGCCCCTCCCGCGCCGCCTCCCACAGGTTGCCGGCATCGACGGTGATCAGCATGTCAGCCGGAGTGTTTTTGCCTTCTGCCTTGAGGCGCGCGAGCAAGGGACCCTCCTTATCGGTGACGAATTTGACAGCGATGCCGCTATCCTTGGTGAAAGCATCGAACATGGGCTTGATGAGCTGCTCAATGCGTGCCGAATAGACGACGACTTCCTCAGCCCTGGATGCATCTGCGGTAAATAGCGTGACACAGCATATCATTGCGGTAAGATAACGATTGAAGCGCGCACTGGACATTTGATTTGCTCCGGATATAAAAGCAGAAAGGCTAATATTATAAATGATAATAATTATCAGCAAAGCGGCACGTTAATATATCATGGATGAGTCAGAACAAGTTCCTCCGTACCAGCGCTTGCAACAGCTCCTTGCGATACCGGAGAGGCAGCGCACGGAAGCCCAATGGGATGAGATCAACGAACTCGAAATCGCGCTCACGCCGGTAAACCGGGCCGGCACGACGGATCGGAATATCCGGCGTAAAGGTGTTGTACAAGGTGCCGTACCTCCAGAACAACCCAGATCGCGGGATGGTGCGCCCGGGCGAAGGCACTTGAAAAAACTTCGCAAGCGGCCTCCCAAAGCAGGCGGATCATGAGCGGTATTTCCCGTTGGGGACGGGATTCGCCGTCGATGCGATGGAAGTGCCCTGATCCTTTAACAGTCCCCTGATTCTGAGCAGGAGAAATATGCAACTTACTACAACACCGGGCATCGATGGGAAGCGTATTACGCGATATTGCGGAGTGGTGGCGGGCGAGGCAGTTCTGGGCGCCAATATATTCAAGGATCTCTTTGCGGGAATCCGCGATCTGGTGGGAGGGCGTTCCGGAACCTACGAGAAAGAGTTGCAGCGCGCCCGGGACATCGCGCTCGAAGAGCTGCAGCAGCGTGCGCACGACCTTGGAGCGAATGCAGTGGTGGGCATCGATATCGATTACGAGGTATTGGGAAAAGAAAACGGCATGCTCATGGTTTCCGCAAGCGGCACGGCTGTAATCGTCGAGTAATCGCAGCGCGGAGCATCACCGGACCAGTAATCAACCCGGCAGGAATCCTCTACCACGGCACCGGCTTGCCGTCGTATGCGATGAACCTGCCGGAATCCTTCAGGGTGAGGCGGTCGATCACCTGCAGCATGCCGGCTACGCTTTGAGAGGGCGAGATCAAGGCATTGGATCCACCCATGTCTGTTTTCACCCATCCGGGATGCAGTACCGCTGTAATTACTCCCGCCTGTTTGAGATCAATCGAAAGCGATTTGACCACCATGTTCACCGCCGCCTTGCTGGACCGGTACATATAGCTTCCCCCGCCATCATTATCCTCGATACTGCCCATTTTACTGCTGATGGTCACAATCTTTTTTTGACTGCTCCGGGCGATTTGTGATGCAAATGTCTGCGTCATCTTGAGTGTGGCCATGGTGTTGACCAGAAACGCGCGCATCCAGGCCTCGTAATCCTCGTTCCTGAATATCCCGGAACGATGGGCTTCCGCATAGATACCGGCATTGTTGAGAAGCAGATCGATGGATTCGCCGGAAAGCGCCTGTCCCAGTTCGTCGATTTGCAGGTGATCGGCAACATCAAGCGCATGTATCTTCACCTGCTCGGGGTGCTTGTTTGCCAACGTTTGGAGTTCGCCTGCCTTCTCGGGATGACGCGTGCAGGCAAAAACATGCCAGCCTTCCACTGCGTATTGACGTGCGAATTCAAGTCCAATCCCGCGGTTTGCGCCTGTAATCAGTGCAGTTTTCATAATCTTCTCCTCAGGGGGTATACGGATCAGATATTCGGGAGAGACGGGCTCGTGGCGTGACAGGGTACTATAAAGAAGTATCGGGGGATGAATTTTACTGCATGATAAGCCAGTATTGCGGTTCCAGACAGGGAAACCGCAGACACCTGTCTCCTGTCCCGATAACCCGACCAGGAATTGTCCCAAGAGCCGTATGCTCGCCCATTATGTATAGAAAGCCCAAGGAATGGCAACCATAAAAGGAAGAAACATATGGCTGACAAGATCGCGTTGGTAACCGGTGCTTCCAGCGGTATCGGCAGGGCAACGGCAGAGCTTCTTGCCCGGAACGGATATTATGTATTTGCTCTCGCCCGGCGCATGCACAGGCTGGAACAAATACGCTCCAGCCAGATCGAGCCCATCTGCCTGGATGTGACCGATGATGTCGCTGTCCGGCAGTCGGTAGCCCATATCATATCGACCCGCGGGCGAATCGATGTGCTGGTGAATAACGCTGCGATATGCCAGCCGGGCGCTGTCGAATGTGTTCCGCTCGACATCGCGCATCGGCAGCTCGAGGTCAATCTTTTCGGCTATGCGCGATTCATGCAGGCGGTGCTCCCGCATATGCGGGAGCGGCGAGCGGGGCGCATCGTCAATATCGTCTCTGCACTGAGCAGGGTTTCAGTACCCGGTTTTGGCTGGTACTCGGCTTCGAAGTATGCGATTGAAGCACTTACCGATGCAGTGCGGGGAGAGGTGATGGAGTTTGGCGTCAAGGTCGTCCTGATTGCACCGGGAGTGATAAAGACTGAGTTTGTGCCGAACCAGTTGAGGGCGATGGGGAGAATCCCGCACCCCGCAGCCTATGAAAGACTTCTTGCGGGCGTACACAATCTGGTGGCGGGAGAACCCGAAGCTCCGGGTCCGGAAATCATCGCAAAGGCAGTCCTGGATGCCGTGAAGGCGTCCAATCCTCCCGTCCGTCATGCGCTGCCTCTCGATTCCAAAATGTCGGTTATGGCAAGATGGCTGCTTGGGGGCCGCATTTTCGCCTGGGCGGTTCGGTTCCGGATGAAATTTTCCCGGGAGTAAGTTATCCATCGAGACGGGCTCGATCGCGTTCATGCAAGAACCTGGCTTGCGCGTCAATCCTTTCTTTCGACCCGGGGAGTATCCATCGCTGCGGCAAAGAGGTCCCACGCGGACATGAACAAGGCTGCGATAACTGGCCCGATCACAAAGCCATTGAGGCCGAACAGGACCAGTCCTCCAAGTGTCGAGATGAGCACCACGTAATCCGGCATCTTCGTATCTCGTCCCACCAGGACGGGGCGTAAGAGGTTATCAACCAATCCGATTACGAATACGCCAAATGCGATGAGAACGGTACCCTGCCAGACAGCGCCGGTAAACAGGAAGTAGACGGCTACCGGAATCCAGATGAGGCCGGCGCCCACTGCCGGTATCAGGGAAAGGAAGGCCATCACGAAGCCCCACAGCAAGGCTCCTTGAATGCCGAGAAAATAAAATATCAGACCTCCCAGGGCGCCCTGGATAGCGGCAACGGCTACGTTGCCTTTGACGGTTGCGCGGATGACCGTAGTGAATTTGCTGGACAGGTACCGTTTGTGTTCCATGGTGAGAGGCATCGCCTGCTTGATCCTGGCCGCCAGGCCGTCGCCATCGCGCAGCAGAAAAAAGAGCAGATACAGCATAATGCTGAAGCTCACCAGAAATTCAAAAGCGTTCTGGCCGAGGCTGAGAGCGTGCGTGGCAATGAACTGGCTGCCGCGCAGGACGCCGCTTGACAGCATGTCTTGCAGCTCCGCGATATTGGTGAGCCCCGAACGGTCGAGCAGGTTGAGCAGCCACGGGGGCGCGGCACTGGCGATCTGCTGGAAATACATGCCAAAATTCAATTCCCCCGAACGGATCTTCTGATAGACGACGATTCCTTCCTGCAGCAATGAAATTGTCATCAGGATGACCGGAAGAATCACGATGATCAGAACGAGCGACAACGTGGTGAACGCGGCGAGGTTGCGCCGCTGTCCCACGGCAGCCAGCAATTTGCGATGAAACGGTGTGAATATGATGGCAAGAACTGCCGCCCAGAATACCGTGCCATAAAAAGGCAGCAGTATCCAGACGAATGCCACGGAGACGGCAACCAACATCAGTAAAAAGGCCTTTTGCCGCAACTCGGGGGAGTTCATGTACAGAGACGTCCAATTACTGGTTACGATGAGTTATGGAGCCATCCTACCTTAACTCCGCTTCAAGTTGATAGAGGGTGTGAAAAAGAAAATTAAAAATAAACTCAGTGGCGAACAGATAGAGTCGATCGCCAGGTCCGGGGGATCCGAAGCCTGAGAATAGGGGTGCGCAAGAGGAAGCAGTTCTCGGCTCAGGCATTTTTGAAGAGCGCATTCAGTCCTGCCTGGGCAATCTGCGCGTCCTGATGGGAGCGCACGCCGCTTACTCCCATGGCGCCGATGAACTGCCCTTCCGCCACGATCGGCAACCCCCCTTCGATGGGCAGAGTGCCCGGCAGACCAAGATAACGGATGCTCCCGGCAGCCACATGTTCTTCCCAGACTTTGGTCGGACGGCGGAATGCAATGGCTGCGCGCGCCTTTTGTATCGCAACTTCGACACTGCCAAATTGCGTTTCATCGAGGCGCAGCAAGTGGACAAGATGGGCGCCGTCATCGACGATTGCAATCACCACCGGCCAGTTGTTGCGGGTGGCTTCTGCTTCCGCAGCGGCGGCAATAATCTTGGCATCGTCGAGCGTGAGCACGTTTTTTTTATTCATAAAGCAAGCCCTCCAGGTATATGTGAGATCTGAGGCCCCAAAACAAAACACGCCGGAAGGTCCGGCGTGTTTTGGGGAACGTAGAAAATTACAACAGCGGCACAATCAGGAGCGCCACGATATTCATGATCTTGATGAGCGGGTTCACGGCCGGACCAGCAGTGTCCTTGTAAGGATCGCCTACTGTATCACCTGTAACGGCTGCTTTGTGCGCTTCCGAACCTTTTCCACCGAAATGCCCATCTTCGATGTATTTCTTGGCGTTATCCCAGGCGCCGCCCCCTGCGGTCATCGAAATTGCCACGAAAATGCCTGTAATGATTGCGCCGATCAGTACCCCGCCAAGAGCAACCGGACCCAGCATGAGGCCGACGATCAGGGGAACGGCAACGGGAAGCAGGGAGGGAACGATCATTTCCTTGATCGCCGCCCTCGTCACCATATCCACCGCACGCGAGTAGTCAGGCTTGCCTGTTCCTTCCATGATTCCAGGGATTTCCTTGAACTGGCGCCGGACTTCCACCACTACCGAACCGGCGGCACGGCCCACGGCTTCCATGGCCATGGCGCCAAACAGGTAGGGGACCATACCGCCGAGGAACAAACCGATGATGACCATATGATCGGATAAATCAAAGGTCACGGATTTGCCGCCGCTCGCGAGCGCATGGGTGTAGTCGGCGAACAGAACCAGCGCAGCCAGCCCCGCAGAGCCGATGGCATAGCCCTTGGTCACGGCCTTGGTGGTATTGCCGACGGCATCGAGGGGATCGGTAATGTCACGTACTTCCGATGGCAAGCCAGCCATTTCGGCGATTCCACCGGCATTATCCGTGATGGGACCGTAGGCATCCAGCGCAACGATGATTCCGGCCATCGAAAGCATCGAGGTGGCGGCGATGGCAATGCCATACAGGCCTGCCAGTTCGTATGTGATCCAGATGGAAAGACATACGACAATAACCGGCCAGGCAGTCGCCTTCATCGAAACACCCAGACCGGCAATGACATTGGTGCCGTGACCGGTGCTGGAGGCCTCTGCGATATGGCGTACCGGTTTGAATTCCGTTGAGGTGTAGTATTCTGTGATCCATACCATGGCGGCCGTGAGCGCCAGGCCAACCAGTACAGAGAGGTAAAGATTGGTTGAGGAAACCAGCTTCCCCTCGATCATTACGCCATCGCCCAGCATTATGGCGGTGATGGGATAGTAAGCGATTGCGGCAAGCCCCCCGGCGACCGCCAGACCGCGATAAAGCGCATTCATGATCTTGCCGCCCTCACGTGCCTTGACGAAGTAACAGCCAATGATGGAAGCAATAATCGAAACGCCACCCAGTACCAGCGGATAGAGCACCGCGTTCGGCCCGGCGTCGGTGATGAGCAGTCCACCCAGCAGCATGGTCGCGATAATGGTAACGGCGTAGGTTTCAAACAGGTCCGCAGCCATCCCGGCACAGTCGCCCACGTTGTCGCCCACATTGTCGGCAATGACTGCCGGGTTGCGTGGATCATCCTCAGGGATACCGGCTTCTACCTTACCAACCAGGTCCGCGCCGACGTCGGCGCCCTTCGTGAAAATGCCGCCGCCGAGACGGGCGAAAATGGAGATCAGCGAGCTGCCGAAGGCAACACCCACGAGCGCATGAGTGGCTTGCGATTCACTTGCGCCCATGCTGATCAGAAGGGCGAAGTAGCCGGCCACCCCCAGCAAACCCAGGCCAACCACCAGCATGCCGGTAATGGCCCCCCCTTTGAAGGCAACATCCAGCGCTGCGTTGAGGCCGTGCCGCGCTGCTTCCGCCGTGCGTACATTCGCACGCACCGATACGTTCATGCCGATATACCCGGTCAGCCCCGACAGGAATGCACCCAGCGCAAACCCGACGGCGGTCTGCCAGCCCAGAGCAAGAAAGATTGCCATCAGCAGAATGACGCCTACTATGCTGATGGTGGTGTATTGGCGGTTCAGATAAGCCGAGGCGCCCTGCTGGATCGCCGTGGCGATATCCCGCATGCGCTCGTTGCCGGACGGCAATGCCACAATCCATTTTATTGAAACCACTCCATAAAGGAGTGCCGCCATCGCGCAAACAATTGCGATGATTAAACCAGTAATCATTTAAATCTCCAGTTAAGATCGGCTACGGGGAAACGCACGCAAGATGCAGCTTGTCGCTCACAGAGGGCGTGGCTCAGCATTGCTTCGCTGCCGATACGCACTCCTGTGAACGATATGCACGCGTTTCCGGTTAGGCCAGGTTAAAGCGGCTCAAAGTGTGAAGCCGCTCAATTTTTTCGGGACCGCCACGTTCTGCAGCCGCACGTAGTCCGGCAGGCCATCCTTGTAGGGTGGATAGTCTTCACCCTCGATAAGCGGTGCCAGATATTCCCGGCACAGGTCGGTAATGCCAAAACCATCCTCGGTGATAAAGTTCTCGGGCATCATTTTTTCGACATTGGCGACTTGCGATAGTTGGGCCATGCCTACTTTCCACTGATAGGGTCTCGCGGAAATGCGTTCTATGGTGGGCATCACCGAATTGTGCCCCTGGATCGCGAATTCCACCGCGGCCTGGCCCATGGCGTACGCTTGCTCGACGTCGGTCCTGGATGCGATATGACGCGCCGCGCGTTGCAGATAGTCCGCCACACCCCAGTGATATTTGAGTCCGAGTCCCTCCTTCACCATGTTCGCCACCACCGGCGCTACTCCTCCCAGTTGCGCATGCCCGAAGGCATCACGCATGCCCTGGTCGGAGAGGAATTTACCGTCATCTCCTTTTACGCCCTCCGATACCACCACCGAGCAGTAGCCGAATTTCTTGACGCAACTGTCCACCTTGGCGAGGAATTTCTGTTTGTCGAACCTGATTTCGGGAAAGAGAATGACGACGGGAATTTCACGCTCCGGGCTGGAGGCCAGACCGCCGGCGGCTGCTATCCAGCCGGCATGCCGTCCCATAACTTCCAGTACGAATACCTTCGTTGATGTTGCCGACATGCTTGCCACGTCGAAGCTGGCTTCGAGCGTGGATACGGCAATATACTTCGCCACCGAGCCGAAGCCAGGGCAGCAGTCCGTGATGGGAAGGTCATTATCCACCGTTTTTGGCACATGAATGGCCTGAATGGGATAGCCGAGCGTGCCGGACAGTTGCGATACCTTGAGGCATGTGTCCGCCGAATCGCCGCCGCCGTTGTAGAAGAAATAGCCGATGTCATGAGCCTTGAATACTTCGATCAGGCGTTCATATTCCCGCCGGTTCTGTTCAAGGCTTTTCAGTTTGTAGCGGCAGGATCCGAACGCTCCGGAGGGCGTGTACCGCAATGCGCCGATTGCGGCATCGGATTCCTGTCCGGTATCGATCAGATCCTCGGTAAGCGCGCCGATGATTCCGTTGCGCCCCGCATAAATTTTGCCTATCTTTCCGCTTTGCTTGCGGGCGGTTTCAATTACACCCGCGGCGGAAGCGTTGATGACGGCGGTAACGCCGCCGGATTGAGCATAAAAAGCATTTTTTGCTGCCATATTTCTCCCCCGGTTATTTAAATCTTCCAACATCTACCGTCAGCGTACGCACGCTTTCTCCCGTGGCGCAACAGAGCCGGCGCCATGCATGCAGGCGGCAATGAGGATTACTGCCGCTGCCTATTGCTCTCTTAGCGAATTAAAACGGCGGTGATACCAGGCTTGAGTTCCACCAGGAGTTTTGACTGAAGTTATCTCAGCGACGCGAAAATGGCGTCGCGGATTGTTTCCACTGAACCGGCCCCCGTGATTTTCACATACCTGGGAGCATCTTTTTCGCCACTAGCTGACCAGCTGGCGTAGTATTCTACCAATGGTTCGGTCTGGGCGTGATAGATTTCGAGCCGTTTCCGGATCGTTTCCTCTTTATCATCATCACGCTGTATCAGCGGCTCGCCGGTTACATCATCCTTCTCATCGACCCGGGGCGGATTGAATATCAGATGGTAAATGCGCCCCGAGGCAGGATGTACCCGCCGACCGGAGAGGCGCCTGACAATCTCTTCGTCGGATACATCAATTTCAATGACGAACTGGACAGGCACTTTGGCAGCCTTCATTGCATCCGCCTGCGGGATGGTGCGGGGAAAGCCATCAAAAAGAAAACCCTTGCTGCAATCCTGCTGCGCAATGCGCGCTTTCACCAGACCGATGATGACGTCATCCGGAACAAGACCGCCCTCATCCATGATCTTTTTGGCCATGAGGCCCAGCTCGGTGCCTTCCTTGACGGCTGCGCGCAGCATGTCTCCCGTCGATATCTGCGGAATGCCGAAATGTTCCTTGATGAAGCTGGCCTGAGTTCCCTTTCCTGCGCCGGGACCACCCAATAAGACGATTATGATTATTCCTCCTTTTTATAAAGCCCGCTGGCGAGGCGGGAGGCGAGACTCATTTCGCTGTCAAATGGGGAATTATAGCGCAGGCCATCCGCCTCTTGAATTTTTTGACCCGATTCAGCACCCCAGTTTCTGAAGTTGCTCTTTCAGTTTCCCCAATGTCGCGCCGAAACTGGCAAGGCGTTCTTTTTCCTGTTCCACCACCTTTGCCGGCGCGCGCGCCACAAAATTACTGTTGGCGAGCTTGGCTTGCGCTTTCTCCATTTCCGCCTGGATACGGTCGAGCTCTTTGGTCAGCCGCTCACGTTCTGCAGCAATATCAACCTCGATTTTCAGCATCAGCCTGAATTCACCCACGATCGCCACCGGTGCTTCGGCGGAGGGCAGATTTTGTTCGATTTCGACATCCGACAATTTCGCCAGAGCTTTCAGATAGGGCGAAAAGCTGGCGAGGGTTTTCCCGTCGCCTGCGGCCAGAAGCGGTACCCTCGATGCCGGGGAGAGATTCATTTCGCCGCGCAGCGTGCGGCAGGCGTTGATCATTTCCTTGAGCGCAGCAATATTCGCGTTTGCGGCTTCATCGAATCTGGAGGGATCGGCTTCAGGATAAGGCTGCAGCATGATGCTTACCCCTTGCCTGCCAGCGAGCGGGGCAATGTTCTGCCACAATTCCTCGGTAATGAACGGGATGAGAGGGTGGGCAAGTCTTAAAGCCGTTTCAAGGACGCGGGCCAGGGTGCGGCGGGTCGTGCGCTGTATCGCATCGTTGCCGGAATTCAGCTGTACCTTGGCGAACTCCAGATACCAGTCGCAATACTCATCCCAGACGAATTCGTAGATTTCGCGGGCTGCCATGTCAAAGCGATAATCCTGATAAGCCTGCGCCACCGCGGTTTCCGCCCGTTGCAGCCGGCTGATGATCCAGCGGTCGGCCTCCGAATATTCCAGAGGCGCCGATTCCGTCAGACCGGTATCCTTGCCTTCGCAATTCATCAGCACGTAGCGCGCCGCATTCCAGAGCTTGTTGCAGAAATTCCGGTAACCTTCGCAGCGCTGCATATCGAACTTGATGTCGCGACCGTGAGAGGCAAGGCTGGCAAAAGTAAAGCGCAGTGCATCGGCGCCAAACGCCGGGATTCCCTCCGGGAACTGTTTGTGCGTGGTTTTTTCGATGGATTCGGCCTGCCGCGGGTTCATGAGACCGCTGGTGCGCTTGGCGATCAGGTCCGGCAGTGCAATGCCGTCGATAAGATCCAGCGGATCCAGCACATTGCCTCTGGATTTGCTCATCTTATGCCCTTCCGCATCGCGGATGAGGCCGGTGATATATACCTCCCGGAAAGGCACTTTGCCGGTGAAATGCAGAGACATCATCACCATGCGCGCTACCCAGAAAAAAATGATGTCGAAGCCGGTAACCAGAACCGAGGTCGGCAGGAATGTTTCAAGCTCCGGTGTTTTTTCCGGCCAGCCCAATGTGGAGAAGGGCCACAGGGCGGATGAAAACCAGGTATCCAGCACATCCTCGTCCTGCACCAGCTTGCGCCCATCCGCCAGCTGTTGCGCTTCCTCCAGGCTGGGCGCGACAAAGATGTTATTATCCTCGTCATACCACGCGGGGATCCGATGGCCCCACCATAACTGACGGGAAATACACCAGTCCTGGATATTTTCGAGCCACTGCTGATATACATGTGTCCAGTTTTCCGGAATGAATTTCACTTCCCCGTCCGCCACCACCTCCAGGCCCCGCTTCGCCAGGCCGTTCATGCTGACATACCACTGATCGGTCAGCATCGGTTCAACGACAGTCTGGGTGCGGTCACCGCGCGGCACCATCAGCTTGTGCGGTTTTGTTTCAACCAGCAGATTCTGTTCTTCCAGATCGGCGACAATTTTCCTGCGGGCCGCAAAACGATCCAACCCTTGATACTCGGCGGGCGCCAGGTCATTGATTTTTCCATCCAGGGTAAGAATACCGAGCGGAACGAGTTTGTGCCGCTGTCCTATCTGGTAGTCGTTGAAATCGTGCGCGGGGGTAATCTTGACGCACCCCGTGCCGAATGCCGGATCGACATAGGCGTCCGCGATGATGGGTATGCTGCGCTCGCATAATGGCAGGCGCACGTGACGGCCGATCAGGTGCCGGTAGCGCTCATCGTCAGGATGCACGGCTACCGCCATATCGCCCAGCATGGTTTCCGGGCGGGTAGTGGCAACAATCAGTCCTTCCGGTTTTGCGCCATCCTGATTTCCTCCGGCATCCTTTTCGAAGGGATAAAGAATATGCCAGAGCGATCCTTCTTCTTCTGCCGATACCACTTCGAGGTCGGAAACGGCGGTTTGCAGCACAGGGTCCCAGTTCACCAGGCGTTCCCCGCGGTAGATGAGGCCTTCGCGATAAAGTCGCACGAAAACTTCCGTCACGGCGCGGGAGAGCCCCTCGTCCATGGTGAAGCGTTCGCGCGACCAGTCGCAGGAGGCCCCCATACGGCGCATCTGGCGGCTGATGGTGGAGCCGGATTCCTCCTTCCATTCCCACACGCGGGCGATAAACGCTTCACGTCCCAGATCGCGCCGATCAATGTTCTGCTGATCCAGCTGGCGTTCCACCACGATCTGAGTGGCAATCCCGGCGTGGTCGGTGCCCGGCTGCCATAATGTGTTGTCTCCACGCATGCGGTGATAACGCGTCAGCGCATCCATCAAGGTATGTTGAAAGGCATGCCCCATGTGCAGGGTGCCGGTCACATTGGGCGGCGGGAGCATGATGCAGTATGCAGGCGCTTGATCACCCGCAGTCCCCGCTGGTTCAGCTCTGAAATAGCCTTCGGCCTCCCAGCGCGAATACCAGCGGCGTTCGATAGTCCGGGGATCAAAGCTTTTTTCGAGTTCCATACTGTCGATCGTCTGGCGGAAAACCCGCAATTATAACGGAAGGTGCAAGGACCGGCAGCGTGGCTCTCCCTCTTAACTGCGCCCTGTCTTGTCCGGTCAGGGGGCATTTCGTGAAAGCGTGTGGGAATCTATTCCCGCTATCCTTATTGATCCGACCAGAAAATACTATGAATCTCATCATCCCGGGCCTGATCCGGAATCCCCCTTTACAGGCGCCAGAGATGGGACCGAACCGGCTGCGACGTCCTGCTCGATGCCGCCTCGGTCGAGTTCAGGTTTCGCACTTTCTGGGTCTTGCAATCTGCCTTAATCTCGCTTAAAAATAATTGAGATCGGGAAAGATTCCGATTGAGGTTTTCCCCGATTGGGGGATAATCCTGTTGATAACTTGCCAAACCATATTCGGCTTGAGTTTTCGTTATTGCCTAAAATACAGGACTTTGCCATGACTGGATAGACCGATCGGCTCATATACTTTTTGCCTGACAGATTTTAAGCTGAATTGCTGTAATGGCAGGTGGAGAGTCATGTGGCGCGAAGGGGAGCGCTGCCGGTATGGGATTGGCAAATGGAAGAGTCCCGCATCTCTGAAAACCATTTACTGGGGAGAGAATGATGAAAGTGACCGGCAGTTCCAGAATGCAGGGCTTGATCCCGCTGGTGGTCTTGAGTACTGGATTGTGCTTTGCTTCCCCCGTCTCTGCACAGATACAACGTTTATACATTCTGGATCTCAACAGCAACCGGCTGATCACTTTTGTGCCGAGCGGAATGACTGGTAACGCTGCTGGTATCAATAACGCTGGCCAGGTGGCGGGGTACACCATCAAGGAATATCGGCATGCTTTCATCACCGGCCCCAACGGCGCTGGCAGAACCGATCTCAAGACGCTGGGCGGTGGTTCCAGCGCAACCTTTGGCATTAATGATGCCGGACAGGTGGTTGGGTACTCACAGACAGCCACAGGTAAGCACCACGCTTTCATTACCGGGCCTAACGGCGAGGGCATGACAGACCTGGGGACTCTGGGAGAAAATGCCAGTTATGCCACTAGCATTAATAATGCTGGCCAGGTGGCAGGATACACTGTCAAGGAATATCGGCACGCTTTCATCACCGGTCCCAATGGTGCGGGCATGTCCCATCTGGGAAGCCTGCCGGATGGACTCACAACTGTTGCTCATGATATCAATGACGCCGGACAGGTGGTTGGGAGAGGCGTGAGGCATGCTTTCATCACTGGCCCCAATGGCGCGGGCATGACTGATCTCGGGACGCTGGGCGGGGATTACAGTGTCGCCTATGGCATCAATAACACGGGGCGGGTGGTGGGGGATTCCAGCACGGCTGCTGGTTATACGCACGCTTTCATTACTGGCCCCAATGGCGTGGGGATGACCGATCTCGGGACGCTGGGCGGAGGTTACAGTATCGCCACTGACATCAACAATGCCGGACAGGTGGTGGGATGGTCCACCATGGCTGCCGGTGATGAGCATGGCTTTATCACCGGTCCCAATGGCACAGGCATGATAGACCTCAATTCCCTGACCTGGTTGCCGCCCGGATATGTTATAACGGGCGCCATCAGCATCAATAACGCGGGGCAGGTCGTCGTTATGGCCAATATTCCCAAACCCCAGGCCTACATGCTGATATTCGCGGGCCTGGGCCTGGTCGGGTTTCTGGTATGGTGGCAGAAGTCGGGAAGCAGAGTCTAATACTGATGCGCCGTCGTCGATCTCTGCTTATTTCCAGGGCAAGCGCGACGGACGGGAATGTGGGCCTGCTCCACTACCGTTTTCAGAGACCGAACAGGTGTGATTTCAGAGCCTGTATCAGCGCCCTGCGCGCATTCGGATTCAAGGCGGTACCGGTTTCTTTCAGCGCCCCGTCCAGAATTTTTTCCAGCAGCACGGTTATATCGGCGGGGGAAAGTGTCGAGGGCGTGGAATGCATGACTTCCGTGAGAGTGGGTATGCTGGCGCCGGATGGAGATCGCCCGGCGGCGACTTCTGTGAGGGTGGGGATATCGGCTGCATCGTCTGTTCCGGCCTGTTTCAGCGCGCTCCCGGACAAACGGGATGAGCCTGCTGCCGAATAGCTATCGCTGTCAGTCACTGGCGTGGATGATACGTCCGGGTGCCGGCTCAGCAGTATTTCCAGTTTGTGCAGAATTTCGTCATATTCACCCTGCGAGGCTTTTTTGCTGTTTGTCATTGAAATACCGGCTGATAAAGGGAGGTGGCGGAATTCCGGGAATTGTTGCTGGTGACTTGACGAGTTGTCAGGCTATGCGGGGCTCAGGCGATGATGCCGTATTTCGTAGCCACGATCCTGATAGAACCGGTAGCGTTTCCTTGCCGCCCGGGTATCTTCATCCGTGTTGCCGGCAATTTCGATCAGTCGCCGGAAGCGGCTGAAGAAGGGGGGATTTTCAGGACCCAGATTGAGCAGTACATCATCATGCAGCGGATTCCTTCCACTATCGCCGAGTATTACCGGCGTGAACTCGGCCAGCTTGTCGCCTGCCTGGCAGTGTGGAATAAAATCAGTCGCAGAGAAAGTCCACAGCAATTTATCGATCTGTTCGATCGTGGTCATGTCAGGCGCGTAAATCATGATTTTGAACCCTTTGCGCGCTGCTGTCGCAACCAGACGGCAGGCGGTATGGAGCCGGTCCCCCCCGCCCGAGTAGAAGTCGATTTCTGTCATTCCTTGGATTTACGCCGGCCCTTGCGAGTCCCAGATTGGGTCACGGTCTTGCCGGTATTACCGGATTGTCTGGCAGTTCGGCTGATCAGAAACTGGGTGAGCAGCGGCACCGGGCGTCCGGTCGCGCCTTTTTCCTTGCCGGATTTCCACGCCGTGCCCGCGATGTCAAGGTGCGCCCAGCGATATTTTTTGGTGAAGCGCGACAGGAAGCAGGCGGCGGTAATGGTTCCCGCAGCGCGGCCTCCGATATTCGCCATATCGGCGAAATTACTTTTCAGTTGCTCCTGATATTCATCGAACAGCGGCAGACGCCAGGCGCGATCTGCGGATCGCTCGGAGGCATCCAATAACTCCTGAACCAGTTCTTCATTGTTGCCAAGCAGGCCCGAGGCAACGTGACCGAGCGCTATGACACAGGCCCCGGTCAGGGTAGCGATATTGATGACCGATTCCGGCTCATAGCGTTCGGCGTAGGCCAGCGCGTCGCACAGGATCAGTCTGCCTTCGGCGTCCGTATTGAGAATTTCTATGGTTTGCCCCGACATGCTCGTGACGACGTCGCCAGGCTTGGTGGCATTGCCGCCGGGCATGTTTTCGGTGGCTGGAATAATGCCGATCACATTGATTGGAAGGCTCATTTTTGCAATAGCGTGAAGGGTGCCCAGTACGCTGGCGGCGCCGCACATGTCGTACTTCATTTCATCCATTTCCGCCGCTGGCTTGAGGGAAATGCCGCCCGTATCGAAGGTGACGCCTTTTCCTACCAGCACAACGGGTTTTTCCTTCTTCGCCCCGCCCCAGTATTCCAGAGTAATCAGCTTGGGGGGCTGGCGGCTGCCGCGAGCCACGGCCAGCAATGCGCCCATGCCGAAATTCTCCATGTCCTTTTGCTCCAGCACCGTCACCTTGAGCTTGTAGGTCTTGGCCATATCCATGGCCTGCTCCGCAAGATAGGCAGGGGTGCAGATATTAGGCGCAAGATTGCCCAGATCCCTGGTCAGGCTCATGCCATCGGCCACGGCCAGTCCTTGCTGCAGGGCCTCCTCACTGGCGGCCTGTTCCTCCCCCGTGAGCGGCTTGATAATACCGAGGGTAATTTTTTGCAGCTTTGGTTCGGCTTCCTCGATCTTGCTTTTCAGCCGGTCGAAGCGGTACATGCTCTCCAGTCCGCTGACTGCGATTTGCAGAGTTTTCCAGGAGAGATCGCGGTTTTTTACCGGTGCTTCCAGCAGAAACAGGGTGGCATCGGCAGCGCTGGTGTCAGATAGCGCCTTGAACACTGCCCGCACTGCGTCGCGGTATCCCTTGTCGCCGAGCTCCTGCTCTTTGCCGAGCCCCACCAGCAATACGCGTTCGCAGGCGCTGTTGGGTACGTTATGGAGCATCAGCGTCGAGCCCGCTTTGCCCTTCATATCCCCCCGAGCCAGGATGCCGGTAATGTAGCCGTTCGCGGACTTGTCCAGGGCTTCGGCAGCAGGGGTCAATTTTTGTTGTTCGAAAATGCCTGCGACCACACAGGCACTGCGCTGTTTCTCGGGTGTTCCGTTCTTTATATTAAATTTCACAGCTTGCTCCTCGATTCAAGGCTTGCGGGCAGATTGTTCAAACCGGATAATGCTCCGATTATCGCCGGACTATTCGCATAAAGTCAAAGCAGATACGGGACCGTTTCAAAAAATCCTTTAATGGAATTCTGTTTGCCCCTGTACACTCTGTAACGCGGCTGCAACGGTGGCCGCAGTGTCGGAGTGTCGGCGCGATGGAGGAGGAATGGATGATCAGACAGAAGTCGATACGGCGGGTGAAGCCCCCGGAAGATTATCAGGCCAAGCTTGCTGCGCCGTTTGCTGTGCTCGGTCTTCGCACGGATGAGGACTGGCTGACAGATATAGAATATCTGCCGCCGGATACGCCCACCCTCGCTCCGCAAAATGCTCTCGCCAGGGAAGTATGTGATCAGCTACAGGCTTACCTTGCCGATCCTGGTTTCGCATTCGACTTGTCACTGCACATCGGCGGGACGATTCATCAGCGACGTGTCTGGCAAGCCATTCAGGATATTCCGGCTGGCGCAACGCGCAGTTATGCGGCTATCGCGATGGAGTTGCATTCCGCCCCGCGCGCAGTGGGCCAGGCCTGCGGAGCCAACCGGTTGCCTATCGTTATTCCCTGTCATCGTGTTATCGCCAAAAGCGGCGGCCTCGGGGGTTTCATGAACGCCAGCGATGGATTGCCGCTCGCCATCAAGCGCTGGCTATTGCAGCATGAGGGTATCTGAGCAGAACGCGGAACTGCTCGATGAATTCTGCGATGCCCTGTGGCTGGAAGACGGGCTCTCGCGCAATACAATGGAGGGCTATCGCAGCGATCTGGAGCAGTTCGGCGATTGGTTCATCCGGCAGAAGCGGGACGATAGCAGTTTCCTGATTATCACACATTCCGATCTGCTGGGATTCATGGCGGACAGATTTTCCGCTGGAATCAAGGCCAGCACCGCCAGCCGCGAACTCTCGAGTCTAAAGCGGTTTTACCGCTTTCTGTTGCGCCAGGGAAAAATCAGTACAGACCCCACCCTCAACATCGATACACCCAGGCTTCCTCGCAGTCTGCCGGTGAGTTTGACCGAGGCTGACGTGGAAGCCCTGCTTGGCGCGCCCGATGTGAACCTTCCGTTGGGATTGCGGGATCGTGCCATGCTCGAAGTGCTCTATGCGAGCGGCCTTCGGGTTTCAGAGCTTGTAAGCCTGGAAAGCGGACAGATCAGCCTGGACATGGGCGTGGTGCGCATCATGGGGAAGGGGGGGAAAGAGCGCCTGACGCCGTTGGGGGAAGAGGCGCTGGAATGGGTGATCCGCTATCTCAGGGAAATCCGTCCTGGCTTGCTGGATGGAAAATCAAGTAATGCGCTGTTCGTCACTTACCGCGGCGCAGGTATGACTCGTCAGGCTTTCTGGTATCTGATCAAACGCTATGCGCGGCAGGCCAATATCACGAAGCCGTTGTCGCCGCATGGATTGCGTCACGCCTTTGCGACTCACCTGCTCAATCATGGGGCCGATCTGCGTGTGGTGCAACTGCTGCTCGGCCATGCGGATATTTCAACCACGCAGATATATACCCATGTCGCGCGCGAAAGATTGAAAAGAATCCACGAAATGCATCATCCGAGAGGGTGAGGCGAAATTTTACGGGCCGAAATTACGATCGAAGAAAATTGTTTTCTCCTCCACAAGAAACAAACCTTGTCGACATAGGTGACCCTTGGCTCAGCCAGGCAGAACTGCCGGCAAGCGGTTAGGGCTCAAGATTGAATTGCATCTGCCGTTGAATATGCCTGCAACTCTGCTAAAGTCTAAGGAACCGCTGAAGTGCGATAGCAGGAGTTCTCAAGCAATAAATTCCCCACAAAACAGGAGAAGTCATGCGTAATCAATTGCCGGTTATTTCAATAGCAATGGTTCTGGCATTGGGCGGCTGCGCCAGTTCACCCGAAATCCAGAGCACCAGAACGAGAGACACTGCCATCGGCGCAGGCATCGGTGCGGGTACGGGCGCATTGATCGGAGCAATTGCGGGTAAGGGGAAAGGCGCGGCCATCGGTGCGGCGGCCGGAGCTGGCCTCGGTGCCATCGCTGGAAATGTATGGTCCCGGAGAATGGAGGAGCAGAAACAGGAAATGGAGCAGGCCACAGCGGGAACAGGCGTGGAAGTCGTAAAAACCTCTGATAATCGCCTGAGACTGGATATCCCCAGTGATATTTCATTTGATGCCGGCCGTGCGGACATCAAGCCGAACTTCAGGCCCGTCCTGGACAGCTTTGCCGCGAGTCTGAACAATAATCCTGCTACAGTGGTGACCATTATCGGCCACACGGACAGCTCTGGCAGCGATGCGGTCAATAATCCCCTCTCCGTGAACCGGGCGGCCAGCACGCGGGATTATCTGGTGAGTCGGGGGGTTTCTCCAAACCGCATAAGGATCGATGGCCGCGGCTCGCGTGAGCCTATTGCCGCCAATGACACACCTCAGAACAGGGCAAGGAACCGACGGGTTGAAATCTACGTTGCCGAACCGCAAGAGGCTTCCCGGCAATATTGAGTCAGGATTCAGGATTATGGACCCGGCCGGAAAATATTATGAATTCCCGTCATTCCGGGCTTGATCCAGGATCCAGTTCACGCCCAACGATGGCGTGCTTTGAACCTCATACCGGCTGGAGCCGGTATGAGGTTCGCACTGTTTGTGACTCAATAAATAGTCAGGAAGTGCAAACCTTTTGCAGCGATGCGCCCTCTCGGAGAGGACGTGTGCCCCCTGGGGTGAGTTGGGAGGCTCTCATTATCTCTGGAACTGGGTGTTCCCGCAGCGTGGGATAGAGGGCAGCAGCATGCAATTGCCATCTTGCCATCTGGCGGTCATGCTTGTCATGTGTCAGCATCCGGTTCTCTGACCGGAATTCGCCAGACGAAGGCTATCAGGACGACGCCCAGCAGAACGAGCATTCCCTGGTGCCAGACAGAGGGCATCACCAGAATCGAACTCCCCAGCGACAGCACCAGCAACAGGTATACCCAACGCTTGACTTTGCGCGGAATGCTGCGATGCTCCATCCATTCGCGAATAATGGGACCGGTGATGCGATTAGTCAGGAGCCTGTCATGGAAGCGCGTGGAACTGCGGGCAAAACAGGCGGCTGCCAGCAGCACGAAAGGGGTTGTCGGAAGCACTGGCAGCACGATCCCCACTACGCCGAGTATCAGGGCGACGAAGCCGGCCGCGAGGTAGAGGGAGCGCACAAGGCGCGAGTCATGCAGGCGCGCATGTGATCCTCCTTGATGCCTGGAACACGTCTCTTTGCTGATAATTATCTCTTCGACCCCTTCGACACCTTCGACCTGTTCGATCTTTTCGACCTTTTCGACCTTTTCGACCTTTTCGTTTAAGCGATCCTGCATGAGTACTCCTTCATATGCTTTGCGCCTCGACTAAATGAGTGCATGGGCAATGAGCCAATGAGCAAGGAATCCCGGAACGAAAGCCTTCATGACGCTACAGCCGCCCTATGGGTTGGCGGTATAATAAGGGCGGTAAGTATGGAAAGTTTTCATTTCAATTTTCGAGGTCCTCATGTCCAGGGTAAATACACTGATCAGTTTGGGAATATTCATGTTGGGCGCGTTGCTGTCGCCACAATCCGCCATTTCGGAAACGGGGCAGGACGCATCAGCCGTGACGCAACTCATCAAACAGGATACCAAAATAGGAAGCGGCGAAGAAGCGGCGGTGGGCAAGATGGTTGAAGTGCACTATACCGGATGGCTTTACGATGCGAGCGCTCCTGACAAAAAGGGTGAGAAGTTCGACAGCTCGCGTGACCGTGGTATGCCTTTCTTGTTTCTGATCGGCGCAGGACGGGTCATCAAAGGCTGGGACCGGGGCGTGATCGGGATGAAGGTAGGAGGTCAGCGCACGTTGATCATTCCGCCTCAGCTGGCCTACGGGTCGGAAGGACGGGGAGCCATTCCGCCAAATGCTACCCTGATTTTCGAGGTAGAGCTTTTGGGATTGCGCCAGGGTTCGACGCACTGATTGATTGCCGATTTTCGCACGCCATGGCTGCCTCGCTGCGGGAACGCGGATTTTTGCCCCATCCAGCAGTTCGATCCAGCAATTCAATCCGTTGTTTTCACCTTGCGTGGACAATACCGGTGCCAGATTAAAAACCCTGAAATCCACGTTGACTTATCCGCGTGAAACATTCACAATTAACGGTTTCGTTTGGAGGGGTTCCCGAGCGGTCAAAGGGATCAGACTGTAAATCTGACGGCTCTGCCTTCGAAGGTTCGAATCCTTCCCCCTCCACCAGATCAGCAGCTGATAATGCGGTCGTTGTAGTATGTTGTGCCTTGAGATTTTTGCGTCTTGAGCACTTTGCGTGATGAGCATGGTCCGGTGAATGGGGAAGCGGGTAGTGCGTTGGGTGTGCGGTTCGATGATTTTTTCTCCGAAGAGTTGTTGAATGCTTCGCTGGATTTTCTGATCCTGATCGTATCCGATGCGGGTGTAGCTCAATGGTAGAGCAGAAGCCTTCCAAGCTTACGACGAGGGTTCGATTCCCTTCACCCGCTCCAGACTCGAAGCGGAGAAATGAACTTTAATTAAAAACTAAAAACATTAGAAAATTGGCAAAATTGTTGCGGGGTATTGTTTAGGCAAGGACGTGCTTGCCCATGTAGCTCAGTGGCAGAGCACTCCCTTGGTAAGGGAGAGGTCGCCAGTTCAATCCTGGCCATGGGCTCCATAGGCGTCGATTACAGAACTCAAAAAAATGCTTTAAAAAGGATCATCATGGCAAAGAGCAAATTTGAGCGGACGAAGCCGCACATCAATGTAGGGACGATAGGGCACGTGGATCACGGCAAGACCACGTTGACGGCGGCGATCACGATGGTATTGGCGAAGAAGTTTGGTGGAGAGGCGAAGAGTTACGCGCAGATAGACTCGGCGCCTGAAGAGAAGGCGCGGGGCATCACGATCAACACCTCGCACGTGGAGTATGAGACGGAGAAACGGCATTACGCGCACGTTGACTGTCCTGGGCACGCGGACTACGTGAAGAACATGATCACGGGTGCGGCGCAGATGGATGGTGCGATTCTGGTGGTGTCGGCTGCGGACGGGCCGATGCCGCAAACGCGGGAGCACATACTTCTGGCGCGGCAGGTGGGGGTTCCCTACATCATCGTTTACATGAACAAGGCGGACATGGTGGACGATGCGGAGCTTCTGGAGTTGGTGGAAATGGAAGTGCGCGAGTTGCTGTCCAAATACAATTTTCCCGGGGATGATACGCCGATAGTGATTGGTTCTGCCCTGAAGGCGCTGGAAGGGGACCAGAGCGACATAGGCGAGCCTTCCATCTACAAGTTGGCGGCGGCGCTGGACAGCTACATTCCGGAGCCGCAGCGGGCGGTGGACGGGACTTTTCTGATGCCTGTGGAAGACGTTTTTTCCATATCCGGCCGTGGCACGGTGGTGACGGGGCGCGTTGAGCGCGGGGTCATCAAGGTAGGGGAAGACATCGAGATCGTGGGCCTGAAGCCGACCACCAAGACGGTATGTACGGGTGTCGAGATGTTTCGCAAGCTTCTGGACCAGGGGCAGGCAGGGGACAACGTAGGCGTGTTGCTGCGGGGTACCAAGCGCGAAGAAGTGGAGCGCGGTCAGGTTCTGTCCAAGCCTGGGACCATTACCCCGCACACCAAGTTCACGGCGGAGATTTATGTTCTGAGCAAGGAAGAGGGTGGGCGTCACACTCCCTTTTTTCAGGGATACCGGCCGCAATTTTACTTCCGTACGACGGATGTGACGGGTGCAATCGAGCTGCCTGCGGGCACGGAGATGGTGATGCCCGGGGACAACGTATCGGTGACGGTAAACCTGATTGCGCCGATTGCGATGGAAGAAGGCCTGCGTTTTGCGATTCGTGAAGGCGGCAGGACCGTGGGCGCAGGTGTCGTGGCAAAAATTATAGAATAGCATCTTGCCCGGGATCGATTCCATCGTTGAAGAGCCTTGCATTCTTATGTGCCCAGGTGAATTCTTCGTTTTTTTACCTTTGTTCAAAGTACAGGCCAGTAGCTCAATTGGCAGAGCGTCGGTCTCCAAAACCGAAGGTTGGGGGTTCGATGCCCTCCTGGCCTGCCATCAGGAAATATCATTTCAAAATCGTCAATAACTGCATGTTTCCAGGGGAAGCAGGGCCTCGTAATACGTTGTGGTATCGGGTCGTGCAGTGAGGTTGCGCATGAATTTTGCTCGCGCACTGCTTCGTCTGCTGGCAGGCATTAAAAGGCAGAGTGGGATAGGTTAGTGGATAAGATCAAGTTGGGATTCGCGCTTCTGCTGCTGATTGCGGGTATTGCCGGATTTTATTACCTGAGCGATAGCGCAATGGTAATTCGCGTCATTTCAGTGCTCGGGGGCCTCGTTCTTGCGACCGTGATGGTGTCGTTTACCACTCAGGGCAAGCAGTTTTACGCGTTCAGCAGAGAGTCGTGGGAAGAGACCAAGAAGGTGGTGTGGCCGAACCGGAAGGAGACGGTGCAGACGACCGGTATCGTCTTTGCCTTCGTTCTGGTAATGGCCATGTTCCTGTGGATGATAGACGCGGGCCTGCTGGTGGCGGTGAAATATCTCATGGGACAGGAAGGGTAATGGATAAGAAGTGGTATGTGGTTCATGCCTACTCCGGTTTCGAGAAGAGCGTGCAGCGCACGCTGAAGGAGCGAATCAGCCGCGCTGGGATGCAGGACAAGTTTGGACAGATACTCGTTCCTGTGGAAGAAGTCATTGAGATGAAAGCAGGGCAGAAAAATCTCAGTGAACGGAAATTCTTTCCGGGCTATGTGCTGGTCGAGATGGAAATGACCGACGAAACATGGCACCTGGTCAAAAACACGCCGAAGGTGACAGGCTTCATTGGTGGCACGGCCATGAATCCAACGCCCATCAGCGAGAAGGAAGTGCAGAACATTCTCCATCAGATCCAGGAAGGAGTGGAAAAGCCCAAGCCCAAGATTCTTTTCGAAACGGGCGAGGCGGTTCGTGTCAAGGAAGGACCATTTACGGATTTTCACGGCAGCGTGGAAGATGTCAATTACGACAAAAGCAAGCTCCGGGTTTCAGTGTCCATTTTTGGGCGTCCCACACCTGTGGAACTGGATTTCAGCCAGGTCGAGAAAGCTTAGTGCAGTAAAGGTTTCCGGAAGCACCGGAAGGCTTCGGTCGTATTGCATATCGTATATTTTTAAGCGGGGAGAGCCTCAAGGGCTCGTTTGAACCCGATAGGAGAGCAAATGGCAAAGAAAATAGTCGGTTATATCAAACTGCAGGTGCCGGCGGGGAAGGCAAATCCCAGTCCGCCAATAGGGCCCGCCCTGGGGCAGCGGGGACTCAACATCATGGAGTTCTGCAAGGCATTCAATGCGGCAACGCAGAAAATGGAAGTCGGGCTGCCGGTTCCGGTCGTCATAACGGCCTATGCCGACAAAAGCTTTACCTTCACCATGAAGACCACGCCTGCGACCGTGCTGATAAAGAAGGCAGCGGGAGTGAGCAAGGGAAGCGCGAAACCCCACACAGATAAGGTAGGACGGTTGACTCGGAAGCAAATGGAGGAAATCGCGCAGATAAAGATGCCGGACTTGACGGCAGCCGATATGGATGCGGCAGTCCGCACCATTGCGGGTAGTGCCCGCAGCATGGGTATAGAAGTGGAGGGCGCATAACATGGCGCGCCTATCCAAACGTCTCAAGGCGATCTCGGAAAAAGTGGATCGCACAAGATATTACCCGTTGCAGGATGCGCTCAATCTTGTCAGGGAAACAGCGATCGCGAAGTTCGACGAGTCCATAGATGTGGCCGTCAATCTTGGGATAGACGCAAAAAAATCTGACCAGGCAGTGCGTGGGTCTGTGGTGTTGCCTGCGGGTACGGGAAAGACCGTGCGAGTGGCCGTATTTGCGCAGGGCGACAAGGCCCGGGAAGCGGCGGCAGCGGGAGCGGACATTGTCGGCTTTGAAGACCTCGCCGAGCAGATCAAGGCGGGCAATATCGAATTCGATGTGGCTATCGCCAGTCCCGATGCAATGCGTGTTGTAGGACAACTGGGGCAGATACTTGGTCCGCGCGGTTTGATGCCCAACCCCAAGGTGGGAACGGTAACGCCGGATGTGTCCGGGGCGGTAAGAAACGCGAAAGCCGGTCAAGTTCAGTATCGTGCCGACAAAGGGGGTATCGTACAGTGCACCATCGGACGCGCCTCGTTCACGGTGGATGCCCTGACCCAGAATATGATGGCGCTGATCGATGCGCTCAATAAATCCAAGCCTGCCGCATCCAAAGGCATCTATCTAAGGAAGATATCAGTCTCGAGCACAATGGGAATAGGCGTGCGCGTGGATCAGACAAGCATGCGATAGTGCATGCGCTGGATTCCCTGTTTATAAATATTGTAAGACTTTGGGCCGCCGGGAAAGGCAGGACGCTTTTCCGGCGGGTTATCAAAGACCGCTGGGGTATTGGCATGGCGGGCGAGGTGACTCGCTCAATCTGTTGCTCAGCTTATTATTGAGCGAGCCATTGTCCAAAACTTAATCTGCATGGTGAAGAGGTTTGCAGCCGGTGTTCCATGCCGGGCTGCATTTTCCGTATTTTCCTGCTGCCCAGCGCAGATGGCGTGCCCAGAAACAGGAAAAGATTCAACTCCTGATTTAAGGTCGCCGGTTCCGCGGTATGAGATCAGGTACGGGAGGGGAGGTCAGAATCCCGGGTCAATCCGAGGTTAAGCTTCCCAAATCAGCATACCACACTTATCGCCGCATTTTAACTGATGGAGAAGTACCTTGAGTCTAAATTTAGATGAGAAAAAAGCGGTGGTCGCTGAAGTCAGTGCTCAGGTAGCCAAAGCGCAGGCCATCATCATCGCGGAGTACCGCGGGCTGGGGGTCGGCCATATGACGCAGTTGCGGGCGAAGGCGCGGCAGTCGGGGATATATTTCCGGGTGCTTAAAAACTCGCTCGCACGCAGAGCGGTCTCGGACACTCCGTTTTCCGGACTGTCCGAGCATATGGTGGGGCCTCTCGCTTACGGCATCGGCAGCGATCCGGTTGCGGCGGCCAAGGTGCTGCATGAGTTTTCAAAGAGTAACGACAAACTGGTGATCAAGGCTGGCGCCATGGCAAACCATGTGATTTCCAGCAGCGAGATTGCCAGTCTGGCCTCTCTGCCAAGCCGCGAGGAGCTTCTTGCCAAGCTGCTGGGCACAATGCAGGCACCTGTCGCCAATTTTGTGCGGACCCTGAATGAAGTTCCCGCACGTTTTGTTCGGGGCCTCGCTGCTGTTCGCGACCAGAAAGAAACCGCTTGACCCGGAGCCCAATCGTATTGAGCTACTTTGGGACCATTACACCATCATAGTTATTGGATTAATTATCAGGAGAAAATCATGGCTATAGCCAAAGCAGAAATTTTGGATGCGATTGCAAATATGACTGTGCTGGAGCTTTCCCAGCTCATCAAGGAAATGGAAGAAAAATTCGGTGTTTCCGCTGCCGCAGCGGCAGTTGTGGCGGCAGCGCCCGCAGCAGGCGCCGCCGCGGCACCCGCAGAGGAACAGACTGAATTTACCGTGATGCTGACCGCAGTGGGTGAAAGCAAGGTAAATGTGATCAAGGTGGTGCGTGCCGTTACCGGGCTTGGCCTGAAAGAAGCAAAAGATCTGGTGGACGGCGCACCCAAGCCTGTCAAGGAAAGTATCGCCAAAGCGGATGCGGAAGCCATCCAGAAGCAGCTTGCTGAAGCAGGCGCCACTGCTGAAATCAAATAAAAGAAAAACAGTAAGAAAAGCCGGTGGCATTACTCATGCCGCCGGTTCCGGCGTTTTTTGGATTTTTGATGGCGTGTTTTGTGCGGCAGAACACCAAGCGCGCTGGCCAAAACAAGTACCCTATTCTCTATTTTCTGTCAATCCATCTTCTGATCTTCCGGAGATTCCATGAGTTATTCGTTTACCGAGAAAAAACGTATTCGTAAAAGTTTCGCCAAGCGTGCAAGCGTCTTGCCGATTCCCTTTCTTCTCGCTACGCAAATTGAATCTTACGCTGCTTTCCTGCAAGCCAGTGTCGACCCCGACCAACGCGCTCCGGAGGGGTTGCAAGCCGCCTTTCTGTCGATCTTCCCGATCGAGAGCCATTCCAGGAATGCGCGCCTCGATTTTGTCAATTACGTACTCGGTGCGCCTCCTTTCGATGTGAAGGAGTGTCAACAACGCGGTCTTACCTATGCTTCTCCCCTGCGGGCGAAGGTGCGCTTGACCATTATGGACAAGGAGGCGTCCAAACCAACCGTCAGGGAAGTGAAGGAGCAGGAGGTTTACATGGGCGAAATTCCGCTCATGACGAATACCGGTTCGTTTGTGATTAACGGCACTGAACGCGTGATCGTGTCCCAGTTGCATCGTTCACCCGGAGTGTTTTTCGAGCACGATCGCGGTAAAACGCATTCATCCGGTAAATTGCTTTTTTCCGCCCGTATCATCCCTTACCGTGGTTCCTGGCTTGATTTTGAGTTTGATCCCAAGGATTACCTCTACTTTCGGGTCGACAGGCGTCGCAAAATGCCCATCACCGTGCTGTTGAAGGCCATTGGATACACTCCCGAGCAGATCCTGGAGAGTTTCTTTTCTTTTGATTCTTTCCGCATATCGCGGAAAAGTATTCTTTTTGAACTGTTACCGGAGCGTCTGCGGGGTGATACCGCGCGCTTCGACATCCTGTCGAAAAACGGCAAGGTCATCGTCCAGAAGGACAAGCGCATTACTGTAAAGCATGTGCGCGAAATGCAGCAGGCCGGCATAGACAGGCTTGAGGTGCCGGAAGATTTCCTGCTGGGACGGGTGCTGGGTCACAATGTAGTGGATAAGGAAACGGGAGAGATTCTGGCACTTGCCAATGATGAGATTACGGAAACCTTGCTTGGCAAGTTGCGGGATGCGGATGTGGAAGAGATTCGTACGATTTATACCAATGATCTCGATCAGGGTGCATATATATCGCAAACTCTCAAGATAGATGAAACCGCGGATGAGATGGCGGCGCAGGTTGCGATCTACCGCATGATGCGCCCGGGTGAACCCCCTACTGAGGAAGCAGTCAAAGCGCTCTTCACCGGATTGTTCTATGCCCCTGAACGCTATGACCTCTCAGTGGTCGGGCGAATGAAATTCAATCGCAGGGTTGGTAAGACTGAGTTGGATGGACCGATCACGCTATCCAACGAAGATATCATCGCAGTGATCAGGATTCTGGTGGAACTTCGTAACGGTCGTGGGGAGATTGATGATATCGATCACTTGGGCAATCGTCGCGTACGCTCCGTCGGCGAACTGGCGGAAAACCAGTTTCGCTCCGGCCTGGTGAGGGTTGAGCGAGCGGTGAAAGAGCGCCTGAGCCAGGCTGAATCAGAGAATCTGATGCCGCATGACCTGATCAATGCCAAACCGGTATCTGCGGCGGTGCGTGAATTCTTTGGTTCCAGCCAGTTATCGCAGTTCATGGACCAGACCAATCCGCTCTCTGAAATCACGCACAAACGCCGTGTGTCCGCGCTCGGACCCGGTGGCCTGACGCGTGAGAGGGCGGGGTTTGAGGTGCGTGACGTGCATCCCACTCACTATGGGCGGGTATGTCCGATCGAAACGCCGGAAGGGCCCAACATTGGTTTGATCAACTCGCTGGCGTTATATGCCCAGACCAACGAATACGGCTTTATGGAAACGCCTTATCGCAAGGTAACAAACGGTCTGGTCACTGATGAGATTCATTTTCTTTCAGCCATCGAGGAGGGGCAATATGTAATTGCCCAGGCAAACGCCGAACTGGATGGAGGCGGCAGATTCACCAATGACATCGTTTCCTGTCGCCATAAGAACGAGTTTACCCTGGCGACCCCTGACCGGATTGAATACATGGACGTGGCGCCTGCGCAGATTGTCTCGGTCGCTGCCTCGCTGATTCCCTTTCTGGAGCATGATGACGCCAACCGGGCATTGATGGGCTCCAACATGCAGCGGCAGGCGGTGCCCTGCCTGCGCGCCGAGAAACCCTTGGTCGGAACGGGAATCGAGCGCGTCGTTGCCGTCGACTCCGGCACTGCGGTAAAAGCGGTGCGGGGCGGCGTGGTGGATTATGTTGACGCGGGCCGCATCGTGGTGCGGGTGCATGATGTCGAGACGCGTGCAGGTGAAGTGGGTGTAGACATCTACAACCTCACGAAATATACGCGCTCGAATCAGAACACCAATATCAACCAGCGGCCGCTGGTGAAGGTGGGCGACATGATCGCGCGCGGGGATGTAGTAGCGGATGGTGCCTCCACCGACAAGGGTGAACTTGCGCTGGGACAGAACATGCTGGTCGCGTTTATGCCGTGGACCGGCTACAACTTCGAAGATTCCATTCTCATTTCCGAGCGTATCGTGGCGGATGATCGCTTTACCTCCATTCATATCGAAGAATTGTCGGTGGTAAGCCGCGATACCAAGCTTGGAACCGAAGAAATTACCGGGGATATTTCAAATCTGTCGGAGGCACAGCTTGGTCGTCTGGATGCTTCAGGCATTGTGCATATCGGAGCCGAGGTGGAAGCCGGTGATGTGCTGGTAGGCAAAGTGACACCCAAGGGTGAAACCCAGCTTACGCCGGAAGAAAAACTGTTGCGCGCAATTTTTGGCGAGAAAGCTTCGGATGTGAAGGATACCTCACTGCGTGTGCCATCCGGCATCTCCGGAACGGTGATCGATGTACAGGTCTTCACCCGGGAAGGTATCGAACGGGACAAGCGTGCGCAGCAAATCATTGACGATGAGCTGAAGCGGTATAAGAAAGATCTGGCCGATCAGATGCGGATCGTGGAAGTTGATGCATTTGTCCGGATCGAGCGCCTGCTTATTGGCAAGATTGCCACAGGCGGTCCCAGGAAGCTTGCCAAAGGTGCGGCCATTACCAAGGAATATCTGGAAAGCAACGATCCCCACCATTGGTTTGACATACGTCTGGCAGATGAAGGGGCGAGTGTACAGCTCGAACAGATCGAAGAGGGCCTGGCTCAAAAACGCAAGGCATTCGATGAGGCTTTCGAGGAGAAGAAAAAGAAGCTCACGCAGGGCGACGAGTTGCCTCCAGGCGTGCAGAAAATGGTCAAGGTATACGTCGCGGTGAAGCGGCGCCTTCAGCCCGGGGACAAAATGGCCGGCCGTCATGGCAATAAGGGTGTCATTTCGAAGATCGTGCCAGTGGAGGATATGCCTTATATGGCCGATGGCACCCCCGTGGACGTGGTGCTGAATCCGTTGGGTGTGCCGTCACGCATGAACGTGGGGCAGATCCTGGAGACGCATCTCGGCTGGGCAGCCAAAGGTCTGGGACATAAGATCGGCGAAATGCTGCGCGCAGGCAAGGAGGCCGCGGAGCTTCGCGCCTTTCTTGACAAGATATATAACACCAGTGGAAAACCCGAAGATATTGTCTCCTTGACCGACGGGGAAATCGTGGATCTGGCGGGAAATCTCCAGGATGGAGTGCCCTTTGCCACGCCGGTATTTGATGGCGCCACGGAGCAGGAAATCAAGGACATGCTCGAACTTGCCGGTTTGCCGCGCTCGGGACAGGTGACCCTTTATGATGGCCGTACCGGAGAGGCCTTCGATCGCCCGGTTACCGTCGGTTACATGCATGTATTGAAGCTGCACCACCTGGTGGACGACAAGATGCATGCCCGTTCAACCGGCCCCTACAGTCTGGTCACTCAGCAGCCACTCGGGGGCAAAGCCCAGTTCGGTGGTCAGCGTTTCGGAGAAATGGAGGTGTGGGCACTTGAAGCGTATGGTTCTGCCTATACGCTGCAGGAAATGCTGACAGTCAAGTCGGACGATGTGAACGGGCGCACGAAAGTGTACGAGAGCATTGTGAAGGGCGACCACAAGATCGATGCAGGCATGCCGGAATCCTTCAACGTGCTGGTGAAGGAAATCCGGTCGCTGGCCATGGATATCGACCTGGAGCGGCATTAGCAATTTTTATTCTGGAGGTACGAGAATCAGATACCTTTTTGCTGTCTTTGCTTTTTCACCGGATAATTTTTTGCATAGACCCCTGATCAACAGGAGTGACAAATGAAAGCACTGCTTGATTTATTCAAACAGGTTACCCAGAAAGAAGAGTTCGATTCGATCAAGATCGGTCTGGCTTCTCCCGAGAAAATACGTTCCTGGTCCTACGGTGAGGTGAAGAAACCGGAAACCATCAATTATCGTACGTTCAAACCCGAGCGAGATGGCCTGTTCTGCGCAAAAATCTTTGGTCCGGTAAAGGATTACGAGTGCCTTTGCGGAAAGTACAAGCGTTTGAAACATCGCGGGGTGATCTGCGAGAAATGTGGTGTCGAGGTCACGTTATCCAAGGTGCGGCGCGAACGCATGGGCCATATCGAACTGGCATCCCCTGTGGCGCACATCTGGTTCCTGAAGTCACTGCCGTCCCGATTGGGGATGGTGCTGGATATGACTTTGCGCGACATAGAGCGGGTGCTCTATTTCGAGGCGTATGTCGTAACGGACCCGGGCCTGACGCCTCTCCAGCGATGCCAGTTGCTGACAGATGACGATTACCGGGCTAAAACCGAGGAATACGGGGATGATTTTCGCGCCAGTATGGGGGCGGAAGGTATTCGTGATCTATTGAATACCCTGAATATTCGTGTAGAAATCGATAATCTTCGCCGCGAAATGGGAACGACCGGCTCCGAAACGAAGATGAAGAAGATTTCGAAGCGTCTGAAAGTACTGGAGGCATTCAGCAAATCCGGCATCAAGCCGGAATGGATGATTCTGGCCGTGCTGCCGGTGCTGCCTCCCGAACTGCGGCCACTGGTGCCGCTGGATGGAGGACGTTTTGCGACTTCCGATCTCAATGACTTGTACCGTCGCGTCATTAACCGCAATAATCGGTTGAAACGTTTGCTCGAACTGAAGGCGCCGGAAATTATCGTGCGCAACGAGAAGCGCATGCTGCAGGAAGCGGTGGATTCACTGCTGGATAACGGCCGTCGCGGTAAAGCCATGACGGGTGCCAACAAACGCCCGCTGAAATCGCTTGCGGACATGATCAAGGGCAAGGGCGGGCGCTTCCGCCAGAACCTGCTTGGGAAACGCGTGGATTATTCCGGACGCTCGGTTATCGTGGTGGGGCCGCAGCTCAAGCTGCACCAGTGCGGTTTACCCAAGAAGATGGCGCTGGAGTTATTCAAACCCTTTATCTTCAACAAGCTGGAGATAATGGGTATCGCCAGCACGATAAAGGCTGCAAAACGCGAGGTCGAAAACGAAAGCCCGATCGTGTGGGACATCCTGGAAGATGTCATTCGTGAGCATCCTGTAATGCTGAACCGGGCGCCGACGTTGCATCGGCTGGGTATTCAGGCATTTGAGCCGGTCCTGATAGAAGGCAAGGCCATCCAATTGCATCCGTTGGTATGTGCCGCTTTCAACGCGGATTTTGACGGCGATCAGATGGCGGTCCACGTGCCGCTTTCGCTGGAAGCGCAAATGGAGTGCCGCACGCTGATGATGTCGACCAACAACGTCTTGTCGCCTGCCAACGGTGAACCCATTATCGTGCCGTCGCAGGACATCGTGCTGGGGCTGTACTCCACCACGCGCGAGAAGGTCAATGCGCGGGGTGAGGGTATGTATTTCGCCAATATCGGCGAAGTTTCGCGTGCCTACGAGAACCGCGTTATCGAGCTGAATGCCCGGATTTCAGTGAGGATCCCCGAATACGAGTTGGCCGCGGATGGAGAGCGGCGCGAGAAGATCACGCGATATGAAACCACGGTAGGACGTGCATTATTGTCAGAGATTCTCCCTGCCGGACTGCCTTTCCCGCTGATCAACAAGGTACTCAAGAAAAAAGAAATCTCCAAGCTCATCAATGCAAGCTTCCGCCGCTGCGGTCTGCGCGAAACCGTGATTTTCGCCGATAAGCTGATGTATGCCGGTTTCAGCTATGCGACGCGCGCCGGGATTTCGATCTGCCTGGACGATATGCTTACCCCGGCGCAGAAGGATGCAATCATCAGTGCCTCCGAGAAGGAAGTGCAGGAGATCGAGCTCCAGTATACGTCCGGTCTTGTCACCCAGGGTGAACGTTACAATAAGGTCGTGGACATATGGGGTCGCGCCGGCGACCAGGTTGCAAAGGCAATGATGGATCAGCTCGGGGTCGAGCCGATCATCGACCCGGAAACCGGAGTGGCCAAAACGGGTGAGTCAGGGAAGCCCCTGCTTCAGGAATCATTCAATTCCATCTATATGATGGCGGATTCGGGCGCCCGCGGTTCTGCTGCTCAGATCCGTCAACTGGCAGGAATGCGCGGTCTGATGGCCAAGCCGGATGGTTCCATCATCGAAACGCCCATCACGGCTAATTTCAGAGAAGGATTGAACGTCTTGCAGTACTTTATTTCCACGCACGGGGCGCGCAAGGGTCTGGCCGATACAGCGCTGAAGACGGCTAACTCAGGCTATCTTACCCGGCGGCTTGTCGATGTGACACAGGATCTGGTGGTAACCCAGGAGGACTGTGGCACCAGCAACGGCGTGGTGATGAAGGCATTGGTCGAAGGTGGTGAGGTCATCGAGGCGTTACGCGAACGTATCCTCGGTCGCGTAGTGGTCAATGATATTGTCAATCCGGAGCATCAGACCGTGATTTACCCGGCAGGCATGCTGCTGGATGAAAATGCAGTGGATGCCATTGAGATGCTGGGTATAGATGAAGTGAAGGTTCGCACTCCGCTTACCTGTGAAACACGCTATGGTCTGTGTGCCAAATGTTATGGACGCGATCTGGGACGCGGCACGCCGGTCAATGTCGGCGAGGCGGTGGGAGTGATCGCCGCTCAGTCGATCGGAGAGCCCGGCACTCAGCTGACCATGCGCACTTTCCATATCGGAGGAGCGGCTTCCCGAACAGCGGTCGCAAGCCAGGTCGAGAGCAAATCCAACGGTGTTGTGCGATATTCACCGAGCATGCGCTATGTGACCAATGCGCGTAACGAATTGATCGCGATTTCCCGTAGCGGCGAAGTGGTGATTCAGGATGACAACGGGCGTGAGCGGGAACGGCACAAGGCCCCGTACGGCGCGACCTTGCTGATTCGTGACGGAGAAGTCGTGAAAGCCGGACAGGTACTGGCTGCATGGGATCCGCACACGCGTCCAATCATTACTGAATACTCCGGCAAGGTCCGCTTCGAGAACGTGGAAGAGGGCGTGACCGTGGCCAAGCAGATAGATGAAGTAACCGGTTTGTCCACGCTGGTAGTGATCGATCCGAAGCGCCGTGGAGTAGTGCAGACGAAGGGATTACGCCCGATGGTGAAGCTCCTGGATGACGAGGGCAAGGAGGTGCGGCTGGCGGGCAGTAATTTGCCGGTTCACATTACCTTCCAGGTGGGTTCCATCATCACTGTTCGGGATGGGCAGCAGGTCAGCGTCGGTGAGGTTCTCGCGCGTATTCCACAGGAAAGCTCGAAAACGCGGGACATTACCGGTGGTTTGCCCCGCGTTGCGGAATTGTTTGAAGCACGTTCCCCAAAGGATGCGGGTGTGCTGGCGGAAGTCACCGGAATCGTATCCTTCGGCAAGGATACCAAGGGCAAGCAACGGCTGGTCATTACGGACCTGGATGGAGTGTCGCACGAGTATCTCATTCCCAAGGACAAGCACGTGACTGCCCACGATGGGCAGGTGGTGAACAAGGGGGAAAGTATCGTCGACGGCCCTGCCGATCCACACGATATTCTTCGTCTGCTGGGGGTGGAGGCGCTGGCGCGTTATATCACCGACGAGGTGCAGGACGTGTACCGCTTGCAGGGTGTCAAGATCAATGACAAGCACATCGAGGTGATAGTGCGCCAGATGCTGCGACGCGTGCAGATCGTGGATTCCGGCGATACGCGCTTCATTCCGGGTGAACAGGTTGAACGCGCCGAAATGCTTGCGGAAAACGAACAGGTTGAATTAGAGGGCAAGAGGCCGGCAACCTATGAGTATATGCTGCTGGGCATCACTAAAGCTTCGCTGTCCACCGACTCCTTCATTTCGGCAGCATCGTTCCAGGAGACTACGCGGGTGCTGACCGAAGCGGCTATCATGGGCAAGAAGGATGATCTGCGCGGGTTGAAAGAAAACGTTATTGTAGGCCGCCTTATTCCCGCAGGTACGGGTCTGACTTTCCATAATACCCGCAAGAGGCAGCGCCTCATGCTGGATACCGGCGAAACGCCTCCTTTGAGTGAGGAAGAGACAGGAGAAATTAGAAACAGTGGATATGCTGTCTGAAAACAGGCGGGAAAAGGGAAGCTCGCGAGCCTCATCCTGCTCACTGGCAATGTTGGCATTTGGCCTTGGTGTCTGACGGAATCGAATTATGCCCATCGATATTAATGCCATCATTGCCGAAACTCGCGGCAAGAACTTCGAGCTTTACGAAGAGCATATAAATCCGGTCTTCGTCAAGGTGTTGCGTACACTTGGATTCAACCGAACCTGGGTGAGAGGTGAGGGTGCTTATCTCTGGGATGAGACAGGCACGCGCTATCTCGATTTTCTGACCAACTGGGGTGTTTTCAATTTCGGGCGGCGGCATCCTGTTATCCGTAATGCGCTGCAGCAGGTAATGGATTCCGAGTTTCCCGGATGGGTCGGTTTCGATGCTCCGCCGCTTGCCGCGGTACTGGCGCGCGAACTGGTAAAACGAATGCCACCGGGACTGGATACCGTTTACTTCAGTAACTCCGGTACGGAAGCAATCGAAGCAGCAATCAAATTTGCACGCGGATACACAGGTCGGCCCTCTACTGCGCATCTCGCCAAGGCATTTCACGGCCTGACCATGGGGTCCTTGTCACTGAATGGGGAAGCGAGTTTTCGCAGGGGTTTCGAGCCAATGCTTCCCGGCAGTTCAGAAGTGAAAATGGGCGACCTGGCCGGACTGGAAGCGCGTCTGGCAAAGGGCGATGTGGCAGCCTTCGTCTTTGAACCGATACAGGGCAAGGGGGTCAATATCGCCAGCGACGATTACCTGCTGGGTGCGCAGGAGTTATGCCGGAAATACGGCACCTTGATGGTTTGCGACGAAATTCAATGTGGCATGGGCCGCACGGGACGTTTTCTGGCCAGTCAATGGATTCCCGATTTCCGTCCAGACATCGTCTGCCTTTCCAAGGCGCTTTCCGGAGGCTATATTCCAGTCGGCGCGACGATTACCCGACGTGCCGTCTACGACAGCGTTTACGACAGTCTGCATCGTGCGATCGTTCATGCATCCACTTTCGGGATGGGTAATATGGCGATGGCCGCAGCTTTGGCTTCGCTCACCGTCCTGGACGATGAGAAGCTCATGGATCGGGCCATGGTACTCGGGGAGCGTTTCAGGATAGGAATCGAGGCGATGGTGCCGCGCTTCGAATTTCTCAAGGGAGTGCGGCAGCGCGGGCTCATGATTGCAATCGAGTTTGGCCAGCCGGAATCCATGTCGCTGCGAGCTGCATGGGCAATGGTCAACAAGATGGATGAAAACCTTTTTGCGCAGGCAATCGTTCTTCCGCTGCTTGACGATCACCATATTCTTACCCAGGTAGCAGGCCATGCCATGCCCATTGTCAAGATTCTGCCGCCGTTGAACATTGACGAGAGCGATGTCGACTGGTTCCTCACAGCGCTTGAGGATGTCATGATAAAATTGCACAAGTTCCCAGGCCCCGCCTGGGAGGTTTTGAAGAAGCTCGGCAACCATGCCCTGACTGCCAAAAAACGCGAAGCGCGGGTAACTGCATGAGGTGCATGGCGGTGACATGAACCGGGTCATTCTTTATCGGATTTCCTTGTGTCGAATTCCTGGGCAGGTTTGCTGTATTCCTGTGTTTGATTGATGTTCTTCAGGGAGTTTGCCGCCCAGTCCGCAGCCGCCACATCAGCTGATTTCAGTTCGGGGTTTGTTTTTGTAATCTGTTTTTGTTTCAAAGCCTCTGATGGTCGCCGAGCAGGATTTTTCCGCTTTACGCCATTTTGTCCTGGTAAGAATCAAGCGGGCAATGAGAATTCATCAGCTCATTGCCCATTGAAAACAAAAAGGCTTTAGCTTGACATGGCAAGATAAAGTCCATAAAATTCGCAGTTTTTTAGCCGCCGAGCCGCCGCCGGATCGGCAGCGTGAGCGGCCGGATAGGAAAGCAGGTTTAGGAAGTAAGTTTATATTGGCAGCGGGACAGGTGAGTTGTCATCCCGTTTTTCTGGAAAATAAAATGCCGACAATCAGTCAGTTAGTACGTAAGCCGCGCGCGGCAAAGCCTCTGAAAAGCAAAGTTCCCGCATTGGGAAACAGTCCGCAAAAGCGGGGAGTTTGCACACGGGTCTATACTACCACGCCAAAAAAACCGAATTCGGCTTTGCGCAAGGTAGCGCGCGTCCGTTTGACTAACGGCTTCGAGGTATCCAGTTATATCGGTGGAGAAGGTCACAACCTTCAGGAACACTCGGTGGTTTTGATCCGGGGTGGCCGTGTCAAGGATTTGCCGGGCGTACGTTATCATACCGTCCGCGGCAGTCTGGATACTGCCGGAGTCAAGGATCGTAAGCAGGGGCGCTCGAAATACGGCGCCAAGAAGCCGAAGTCCGCTTAAAAGCGGTTTGAATCCCTGGCCTAACCAGACGATTGGTCGGGATTTTCCCGGGATTGATCTGATTGCCTCGAATAACGTAAGCTGAATAATTACGCCAAGGTTAGAAAATGCCAAGACGGAGAGAAGTTCCAAAACGCGAAATTTTACCGGACCCAAAGTACCATAATGCCGAAGTCGCGAAATTTGTCAATGTATTGATGACGCGCGGCAAGAAATCCGTGGCAGAGCGAATTATCTATGGGGCCATGGATCAGATTCATAAGAAGACGGGCAAGGATCCAGTGGAAGTATTTACGCAGGCATTGTCCAATGTCCGTCCAATGGTGGAAGTAAAAAGCCGCCGCGTTGGTGGGGCCAACTACCAGGTTCCGGTAGAAGTCCGGTCGATTCGGCGTAATGCCCTGGCGATGCGGTGGTTACGTGATGCCGCGCGTAAAAGAGCTGAAAAATCCATGGGCGCCCGATTGGCGGGTGAACTGGCAGAAGCTGCCGAAGGCAGGGGTGGAGCGGTCAAGAAACGCGAGGAAGTTCATCGTATGGCCGAGGCGAACAAGGCATTTGCACATTATCGATTCTGACGGCAATGATGACGCAGGGAAACCTGCCATCATGTCCTGGTTTGTCTGATTCAGATTGAAAAGTCCCTGATTTTTAGCTGCCGGGAGCATTGTGCCACCGGCAGTTTTCCAATTTTAAGGCTAGAAAACTGTGGCAAGAAAGACACCTATTGAACGTTACCGAAATATTGGCGTCATGGCGCATATAGACGCCGGAAAAACTACGACCACCGAACGCATCCTGTTCTATACAGGCGTATCGCACAAGCTTGGTGAAGTGCATGACGGTGCGGCTACCATGGACTGGATGGAGCAGGAGCAGGAGCGCGGCATTACAATTACCTCTGCCGCCACCACATGTTTCTGGAAAGGGATGGATCATAATTATCCGGACCATCGCATCAATATCATCGATACGCCGGGTCACGTTGATTTCACGATCGAAGTGGAGAGATCGTTGCGTGTTCTCGATGGCGCCTGCACCGTATTTTGTGCAGTGGGTGGCGTGCAGCCCCAGACCGAGACGGTCTGGCGCCAAGCGAACAAATATAAAGTTCCCCGTCTTGCTTTTGTCAACAAGATGGATCGTGCCGGCGCCAATTTCATGCGGGTTTATGAGCAGATACAAAGCCGGCTCAAGGCGCATCCTGTACCCGTTCAGTTGCCCATAGGGGCGGAGGACAAATTCGAAGGTGTTGTCGACCTGATCAAGATGAAGGCCATTCATTGGGATGACGCCAGTCAGGGGATGAGATTCGAGGAGCGCGATATCCCTGCGAACATGGCTGAAGATGCCAAATCCTGGCGCGAGAAAATGGTGGAGTCGGCTGCCGAGGCGAATGAAGAGCTGATGAACAAATACCTGGAAGAAGGCGACTTGTCGTCTGTGGATATTAAACAGGGTCTCCGCATTCGTACTCTTGCCAATGAAATCGTACCCATGCTCTGCGGATCCGCCTTCAAGAACAAAGGTGTGCAGGCAATGCTCGATGCCGTACTCGATTATTTGCCGTCTCCAGCTGACATCGAGGCAGTTGACGGCGAGAAGGAGAGCGGCGAGCACGCTGAACGCCATGCAAGTGACGATGAACCTTTTGCGGGTCTTGCCTTCAAGATTGCCACTGACCCGTATGTGGGCCAGCTGATCTTTTTTCGGGTGTATTCAGGGGTCGTCACCTCTGGTGATACCGTTTATAACCCGATCAAGGGACGCAAGGAGCGGATTGGAAGACTGCTGCAGATGCACGCCAACCAGCGTGAAGAAATCAAGGAAGTCCGGGCGGGAGACATAGCCGCGGCAGTAGGCCTGAAGGAAGCGGTTACCGGGGACACGTTGTGTGATCCTGGTGATGTCATCACACTGGAGCGCATGGTGTTTCCGGAGCCCGTGATTCACGTTGCGGTGGAACCGAAAACCAAGCTGGATCAGGAAAAAATGGGCATCGCATTGAATCGCCTTGCCCAGGAGGATCCTTCCTTCCGCGTGCGTACGGATGAGGAATCCGGTCAAACCATCATTTCCGGAATGGGCGAATTGCATCTGGAAATCATTGTGGATCGGATGAAACGCGAATTCGGCGTCGAAGCCAATGTGGGTGCTCCTCAGGTGGCTTATCGCGAAGCAATCCGGAAAATGGTGGATGTCGAAGGCAAATTCATCAAGCAGTCCGGCGGACGGGGCCAGTATGGTCATGTCTGGATCAAGATGGAGCCGAACGAGGCCGGCAAGGGCTTCGAATTTGTTGATGCAATCAAGGGTGGAACAGTGCCCAGGGAATATATTCCCGCAGTGCAGAAAGGCCTTGAAGAAACACTTCCGAATGGCGTGCTGGCAGGTTTTCCGGTGGTGGATGTCAAGGTCACATTGTTCGACGGCTCTTATCATGATGTCGATTCGAATGAAAACGCGTTCAAGATGGCCGCCTCGATTGCATTCAAGGATGGTATGCGCAAGGCCAACCCTGTACTGCTCGAACCGATGATGTCCGTAGAGGTGGAAACGCCAGCGGACTTCATGGGGAATGTCGTAGGGGATCTGTCCTCCCGGCGTGGCATGATTCAGGGTATGGACGATCTGCCTGGCCTCAAGCTGGTGCGTGCGGAAGTGCCACTGGCGGAAATGTTCGGTTATGCAACTTCGTTGCGGTCCGCAACGCAGGGCCGCGCTACGTATACGATGGAATTCAAGCATTACGCCGAAGCGCCGAAGAACGTGGCCGAAGCGATCATAAGCAAGAAATAATCGTCATCAGATAAAAGGATCATCATGGCAAAGAGCAAATTTGAGCGGACGAAGCCGCACATCAATGTAGGGACGATAGGGCACGTGGATCACGGCAAGACCACGTTGACGGCGGCGATCACGATGGTATTGGCGAAGAAGTTTGGTGGAGAGGCGAAGAGTTACGCGCAGATAGACTCGGCGCCTGAAGAGAAGGCGCGGGGCATCACGATCAACACCTCGCACGTGGAGTATGAGACGGAGAAACGGCATTACGCGCACGTTGACTGTCCTGGGCACGCGGACTACGTGAAGAACATGATCACGGGTGCGGCGCAGATGGATGGTGCGATTCTGGTGGTGTCGGCTGCGGACGGGCCGATGCCGCAAACGCGGGAGCACATACTTCTGGCGCGGCAGGTGGGGGTTCCCTACATCATCGTTTACATGAACAAGGCGGACATGGTGGACGATGCGGAGCTTCTGGAGTTGGTGGAAATGGAAGTGCGCGAGTTGCTGTCCAAATACAATTTTCCCGGGGATGATACGCCGATAGTGATTGGTTCTGCCCTGAAGGCGCTGGAAGGGGACCAGAGCGACATAGGCGAGCCTTCCATCTACAAGTTGGCGGCGGCGCTGGACAGCTACATTCCGGAGCCGCAGCGGGCGGTGGACGGGACTTTTCTGATGCCTGTGGAAGACGTTTTTTCCATATCCGGCCGTGGCACGGTGGTGACGGGGCGCGTTGAGCGCGGGGTCATCAAGGTAGGGGAAGACATCGAGATCGTGGGCCTGAAGCCGACCACCAAGACGGTATGTACGGGTGTCGAGATGTTTCGCAAGCTTCTGGACCAGGGGCAGGCAGGGGACAACGTAGGCGTGTTGCTGCGGGGTACCAAGCGCGAAGAAGTGGAGCGCGGTCAGGTTCTGTCCAAGCCTGGGACCATTACCCCGCACACCAAGTTCACGGCGGAGATTTATGTTCTGAGCAAGGAAGAGGGTGGGCGTCACACTCCCTTTTTTCAGGGATACCGGCCGCAATTTTACTTCCGTACGACGGATGTGACGGGTGCAATCGAGCTGCCTGCGGGCACGGAGATGGTGATGCCCGGGGACAACGTATCGGTGACGGTAAACCTGATTGCGCCGATTGCGATGGAAGAAGGCCTGCGTTTTGCGATTCGTGAAGGCGGCAGGACCGTGGGCGCAGGTGTCGTGGCAAAAATTATAGAATAGCAACAGGATCAAGGATCGGATTAAGATTTACGCAGGGTGCGTGTCGATCAATTCGGAATCCGAGTCCTCAACCTGAGGTTGGATTATGCAAAGTCAGAAAATACGTATTCGTTTGAAAGCGTTCGATTACCGGTTGATAGACAAATCGGCGCTGGAGATCGTGGAAACCGCAAAGCGTACCGGTGCTGTGGTCAAGGGTCCGGTGCCTCTGCCAACGCGCATCGAGCGTTTTGATGTGCTTCGTTCGCCTCATGTCAATAAGACTTCACGTGATCAATTCGAAATCCGGACTCATTTGCGGCTGATGGATATCATGGATCCCACCGATAAAACGGTGGATGCGTTAATGAAGCTGGATCTGCCCGCCGGCGTGGATGTCGAGATAAAGTTGTAGTTTTTCCAGCGTAACTCCGGGTATGTTCGCAACGAATGACTCGAGTTCCTGTTCAATCAACATGAATTGCCGGTCAATTGTAATCGGCACCTTTTAGAAGGGTAATTAGAATGAGTTTAGGGCTCGTCGGCCGCAAGGTCGGCATGACTCGTATTTTCACCGAAGAAGGTGATAGCCAGCCCGTCACAGTGCTGGACGTGTCCAATAATCGTGTCACCCAGATCAAGACCCTCGCCAATGATGGATATTCCGCCGTGCAAGTCACGTTTGGCAAGCGTCGAGCCATCCGCGTAAACAAACCTTCCGCCGGGCATTTTGCCAAGGCAGCCGTAGAGGCAGGAGAGATCCTGAGAGAGTTCCGCGTCGCGGAAGAAACTCTTGGAACCCTCAGTCCCGGCGCAGTTATCGGATTGGATATCTTTCAGCCGGGGCAGAAGGTGGATGTAACCGGTATCTCGATCGGAAAGGGTTATTCCGGCGCTATCAAGCGTCACGGCTTCGCTTCCAACCGCGCGAGTCATGGTAACTCACGGTCTCATAATGTTCCCGGTTCCATCGGCATGGCACAGGATCCCGGCCGCGTTTTTCCTGGAAAGCGTATGTCCGGTCATCTGGGGAATGTGAGGCGCACTATTCAAAATCTGGAAATACTGCGAATCGATGCCGAACGCGGATTATTGCTCATCAAGGGCGCCATTCCCGGCTCGAAAGGCGGGGATGTGACAGTTTCGCCAAGCATCAGATCTGGAAGGCCCGTCAATAACGGCAATGTCAATGCCACCGTAAAAGGCGGCGCGAAATCTGGCAAGAAGGGTTGATAATGGAACTTAAACTTATCGACGATAAGGGGCAGTCGTCTGCAAACGTTTCAGCTTCCGAGACCCTGTTTGGCCGGGAATATAATGAAGCCCTCGTGCATCAGGTTGTAACAGCCTATCTTGCCAATGCACGCAGTGCCAACAGAGCGCAAAAGGCACGATCGGATATCGCCAAATCGACTCGCAAGCCCTGGCGGCAGAAAGGTACGGGACGCGCTCGCGCCGGCATGGCATCAAGTCCTTTATGGCGAGGCGGAGGAAAAATATTTCCCAATAGTCCGGAGGAGAATTTCAGCCATAAAGTCAATCGCAAGATGTACCGCGCCGGTATCGGCGCCATTCTCTCGCAATTGGTTCGTGAAAACCGATTGTCGGTGGTGGAAGATTTTGTCGTTGATGCACCCAAGACGAAAATATTGGCACAGAAATTGAAAGATATGGGACTGGATCAGGTCATGATCATTACCGATAACATTGATGAGAATCTTTACCTCTCGTCAAGAAATCTTCCGCTCGTCAAGGTTGTTGAAGCGGGTTATGCTGATCCAGTCAGTCTCATGCGCTTTGCTAATGTACTGATTACGCGTAATGCGCTGGCAAAAATGGAGGAGATGCTTGCATGAGCGGCCAAACATTCAACCCTGAACGCCTGATGCAGGTGATATTGTCGCCTCAGGTGTCGGAAAAAGCGACGTTTATAGGTGAGAAATACAACCAGATGATCTTTCGCGTGACTCCGGATGCAACAAAGCCGGAAATCAAAGCCGCGGTGGAATTGATGTGGAAGAATCAAAAAGTTGAAGTGGAAAGCGTGCGCATATCCAATGTCAAAGGCAAGGAAAAGCGTTTTGGCCGTTTCATGGGGCGACGCGGTAGCTGGAAGAAGGCTTACATCAGCCTCAAGGCCGGTCAGGAAATCAATTTTTCTGAAATTGCTCAAGGAGAGGTCAAGTAATGGCGCTGGTTAAAGTCAAACCGACCTCTCCAGGTCGTCGCGCGGTAGTCAAGGTCGTCAATGCTGGCCTGCACAAGGGCGCACCTTATCCGCGTCTGGTGGAGAAGCAGAATCGCACTGCCGGACGTAACAATAAGGGACAAATCACTACCCGTCACATAGGCGGTGGGCACAAGCAGCATTACCGCATCGTGGATTTTCGCCGCAACAAGGATGGAATCGCAGCCAAAGTGGAGCGGCTGGAATATGATCCGAATCGCAGCGCGAATCTCGCACTTCTCTGCTATTCCGATGGCGAACGGCGCTACATTATCGCACCAAAAGGCATCATTGCAGGCGCGCAACTGATGAGCGGCGCAGATGCGCCTATAAAGAACGGCAATGCATTGCCGCTGCGCAATATTCCGGTCGGCAGCATCATTCACTGCGTGGAAATGATGCCGGGTAAAGGCGCACAGCTTGCCCGTTCAGCGGGGGCTTCGGTTCAACTTCTCGCCCGCGAGGGGGATTATGCCCAGTTGCGTCTGCGCTCGGGAGAAATCCGCAGGGTACACGTGAATTGTCGTGCGACGATCGGAGAAGTAGGAAACGAGGAGCATAACCTGCGAGCTATCGGCAAGGCAGGAGCGCAGCGGTGGCGTGGCATCAGGCCAACGGTGCGCGGGGTGGCGATGAACCCGATAGACCATCCCCATGGCGGGGGTGAAGGTAAAACAGCGGCGGGACGTCATCCTGTCAGTCCATGGGGGACGCCTTCCAAGGGCTTCCGTACGCGCGTGAACAAGCGTACCGACGGCATGATTGTGCGACGTCGTTATTCAAACAAGGGATAATGAATCATGGCTCGTTCCATAAAGAAAGGCCCATTTGTTGATCTGCACCTCCTGTCCAAAGTGGAGGCCGCACGTGCGACCAATGACAAGCGACCTATCAAGACCTGGTCGCGCCGCTCAACGGTATTGCCGGATTTCATTGGCTTGACGATTGCCGTGCATAATGGAAAGCAGCACGTTCCGGTATATGTTACTGAGAATATGGTTGGGCACAAGCTCGGCGAGTTTTCTCATACACGTACTTTCAAGGGGCATTCCGGCGACAGAAAAGCGGCTGGAAGGAAATAGGAATAATCATCATGGAAACAACTGCTGTATTGCGCGGAGTCAGGTTGTCCGAGCAGAAAGGCCGGCTCGTTGCGGATCAGATCCGTGGGCTGCCGGTGGAGCGCGCGCTCAACCTGCTTGCGTTCAGTCCCAAAAAGGCTGCGGTCATCATTCGTAAGCTTCTCGAATCAGCTATCGCAAATGCCGAGCATAACGAGGGGGCTGACATAGATGAGCTGAAGGTATCCAGGATATATGTCGACAGAGGGCCGTCCCTCATGCGTACCAGTGCGCGTGCCAAGGGGCGGGGCAATCGCATTGTCAAGCCGACTTGTCACATTCTTCTTACTGTTGGCGATAAAGCCAGCAACAAAAAATAAGGCTGAACAGGCATTATGGGACAAAAAATACATCCGACAGGTTTTCGGCTTTCCGTCCTGAAGAACTGGTCATCCAAATGGTATGCCAACGGAAAAAATTTTCCTGGCATGCTGAACGAAGACATCAAGGTTCGGGAATATTTGAAAAAGAAACTGGCGCATGCGTCTGTCGGTCGCGTGGTTATCGAACGGCCATCGAAGAATGCGCGTATCACAATCTACAGTTCACGCCCTGGGGTAGTGATAGGCAAGAAAGGCGAGGATATCGAAGTTTTGCGGGGGGCACTGCAGAGGCTCATGGGCGTTCCGGTGCATGTAAATATCGAAGAAATCCGCAAACCGGAAATTGATGCGCAACTGATTGCCGACAACATCGCACAGCAACTGGAAAAGCGCATCATGTTTCGCCGTGCAATGAAGCGTGCCATGCAGAATGCGATGCGCCTGGGTGCTCAGGGCATCAAGATTATGAGTTCAGGCCGGTTGAACGGTATTGAAATTGCTCGTACCGAATGGTATCGGGAAGGGCGTGTACCCCTTCATACACTGCGGGCCGATCTCGATTACGGAGTCTCCGAGGCCAAGACAACCTATGGCGTGATCGGAATCAAGGTCTGGGTATTCAAGGGTGAAGTGATAGGTCGAGGTGAGCAGGCAGGCGCGGGTACAACCGCAACGCAGACCCTACCTCCAGGGGGAGAACCGGAAACCAGGCGTCCGCCGCGAAGGCCAGCGGGAAGAGCAAATGCCAGATCGGACGGGAAGGTTGGTGAGAAGAAAGCTCCCAGAAAGACTGACAGCAGTTCTGAGGAATCCGCCACAAAGCCGGCAGAGAAGCCAGTAAAGCCAGGAGTGAACGATGCAGCAGCCAGCTAGAACAAAATATCGCAAGCAGCAAAAAGGACGGAACAAGGGCATTGCAACCCGGGGCGCCAAGGTCAGCTTCGGCGAATACGGCCTCAAGGCCGTGGGACGGGGACGTTTGACAGCCCGGCAGATCGAGGCTGCGCGGCGTGCGATGACCCGCCATATAAAGCGGGGCGGCCGTATCTGGATTCGTATTTTTCCGGACAAGCCTATTTCGCATAAACCCGCCGAAGTCAGGATGGGTAACGGAAAAGGTAACCCGGAGTATTTTGTGGCAGAAATTCAGCCAGGCAAAGTGCTATATGAAATGGACGGCGTCGATGAGGTGCTGGCTCGCCAGGCATTCCGGCTCGCAGCTGCCAAGCTTCCGATCCTGACGACTTTTGTTGTACGACAAGTAGGCGGTTAATCATGAAATCCAGAGCCAAGGAACTGAGAAACAAGAATTCCGTGGAATTGCAGCAGGAGTTGCTAGAGTTGCTGAGGGCGCAGTTTGGTCTGCGGATGCAGCATGCAACCCAGCAGTTAAGCAATACTTCCCAACTGAACAATATTCGTCGGGACATAGCGCGTACCAGAACCATTCTTAGCCAGAAGGCAAGGCAGTCATGAGCGAAGCGAATTTAAACCGTACTCTTAACGGAAAAGTGGTAAGCGATAAAATGGATAAGACTATTACTGTTCTGGTTGAACGTAAGGTCAGACATCCGCTTTACGGAAAGATTATGGTTCGCTCCAAAAAATATCATGTCCATGACGAAGCCAATGAGTTTCACACTGGGGACATGGTGGTGATAGAAGAGTGTCGTCCATTATCCAAAACAAAAGCCTGGCGTGTCGTCAAGTTGATGCAGAAAGCCGAACAGGTGAGTTGATTACGAGCAAAACCGGCTTTGGGAAGTATTTTCTTCCTTGTTTTTGTAATCCGGTTGTCTTATAATTCTGCCTCTTCATTTTTCAGATATCTTAATTTTTTGCGGCCGGCAAGTGCTGGCGGCAGCATAACCCGAACGGGGTCCAATACTATCCTAGCCTTTGGTTCGGCTGGAAAAGTTGGAGAGAGTGAGTAAATCATGATCCAAATGCAATCGATTCTGCAAGTCGCCGACAATACCGGCGCACGATCGCTCATGTGCATAAAGGTATTAGGCGGTTCCAAGCGACGTTATGCGGGTATTGGCGATATTATAAAAGTCAGTGTGAAGGATGTAGCGCCTCGTGGTCGCGTCAAAAAAGGTGAAGTGTACAATGCAGTCGTAGTACGAACTTCAAAAGGGGTGCGTCGCGCGGATGGATCATTAATCAAATTCGATGGCAACGCCGCAGTACTGTTGAATGCCAAACTGGAACCAATCGGCACCCGCATTTTCGGTCCTGTTACACGTGAGTTGCGTACCGCACGTTTTATGAAAATTGTTTCGCTCGCACCTGAAGTACTGTAGGGCGCGAGATAAGGAATCAAACATGAGCAAAATAAAGAAGGGAGATGACGTAGTTGTCATCGCCGGCAAGGATAAAGGTAAGCGTGGCACAGTGCTGCGCGTCATGAAGCCGGATCTTGTGGTCGTTGAAGGTGTCAATCGCCTCAAGAAGCATCAGAGACCCAATCCGAATAAAGGCGACACGGGTGGAATCGTCGAAATGGACAGTCCTATCCAGGTTTCAAATATCGCAATCTACAATCCCGCGACCCGGAAGGCAGACCGGATAGGCTTCAAAACCGTCGAAGGAAAAGGCAAGGCCCGCTGCTTCAGGTCGAATGGGGAACTGATCGATGCCTAAGGGTTAGGCCTAAGGGTTAGGGAAAAACAATATATGGCACGTTTACAAGAATATTACCGTAGTACTGTGGTCCAGCAATTGATGGAGCAGTTTGGCTATAAATCCGTGATGGAAGTGCCGCGTATTCGCAAAATCACCCTCAACATGGGTGTGGGCGAGGCGGTCGCGGACAAAAAAATCATGGATAACGCCGTGGGCGACATGCAAAAGATTGCGGGCCAGAAGCCTGTGGTGACGAAAGCTAGAAAATCCATTGCCACCTTCAAGGTTCGTGATGGCTATCCGGTAGGTTGCATGGTTACGCTGCGTCGCGTTCGCATGTACGAATTCCTGGACCGCCTGGTGAATATCGCTATACCGCGTATTCGGGACTTTCGCGGTATTTCCGGCAGATCCTTCGATGGACGCGGCAATTATAATATGGGTATAAAGGAGCAGATCATTTTCCCTGAGATCGAATATGACAAAATCGATGCGTTGCGGGGGATGAATATCACGATTACCACGACTGCAAAGACAGATGCGGAGGCAAAGGCATTGCTGGCAGCATTCAAATTTCCATTTAAAAACTGAGGGAGCATGGCCAAGGTAGCTGTTATTAACCGTGATCTGAAACGTCGGAAAATCGTCAAAAAATTCGAGGCGCGACGTGCTGAATTATTTGCGATCATCAATGATGCCAGCGCAGGTGACGAAGATCGTCATTCGGCCAGGATCAAGTTGCAGATGTTGCCCCGTAATGCCAGTCCAGTGCGGTTGCGTAACCGTTGCTCGCTCACAGGCCGTCCTCGGGGGGTATACAGCAAGTTCGGGTTGGGTCGTGGCAAGCTTCGTGATATCGCCATGAGCGGAGAAATTCCGGGCATCATCAAGGCGAGCTGGTAGAGGAGTGAGGGTAATAATTGATGGTGTTTGATTCAAGGAATCGAACAGACCGCGTAAATTTATGGATCAGATCCAGTATGATCAATGTGGTTTCAAGGATTTCGTATTCGCCGGTAACGAAAGTCGGATTTCCAGAGGTATTCTAGATGAGCATGAGTGATCCCATTGCAGACATGCTGACGCGGATTCGTAACGCGCAGCTGTCTGAAAAAGCATCTGTCGTAATGCCTGCCTCCAAGCTCAAAACAGCTATTGCTCAAGTGCTGAAGGATGAGGGGTATGTCGAGGATTTTATAGTTCATGAGGCCGACGGAAAATCGATACTGGATATCAGTCTGAAGTATTACGCAGGACGTCCGGTAATTGAAAAAATAGAGCGTGTCAGTCGTCCTGGTTTGCGGATATATAAAGCCAGCAACAAACTTCCCAACGTAATGAATGGCCTTGGGGTGGCGATCGTATCGACGTCGAAAGGCGTAATGACGGAAAGAAAGGCGCGCGCAAATGGTGTAGGCGGCGAAGTGTTATGTATCGTGGCGTAAGGATATAAAAAATGTCTCGAGTGGGTAAAAATCCTGTTTCAGTTCCGGCAAATGTCGAAGTCAGGTTATCCGGGTCGGAAGTAGAGGTAAAGGGTCCACTAGGTATCCTGCGTCGCGAGCTTGTTTCGGATATCTCGATTGAGCGCAAGGGCGAGAACCTGGTAGTGAAAGCGGCAAATGATTCCAAGCATGCCAACGCAATGTGGGGGACAACGCGCGCGCTGCTCGCCAATATGGTGAAGGGTGTTACCACCGGTTTTGAGAAAAGGCTGACTCTGGTTGGCGTAGGATATCGCGCCCAGGCTGCGGATAACGTCCTTAATCTGACACTGGGATTCTCTCATCCAATCGCCCATAGGATGCCCGAAGGTGTCAAGGTCGAGACTCCCAGTCAGACCGAGGTTGTCATCAAGGGCATGGATAAGCAGCAAGTAGGACAAGTGGCTGCGGACGTACGCGCTTACAGGGAGCCGGAGCCATACAAAGGCAAGGGCGTGCGCTATGCGAACGAAGTCATCGTCCTGAAGGAAACGAAGAAAAAATAGTCAGGGTAAATATGTCGAATTCCATGGAATCCCGTTTACGGCGCGCGCGGCAGACGCGCGCCAAAATTGCTGAATTAAAGGTAGTGCGACTGGCAGTTCATCGCAGCAATTCTCATATTTATGCGCAGTTGATAGACGGCTCCGGTAGCAAGGTGCTCGCCAGCGCATCTACCCTGGAGCCGGATCTGCGCAAGGAGCTTCCCAATGGGGGAACGGTCACCGCAGCGGCAGTCGTGGGTAAAAGGGTTGCAGAGAAGGCTCGGGGTCTTGGCATTGAAACGGTTGCGTTCGACCGTTCAGGCTTCAAATACCATGGGCGTGTGAAAGCATTGGCTGACGCTGCCCGTGAAAACGGCCTCAAATTCTGAGTGAGGAACGATAATGGCTAAAATGCAGGGGCGGATGCAGGGCAAAATGGCTCCAGGAGACGACCGTGGAGATGGACTCAAGGAAAAAATGGTGGCCATCAATCGCGTTACCAAGGTGGTCAAAGGAGGACGCATTCTGGGCTTCGCCGCTCTGACAGTTGTCGGGAATGGCGAGGGTGGCGTGGGTATGGGTAAGGGTAAATCGCGCGAGGTACCCGTAGCGGTACAAAAGGCGATGGACGAGGCGCGCCGCAAGATGATCAAGGTGAGCCTCAAGAATGGAACGCTCCAGCACCCGGTAATCGGCCGGCATGGCGCGGCCAAGGTGTACATGCAACCAGCATCCGAGGGAACCGGCATCATTGCCGGCGGACCCATGCGCGCAATATTTGAAGTAATGGGCGTACACAATATCCTGGCCAAATGTATTGGCTCGACCAACCCGTACAATGTCGTCCGTGCGACTCTCAACGGACTGCAGGCGATGAACAATCCTGCTGAGATAGCCGCCAAGCGGGGCAAGAGCGTCGAAGAGATTCTGGGGTTGGAAAAATGACGCAAAATCCGAAGAAGATAAAAGTAACCCTGGTGAAGAGTCTGATTGGAACGAAACAGGCACATAGGGCAACCGCCCGAGGATTGGGGCTGCGTCACATTAACAGCAGTGTGGAAGTGGAAGATACCCCGGCGGTGCGAGGCATGATCAATACCATTTATTACCTCGTAAAGAGTGAGGTTTAGATGCAACTGAATTCTATTAAACCAGCCCCTGGCGCCAAGCATCCAAGGCGCCGGGTAGGTCGTGGTATCGGCTCCGGGCTTGGCAAGACCGCCGGTAGAGGACATAAGGGACAGAAATCCCGCGCGGGCGGTTTTCATAAAGTCGGCTTTGAAGGGGGTCAAATGCCCTTGCAACGGCGATTGCCCAAGCGCGGCTTTGTTTCGCCCACAAAAAAGAATGATGCAGAGGTGCGCCTGTCAGCGCTTGGCAGAATACCAGGCGATACCATCGATATACTGATCCTGAAGCAGGCAGGACTCGTTTCCAGTGCCGCCTTGAACGTCAAGGTAATACTTTCGGGAAAGATCGAGCGCGCAGTGAAGCTTCAGGGCATCCCGGTGACCAAGGGCGCGAAAGCAGCCATTGAAGCTGCCGGTGGTAGCGTTGAATAAGTACGAAAGGATATATATTGGCCGCTAGCGATTCCCTGTGGGGACTCTCCGGAAAACTCGGTGACTTGAAGCGCCGGTTATGGTTTTTGCTGCTCGCATTGGTTGTCTACCGTATAGGCGCGCATGTGCCGGTCCCCGGTATTGATCCGGTTGTACTGAAGGATCTGTTCGAATCGCAGCAGGGTGGTATCCTGGGCATGTTCAACATGTTTTCCGGTGGCGCCCTGTCCCGCTTTTCGATATTTGCCCTGGGCATCATGCCGTACATTTCGGCATCGATTATCATGCAGTTGGGCACCGTGGCATTCCCTTATCTCGAGGCACTGAAGAAAGAGGGTGAGTCAGGGCGCAGAAAGATTACCCAGTATACCCGCTATGGTACTCTCGGTCTGGCGCTGGTTCAGGGTTATGGCATTTCGATCGCGCTACAGTCCCAGCCTGGCCTGGTGATCGAGCCCGGCCCGATGTTCCTGCTGACTACGGTTATAACGTTGGTAACGGGCACCATATTTCTCATGTGGCTGGGAGAACAGATTACCGAACGCGGCATTGGCAACGGGATTTCGCTCATTATATTTGCCGGGATCGCTGCAGGTCTTCCAAGTGCAATCGGAGGCACGCTGGAACTGGTACGAACGGGCGCCATGCACTTTCTGGTGGCACTTGGAATTTTCGTGGCGGCTACAGTTGTTACGGGATTCGTCGTTTTTGTCGAGCGGGGGCAGCGCAAGATACTGGTGAATTATGCAAAACGTCAGGTCGGGCGTAAGGTTTATGGTGGTCAAAGCTCTCACTTGCCGCTTAAGCTGAATATGTCCGGCGTGATTCCGCCGATCTTTGCTTCCAGCATAATATTGTTTCCCGCTACGCTGGCTGGCTGGTTTTCGACAGGGGAATCAATGGACTGGCTGAAGGATATAAGCGGGGCGCTATCGCCCGGGCAACCCGTTTATGTGATCATGTACGCAGCCATGATCATATTCTTCTGCTTTTTTTATACAGCGCTGGTGTTCAACCCCAAAGAAACTGCGGAGAATCTGAAAAAGAGCGGAGCCTTCATTCCTGGTATTCGGCCAGGTGATCAAACCGCACGATATATCGAGCGCATCATGTTACGCCTTACGCTCACCGGCGCAATCTACGTAACACTCGTGTGTCTGTTGCCGGAATTTTTGATTCTGAAGTGGAATGTTCCATTTTATTTTGGCGGGACTTCCCTGCTTATTATCGTAGTGGTAACGATGGATTTCATGGCACAGGTGCAAGCCTACATCATGTCTCACCAGTATGAGAGCCTGTTGAAAAAGACCAACTTCAAGGGCGGTGGTGGATTGCCGGCGAGATAAAGTGCATCAAGGATAGGATGGCAAAGGAAGAAACCATACAAATGCAGGGCGAGATACTGGAAACGTTGCCGAATGCGACGTTTCGGGTCAAGCTGGAAAACGGACATATAGTACTGGGACACATCTCCGGCAAGATGCGGATGCACTACATTCGGATTCTGCCGGGAGACAAGGTAACGGTAGATCTGACACCATACGATTTGAGCAGGGCGCGCATTACGTTTCGCGCCAAATAGCCGGAGAGAGGTAAATAATGAAAGTACTGGCATCAGTAAAAAAAATCTGCCGGAATTGCAAAATTATCAGACGCAACCGGACAGTGCGAGTGATTTGCACGGATCCGAGGCATAAACAGCGTCAGGGTTGATTCGGCTACGCATTCTAAGATGTTATAATCCAAAATTTTTGTAGGAAAACGTATGGCCCGTATTGCTGGAGTAAACATCCCCAACCATCAGCATGCTGAAATTGCGCTGACAGCAATTTATGGCATCGGTCGTGCGAGAGCTCGTGAGATTTGTGAGGCGTCTGGAATCAGTGTATCGACCAAGATGAAAGACGTAACCGACGCACAAATGGACAAGTTGCGGGACAACGTCGCGAAATTCGTGGTCGAGGGCGATCTCCGGCGGGAAGTTTCAATGAACATCAAACGCCTGATGGACCTCGGCTGTTACCGGGGATTGCGTCATCGTCGTGGCCTCCCGGTACGGGGGCAGCGTACCCGCACGAATGCCAGGACGCGGAAGGGACCCCGGAAGGCTGTTCGTGCTTCCAGTGCCAAGGCAGGAAGATAAATTTTAGCCGGCCAACCGAATGGCGGGACAGAAGGATAGATCAATATGGTAAAAGCAGCCACGCGAGTACGCAAGAAAGTCAAAAAGAATGTAGCGGAAGGTATTGCGCATGTACATGCTTCGTTTAATAACACTATTGTGACGATAACGGACCGCCAGGGGAACGCGCTATCGTGGGCTACTTCCGGAGGGGCGGGTTTTAAGGGGTCACGCAAAAGTACACCGTTTGCCGCCCAGGTTGCAGCCGAACAAGCTGGCAGGGCTGCGCAGGAATACGGAGTAAAGAACCTCGAGGTGCGCATAAAAGGTCCAGGACCAGGGCGGGAATCAGCAGTGCGTGCACTGAATGCAGCCGGTTTTAAAATTACCAGTATTTCGGATGTGACACCCGTTCCGCATAACGGCTGTCGGCCGCCGAAGAAACGTCGTATTTAAGGAGTTACTGTGGCAAGAAATCTTGATCCCAAATGCCGTCAATGCCGACGTGAGGGTGAGAAGCTGTTCCTTAAAGGTGAAAAATGTTTTACCGATAAGTGCGCCATCGAGCGCCGGAATTATGCACCCGGACAGCATGGCCAGAAAAGCGGTCGTCTATCGGACTACGGCGTGCAACTACGCGAAAAGCAGAAGCTGCGCCGGATATATGGGGTGCTGGAGCGTCAATTCCGTAATAGTTACGAGCTTGCGGAGAGGCAGCGCGGCGTTACCGGTGAAAATCTTCTTCAATTACTGGAATGCCGGCTTGACACGGTTTCCTATCGCATGGGGTTTGGTGCATCGCGATCCGAGGCACGTCAGATTGTCCGTCATAACGGGATCCTGGTAAATGGCAGGAGAATCAATATTCCTTCTTATCAGGTGAAGCCGGGGGATGTCATAGAGGTTACAGAGAAGGCAAAGAACCATTTGCGCATCAAGGCATCCGTGGAAGCTGCCGATCAGCGGCACTTTCCGGAATGGCTGGAGGTGGACACTAAAGCCATGAAGGGAACTTTCAAGAACAAACCCGAGAGATCCGATTTACCGTCAAGCATTAATGAATCTCTCGTAATTGAATTGTATTCCAAGTAATGAGTTGCCACGTTTCCGCAAAAGGATCAGGCTATGCAAAGTAACACTTTTCTTACGCCGCGTATTATCGATGTGCAGAATATATCACCGCTCCATGCCCGAATCACCATGGAGCCGTTCGAGCGCGGCTATGGCCATACGCTGGGCAACGCACTACGACGTATCCTGCTTTCATCGATGCCGGGATTTGCACCAACAGAAGTTCAGATCAGTGGTGTCGTCCACGAATACTCGGCCCTGGACGGGGTGCAGGAAGACGTGGTTGATATCCTGCTCAATCTCAAGGGTATTGTCCTGAAATTGCACAATCGTACGGAAGCACTTCTGACCCTGAGCAGAAAAGGGGAGGGAACGGTTACTGCAGGCGATATCGAGGGAGGACATGATGTCGAGATCATTAATCCCGACCATGTTGTTGCGCACCTCACGGCTGGCGGCAAGCTGGATATGCAGATCAAGGTGGAAATGGGACGGGGCTACGTGCCTGGAACTGTCCGCCAGTTGGCGCGTGAAAGTCGCGCTATCGGCAGTATTCTGCTAGATGCATCTTTCAGCCCTGTGCGGCGGGTAAGTTATGCCGTGGAAAGCGCACGGGTTGAACAACGCACCGATCTGGACAAACTGGTCATGGACATCGAGACCAACGGTGTCGTTGATCCCGAAGAAGCAATCCGATATGCGGCGAAAGTTCTGGTCGAACAACTCACCGTATTTGCGGACCTCAAAGGTACGCCGCTGCCCGTGGAACAGCCGAAACTACCTCAGATTGATCCCGTGCTGCTTCGACCGGTGGATGATCTTGAACTCACCGTACGTTCCGCGAATTGCCTCAAAGCGGAAAATATATACTATATTGGCGACCTGATTCAGCGGACGGAAACCGAGCTATTGAAAACTCCCAATCTGGGACGGAAATCCTTGAATGAAATCAAGGAAGTACTTGCTTCTCGCGGGTTGACGCTGGGTATGAAGCTGGAAAGCTGGCCACCTGCCAATCTTGATAAGGGTAAAAAGGATACAAGCCATGCGGCACCATAATGGACTAAGGAAGCTTAATCGCACGAGCAGTCACCGCTCGGCCATGTTGCGGAACATGACCAACTCGCTGTTGCGGCATGAGATTATAAAAACGACTTTGCCCAAGGCTAAAGAGTTGCGTCGAGTTATTGAACCGATGATAACGCTCGGAAAGAAGCCATCGCTGGCTAATCGTCGGCTTGCATTCGACCGGCTACGGGATCGTGACATGGTTGGAAAACTGTTTAGTGAACTGGGACCTCGTTATCAGACTCGCAATGGCGGATATCTGCGTATTCTCAAGTTTGGGTTCCGCAAGGGCGATAATGCGCCTATGGCGCTGGTTGAATTGATGGACCGTCCGGAACGGCCGATCACGGACACGGAAAGTAAGGCAGGTTAGGCGGTTTCTTGGAAGAAAAAAAGCCGGGTCACCCCGGCTTTTTTGTATTACCCTGTTATAATTTCCAGCGGCCGATCCAGATTCCGGTCATGTGCATCAGGCTGTTCGGATATACGAAGTCCCATTTCGATTTTATACCGAGGTTGCGTCTATCCCGGAATCCATATCTGTTTTCCACCCGGATAAAGGCACAATAAAGACACAGTTAATTTTTTCCTTTCAGATAGGACGGTCCTGATGGAACTTGCAGATTGGACTAATGAGGAACTTCATTCGGTCCGTGAGAAGCTACAAATCTGGTGTGTTAAACGGCAGGAGCCCACATGGACGAACAGATTCCTGAACTGGACAGGATTCATGGGCGCTTTTTCGGTTCTCACCGGCCTCATGGATATGTTCTTCGGCGGCCCGACAGCAGTAAATACCCTTCTGGTTGTTCTCGGGACTCTTGCATGTTTTTCATGGTACAAGGGTGATAAGCAACGAAAGAAGAATATCGAGTTTCTCGAAAGACTTGACCACGAAATTGCCCGCCGAGGTGGTAAGAGCAAAAAGAATTCACCTGCTGGCGAAGGAACCAAGGAACATATCTCATAGATAAAACCTCACAACCAGCATCTCCTTTTCCCGGTCCTGGGTGATCAGAGGGAAGCGGATTTGGAGCAGGGTGAAAACAGGAAAGTTTTTGCATCTCTTTGCCAGTTCGTGTGGATGCAAGGACAACTGATGCCTCTTATATATGACCTCAGCCATGAGGTTTACTCAGAGCAGGGCATTACGTTGGCAGTATTGGAACCACTGGAAGCAGCTGGTTTGATATCTGTGAATCCGGCGGGATATGTAAAGAAAGGGTTTGGTCAACACACACGTTTATTTTATTTCGGACGGTCGACAAAAATACGATTCCTCGAGGAAGCCGGAAATCAACTTGATCTTGGTCAGGTGCTCCTGACAGATCAAGGAAAAGAGCTGGCAATGAAAAACTGTGACGTGCAGAGTAATCAACGGTTTTATGAATATGTAGTCGAAAAGTGGTTTCAACAGGGGCTGGTAGTGTCCTCCATTCTCCGAAAACAGTGACTTGACCATTTCTCCTTCTTCATCTGTCGCGTTCGAGTAAGGTCCAGGCTTTCTTTTTCCATCAAACCAGATAGGTGTCAAGCCCTGTCAGCAGCAGATCATATTGCGCTTCGACCAACTCCTTGATCACCATGGCCGGCATGCCTCCAACCACATTGCCTTCCAATGCCAGCCAGCCTATTGCGTCCATTGGCCCCAGACTCACTACATAACCTAAATCCCGATGAAGGTAAGGCTCAAGCAATCGCAAGGCGCCCGAGTGACGGAGTATATTCCGGGCGGTAAGCATTCCTTTTCTTACTGCGGATTGGGCGGTCATTGTATTGGAGCCTGGAGCACGATAAACCGAGCAATCTCCCGCCGCAAAAATATTCGGTAATGCGGTGCCTTCAACCACTACCTGTCCAAAGATGTTGGCAGAAAATGGTGTTTCCAGCTTTTTCCCAATGAACAGGAAGCAGATTGAGGAGGGCAGATTGAATTTGCGCCCCGTCAGGTTATCTCCCAAGAGAATCTGCTCCCCCTGTTGTCCGAGATAACTGGTATCAGGAAAAAACTCGATGCCCAGTTCGGCCATCTTGGAATGAGTATAAGAGGAAAAACCGATGGGGAACTGGTTGAGTACCCGGTTCTCGCCATGGACAAGACGCAGATTGCACCCGATTTGATAGCGCTTGAGGAAATGAGCGATTTCAAAAAGAAATTGAATTCCCGTTGCTCCCCCACCTATCACTGAAATAGATCGCGCGATTGCACCGGGTTGGTTTAACCATTCATGGAACAAATCGGAACCCGATATTGCCATGAAATCGAGCAGATCAAAGACATTCTCCGGTTTATTCACCTGCATTACAGGAGAGCCCGAAGCGAGGAGCAGATAGTCAAATTCCAGTATTTCATTATTGACTTCCAGGAATCCATTACTCTGCCACTGGCGAAGAACCAGTTCATTCGGATTCAATTCTGCGCAAATGTGACGGCAGCCAAAACGATTTTCCAGTGTGGAAAACGGAACCAGGAAATCGTCCAGGGGATATCGGAAAGTTTCGTGCAGATGAGTGATCTTGAGATGTTCGAACCGGGGATCAATGATGACGACATCAGCTTCCGGCATGTGGCGCAAGAGGGTAACCAGTGCCGCGATGCCGGCGTAGCCTCCGCCGACTACGACAATCTTGAGCCGTTTCAATCTAGGTATGTAAAATGGCAGAAAAGGCACATTCTTCCTTGAAAGTCCAATAAAGTCTCGTATTTCTTGTGTTTATCCGATATGGAATCGTCTCTAGATCGGTCTTGCTGGGCAAATTCGCTCTGGTTAAAACATGAGTGAGATGTTTTTTGGAATCACCTCCCGCCTCCAATTTTCAATTGCCCACCTCCAGAACGACCTCAAGCTACTCTCGCTTAATTCCGGCGGTGGCGTCTGACCAAGAAACCGGATGACCTTCACGAGTTGCAAAACGGGATGCGAAGTGTCTACTGGCGCTGCCTGCGTCTGTTTACTGAGTTTTTCGCCCTGTGCGTTAACCGCCACCGGGAGATGCATATAGAAGGGGATGGAGTAGCCCAGCAGTTTCTGCAGGTGAATCTGCCGGGGGGTCGAGTTCAGTAAATCACCTCCTCGCACCACGTGCGTAATACCCTGTTCAGCGTCATCCACCACGACTGCCAGCTGGTAAGCAAAAACCCCGTCTGCGCGACGTATCACGAAATCACCTATGTCGCGCTGGAGTCGTTGTTGCCGTATGCCTTGTACTGCGTCTTCAAATTCAATCAGATTATTATTCGTACATAGCCGCCATGCACCGAAAAATTCTGTTTCATGTTTGCGGTCGCGGCAAGTTCCGGGGTAGACCGGCCCTTCTATCCCAAGAACCGAGGAATCGGCAATTTCCTTACGGCTACAGCTGCAAGGATAAATCAGATTTTGCTTTTCAAGTGCTCTTAAAGCCGCTTGATAGTTGTCCTGTCGCCGATTTTGATATACCACTGAGCCATCCCATTCCATCCCAAGGAGATGCAGAGTATTCAAAATCCCTTCTGAAGCACCGGGAACTTCCCGCGTCGTATCGAGATTTTCGATTCTGACCAGCCATTCGCCACCCCGTGATTTTGCCTCCAGATAGCTGGCGACGGCAGTAACAAGAGAACCAAAATGCAATGCTCCGGTAGGAGAGGGTGCAAACCTGCCGCGATAGACCGGCGAGAGAAAAGGCATTTTCCACCCGTTAATCCTGATTAATGGAATCCCGTAATATCCATTGAACCATCAAGTTCATATTCTCCAATCCCTTCATTCAGGGGCGATAACATGATGAGTATACTCAAATAGCGAAACACATGGGACGAGTTGCAATGATCTTGCCGAATAGGCAGAGAAACCAGGGACGGGAAAGAACAAAATTCAATTCTATAACCTCTTTGGTAAGATGGATTTATCTGCCGAAACGTCGGAGCTGAACTGGAATTGGAACTTCTCGGCAGTTCATGGAGGGCAGTGATTTCAGCTTACCCGATTTGCCTATAGGTTGCGGATTTCAGGAGCAGGTGTGCATTTTGGCACGAAGTTTGCCCTATTTGCCTTCTGACAAACTTCTTGACTAAAGTGCGGGACGGGGAGTAGTCTTTACGGGCTTATGGGTATGTAAAGTACTGGTAGTGTGAATATGGGTGGTACCAGAGGAGGAATTGGGGTATGGTCTGGTTGCTGCT
>Ga0209941_1000052_pt1 | contig 258802 bp, 253 predicted proteins | sample ThiBiot_300_plan_FD_183945 | JGI IMG/M metagenome (GOLD analysis project Ga0209941, IMG submission 183945) | Wastewater bioreactor microbial communities from Cape Town, South Africa - Thiocy_solids_1 (SPAdes) | ecosystem: Engineered > Bioremediation > Thiocyanate > Unclassified | place: South... | reverse complement strand
TGCACGGACGGCGGCAACAAATAGTCGGTCTCGCGGTCGATCAGTCGAAATCTGCGCATGCCATCGGTCGTGTTCGGGTATGGCCCATTTTAGCCGAGGAGCGCGGTTAAGTCCGACAGGCTGCTAGGGCAAACACCGCGGGCGACCAGTGCCGCGGACGCAGGCCGCCGGCGGGTTGTCGCACGGGTGGCCGCCGCCCCGCGTTTCGCGCGATATGGACATCCATTTGACGCGCGCTGGACCTGGCCGGGTCCAGGCTGGCCGCAGTTCCCGGCCGGAGCATGTCATGCCCTACAAGACCGTCAGCGAGTTGCCCGAGTCGGTGCGCGAGCACGTGCCGAAGCACGCCCAGGAGATCTACAAGGAAGCGTTCAACAGCGCCTGGGACGAATACGCCGACAGCGACGAGCGTCGCGGCGACGAATCGCGCGAGGAGGTGGCGCACAAGGTGGCGTGGGCGGCGGTGAAGAAGAAGTACGACAAGGGCAGCGACGGCGACTGGCACGCGAAATAGCTTGCCGCAAGTGGCGCATCAGGCGCGGGGTCAGGCGTGGGGTCAGGTGTGGGGCAGGCCACGCGCCCTGAGGAACTCGCGCGCCTCCGTGGCGTCGCCTTCGAACCAGGCGCGGGTCGAGCCCAGCCGGAACGAGTAGCCCCAGGCGTCCATGTCGGTCATCAGGCGTTCGCGGCCGACACCGGGGAGTTGGTCGGCCAGCACGATCTGCAGATAGCAGGTGGCGTCCTCTTCCTCGACCGAGTCGGTGGCGTCGGTATGCACCGTCGCACGTTTTTCCTCGGGCAGCACGATCAGGTGGCCGGCTTCGTGCAACAGCGAGTGCACCGGCGTGTCTTCGCGGGCGTAGACCGTGGTGCCGATGATGCCGGCCTCGCGCTCACCCCAGAAACTGCCGGGAATCGGCGTGTCGCGAGCCACCTGTTCGAGCGTCAATCCGAACTGCGCGAGCAACGCGGCGGGATCGGCAAAACCGATCTGCCCGACGCACAGCACGCTGTCGGCCGGGTCGCTGGCGGTGGGATGGGTGTCGGGGTGCATGGGGCGCGACGCGCGGACGATCCGGATGAAGATCGCCGGGCCGCGCGTGGCGGCCCGGCATGGATTTGGCGTGGGTGCTCAGCCGCTCCGGGCTTCGCTGCTCGCCGGTTGCTTGCCGTCAGGCAGGGTCACCGAGAGTTCGAGGATCTCGTGGCCGCTGTCGCGCTCGAAGTTGATGTTGATCGCGTCGAGGTCGACATGGACGTACTTCTTGATCACTTCGAGCAACTCGTTGCGCATCATCGGCAGGTAGTCCGGCGCGCCGCGGGTGGATCGCTCCTGCGCCACGATGATGCGCAGGCGCTCGCGCGCCACGCTGGCGGTGGCCTCGGGCTTGCGCTTGAGGAAATCGAGAATGCCCATCGTGATCAACCTCCGAACACGCGCTGGAGAAAGCCCTTCTTGGGCACGTCGATGAAGCGCAACGGGCGCTCTTCGCCGAGGATGCGGGCCACGGTGTCGCTGTATGCCTGGCCGGCCAGCGAGTTGGCGTCGACGATGACCGGGATGCCGTTGTTGGAGGCGGTCAGCACGTTCTCCGACTCGGGGATCACGCCCACCACCTGGATGCCGAGGATTTCCTCGACGTCCTTCACGCTGAGCATTTCGCCGATGGCGACGCGGGCCGGGTTGTAGCGGGTCAGCAGCAGGTGCTGGGTGATCGGCGGCTCGCCCTTCTCGGCGCGCCGGGTCTTGCTGGCCAGCAGGCCCAGGATGCGATCGGAGTCGCGCACCGAGGAGACTTCCGGGTTGACCACCACCACCGCGTGGTCGGCGAAGTACATCGCCAGGTGGGCGCCTTTCTCGATGCCGGCGGGCGAGTCGCAGACCACGTAGTCGAAGCCGTCCTCGGACAGGCCGTCGAGCACCTTCTCGACGCCTTCCATGGTCAGCGCGTCCTTGTCGCGGGTCTGGCTGGCGGCCAGCACGTACAGGTTGTCGTAGCGCTTGTCCTTGATCAGCGACTGCTTCAGCGTGGCTTCGCCGTGCACGACGTTGACGAAGTCGTACACCACGCGCCGCTCGCAGCCCATGATCAGGTCGAGGTTGCGCAGGCCGACGTCGAAGTCGATCACGGCGACTTTCTTGCCGGCCATGGCCAGGCCGGTGGCGAGGGAGGCGCTGGTCGTCGTCTTGCCGACGCCGCCTTTGCCGGAGGTGACAACGATAATCTCAGCAGTCAAGGGCCCATCTCCGCAGGTTTGTTTTTGTTGTGGGTGATCACAGCCTGGCGATCATCAGTTTTTCGCCGTCGAGCCAGCATTGCACGGACTGGCCCTCGAGGTCGCCGGGAATCTGTTCGAACACGCGGTACTGGCCGGCGATCGCCACCAGTTCGGCGCGGAAGTCGGAGACGTAGATGCGTGCCTTCTCGTCGCCCTGCGCGCCGGCCATGGCGCGGCCGCGCAGGCCGCCGTAGATGTGGATGTTGCCGTCGGCGATCACTTCGGCGCCGTTGGCCACCGCGCCGGTGACGATCAGGTCGCGGTCGCGGGCGTAGATCTGCTGGCCGGAGCGGACCGAGCCGGCATGATGCTGGGCGCCCACGTTGCCGGAGGCCGGTGCAGCGAGAATCGGTTCGCGCGTCGGCGCGGGGGCGGGCTCGCTGCGTGGCGCGGGGGCGACGGCAGCGGGCGCGCCGGTGGCCGGTTCGTAGGCCGCGCGGAACTTGGCGATCAGCGGCAGCCCCATCCGTTTGGCCAGCGCCTCGGTCTCGCTGGTGCCGTAGGCCAGCCCCACCGGCAACATGCCGGCGCTGCGCACCGCTTCGAGCAGTGCGTCGACGGTGCCGTCGTCGGGCAGGTCGAGCAGGTGGCTGAGGTCCAACACCACGGCGGCGCGGGCGAACATCTGCGGCGCGGCGCGCACGCGGCGTTCCAGTTCGTCGCACAAGGCGGCGGCATCGACCCGGCGCACCCGCACGCAGGCAAGGCCGACCTGGCCGAAGCGCAGGTCACAGGCGTCGGTGGCATCCATGCTTGCGTTCATGCGTGCCGCTCCCCGGCCAGGCGGAGCGGATGCGGCTGGGCGGTGTCCGGGCGTTCGCGTTCGGCCAGCCACGGCACGTCGGGCAGGCCGCCTTTCTCGAGCCAGGTGTCGCGTACATAAGCGTAGCTGGGCAAATCGCGGGCCAGCAGGCTGACCTGCGGGCCGTGCTCGCCCATGCGCTGCTGGCCGACTTCCTGGAAACCGTAGGTGCCGTGGAACAACACAACCACGTCGTCGCGCGGCTCCAGGAACACTTCGCAGGTGAGCAGCGGCACGCGCACCTCGGCGTAGCTGTGCACGTCGCAATAGAAGATGCGGCCCAGCCCGTGGCGGCGGTAGGCGTTGGCGATCACGATGCGGTCGATGTACAGGAACTGCGGATAGTGCTCGGCGAACCAGCGATAGTTCGGGCTGTCGTAATCGCCGCCTTCGCGCAGCGCGATCAGGAAGCCGGCCAGCTGACCGTCGATTTCGGCCACGCGGAAATATTCGGCGTGCTCGTGGAAGTAGCGCAGCTGGGCAGGATCCAGTGCGAGGATGGAGCGACCGGCAGCGTTGTTGAGCGCCAGTACGGCATCCAGGTCGTGCTCGCGCACGTCGCGGATGGCAAGGGCCATTCGTTGCTCCGCAAGGGTGGATTCGGGGACGAGAGGCGACCGCAGCCTCGCGCAATGCCGCATTATGACATGCGCTGCAGGCCCTTACATCTCGCAAGGGCACATGTAAAAGCTTTGTAAAGCGGCGCGCGGCGACAAGCGGGGGCCAGCCAGGCATGACTTCTCGCGCATTGCGCGAAATCCCCGCGCAGCCAATGATGCGGGGATGCGCTGGCCATTCTTCAACCATATCCGCCTGCTTCGCTATGCGGGCTTCTTTACCTATCTGTCGGTGGGGACGCCGCTGATCACGAACTGGGCCACCGAGCGGCTGACCCAGCTGCAGCGCCCGAATTTCTCGCTGCTGCTGTGGACGCTGTGTTACCTGATCTTCGGTCTGATGTACTGGTTGCTGACCAGCAACCTCGGCTCGCGCCGTTACCCTGTGCTGAAACTGCTCGGGCTGACGCTGATGACGGCCGCCGCGGTGGCGGTGGGCTGGTACAGCCACAGCGGCCTGTCGGCGATGCTGATGGTGGTGGCCTCGCTGGTGCTGCCGTGGCTGCTGCCGTTCTCGCTGGCGGTGTTCTGGCTGGTGCTGCAGCACCTGAGCCTGGTGGCGATCTTCGCCACCTTCCCCGAATACGATCACAGTGTTGCCCTCGGGTTTCTCCAGGCCAGCATCTACCTGGGCATCTCGGTGCTGGTGTTCGTGACCTCGACGGTCGCCAGTCAGCAGGCCGAGCAGCGCGACGTGCAGCGGCGGCTGAATTCCGAGCTGCGCGCCACCCGCGCCCTGCTGGCCGAATCCAGCCGCATCGCCGAGCGAATGCGCATCGCGCGCGACCTGCATGACCTGATCGGCCACCACCTGACCGCGCTGAGCCTGAACCTCGAGGTGGCCAGCCATCTCACCAACGAAGCGGCCGGCGCCCATGTGCGCAAGGCGCAGAGCACGGCCAAGCTGCTGCTGGCCGACGTGCGCGAGGTGGTCAGCGAACTGCGCCAAGACGACGCGATCGACCTGACCCAGGCACTGCGGGGACTGGCTGAAGGCGTGCCCGGCCTCGACGTGCACGTGGTGATGCCGCCACGTTTCAGCGTGGAGGACCCGCGTCGTGCCCAGGTGCTGCTGCGCTGCGCCCAGGAGATCATCACCAATGCCGCGCGCCATGCCGGTGCCCGCAACCTGTGGCTGAATTTCGCCTATGCCGGGGAAAGCCTGATCGGCCTGCATGCGCGCGACGACGGCCGCGGCGCCGAGAACTTCGAGCCGGGCAACGGCCTGTCCGGCATGCGCGAGCGGCTGGCCGAGTTCGGCGGCAGCCTCAGCCTGGACAGCGGGCCGAGCCAGGGGTTTGCGCTGACCGTGCGGTTGCCGCTGGGGGAACATGCCGCGCTGGCGCACGCACCGAACCGGCTTGAGCCACCAGCGCTCAATGTGTCGTAATCTCTGCCGGCTGCGCCGGGGTGCGAAAGTGCGTCGGTGTTGGCAGCGGTGCCCTGCGCCAGCTGCCAGCATCCCATCGTCAAGCCACAGTTTTCCCGAGGATCCGCGATGATTTCCGTTTGTCTCGTCGACGACCAGAATCTGGTTCGCCAGGGCGTCCGCTCGCTGCTGGACCTGGCCGAGGACATCCGTGTGGTGGCCGAGTGCGCCGACGGCGCCCAGGCCGTGCAGGATATTCCGCGGATCAAGCCCGACGTGGTGCTGCTGGACCTGCGCATGCCGAACATGAGCGGGTTGGAGGTGCTGCAGGCGCTGTCCGCCCGCAACGAGCTGCCGCCCACGATCATCCTGACCACCTTCGACGACGACCAGCTGGTGCTGCAGGGCCTCAAGGCCGGCGCCCGCGGTTATCTGCTGAAGGACGTCTCGCTGGAGCAACTGGTCGAGGCCGTGCGCACGGTGGCCGGCGGCGGCTCGCTGGTGGCGCCGATGGTGACCCAGCGGCTGATGGCCGGGGTGTCGCGGATGCAGAACAACTTCACCAGCCTCGAGCAGCCCGACCCGCTGACCGAGCGCGAGACCGAGATCCTGCGACTGCTGTCCGGCGGCTACAGCAACAAGGAGATCGCCAACTCGCTGAAGGTGGCCGAGGGCACGGTCAAGAACCACGTCTCCAACATCCTTTCCAAGCTGGGCGTGCGCGACCGCACGCGGGCCGTTCTGAAGGCGCTGGAAATGGGCATCGTCTGATGCCCGAGCGGGTGCAGGGCGCCCGGATGCGCCGTTTCAGCGGGCCCCGGCCGGCGGTTTTTCGGCCCTGCGCGGAGGCCGTCCGGGCGGATAGCGTTCCAGCCCGTGAGCAAGTAACATCCGTAGCTTCGGCGTTTGCCGACCCCCTGCCATGGCCCGCGGACCCCACCGAAGGGCGGGTTCGCGCGGAAGGCCGGGGCAACACTATCTAGGTATGGCGTAAAGACGCTTCGGAGAACTCTGGAATGATGCGTGTCTTTGAATTTCTTGTTGCCCTGGTCATCGTTGCGGTCATCGGTGTCCTGGCGGCTGTGGTCATGCCCGGCAGCGGTCATGTGGAACGCCAGCTGGTCATCGGCAAGGACATGCGTCAGGTCTATGACGTGCTCGACAACTACCGCCGTCTGCCGGATTACTCGGTGCTGCGCTCGCTCGATCCCAAGGTGCAGTTCGCGTTCTCCGGCAAGGCCTACGGCCCGGGCGCCGAGATCAGCTGGACCACGACGGATGCCAAGCTGGGCAACGGTGGCCTGACCATCGCCAGCGCCACGCCCGAGTTCGACCAGATCGACGGCAATACCAAGAGCGCCAGCATCATCTGGAACCTGGACAACGACTGGCGCGGCCTGGACAAGCATTTCACGCTGGATCTGGAGCGTCAGGGCAACCGCGGCCAGCTGACCCAGGTGACCTGGTCGTACGACGTGTCCTACGGCTGGAACCTGATCAACCGCTTCGCCAACCTTTACATCCACGGCGATCCGGACTCCTTCATCCAGTTCAGCCTGAACAACCTGCAGAACGTGCTGGCCGGCGTGCCGAACATCGACTACAGCCAGCTGATCCCCTACATCGAACAGACCCAGCCCACCCCGGTGCTGCTGGTGTCGAGCTCGATCCAGCGCAAGGACGGCCTGGAAGGTCTGGACGACGCGGTGGCCAAGGCGACCACGGAAATCCAGGCGGCCGCCAAGAAGCTTGGCGTGAACATCACCGGCTCGCGCATCCTGATCACCACCAACTACGGCGACCAGACCTACAGCTTCGACGTGGCGTTCCCGATCGACAGCAGCACGCTGACCGTGAATGGCCAGAGCGAACAGCTCACCGCCGCCACCCCGCCGTCGATCGACAATGCGGCTCCCGCCGAGGCGAGCAGCGCCGCCGGCGCAGCCGACAGCAGCGTGGCCGTCGGCAGCCGCGACCGCTTCGGTCGCCTGGTGGTGGACGGCAACGTTCGCGCCTCGCTGGCCTTCGGTGGTTCCGCGCTCAAGGGCGTGTGGAACGGCACCTTCGCCGGTGTGCCGCAGACCCGCGAGATGCTCAAGGCGTACGCGCAGACCCATGGCTACAAGTACGACGAAGTGGTCAACCGTCCCTACGACGTGATTGCCACGCCGGAAGTGAAGGATGCCGGCGGCAACATCACGTCCTACGCCAAGTACAACGTGTACCTGCCGATCACCGACGCCCCGGAGAAGACCCCGGAACAGGAAGCCGGCCTGCAGCCGCCGAGCCTGGACGATGCGCAGGCGCCGGCAGCGGCCAGCTCCGCTCCCGCCCCGGCCGGCACGGCCGCGGCTCCGGCAGAGGCCGCCAGCGCGGGCGAGTAAACCCTCCACGCGCGGTCTTGCCGAAAGACAGAAAGGCCCTTCCAAGCGGAAGGGCCTTTCTTTTTCGGGTCACCCCGGGCGGGCCACCCCGCGCTTCTTGCGGTACATTGCGGGACGCGCCGCGACAGCGCCCGACCGTACTTTCGCCAGCCGGTCGCGCCGAACTCCACAGCCCCAACCGGACATGATCGAAACCGACCAGCTCACCCGATGCTATGGCCACCTCACCGCCGTGGATGCGCTGAGCATCCGCGTCGAGCCAGGCCAGGTGCTGGGCCTGCTTGGCCCCAACGGTGCCGGCAAGTCCACCGCGATGCGCATGATCGCCGGCTTCCTGGTGCCCACGTCGGGCACGGCACGGGTCTGCGGCCACGACGTCAGCCGCGAGCCGCTGAAGGCAAAGCGGGCACTGGGCTACCTGCCGGAAGGCGCGCCCAGCTACGGCGAAATGACCGTGCGCGAGTTCCTCCACTTCATCGTGCGCATGCGCGGGCTCAAGGCGGAGACGAGCTACCGGCGTTTCGACGCGGTGGTGCAGCAACTGCAGCTGGAGGAAGTGCTGGAGGTTTGCATCGACACCCTGTCGAAGGGCTTGCGCCGGCGCGTCGGACTGGCCCAGGCGATCCTGCACGATCCGCCGGTACTGATGCTGGATGAACCCACCGACGGCCTCGATCCGAACCAGAAGCACGCGGTGCGCCAGCTGATCGACGTGATGGCGCGCGACCGCACCATCCTGATCTCCACCCACCTGCTGGAAGAAGTCCACGCGCTGTGTAACCGGGTGGTGATCATCGCCCGTGGCAAGCTGCTGGCGGATGCCACGCCGGCCGAACTGGAGGCGCGCTCGCGCTATCACGGGGCGGTGTCGTTCAGCGCGCCGGGCAGCGGCATGTCGCAGGAGATGCTGGGGCGCCTGCCGCAGGTGGCGTCGATCGAGGTGGACCCGCTGGACGGGCGCATCACGGTGTTCCCGAAGCCCGGCGAACGCATCCTGGAGGCGGTGGAAACGCTGCTGCGCGAGCAGGGCCTGGAGGTCTCGGAAATCCAGCTCGAGCGCGGCCGGCTGGACGAGGTGTTCCGCCAGATCACCACCAGTGACGATCGCGCCGCCGAGGTTCGCGCATGAGCCCGGTCAACGCGGTGCTGCGGCGCGAGTTGCGCAGCTATTTCGTGACCCCGGTGGCCTACGTCTTCCTGGTGATCTTCCTGGTCCTGAGCGGCATCCTCACGTTCTACGCGGGCGACTATTACGAGCGCGGCCAGGCCGACCTGCAGCCGTTCTTCGCGATGCATCCCTGGTTGTACCTGATCCTGGTGCCGGCGATCACCATGCGCATGTGGGCGGAGGAGGCCAAGGGTGGCACGCTGGAACTGCTGCTGACCCTGCCGCTGACGCTGTGGCAGGCGATGCTGGGCAAGTTCCTGGCGGCCTGGCTGTTCATCGGCCTGGCGCTGGCGCTGACCTTCCCGATCTGGATCACCGTCAACTACCTGGGCTCGCCGGACAACGGCATCATCCTGGCGGGATACCTGGGCAGCTGGCTGATGGCGGGCAGCTTCGTGGCGATCGGCGCCTGCCTGTCCGCGCTGACCCGCAGCCAGGTGGTGGCCTTCATCCTCACCGCGCTGGTCTGCGTGTTGCTGATCCTGATCGGCCAGCCGCAGGTGCTCGACTTCTTCTCCGGCGCCTTGCCGCGCAAGCTGATCAACGCGGTGGCGCACCTGTCGATGCTGCGCCACTTCGAGGCGATCGCGCGGGGCGTGCTGGACGTGCGCGACCTGCTGTATTTCCTGCTGAGCACGCTGGGCTGGCTGCTCGCCGGCGTGCTGCTGCTCGACCTGAAACGGACGCGCTGAAGCCATGTCCATGTCGCGCATCCGCCGCCTGTTCTCCACCCCGTTGCGGCTGACCCGGCGGGGCCTGCTCTACCTGGTACTGGTGCTGCTGGTGCTGGTGTTCGTGCCGCTGATCGTGGCCAGCAGTCGCTGGCTGCATGCGTCGCGGATCGACCTCACCACCGACCAGCTGTACACGCTGACGCCCGGCACGTTGCACATCGTCGATACGTTGCAGCGGCCACTGCGGCTGACCTTGTACTTTTCCGACCATGCCACCCGCGACCTGCCGCAGCTGCGCAGTTACGAGCAGCGCGTGCGCGAGATGCTGCAGGAGATGGTGGCGCGCTCGCACGGCCGCATCCGCCTGCAGACCATCGACCCGGTGCCGTATTCCGACGACGAGGCCAGCGCCGAAGGCAGCGGCCTCACCGCGGCCAACGGCGGCAGCAATGGCGAGCGGGTGTTCTTCGGCCTCGCCGGCAGTGCCATGTCCGGCAGTGTCGACGGCGACGGCAACGATGAGCGCGTGCCGGAGAAGACCCTGTCGATCGCGTTCTTCGATCCTTCACGCGAGACGTTCCTTGAATACGACATTGCCAAGCTGGTCTACGAACTGAACCAGACCAGCAAGCCGCAGGTCGGCGTGATCAGTTCGCTGCCGGTCGAGGGCAACCCGGTGCTCAGCGAACAGCCGTGGACGGTCCTGCAGCAGCTGGGTCAGCTGTTCGACCTGAAGACGATCGATCCGGCCACGCTGCAGAAAGTGGACGACAAGATCCGCGTGCTGTTGCTGATCCACCCCAAGCAGCTGAGCCCCGACGCGCAATATGCGATCGACCAGTATGTGCTGGGCGGCGGGCACCTGGTGGTGTTCGTCGATCCCGACGCCGAGCTGGACACCTCGCCCTACGGGCCGGAGAGCATCACCTTCCCGGATCGCGCTTCGGACCTGTCGCGGCTGTTCAAGGCGTGGGGCGTGAGCTATGACCCGCACAAGGTCGTGCTCGATCGCACCCGTGCGCTGCAGATCGAGCTGGCCGGCAACAGCCTCAACCATCCGGCGATGCTGGACCTGGGCGCGCAGGAGCTGAACCGCAACGATCCGGTGACCGCCAGCCTGCAGCGCATCAACGTCTCCACCGCGGGCTTCTTCGACCTGGCCGCGGATGCGCAGACCCGGCTGATTCCGTTGCTGCAGAGCAGTGCCGAGGCCGAGGTGGTGTCCACCCAGCGCGTGCTGGACGCCAGCAACGATCCCACCACGCTGCTGCAGAACTACCATCCTGACGGCACCCACTACCTGCTCGCTGCCCGCCTGCAAGGCACGTTCGACAGCGCGTTTCCGGAGCGCGCCGGCGTGTCGGGGCATCGCGCGCGCTCGGCCGCGCATGCCGAGGTGATCCTGGTTGCCGATACCGACCTGCTCAGCGATCGCCTGTGGGTCGAGCCGCAGACCATTCTCGGGCAGACCATGATGCGGATCTTCGCCAACAACGGCGATCTGGTGACCAACCTGGTGGACAACCTCAGCGGCTCGTCGGCGCTGCTGTCGATCCGCGGCCGCTCCACGTCGCAGCGTCCCTTCACCCGGGTGCAGGCGTTGCGCAACGTGGCCGACCAGAAATTCCTGCAGAAGGAGCAGGAGCTGGAGCAGGAACTGGCCGATACCCGGCGGCGGCTGGACGAGCTGCAGCCCGCCAAGGGCGGCCATGCCAGCACCGCCACGGCCGAGCAGCGCCGCGAGATCGAGCAGTTCCGTCAGCGCCAGCTGGCGATCAACAAGGAGCTGCGCGACGTGCAGCACCAGCTCAACGCGGAGATCGATGCACTGGGGCTGCGGGTGAAGGTCACCAACATCGTGGCGATCCCCGCCCTGGTGGTGCTGTTCGGCCTGTTGTACGGCTGGCGCAGGGGCCGCTACGGTCGCCGCCGCCGGTGACGGCGGCAATCTGCCGCAAGCGCGCGAATCCGCGGAGGCTGACGCCATGGCGGTGCGGCGTTAAGCTGGGCGGTCGCCGGCCGCCGCCGGCGCAGACAGAAGTGCCGGTGCAGTGACTGCAAGCCTGTTGAAATGGATCGTGCCGTGGGAGTTTTCGTGGGTCTTGCTCGCGTGCTTCGTGGTGGCCGGCGTGCTGTACCTGCGCGGGTGCCGCCGTCGGCCGGTGCGGTTTGCCAGCAAGCTGGCGTTCTGGTCGGGCATGGCGATCATCTACCTGTCGCTGCACACGTATCTGGACTACTACGCCGAGCATGAGTTCTTCATGCACCGCATCCAGCAGTTGCTGCTGCACCACATCGCGCCACTGCTGATCGTGGCGGCGTATCCGTCTGCCGTGTTGCGTTCCGGCCTTCCGCTGGCCTGGCGGGTGCGCGTGCTGCGTCCGTTGCAGCGCTCGTGGCCGTGGCGGATGGTGTTCGGCGTGCTGTGGAACCCGACCGTCGCCACGCTGCTGTTCATCGCCTTCATCCTGATCTGGCTGATTCCCGATTTGCAGACGCTGGCGATGCTGGACTGGCGCATCTACCGCTTCATGAACTGGAGCATGCTGGTCAGCGGTTTCGCCTACTGGTCGCTGGTGCTCGATCACCGTCCGCATCCGCCGGGCCGGATGACCGCCGGGCTGCGCGTGCTGTCGCCGGCGATCACCATGACGCCGCAGATCGTCGCCGGTGCGATCGTCACGTTCTCGAAGACCGACCTCTATCCGATCTTCGAGATCTGCGGACGCGCATTCACCTTCAACGTGCTTACCGGCCAGCTGATCGGCGGCGTGATCATCTGGGTGCCGTCGGCGCTGGTGGAGTCGATCGGCGGGCTGATGGCGCTGCGCCTGTGGCTGCGCCTGTCACGCAACGGCCGGCTGCCGCGCAAGCCGCCGCATAGGACGGTCAGGAAGGTGGCCAGCGAAGCGACGGCCGCCGACCGAGGGCTGCGCGCTCAGTGATCGTGTGACATCAAGCCGTGATCCATGCCGGGCATGGCGTGGTCGGCATGAGTGTCGCCGGCGTCCAGCGCGTTGGCCGGTCGCGCGATGAAGTCGGTGGCCAGGGTGCTGCCGTCGGCGAACTGCAGGGTCAGCGTGACCGTGTCGCCCGGTTTCACCGGCTGTTTCGGCTGCATCAGCATGAAATGGTAGCCCGCTGGCGCCAGCGCGGCCTTGCCGTGCGCGGGCACGTCGAGCGAGTCGACCATGCTCATGCGACTGACGCCGCCGGCGGTCGAACTCTGGTGCAGCATCACGTCGGCGTAGATCGTGCTGCCGGCGCCGCGCAACGCGATCGGCGCGCCGCTGTCGTTTTCCAGCGTGACATAGGCCCCGGCGGGCAGGGCGCCGGGCAGCACGCGAATCCACGCGTGGCTGGCATGGATGTGGTCGGCATCGGCCGCGTGGGCGATGCCGGCCAGCAGCAGGCCGGCGCACAGCAGCGACAGTCGGGAAAGTTTCATCGGTCGGCTCCGTTGTCGAGCAGCAGGTGCAGGTCGTGGACCAGGTCGTCGTGCGAGGCGGAAGGAGTGGCCAGCACGCGGGCATGGCCCTCGCGGTCGAACACGTAGATCGCCGAACTGTGGCTGACCTCGTAATTGCCATCGGCATCGCCCGGTTCGCGGGTGAAGGCCGAGCGGTAGCGCTTGCTCAGCGCCTCGACGGCGCGGGCGTCGCCGACCAGTCCCACCGCGCGCGGATCGAATGCGTTGACGTAGGCGTGCATGATCGACGGCGTGTCACGCGCCGGATCGACGCTGACGAACAGGATGCGTGCGCCGTCGGCTAACGGCCCCAGCCGCTGCATCACCACGTGCAACTGGGCCAGGGTCAGCGGGCAGACGTCGGGGCAGTGGGTGTAGCCGAAATACAGCAGCACCACCTTGCCGCGATAGTCGGCGCCGGTGACCGCCTTGCCGTTGTCGTCGGTGAGCCTGAAGTCGAGATCGGGCATGTGGCCAGTGATGTTGGTCAGCCGGAACGGCAGCGGTTCACCGCGCTGGCAGCCGCCCAGCAGCAGGCTGATGGCGAGCAGCAACAGCAGCAGCGCGGGGCGCGGCCAATGGCGGGGCTTCATGCGAGAATCTTGGGTCTTCATCTGTTCAAGCATACGACACCGGCCGCGTTGCCGGGTTCGCCGGCCAGGGATACGAGCACCATGCGACAACCTGTCAGTACCCGTGTTGCCATGCTGGTCGGCATCGCCGGAGCCAGCGCGGTGCTGCTGGGCGCGTTCGGCGCACATGCATTGCGCGGCGTGCTCGACGGGCGTGGCATGGAGTTGTGGCATACGGCGGTGAACTACCACGCATGGCATGCGCTGGCGCTGGTCATGACGGCGGCGCTGGGTCGTGGCCGCAGCGGTCGGACAGCGTTGTTCGCGTTCGGCACCGGCATCGTGCTGTTCAGCGGCAGCCTGTACGCGCTGGCGCTGGGCGCGCCACGCTGGGTGGGCATCATCACGCCGCTGGGCGGACTTGCCTTCGTGCTTGGCTGGCTCGCGCTTGGCTGGACGCTGCGCTGGCGCAACGAATAGTTCTTGCGGGTGTCATGCCACGGTCACGCCTGGCTGCGATCGTTCCTGCATGAACATGCAGATCGCCCTCTGGCACCGCTCCCGTGCGACATGGTCGCCCAGCCACGTTCTGCGCCGCCTGCGCGGGCCCGGCCTGATCCTGCTTGCGGTGCTGTCGCTGGGTTTGTCGTGGTCCTGGCTGTCGGCCCCGACCGGAGCGGATCAGGCCGATCCGGTTGGCCAGCTGGTGCATTTTCGCGATGCGGCCCACGACTGGCTGCTGGTGGTGGACCCGGAGACCCGCGAACTGGTGGTCTACGACGCCAGCAATGGGCGTCCGCTGGAGCGCCTGGGTGCAGACGACGGACTGCCTGAGGTTGATTCGATCGCGCAGTCGGGTTCGTTGCTGCTGGTGGCGGATCGGCAGCATGCAGAGGTGCGCCTGTTGAAGTTGCCCCAGTTGCAGCAGGTGGCTTTCGATCCGCGTTGAGCGATTCAGGTGGCGCCGGCCAGTGGCGCGATCACGTGCAGCACCAGGTCGGCGCAGAAGTGCGCCAGCATCGCGTGCTCCAGGCCGTACTTCCAGAACAGCACGCCGGTCACCGTCCCGACCACGGCATTGAGCAGGACGATCTTGCCGATCAGCAGCGATGCCGGCGCCGCCGTGATCGCGAAGACTGCCGGCAGATGGCCGGCGCCGAACAGCAGCGCGGCCACCACGATGGCCAGCACGAACATCCACGGCAGCGCCACGTTGCGATGGCTTCGGGCCAGCAGCCAGACGAACAGGCTGACCAGCAGCAGCCGGCAGCCGACTTCCTCCACGATGCAGCCATAGAACGACGCCAGCGCGCCACGCCAGGCCCAGCCCGCGGCGCTGGTGGCATGCTCGGCTGGAAGCGCGGGCCCGAGCAACGACAGCCCGAGAACCAGCGCGGCAGCCGCTGCGCCAAGCGACATGGCCAGGCCCCAGCGCGCGGGCCGGCCCGGGTCGAGCGGACGCCGGTAGACCCAACTGCGCAGCCACGGCGCATCCAGTCCGTGCGTCGCGCCCAGGTACAGGCCTAGCCAGCCGAGCAGCCAGCACATCACGCCAGCCTGGATCGTCTGTGCCGCGATCACCACCGGCAAGGGCACGTGCAGGGCGGCCAGCTTCTGCGGCATCAGCACCATCAGATAGGGCCAAAGCGCCAGCGTGGACAACAAACCGGCCACGCCGAGCAGCATGGCGAGCTTCAGATGGGGGCCCTTGACGGGAAGGGCGGCGGGCGCGATGGCTGGCATGGAGTGGGGCTCTTGCAGTGGAGGGTCAGTCGCTGTCCTGGTCGACTGCGGCCGCGCCGGGGTTGGCTTTCAGACGGCCAGCCTTGCGCAGCGCCTCGCGCAGCACGTATTCGATCTGTGCGTTGAGGCTGCGCAATTCGTCATCGGACCAGCGTTGCATCGCGTCCAGCACGACGGCGTTGATGCGCAGCGGATAGGCTTTTTTCTCGGCGGCCATGCCGGCTCAGCGCCGCCCGTGTCCACGCCTCGCGGCGTGGCACGCAATGAACACGATCAGCAGGATGGTGATGAGGCTGCTCATGACCATCCCCTCAGTACAGCGTGCCGGTGTTCAGCACCGGCTGGGTGCCGCGCTCGCCGCACAACACCACCAGCAGGTTGCTGACCATCGCCGCCTTGCGCTCTTCGTCCAGGTTCACCACGCCGCGCTGGCTCAGCTGGTCCAGCGCCATCTCGACCATGCTCACCGCGCCCTCGACGATTTTCGTGCGGGCGGCGATGATCGCGCCGGCCTGCTGCCGCTGCAGCATCGCCTGGGCGATTTCCTGGGCGTAGGCAAGGTGGCTGATGCGCGCCTCCACCACCTGCACGCCGGCCTTGCCCAGGCGGGTCTGGATCTCGTCGCGCAGGTGCGTGTTGATCTCGTCGCCGTGGCTGCGCAGCGAGGGCTTGCTGTCCTCGTGGGCGTCGTAGGGGTAGCTCTGCGCCATCTGCCGCAGCGCGGATTCGCTCTGGATGTGCACGTAGTTCTCGTAGTCGTCGACGCAGAACACCGCCTCGGCCGTGTCCAGCACCTGCCATACCACCACGGCGCCGATCTCGATCGGGTTGCCGTCGTTGTCGTTGACCTTCAGCTTGCCGCTCTCGAAGTTGCGCACGCGCAGCGAGATGCGCTGGCGGCTGTAGAACGGATTGGTCCAGCGCAGGCCCTCCTGGCGCACGGTGCCTGCGTACTTGCCGAACAGTTGCAGCACCTGGCCTTCATTCGGGGCGACCTGGAAGAAGCCCTTGAGCATGAAGCTGTCGATCGCCAGCACGATCACGCCGGTGAACACCTGGAACAGCGGGGGGGCGTCCGGATGACCGTGGATGGCGGATATCACCAGCGTCACGCCGATGCCGGCCAGTACCAGGCACAACCCCACGAAGGGGATGCCGGCGACGGAAAAGCCATTGTGTTCGTTCATTGAGGAGTCTCCCTGAGGTGGGATGATTAGATATCAAAGTGATATCAAATGCAAGCGACCCCCTCGTGATCCCGGCAGGGCGGCGGTGGGCCCTCCGAGCAGGCCGCATACAATGCCGGTTTGCCCACACCGGAGAACCCGATGAAGCCTTTCGGCACGCCCCATTCCGACCACGCGCTGCGCGTTCTGCTGCTGGGCTCCGGCGAGCTGGGCAAGGAAGTGGCGATCGAACTGCAGCGCTACGCGGTCGAAGTGATCGCGGTGGATCGCTACGCCAATGCGCCGGCCATGCAGGTGGCCCATCGCAGCCACGTGATCGACATGCTGGACGGCAAGGCGCTGCGTGCGCTGATCGAGCTGGAAAAGCCAGATCTGGTGGTGCCGGAGATCGAGGCGATCCACACGCCGACCCTGATCGAGCTGGAAAAGGAAGGGCAGCGGGTGATCCCGACCGCACGCGCCGCGTGGCTCACGATGGACCGCGAAGGCATCCGCAGGCTGGCCGCCGAGGAGCTGCAGCTGCCGACTTCGCCGTATCGCTTCTGCGACGACGAGGCGCAGTACCGCGCCGCGGCCGCCGCGATCGGCTATCCGTTCGTGGTCAAGCCGGTGATGAGTTCCTCCGGCAAGGGCCAGAGCGTGGTGCGCGGCGACGACGAAGTGCAGCATGCGTGGGATTACGCCCAGTCCGGCGGACGCGCGGGCAAGGGCCGGGTGATCGTCGAGGGCTTCGTCGATTTCGATTACGAGATCACCATGCTCACCGTGCGGCACACCGATGGCGTCAGCTTCTGCGCGCCGATCGGCCATCGCCAGGAGGACGGCGACTACCGCGAGTCGTGGCAACCGCAGCCGATGAGCGATGCCGCGGTGGCCGAGGCGCAGCGGCAGGCGGCGGCGGTCACCGGCGCGCTGGGCGGCTGGGGCGTGTTCGGCGTTGAGTTCTTCGTCAAGGGTGATGCGGTGATCTTCTCCGAGGTCAGCCCGCGCCCCCACGACACCGGCCTGGTCACCCTGATCTCGCAGGAGTTTTCCGAGTTCGCGCTGCATGCGCGGGCGATCCTGGGACTGCCGATCCCGGTGATCCACCAGTACGGGCCGTCGGCCTCGTGCGCAGTGCTGGTCGAGGGCGAAGGTGCGGGTCCGCGCTATCACGGCGTGGCCGAGGCGCTGGCCGAGCCGGACACGCAACTGCGCATCTTCGGCAAGCCCGAGGTGAAGGGGCGCCGGCGCATGGCGGTGGCGCTGGCGCGGGCCGGCACGCTGAACGAAGCAGTGGGCAAGGCCGTGCGCGCCGCGGGCAAGCTGCGCATCGAGTTGTGAGCGGAAGAATGCCGCGACCCGATGCGATAGGCTCTGCGCCATCGACGATGGTTGTCCAGTCGTAACCGCTCGCCCTCACGGCGAGCCCTTGATCGGGGAGAGGCAAGGATGGAATCAGGCGGATTTGCGCACTGGCTGGTGGTGGTGGTCGAGCTGTCGGCGGCGTTCGCGCTGCTGTTGCTGGCGCTGGCGGTGGTGGTGCTGTTGGCGACCTGGGTGGTCGACCGCAACCAGACCGGCAACGCGGTGTTGCGCAACTTCCCGGTGATCGGCCACTTCCGCTACTGGTTCCTGCACCTGGGCGAGTTCTTCCGCCAGTACCTGTATTCCAGCGACCGCGAGGAAATGCCGTTCAACCGCGCCCAGCGCACCTGGGTGTATCGCGCGGCGAAGAACGTCGACAACACCAACGCCTTCGGGTCGAGTCGCGACTTGCGGGCGGAAGGCGTGCCGTTCTTCGTCAATGCGCCGTTTCCCGACCTGGGCACCGATCATGTCAAGCCGGTGCCGGTCACGATCGGCCCGTATGCACGCGAGCCGTACAGCCATGCCGCGTTCTTCAACATTTCCGCGATGAGCTTCGGCGCGCTGTCGGCCCCGGCGGTGCGGGCACTGTCGCACGGCGCGGCCAAGGCCGGCATCTGGATGGACACCGGCGAGGGCGGGCTGGCGCCGTATCACCTGGAAGGCGGCTGCGACATCATCTTCGAGATCGGCACGGCCAAGTACGGCGTGCGCACGCCGGACGGCAAGCTCGACGACGAGAAGCTGCTGGCGATCTGTGCCCACCCGCAGGTGAAGATGGTCAGCATCAAGCTGGGCCAGGGTGCCAAGCCGGGCATGGGCGGCCTGCTGCCCGGCGCCAAGGTCACCGCCGAGATCGCGGCGATCCGCGGCATTCCCGTGGGCGAGGATTCGCAAAGCCCGAACCGGCACCTGGATATCGGCAACGTCGCGCAGCTGATGGACAGCATCGCCCACATCCGCGAGCTCACCGGCAAGCCGGTGGGCTTCAAGGCGGTGCTGGGCGGCGCCGAATGGATCGGCGAGCTGTGCGATGAAGTGCATCGCCGCGGTATCGGGAGTGCACCCGACTTCATCATCGTCGACGGCTCCGAGGGCGGCACCGGCGCCGCGCCGCAGACCCTGATGGAAGGCGTGGGCCTGCCGCTGCACGAGGCGCTGCCGGCGCTGATCGACATGCTGATCGTCAAGGGCCTGCGCGAACGCATCAAGGTGGTCTGCTCGGGCAAGTGCATCACCGCCTACGACGTGGCGTGGGCGCTGTCGATCGGCGCGGACTTCGTCAACTCGGCGCGCGGCTTCATGCTGGCGCTGGGCTGCATCCAGTCGTTGCAGTGCAATCGCAACACCTGCCCCACCGGCATCACCACGCAGAACCCGAAACTGCAACGCGGGCTGGTGGTCACCGACAAGAGCGAGCGGGTATTCCACTACGCGAAGAACGTGATGCACGAAGTGGGCATCATCGCCCACAGCTGTGGCGTCAGCGAGCCGCGCCAGCTCAATCGCGGGCATTGCCGCGTGGTCGGCGACGACGGTCTGTCGATTCCGCTGGAGAAGCTGTTTCCGTATCCGCAGCGGGAATCTTCTTAGACGCGCGCCCTACGGCATGTCGATCCAGCCCTGGGTCGTACGGATCTGCAGCGGCTTGAAGCGCCGCTTGTAATCCATCTTCGGGTGGCCGTCGATCCAGAAACCCAGGTACAGCCACGGGATGCCGCGGCGGCGGGCCAGTTCCACCTGTTGCAGGATCGCGAAGGTGCCGAGGCTGCGCCCGGCTTCCTCCGGTTCGTAGAAGGTGTAGACGGCGGAAATGCCGTTGAGGCAGATGTCGGTGACCGCCACGGCCAGCAACCTTGACCCCGTGCGCAACTCCATGAACACGGTGGGGCTCCACGGCGCGGTGAGGAAGCGGCGGAAGTCGCTGGCCTCGGCGTCGTCCATGCCGCCGCCGGCATGCCGGCTGTGCAGGTAGCGCTCGTAGAGCGCGTGGCGTTCGCGGTTGTAACCGGGGATGCACTCGGTGACGACCACGTCGGTATTGCGCTGCAGGCAGCGGCGCTGGCTGCGATCCGGCCGGAAATTCGCCACGTCGATGCGGCACGGCGTGCAGGCGTGGCAACTGGCGCAATGGGGAAAATACAGGTGGCCACCGGCGCGACGAAAGCCGCGTTCCAGCGCGGGTCCGTACAACTGGTCCAGGTTGGGGGCGGCCGGATCAAGCACCAGGTTCTGTGCCGTGCGGTCGGCGTAATAGCCGCACGCATGGGGCAGGGTCTGGAACAGCCGGACTTGGTCGGATCGGCGCATGGACCGATTCTATGTCGCCGCTGGCGGCGCCGCACGTGGTCGATTCAGAACACGTGCAGATCGCGCAGCATCGCCACCGCCGCCACGCCGAGCACCACCAGCAGTACGATGCGGCGCACCCGGGCGACGGTGAGCCTGCGCCGGTCGAGCGGCGTGGGGTTGCGTGCGGTGGCCAGTTCCTCGCCATGACGGACCACCGGCTCGATGCCGATCTCGCGCAGCAGCGCGCGGGCGCGGGTGTAGTCGTCGGCGCTGGTGATCCACACCTGGGGCCAGCGGCTGCGATCGTCCTGGCGCTGCGAGTAGCTGAAACGCTGCCAACTGGAGCGGTTGTAGTTGGAGCGATTGGACACCGTGGCCTCGATGCCGTGCTCGGCCATCAGGGCGACCACGGTATCGATGTTCTGCTCGCGGGGAGAGGTATAGATCTGGCGCATGGACGGCAGTCTACGCGATCAGTCGTTGCGCACGCGGATCAGGCCTTCCTGCGCGGTGGAGGCGACCAGGTGCCCGTTGCGGCTGAAGATCTGTCCGCGGGCCAACCCGCGGCCGCCCTGGGCGGTGGGACTGTCGAAGGTGTACAGCAGCCATTCGTCGACGCGGAACGGGCGATGGAACCACAGCGCGTGGTCGAGGCTGGCCATCTGCACGTTGTGGGTCATGTACGAGATGCCGTGCGGCAGCGTGGCGGTGCCGATCAGGTGGAAATCCGACGCGTAAGCCAGCAGCGCGCGGTGCAGGATCGCCGAGTCGTCGATCGGCGAGGTCAGCCGGAACCAGATGTGCTGGATCGGCGGGCGCTTCACCGGATGCAGTTCGTCGCGGGGCCACACCTGGCGGAACTCGAACGGACCGTCGATGCCCAGCCAGCGCTGCAGCTTCACCGGCAGCCGGGCCAGTTCGTCCGGCGGCAGCGGATGCATCGGTTCGATGTCTTCGGGCGCCGGCACCTCGGGCATCGAGGTCTGGTGCTCCACGCCGGTTTCCGGCACCTGGAACGAGATCGAGCCGTTCAGGATCGGCTGGCCGTGCTGGATCGCCACCACCCGTCGCGAGGAGAACGTGCCGCCATCGCGGGTGCGTTCGACGCTGTAGACGATCGGCGCGCGAATGTCGCCGGCGCGCAGGAAGTATGCGTGCAGCGAATGCGCCTCGCGGGCCGGATCGACCGTCTGCTGCGCGGCGGACAAGGCCTGTCCCAGCACCTGGCCGCCGAACACGAAGCGGGTGCCGATGTCGCGGCTCTGGCCCCGGAACAGGTTGTCTTCCAGTCGCTCGAGCTGCAGCAGCTCGACCAGTTCGGTGACGTGGTTGGGTGACATGGAGTCGGACTCGCGGGGACGTAAGCCCGCGATTATAGCGGGCGCCGGCCGCGCTTACGGCACCGCCGGCCGGCTCAGGCCGCAAGCTTCGAGCACCTCGGCCCACGGAAACAACGGGCCGGGATCGAGCTTGCGGTGGATCCGGATGGCGGGATCGTCGCTGGCCGGCATCAGGTCCGTGTCCAGCTGTTCATGGCCGGCGATCTGGCGCAGGTTCGGGAAATCCCGGCGCAGCTCGGCCAGCAGGGCGCGCAACGCGGTGATCTGGGCATCGCCGTAAGGCTCGGTCATCTGCTGCTGGCGCGAATCCCACCAGTGCGGATAGCGGCCCAGGTTCACCAACTCGATGCCGATCGAGTTCGGGTTGTGCCCGCGCACGTGGTTGGCCACGCGGGTGCCGGGCACGTAGCGGTACACCGCGCCATCGCGGTCGATGTAATAGTGGCCGCTGTTGCCGGCGCCGCTGGGGTGCAGCACGCGCTCGCCGTATTCGCGGGCGATGGCCAAGTCCGGCAACTCGGTGCAGTGGATCACCACCAGCTCCACCGCGGCGGCGGGGCGCTCGGGCAGCAGGTCGATGTAGGGCAGGGGCTGGTCGTGGATGGTCAGGCTCATGCGCGGCAGTTTCGCACGTGCCGCGGCCGCGGCGGAAACGCCGCCTGTTACCATGCGTGCCTTGCTTCGAGCACTTTCATGGAGACCGCCATGCGCGGCCAGATCATTCTTTCGCACGGTTCCGATTCGAGCCCCGAGGCGACCAAGGTCAGCGCGCTGGCCGCACTGGCCGAGTCGCTGGGCTGGCGCACGCAGCGGCCGGACTACCGCGCCGACGACAGCCGCGGCCATGCCGGCTCGGTGGCGCCGCGGATTGCCCGCCTGCGCGCCACCATCGAGGCGCTCGACGCGCCGCCGCTGCTGGTCGGTTCCAGCATGGGCGCCTTCGTTTCCGGAATGGTCTCGCTGGACGTGCCGGTGGCCGGGCTGTTGCTGCTGGCCACCCCCAGCGAGATTCCCGGCTATGCGCGCCGCTTCGACCTGCGCGCCGACGTGCCCGCCATGCTGATCCACGGCTGGCGCGACGAGGTCTGCCCGCTGGCCGGCGTGCACGCGTTCGCTGCGCGGCGGCGCCTGCCACTGCTGGTGCTGGACGACGATCACCGACTGGCTGCCAGCATGGACACGATCAGCGCCCAGTTCCGGCTGTTGCTCGACCAGCAGGCCGCCGCATGAACACCTCGGCAACACGCGCGTTCTTCGCCACCTGCCCCAAGGGCATGGAATACCTGCTGCGCGACGAACTGGTCGCCATTGGCGCCAGCGACGTGCGCGAGGCGCTGGCCGGTGCGCATTTTTCCGGCACGCTTGAAACCGCCTACAAGGCCTGCCTGTGGTCGCGCCTGGCCAGCCGCATCCTGCTGCCGCTGGCCGAGTTCGACGCGGCCGATGACGACGCGCTGTACCGTGGCGTGCAGGGCATCGACTGGAGCGAACACCTGGCCGCGCATGCCACCTTCGCGGTGGATGCCGGCACCGCGATGAGCAAGCTCAACCACAGCCAGTTCATCGGCCTGCGCACCAAGGACGCCGTGGTCGACCAGTTCCGCCAGCGCGACGGTTCGCGTCCGGACATCGATACCGACGAGCCGGACATCCGCATCAACCTGCGCCTGCGCCGCGATCGCGCCACCGTGTCGCTGGACCTCGCCGGCTCGCCGTTGCACCGCCGCGGCTGGCGCGAGGAGCAGGGCGAGGCGCCGCTGAAGGAAAACCTTGCCGCCGCGATGCTGCTGCGCGGGCGCTGGCCTGAGGTCTACGCGGCCGGCGGTGCCCTGCTTGATCCGATGTGCGGTTCGGGCACCCTGCTGATCGAAGGCGCGCTGATGGCCGCCGACGTGGCGCCGGGCCTGCGCCGCGAATACTTCGGCTTCCTCGGCTGGCAGCAACACGACATCGCGCTGTGGCGCGGCCTGCTGGACGAGGCGAAGCAGCGCGCCGAGAACGGCTTGCGCGCGCTGCGCAGCGTGTTCTTCGGCAGCGACGCCGATCCGCGCATGGTGCAGACGGCCAAACGTAACGCCCAGGAAGCGGGCGTGGCGGGCTTCTTCACGCTGGACAAGCAGGACATGACGCGCGCCGCGCCGCCGCCCGGCGTCGAGTATGGCCTGGTGATCACCAATCCGCCGTACGGCGAGCGCCTCGGTGACCGCGCCGAGATGCCGAAGCTGTACCGCGCGCTGGGCGACACCTTGCGTCAGCGTTTCAGCGGCTGGCGCGCCGCCGTGCTGGCCGGCGACGTCGAACTGGGCCGCGCGATGCAACTGCATGCCGAAAAGCGTTACGCGTTGTACAACGGCGCGCTGGAAACCGTGCTGCTGACCTTCGACCTGAAGCCGCGCGACGAGCAGCCGCGTGAAGCGAAGCCGTTGTCTCCCGGCGCACAGATGCTGAAGAACCGGCTGGAAAAGAACGTCCGGCACCTGCGCAAGCGACTGGCCCGCGAGGGCATCCATTGCTGGCGCGCCTACGACCAGGACCTGCCCGAGTACGCCGCCGCCATCGACGTCTACGGCGATACGAACGGCGACGACCACCTGCACATCCAGGAGTACCGCGCGCCGGCCGATGTGCCCGCCGACGTGGCCCGCCTGCGCATGCGCGAGATCGCCCGGGTTGCCGGCGAGGTGCTCGGCGTGCCGCGCGAACGCATCGCGCTGAAGACCCGCGAGCGCGGCAAGGGCGGTTCGAAATACGGCCAGATGGACCAGCGTGGCGAGTTCATCGAGGTGGAAGAGGACGGTCTGAAGCTGCTGGTCAACCTCACCGACTATCTCGATACGGGGTTGTTCCTCGACCACCGCCTGGTACGCGGCAAGGTGCGCGAACTGGCCCACGGGAAATGCTTCCTCAACCTGTTCGCCTATACCGCCACCGCCAGCGTCCACGCGGCGGCGGGTGGCGCGCTGGAAACCACCAGCGTCGACCTGTCGGCGACCTATCTGGAGTGGGCTTCGCGCAACCTGGCGCTGAACGGGTTCACCGGTGTCGACCACCGGCTGATGCAGTTCGACGCGCTGGAATTCCTGCAGCGCGATCGCGGCCACTACGGACTGATCTTCGTCGACCCGCCAACCTTCTCCAACTCCAAGCGCGCCGAGGATTTCGACGTGCAGCGCGATCACGTGAAGCTGCTGGAAGCCTGCAACGAGCGGTTGACCCGCGACGGCGTGATCGTGTTCTCCAACAATTTCCGCCGCTTCAAGCTGGACCGCGAGGCGCTGGAAACGCACTTCGAGATCGAGGACTGGAGCGCGCCCAGCATCCCGTTCGACTTCGCCCGCCGCGCCGACATCCACGGCTGCTGGCTGTTGCGGCGGCGCAAGGCCGATCCGGGCATCAATCCCTGGGACAGCGCCCGCATCAAAAAGTGAACCCTTCAGTGCACATTAAGCCTGATCCGACGAGCATCTGCCCGTACAACGGAGAACACTCATGACTCGACGTTTCAGTGGTGCAGGCAAGCTGGCGGCCATCGGCCTGGCGGTTGCAGCGGCGGTGGCGATGCCGCTGAGCGCGTCGGCGCACGGGCACGGCCATGGCTACCATGGCGGTGGTTACCACGGTGGCTACCATGGCGGCTATTACGGTCACGGTGGTGGTCACTGGAGCGGCGGTCGCTGGATCGCGGGCGCGATCGTCACCGGCGCCGTGATTGGCCTGGTCGACAACGCCCTGCGTCCGGCGCCGGTGTATTACGACGCGCCGGTCTATCGCGAGCCGCGCACCGTGATCTACCGTGAGGAGCCGGTGGTCACCCGTCGCGTGGTGGAGACGCGCACCGTGGTCTACGACGACCCGTACCAGACGCGCTACATCCGCGACGATGGCTACGGTGACGATTGATCGCGCTCATCGCTGAAAGCGCTTGAACAGGGGCCCGGTCATCCGGGCCCCTGTCGTTTTGCCGGATGCTTCAGTCAGTGGACAGGCAGGGTCGTGGGCTGTTCCGCGCCGCTGCCGTGACGCTTCGCGCTGGCGCTGAGCTCGTCGAAGCGCTGCTTGTCGATCCGGCTGACCGACTCGATCGCGCACGGCGGCTGCTGGCTCGAGCGCACGGTCTCGCCCGTCTCGCCGCAGATGCGCCCCCGGTTGTTGACCGCATTGGAGTGGTTGGGGCGGAACATCAGACCTGGCGGCGCGATGCCCAGTCGCGGGCAGTCGTGACGCAATGCCACCAGGTAGCGCTTCGGACCCGTCCGCACGATCGCCGTGCGCGCATCCACGATGTGCCATTCGTTGATCTGGGTCGTGTCGATGCACTCGCCGGCGGGCAGGGGCGGGTGGGCCGCCTTGTCGGCCGCCTGCGCGGTACCCGCGCCGGTGGCAAGGGCAAGCATCATCAGGGGCAGGATCATTTTCATCGGACGTGCCTCGCTTTCTCGGGATGGTGCGAACCGTGATCCAGCCACGGCAGCTGCATGCCGCGCTGCAGCGGCATGGGGAGAGCAGACGGAGTATCCGCGATACTCTTGTCACAAGAAGTGAACGGTCGATCCGCCATGCTGGGGAATATGCATGTGACCCGAGACTCCATCACCGACTCCCTCTGCTCCGCCGGTACCGGGACGTCGTTCCGGAAGGCCTGCTGATGGCCTCGCGATCGCTGGCGGCGGAAGACATCGGCAGCCGCTTCGGGCGGGTGCGCGGCCACAGCCTGGAACTCTGCGCCCACCTCAGCGCCGAAGACCTGCAACTGCAGTCGATGCCCGATGCCAGTCCCGGCAAATGGCACCTGGCCCACACGACCTGGTTTTTCGAACAGTTCGTGCTGGGCCGCGACCCGGCTTATCGGCCCCGTGATTCGGCGTGGCATTACCTGTTCAATTCCTACTACCAGTCGGTCGGGCCGATGCATGCGCGACCGCAACGCGGGTTGCTGTCGCGCCCCTCGCTGGACGAGGTGCGCGACTACCGCAGGCGCATCGACGACATGGTGGCCGACCTGCTGGCCCGCCAGGACGACGCCGAACTGTCCTCGCTGGTCGAGCTGGGCCTGCATCACGAGCAGCAGCACCAGGAACTCCTGCTGACCGACATCAAGCACGCGTTCTGGTGCAATCCGCTGCAGCCGGCCTATCGCGCACCGATCATCGCCGAGGCTGGCGCGAAGGCGGTGCCGCTGCGCTACATCGATGGCGGCGAGGGCATCGTCGAGATCGGCCATCGCGGCGAGGGTTTCGCCTTCGACAACGAAACCCCGCGCCACCGGACCCTGCTGCAGCCGCACGCGCTGGCCAACCGGCTGGTGACCAATGCCGAGTACCTGGCATTCGTGCGCGAAGGCGGTTATCGCGAGCCCGGCCTGTGGCTCTCCGAAGGCTGGGCCACGGTGCAGCGCGAGGGCTGGCAGCATCCGATCTACTGGCAGGACGACCTGGCCAGCGAATTCACTCTGGCCGGCGTGCGCGCGATCGATCCGCAGGAGCCGGTCTGCCACCTGAGCTATTTCGAGGCCGAGGCGTTCGCGCGCTGGGCCGGTGCACGACTGCCCACGGAAGCGGAATGGGAGTCGGCCGCGCAGGGCTTGCCGGTGCACGGCAACCTGCAGGACCAGGGGCGCTGCCAGCCGCAGCCAGCCGTGGCTGGCGAGCGTCTGCTGCAGATGTTTGGCGACGTGTGGGAGTGGACCGCCTCGCCCTACATCAGTTACCCGGGCTTTCGCCCGCTGCCCGGTTCACTGGGCGAATACAACGGCAAGTTCATGTGCGGGCAGTGGGTGCTGCGGGGCGGTTCGTGCGCCACGCCGCGCGACCATCTGCGCGCCACCTACCGCAATTTTTTTCCACCACACGCCCGCTGGCAGTTTGCCGGGCTGCGCCTGGGACAGGATCGATGAGCAGCGTACAACCCTGCAGTACCGGCGACGACGATCGCCGCCCGCCACTGAACGACCTGCTGGCGATCGCCCGGCACGGGCTCGGCCTGAAACTCAAGCGCCTGCCTTCGTGGCTGTTCTACGACGAGCGTGGCTCGGCGCTGTTCGAGCAGATCTGCGAGCAGCCCGAGTATTACCTGACCCGCTGCGAAGTCGCCCTGATGGACGAACACGCCGCCAGCATCGCCGCCAGCCTGGGCAGCGAGGTGCGGCTGGTCGAATACGGCAGCGGCAGCGGCTTGAAGACCCGCATGCTGTTGCGCGAGATGCACGACCCGGTGTCGTACGTGCCCGTCGAGATCTCGCCGGCGCCGTTGAACGAGAGCGTGCGCAGGCTCGCCCTGGAGTTCCCGCAGCTGCCGCTGCAGCCGTTGTGCGCGGATTTCAGCAAGCCCTTGCGCCTGCCGATCCCGCCGCGCGCACCGCGCCGGACGGTGCTGTATTTCCCCGGTTCCACCATCGGCAATTTCGAGGCGCGCGACGCGGTGGACCTGTTGCGCAAGATGCGCAACGAGATGGGCGACGCGGGCGGCATCCTGATCGGCGTGGACCTGAAGAAGGACGTTGCGCAGATGGAAGCGGCCTACAACGATCGCGCCGGCGTCACCGCCGAGTTCACGCTGAACATGCTGGCGCGGCTGAACCGCGAGATCGGCAGCGATTTCGATCTTTCAGGCTTTCGCCACCACGCGCGCTACAACCCGATGGCCGGCCGCATCGAGACGCATATCGTCAGCAGCCGCGAGCAGCAGGTGAAGATCGGCAGCAGCAAGGTGGGTTTCCGCGCCGAAGAAGTGATCCAGGTCGAATACAGCTGCAAGTACTCGCTGGAAGACTTCGCCGCCCTGGCCGAAAAGGCCGGGCTGGCGGTGATGCGCACCTGGCTGGACCCGCAGCGGATGTTCAGCGTGCAATACCTGGTGCGCGCCAGCGCCGTGGCGCGCTGAGAGATTGTGATTCTTTCAACCTCGAAGCCCGGCCACGGATGGCCGGACATGAAGGAGTCACGCTAGAGACTGCTTCATGTGAGCGCGTCCGGGCATGTACCGGACGCGCGATAGAAGAAAACCACAGGAGGTGGTTTTCTTCACAGGCGCTGAGCGGCGACGGGCCGGCGCGAAGCCGGCCCTCCAGGGATCACTTCGCGCCGTACAGCTGCTTCACGTCGGCGGTCAGCGCGGCCTGGCTGTCGGGCCGGGCGTAGAACATGTGCCCTCCGGGGTATTCCTTGACCTGCACGCGCGACGCATCACCCATCGCCGGCATCTGGTCGACGGCCAGCACCGAGACCATGAACGGGCAGGACAGGTCGTCCCAGCCGTGGGCGATCAGCACGCGCAGGCCCGGGTCGTTGGCCACGGCCTGGCGCAGTTCCTTCACCGAACCTTCCTGCGCGTCGTCGTCCTCGTGCCACAGGCGGTTCACTTCGTAGCTGAGCGCGTTGTAGCGACCGTCGACCTTCCAGCCCACGGTCTGCGTGACGAAGTGGACCATCGCCGTGGTGGTGGGCGCGATGATCCCGTTGAGGATCGGATCGCCGGTCTGCTGACGCGGCGCGTACGGGAACGGGTCCCACGCGGTGACGTTGGAATCGTAGCGGCTTCCCAGCTTGCCTTCGGCGCGATACACCTCGCGCAGATAGGCCTGGGTTTCCAGGCGGCCACCGGAGCGCCTGACGAACAGCGGGTCCAGCCCGGTCAGGTCAGTGACCTTGCGGATCATCGCTTCGGTGGCGGCCGGGTCGGAACGTCCCTTCATCAGAGTGGTGGCGTACTCGCCACGCGTATAGGCGATCACCGGCGCCATCGTCTCGGCGCTGAGCTTGCCTTCGCGCTCCAGGTGCGCCGCCGCGATCGACGGCATGGTAGTCATCCACGGCAGCGGCGAGACGGTGTCGTCGCTCCATGCACCCGGGTCGAGATACGGCGAGATCAGCGTCACGCCGCTCATCGCCACGCCCAGCTGGGTCTGCATGTATTCGGTGATGCGCGGGCCGCGGAAACCGCCGTAGCTTTCGCCCACGTAATACTTGCGCGCGTCCATGCGGCCGCTTTTCACCAGCCAGTCGTACATGATCCGCGACAGGTACTTGATGTCGACATCGGTGCTGTAGAACTGCTTCGTCGCCTCCTTGTCGTCGACCAGCGCGCGGCTGTAGCCGGTGCCGATCGGGTCGATGAAGACCAGGTCGGTGAAGCCCAGCCAGGTGCCGGGGTTGTCGTGCAGGGTGGGGCGCTCGGACGGCGAATCGCCCTCGACGCCGAAGTCCACCTTCTTCGGGCCGATCGCGCCCAGGTTGAGGTAGACCGACGAGGCGCCCGGGCCGCCGTTCAGCGCAAACGTCACCGGCCGGTCGCTGCCGGCCATGGTGTAGGCGGTGAACACCACCTCGCCGGTGGTCTTGCCTTTCTCGTCGCGCACCGGCAGCGAGCCGACGGTGACCGTGTACTTGAGCGTGCGGCCGTCGACCGTGGCGGTTTGCGTCACGTGCGCGTCGGCGGGGAACGGCGGCAGCTGGAAGCCATCCTTGCCCGCCGCCTGGGCGCTCGCCGCCGGCTTGTCGCTGTCGGCCGCGGCGGCCGGGGTGGTGAATCCAGGCAACAGCAGGGCGACCATCAGGGCGAACGGCAGGGACTTGCGCACAGGCCTCTCCTCGGGCGTAAAGACCGAAGCCTAAACGCGCGGCGGGTGCGCCGAGTGTGCTGAAAGGCATGGGTGGGCGCAGGCATGGCTCAGCCCGGCATGGCTCGCGGCTGCTCCAGCGTAGCCGGCGGCGCCACGCGTTCCATCCATGAGTCGAAGGCCAGCAGGAAGGACTGCAGCGACTGCAGCGTGGCGGTGTCGGTGAGCCAGCCCTGGGCATCGAAGCGCTCGGCGGCGCGGGCCACGAACAGGCTCGGCGCCGGCATCACCAGCGCGCCGCAGGTGTGCAGCACCTGGCGCACCGAGGCCTGCGCCAGCCGGGTGCCCCACGGGCCGCTGCTGGCGCCGAGCACGGCGACCGGCTTGCCGGCGAGCACCTCGCCGATGGGACTCTCGCGCGACAGCCAGTCCAGCGCGTTCTTCAGCACGCCAGGGATCGCCTGGTTGTATTCGGGCGTGGCGATGACCAGGCCGTCCGCGGCGGCCACCGCGGCACGCAACGCCTGCACGCCGGCTGGACCGGCCGGATCGTGCGACTCCAGGTCTTCGTCGAACAGGGGCACGGCAGCCAGTGCGTCGTGGACGTCCAGCTGCAGGCTCGCTGGCGCCTGCAGTGCGGCGGCGTGCAACAGGCGACGGTTCCAGGACTGGCGGCGCAGGCTGCCGGCGAGGCAAAGCACGCGGCGGGCGGGAGTGGGGTGAAAGGTGGTCATCGCAAGTCTCCGGTCAGCTCAGGGTTTGATCAGCAACAGCGCGGCGCAGGCGACCAGCAAGACGCCGCTGAGGATGTCCACACCGCGTCGCACGATCGGCCGGGCCAGCCAGCACGCCAGCGAGGCGCCGAGCGCGGCCCACAGCGACAGGCAGAGCGTGGGGATCAGCACGAACATCGCCACCAGCAGCAGGTAGTCGTGCGCACCGGTGGGTGGCATCGTGGCCAGCACGGTCAACGCCAGCAGCCAGCTTTTCGGGTTGAGGAACTGGAAGCCGACCAGTCCCAGCGCGCCGGCAGGCAGAGGCGACGAAGTCGTCGTGTCGCCTGGTGGCGACATCCCGGCGATGCACAGCGAAGCACCGAGCCAGGCCAGATACAGCGCGCCGGCCAGGGCGATCCAGCGTCGCAGCGACGGGAGTGCCGCAAAGACCGCCGCAGCGCCCAGCGCCGTCACCGCCAGCAGCAACAGGCCGCCGAGCACGATGCCGGCAATCATCGGCATCGTGCGGCGCATGCCGGCAGTGCCGGCCGCGCGCAGGATCACCAGGTTGTTCGGACCGGGCGTGATTGCGGCCACGCACAGCAGGCCAGCGGCGGCAAGCAGTTGCTCCATGGATCGTTCTCCGCAATGGTCGAATGTCACCCATCATCGGCCGTGCAGGTGGTCGATGAGCCGCTAGCTATGGTCTAGAATTGCGACCATGAACGAGCTTCCGCTGAATGCCCTGCGCGCCTTCGCCATGGTCTACGCCCATGGCGGCGTGCGCGCCGCCGCGCGCGAGCTGGGCATGGCGCACTCCTCGGTGAGCCGGCACCTGACCGAACTGGATCGCTGGCTGGGCGTGCCCTTGCTGCGCACCTCGGCCGGTCGCGGCGCGCTGGTGTTCACCCCGCAGGGTGAAGCGCTGGGGCGCGCCACGCTGGCCGGCCTGCGCGGCATCGAGCAGGCGGTGGCCGCGTTGCGCGAGACCCGGCCGGCGCACGCGGTGACGCTGTCCACCTCGCCGTCGTTCGCGATCCGCTGGCTGCTGCCGCGCCTGCCCGCGCTGGAAAAGGCGCACCCGAAGATCGAGTTGTCGGTGCAGGTCGAGCAGCGGCTGGACGCGCTGGACGATGGCCGCATCGACCTGGCGATCCGCATGGGCACCGGGCCGTGGCCGGGATTGCATGCCGAAGCGCTGATGGACGATGCGCTGTATCCGGTGATGAGCCCCATGCTGTGGCAGACGTCCGGACGTCCATCGAAGCCGGCGCAACTGGCTGGCCTGCGCCTGCTGCACGACCGCGATCCGCAGGCGTCGTGGGAAGCGTGGCGCAGCGTGCACGGACCGGCGAAGCTCGCGCTGCAGGGCGGCGCCCGCTACACCTCGTCCGACCTGGTGCTACGCGCGGCGATGCAGGGGCAGGGCGTGGCGCTGGCGCGCCATCGGCTGGCCGCGGACGACGTCACGAACGGCAGCCTGCTGCGTCCGTTCGGCGAACTCGGCGTGCCGTTGGGAACTTCGTACTGGATCGTGCGACCGCCGGAGAAACCACGCGCGGCGGTGGTTGCCGTGATCGACTGGCTGCGCTGGCAGGCCGCGGGCACCGCGGCGCGCTGATCAGCCGCGCGCCAGCGCACCCTCGACGAACTGCTGCAGCTGCGCCGCGTTCAGTGCGCCGGACTGCCGCGCGATCTCGCGGCCCTGCCTGAACATGATCAGGGTGGGAATGCTGCGGATGTTGAAGCGCGAGGCGATCTGCGGTTGCGCCTCCGTATCCAGCTTGGCCAGCCGCAGGCGCGGTTCGAACTTGCCGGCGGCCTGCACGAATACCGGCGCGAAGCCGACGCACGGCCCGCACCACGGCGCCCAGAAATCCACCAACACCGGCAGGTCGCCGCGGCCGGCGATCGCGTCGAAGTTCGCCAAAGTCAGTTCCACCGGATGTCCCTCGAACAGCGCCTGCTTGCAGCGGCCGCAGTTCGGGTGCTCGGCCACGCGGTCGGCCGGCACGCGGTTGAGGGCGCTGCAGTGCGGGCAGGGAATGGCAAGCGGTGTACTCATGGCAAACTCCGATCTCCGGCAGGCGCCGCGCGCCCATGCCGATCAGATGGCGGCTGGCCAGCGTGAATCCAAGTCGAGTCCACAAGCCCGGAACCTCGCTGCTGCGCATCGGACTGCTTGCGCTGGGCATGCTGTGGACTTTGCCCAACAGCGCGGCGGGACTGTTGCTCGGCTGCATCGCGCTGCCGTTCGGCGCGCGGATGCGCTGGCAGCGGCGGGAGCGGGCGGTGGTGGTGCGAAGCTGGCCGTGGGGCGCGGGCGGCGCGCTGACGCTGGGCAATGTGATCGTGCACACCGGGCCGCAACTGGATGTGGCGTGCGCCACCTATGCCCATCGCGCCGGCCGATGCGTGGAGCCGGCGATCTCGCTGGCCGACCACGAGCGTGCCCATGTCTATCAATACATGCTGCTGGGGCCGATGTTCCTTCCGGTGTATCTGTGGTGTGGCGGCATCAGCGCGCGCAATCCGCTGGAGCATGCGGCGGATCGTTACGCCCTCCACGGCCACGGCTGGTGGCCGTGGAGGGCGTAGGTGATTCAGCGTTGCGGCCCACGGCGCGCGTAACGACGCAGGTGATAGACACGGTGCACGTGGGACGCACCGAGCCAACCGCCCAGCGCAGCGGCGAGCAGCGACAGCACGATGCTCAGAAGCAGCACCCACATCGCCATCGCGGCGTAGTGCGTGGCCCTGTCCGCGGCGGCCTTCAGCCGTGCCTGGGCAGCGCTCACTTCGGGTGACAGGCTTTGCACCGCGGCATCGATATCGGCCTGCGGCAGGTCGGTATTGGCGGCCAGCAACGCCCTTGCCGTGTCGGGATGATTCGCCAGCAGCGCAGCGGTCGCCGCGCCGGCGACCCGCGGATCGAGTTTCCGTGCGGGCGGAGCCGCAGGCATCGGCGTCGCGCCGGTCTGCATGTCCGTCGTGGCAGCGGGCGAGGCGGGGCTGTCCGCCGTGCGGATCTTCTGCGACAGCCGGGCCTGCAGCAGCACGCTGGCGTCGCTGCCCATGCGCTGCGCATCGTGCAGGGAACCGGCGGAGCGGCTCATGCCGTGCCGATGCATGCCGGCGGTCGCCGCCAGGCTGGCACCGCCACCGATCGCGCCGCCCATGCCCAGCGCCAGCAGCAAGCCGGAGGCGGCAATCGACAGCCCCCAGACGGTGATGCCATGCATCACGCCGGTGGTCTCGTCATCCCTGCCATCAAACCAGCTGGCAAACATGCCGCCGATCAGCAACGACACCACCCAGGTCAGGATCAGCCATGCCGCCGTGCCCATGCCGATGCCTTTCGCGGTGGCCTCGACGTCGTCTGGATCGAATGCGGTGAAACCCATCGCAAGTCCTCCGACATACAGCAGGAAGGCGATGCCGACCGCCACCAGCCAGCCGGCGATGATGGCGCCCCACCGCAGCGACGGCTGCGCAGCGTCCACCACCGTGCTTTCAATTTCCACCTGTGCCATGAAGTTCTCCTGGTAACCGAACGTGACCGTCGATGTCGGGCGGCGGGCTCAGGTGCAGCCGCGCAGCAGGAACAACACGATCAGTACCGGAATCGGCACGCCGAGCAGCCACAACAGGACCCAGCCGATGCCGCCTTTCTGCTTCTGCCGATCCAGCTGTCGGCGATAGATTTCCATCACGGTTTTCATCGCAACCCTCCGTCATTCATGTCGATGCCGCCGCCGACGCGCGATGCCGGCGTGCTTCGCGCAGGAACGTTGCTACGGCCGCCGTGGTAACGACGTGACGGCGTGTCGGGATTCACCTGACCTGGTTCAGCGGCGTCGACGCTTCGTCACGTGGCGCATGCAGGAACGAAAACGGGCGGGAGGCTTTCGTCCTCCCGCCCGCCTGGTTGACCGTCCGGGTGCATGGCCCGGTGAACGTGGTGCGCGTATTTTCTTGAACCGGGGGTTTCGAGCGACTGTTGCCGGGGTGTGTCCGACTCAGGCTGCCGTGCGCGGGACGAAACGAAGGGCCACCGAGTTCATGCAGTAGCGCAGGCCGGTGGGGGCGGGGCCATCATCGAAGACATGGCCGAGGTGGCTGTCGCAGCCCTTGCAGCTGATCGCGGTGCGGGTCATGCCGAACAGGTGGTCGCTGCGCTCGACCACGTTGCGCGCGGCGATCGGCTGCCAGAAGCTGGGCCAGCCGGTACCCGAATCGAATTCGGTGGCGGCGTCGTACAACGCGGTGTCGCACGCCCTGCAGCGGAACAGGCCGGCCACGGCGGGGCGCTCGTGCTCGCCGCTGAACGCGCGTTCGGTGCCGTCGCGCCGCATGATGTCGTAGGACGCCGGCGGCAGGCGCTGCTGCCACTGGGCGTCGGTCAGCACCAGTCGCGATATTTCGCGGGAGCCCAGATCGCGGCCGTGGTCGTCGAAGATTTCCACCAGCACCTTGCCGGGCTGGCCGACCGGGGTGCTGGCCGCGGCACGCACGCGCGAGGCGAGCAGGCCGCCACCGGCCAGCAGCACGGCGCCACCGCCGAGCGCGGCGCGCAGGAAGCGGCGGCGATCCATCGCGAGGGTTTGTTCAAGTCGTGACATGGCAACCTCCGGAACGGTGGTGGGGAATCAGCCGAAGGTGAAGGCGAAGGCCTGCACGCCCGGGTCGAGGAAGGTGATTTCGAACAGCCGCTCGCCACTGCCGCTGGCCTGGCGCACCAGCTGATAAAGACGCTGGCTGTCGACCGTGCCGTTGCCGTCGGCATCGGTATCCATGCCGTGGTCGGCGCCGGGCGCCTTGCCGTCGATGGTGATGCGGAAGCGGATCGGCTTGCCGTCCGCCGCCGGGCCCAGCACCAGATGCAGGTCGCGACCGCGGAAGCGGTAGACGATGGCGCCGCCGGCCTGCTCCAGCCGGGCATTCTCGTCGCGCACCGTCCAGCGACCGTCGAGCGACCACTGGTTGGCCGCCAGCGCGCCTGGCGCGTGATAGTCATGCGCGTCGTCGTGCACGACCCGGCCGCCGACGAAATTGCGGGCGCGGGCGTAGCCGACATAGGTTTCCGGCGAGCGGGTGGGATCGTCCGACGCGGCCGCCTCGACGCCACGATGGTCGTCGCTGACGTAGCCGCCGGGCAGGTTCTTCTGGCCCGCTTCGGTGAGCAGCTGGCGGATCACGTCCTCGCTTTGCCGGTACTCGCCTTCGCCGAAGTGGTGATGGCGGATCTGCCCCTGCGTGTCGATGAAGTAATGCGCGGGCCAGTACTCGTTGTTGAAGCCTTTCCAGATCGCGTAATCGTTGTCCAGCGCGACCGGGTAGTCGACGCCCAGGTCCTGCACCGCCTTGGCCACGTTGGCAGGGTCCTTCTCGAAGGCGAACTCCGGCGCATGCACGCCGATCACCACCAGGCCGTGGTTCTTGTACTTGTCGGCCCAGCCGCGCACGTAGGGCAGCGAGCGGATGCAGTTGATGCAGGAGTAGGTCCAGAAGTCGACCAGCACCACCTTGCCGCGCAACGATTCGGTGCTCAGCGGCGCGCTGTTGAGCCACTGCGTGGCGCCGGCCAGCGACGGCATCGTGCCTTCCACCGGCATTGGTTCGCCGGCCTTCAGCACCGGCTGGGGAGCAGGTGCCGGGCGTACGGCATTGATCAGCTTCTGTTCGATGCCGCCGGTGCTGGCCAGCGACACGCGGGTGAGCAGGCCGGTGTCCAGGCCCAGCGCGATGGCGGCCACGCCGCACAGCACCAGCGCGCCCAGCGCCCGGCGCACCCATTCGCCGGCGCCCAGCGAGCGCTTCATCAGGGCGAACACCTTGCCGCCGATCAGCAGCGCCAGGCCCAGCGAGGTCGCCGCGCCGGCCGCGTAGGTGAGCAGCAGCAGGGTGGTCTGCACGCTGGCGCCATTCAGCGCCGCGCCGGTCAGCAGCAGGCCGAGGATCGGCCCGGCGCACGGCGCCCACAGCAGGCCGGTGGCCACGCCGAGGCCGGCGGAGCCCCAGATCGAATCGCCGTCGGTGGCGGACCGTTGCGACAGGCGGTTGCCCAGAGCCACGAACGGGCGGGTGATCCATTCGGCCAGATGGGTGGACAGCAAGGTCAGGCCCAGGAAGGCCAGCACCACCAGCGCGATGATCCGGCCGTACTGGTTCGCGTGCACCGCCCAGCCGCCGCCCAGCGCCGCCAGCGTCGCCACGCCGGCGAAGGTGATCGCCATGCCCAGCAGCATCGGGAAGCCGTTGCGCATGAATGGCTTGTCCGATCGGGCGAACACGAACGGCAGCACCGGCAGGATGCACGGGCTGAGGATGGTCAGGACGCCGCCGAGATAGGCGAGGATCAACACGAGCATGGGATGTCATCCGTGGGTGGTTGTCTGGTCTTTCGCCGGGGGACCGTCGCCGGTTACCCGAGGTTTACGAGGTAACCCGGGCGGCGGATGCGGCGAAAGAGGGTGAGGGTCACACGATGGAACACGCATGTCGCAAGCCTTGACTGCCAACGGCCTGTTGGGCCTAGATAGCGGACTTTGTTTGCGGACGGGTCCCCGCCGGATCGTGCCAGTCGACTTTACCGAAGCCCGCGACAGCGAGTCGCCCGACCAGCGTCGGGCGGCCTGGATGGCGGCTGCCCAGGCCGGCGACCGGCGTGCCTACGAGAAGCTGCTGGCCGACTCGGTGGCATTGATCCGCGCCGCCGCGCGGCGCCAGGGCGTGGCGCCGGACCATCTGGATGACGTGGTGCAGGAAACCCTGATCACCGTGCATCGGGTGCGCCATACCTACGACCCGGCGCGCTCGTACGACGCCTGGCTGACCGCGATCGCCAGTCGCCGCGCGATCGACGCCCTGCGCAGCCGCGGTCGGCGCGACAGTCGCGAGGTGCACGACGAGTACGCCTTCGACAGCCATGCCGACGAAGGCGATGCCAGCTCCGCCACCGAGAGCGACGAGCGCGCGCAGCGCCTGCGCGACGCGATCGCCGAGTTGCCGCCGGGCCAGCGCGAGGCCATCGAGCAACTGGGCCTGCGCGAACGCTCGCTCAGCGAGGCGGCCGAGCTGACCGGGCGCAACACCGGCGCGCTGAAAGTGAACCTGCATCGCGCGCTGAAGGCGTTGCGCGAACGTTTCCATGGAGAACCCTGAGGCCATGTCCGAGCTGCGACCGCATGAGGCACTGATCGACCGGCTCGGCACCGAGCTGGTGCCGGTGCGGCGCCTGCTGCCGCCGTGGCAGCGCACGGCGGGGTGGCTGCTGACGGTGGTGGCGATCGCGGCGTTGCTGGTGATGCATTACGGCATCCAGCCGATGCGCCTGCGCTGGGCGGCAACCCCCGACCTGGCCTGGGCCGGCCTTGGCGCGGTGGCGACGGCGATCAGTGGCGCGTGGGCGGCGTTCACGCTGGGCGTGCCGGGGCGCAGCCGCGCCTGGGCATGGCTGCCGCTGCCCGCGGCGGTGCTGTGGATCGGCGCCAGCGGACTGGGTTGCCTGCGCACGTGGATCGCGCCGGGCACCGAGGTGGCCGGCCTGCATCAGTCGGCCGACTGCCTGCTGTTCATCATCAGCTTCTCGGTGCCACTGTCGGCGTTGCTGGTGATCCTGTTGCGCCGCGCCTGTCCGCTGCGACCGGTGCGCACCGCGGTGCTGATCGGCCTGGCCAGCGCGGCCGCCTCGGCCAGCCTGCTGGAGATCTGCCACGCCTACGATTCGGCCGCCACCGACCTGCTGACCCACGCGGCGGCGGTGGCCTTCGTGGTGGCCGTCAATGCGGCGATGGGCGGACGCCTGTTGTCGAAGGCGTAGGGATTCCGTTCAATCCCGGAAGTTGTCGAACTGCAGCGGCAGTTCCACGTCCGCCTTGCGCAGCACGGCCATCGCTTCCTGCAGGTCGTCGCGCTTCTTGCCGCTGACGCGCAGCTTGTCGCCGTTGATCTGCGCCTCGACCTTGAGCTTGGCCGCCTTCAGCGTGGCCACCAGCTTCTTTGCCACCGGTTGCTCGATGCCCTGCTTGACGGTGATCTTCTGCCGGGCACCGCCCAGGTTCATTTCCGGCTCGCCCATGTCCAGTGCGCGGATGTCGATCTTCCGGGCGGCCAGGCGACCGCGCAGGATGTCCAGCATCTGCTGCAACTGGAAGTCGCTGGGCGCGCTCTGGGTGATCACCGAATCGTCCAGCACGTACTTCGCGTCCACGCCCTTGAAGTCGAAGCGAGTGCCCAGCTCGCGGTTGGCCTGGTCGATCGCATTGGTCAGTTCGTGCTTGTCGACTTCGGAGATCACGTCAAAGGAAGGCATGGCGGTGGCTCGCTGGGGAACAGGCCCGGAAGTGTAAGCGATGCGACTGGGCGATAATGCGCGACCAGCAGCGGGCGGGAACCCTTATTCGTGAAAGTGGACGTGTTGATCATCGGCGCCGGCGCCGCCGGCCTGATGTGCGCGATCGCCGCAGGGCAGCGCGGGCGGCGCGTGCTGGTGGTCGACCATGCCAACAAGGTCGGCAAGAAGATCCTGATGTCCGGCGGCGGGCGCTGCAATTTCACCAACATGGGCACCACGCCGGCCAACTACCTGTCGGCCAATCCGCACTTCGCCAAGTCGGCGCTGGCGCGTTACACGCCGTGGGATTTCATCGCGCTGGTCGAGAAGCACCGCATCGCGTACCACGAGAAGGAGCTGGGCCAGCTGTTCTGCGACGATTCGTCGAAACAGATCGTGCGCATGCTGCTGGACGAATGCGCTGCCGCCGGCGTCACGGTGGAGGCGAGCTGCGGCGTGCAGCGCGTGCGCAGGACGCCGGAAGGTTTCAGCGTGCACACCGCGCGCGGCGAGGTGCATGCCGAATCGCTGGTGGTGGCTTCCGGCGGCCTGTCGATTCCCAGCATGGGCGCCAGCGGCTTCGGCTACGAACTGGCGCGACAGTTCGGCCATCAGGTCTTGCCCGTGCGCGCCGGCCTGGTGCCGCTGACCTTGAGCGGCAAGCATCAGGAGCATTACCAGGACCTGGCCGGCGTGGCCTTGCCGGTGGTGGAAAGCCGCGTGGGCAGGCAGAGTTTCCGTGCCGGCCTGCTGTTCACCCATCGCGGGATCAGCGGGCCGGCGATCCTGCAGATTTCTTCCTACTGGCAACCCGGCGACGACCTGCGCATCGACCTGCTGCCGGACAGCGACGTCGGCGCGCACCTGGTCGAACAGCGCGCGGCGCGACCGCTGGCCGAGTTGAAGACGGTGCTGGGCGAGATGCTGCCGAAACGGCTGGCGCAACGGCTGTGCGAGCAGTGGTTTGAGAATCGGCCGATGCGCCAGTACCGCGACGCCGAGCTGGTGCAGATCGGCGCGCAGCTCAATGCGTGGCCGATCACCGCCAGCGGCACCGAGGGCTATCGCACCGCCGAGGTCACCCTGGGCGGCGTCGACACCGACGGCATCTCCTCCAGCACCATGCAGTCGAAGTTGGTGCCGGGGCTGTACTTCATCGGCGAGGTGGTCGACGTCACCGGCTGGCTGGGCGGCTACAACTTCCAGTGGGCGTGGGCTTCGGGCCAGGCGGCCGGCGCCGTGGCCTAGGGTCCTGATCCGCTCGGCACAAGTCACTTGACGCCCCCGGTCCGCGGCCGCAGCATCGCCGGACAGGATCTCCCGGCGCGGTTCGCTGGATGCCCGGGAACGCAGGCTCTTCATCCAAAGGAAGCAGGCCATGGCCACGGTGGAAAACGGCAAGCTGATCGACCCGGAAGTCGAAGTGAAGCTCTACACGTCGATCGAGCACGGCGCACTGACGTCGGTCGCCTCGATCGTGCTGCACCGTACCGATTCCTCTTCGGCCACCGGCACCCTGAGCGCCTACGAAGGCGGCAAGACCACCGGCGCGCATTTCCTGATCGACAAGCTGGGCAAGATCTACCAGACCGCCCGCGTCGACCAGGTCTGCTGGCACGTGGGCATCCTGGTGGCGCGCTGCCAGGCGGAAAGCAATTGCGATCCGCAGGAGCTCAAGACAATCACCGCGCTGCTCCACGAGAAAGGCCTGTCGTTCAGCACGCGGGCGAAGAACCTCTCGCGCCATGAAGTGGCCAAGACCTACCCGCAGCGGTATCCGGCCAACAGCGACTCGCTGGGCATCGAGGTGGTGGGGAAGTACGTGGCAGCTGACAAGGCATTCGAGCTGCCGACGCCGGAGCAGCTGAAATCGGTGAAGTACCTGGTGGACATCCTGGTCGCCCAGTTCAAGCTCAACCTGCTCAGCGACGTCTACGCCCACGGCGCGATCGCCCGCAAGGAAGTCTCCGAGGGCGCCCAACTGCTGCAGTCGCTGCTGACCGGAGCCAAGCCATGAGCGTGTTGCGGACGGTCGTGGTGGCATCGCTGCTGGGCATCGCCCTGATCGCCTGCGCGCCGGTGCACCATGACGACGCGGTCGAGGTGGTTTCGCTGGCGCGGCAGATCGACACGTCGCGGCCCGACCATGACATGTGCAGCTCGCTGTCCCTCACCCGCGCCGACGTGGCGACCTATTTCCGGCTGGCCGACGAAGTCGATGGCGAGACCTTCCACGACGAGGCGATGATCCTGCCGTGCAGCTACAGCGGTTCGATCAGGATGTCGGGGCAGTTGCGGCAGTGGCAGATCTTCGCCGGCGGCGCGGCCTACCTGTCCGACAGCCACGGACTGAACAAGCGCTACCTGTGCCGGCAACGCTGCCTGGACGCGCTTCCCGGCCTGCAGTAGCCCGCCGCGCGCGACGCTCCGCGGCGTTTCGCGATACCTGAACGCGACGCGTGCTTGACTGCGCGCTGGTTCATGTCGAGGAAGGTTTCATGAAAGTCGGATTCATCGGTCTCGGTGCCATGGGCAGCGCGATGGCCAGCAACCTGATTGCCGCGGGGCACAGCGTCACGGTGTGGAATCGCTCCGGGGCGGCTTGCGCGCCGCTGGCCTCACTGGGCGCCAAGGTGGCCAGCACGCCCGATCGCGCCGCCCAGGGCGATGTGCTCTGCAGCATGCTGGCCAACGACCAGGCCGTGCGCGAGGTATTCCTGGAACACGCCCTGCTCGATGCCATGGATCGGGGCATGGTGCATGTGAACCACGCCACCATCTCGGTGGCGCTGGCGCAGGAACTGGCGCAGGCCCACGAAGAACGCGGGCTGGCCTACGTGGCTGCGCCGGTGTTCGGCCGGCCGGACATGGCAGCGGCGGCAAAGCTCAACATTCTCGCGGCGGGTGCTCCCGCGGCGATCGAGAAGGTGCAGCCGCTGCTGCAGGCGATGGGCAGCAGGGTGTGGCCGATGGGTGGTGCGCCGGAGCGTGCGAACGTGGCGAAGATCGCGGGCAACTTCATGCTCGCCAGCGCCATCGAAAGCATGGCCGAGGCCACCGCGCTTACTCGTGCCTACGGCGTGGGTGCGGCGGACTTCCTCGAGGTGATGACGAACACGCTGTTCGCTGCGCCCGCGTATCAGGGCTACGGGCGACTGATTGCCGAGCAGCGCTTCAAGCCGGCCGGGTTCGCCTTGCCGCTGGGCTACAAGGACGTGGGGCTGGCGCTGGCGGCGGGTGATGCGGCGCGGGTGCCGCTGCCGTTTGCCGGCGTGTTGCGCGACAGCCTGCTGGAGGCGCTGGCTGCCGGCGATGAGGAACTCGACTGGTCGGCACTGGCTCTGGTGGCGGCACGCCGCGCCCATCTGGACGAGCGCTGAGAACGCTGCGGCTCTAGGAGAGCGCGGTGTCCCAGTGCAGGTTGCCGTCGACCACGGTGCGGCTGCAGCCGCCGACCCAGATTGCACCGGTGTCGATGTGCACGACCAGGCGCGCATCGTGGCCGATCTCGCGGCCCTGGCTGACTTCGTAGCCGCGAGCCAGCAGTCCGTGCGGTTCGGCGTGGGCGAGGTAGGCGGCGATCAGGCCGTTGGCCGCGCCGGAAGCGGGATCCTCGACGATGCCCACGCCGGCCGGGAAGGCGCGCACCACCAGTTGCCGTCCACTGTCGGCGCGAGCGAATGCGCACAAGCCCATGCTGTCGCTCGCCTGGGCCAGCGCCAGGATCGAGGCGTGTTCCGGCTGCCATCCACGCAAGCTGGCCTCATCGGCGACTTCGGCCAGCCACCAGCGCCGGCCGCCGTCGACCAGGGCGGGCGGCAGCAGGCCGGTGCGGATGCCGGCCAGCGCCGCGGGCAGCAGGGGATGCGCATCCAGTCCGGTGGACAGCACGCGCTCGCCGGGCGATTGCAGCAGCAGCTCGCGTGTTTCGCCGTGGCCCACGATGCGGATCGGCAACACGCCGGCGCCGCATTCCTGCCACAGCATCCCGTCGCGTGGCTCGGCCAGGCCGCAGGCCAGCGCGGCATGGGCGCTGCCGATGCTGGGATGGCCGGCGAACGGGATTTCCTTGTGCGGTGTGAAAATGCGCACGCGATAGCTGGCCTTCGGATCGGTCGGCGGCAGCAGGAAGGTCGTCTCGACCAGGGCGGTCCAGCGGGCGAAGCGCTGCATCGCCGCGCTGCTCCAGGTGTCCGCCCCGATCACCACGCCCAGATGATTGCCACCGCCAGCGGTGGCCGCAAAGACGTCCAGGTGCAGATAGCGGAGCGGGCTCATGGCATTCATCAGGTCGGTTCATCGGGCGCCAGGCGCCGCGTAAAGCGCCGAATGATAGCGGGCGGGCGCGCCCGGCGGCAGTAACGATTCGTCATGTCGGTGCGGGCGCGGCGCATATGGGCCACGGCGGGGCGGGAGCTTTCCGTCGCCCGCCAGCGAGCCGCGCATCGAGTCGACAAGCCATGGCGCTGGCCCCAAGATGCGTGTTTTTGCTGCCCGACGCGGAACCGTCCATGCTGATCACCTTGCTCATCATCGCCATCACCTGCATCGTCTCGTTCATGGCGTTCAACAACAGTCGCCTGATGAACGACCTGATCCTGTGGCCGCCGGCAATCACCCGCCAGCGCGAATACCACCGCCTGGTGACCTATGGCGTGGTGCATGCGGATGCCATGCATCTGCTGTTCAACATGGTCACGCTGTTCTTTTTCGGCCGGGCCATGGAGAGTTTCTTCGCCGCGCGCCTGGGCACGCTGGGGTTTGCGCTGTTCTACATCGGTGGCCTGGTGGTCTCGATCCTGCCGACCTATCTGAAGAACCGGGCCAATCCGAACTATCGCAGCCTGGGCGCTTCCGGTGCGGTGTCGGCGGTGCTGTTCTCCTTCGTCCTGCTGGCGCCGTGGTCGCGCATCATCGTGCTGGTGATCCCGATGCCCGCGATCGTCTACGCCGTGCTCTACACCGGCTATTCGATCTACATGGACCGGAGCGGGCAGGGCAACATCAACCACAGCGCGCACCTGTGGGGTGCGGCTTATGGCGTGTTGTTCACCTTGCTGGTCGACCCTCGCGTACTGGGACATTTCCTCAACGCGCTGATGCAACCGACCTTCCGATGATGAACGGTTTCCGCATTGCGAAATGCCCGACGCGGCCGAGGCGTGCATACTGGCACGCACTACGTCATCGATCACCGCAGGAGAACTGACGCATGGCCACGTCCAGAAAGTTGGTTGCCAAGAAGTCCGCGGCAGGGAAGTCGGCTTCCCGCAAACCTGCCGCCTCCACCAAGGCAGCTCCACGCAAGGCGGCCGCCCGCAAGGTTGCGGCGCAGAAGACTCCGGGCAAGAAGACGGGCGTCACCAAGAAGGCCGTCGCGAAGAAGACGCTTGCCGGGAAGTCGGCGGTCAGGAAGCCGGTGACGAAGAAGGCTCCGGCCGCGAAGAAGGCGGCGGTGAAGAAACCCGCAGTCAGGAAGGTGGCGGCGAAGAAGCCCGTGGCGAAAAAGGCGCCGGCCAAAAAATCTACGGTGAAGAAGGCCCCGGTGAGAAAGGTCGCGGTGAAGAAGGCGGCTTCCAAGAGGCCCGTCGCGAAGAAGGCGACCGCCCGCAAGCCGGCGAGCGCGAAGTCCGTGACCAGGAAGCCGGTCACGCAAAAACCTGCCGCGAAGAAAGCTGTGGCGAAGAAGCCGCTCGCGAAGAAGCCCGCGGCCGTGTCTGCCGTTCGGACGGCCACACCGCGGAAGCCGGCTGCCACCCGCAAGCCGCCGATGGAAGCGCCAATCGAGCACATCAGCCAGGAAGATGCCGTGGCGAAGATCCAGGCCTTGCTGGAGGCAAAGAACGAGCGGGTGCGCCAGGGGCCGACCTGGCCGGACGCCAATCCGGCCCAGCCGGGAGGCGGTCATGCCGACCTGCACCCTTCGGCGACCGGCGAGATCGAGGGTTCCGATGGCCGCGTGCTGGCACCGCAACGTGGCGAGCAGGCCAAGCGCAGCAAGCGCTGAGCCGCACCTGCCGGGTCGGGTGGGTTCATGGCCGGCGCGCGCTGACGGACATGGCCGGCGGTTGAACGCCGGTTCTCCGCACAACCGGCTTTTAGCGCCCGTTCAAGCGGTCGGCCGCAGTCTGGCGATGCATCCACAGCGGGGACAGGTCATGAAACGCGTTCTATCCGGTCTGCTGATGGTGGTCGCCGCGGCGACACTGTCGGGCTGCTACTACGATCCGGGCTACAGCTACGTGCGTGGTTCGGGTGACGCCGGCGATGCCTACTATGGCGAGGGCGGCACCACCTACGTGGCGCCGTCCTACTACGGTGGCTACTACGGCAACGGCTACTACGGCGGCGGGTACTACGGCTGCTGTTACTCCCCGGGTGTCAGCGTTGGCGTGGGCAGCGTCTGGTACGGCGGTTCGCGCTACCGGCATGACGACTACCGTGGACGTCGCGACTACGATCGTCACGCCGGGCATTGGCAAGGCCGTTCCGATGGCGGTCACCGGGGCGACGGCGGCAGGGGATACCACGGCGGTGATCGCCGGGGTTCCCAAGGTTCCGGTTGGCGTGGCTCCGACTCGCACGACTCCGGACAGCGTTCGCATGGCAGCGGCGGAGGCGGGCATGGCGGCAGCCACGGCCATCGTGACCGTGGCAATGATCGCCACTGACGCCCGGTACTAGCGGCAGGGAATGCGCCCTGCCGTTCCTGCATGCGGGCTGTTGCCGAGGCTCATCGCAGTCATTGCAGTGAGTCTCCTTTCGTGTGGCTGCAACAGTCTTCGCTACTACGCGCAGGCCGCGCACGGACAGGGCAGCCTGGTTTTCCATCGGCGTGCGCTGGACAAGGTGATCGCGGATCCCGCCACACCCGCGCTCCTGGCCACGCGGCTGCGCCTGGCGCAGCAGGCGCGGGCGTTCGCCAGCGAGCAACTCGCGCTGCCCGGCAATCGCAGCTACGCCACCTATGTTTCGCTGGATCGACCGTACGTGGTGTGGAACGTGTTTGCCACGCCGCCCTACTCGGTGCAGGCGGTGCCGCAATGTTTCCCGATCGCCGGCTGTGTCGCCTACCGGGGCTGGTTCAGCGAGGCGGCGGCGCAGCAGGATGCGGCCCGGTTGCGTGCCCGCGGCGACGATGTGTGGGTCGGTGGCGTGCCGGCCTATTCGACCCTGGGCTGGTTCGACGATCCGATCCTGTCGAGCATGCTGCGCTGGGACGACGACGAACTGGACGGCACGATCTTCCATGAGCTGGCCCACCAGCTGGTCTACGTGAAGGGCGACACGACGTTCAATGAATCGTTTGCCAGCTTCGTGCAGCAGGAAGGCCTGCGCCAGTGGCGCCGCTCGCGCGGACTGCCGCCCGCGGATGGCCGCCGCCAGGCGATGGAAGACGGCTTCACCCGGCTGGTGCTCGACCTGCGCAACCGGCTGAGAATCGTCTACGCGGACGGTGGCGATCAGGCGACGATGGAGGCGGGCAAGCAGCGCGAGCTGGCGGCGTTCCGTGTCCGCTATGCGCAGTGGCGCGACAGCCAATGGCCGGGTGAGCACCGGTATGACGCCTGGGTTGCCGCGCCGATCAACAACGCCCGCCTGCTTCCGTTCGGCCTGTACGGGCAATGGACGCCCGCGTTCGCCGCACTGTTCGCGCGATCGGAGCGCAGCTGGCCCGCTTTCTACGCTGACGTCCGGCAGTTGGCTCGCAAGCCGAAGGCCGAACGCGACGCCGCGCTGCGCCAGCTGTGCAGCGCGGCCTGTTCCGGGGCAGACTGAAGCCCCCATCGCCGGAGTGTTGCCATGGTCAATGCCGAAAAGCGGGAGCTGATCCAGCGCTACGTCGACGCCTACAACCGTTTCGACGTGGACGGCATGCTGGCCACGCTGACGCCGGACATCCTGTTCGAGAACATTGCGGACGGCCTGCTCAACGTCGCCACGCATGGCACCACCGAGTTCCGCCAGCTGGCCGAGCAGGGTGCGGCGCTGTTCGCCGAGCGCCGGCAGACGATCACCGCCTGGGAGTTTCGGCCGGCCTCCGTGCTGGTGACGATTGCCTGGCGCGGCGTGTTCGCCGCGGACGTGCCCGACGGCCCGCGCGCAGGTGCCGAGCTGACGCTGCAGGGCGAGTCGGAATTCGAGTTCGCCGGTGGGCGGATCAGCCGGATCGTCGATCGCAGCTGAGTCGCACGGCGGTCACGGCGTGGATTTGCGTCCGGCCATGTGCCGCAGATAGGCCAGCACGGCATCCAGGTCTGCATCGGAGACCGCGCTGCGGTCGAAGCCGGGCATCTTCGCCTGTGGCCACCGCCTGAGCGACTGCGGATCGCGAATGAAGGCGCGCAGCAGGTCGGCGCGCAGGTATTCGGTGGGATTGTGCGGCAAGTTCAGATCCGGGCCGAGTTTCGCGTCGCCCTGGCCGTTGAGCGTATGGCAGGCCAGACAGGTGCGCTGGAACACCACGAAGCCCTGTCGCACCTGGCTGTCGGGAGGCAGCGACGGGTCGGGCTGCAGGGCCGGGAAGCGCGCGGCGACCCCGCCCAGCTTGCGGATGCCGGCCAACTGGTACGGCCACTGTTCCGGGCCGACATGGGCGGCCTGTGGCCGGGTCCAGACCACGTAGAACGGCCCTGCGCTGCCCTTGCCGCGGGGCAGGCGGGGCCACGGTTGCGCCGGGTCCTCGATCGCCAGCCAGGCCGTGCTGCCTTTCCCGTTCAGTAGCAGGGCGGCGGGGACTTCGGCGGCAAAGCCGTCACTGGCCACGAATTGCAGGTGGTCGCCGGCATCGAGCCCTTGCAGCAGGTCATTCAGGGGCAGCGCGCGGTAGCGCATCGGCCGGCCGAAGGCCACGTCCTCGGGCACGCTGATCGTGCGCACGTCGCCGCGCTTCAGCAGTGCTTCGCTTTGCCAGGTGGTCGGGCCGTGGCCGAGATCGATCTTCAGCTCGGCGGCGGTGGCCGGCAGCAACAGGCTCAGGGCGAACAGGCCGGTGATCAGCAGTTTCATGGTGGACTCCGACAGGAAGCGACGATCGTAGACCACAAGGGATGCCACGTGGCGGCGGCCCGCGGTTCGGGGCAGCCTGTCGCCCAGCTGAACGCATCCCGTCATGCACATTGAACTCACGTGGCCTTGTCCACACTAAGCCCGTGTATCGCCGTGATGGCGACAAAAAGTGAGGCGGTTCATCGCATCACTGAGGGGTCGGCATTTCCTCCCCTGGATGCCACCTGACAAACCCCATCAGTCCTCCCCTGGCTGATGGGGTTTTTTTTGCGCGTGGCCCGGCGCCGTCGCGTGGGCGCCGGCGCGGCATGGATAATGGATCACTCCCGTTTGCCGCTGGGCTCCTGATGATCATCGAATCGCTGCTCGATACCGACCTGTACAAGTTTTCCATGATGCAGGTGGTCTTGCACCAGTACCCCGCGGCCCAGGTCGAGTACCGCTTCAAGTGCCGCACGCCAGGCATCGACCTGGTGCCGTACATCGACGAGATCCGCGGAGAACTGAAGACGTTGTGCCAGCTTCGCTTCACGCCGGACGAACTCGACTACCTGCGTACCTGGCGTTTCATCAAGAGCGACTTCGTCGATTTCCTGGGGCTGTTCCAGCTCAACGAAAAGTACGTGGACATCGCACCGGCCGCCGCGGGCAACGGCGAGATCGAGATCCGCATCCGCGGGCCGTGGCTGCACACCATCCTGTTCGAGGTGCCGCTGCTGGCGATCGTCAACGAGGTGTACTTTCGCAACACCAGCGCCGGCCTCGACCTCGACGAGGGGCGCCGACGCCTGCAGGCGAAGATCGCCCTGCTGCGCGACACGCCGGATTACGGCGGTTGCAAGATCGCCGACTACGGCACGCGCCGGCGCTACTCGCGGAGGTGGCAGGAAGAAGTGGTGACGGCACTGCGCGACGGACTCGGCGCCCAGCTGGCCGGCACCAGCAACGTATGGCTGGCGCGCAAGCTCGACCTGACGCCGCTGGGCACGCTGGCCCACGAATATCTGCAGGCGCACCAGGCATTGGGTCCGCGCCTGCGCGATTCGCAGGTGGCGGCGCTGGAGGCGTGGGCGAAGGAGTACCGGGGCGACCTCGGCATTGCGCTGTCGGACGTGTACGGGCTGGACGCGTTCCTGCGCGATTTCGACATGTACTTCTGCAAGCTGTTCGACGGCACCCGCCACGATTCCGGCGACCCGTTCGCCTGGGGCGACAAGGTGCTGGCGCACTACTGCGCGAACCGGGTCGACCCCCGCGGCAAGGTGCTGGTGTTCAGCGACGGGCTGGATATCCCCAAGGTGATGCAGCTGTACGAGCACTTCCGCGGCCGCTGCCTGCTGGCGTTCGGCGTGGGCACCAACCTCACCAACGACGTGGGCCCGGTGCCGCTCAACATCGTGATCAAGATGATCCGCTGCAACGGCCAGCCGGTGGCCAAACTCAGCGACTCGCCCGGCAAGAACATGTGCGAGGACGAGAAGTACGTGGCGTACCTGCGGCAGGTGTTCGACATCCCCGCATCGCAGGGATGAGGCGACTTGCTCCTTCCTGCTTGCAGGGGTGGAGGTTGCTCGGGCGGGCATGGAAGGTCAGGAGCACCCCACCCCCAATCCTTCCCCTGCAAGCAGGGAGGGAGTGCCAAGGTCAGAACGCCGGCAGCACGGCGCCGTGGTACTGCTGTTCGATGAATGCCCTGATCTCGGGACTGGTCAGCGCCTTCGCCAATTTCTGCACGCGCGGGTCGTTCCGGTTGTCGGGGCGGCCGACCAGGTAGTTCACGTAGGGTGAGTCCTTGTCCTCGATCAGCAGGGCGTCCTTCGTGGGGTTCAGGCCGGCGGCCAGCGCGTAGTTGGTGTTGATCAGGGCCAGGTCCACTTCGTCCAGCGTGCGCGGCAGCATCGCCGCCTCCAGCTCGCGGAACTTCAGATGCTTCGGATTCGCGGTGACGTCCTTCAGCGTGGACGTCTCGTTGCTCGGGTCCTTCAGCGTGATCAGGCCGTGTTTCGCCAGCAACAGCAGCGCGCGGCTGTTGTTGCTGGGGTCGTTCGGCAGGGTGACGCTGGCGCCGTCGGGCAACCGGTCGATGCTCGTGTACTTGTGCGAGTAAGCACCGAACGGCTCGATGTGCACGCCGGTGACGATCACCAGGTCGGTGCCGCGTTCGCGGTTGAACGCATCCAGGTACGGCCTGGTCTGGAAGTAGTTCAGGTCGATGTTTTTCTCGGCCACCTGGGTGTTCGGCTGCACGTATTCGGCGAATACCCTGATCTGCAGGTCCACGCCCTGTTTCGCCAGCAGCGGTTTTACCTGCTTGAGGATCTCGGCATGGGGAACCGCGGTAGCGGCCACGGTGAGGACGTGACCGTCCTGTTCCGGCGCGGAGCAGGCCGTCAGCGAGAGCAGGATCAGGGTCGTGGCGAGGAAGACGTGCAGCAGTTTCATGGCGGAGGTTCGCTTGTGCAATGCACAATAATAGACGTCTATACCGCCAAAAACAAATCGTGCGACGACGCCGACGAGGACGCGTCAGACCTTGGGTCGGGAGCAGTAGCCAGCCAGCAGGAGCAGGGCCAGGGTGGCGGCGAGGGCGGCGAGCAGCAGTTCCAAGGCGGCGATTCCGATGAGCGGCCCACGAAGGTAGGCCGCCCATGGCGCCAGGCACAAATGATCAAGTCAGCGTTGCTTATAACGCAGCACGATGCGGTCGCCGATCATCTGCAGCACCTGCACCAGCACGATCAGCAGCACCACGGTGACCAGCATGTAGTCCGACTTGTAGCTGAGGTAGCCGTAGCGGTACGCCAGGTCGCCAAGTCCGCCCGAGCCGATCGCGCCGCCCATCGCGGTGTAGCCGACCAGGGCGATCGCGGTGACCGTGATGCCGGCGAACAGGCCGCCGCGTGCCTCGGGCAGCAGCACATGGCGCACGATCTGCCACAGGCTGGCGCCCATCGCCTGGCTGGCCTCGATCACGCCCTGCTGCACTTCGCGCAGCGCGGTCTCCACCAGCCGCGCGAAGAACGGCGCCGCGCCGATCACCAGTGGCGGAATCGCGCCGCGGATGCCCAGCTTGGTGCCGACCAAGGCGTAGGTGACCGGCATCAGCACGATCATCAGGATGATGAACGGCACCGAGCGCAGGACGTTCACCAGCAGCGAGGTCACCGCGTAGAGCTTCGGCATCGGCCGCAGCTGGCCCTTGCCGGTGAGGTACAGCAACACGCCCAGCGGCAGGCCGATCAGTACGGTGAGCGCCAGCGAGCCGCCCAGCATCAGCAAGGTGTCGATGCAGGCGCGGCCGATCTCGCCCCAGTCGTCGATGTTGGGGAAAAGTTTCTGCAGCGGATTCATCGTGGCAGCTCCTCGATCTCGATGCCGGCCTCGCGCAGCGCGGCCAGTGCGATTTGCATCTGTGCGCCCTGCATCGCCAGGGTGAGCTGGCCGTACGGCAGATCCTTGATGCGGTCGATGCGCCCGGCCAGGATGTTGAATTCCACGCCGGTTTCCCGCGCCACCCGGCTCAGCGACGGGGTCAGCGTGGCGTCGCCGCGGAAGCTCAGGCGCACGATGTGGCCGGGCACCTGCGCGAAGGGCGTGTGTTCGCTGGCCGCTTCCTCGGGCAGGGCCTCGTCGACGAAGCGCCGGGTCGTGGGGTGCTGCGGGTGCAGGAACACGTCGGCCACCGGGCCGTGTTCGACGATCACGCCGGCGTCGAGCACCGCCACGCGATCGCACACGCGGCGCACCACGTCCATCTCGTGGGTGATCAGCACGATGGTGAGTTTCAGCTCGCGGTTGATCTCGGCCAGCAGTTCGAGCACCGAGGCGGTGGTCTGCGGATCGAGCGCACTGGTGGCTTCGTCGCAGAGCAGGATGGACGGCCGGTTGGCCAGCGCGCGGGCGATGCCCACGCGCTGCTTCTGGCCGCCGGAAAGCTGTGACGGGTATTTGTCCGCGTGGTCGCTGAGGCCCACCCGTGCCAGCAGTTCGCCCACGCGGGCCTGCAATGCGGCGCTGTCGCGTTCTCCGGCCAGTCGCAGCGGGAACGCCACGTTGTCCGCCACCGTCTGCGAGGCGAGCAGGTTGAAGTGCTGGAAGATCATGCCGATCCGCCGTCGCTGCGCGCGCAGGGCCGGCTCGGCCAGCGCGGTCATCTCGGTATCGTTCACGAAGATGCGCCCGCCGCTGGGCCGTTCGAGCAGGTTGATCAGCCGTATAAGCGTCGATTTGCCGGCGCCCGAAAGGCCGATGATGCCGAACACCTCGCCATCGGCAATGTCGAGATCGAACGGCTGCAAGGCAGGGATGTCCCTGCCGTCGACGCGGTAGGACTTGTGGACATCGACGAAACGGATCACGGCGTGGGCCTGGCCAGCGGGTGGATGCGGCATTCTATGTCACGGGTCCGGCCACCGATGGCGTATGCTGCCGGATTGCCCCATCAAGACGGAGTCCGATCATGTCCAGTGTCTACGATTTCACCGTTCGCGATATCGAGGGCAAGCCGCGCTCGCTGGCCGAGTGGCGCGGCAAGACGCTGCTGATCGTCAACGTGGCCTCCAGGTGCGGCTTCACTCCCCAGTACAAGGGACTGGAGACGCTGTGGCAGGACCAGCGCGACCAAGGGCTGGTGGTGCTGGGCTTCCCGTGCGACCAGTTCGGTCACCAGGAGCCCGGTGACGAGGCCGAGATCCGCAACTTCTGCAGCACACAGTACGACGTGACCTTTCCGATGTTCGCCAAGATCGAGGTGAACGGCGAGCACGCCGATCCGCTGTACAAGTGGCTGAAGAGCGAAGGCAAGGGCATCCTTGGCAGCGAATCGATCAAGTGGAACTTCACCAAGTTCCTGGTCGACGCTGACGGCCAGATGGTCAGGCGCTATGCCTCCACCGACACGCCGGAGAAGATCGGCAAGGACACGCGGGCACGTCTCGGCGGTTGATGGGCCGAAGTTGCCGTCCGGGCCACGGCAGGCCGGGTTCACGGGCCTGCATGGCCCGTCTTCCGATCCCTCGCAGGCGCCTTGGCGGCCTCTGCTAAACTGCGTGATTCATGTCGGCGATGTGGCCGGCGAACCCGAACCCGATCGCGAGATGACCATGCAGATTGCCCAGAACTCCGTAGCCGCCTTCCATTACACGCTGACCGACGACGAAGGCCAGGTCATCGACAGCTCCGCCGGTCGCGAGCCGCTGACCTACCTGCATGGCCAGGGCCATATCGTTCCGGGCCTGGAAAAGCAGATGGAAGGCCGTTCGGTGGGTGACAAGTTCGACGCCCACGTGGCGCCGGAGGAAGGTTACGGCGTGCATCACGCCGAGCTGATGCAGCAGGTTCCGCGCGAGGCATTCCAGGGCGTCGAGGACATCCAGCCCGGCATGCAGTTCCAGGGCAACGGTCCGGAAGGCCAGATCAACGTCACCGTGAGCAAGGTCGAGAACGGCGTGGTGTTCATCGATGCGAACCACCCGCTGGCGGGCAAGACCCTGCATTTCGCCATCGAGGTGACCGACGTGCGCGACGCCACCGCCGAAGAGCTGCAGCATGGCCACGTGCACGGCGCCGGTGGCCATCACCACTGAGTTTGTGCCAGTCGCGACGCGGCATCGATGAACGAAGGCCCGGCAGCTTGCCGGGCCTTCGTCGTCATCAGTACCAGTCGAGCAGCGAAATGCCCACGCCGAGATAGGTGGCGTTGTGGTTGTAGTCGATCAGGCTTTCGCCGTAGCCCTTGAACACTTCCATGTAGCCGCGCAGGTTGCCGGCCATCGGAAAGCTCCAGCTGAAGCTGGCCGCGCCGTGGCTGCGGCTGCCGCCGCGCATCGAGTGGCGCAGCATCATGCCGAATTCCTGGCCGTGCCATTCATGCACGATCTGCACTTCGCCGCGTCCCATGTAATCGCTGATGTCGGGGTTGTCGTCGTCGCTGCGCGCTTCCGGGATGCGCCACCACGGACGCAGCATCACGGTCCAGCCGTCGCGTTCGAAGCCGACGTCGGCGATAACCCGGTTCCAGCTGCGCGACAGCGGATCGCCGCGGCCATTCGACTGGTGGTCCACGCCGATGCCGAGCAAGCGGCCAGTCCAGCCGAACACCCGGTAGTGGGTGTCGAACACCAGCGTCGCCTCGGGTTCGTAATCGGTCTCGCGGAACGGGCGCGACAGGGTCGAGTTGTAGACCTGCCAGCGCGATGACTGGGTATAGCCCACCCACAGGTCGCCGGCGTCCCCGAACACGCCCTGCCAGACCTTGGCCTTCAGGCTCAGCTGGAACTTCGCCTCGACGTTCTGCAGCCGCTCGCTGTTGCCGCTGACGGTGTTGTCGGGACTGGGGCTGTGCGGGCGGTTGTTCTGGTGGCTGGTCATGAACGCCGGCATCACGTAGACCGGGTTGTAGCCGCGGATGTTGAACGTGCCGAGCTTGCTCTCCGGCGACAGCTCCCAGCGGCTGTCCAGCAGGGACAGTGGCTGTGCCACCTCCTTGTTGCCCGGTTCATCGGCGGACGCCCGCTTGTCGTCGCGGCCGAATATGCCCGGTGTGCGGGTGCTGGCATCCACGCGTTTGCGGGCCACCGGCAGGTTGACCCGTCCGGTGGCGTGGTCATAGCAGGCCAGGCGTTGAGCATCGCTCTCGATGGCCGTGCAGCCGCGGATGTCGGTGGGGTCCGGGTTCTGCGCGTGCACGGCAGCGACGGCGCAGAAGCTGCCCAGGGTTACGGCCGCAGCCGCCATCAATGGCTTCATGTAAAGCGGATTCCTGGATCGGGCGCAGCAGTCTAGCGGAGCTCGCGTGGACTGTGGATGACGGTCGAGCGGACATCAACCGGCGCCGGCCCGAAGGCCGGCAGCCTTCGCTGCAACCTACTTCTGCGCGGCCCACCGCTGGTATTCGTCCTTGCTGATGCGGCCGTTGCGGTTGTGGTCGGCGTAAATGAAATCGTTGGCCAGCAGGGGATAGGCTGAGGCCTGGTCCTCGGTGATGTAGCGGGTACCGCCGGACAACTGCTCGAACGACGGCGCCGGGCCCGCCGGGGGCGGCGCGGGCATGCTCGAGTGCACGGTCAACTCGCCACTCGGCGTATTCATGGTGGCGGTGGTCTGGTCGGCAGGCATGGGGGGCGTGGCCTGGGGCGTCGCGCTGTCGGGGGCGGTGTTCTGGGGCGTCGTGTCCTGTGTCGTTGAGTTCTGTGTCGTCGAGTTCTGTGTCGTCGAGTTCTGGGCAATCACCTGGCCCGCCAGCATCAGGGCCGAGGCGGCGAGGGCGGTCAACAGCGGTTTGCGATATTTCATCATCGGAACTCCATGCCAGAATGATCGGGTGAAGTCGGCGGGTGCTGGATGGCACCTCGCAGTGATCGAACGAAGGCCACGCTAGCAGGGGATTTGTAAATGCCGTCTCAAGGTTTCGGTCATGAAGACGTGAAGAACAAGCATCGTTGGGCGGCGCTTCAGCAAGCGGCCACATGTTGAAGCTGGCCCAGGCCAGGGCCATGCAGTTGGCCGCCCAGGGCCTGCTGCAGCCGCCGAAGCGACAGCCCCGGCGGGCAGACCTGGTGACTGCCATCGAGCGCATGCGGATGCTGCAGATCGATACCATCCACGTGGTGGCGCGCAGCCCGTACTTCGTCCTGCATTCGCGCCTGGGCAACTACCCGATGGCGTGGCTGGACGAGGCGCTGGCGCAGGGGCAGCTCGCCGAGTGCTGGGCCCATGAAGCGTGTTTCGTCAGCGCCGCGGACATCGCCTGGCACCGGGGCGGACAGGATCATCGCAGCCATCACTGGGCGCACCGCCATGCGCAGCGCGTTCACCGCGAGCACGGCAAGGACATGGATGCACTGCTGGCGGGCATCCGCGATTCCGGCCCCGTTCGCGCCGCGGACTTCGAGCGCCGCGACGGCGGCGCCAGCTCGGGCTGGTGGGAGTGGAAGCCGGAGAAGCGCTGGCTGGAGGCATGGTTTGCCCTGGGCGAACTGATGGTGGCCCGGCGCGACAGGTTCCAGCGCGTCTATGATCTGGCCGAACGGGTGCTGGCCGGGCTCGACCCGCCGTTCGACGCCACGCTCGCTTTCTCGCCGACGCAGCGCCGGCATTTCATTCTCGAAACCGTGCGGGCGCTGGGCGTGACGCCAGCGGCGTGGATCGGCGACTACTTTCGGCTCAAGCCCCGGGTCAGCGATCGCGAGCTGGCACCCCTGCTGGAAAGCGGCGAATTGCTGGCAGTGCCGGTCGAGGGCTGGGGTACGCCCGGTTATGTGCACCGCGAGCATGCGGAATGGCTGGACAAGGCGCTCGCCGGAAAGCTGCGCGCCACCCTCACCACGCTGCTGTCGCCGTTCGATCCGCTGGTCTGGGATCGCAGTCGCGTGCTGGCCATGTTCGGCTTCGAATACACGCTCGAGTGCTACACGCCGGCCGCGAAGCGTCGTTACGGCTACTTCGTGCTGCCGATCCTGCACCGGGGACGCCTGGTCGGCCGGCTGGACGCCAAGGCGCATCGCGACACCGGCGTGTTCGAGGTCAAGGCCCTGTTCCTCGAACCGGACGCAAGGCCCGAGCCGGCTCTGGTGAGTGCCGTGGCCAGGGCCATCGCGGCCACCGCGACATGGCATGGCACGGAAAAGATCAGGCTGGGAAGCACGCAACCGGCATCGCTGGGTCGGCTGCTGCGCGCGCAGTGGCGAGCGGCCCGGGTGAAGCTTGCCGGCCCGGGCTGAGCGGCTTCTACGGCGTGCTTGTTGCGGGCGCGGGATTTTCCGCGCAGGACTTCCCGTCCAGTGCCTGACGCAACTGGCTGGACAGCGAATTGCAGCGCGCCGCCAGTTGCGGCCGGATGGACGGGTTCTTCGAATCGCGCAGCAGGCTGCTGCGCATTGCTTCATAACGCGACTGCAACTGGTCCGGCGCGTAGATGTCCGCAGCGCGATGGCAGGCAAGGTAACTCGACAGGTAATCGTCGCAGGCGGGAATCCCGGTTTCGTCCGTCGACTCCGCCTGATCGTCGCCCGCACTGGCAGCGGACGCGCTCTGGTGACGGGTGTGGCTGGTCGGCGCAGTCGTGGTGGCGGTGGTGCTGGTGGCCCGGGTGTTCGGGTGTTCGGCGCAGCCGGCCAGCAGCAGGCCGGCAAGCGCGCCAACCAGGATCGGGCGGGGCAGGTTGGGCATGTCGATCTCCTCGGGGGTCTGGGTCTTTGGCGGGTTCATGCGCACCGGGAACCGGCCGGCTCCCGCCACTAGAGCGCGCGGCCAGTCAAGAAAACCTGAATTTCCGCATGCCATGGCTTCAATGCCCGGGACACGGAGGTGATCCGCGGCCGGATTGGCGTTTCCGGTGGCCCGTGACGGGAATTCGTGTTTTCCCGTTTCATGCCGGACACGGGCAACACCACGGGAATGGATTCGCCGATTCGACCTGGTGGACCGAATCGCCGGGTCGGGGAATGGGTCGGTTCGATTGCTGGCCATGACAGGAAAACCGCGCACGGATGCCGGTTTTCCCTTCACGAAATATCCTCCTGCGGCGCCGCTTGACAAATCACTTGCCGGCAAAAAATCCGTTATGCTTGGGGTGCTGCGTCTGCTTGGCTACAAGAGTGCCCGGTAGGGATTTCCTGAATCCGACTGTTGCACCGGACCCTGCATGCTCAGTAAAACCGTCGGCCCGTTGGGGCCGGTTTGTCTCAGCGTTCGGATTTGGATCGGAGTGAGTCATGGCGGATCGTGAAGTAGGTACTGTGAAGTGGTTCAATGACGCCAAGGGTTTCGGCTTTATCAGCCGCGATAATGGCCCTGACGTGTTCGTGCATTTTCGCGCCATCACCGGCTCGGGTTTCAAGAGCCTGCAGGAAGGTCAGAAAGTGAGCTTCAATGTCGTGGACGGACAGAAGGGCTTGCAGGCCGAAGACGTTACCCCCGTTTGATCGCGGTAGCGGAACCTGTATGAAGGGCCGGCGCAAGCCGGCCCTTTTTTTGTGGTCGACGCGGCGATTGGTTAGCCTGTGGGAATGTCCGACCCTTCTTTTGATGATGCTTCCGCCACCACGTCGTTGGTGATCCCGGTCACTGCCGCGGACGGCGCACGCTTCGAGTTGCTGGCGGTGTTGCCGGCCGGCGCCTGGCACCAGTTGTTGTACTGGCTGCCGGCGATGGGCATGCCGGCCCGTCACTACCTGCCGCTGGCCCAGGCGCTGGCCGAACGCGGCATCGCCGTGGTGCTGCACGAATGGCGCGGCATCGGCTCCAGCGATCGCCGCGCCGGTCGCCGCTGCGACTGGGCGTACCGCCAGCTGCTGCAGGATGACCTGCCCGCCGGCATGGCATTGCTGGAAGCGCGCTGGCCGCGGGCGCGCAAGTGGCTGGGCGGCCACAGCCTCGGTGGCCAGCTGGCACTGCTTTGCGCGAGCCTGCATCCGTCGATGTTCGCCGGGTTGTTGCTGGTGGCCAGTGGCTCGCCGTACTGGCGGCGCTTCCGGCATGGCTGGCTGATCGCCGCGGCCTACGCGCTGGCGCCGTGGCTGGCACGACTGATGGGCTACCTGCCGGGGCGTCGCATCGGCTTCGGGGGCAACGAGGCGCGTGGCGTGGTCGACGACTGGGCGCGCAGCGGCCGCAGCGGTCGCTATGCCGCCACGGGCATGTCGCAGGACTTCGAGGCACGGCTCGCCGCCCTGCAGCTGCCGGTGCTGGCGCTGCGACTGAAGGAAGACTGGCTCGGTCCGCAGGCCTCGCTGGAATGGCTGCTGGGCAAGCTGGGCGCGGGCATCCGGCAGATCGAGGTGATCAACCGCGATGATCTGGGCGGCCGGCCGGCCGACCACTTCGGCTGGATGGAAACGCCGGTGCCGATCGCCGCATGCATGGCCGAATGGTTCACCGTGCAGGATGCGCTGTTCGCCGAACGCGTACAGTCCACAGCTTGATTCCCGACTCCGTCGCCCGGATGTCGACCCTTTCGATCCGATGGATGCCCCGATGAACCTGTTCGATCCGTTCCAGCAACGCAGCCTGACCTTGCGCAACCGGCTGGTGGTTTCGCCAATGTGCGAATACTCGGCCACGGATGGCGTGCCGAACGACTGGCACCTGGTGCACCTGGGGAGTCGCGCGGTCGGCGGCGCCGCCGTGGTGATCGCCGAGGCCTCGGCGGTCTCGGCGCAGGGGCGCATTTCTCCGCAGGACACCGGTTTGTGGAACCAGGCCCAGCTGCAGGCATGGCAACCGATCACCCGCTTCATCGGCGAACACGGGGCGATCGCCGGCGTCCAGCTGGCCCATGCCGGGCGCAAGGCCAGCACCTTGCGTCCCTGGGACGGCCACGGCCCGGTGCCGGCCGGGCAGGGCGACTGGCCCGTGGTGGGCCCCTCGGCGCTGCCGTTCGACACCGGCTGGAACGTGCCGCTGGCATTGGACGAGGCCGGCATCCAGGCGGTGATCGCCGATTTCCGCGCCGCGGCGGCACGCGCGCTGGAGGCCGGCTTCCAGCTCGTCGAGGTGCATGCGGCGCACGGTTACCTGCTGCACCAGTTCCTGTCTCCGCTGAGCAACCGCCGCGACGACCGTTACGGCGGCAGCTTCGAAAACCGTACCCGGCTGACCCGTGAAGTCGTGGCCGCCGTGCGCGAGGTGTGGCCGGACAACTTGCCGTTGTGGCTGCGCGTGTCGGCGACCGACTGGGCCGACGAAGGCGGTTGGGACCCGGCGCAGAGCGTGGAGCTGGCGCGCATGATGAAGCCCCTGGGCGTCGACCTGATCGACGTGTCCAGCGGCGGCCTGCTGCCGCACGTGAAGATCCCGCTGGGACCGGGCTACCAGGTGCCGTTCGCCGCGCAGATCCGCCGCGAGGCCGACATCGCCACCGGCGCCGTGGGCCTGATCACCGAAGCCGAACAGGCCGACCGGATCATCGCCAATGGCGAGGCCGACCTGGTGCTGATCGCCCGCGAAAGCCTGCGCGATCCCTACTTCCCGCGGCGGGCGGCGCAGCAACTGGGCGCAAAAATCGACGCGCCGGCGCAATATCAGCGGGCCTGGTAAGGAGCACGTGATGGAAAGTCGTCCCCGGCTGATTGCCGACGCCCGCGAGCACGACCTCGGCGACGGTTTCGTCGTGCGTCGCATGCTGCCGGTGCTGCAGGCGCGCCATGTCGGTCCGTTCGTGTTTTTCGATCACATGGGGCCGGTGAATTTCCCGGCGGGCAAGGGCATGGACGTGCGGCCGCACCCGCACATCGGCCTAGCCACGGTGACCTGGCTGTTCGACGGGACGATCCGCCACCGCGACAGCCTGGGCAGCCTGGCCGACATCCGTCCCGGCGAGGTCAACTGGATGACCTCCGGCCATGGCATCACCCACTCCGAGCGCACGCCGCCCGACGAACGGGCCGCTGGCCAGAAGCTGCACGGCATCCAGGTCTGGGTCGCCCTGCCGCAGGCCGATGCCGAGGTAGCGCCGGAGTTCCACCACCATGCTCGCGAGGCCTTGCCGCGGATCAGCGGGCCGGGCGTGGAAGGCGTGCTGATCGCGGGCAATGCCTACGGTCAGCGTTCACCGGTGAAGGTGTTCGCGCCGATGTTCATGCTGGAAGTGAGTCTGCAGGCCGGCGCCGAGCTGGCCTTGCCGACCGGGCACGCCGAGCGCGGCGTGCATGTGGTCGACGGCTCCGTGAGCTGGGGCGAACTGAAAGTCGGCAAGCACCAGATGGCGGTGCAGGCCGGCGAACAGCCGCCTCCGTTGCACGCCGGCGAACCAAGCCGGTTGATCCTGTTCGGCGGTGCGCCGCTGGATGGCGAGCGCCATCTGTGGTGGAACTTCGTGGCCAGCAGCCGCGAGCGCATCGAGCAGGCCAAGGCGGACTGGAGCGAAGGACGCTTTCCCACCGTGCCCGGCGACGAGGAAGAATTCATTCCCTTGCCGGCATAGCGCCACATTCCGCAGGGATGCGGCAGAATCGGGCCGTCCAAACGCGGAGCCTCGCCATGTCCGGCTACAGCAGTTTTGCCGAGTTCTATCCGTTCTACCTCGGCGAGCACGGCAACCGCCGCTGCCGCCGGATGCATTTCATCGGCAGCAGCCTGGTGATCGCGGTGGTCGTGCTTGCCGTGTCCAGCGGGCAGTGGCGCTGGTTGTGGCTGGCACCGCTGTGCGGTTACGGCTTCGCCTGGATCGGCCACTACGTATTCGAGAAGAACCGCCCGGCGACCTTCAGGCATCCGCTGTACAGCCTGGCCGGCGACTGGGTGATGTACGCCCAGATGCTGCGCGGCAAGATTCCGTTTTGATTTTCGCCCTCCCCCTGCGCGCCCCTGCAGGGACTTCCTTCGGTCGCAGGGAGGGCCGGGGTGAGGGGCGCTCTTTACCTCAGCGATACTGCTGATGGCAGCTCTTGCAGGTTTCGCCCACCGGCTTGATCGCGGCCACCAGCGCCTCGCAGCTGGCCGGCGCGGCCTGCACCGCCTGTTGCAGCTGGGTCTGCAGCTTGCCGGCGTCGTCGGTGAAGGTCTTCTCGCTGATCCCGAACACCGGCGTGATGTCGCTGGCGGTGGAGGCGAGGCGTTCCAGGTGGTGCTGCACCCGGGCCGGCTCGCACTGCTTCGCCTTGATCGCGTCCTTCAGTTCGCCCACGTGATAACCCATGGTATCCATGACCGCCTTCGGCATCGGATTGCGTGCGCCCAGCGCGTTCATCACGTTGACGGTGCCGATCACGCCGATCACCAGGCCAAGCAGGATCATCAGGGCTGCACGCATGGATTGAGGTTCCGATCATGAAGGGAACGCCAAGGATACCCTGCGCCGACGCGCCCGTAGCCACCGTCCACGATAAAATGCCCGTTCCCCACAGCAAGGTCCGCCCGTGATCCGTCCAACGATGACCCGATGCCGCAACGGCGGCCCGCGATGAGCGAGCCGAGCTTCCCGGCCGAACGCTTTGCCGGCGTCGAGCGCCTGTACGGCAACGGCAGCGTGGCCACGCTGGCGCAGGCGCATGTGTGCGTGATCGGCATCGGCGGCGTCGGTTCGTGGGCGGTCGAGGCGCTGGCGCGCAGCGGCGTGGGCCGGCTCACCCTGATCGATGCCGACGAGATCTGCGTATCCAACACCAACCGCCAGCTGCACGCGCTGGATGGCGAGTACGGCAAGACCAAGGTGGGCGTGATGGCTGCCCGCGCCCATGCGATCAACCCGACCATCCGGCTGGAGGCGGTCGAGCGTTTCCTCACCACCTCGACCCTGGACGAACTGCTCGATCGCGGCTACGACGTGGTGCTGGATGCCTGCGATGCGTTCCGGGTGAAGCTGGAAACCATCGCGTGGTGCCGGCGGCGCAAGTTACCGATCGTCAGCGTGGGTTCGGCCGGCGGGCGCACCGACCCCACCCAGATCCGCGTGCGCGACCTGTCGCGCACCGAGCACGACGCGATGTTCAGCCTGATCCGCAAGAAGCTCCGCGCCGACTTCAACTTCCCCCGCAACGCCAGCCGTTACTTCGGCGTTTCAGCCGTCTATTCGCTGCAGAACGTGCAATACCCGCAACCGGACGGCACCGTGTGCGGCACCCGCCCGCCGGGCGGCGATTCGCTGAACCTGGCCTGCGGCGGCGGCCTGGGCGCGGCCACCCACATCACCGGCGCATTCGCCTTCGCGGCGGTAGGCAAGGTGATCGAGAAGCTGCTGGGGAAAAGCGAGAAGTGAGTGAAGAGGAGTGCGAAGTGAGTGAAGAGCCTGCTTTCTCTCTTTTCTCACTCCTCTTCACTCGCTCCTGCTCCCTCACCAGCCCATGTACTGCCCGCCGTTGATCGCCAGGTTGGCGCCGGTCATCCAGCAGGTTTCCTCGCCGGTGAGAAAGGCCACGGCGTGGGCGATCTCTTCGGGCTTGCCCAGGCGGCCCAGCGGGATCTGCGCCTCGATCTTGGCGCGCACTTCTTCCGGCACGGCCATCACCATGTCGGTGGCGACGTAGCCGGGCGAGACGGTGTTGACGGTGATGCCGAACTTCGCGTTCTCCTGCGCCAGCGAGATGGTGAAGCCGTGCATGCCGGCCTTGGCTGCGGCGTAGTTGGCCTGGCCGTACTGGCCCTTCTGGCCGTTGATCGAGCTGATCTGCACGATGCGGCCCCACTTGCGCGCACGCATGCCGTCGATCACCGCGCGGGTGACATTGAAGCAGGCGTTGAGATTGGTGTTGATCACGTCCGTCCACTGCTGGTAAGTCATCTTGTGGAAGGTGGTGTCGCGGGTGATGCCGGCGTTGTTGACCAGGATCTCGACCGGGCCGCACTTCTCCTCGATCGCGCGCACCATCGCCGCGCAGGCGTCCGGGTCGGTGACGTCGCCGGCGACCAGGCATACATCGATGCCCTCGGCCGCCATCGCCTGGCGCCAGGCTTCCGCCTTGTCCGGGTCACGGTAATTGCTGGCCACCCGATGCCCCTGCCTGGCCAGGTAGCGGACGATTGCGCTGCCGATGCCGCCGGTGCCGCCTGTGACCAATGCCGTACGCTGAGTCATTTCCCTGGATCTCCTGTTCGGTTAGGCGCGAATGCGATCGCACCGAAGCATGGCAGACGCATGTTTCAGCCGTCCCCTGGTCGCCTCGACGCGTTCCGTAGTTATAGCGGTTCAGGCGACAGAGTGACCGCTGCAATGCGGCAAACGCGCCGGATCGAAATGCGCCAGTGCGTGCAGCAGCAGATCGTCCACCCCGCCGTGTCCGGCATGCGGCAGCGGCAATTGCAGGAAGGCGAGGGCGCGTCGCAGCGCCGGCACGGGGTCGGCCGGGTCGACCGGGAACGCCTGTGCGGATTTCGACAGCTTGCTGCCATCCCCATCCAGCACCAGCGGCAGGTGGCGATACGCCGGCGTCGGCAGGCCCAGGCAGCGCTGCAGCCAGATCTGGCGCGGCGTGGAGTCGAGCAGGTCCAGCCCGCGCACCACCTCGGTGATGCCCTGGAAAGCGTCGTCCACCACACAGGCCAGCTGATAGCTGTACAGGCCGTCGGCCCGGCGCAGCACGAAGTCGCCCACCTCGTTGCGCAGGTTCTGCCGCTGCGGGCCCTGCAGGGCATCCTCGAACGCGATGTCGAGATCCGGCGCGCGCAAGCGCCAGGCTGGCGGTTGGTCGGCCTGCGGCGAAGCAACGCAGCGGGCATCACGATGAAGGCCGTCGCCGCGCGCCAGTTCGCTGCGGCTGCACCAGCAGGGGAACAGCGCATCGGCGGCGCGCAGTTGCTCGATCGCCGCCGCGTAAGCCGCCGTCCGCGTCGACTGGAACAGCGTCGGCCCGTCAGCGACCAGGCCGAACGCAGGCAGCGCCGCCAGGATGCCCGCCGCCGAACCGGCAACCTCGCGTGGCGGATCGATGTCCTCCACCCGGACCAGCCATTCGCCGCCGGCATGCCGCGCGCACAGCCAGCTGCCCAGCGCGGCAACCAGCGAGCCGAAGTGCAGTTGTCCGGTGGGCGAGGGGGCAAAGCGGCCGCGATAAGTCATCGGCGCATCTTAAATGCCGCTCCAAACCCTTGAAAGCGCGCCTTGCCGCCCCGAATCTTCGACCGTCCACCATTCCCCTTCATGACTGCCACAAGAGAGACAGCCATGCGTCGCATCGCGCTATTCATCGCCACCAACCTTGCCGTGCTGCTCCTGCTGAGCATCGTCTGCCGCCTGTTCGGCATCGACCAGATGGCCGCCGCACGCGGCTACGGCGGCATGGGCGGCCTGCTGGCCTTCGCCGCCGTGTTCGGCATGGGCGGCGCGTTCATCTCGCTGGCGATGTCGAAGATGATCGCCAAGTGGTCCACCGGCGCCCGGGTGATCGAGCAGCCGCAGAACGAGACCGAGCGCTGGCTGGTCGACACCGTCCGCCGCCACGCGCAGAACGCCGGCATCGGCATGCCGGAGGTGGCGATCTACGACGCACCGGAAATGAACGCGTTCGCCACCGGCATGACGAAGAACAGCTCGCTGGTGGCGGTGAGCTCCGGCCTGCTGCAGCAGATGGATCGCGAACAGGTCGGCGCCGTGCTCGGCCACGAGATCGGCCACGTCGCCAACGGCGACATGGTCACCCTGACCCTGATCCAGGGCGTGTTGAACACGCTGGTGATCCTGGCCGCCCGCATCGTCGGCCGCGCCGTGGACAGCTGGATGTCCGGCGGTCGCGACGAGAATCGTGGCGGCGGTGGCATCGGCTACTTCGTGGTGGTGATGGTGCTGCAGGTGGTGTTCGGCCTGTTCGCCTCGATGATCGTCGCCGCGTTCTCGCGCTGGCGCGAGTTCCGCGCTGACGCGGCGGGTGCGCAGTTTGCCGGCCGCGGCGCGATGATCTCCGCGCTGCAGCGGCTCAAGGTCGATCACGGCGAAAACACGCTGCCCAACACCATCGCCGCGTTCGGCATCTCCGGCCCGCTGGCGGAAGGCTTCAGGAAACTGTTCATGAGCCACCCGCCGCTGGACGAGCGCATCGCCGCGCTGCAGAAGGCCGGCTGATTGAAGCTTTACTCCCTCCCCTGCTTGCAGGGGAGGGCTGGGGTGGGGTGCTCCTGAGCTTGTCTTTCGAAGCCAAGGTCAAAAGCGAACCCCCTCCCGACCTCCCCCTGTCATGCAGGGGGAGGAGCCAACGCCCATCGTCAACGCAACTCTGGAACATCAACGCATGAACGCACCCGCCGAAACCCGCAAGTTCGAAGCCGAAGTCGCCCAGGTGCTGCACCTGGTCACGCATTCGCTGTACTCGCACAAGGAAATCTTCCTGCGCGAGCTGATCTCCAACGCCTCCGACGCCTGCGACAAGCTGCGCTTCGAGTCGATCGCCAACCCTGCGCTCTCGGCCGGCGACAGCGAACTGCACATCGACGTCAGCTGGGACCCGGATGCGCGCACCGTCACCGTGCGCGACAACGGCATCGGCATGACCCGCGATGAAGTCGTGGCCAACATCGGCACCATCGCCAGTTCGGGTACGCGCCGCTTCCTGGAAGCGATGAGCGGCGAGCAGAAGGCCGACGCGCGGCTGATCGGCCAGTTCGGCGTGGGCTTCTATTCCGCCTTCGTGGTGGCCGACAAGGTCACCGTGGTCACCCGTCGCGCCGACGCGCCGGAAAGCGAAGGCGTGAAGTGGGAGAGCGACGGCAAGGGCGAGTATTCGCTGGAACAGGTCGACGAACCACTGCGCGGCACCGCGGTGATCCTGCACCTGAAGGCCGACGAGGACGAATTTCTCAAGCGCTGGCAGCTGCGCTCGCTGATCACCCGCTACTCCGACCACGTCGCCTTCCCGATCCGCATGCCCAAGGAAAAGGACGACAAGCCCACCGACGAATTCGAAACCATCAACGCCGCCTCGGCGCTGTGGACCAATCCGAAGTCGGAGATTTCCGACGAGGACTACCAGAGCTTCTACAAGTCGCTCGGCCACGATTTCAACGACGCGCTGGCGTGGACGCACAACCGCGTCGAAGGCAGCCAGAGCTTCACCACCTTGCTGTACCTGCCGTCACAGCCGCCGTTCGACCTGATGATGGGCGGCCGCGACGAGCGCAAGGGGCTCAAGCTCTACATCAAGCGCGTCTTCATCATGGACGCCGCCGAAGAGTTGCTGCCGAACTACCTGCGCTTCGTGCGCGGCGTGGTCGATGCCGACGACCTGCCGCTCAACGTCAGCCGCGAAATCCTGCAGCACAACCGCCAGCTCGACCGCATCAAGGCCGCCTGCGTCAAGCGCGTGCTCGACCTGATCGAGAAGCTGGCGAAGGACGAGCCGGAAAAATTCGCCACCTTCTACAAGGCCTTCGGCAACACGCTCAAGGAAGGCATCAGCGAAGACGCCAACAACCGCGAGCGCATCGCCAAGCTGCTGCGTTTCGCCAGCACCAAGGGCGACGGCACCAACCAGACCACCTCGCTGGACGACTACATCGGCCGCATGGCGGTGGGCCAGGACGCGATCTGGTACATCACCGCCGACAGCTACAAGGCCGCCGCCGGCAGCCCGCAGCTGGAAGCGTTCAAGGCCAAGGGCATCGAAGTGCTGCTGATGTCCGATCGCATCGATGAGTGGATGATCGGCAGCTTGAGCGAGTACGAAGGCAAGAAGCTCAAGAGCGTGGCCAAGGGCGAGGTGCCGCTGGACGAAGCGGACAAGAAAAAGCAGGAAGAGGCCACGAAGGAAGCCGAGCCGCTGTTGAAGAGGCTCAAGGAGCTGCTCGGCGATCGCGTCGGCGAGGTGAAGGTGTCGGCCCGCCTCACCGACTCGCCCTCGTGCCTCGCTCTTTCCGATTACGAAATGGCCCCGCACCTGGCCCGCCTGCTGCGCGAAGCCGGCCAGGACATGCCGGAGTCCAGGCCCACGCTGGAGATCAACCCGCAGCACGCGCTGGTCAAACGCGTCGAGACGGAAGTCGACGAAGCCAAGGCCCGTGATCTGGCCACCCTGCTGCTGGAGCAGGCGGAGATTTCCGCCGGTGCGCAGTTGCCCGATCCGGCCGCGTTCGTGCAGCGGATGAACCGGGTCCTGCTGGGCTGAGGCAGCGTCGCACCGGTCGACACCAGAAGGCCCGCCACCTGGCGGGCCTTTTCCTTGCGCATTCCCGTCCGCGGCGAGGTGGTCACCGGTGAAGGCTCCGCGGGTCACCGCACGGCCATCTACAGCCGATCAACTTCGGCCAGGTACTGCTGCGCCTGCGCCAGGGTAGCCGTGCGCTCGGCGGGGTCCATGCGCTCCCAACTGCGATACGCCATCGCCAGCCGCGGGTTGCGCCCGAACTGCTCGCGGTGCCGCGCGTGGAAATGCCAGTACAGGCTGTTGAACGGGCAGGCGCGGTCGCCGTGGCGTTTAGCGTGCGTGTAGTGGCAGCCCTTGCAGTGGTCGGATTGCCGGTTCACGTACGCCGCCGAGCCGGTGTACGGCTTGCTGCCCACGATGCCGCCGTCGGCGAACTGGCTCATGCCGCGGGTGTTGGGCATCTCCACCCACTCCAACGCGTCGACGTAGATGCCCAGGTACCACGCGTCGACTTCGTCCGGATCGCAGCCGGCGAGCAGGGCGAAGTTGCCGGTGAGCATCAGCCGCTGGATGTGGTGCGCGTAGCCCAGCGCCAGCGACTGGCCGATCGCCGCGCGCAGGCAGGCCATCCTGGTATCCGCGGTCCAGTACCACGCCGGCAGCGGGCGTTTGGCCTCCAGCGCGTTGAGCTCGGCGTAGCCGGGCATGCGCGCCCAGTAGATGCCGCGCACGAATTCGCGCCAGCCGAGGATCTGCCGCACGAAGCCCTCGGTGGCGGCCAGGTCCGCCTCGCCGCGCTCGAACGCCTCCACCGCCGCCTCGATCACCTCGCGCGGATGCAGCATCTTGAGGTTCAGCGCGAACGACAGCCCGGCATGGAACAGCGTGCGCGACTGCCCGCTGATCGCATCCTGGAAGCGCCCGAAATGCACCAGCCGCCGGGCGATGAAATCCTTCAGCCACGCCTGCGCCTCGCGCCGCGTGAGCGGCCAGCCGAACGCTTCCGCGGAGGGCTCGCCCAAGGTCTGTACGCCGGCCGCCTCGATCTCTGCCCACAGCGCGCGCAGGTCGTGCTGCTGCCACGGCCATGCCGGTGCGGGCGGATCGCCCGGCCACTTGGCGCGATTTTCCGCGTCGAAGTTCCAGCGTCCGCCGCGCGGCTCGCCGTCCGGCTCCAGCAGGATCTGGTGGCGCCGGCGCAGGTCGCGGTAGAAGAACTCCATGCGCGGCACTTTCTTCGCGAAGCGCTTCGCCGCCTCGTCGCGCTCCAGCAGGAAATGCTCGGCGCTCACCACCGCGTTGGGCAGCCCGCTGGCCTCGAACGCTTCGAGCAGGGCCTGCTCCACCCGCCACTCGTCCGCCTCCATCCGTTCCAGCCGCGTGGCGCCGAACTGTTCGATCAGCCAGGGCAGGTTGGCGGCGAAGTCGTGCCGGTTGCGGGCATCGCCGATGCGCAGGTATTCCACCCGATGCCCGGCCTTGGCCAACGCCTCGCCGAAGCGGCGCATCGCGGCGAAGATGCCCAGCACCTTCTGCGCGTGGTGGCGCACGTAGTCGGTTTCGCTGCGCACCTCCATCAGCACGTACACCACGTTGTCGTCCACTGCGCGGAACCAGCCGTGCCGCGCGTTGAGCTGGTCGCCCAGGATCAGTCGCAGGCAGGTCATGGTTTCGGCTCCGGGGTCTTCGAACGACGGCAGCGCTCGCTGCAATAGCGCACCTCGTCCCACACGCGCTCCCACTTCTTGCGCCACGCGAACGGGCGCTGGCACACGGGGCAGGTCCTGGTCGGCAGGTGCGGTTTGCTGTGCATGGGGCGGCGTCAGCCCTTGGGCAACGGGTGGATCACCGCCTGCCCCTCGTCCACGCCGATCTGCTGCGCGGTGATCCAGCGCGCCTGGTCGCTGAGCAGCAGGTCGATCAGTGCCGCGCTGTCCTCGCCTTCGCCCACCACGCCCATCGGGTTCATCTTGCTGTTGCGCTCGATCGCCTCCGGCGTGCCGGTAAGCCGCGCCGACAGCGCCGAGCGGGTCAGACCCGGATGCACGCAGTTCACCCGGATGCCTTTCTCTGCGTACGTCGCCGCCGTGCTCATCGCCAGCGCGGCCACTGCCGCCTTGGCGCTCGTGATCGCCTCGTGGTTGGGAAAGCCTGCCTGCGCTACCAGCGTGCCCACCAGCACCGCGCTGGCCGGTTCCTTGTGTTTGAGCGCGGCGGCGACAAACGCCTTCAGCGCGTGGAACGCGCTGAAGTAATTGAGCTGGAAGATCGCCTGCAGATCCGCCTCGCCGGTGAGGTGCAGCGGGCGGATCAGGGTCGAGCCCACGCAGTGCGCGAAGCCGGTGATCGGCCCCAGCGTCGCCTGCGCGGTCTGCAGCAGTGCGCTGGCAGTGGGCGGGTCGGTCAGGTCGCCCGCCAGCACCAGCGCCTCACCCGGCAGCTCCGCGGCCAGCTGATCCAGTCGTGACGGATCGCGCGCGGTCAGCGCCAGCCGGCATCCTCGCGCGGACAGCCGCCGGGCCAACGCCGCGCCGATCGCGCCGGAGGCGCCAGTGATCCAGGCCGTGTGTGTCATGGGGGCAGCTCGTGCGGGTAATGGGCACCCACACATACGCAAGACGCGGGCTGGCGGTTGCATGCCCCGCACCGCCGAATTTGCACCGCCCCGCACGTCGCCAGGCCTTCCCCGATCGGTTGCCGACAATGCGCTGGCCCGCCGTGCTGTCTCCGGCTGGCGGCGAACCGGCTCCAGCGGCAACAATGCCGGCATGCGCGACAGGACCGCTGGGGCATTGTCGTCGGTGGAGGCGAGGAGGCGTGGATCTATCGACGGGAGACGCTGGCGTTATGGCAGCAACTGGACGCGATGCCGTGGCTGCCAGCAGGCCATGCGCGCGCTTGCAAAAAGACGCTGAGCGTTCGCTCCGCGGCGCACCCGTGCCCAAGGCAAGCGCAGGCGCGCTTGCTCACCATCTTCCCGGAGGCCTCGGCCGTACATGCTTTGCAGCGAATGCCAAACGGGTTACCACGCGCCCTATGACCGTTTCGAGCGCCTGGCCAGCAACCCCGGCGCGCCGAGCTTCCTGATGCGCTGCAAACAGTGCGCCGCACTGTGGAACGAAACGTCAGGCGCGCCGGAATTGCTGACGCGTTCCCACGCAAGCTGGTTGTATCCGACGGCGCGAATCTAGCGGTGGCGTCCCGGCGAAGGGCGGGGCGCCGGGACAAGGGCTCTGCCGCAATCGCGCTGATGGGTGCGCGCAGCCGGGCGGCTTGCCTCCATCCGCGTTCTCCCCTAGCGTGCGCCGTCGGGCTCGGGGAGCAAGCGGTGAAAGTGTCGATCGGCAAACGGCTGTTCATCGCGGTACTGCTGGCCTTCCTCGTGGTGGCGGGGATCGGCGTGGAGCTGGTGCGCTGGAAATTGTCGAACCGGGCGCCACGTTCCTCGCCCGATATGCAGGCCGTCAGTGGGCTGGTGGAACAGCTGTCCGCCCGTTATCGAAAGCACGGCGACTGGTCGTTCCTGCCAGCCAGCCCCGATCAGCGCCGACGCTGGTTCCTGGACCGGGCGATGGACGCCGGGGCGGATGCCCCATCGCTCGGCCGTGACCGGGCATCGCCCAGCCTCGACTACCGCATCGGCTTGCTGGACGGTCACCGGCGCCATCTCGCCGGGGTCATCGCGAGTCCGGCACTGGTCGCCATCGCCTCGGTCGATACCGTGCAGCGATCGATCGTCGTCGACGGTGTCGAGGTGGGCTATCTCGTCGTGGCCAGATCGCAGAATCCGGACGACGACCTGGCCATCGCGTTTCTGCTGGAGCAACAGAACAACCTGCTGCTCATTGCCGCCATCGGCGTGTTGCTGAGCGCGCTTGCCGCCGCCTTGCTGGCGGCGCATTTCCGCAAGCCGATCCGGCAACTGGTCGACGGCACGCGCCGGCTGGGGCAGGGGCATTTCGACGTGCGGCTGCCGACCCGCCGCAGCGACGAGCTGGGCGAGCTGGCAGCCACGTTCAACCGCGTCGCTGCCAGGTTGAAGGACACCGAACGCTGGCGCCAGCAATGGGTCGCCGACACCTCGCACGAACTGCGCACGCCGCTTTCGGTGCTGCGCGCGCAGCTGGAGGCGCTGCAGGACGGCATCCGCGTCGCCACGCCCGAGACCGTCGCGCTGATGTTGCAGCAGGTGCTGTCGCTGACCGCTCTGGTCGACGACCTGCATGAACTGGCGCGCGCCGACCAGGGCCAGCTCCACTACGACAAGGCGGCGGTGGATGCCTGGGCCGCGGTGACGGACGTGTTCGCGAGCTTCGGCGAAAAATTCCGGGCGGCCGGCCTCGCCGCGTCCGTCGGTGCCGCGCCGTCGTCGTCCACCGTGCTCGCGGATGCGACGCGGCTGCGCCAGGTGCTCGTCAACCTGTTCGAAAACAGCGTGCGCTACACCGACGCGGGTGGGCGCATCGAAGTTCGCGCCGAGCGGCTCGGGCACGAGTTGCGCATCACCATCGACGATTCGGCACCCGCCGTTCCGGCCCACCTGGTCGAGCATCTGGGCGAGCGATTCTTCCGCGTCGAGCCATCGCGCAACCGGCAGTTCGGCGGCAGCGGCCTGGGCCTTGCGTTGAGCCGACCCATCGTCGAAGCGCACGGCGGGCGCCTGAGCTTCGCCGCCTCCGCGCTGGGCGGCCTGCGCGTCATCATCGTGCTGCCGCTGGAGGGTTCATGAGCGCGACCATCCTCATCGTCGAAGACGAAAGCGAACTCGCCGCGATCGTGGCCGACTACGTCACTGCGGCCGGCTACCAGGCGCAGGTGGTCGGCGATGGCCGCGAGGCACTGGCCAGTATCCGGCAACACGTGCCCGACCTGATCGTGCTGGATCTCATGCTGCCGGGTCTCGACGGCCTGTCCCTGTGCAGGACGGTGCGCGGGTTTTCCGCGGTGCCGATCATCATGGTCACCGCGCAGGTGCAGGAGATCGACCGGCTGCTCGGTCTGGAAACCGGCGCCGACGATTACCTGTGCAAGCCCTTCAGCCCGCGCGAGCTGGTTGCCCGCATCAAGGCCGTGTTGCGTCGTGCAGGCCCGGCAGCGCCACCCACGCCACTACTCGAGGTCGACGCCGGTTCGCGCACGGCGCGTATCCACGCGCAAGCGCTGGAGCTGACGCCGACCGAGTTCAGCCTGCTGGCCGCGATGGCCAGACGCCCGGGCACGATCTTCTCGCGTGCGCAGCTGCTCGACCTGCTCAGCCGCGACAACCTTGAAGTCACCGATCGCGCGATCGACAGCCACATCAAGAACCTGCGCCGCAAGCTCGCCGTGCACCTGCCGGAGGTCGACGTGATCCACTCCGTCTACGGACTCGGCTACCGGCTGGAGCTCTGAGAGGTCGTGATTTCTTCAACCTCTCAGGCCGGCCATGGATGGCCGGGCGCGGAGCAGTCACGCAAGTGACTGATTCGCGTGAGCACGTCCGGGCGTGTTCCGGACGTGCGATAGAAGAAAACCACAGGAAGTGGTTTTCTTCACAGGCTCTGAGCCGTTTCCATAATCTCTCCACATTCCTTCGCCACCCTGCGCCCGTCGATCACCGACGAACCTGACGAGGAATGCACCCATGAGCAAGAAGATGAAACGCATAGCCACGCTGGCCGGCGCCGTCGCGCTGACCGGAGCCGGGCTGGTGCTGTTCGGCATGCCCGGCCACGCGCAATCCGGGCCGCCACAGAAGGACATGACGGTCGACAAGGCCATGCGCAGCGAGGTGGTGGAAAGCATCATCACCAACCTGAATCAGTCCTACGTCTTTCCGGACAAGGCCGCCGCGATGGGGCAGCGCCTGCGCGCCCAGCTGCAGCACGGCGACTTCGATGCGATCACCAGCGCCGACAAGCTTGCCGACACGCTGACCGAGACACTGCAACACGACAGCAACGACAAACACCTTGAGGTGCGCTACTTCGAACACGCGATCGCCCAGGGCGGTGATCAATCCGAATCCGCCGAGAACAAGGCCGCCGAGCTGGCCGAAGGCAAGCACTTCAACTTCGGCATCAACGGCGTCGATCGCCTCAAGGGCGACATCGGCTACATCGACCTGCATCAGTTCGGCCGACCGGCGATGGTCGCCACCCGCATCGCCGCCGCCATGACCCTGATGAGCGACACCGGTGCCCTGATCATCGACCTGCGCCATTGCGGCGGCGGCGATCCGGAAAGCGTGGTGCTGTTTGCCAGCTACCTGTACGACAAGCCCACCCATCTCAACGACGTCTACTGGCGCGACGAAAACCGCACCGAACAGCGCTGGACCACGGCCACCGTTCCCGGCCCACGCTACGGCCAGTCGCGCAAGGTCTACCTGCTGACCAGCAGCGACACGTTTTCCGGCTGCGAGGATTTCGCCTACGCGCTGAAGAACAACCAGCGCGCCACCCTGATCGGCGAAACCACCGGCGGCGGCGCCCACGGCGGTGGCCCGCACCGGCTGACCGCGCACTTCATGATGTTCGTCCCCTCCGGACGCCCGATCAGCCCGGTCACGCACACCGACTGGGAAAATGTTGGCGTGGTGCCGGATGTGCATACTTCGGCGAAGAAGGCGCTGGACGTGGCGCAGGTGGCCGCGCTGAAGGCGTTGATCGCGGGGGAGAAGGATGAGGATTGGCGGCAGAGGTTGCAGGAGCGGTTGGGGGAGTTGGAGTGAGCTGATCCGACACTGGCTGCAGTGATTCGGGGCCAATGGTGTCCTTTCGTACCTGACCGCTCCCGGCTCGGGCCGGGAGCGGTTCACCTCCCTCGATCGTGATCCCGGCGAAGGCCGGGATCGCATTTGCCCCTGTCGATCGTGGTCAGGACTCACGTCCGCCTTTCGCGCGCACGGGGCCATCACTCCTGTGTTGCTTCAACTCGGGCAGCCATGCCCTCGCTCTTGAACGTCGCTATCTTTGATGCACGTTAGCGCAGGGGCATTTCCTTCGTTGTCTTCTCCAGAATCTTCATCGACTCGGCGTTCCGCTTCTTCCATTCGCGCAACTCCGCGTCGTTCTGCGAATCGCTCACATAGATGGTCGCCTGAGTATGCGGTGTGGGTGCTGTGACAGGGCGGGGCAGGATCGGTGGTCTCGGTCTATACATAGTCCGGGTGACACCAGGACTCACGACGACGGATGGCGGTGCGGTCGGGGTGGAAGGCGACAGTCCAGCGATAAGCAGCAAGCCCGCGACCATGCTTCCGCTGAGGGCGAGCGGTGTATCCAGCGGACTCATCGCACGCGCCCTGGTTTTTTGCAGCGAACGCACCGTGGCGATTAGTTCGCCGCCGTGGATCAGTTCGATGGGTTTGCCTTGGGCGAAACGTCGGGCGTCGCTGGTGTAGTCGCCGAGGGCAACGATCTTCACTGCGGCGGCTTTGTGATGCACCAGCAGGCCATACATCTCGCGCACGACCTTGACGCCAACCTGCCAGTTCTGCCACTGCTTGCACTGCACCAGCGTGGTCTGGCCGTCCTTGCGCAGGATCAGGTCGATGCCGCCGTCGGCACCGCCGAGGCCGGTTTCGTCGACGACATAGCCCTGACGTCGGAAGGCTTCGCCGGCGAGTTGCTCGAATTGGCGCCAGTTCATCTGGCGCAGGCTGTCGATGCCGGTTTGGCTGTCGAGCAGGTTGCGGCGGCGGCGACGCCGGCTGATGAAGGAGCCGATGGCAGCGAGCCAGCAAACGATCAGCAGCACCCACGCGAGCGGGGCATAGATGCCGCCGGCGGCGAGCTTGCCCAGTCCCGACGTATACGGGTTGTTGACCGCGCCAAAATACCAACCGATGCCGTGGCGTATCGCGATGTAGCCAATCACGCCGATCAGTATGCTGAGCCACCACGGCATGGCCGCCATCTGTTCGAAGCCGCTTTTTGTTCGTCTGGCCACTTCACTCCCCCCGAGTGTTCCCTGGCGACTTAACCATACTGCGTCCTTTTACTTCGTCAGGATCGCCTTTCCAACAGAAATCCATGGCCGCACTTTCCAGTCTGCTAAACGGTCGCCTTCCGGACGAAAAGCTTCCGGTGATATGCGAGAAAGGGCGTTTGCTCATGTCGAAAGCGTTCAACGCGCTTCGCCGGATCAATCGACCAGCGATCAAGTACATCGCGTGACAACGACGGATGGACCTGCATCCGACCGTCATCTTCAAAGGTGATGAATTGCTCGTCGAAGAGTGCATCGACGTGCGGCGAGAGCAGCAAGCCGTTGTAGCCGCTGAGGCGTTCGGCGTTGGAGGCTTCGCGCCAGGGTTTGATGTGGCTGGCGATCAGCAGGCGAGTGTCGGTGACGCCGGTGACCCGGCATGCCGGATCGAGCAGGATGACCTGTTTGCGGAAGAAGCCTTGCCCAACGCGAGCTCGGGTGAGCTGCAAACGTTGCGTCTCCGGAATTGATGCATCTGTTTCGATTCGGTGAATGTCATCGAGCACTTGAGCCTTAGGCTCGTGATCAATCAAGTAGGCTGGTGGCTGTTCGAGATCTCGTACCTGACGCATGTCCAGCAGTGCCATCAATACGAGGCCGAGCGCGTCGGATATACCGGCCAGATAACAACCCTGATTGCCGTTCCCGGTTCGCTGCAGGGGTGAATTGCGATCGGGGAGCATCGGACCGATGGCCTGAATGTGTTCCTTGGGAAACAGCGGACGTTGCGTTTCCTTGAAGTCGACCTCGACCAGCCAGCCTTCATGAGCCCAGTAGTCGCCCACGTTGCCGAATTCGATTGGCTTGGGGCTTGGTGAAGCGGCGACGGTCACGCGGCCTACGGCGCCGATGTGGCCGTTGGCGTAGGAGAACACCACGTCGCCGGGCCGAACGAGTTTCATGTTCTCGTAGGTCTGGTTGAAAGCGCCGTTCGTGTTGCGGTAGGGCGACCACAGATAGCCGCCACGAACCTCGTGGTCGCGCGTCTGCTTGTGGTTGACCCACCAGTAGGCCATGCTTTTCCCCCTGCAACCAGGTTAGTACAGACGATGCGCGTAGGAAACCTCTTTCAACAGCCTCAGCCACCGCCTACTTGATGCTACGTCGAAATATCCTGTGCGTGCACGAATAGGGATAGTGTTTGGGGCGTATTCTTTGGGATGACCAATATGTCCGAGTCTCTCGCGAGCGATCTCGTGGTGTTTTCGTTTCGCGAAGTTGGCCCATAAATCACGGGATGAAAAGGGGATAGGGATGTCAGTGAAACCGAAGGACGAGTTGCTCGACCAAGCCGATCCAAATTTGCTCGATTTGCGGATAGCTGCAGGCGTGATTTGCCGAACCGGAAACGGTCACGCCGCGGCCAATGAACTGATCATTGAGGCGGCGAAGGACAAGATCCGATACAAAAACGGTCAAACCCTTCGAGCTTCTGCCAAGCGGCTCATGGCTGACGCTCGCAGCAACGCTCGACATTCTGTAGTTTTGTCCCGGAATATGGTCGCCTCTGGCCAAACACGTCCCGTGGAGGTTGCTGCCCACCATATCGTTGCCCGGAAAGATGCTGGTGCCGATCGCTCCCGCAAACTTCTGTTTGGATGGGGCATTGCAATCAACGATGTAGACAACGGTGTCTACCTTCCACGTTGGAAGAAATCTAAGGTCCCAAGCTTGCCGAATGCGACGAAGCACTCTTTAGTGCATACCGAGCAATATCACTTGGAAGTGTTGTTCCGTCTGAATGCAGTGGCGACAAGTCAAGGGAAGAACAGCCAAGTCGCGCGCGTCGCGTTACGAACGATCAAGCAGGAGCTCATCAATGGCGTTTTTCCCTATCTACCGGAAATGAATTCATGAGCGTTTGGGAGATCGTCAACGATCGCGTGAACGATGTCGCCGGAGTGGGCATTCCGACATCCGAGCAGGACAACTTGCGTTGGTGGAACAAGTTCGGTGGGGACGGTTCTGCGTTGAGTTGGCGTACGCGTCCCAAGCTGGAGCTGCTGGTGGCGCGGGGGCGCAAGAAGCCGAAGCCGCGGGCGGATCTGAGTCCATTCATGCCGGGTGCGCTGGTCTTGAGCGCCAGGGCCTGTGATGTGTTGAGGCCCTTTCTGGCTTCGTTCGGTCAGTTGCTGGAATTGAGCGTGGAAGGGCAGTCGGAGTACTTCTACAACGTCACCAACGTGGTGTCCTGCATCGACGCGAACTTGTCCGAGCGGCGGCCGGAGGGAACCATCGCCAGGGAAGTTTTCGACGAGGCGCGGGTGCCGGCAGTTGCGACGGTGTTCAAGGATCGGTTGAACCTTGGAAAGATCTATGTGAACTCGGCTGGCAAAGAGGTTTTGGCGCAGCTTGTTGCCGAACACGAAATCACCGGGTTGAACTTCAGGCAGGCAGGGCGGTGCTGACTGCCGGATGGCAGGCATGGGCATTTGCGCCAAGCCGATTCAACTGTCTCCAGCCGACGGCTCAGGCGGCACGCGGCCTCCCATTTCTGCGCCATGAAGCGAGGCGGCACATCGTCGCCGTGATCACCCAGCCCACCGCATACAACAACACGAACGTGGGCCCGGCCAGATACAGATAAGCCTCGGGCCACGACAGTCTGGCCAGCGCCGGACCGAACCCCAGCCCAACCGCCAGGCTGCCTTGCAGGGCGATCGGGACTTGCGCGAAGACGAATTGACCCTTGGGGTCGCCGTGGGCGGTCAGGGCAAATCCCAGGCAGACGAGGATGGCCAACAGGTAGGTGAGGCAGAGGGCGGTGCCGATCTTGCTCATGGGTTCTCGGGTTTGAGTGGAGTGATGCGCGTCAGGCTTCCCGGATGAAGTCGACGAACGCTCTTAGCGGCGAGGGCAGGTGGCGCCGACCGGCGTAATAGAGCAACGGTCCGCTGAAGCGCTGGGACCACGGTTCCAGCACCGGCACCAGTGCACCGCTGTCCAGGTGCGGCTGCAGCCAGTCTTCGAACAGGTGGACGATGCCGAGTCCGTCGAGCGCGGCCTGCACGGCCAGATCGAAGGCCGCGCCCGTGCGTACCTGCAGCGGACCGGACGGGTCGACGCGCACGATTTCGCCGTCGCGCTCGAACTCCCACAGCGGCACGGCGCCGCCGGAAAACTGGCCGCGCAGGCAGGCGTGTTGCAGCAGCTCGCGCGGGTGTGCGGGCGTGCCGTGAACCTGCAGGTAAGCGGGCGCGGCGGCGGTGACCAGGCGTTGCGTGCGCGGGCCGATCGGCAGCGCGATCATGTCCTGCGCCAGCCGCTCGTCGTAGCGGATGCCGGCATCGCAGCCGCTGGCCATCAGGTCGACGAAGCTGTCTTCCACGATCACTTCCAGCCGGATCTCGGGGTAGCGCTTGAGGAAGGGCGTGACGATGCCGGGCAATACCGTGCGCGCCACGTTCGCCGGCACGTTGATTCGCAGCGTGCCGGCGGGGCGGTCGCGGAAGTGGTTGACCACGTCCAGCGACGCTTCCACTTCGGCCAGCGCGGGCGCGAGCCGCTCGGCCAGTCGCGCGCCGGCTTCGGTGGGCGAGACGTTGCGCGTGGTGCGATGGAGCAACCGCAAACCGAGTCGGCTCTCCAGCCGACGCACTGCCTCGCTCAATTTGGAGGCGGAGTCGCCGCCGCTGCGCGCCGCTTGCCGAAACCCGCCGGCTCGCAGCACGGCGAGGAACGCCTGGAGATCCTGCAACTCTGTCGCCATTGTCCCGTTCTCCGCACGACCCGTATGGATTGTGGTGGATTATCGGGAAGGCGTGGCCTTCCTATAGTTCATCCCGTCCCTTCATCCTCCCCGGAGAAACATCATGAGCAAGCTCGCACAGGCTGGCACGTTTTCGCTCGGCGACCGCACGGTCAACCGCATGGGTTACGGCGCCATGCAGCTGGCGGGAAAGGGCGTGTCCGGCCCACCGAAGGATCACGCGGCGGCGCTGGCGGTGCTGCGCGCCGCGGTCGAGGCGGGCGTCAATCACATCGATACCAGCGACTTCTACGGACCGCATGTCACCAACCGGATCATTCGCGAGGCGTTGCACCCGTATGCCGACGAGCTGGTGATCGTGACCAAGGTCGGCGCGCGGCGCGGCGACGATGCGTCCTGGCGTCCGGCGCAGATTCCGGCCGAACTGGTGCAGGCAGTGCACGACAACCTGCGCAACCTCGGCCTGGATGTGCTGGATGCGGTCAACCTGCGCGTGATGGGTGACGTGCATGCGCCCAGCGAAGGCAGCATCGAGGCGCAGTTCAGTGCGCTGGCGGAATTGCGGCAACAGGGGCTGATCCGCCACCTCGGCCTCAGCAATGCCACCGCCAACCAGGTCGCCGAGGCGCAGCGCATCGCGCCGGTGGTCTGCGTGCAGAACCAGTACAACCTGGCGCATCGCGACGATGACGACTTCATCGACGCACTCGCCCGTCAGGGCGTGGCCTACGTGCCGTTCTTTCCGCTGGGCGGTTTCAGCCCGCTGCAGTCGCGGACGCTGTCCGAGGTCGCTGCGCGGCTGGAGGCCACGCCGATGCAGGTGGCGCTGGCGTGGCTGCTGGCCCGGTCGCCCAACATCCTGCTGATTCCGGGCACGTCGTCGGTCGTCCATCTGCAGGAGAATCTGGCGGCGGCCGGGCTGCGGCTGGGCGATGAGGTGATGGCCGAACTGGACGGCATCGGCCGGGCCTGAGCCGCCTTCCGCCCCGCCAGGTCACGAACGAATGCGCCGCGTGTCGCGGCGCTAGCGGTTGTCCGGATCGGACTTCACCGCCAGGTTCAGCAGCTTTCCCCTGGCGTCCAGTTCGACCAGCACGATGCGCGTATCGCCGTCAGGCCCCACGCGATACACCGAGCGCACGGCGCCGTCGTGTTCGGCCCGCTTGATCAGCCGCAGCGGCGCGGCGTCCCACTTCGCGGGCAACTGGCTGCGCATGTCGGGCGCGTCGTCGGGGGCGAAGACGTAGCCGGCGTCGGCGTCGAACTCGTCGGCGAGATTCTTGCCGGCCAGCATGCGTTGCAGCACCTCGCGGGCGTGGGCGGCGATTTCCGGCTTGTCGTCCTTGATCGCGGGATTCGGCTTCGGCATCAGCGCCGGTTCCACCAGGCCGGCGATGACGTGCGACATGTAGACGGGGCTGGCGTGAGCGGCGTCCAGGTTGGTCAACACCACCACGGTCAGCTTGTCGTCGACGTAGCGGTTGATGGTGCAGGTGAAGCCCTGCCACGCACCGCTGTGCTGGATCACCCGATGGCCGTTCATGCTGTCGCTGGCCCAGCCGAAGCCGTAGTGGCTGGCGTTGGGCTGGCCGTCGTTGAGCACGAAGGGGGTCCACATCGTGTCCAGCGACTTCCTGCTGAGCAGGCGGGTGCCGTACAGCGCGCGGTCCCACTTCTCCAGGTCGACCACGTTGAAGTACAGCGTGCCGTCCGCGGTGGAGTTGAGGCTGGGCGACACCCATGTCTGGTTTTTCAGTTGCCCGCCGACGATCTCGTAACCGGCGGCGCGGCCGGGGATGATGTCGCGCTCGGAGATGCTGCGGGTGGAGACCATGCCCAGCGGCGCGAAGATCCGTTCCCGCATGAAGTTGCGGTAGTCCTGGCCGGTGACCTTGTGGATCAGCACGCCGAGCAGGGCATAGTTGGTGTTGCGGTAGTCCCAGCGCTCGCCGGGCCTGAACTCGATCGGCAGGGTTTCGATCTTCTTCACCAGCTCGTCTTCGGTGAAGTCCTTGCGCGAGTCGAACAGGCCGCCGGGCTGCATGCGCGAGGGGTCTTCGTACTCGGCCAGGCCCGAGGTGTGCGACAGCAGGTTCTTCACCCTGATCGCCTTCCAGCTCGTCGGCGCATCGGGGAAGTATCGGGTGATGCTGTCGTCCAGGCTCAGCTTGCCCTGTTCCACCAGCATCATCACCGCGGTGGCGGCGAACTGCTTGCCGACCGAGCCGGACTGCATCAGCGTGGCCGGCGTGACCGGCGCCTGCCATTCGATGTTGGCCAGGCCGTAGCCCTTCACCAGCAGCGCGTGGCCATCGCGATAGACGCCTACCTCAACACCGGGAACATGCTGGCGCGCCATCTCGGCGCTTACATAGCGGTCGATGGCGGCGATCTGTGCCGGCTTCAGCGCGGCCGCGGGTGCCGGCATCGTGGTGCCGAGGAACAGCGTGGCAAGCAGCAGGTTGCGCGTCAGGGGCATGGTGGGTGCTCGTCGCCGGAGGTGGAAGGTTCGCATTCTGACCGAACGCGGGCGTGCCGGGTGGTCGTCCGGCGGCCTGCCGCTGCCGGTCGGGCTGGGGCAACGGACGGATCTTTCGCCGAATGGAAAGCCCGCCGATGGGCGGGCTCTCCAGGCTTACCTGCCGCGCACCGGAGGTGACCGGGTGGGCGAGTTGTGCGTGGTGTTGCCGATGGGAGGCATCGGCGACACGTGCGGGCTGCGCGGATAGGCGGGCCGATAGTGATCGTGTTGGTAGAGGCGCGGTGATCGCCGGAACAGGCTGTCGCGTTCGGCCAGGGCGAGTCGATGTCCATCGATGTGCACCCAGTACCAGGAGCCCGCCGGCACGGGTGCGGTCGACAGGAAGGTGAACTGCGCGCTGTAGTTGCCGTTGTCCAGCGGCGATGCCTGCAGCGCCAGGTTGATCACGAACTGACTGGAAACCGGGCGCCCGTGCCTGTCGGTCGCCGGCCTGGTGATCATCTCGTCCAGGTTCGCGCGGAGCAGCCGATTGACCTTGGGCGAGAGTTCGATGGCAGGTGATGCGCTGGTCACCTTGCCGTGCGAATCCACCTGCACCAGCACCGGCATCACCTTGGGCGGAAACTCGTTGAGCGAGGCGGACCCGGCGGCGGCCACGCCGGAGCAGGCCAGCAGGGCGCCAAAAACGACAGATCGCGGTATCGATTTCATGGTGCTCTCGCCGAGGCAGCCTGGTGCTGCTGTTGTCGCACGACGGTGCTCCCGACGCCGGAAAGAATCAAGCGTCCGGGCGTGACGGGGGCAATACGCGCTACTTAGGCAGCGAGGCCAGCCAGGCGAGCACGGCTTTGGAAAGTTCGATGCGTCGGTCGGAATAGGCGTGGTCGGTGGAAAGGTGCACGGTGGTGACGTGGCTGTCGCCGGCCTTGCGCAGGTCCGCGGCGAACGCCTGGTTTTCCGGGGCGAGGCCGTCGTCGGAGGTCACGATGAGGGCGGTGCGATTCTTCAGCGCGGCGACCTTCGCTGGGAAGACCCAGCCCGCGGCGTGGTCGACCAGTTCGCGCGCCAGGCCGTCCGGGGTGCAGCCGCTCAGCGGCGCCATGCCTTCGTCGGCGAGGCCGCTGGCCATGGCCTTGATGCCCGCGCTTTCGCCGTCCCTGCGCACGAGTTGCGTGGCATGCCACGCCATGTCCGCCGCGGAGAGCGTGGCGAAGGCCTTGATCGCGGGATCGGCCGCAGCGGCCTGCACCGTCATGAAGCCGCCCATGCTGTGGCCGATCAGCACGATGCGCGCAGGATCGAGCCGAAGCTTCCCGGCCACCTCCGGCTGGCGCAGGTAAGCCAGCGCGGCGGCGGTGTCCTCGATGCCGTGCGAAAACGAGAACTCGCCCGGCGTGCCCCACGAGCCGCGGTAGTTGAAGTAGAGAACGTCCCAGCCGGCGCGGCGCATGTCCTGCGCCAGGTCGAGGTTGCGTTCGTTGCCGGGGAAGCCGTGCAGCAGGATCACCGCCGGATGCGGGCCGGCGCCGGCAGCGACGTAGACCATCGCATTCATCAGGGCGCCGTGGCTGGGGATCTGCATGGTCTCCATCGTGGCCCGCGGGCCAGTCGGTGCGGGCGATGCCGGCGAAGGCCCGGCGTGCTTCGGGGCGGCCTGCGCCTGGCACGGGTTCCATGCCACGCCGGCGACAAGGAAGGCGGCCAGCAGCGTGCGGATCGAGCGGCTGTTCATGCGATTTTCCCCGGTTGGACGAAGTGGTTCGCGAAGCGTATTCCTTTCGCGCGCGATGCGGAGCGCCCGTACCTCGCGGCGGCCAAGACGTCCCACGGAAGCCGGCCGCTGGCGTTACCCTTCCACTTCCCCCATCCGGTCACGGAGACCCCCATGTCACAGCACGTCGCCACCTTCCGCCAGATGCACGGCGGCCCCGGGCTCCTGCGCTTTCCCAATGCCTGGGATGCCGGCAGCGCCCGTCTTTTCGAAAGCCTCGGCGCACGGGCCATCGCCACCACCAGTGCCGGCGTGGCGTGGGCGCTGGGCTACCCCGATGGCGGAAGGACGCCGGCCGACGTGGCGATTGGCGCCGCCGTCAACATGGCGCGGGTACTGCGCGTGCCGTTGTCGGTCGACCTGGAGAACGGCTATGCGGAGGACCCGGCGACGGTGGGTGAAACCGTGCGTCGCCTGATCGACGCGGGCATCGCCGGCCTCAACATCGAGGACGGTCGCGATGCGCCGGAAAAGCTTGCCGCGAAGATCGAGGCGATCCGGAGCGCCGCCGCGAACGCCGGCGCGGACATCTTCGTCAACGCCCGCACGGACGTCTTCCTGGCCAGCCTGGTCGACGCGCCGCAGCGGGTCGGGGAAACGTTGTCGCGCGCCGCCACCTATCGGACCGCCGGCGCCGACAGCCTGTTCGTGCCGGGCCTTCGCGATGCGGGCGAGATCGCCGCCGTGGTGGAAGGCGCCGGCTTGCCGGTCAACCTGATGGCATGCCCCGGCCTGGCGCCGGCGTCCGAGCTGGAGCGGCTGGGCGTGCGGCGATTGAGCGCGGGCTCGGGCATTGCGCAGATGCTGTGGGGGCAGGCAGGAAAGCTGGCGCAGGAGTTCCTCGACAGCGGCCGCTCCGAATCGATGGCCGAGGGCGCGATGCCGTATCCGCAGCTGCAGGCCCTGTTCGCCGGCCGGTGAGCGCGGACGAAAGGGTCTGGAGTCCGGGCGGACGCCCGCCGGAGCGACGGGTTTCCAGCGGAACTTGCCGCGGAACCCGTCCGGGTTACCCGTGCGTGTCGAGCAGGTCGATGATTTCGCCGGTGCTGCCGGTTTCGCCCAGTCGCGGGAAGATGCGGGCAACGCTGTTGGCGTGGGCCTCGGCACTCATGTCGGTCATCGCATCGATGGCGAGGGTGACGTGGTAGCCCAATTCGTGCGCCTGGCGCGCGGTGGATTCGACCCCGATGCTGGTGGCGATGCCGGCGAGCACGATCTGGGTGACGCCCTGCGCTTTCAGGTACGCATCGAGGTCGGTGCCGGTGAACGCGCCCCAGGTGCGCTTGGTCACCACGTGATCCTGCGGTTGCCGGTTCAGTTCGGGCACCAGCTCGGCCCAGTCGGCGGGCAGATCACCCAGGTTGCGCGGGCGTTCGGTCCGCCCCGGCGCACCGCCGCTCACGTTGACCAGGATGACCGGTAGTTGGTGGCGGCGAAACGCCTCGGACAGCGCGCGGGCACGGGTCACCACCTCGGCGGTCGGATGAGCGGTGGGATAGGCAACGATGCCTTTCTGCAAGTCGATGACGATCAGGGCAGTGATCGGGTCGAGCGTGGTGATGGCCATGAGGGTGTCCTTGGGGAAAGCGGGCGTACGTTTCGCGCAGGGGAGATGTGCTGCAGCCTTGCCGTCACGGCTCGACGAGACGCTTGAGCAGGTCGACGGCGCGGGCGAGCCTGGCCTGCTCCTTCGGCGTCAGCCGGGTCTGGATGGCGTGGAACAGCCAGTCCTCCCGCGCCGCGCGGCTGGCCTTGACCAGCTTGCGGCAGGCGGGGGTCAGCGACAGCAGGGTTCGTCGCCCGTCGGCGGGATCGGGCGTGCCTCGTACCAGCCCGGCTTCCAGCAGTGCCGCGACGTTGGCACCCATGGATTGCGGGCGCATGCCTTCGGCGTGGGCGAGCGCGGTGACGGTGGCGGGCCCGTCGCGCTCCAGGTGCCCGATCACCGACACCTGCGACCACGGCAGGCCACCCAGGTTGATCTGTTCGCGCAGGTGCCGCCGCAGCTTGCCCACCAGCACCCGCAGCTCGACGGCCGTCGCCATGGCATCGGCCGCCGCCGGATTGACGGATGGCTTGTTCATCCGCGCAGTCTGTCAGATGGAAAGCCAAACTACAAAGGCAAACTTCACGAATGAATGGCGGTCGATCGACCGGTCCGGGGCCGCCGTGGATGACCCTGGCCATCGGTGCCCGGCAGGTGGCGGCAATCTGCTTTGATATGAAAATATCATTGACACGATGATGTTAATGGAATAACACTGCGGATCGTGGGCTGTCCACGCGACCATCTCGGGGGAGAGAGTCATGGATTTTCGCTATCTGCAGCATGCTCGTCGGGGAATCTGCGTTGCCATCGCGGTGGCCCTGTGGTCGCCGCTGGGCATCGCGGCCCAGCCATCGTCGCCGGGTGGTTCCGATGCCCGCGCGCCGGCGTCCGGCAGCACCCCGCCGGAGGATGCGTCGGGCGCCGGGGCGGGTCAGCAAACGTCACCGGCCTCCGCCAGTTCCGCACCCACCGACCTGGGCACGGTCATCGTGACCGCGAACAAGCGCAGCGAACGCTTGCAGGATGTGCCGATGGCGGTGTCGGCGCTGCAGGGCCTGCAGCTCGAGCGCGAGAGCGCGGTCAGCTTTGCCGACTACGCCACGCGGGTGCCCGGGCTCAACGTGATTTCCAGCGGGCAGGGCCGAACCCAGCTGGTGCTGCGCGGCATCACCTCCGGCAGTGGCCAGCCGAACTCGACGGTGGGCACCTACATCGACGACGTGCCGTTCGGCTCCAGCACCGTGTATGCGGCCGGCAGCGTGCTGACACCGGACATCGATCCGGCCGACCTGGAGCGCGTCGAGGTGTTGCGCGGGCCGCAGGGCACGCTGTACGGATCGAACACGCTGGGCGGGCTGGTCAAGTTCGTCACCACTCCGCCGGACGCCACCCGCGCCTACGGTCGCCTGCGTGCCGGCGTCAGCAGCGTCGAGGATGGCGGCACCGGTTCGGACGTGCACGCGATGTTCAACGTGCCGCTGGCCGTCGACAAGCTCGCGCTGCGAGTCAACGCGTACGAACGCCACGATCCCGGCTATGTCGACAACGTCCTCACCGGCAAGCACGACGTCAACCGCGCCAAGGTGAGCGGCACGCGCGCGCAGTTGCTGTGGACGCCGAGCGACACGGTTTCGCTGCGCCTGTCGGCGCTGGCGCAGAACCTGGCCAGCGACGGTGCCGGCCTGGTCGATGGCGGCGTCGACGTCGATGCGCTGACGCTGAAGCCGATCCACGGCGACCTGCAGCAGGTGCGCTCGCCCGGCACCGGCCAGTTCCGGCTGAAGTACCGGCTCTACGACGCGTCGCTCAATGCGGACTTCGGCGGGGCGAAACTGTTTTCGTCGACCAGCTACGGCACGCTGGACATGAACTCCAACGCCGACATCACGGCGGCCTACGGGCCCTTGCTGAACCCGCTGTTCGGCCTGCCCAACGGTGGCTATTCGCTGGTCAACCCGATGACGCTGGACAAGTTCACCCAGGAATTGCGCCTGCAGTCGCCGGAGACGCAGACCGTGGAATGGCGCGCCGGCGTGTTCTACACGCGCGAAAAGACCACCGCCCACCAGAACATCCTGAGCTTCGATGCCAGCACCGGCGAACCGATCGCGCTGCCGACGCTGGCCGACCTGTCGATGGGGCCGGCGATCTTCACCGAGTGGGCCGCCTATGGCGACGTGACCTGGCACGCCACCTCGCGTTTCAGCGTGCTGCTGGGCGCGCGCTACAGCAGCGACCGCACCACCTACGCGCAGACCGGTGACGGGCTGATCCTCGGGCCCACGCAATTCACCATCCGCGGATCGGACAACCCGACCACGTACCTGCTCAATCCCAGTTTCCGCTTCAGCGACGACCTGATGGTTTATGGACGCATCGCCTCCGGCTTCCGTCCGGGCGGCCCGAATGTCGGCGTGCCGCCGGGGCTGGGCGCGCCGCTGACGTTCGGGCCGGACAAGCTGGTGAGCTACGAGCTGGGCCTGAAGGCCACCACGATGCAGCGGCGCATGACCTTCGACATGTCCGCCTTCTACATCGACTGGAGCCAGATCCAGCTCACCGTCGTCTCCGGCGGCATCGGCTTCATGGGCAATGGCGGCAAGGCCAGCAGCCAGGGCGTCGAGGCGGCGTGGCAATACGCGCCGGTGCGGGGCCTGCTGCTGTCGGCCAATGCCAGCTGGACCGACGCGAAGCTGGACGCGGACACGCCGCCGGGCCTGTTCGGCTACAAGGGCGATCGGCTGCCCTACGTGCCGAAGTGGAACGCCAGCGTCGGCGTGGATTACGACTTTCCGCTGGCCAGCGGCTGGTCCGGCTTCGTCGGCGCGGGCTATCGCTACGTGGGCGAGCGCAAGAGCGACTTCGTCGCCGCGCCGGGCCCGCGCCGCGACGTGCCCGACTACGACGGCATCGACCTGCGCGCCGGCGTCAACTTCGGCAACTGGACGGTCAAGGCCTACGTCAAGAACCTGACCAACGAACGCGGCATCACCTCGCTGGGGTCGGAAACCACCGATCCCCACGCCAGTCCTTTCGCCGCCGTCTACGTGATGCCGCGCAGGGTGGGCCTGTCCGCCAGCGTCGATTTCTGAGCATGCCCTTCCACCGAACCGTATCCGGAGTGCGTCCATGAACCGCTATGCGAAATTCGCCGCGGCATTCGCGATCACCTGTGCCGCCGGCATCGCGATGGCGCAGGTGCCGTCGTCGCCGAACCCCGCGCCCGCCAGCTCGATCCTGCCGGTGCCGGCCGTGCCCGTCGCCGCCGCGCCAGCCGCAGCGCTGGCGCCGCCGGTCGGCGCCGCGCATGCATTGACCGCCGACGACCTGGCCACCTTCCTCGACGGCATGGTGCCGTACATGATCCAGCGCGGCGACGTCGCCGGCGGGGTGATCTCGGTGGTCAAGGACGGCCGGCTGCTGTTCGCCCGCGGCTACGGCTACGCCGACTTGGCCAGGCGCACGCCGGTGTCGCCCGAGACCACGCTGTTCCGGCCCGGCTCGACCTCCAAGCTGTTCACCTGGACGGCGGTGATGCAGCAGGTGGAGCAGGGCAAGCTGGACCTCGACCACGACGTCAACGAATACCTCGACTTCACCATCCCGGCGCGCGACGGCAAGCCGGTGACGCTGCGCCAGCTGATGACGCACACCGCCGGCTTCGAGGACACCGCCCGCGGGCTGCTGCCGAAGAAGCCCGAGGACGTCGATCTGGAGCGCTACCTGAAGACGCACATCCCCGCGCGGATCTATCCGCCGGGCGAGATCGTGGCGTACTCCAACTACGGTTGCGGACTGGCCGGCTACATCGTGCAGCGGGTCTCCGGCGAGCGCTTCGAGGATTACATCCGGCAGCACATCCTCGACCCGCTGGACATGCATCATTCGAGCTTCGCGATGCCGCTGCCGCCGCAGCTGGCACCGCTGATGGCCAAGGGCTACAAGAGCGCATCCGACGGCGAGTCGCAGCCGTTCGAACTGGTCGACCCCGCGCCGGCCGGCGCGCTGAGCAGCAGCGCAACCGACATGGCGAATTTCATGATCGCCCAGCTGCAGGGCGGCCGCTTCGGCGACACCCGCATCCTCAGGCAGGCCACCGCCGAGCTGATGCACAGCCGGCAATACACCGCGGCGCCGGGCCTGAACGGCTTCGACCTGGGCTTCTACCAGGAGGACCGCAACGGCCAGCGCATCATCGGCCACGGCGGCGACACGATCGTGTTCCACAGCGACCTGCACCTGCTGCTGGATGCGAACGTGGGTATCTTCATGTCGTTCAACAGCGCCGGCGACGCGGGCGCCGCGCACGTGATCCGCAAGGCGATCTTCCAGGCTTTCCTCGACCGCTATTTCCCGAAGGACGCGCCGTCACCGTCGACCGTGGACACCGCCAGGGCGGATGCCGCGCGCGTGGCCGGCTGGTACCAGGCCAGTCGTCGCAACGACAGTGCACTGCGCATGCTGTACCTGTTGGGCCAGGTCAACGTGGCGGCGAAACCCGACGGCACGCTGGCGGTGTCGATGCTCACCGACTACGCGGGCAAGCCGCTGCAGTGGCACGAGACCGGGCCGCTGCGCTACAGCGAAGTAAACGGCAAGTCGAAGCTGGCTTTCGTTGCCGATGCGAACGGTGGCATCCGTTACTGGGCCACCGATGCCGAGGTGCCGGTGTTCCTGTTCCAGCGCGTGTCCGCGGCCCGCAGCCTGGGCACGGTCGGTCCGTTGCTGGGCGCGTCGGTGGTGATCCTGCTGTCAACCCTGCTGAGCTGGTTCGTCGGCGGCTGGGTGCGCCGGCACTACCGGCGGCCGCTGCAGCTGACGGCGCTCCAGCTGCGCACGCGCCTGCTGTCGCATCTCGGCGTGCTGGCGCTGCTGGTGGTGGTGCTGGGCTGGCTGACCTTCCTCGCGGTGACCTCGGCCGACGAGTCGAAGCTGCTGGACGGCTCGGGCACGGGCTGGCTGTACCTGCTCTACGTGCTGGGCGTGTTCGGCCTGCTCGGTGCGCTGGCGGTGCTGGTGCATGCGGTGCGCGCGTGGATGGCGCCGCGGCGCGGCCGCTGGGTGCTCGCCGGCGAAACGCTGCTGGCGCTGGCGGCGATCTACCTGGCCTGGTTCATCGTGGCGTTCGGGCTGGTCAGTTTCAACGTGAGGTTCTGACGGACCGCTGCGCATCGACATCAACCAGGCAGGAGAGATCATGGGTACCGAGGGACACGCACGGCTGCAGTTGCACACGCGGCTCGAGAAGTGGGCGCTGAAGGAGCCGTTCCACATCACCGGCTACACCTTCGACGAGTTCGAGGCGCTGGTGGTGACCCTGCACGAGGGCGACCGGTTCGGTCGTGGCGAGGCGCTGGGCGTCTACTACCGCAACGACACGCCGGCCGCGATGCAGCTGCAGGTCGAGGCGCTGCGCGAACGGATCGAAGGCGGCGTGACGCGGCAGGAGCTGCTGCAGCTGCTGCCCGCCGGCGGCGCGCGCAATGCGGTCGACTGCGCGCTGTGGGATCTGGAGGCCAAGCGCAGCGGGCGGCCGGTGTGGATGCTGGCCGGCGGCGAGGCGCCGCAGCCGCTGGTGACCACCTTCACCCTCGGCGCCGACGCGCCGGCGACGATGGCCGGGATCGCGCGGGGCTTCCCCGGTGCCCGCGCGCTCAAGCTCAAGCTCACCAATGACGAGCTCAATGCCGATCGCGTGCGTGCGGTGCGCGCGGCGTGCCCCGACGCGTGGATCATGGTCGACGCCAACCAGGGTTTCACCCGCGACTCGTTCGCGCGCCTGCTGCCGGCGCTGGTCGAGGCGCGGGTGGCGGTGGTTGAGCAGCCGTTCCCGATCGGCAATGAAGCCTGGCTCGACGGACTGGACAGCCCGATCATGATCGCCGCCGACGAGAGCGTGCAGGATCACCACGACCTGCCGTCACTGGTGGGCCGGGTCGGCATGATCAACATCAAGCTGGACAAGTGCGGCGGCCTCACCGAGGCGCTGGCGATGGCCGCCCAGGCGCGCGAGCTCGGCTTCGAGCTGATGGTGGGCAACATGTCCGGCTCGTCGCTGGCGATGGCGCCGGCCTTCGTGCTGGGCCAGTCGTGCAAGGTGGTGGACCTCGACGGTCCGATCTATTTGCGGCGCGACCCGGCGCCGTCGGCGATCTACGAGCATGGCCGCATCTGGTGCGACGATGCGATATGGGGCGGGCCGCTGGCGGCGGCCGCCTAGACCACAGGGGAGCGACATCGCAGCATGATTCCAGCACGCGAGAAAAACTGGTTTGGCCATCCGCGCGGCCTGAGCGTGCTGTTCCTCACCGAAATGTGGGAGATGTTCTCCTTCTTCGGCATGCGCGCGCTGCTGGTCTACTACATGACCAAGCACCTGGACCTGGACCAGCAGTACGCCTCGCTGATCTACGGCGCCTACGCGGCCTTCGTGTATTTCACGCCGGTGTTCGGCGGCATGGTGGCCGACCGCTGGCTGGGCAAGCGCAACGCGGTGATGATCGGTGGCGCCACGATGGCACTCGGTCATTTCATGATGGCCTCCGAGCCGCTGTTCTATCCGGCGCTGGCCACCATCGCGCTGGGCAACGGGCTGTTCCTGCCCAGCCTGGCCAGCCAGATCGAAGGGCTTTACCGCGATGGCGATCCGCGCAGCAAGAGCGCCTACAACATCTACTACGTGGGGGTGAACCTCGGCGCGTTCCTGGCGCCGCTGATCTGCGGCACGCTTGGCGAGGCGTACGGCTGGCACTGGGGTTTCGCCGCAGCCGGCTTCGGCATGCTGCTGTCGCTGGTGATCTACCTGGCCGGGGCCCGTTACCTGCCGCCGGAACCGGAGCGCGGCGCCGAGGCAAGGGCGGCGCGACCGCCGGTGGATCGGGCGGTGATCGATCGCTTCGCGCTGCTGCTCGGCGTCGCCGCGATCGTGGTGGTGTTCCGCGGCGCCTACGAACAGGTCGGCAACACCATCGCGCTGTGGATCGACCAGGACGTGGATCGCGAGCTGGCCTCGGGTTGGGCCATCCCGATGACCTGGTTCCAGTCGATCAACTCGGTGGTGGTGTTCGCCTTCACCCCGTTGCTGGTGGCGCGCTGGGCGCGGCTGGCGCAACGCGGCGTGGAGACGCCGCTGCTCGGGCGGATGGCCTTCGGCGCCGCCATCGTGGGCGGTTCCTACCTGATGCTGGCCGTGCTGTCGGCGTGGTGCGAGGCGCACGGCGTGCGCGCGCACTGGGGCTGGCTGGCGGCCTGGTTCGTGCTGATGACCACCGGCGAGCTGTACATCCTGCCGGTGGGCCTGGCCCTGTTCGGGCGCATGGCGCCGGAGGGTTTTCGCGCCACCAGCATCGCCACCTGGTTCTTCGCGGGCTTCTTCGGCAACCTGCTGGCCGGCGCGCTGGGCACGTTGTGGAGCCGGCTCGGCCACGCCTGGTTCTTCGCCCTGATCGCGGCGGTGGCCGGCGTGTCGGCCGCGCTGTTGTATATGCTTGGCCGTCGCCTGGGCGACGTGGAATCCCATGGGACGGCGGGCGCCGCCATGGCGCTGGCCAGATAAGCGGATGACGATGACCAAGGACCTGCAAAAAAAGCTGAAGAGCCGCTGGGACACTTTCACCACGGCCGAGCAGAAGATCGCCAGCTACCTGCTGCACAACATCAGCGGCATTCCGTTCGAGACGGCCGCGTCGCTGGGCAAGCGCGTGGGCGTGAGCGCGATGACGGTGGGCCGGTTCCTGCGCAACCTGGGTTATGCCGGCGTCGGCGACCTGAAGGAGGAACTGCGCGGTGATGCGCCGTGGATGCAGTTGTACAAGACCTCCGAACCGGCAGCGGATGCCGACTACATCAGCGAGAGCCTGCAGGCGGAGATCCGCAGCCTCAACGATGTCTACGCGCTGGCGCGGGGCGAGGAATGGGCGCCCATCGTGAAGATGCTGGTGTCGGCCGATCGCGTGTCGGTGGCCAGCTTCCAGCACGGCTCGTTCCTCGGACTGGGCTTCGCTTCCTCGCTGCAGCACGTGCGGCCGCGGGTGTCGTTCGAATCGGGCGCCGACGGTTCCTATACCGGCATGCTGCTGGATTCCACCGAGAAGAGCTGCGTGGTGCTGATCGACATCCGCCGCTATTCGCGCCACTTCCGCCTGCTGGCCGAGGAGGTGGTCGAGCGCGGCATACCGCTGCTGATCATCACCGACACGCAGTGCTACTGGGCTCGCCAGCTGACGCCGCACGTGCTGATGATCCCGATGCAGACCGGTCGCGCCTGGCACAGCTTCGGCACGCTCACCAGCCTGTTCAGCCTGTTGATCAACGCGGTGATCCGCGAGATGGGCGACATCCTCGGGCGGGTCGGCGAGATCACCGAATTGCGCCAGAAATTCATCGGCTACGACGGGCCATCGCTGTCGGGCGAGGGCAAGCCCGCCGGGACCGGCAAGAACAACGGCGCGAAGAAGCCGGCAAAGCGGCGTTGACCTGGGCGGCATCAGCGAGCGAGGCAAGAGCATGACCTGCAGGATTCCGCGACTGTCACTGCGCCGTTGCCTCGCGGGATTGCTCATCGCGCTGGTCGTGGCGGGCGCACCGGCGCTGGCTGCCGCGCCGGCGCAGGATCTGGACGCCTTCGCCGCGCGGGCGATGAAGACCTTCGGCACACCGGGCATGGCGGTGACCATCGTCGACGGCCAGACCATCACCACGCACGGCTACGGCGTGCGCAAGCTGGGCGAGGCCGCGCGGGTCGACGCGCACACGATCTTCCCGATCGGTTCCAACACCAAGGCCTTCACTGCGGCCGCGCTGGCGATCCTGGTCGACCAGGGCAAGCTGCACTGGGACGACCGCGTGGTGGACAAGCTGCCGGGATTCCGCATGTACGACGCCTATGCGTCGGCCGAGATGACGGTGACCGACCTGCTGGTGCATCGCAGCGGGCTGGGCCTGGGCGAGGGCGACCTGATGATGTTTCCCACCAGCGACCGCACGCGCGCGGAACTGGTGCATGACATCCGCTACCTGAAACCGGTGCGCTCGTTCCGCGGCGGCTACGACTACGACAACGTGTTGTACATCGTCGCCGGGCAACTCGTCGAAGCCGTGTCCGGCCAGCGCTGGGAGGACTTCGTGCAGCAGCACATCCTCGATCCGCTGCGGATGCGCGACACGCAGACCAGCATCGATGCCCGCACCGCCGACCAGGCCGCGCTGCACGGCAGGAACACCACGCCGGTGCGTGGCGTCGGCCCGCAGCGGGTGCTGAGCACGGTGATGACCGGCAGCGTGTTCGCGGCCGCCGGTGCGCTGCAGGTCAGTGCGGCCGACATGGGGCCATGGTTGCGGCTGCAGCTCGATGGCGGTCGGCGGAAGGACGCCAGGCCGATCTTCAGCGCCGCGGCCGCGAAGATGCTGTGGACGCCGCAGACGCTGATCCCGATCGCTCCGCTGCCGGCCGAGGTCGCGCTGGCGCAACCGCAATTCAACGCCTACGCACTGGGCTTCGAGGTGCAGGACTACCGCGGCCACCGGATCATCACCCATCTGGGCGGCGTGCTGGGCGGCTATTCCGCGGTGGTGATCATTCCGGAACGACACGCGGCATTCGCCGTGATGCTCAACGCCGAAGATCCCGCCACCTTGCTGGCGATGCGCGAGCATCTGCTGGACAGCCTGCTGGGACTTCCCTCGCCGGACTGGATCGCCGGCTACGGCAGGATGTTCGAGGGGATCAACGCGGGCGCCACGGCGGCGCTGAAGGCGGCGGGCAGTGACGCACCGTCCCGCGGTGCTCCGTCGCTGCCGCTTTCGGCATACGCCGGCGTGTATCGCGACCCGTGGTACGGCACGGCCACCCTGCGCCAGGACGCGAACGGGGCGCTGACGATCAGCTTCGATCGCTCGCCCGGCTTGCACGGCGCACTGGAGCACGTGCGCCACGACACCTTCCGCACGCACTGGGCGATGCCCGACGTGGAGGATGCCTACGTGAGCTTCGCGCTGAAACCCGATGGCAGCGTCGCCCAGATGACGATGCAGGCGGTGTCGCCGATCGCCGACTTCAGCTGGGACTACCAGGACCTGCGCTTCGTCCCGGTGGCTGCCGGCAAGTAGCGCGCTTCGTCCGAAGACCCTGCTGCCGCGCCGGCTGGCGGCCCGAGCTGGTCGGCTGCGTGTTGGCGTTGGATACTCGGCGCACCGATCGCAACGGGGCATGCCATGTTTCCACGACTTCTGCTGCTGCTGTGCCTGCTGCCGGTGGCGTCAATCGGCGCGACCGAGGCGCCGGCGACACGCACCATCGTGCTGGTGCGCCACGGCTACTACCTGCCCGATGCGAAGGCTGACCCGAAGCTGGGTCCGCACCTGGCGCCGATCGGCGTGGCCCAGGCGCACCTGGCCGGCGCCCGGCTGGCCGCCTTGCCGGAGCGCTTCGATGCGCTGTACGTGAGCCCGGTGCAGCGTGCGCGCGACACCGCGGCCGTCATCGCCGGTGACTTTCCGGGCCGGCATTTCGAGGTGGTCGACGACCTGGCCGAATGCACGCCACCGACCCGTCGCACCGAAGTGACCGCCGACGAGAAACCGGCGGACCTGGCGGCCTGCGCCCGCCAATTCGATCGCCTGTTCGCGGATTACTTCAAGCCGGCGCACGGCCACGCGCAGGCCGAGCTGATGGTTTGCCACGGCAACGTGATCCGCAACATGGTCGTCCGTGCACTGGGCGTCGACAGCAAGGCCTGGCTGGAAATGTCGGTGGGCAACGCCAGCATCACCCGAATCCTGGTCGAGGCCGACGGCCGCTTCAAGGTCATCTCGGTGGGCGACGTGGGGCACATCCCGCCGAGCCTGCGCACCGGTGCCACCGGCGATGCCGAACGCAGCCTGGCGATTCCCGCGTTGCCGTAGCGACGAATGCCGGCGTTGCGATCACGCGTGATGCCTTGTCAGCTCAGCACTGCACGCGGCCGCCGGCCAGCTGCTTGCACGGATGGAATACCGGTTCCTTTGGCGGCGGGCGCTGATGGCCATCGCCATCGCCGTGGTGATCGTGGTCGTGATCGCGGCCCGGACGACGGTTCGGATAAGGCGCCCAGTACGCCGGCGGCGGGTTGTACGCCTGCTGTTGCTGCAGCTGGTCCTGGTAGGCGTCGTTCTGCTGGCGCAGGACTTCGTTCTCGCCCTGCAGGCGGTTGCGCTCGGCGGCCTCGTCGACCAGCGCCTGCTGCCGTTCCTGCTCGGCGCGCTGCTGCGCGGCGTAGGCTTCGTCGGCCTGGCGCTGTTCCTTCTCGTCCTGCGCCTGCTGGCGAGCCTCGATGCGTTGCTGGTACAGCGCTTCGAGGTGGTGCGAGTCGGCATAGCTCTTCGCCAGCCCGTCCTGGCCCAGGCGCAGGTAGCGGTCGATGACTTCGGTGTCGTCGGCCTGGTGCAGCAGCTCGCCATGGCCCTGCGGGCAGGGATGGTCGGTGTAGCTGACCTGCCCGCCGACGGTGCACTTGTAGATGTTCTGCGCGCCCACGGTGCCCGCGGCGGCCAGCAGCAGGATCGCCAGGCATGACAGGGGAATTCGGTTCGGCCGGACTTTCATGGTACGTCCATCCTGGGTGACTAGGAGCGTGGGCGGTAGAAACCAAGCGAGCGAGGCAAAGTGGTTTTGAGTCAGGTTTTTCGATCATTTGAGGCGAATAGCCGTAGCTATTCAACGAAAGTGAGCGGAAAAGCTGGCCAAAAGCACGCAGCCGCAGCCGCTTGGTTTCTACCGCCCACGCTTCTGGCATCGGCTGGATGTTGCCGCCGCGCGGGTTAGGCCGCGCTGAACGCGAGGGCGACGCGTCGACGGTAGCGCGGCAGGGTCGCGCCGTTCAAGCGGCGGGCGATGCCTCGGCCGGCTGGCGGCCGGCGCTCTGCCACGCGCGCAGGCCGATCACCGCCAGCACCACGAAGCCGGCATACAGCACCGCGGTGATCAGCAGGTGCTTGTAGACGTACTCGCCCACGTAGATCACGTCCACCGCGATCCACAGCCACCACGCGGCCACGTGCCGCCGCGCCTGCCACCACTGGGCGACCAGGCTGAAGGCGGTCAGCGCCGCGTCCAGCCAGGGCAGGGCGGCGTCGGTGAGGTGATGCATGAAGGCGCCGAGCGCGATCGCGCCGACGCCGCCGATGGCGAGGTGGATGATCGCCTGGCGCCGTGGCAGCGGCGCCACCTGGACGAGTCCGTCTTCGCCCAGGTGTTGCAGCCAGCGGTACCAGCCGTAGCCGATGAATCCCGCGAACGCCAGTTGCAGCAGTGCATCGGAATACAGCCTGGCGTCGACGAACACCCAGGCGTAGATCAGCACGGACACCAGCCCGATCGGCCAGCACCAAGGCTGGCGCCGGGCGGTGAGCCAGACGCCGAGCGCGCTGACGATCGCCGCGATGAGTTCGACCCAGGTCATCTTCAGAACGCGAACGTCAGCGACAGGCGCGCCAGGCGCGGCGCGCCCGGAAACAGGTAGCTGTCGCCGCCGGAGCTGCCGGTGTCGCGCCAGTAGAAGCGGTTGAACACGTTGTCGACACTGAGCCGCCAGGTCATCGCGTGGCCGTTCCACTGGCTGGCATAGCGCAGGCCCGCATCGAACACGTGGTAGGCCGGCACCCGCGTCACGCCGTCGGGCGTGGCCACGTTGCTGCTGGCGTAGCGCCAGCCACCGAGCAGGCTGAGCCGGTCGGCGAACGGCAGGCGATAGTCCAAGTACACCGCACTGCGCAGGCGCGGCACGTTGACCACCTGGTGGCCCTCGTAAGCGGGGGCGCCGGTGTCTTGCGTACGAGCGCGAAGGACGTTGACGCTGGCGGTGAGGCGCAGGCGATCGGTCAGTTGTCCCGCGGCATCGAGTTCCAGTCCGGCATGCACCTCGTTGCCCTGCTGGACGAAGGTGAAGCCCTCGGCGCTGCCGTCCGGTCGGGCGAACTGGTATGGCTGGCTGATCCGGTACAGCGCCGCCGACAGACTCAGGGCATCGCTGGCGGCGTACTTCACGCCCGCTTCGGTCTGGCGCGCCAGCAGCGGGGCCAGCGTGGTGCCGCCGTTGGCGGTCCAGTACGGCGCCTCGTTGCCCAGCGACAGGCTTTCGCTGTAGCTGAGATAAGTGGTCAGCCGCGTGCTGGGCTGGTACAGCACGGCTGCCTGCGGCAGGAACTTGCCCAGTCGGGTGTCGCGCTCGGGCACGCCGTCGGAATCATTGGCGCGCTCGTGCAGGCGCACGAAACGCCCGCCGGCCAGCAACTGCCACTGCGTGCCGAGATGCAGGCGATCCAGCGCGAACACGGAATGCTGCCAGCTGGTCAGGCGACGCACCGAGGCGCCCGGCTGGTTCGGCGACGGCGCGAAGTACGGCGGGTCCAGCTGATCGATGTTGGCGGTGCCGACGTAGTCGTACACGTCGGCGCGACGGTCGATGGTGCGGCGGAACGCGCTGGCGCCCAGGCTGATCTCGTGGCTGACCGCGCCGGTGTCGAACGCACCCTTCAGTACCGCCCGTGCTTCGTCGTTGGCACGGGTGTCGTCGGGGCTGCGGTAGTCGTAGACGTCGTAGTCGCCGTTGGGCGCGAAGAACCAGCCCGGCGTGGCGCCGCTGGCGCAGTCGGCCGAGTAGAAGCAGCCGTAGGCGAACGCCACGTTGTCGTCGATCACCGCCCGGCTGTGGCTGGCCGAGAGCTGGGCCGTCCAGGCATCGGCCAGGCGGTAGTCGAGGCGCAGCGTGCTGTTGCTGGCGTCGACACCGACCGGCTGCTGCCATGGTTCGAAGCCGAGCATGCGGGTGCGGCTGGGATGCGCCGGAATCGTGCGGCCGCCGAGCAGCTGGTAGCCCGACACCGAGCGCTGCGAGCTGGACTGGTAGTTGCTGTCCAGTTGCAGGGTGGCGTTCGGGCTGATCTTCCAGTCGGCTGCCAGCGAGACGAAGTTGCGCCGGCCGTCGGCGTGGTTGACGTAGGACTGCACGCCGTCATGGGCGGCGTTCACCCGCACGCCGAACGTCGGCGACAGCCAGCCGCCCACGTCCATGGCGAGGTAGCGCGAACCGTGCGAATCGGTGCCGACGGTGGCGCTGCGCACCTCGGTCGGCCGCTTGCTGACGTAGTTGACCAGGCCGCCCGGCGCCACCACGCCCGCTTCGAGGCCGCCCAGGCCCTTGAGGATTTCCACCCGCTGCTTGTCTTCCAGCGCGATCGGCTGTTCGCCGACCAGGCTCATTTCGTTGAGCTTGTAGCCGGTGGCCAGGTCGAGCGCGTAGCCGCGGATGGCGACATCTTGGTAGTACCCGACTGGCGCGTAGCTGTCGCCGAGCGCGGCGTCGCTGCGCGCCAGTTCGCTCAGCGTATGCGGCTGGCGGTCGTCGATCTGGTCGCGGGTGATCACGGTGATTGCTGCGGGCGTGTCCTGCAGCGGCGCGTTGCCGAAGCTGCCGAAGGTGTCCAGTTGCGAGTTGTCGGCGTGGTAGCCGTTGCTGCCGTTCGAGTTTACATGGACCGGCGACAGGCGCGTGGCCTGCGGTTCGCTGGCGGTGTCCGCGGCATGCACGGGAGCGATCACCGCGAGCAGGGCGAGCAGCAGGGGAGTGCGGGAAAGAAGCATCGTCATCGTCGTCGTCAAGGGAGTACGGACGAAGCGACGGCGACCCGGCAGTCGCAAGGACGCGCCGGATCTGCAAGCTCCCTACGCCGGTACAAGCCGGATCAGGTTCCAAGGGACTCTCTCAGCCCGGCTACGCCGGGCACCCCCGCTTCAAGAACGCGTATTGAACCACGGATCGGGCGGAACTGCTCGAGCTTCCATCGCGTGTCCGGTACATGCCCGGACGCGCTCACGCGAATCAGCCACTTGCGTGACTGCTCCGCGCCCGGCCACCCATGGCCGGACTGAGAGGTTGAAAACGCACAACCTCTCAGTCGAGGTCGCCGATGAGCCGCAGCAGGGCCTGTCCCGGCGGCGTGTGGAACCACGCGGCATGGCCGCGCAGGAAGGTGTCCCAGGCCACGTCGGCGTTGGCCGGGGACTGCGTGATGCCCTGGAAGTACTCGACTTCGGACAGCGCGAAATCCACGTGCACCAGCGGCAGCAGGCTGGCCAGCAGCTGCCGGTCGTCGCGGCTCAACGGCCGCTGCCGGTGATAGCCATCGATCAGCGCCCGGGCGATGTCGGGGTGGGCGATGTCGCTGCGCCGATCCAGCTCCAGCCAGGCGATCGCGTTGCGCTCGATCGCGGTGGCCAGGTCGAACAGTGCGAAGTTGCGCGCGCACAGGCCGAAGTCGAGCACGTCGCTGATCCGTGCGTCGGCGCCGTCGTCACTCCAGTACAGGTTCGACACGTGCCAGTCGCCGTGGGTCCACAGCGGCGGCTGCCATGCAAGTGGTGGCTGGGCGGCGGCGTGCCAGGGGGCCAGCAGGTCGGCCAGCTCGTGCTGCCAGTGCCGATCGCGCAGATAGGCGGCCAGCGCGGGCCGCTGCGGCAGCTGCGCGGCCAGCGTCGCGACGGGATCGACGGCGCAGATCAGTTCGCTGCGTGCGACCAGGATATGAGTGCTGCGCTGGGGGGCGCGATAGTCGGCGGCGGCCTGGTGCAGGCTGGCCAGCATCTGCCCGGCGGCCAGCGCGTGCTCGCGGCTGGACAGCGGTTCCCACGAGATCGCTTCGCGGTACAGGTCGATCCCGGCGGCACGGCGGTGCACTTCGTAGACCCATTCGCCGCGTGCGGTGATCGTGCCGCCACCGGCGTGGCGCAATACCTCGGGGATCGGCACGCCGCGCTCGCGCAGGTGCGCGATGAAGCGATGTTCTTCGCCCAGCGTTTCCACGCCGCGCACACGCTGGTGATGGCGCTTGACGAAGCACGTGCCGCGCGGACTTTCGATCAGGCACGCCGCCGACAGTGGGCGCGGGCTGTGCCAGGCGATGCGGACCGGATCGCCGATGGCGGGATAGTCGCGCAGCACGGCTTCGACTTCGTCCGTGCGCAGTGGTGGCCAGTCCGGCGGCGTGTTGTCGCCAGCCAGTCCGTGGGCGAGATGGGTGGGGTCATTCATCGGCGTCATGGTGCCACGGGCGGTCGCCGGTGGCGGATTGTCGCCGACGGTTCCGTCGATGGCGGCTTTCCAGTCGTGCCCGCTTCGCGTCTAATTGCCGGACTTTCCCCGCGGCACCCGTTCGATGAGTGCGATGTTGTTGCTGTTCGTCTGCCTGATTCTCGGCACCCTGGTGGCGCGCTACGCGAAGCCGCCGGCGGGCATCGTGCAGGGCATCAACTGGTGGGTGCTGAACGTGGCGCTGTCGGCGCTGGTGCTGGAACTGATCCCGAAGGTCAGCTTCGATCCCCGGCTGTGGTTCCTGGTGGCGGTGATGTGGCTGACCTTCGGCGGCGCGTGGCTGCTGTTCGGCCTGCTCGGGCCGCGGCTGGGCTGGTCGCGCCAGCGCACGGGCGCACTGATCCTGGTGTGCGGGCTGGGCAATACCTCGTTCATGGGCTACCCGCTGATGGAGGCGCTGCACGGCAAGCAGGGGCTGGCGCTGGCCGTGGTGGCCGACCAGCTGGGCTGCTTTCCGGTGCTGGCGATCGGCGGCATCGTGGTCGCCTCGCTGTATTCGGGGCGCAAGCCGGAGCTGGGCCTGGTGGCCCGGCGAATCTTCACCTTCCCGCCCACCATCGCGCTGCTGATCGGTATCGTGGCCGGGCTGTGCGGAGGCTGGCCGCCACTGCTGGACGGGGTGTTCGCACCGATCGGTGCCACGCTGACCCCGCTGGCGCTGTTCTCGGTCGGCCTGCAGTTCAGGTTCCACCCGGGCCAGCGGCAACTGGGCGCGGCCAGCTGGGGCCTGGCCTGGAAGCTGTTGCTGGCGCCAGCGCTGTGCTGGGCCATGGGGGCTGCGGCCGGCGTCGACGGACTGGTGCTGACCGTGGGCGTGCTGCAGGCGGCGATGGCGCCGATGGTGTCCGCCACGATCCTGGCCGACGAATACGGGCTGGAACCGACCCTGGCCAATACCGTGCTGGGTGCCGGCATCGTGCTGTCCCTGCTGACCATTCCGCTGGGCAACGCGCTGCTTGGCTGATGCTTTTCTTGCGTCTGGCGCGGAGTACGTCGAAACTAGCCCGAACGGGGCAGGGGAGCTCGGGGCATGGCTGGTTTCGAACTGATCAAGCGGTTGTTCGGCAGCGAACATGGCGAACGTCGTGCTGTTCCGCGCACCGGTGAACCCAGGGGTGCCTGCATCCTGGTCGTCGACGATTCGGTCACCATCCGCGCGGTGATCGGCAAGATGCTGATGCAGAACGGCCACATGGTATTGAAGGCGGCCGACGGCGAGCAGGCACTGGCGACGGCGCGGCGGGAAAGTCCCGACCTGATCTTCCTCGACATCGTGATGCCCGGCATGAGCGGCTTCGCGGTGCTGCGCGCGCTGCGCCATGATCCGCTGACCCGCGACATCCCGATCGTGATGATCAGCGGCAACCTGCAGGCCACCGAGCAGTTCTACGTGCAGCGTTTCGGTGCCGACGATTTCATGAAGAAGCCGTTCGGCCGCGGTGAGGTGTTTGCCCGCATCGAACACCTGACCCGCAGCGGACGCCTGGTCGTGCGCCAGCGGGCGGAGGTGGAGGCGCCCACCGGCGAGCCCGAGCACACCGAAGCCGAGCATGCGGCGATTCCCGATATCGCCATGCCCGACCCGCACGACATGGTCGCACCGGCCGCCACGCACGACTGAAGCACGTCGATGGCGCGACAATGGGCGCCATGAACCAGTCTCCGATACCCGCGCCGGCCACCACGCGCGTCGACGTGTGGCTGTGGGCCGCACGTTTCTTCAAGACCCGCAGCCTCGCCAAGCAGGCCATCGACGGCGGTCGCATCGACGTCAATGACGCCGGCTGCAAACCGGCAAGGACGCTTCATGCAGGCGACCGCCTGAAGATCAGTCGCGGTGAGGAACGGATGGAAGTCGAGGTGCTGGCATTGTCCGATCGCCGGGGGCCGGCCAGTGCCGCGCAACTTCTGTACCGCGAGACCGAGCCCAGCCGCATCGCACGCGAGGCGGCGCGCGAGTTGCATCGATTGACCGGTGCCAGCGGTCCGCCGAAGCGACCGGACAAACAGGCGCGGCGTGATCTGCGCCGGCTCAAGCATGAGCATTGAAGCGCTTCGCATTACACGCCAGTCGACGCGGCGCTGTCGCCAATAGCCGCGAATTCGCGGGAAAAGCCCGTTGAAAACGGTGTTTCTTCGTGGGCTCTGAGCAGTGCATCGCAGAATGCCCTGCGCGGATGGAGGAATATCCCTTCAAATCCACCGGGTTGGCGACATCCAGCCACCACATGGCCGCGGAGGCTTGCATGGACGGGCACGCACTGAAGAATGGCATCGGCTTTTTCAAGCGCCTGCTGGGCAACCATGTCGAGGCCATCCATCGCGTTGAAGCACAGGCGCCGCTGGGTGCGCGCATGCTGGTGGTCGACGATTCGCCCACGATCTGCGCCGTGCTGGGCAAGATGCTGCGGCAGGACGGTTACGCCGTGCTGAAGGCCGGCGACGGCAAGGCGGCGATCGAGCTGGCGCGCAGCGAGCAGCCGACGCTGATCTTCCTGGACATCGTGATGCCGGGCATGAACGGCTTCGCGGTGCTGCGCGCGCTGCGCCACGACCCGCTGACGCGGGACATCCCGATCGTGATGATCAGCGGCAACCCGCAGGCCACCGAGCAGTTCTACGTGCAGCGTTTCGGCGCCGACGACTTCATGCAGAAGCCTTTCGGTCGCGACGAGGTGTATCTGCGCATCGGCCAGTTGGTGCAGGCGGGGCGATTGCCTGCACGCCAGCAGTCGCCCCTGGTGGAGCAGCCGCCCGCTGCGCGGCCTGTGGTCGAGTGGAGCGCCGAGGATCTGACCGACATTCCGGACATCGCCATGCCCGACGCGGATGTGACCGCGCAACTGGTCGCGCCGGCTGCGCCACTGGCCTTGAAGCTGGCAAACGGCATCGGGTGAGTGCGGGCTTTTCCGGAAATGCCGCGTAGCCGGTGAACCGCTGCCCGTGCCCCGGGATGATCGCAAGCTTTCAGCCTTCTTCCGCCTCGCGGTAGATGGGCACGTCGGGATTGCGCCGGAAGGTGAAGATCAGGCTGGTCTCGATGTGCGCCACTTCCGGTCGCGTGGTGAACGCGTCCAGCGCGAAGTCGCGCAGGTGGTCGCTGTCGGCCACCGCCACGTGCAGCAGGTAATCGTTGGCGCCGGCCACGTGATAGAACGCCAGCACTTCGCGCAGGGTCAGCAGGTAGGCGTGGAAGGCGTCCAGATCTTCGCGCGAATGGCGCGCCAGTCGCACGCTGATCATCGCCTGCAGGCCGATACCCACCGCTGCCGGGGCGACCTCTGCGTGGTAACCGCTGATCGCGCCGCTTTCGCGCAGCCGGCGCACCCGCTCCAGCGCCGTCGAGGGCGCCACGCCCACGCGTTCGGCCAGCGTCTTGTTGGGCAGCCGCGCGTTCTTCCGCAGCTCGCGCAGTATGGCGAAGTCGATTCGGTCCAGGCGCATGATTCGGGCTTTGTCGAAATTAAATTCGGTGACGTAATTTCAGCATAACGGATGATTCTAGTATCAGGCCATTCCATCGAATGGAGCTGGACTGATGCCGCGTCTTGAAACACTGGGTGTACATGCCGGTCGCGAGGATTTCGGCGAGCTGGGCGTGCACGCGCCGCCGCTGGACCTGTCCACCACCTATCCGGTGCGCGACCTGGCCGAGGGCACCACCAGCTTCGACGCGCTGGTGGGCGGCGCGGCGACCGCGGCCAACCCGATCTACGCGCGCCTGCACAACCCCACCGTGGCGCGTTTCGAGAACGCGCTGGCGCAACTGGAGGGCACCACCGACGCGGTCGCCTTCGGCTCGGGCATGGCGGCGATGTCGGCCTGCCTGCTCGCCGCGGGCCAGCGCGGCCGGCATGTGCTGGCAGTGCGCCCGCTTTACGGCACCAACGATCATCTGCTGAATTCGGGCCTGCTCGGCATCACCGCGCGCTGGGTCGAGCCGAAGGGCGTGGCCGACGCGATCAATGCCGACACGGCGCTGGTGATCATCGAGACGCCGGCCAATCCGACCCTGGACCTGATCGACATTCGCGCCGTGGTCAAGGCGGCAGGCTCGGTGCCGGTGCTGGTCGATTCCACGTTTGCCACGCCGGTCCTGCAACAGCCGGCGGCGCTGGGCGCCACGCTGGTATTGCACAGCGCGACCAAGTTCCTCGGCGGCCACGGCGACGTGATCGCCGGTGTGGTCGCCTGCGATGCGGAGTGGGCAGCGGCGCTGCGCCAGGTGCGCGCGGCCACTGGCGGCCTGCTGCATCCGCTGGGCGCCTATCTGCTGCATCGTGGCCTGCAGACCCTGTCGCTGCGGGTGCTGAAGGCCCAGGACAACGCACGCAAATTGTCGAAGCTGCTGGCGGGGCATCCGGCGGTGGCGAAGGTCTGCTATCCGGGCCTCGGCACGGTGGCCAATGCGCACCTGGTCGACACGCAGATGCACGGCCCGGGCAGCCTGATGGCGTTCGAGATGCACGGCGGTCATGCGGCCGCCAGCGCGGTGATGGCCGCGGTGAGGCTGGCCACGCCGGCGGTCAGTCTGGGTTCGGTGGATACACTGATCCAGCACCCGGCCGGACTGACCCATCGCGTTGTCGACGCGGCCACCCAGGCGCAGCACGGCATCACGCCGGGTCTGCTGCGCCTGTCGGTGGGCATCGAGCACGTTGACGACCTGTGGGCCGATCTGGGTCAGGCGCTGGAGGCGGCGCAGCTGAGCGCGGCAGCCTGACGACTCCAGCCGCACGCAGGCAGCAAAGATTGGGGAGGGGTATCGCCGATCCTGATCATCGGCGATGGGTCGGGAGGGCCTGGAAAGGCCGGCGTCACGGGGCGCCGGCCTTTTTTCATGCGCTCAATTCAGCGACTTGAGGCGATACAGCGCCTCCAGGGCCTCGCGCGGGGTCAGTGCGTCCGGATCGATGTCTGCCAGCGCACGCTCGGCCGCGGATGGCTGGACGGCGGCGAACAAGCCCATCTGCGGCGAGGCTTCGGCTGCGCGCGCCGGTGTACTGACGTGCTGGTGCATGCCGCGTTCCAGCTCGGCCAGAGTGCGCCGGGCATCGGCGATCACTGATTTCGGCAGGCCGGCCAATGCCGCCACCTGCAGGCCGAAGCTGCGGTTGGCCGGGCCATCCTTCACCGCGTGCATGAACACCAGTTGCTCGCCGTACTCAATGGCATCCAGGTGCACGTTGGCGATCGATGGGAATTCGCCGGCCAGTTCGGTCAGCTCGAAGTAATGCGTGGCGAACAAGGTGTATGCGCGGCAATGGCGGGCCAGATGCACTGCCGCGGCGCGCGCCAGCGACAGGCCGTCGTAGGTGCTGGTGCCGCGGCCGACCTCGTCCATCAGCACCAGGCTGTCGGCGGTGGCGTTGTGCAGGATGTTCGCCGTCTCGCTCATCTCGACCATGAAGGTGGACTGTCCGCGTGACAGGTCGTCGCCGGCACCGATGCGGGTGAAGATGCGATCGATCGGTCCGATCACCGCGCGGCTGGCCGGCACGTAGCTGCCGATGTGGGCAAGCAGCACGATCAGCGCGTTCTGGCGCATGTAGGTGCTCTTGCCGCCCATGTTGGGGCCGGTGATCACCAGCATGCGGCGCGCGTCGTCGAGCTTCAGGTCATTCGGCTCGAACGGTTCGTCGCGGACTTTTTCCACCACCGGATGGCGGCCGCGTTCGATGCAGATGCCCGGCTCGTCGGTGAGCTCCGGCGCGCTCCAGTCCAGCGCCTCGGCACGCTCGGCCAGGGTGGCGAGCACGTCGAGCGCGGCGATCGCGCTGGCCGCGGCCTTCAACGATTCGAGCTTTTCGGTGAGCGTGTCCAGCAAGGCCTCGTACAGCGCACGTTCGCGCATCAGCGAACGCTCCTTCGCCGACAGCACCTTGTCCTCGAAGCTCTTCAGCTCCTCGGTGATGTAGCGCTCGGCGTTCTTCGTGGTCTGCCGGCGCGTGTAATGCGTGGGCGCCTTGTCGGACTGTCCCTTGCTGATCTCGATGTAATAGCCGTGCACGCGGTTGTAGCCGACTTTCAGCGTGCTGATGCCGCTGGCGGCCTTCTCGCGCTCCTCCAGTTCGACCAGGTACTGGTCGGCGTGGGTGGACAGGCGGCGCAGTTCGTCCAGTTCCGCGTCGTAACCGTCGGCGACCACACCGCCGTCGCGCTGCAGTACCGGCGGCTGTTCGACGATGGCGCGGGCGAGCAGGGCGGCCGTGTCCGCGTGGTCGCCGATGCTTTCGACCAGGGTGTGCAGCAGCGGGCTGAGCTCTTGTCGAAGAGTACGGCCATGGATGGCCGCTTGTTGATCTTCGCGATCATGGAAGATCGCACGGGTGATGCCCGGCGTGGCAGCCAAACCATCGCGCAGGGTGGACAGGTCGCGCGGTCGCGCCGAGCGCAACGCCACGCGTGCGAGAATGCGTTCGAGATCGCCGATGCCGCGCAGCTGTTCGCGCAAGGACTCGTGGCGGCGGCTGTCGATCAGCATGCCGATCGCCTGATGACGCCGGCGCAAGGTCTGGCGCGAACGCAACGGACGGGTCAGCCAGCGACGCAGTGCGCGCGCGCCCATCGGCGTCACGGTTTCGTCGAGCACGCCGAGCAGGCTGTGTTCGATGCGGCCGCTGGGATGGGTGTCCAGCTCCAGGTTGCGCCGGGTGGCGGCGTCCAGCGCGATCGTCTCGCTGGCGCTTTCCACCGCCATGCCGGTGAGGTGGGGCAGCGCGCTCTTCTGTGTCTCCTCGACGTAGCCGAGCAGGCAGCCGGCAGCGGCGACCGCCAGCGGCATGCCGTCGACGCCGAAACCGCCCAGGTCGCGCGTGCCGAAGAAGCGATTGAGCTCGCGCTTCGCCGCATCGGCATCGAAATGCCACGGCGGCCGCTTGCGCAGTCCGGGCAGGGCGCTGACCAGTTTCGGCCAGGCCACGTCCTCGCCGACCAGGGTCTCGGCCGGCTGCAGTCGCGCCAGTTCGGCAGCCAGCGCTTCGGCGCTCGGCACTTCGCTGAGCAGGAAGCGGCCGCTGGACAGGTCGACCCAGGCCAGGCCGTAGTCGCCGCGGGTGCCGGCGGCGATCGCCAGCAGCAGGTTGTCGCGGCGATCCTCGAGCAAGGCTGCATCGGTCACCGTGCCGGGTGTGACGATGCGCACCACCTTGCGCTCGACGATGCCCTTGGCCAGCGCCGGATCGCCCATCTGCTCGCAGATCGCCACCGATTCGCCCAATCGCACCAGCCGCGCCAGGTAGTTCTCGGCCGCGTGGTAGGGCACGCCGGCCATCGGGATCGGCGCACCACCGGATTGCCCGCGCTGGGTCAGGGTGATGTCGAGCAGCCGCGCCGCCTTGCGGGCGTCGTCGTAGAACAGCTCGTAGAAATCGCCCATGCGGAAGAACAGCAGCACGTCCGGATGCTCGGCCTTGGCCGAAAGGTACTGGCGCATGAACGGGGTGTGTTTGGTGAGATCGTCTTGGCTCATGCAATGCAAGTCTTGGCGTGGTCGCGCGGAACGGGTAGAACGGTGCCTCTGCGCGTGGCGCAAAGCGTTCAAGTCCGGGAGTCTCGCATGGAGTTGTTGTCTGTTCCTACCGATGCGGAGTTGCTGGCGCTGGCTTCAGAGGCCGCGGCCGAAGTGCAGCGCTGCCGGTTGATGCTGGTGACGGCCGAATCCTGCAGTGGCGGCTGGATCGCCAAGACGCTGACCGACCTGCCGGGGAGTTCGGCCTGGTATGACGCCGGCGTGGTGACCTACAGCTACGAGGCGAAGGAGGCACTGCTCGGCGTCAATCCCCGCACGCTGGAGCATGCCGGCGCGGTCAGCGAGGAAACCGTGCTGGAAATGGTCTCCGGCGCACTGGCGCGCTTCGGCGCCGGCGTGGCGGTGGCGGTCACCGGCATCGCCGGGCCTTCCGGCGGCATGCCGGACAAACCGGTGGGCACGGTCTGGATCGGCTGGAAGCGTCGTGGCGGCTACGCCCATGCACGGCTGTTCCATTTCCCGGGCGATCGCGAGGCGGTGCGCCGACAAACGGTGGCCGCCGCGCTCATCGGCTTGCGCAAAACGCTGACGGAGTGACACGCGATCGGCCGCCAGACCGGCTTGACCGGTGTGGGATACTGGCCGCGTACACGTCGCTCCGCGCCGATGCGCAGATCGCAGCCCGTGAGATTCGACCCGGGCATCATGCTCCCCATTCTCAGCCCAACCGGAATACCTACGATGGATGACAACAAGCGCAAGGCGCTCACCTCCGCCCTCGGCCAGATCGAAAAGCAGTTCGGCAAGGGTGCCGTCATGCGCATGGGCGACCGCGTCAACGAGGCGATCGAGACGATCTCCACCGGCTCGCTGGGGCTGGACATCGCGCTGGGCGTCGGCGGCCTGCCGCGCGGTCGCGTGGTCGAGATCTACGGCCCGGAATCCTCCGGCAAGACCACCATGACCCTGCAGGCGATCGCCAGCTGCCAGCGCGCCGGCGGCACCGCCGCATTCATCGACGCCGAGCACGCGCTCGACCCGACCTATGCCGAGAAGCTGGGCGTCAAGGTCGACGACCTGCTGGTGTCGCAGCCGGACACCGGCGAGCAGGCGCTGGAAATCGCCGACATGCTGGTGCGCTCCGGCGCGGTGGACATGGTGGTGGTCGACTCGGTCGCCGCGCTGACCCCGAAGGCGGAAATCGAGGGCGAGATGGGCGACTCCCACGTCGGCCTGCATGCGCGCCTGATGAGCCAGGCGCTGCGCAAGCTCACCGCCAACATCAAGAAGTCCGGCTGCCTGGTGATCTTCATTAACCAGATCCGCATGAAGATCGGCGTGATGTTCGGCAGCCCCGAGACCACCACCGGCGGCAACGCGCTGAAGTTCTATGCCTCGGTGCGGCTGGACATCCGCCGCATCGGCGCGGTGAAGAAGGGCGACGAGATCATCGGCTCGGAAACCCGCGTCAAGGTGGTCAAGAACAAGGTGGCGCCGCCGTTCCGCCAGACCGAGTTCGAGATCCTCTACGGCGAGGGCACCTCGCGCGAGGGCGAGATCATCGAGCTGGGCGTGGCGCAGAACCTGATCGACAAATCCGGTGCCTGGTACAGCTACAACGGCGACCGCATCGGCCAGGGCAAGGAGAACGTGCGTCAGTTCCTGCGCGACAACCCGGCCATCGCCAACGAGATCGACAAGCAGCTGCGCGAACGCCTGCTCGTACAGCCCGGCAAGGCTGCCGCGGCCGGTCCCGAAGAGGCGCTCGAGGAAGCGTGAGCCATGATGGTTGATGGCTCGTTGCATGCACATGGCCCGGCTCGCCCGGGCCATGTGCTTTTGAACCTCGTGTTGCGCCCGGCGCCAACTTCCAGTTCCATGGCGCGAAATACTCCCGTTTCCCCTGAGCGTGGCGCAGCGGAGTCGAAGGGCTCTTCGACTCCAGCCCTTCGGGTTTGCGCTCAGGGAGAGCAGCCGAAGGTATTCCTTCCAGGCATCGTTCTGCGTCCATGGCCGTGAAGCGACCACCGCCCGGCCCGGACGACCCGGCCAAGCCGAAACGCAGCGCCTACGACAAGGCGCTCGGCCTGCTCGCCCGCCGCGAACATTCGCGCAAGGAGCTGAAGACCAAGCTGCGCCAGGGCGGCTACGAGGGCGAGGAAGCCGCGGCCGCGCTGGATCGTTTAGGCGAGCAGCACTACCAGGACGATGACCGTTTCGCCGAAGTGCTGCTGCGCAGCCGGATCGCCCAGGGCTACGGACCCGTGCGTCTGCGCCAGGAGCTGAAAAGCCACGGCCTGGCCGATGCGCGCATCCGCGAGCTGATGGACGAGGCTGAGGCCGATTGGGACGCTTCGGCCGCGGCCCAATTGCGTCGCCGCTATGGCGGGACGGGCGCCGCGGAGCCCGCCGAACGCGCCCGCCGGGCACAGTTCCTCTTGCGCCGCGGCTTTGCCGCCGCCACAGTACGACGTGTTACCCACGCCGAAGTGGACGACGCCGACGATCTTCCCTGACATCCATCGCCACCCGGCGGTGGCGGAGCGATTGGCGCCGAACCGGCGTGGCCCTTGCCGCCAGCTACCGCGATCCGCATGAAAACCTCCGAAATCCGCTCCGCCTTCCTCGACTTCTTCCGCGCCCGGGGCCACACCATCGTGCCGTCCAGTTCACTGGTGCCGGCCAACGACCCGACCCTGATGTTCACCAATTCGGGCATGGTGCAGTTCAAGAACGTGTTCCTCGGCAGCGAGAAGCCCGGCTACGTGCGCGCGGCCGACGTGCAGCGCTGTCTGCGTGCCGGCGGCAAGCACAACGACCTGGACCAGGTCGGCTACACCGCGCGCCACCACACCTTCTTCGAGATGCTGGGCAACTGGTCGTTCGGCGACTACTTCAAGCGCGAGGCGATCGGCTGGGCGTGGGAGTTGCTGACGCAGGTGTTCAAGCTGCCGCCCGAGCGGCTCACTGTCACCGTCTACCACACCGACGACGAGGCTTTCGCGATCTGGCGCGACGAGATCGGCGTGCCGGTCGAGCGCATCATCCGCATCGGCGACAACAAGGGCGCGCCGTTTGCCTCCGACAATTTCTGGCAGATGGCCGACACCGGCCCGTGCGGCCCATGCACCGAGATCTTCTACGACCACGGCGCGCATATCGCCGGCGGCCCGCCCGGTTCGCCGGACGAGGACGGCGACCGCTACATCGAGATCTGGAACCTGGTGTTCATGCAGTTCGACCGCGCGCCCGACGGCACGCTGAGCCCGCTGCCGGCGCCGTGCGTGGACACCGGCATGGGCCTGGAGCGCCTCGCCGCGGTGCTGCAGCACGTGCATTCGAACTACGAGATCGACCTGTTCGCGCACCTGATCCGCGTCGCCGGCGCACTCACCGGCACGCAGGACCTGGGCAACAAGTCGCTGCGGGTGATCGCCGACCACATCCGCGCCTGTTCCTTCCTGATCGTCGACGGCGTGCTGCCGTCCAACGAAGGTCGCGGCTACGTGCTGCGCCGGATCATCCGCCGCGCGCTGCGGCATGGCTGGATGCTCGGCGTGCGCGGCGACTTCTTCTGGAAGATGGTGCAGCCGCTGGTCGAGGAAATGGGCGAAGCTTACCCGGAGCTTTCGGCAAGGCAGGCCTTCGTCGAGGATGCGTTGCGCACCGAGGAACAGCGCTTTGGCGAGACGCTGGAGCACGGCATGCGCCTGTTCGACGACATCGCCGGCAAATCCGGCAAGACGATTCCGGGCGTGGATGCGTTCCGTCTTTACGACACCTACGGCTTCCCGGTCGACCTTACCGCCGACATCGCGCGCGAGCGCGGGCTTGAGGTCGACATGGCCGGCTTCGAGCAGGCCATGAACGAACAGCGCGAGCGCGCCCGCGCCGCGGGCAAGTTCGAGGCCAAGGGGCAGATGCCGGCCGAGCTGGCCAGCCAGCTCAAGCCCACCGTGTTCCTCGGCTACGAGGCGCTGCAAGGCAGCGGCAGCAAGGTGCTCGGCATCGTGCGCGGCGGCAAGCAGGTCGACCAACTGGGCGAGGGCGAGGAGGGTCTCATCATCCTCGATCGCACGCCGTTCTATGCCGAGTCCGGTGGCCAGGTCGGCGATACCGGCACGCTGTCCAGCGCCTCCGGTCGTTTCGAAGTCGGCGATACGCTGAAGATGGGTGGCGTGTTCTTCGGCCATGCCGGCACTTGGCATGGCGACCAGCCGCTGCGGACTGGCGACCTGGTCGATGCCTCGGTTGACGCCTCGCGCCGTCAGGCCATCGTGCTCAACCATTCGGCCACCCATTTGCTGCACGCGGCCCTGCGCCAGGTGCTGGGCAGCCACGTCACGCAGAAGGGCTCGCTGGTGGCGCCGGAGCGGCTGCGCTTCGACTTCTCGCATCACAAGCCGATGAGCCACGACGAGCTGGCCCGGGTCGAGGCTCTGGTGAACGCCGAGGTGCGCCGCAACGCGGCGGCCGAAGTGCACAACATGGGCTACGACCAGGCGATCGAGTTTGGCGCGATGGCGCTGTTCGGCGAGAAGTACGGCGATGAAGTGCGCGTGCTGAAGATGGGCGATTTCTCCACCGAACTGTGCGGCGGCACCCACGTGGGGCGTACCGGCGACATCGGCCTGTTCAAGGTCGTCAGCGAGGCGGGCGTGGCTTCCGGCGTGCGCCGCATCGAGGCAGTCACTGGGGCCGGCGCGCTGGCCTACATCGCCGACGAAGAGCGTCGTCTGGCCGAATTCTCGCAGCTGCTTTCCAGCAGCGGTGACGATGCGGTGGAAAAACTGCGCCAGCTGTTCGATCGCCAGAAGAAACTGGAACGCGAACTGGAATCCCTGCGCAGCAAGGCCGCCGGCTCGGCTACCGCCGACCTGGCCGGTTCAGCCACGGATGTCGATGGAATCAAGGTGGTCGCGGCCCGGCTGGAGGGCCTCGATGCCAAGTCGCTGCGCGACAGCGTGGACCAGCTCAAGCAGCAGCTGGGCGACTGCGTGATCCTGCTGGCCGGTGCGGCAGATGGCCGGGTCTCGCTGATCGCGGGAGTCCACGGCAAGGCCTTGGCCCGGATCAAGGCGGGCGACGTGGTGGCACACGTGGCGAAACAGATCGACGGCAAGGGCGGCGGCAGGCCCGACATGGCCCAGGGTGGCGGCACGGATGCGCCGGAGCTGCCGACGATCCTGTCGGCCTTGGCGGAATGGATCTCGGCGCCTTGACCCCTTTTGCGTGTGCCATTCGTCACGACCCTGGCAGATTGCACAGGGGAATCGTGCTCAGTTACTATCGAAACAGTGTCGACACGGTCGGAAACGCTCGTGTCGCCAGTCAGGACGCCAAGGAGTGTTTTGGCTGTGAGCCGGGAAGGCGGGGTAGGGCCTTCGACGGATCATTCGTCGAACTGCGGAAAGACGGACGCTCAGGGGTGAGGCAACGTCGATCTGCAGGCCTGTGACCAACAGCTTTTATGGAGTAGCAAAATCATGTTGATTCTGACCCGCAGGGTCGGTGAGACCCTGATGATCGGCGACGAGGTGACCGTCACCGTTCTTGGTGTGAAAGGCAATCAGGTACGCATCGGCATCAATGCACCGAAGAATGTGGCGGTGCATCGCGAAGAGATCTATCAGCGCATCAAGGGCGAAAGCGAGCCCGGCAGTGGCCCCGATGAGTCCGTCGAACACTGATCGAGTGAATTAAGCCTTTACCTCGACCGCGCCGGTCAGTATCCTTGCCGGCTCCGCAGCAATGCGGAACAAAGACCCCGGAGAGATGCCCGAGTGGCCGAAGGGGCTCCCCTGCTAAGGGAGTATCGGGCTAAACACCTGATCGAGGGTTCGAATCCCTCTCTCTCCGCCAGATACGCAAAGCGCCCCGCAAGGGGCGTTTTGCGTATCTGGCGGAGAGAGGTGGTGGACGAACCCTCTCGGGTTCGACAATTTTGTCTGGAACAAAATTGGACAGCCGCAGGCTGGCCCTGGAGCGCGCAGCGCGGAAGGGTGAATCCCATGGATGGGATTCACAATCCCCGACCCTCCACGCTGAGTGAAACTCCATCGAAGCTGGCGTTGTGCGCATCTGGCGGAAGAGGAGCCCTCCGGTTACTCGGCACATCCTGTGCCTCGCCCTTCGGGCCATCGGCTGCGCCGATGTTCGACTACGGCATCCTGCCTTCGTCGTCGACAATTTTGTCTGGAACATTGTGGACAGCCGCAGGCTGGCCCTGAAGCGCGCAGCGCGGAAGGGTGAATCCCATGGATGGGATTCACAATCCCCGACCCCCACGCTGAGTGAAACTCCATCGAAGCAGGCGTTTTGTGTATCCGGATGCGCCACCAGGAAATCAAGAGCAACCCCACCCCAGCCCTCCCCTGCAAGCAGGGGAGGGAGCAGGGCGTGAGCTTTGGTATCGTGTGAAACAAACAACGACAACCAGCAGGCTGGCCCCGGAGCGCGCAGCGCGCAGGGGTTCGGCCCAAGGATGGGCCAAACAGTCCCTCGCGAACTCCACGTCATGCCATCGCCCATCGAAGCAGGCGTCTTGTGCATCTGGCTGCGTCACCGCGAGATCAAGAGCGACCCACCCAACCCTCCCGTGCAAGCTGTGGAGGGAGCCGAGCATGAACGCTGCGGCCCTTCATGCGACTTGATCGAAACAGCGCCAGCGCCGATCAAGCGCACCATGCGGCTCAGCCCACCGCCAACCCGCGCAGTTCGACGTTGCCCCGATCATCCACCCGCAACACCGAGCCGTGTTCGTACCAGTCTCCCAGCACGATCCGCTCGGTCGGTTTTCCATCCACCTCAAGGCGATGGATGGCGGGTCGATGCGTGTGCCCGTGGATCAGTCGCGTCACGCCGGCCCCACGCAGTGCTGCGGCCACGGCATCGGCGTTGACGTCCATGATGCTTTCCATGGTGCTGCCGGTGTGCGCCTTGCTGTCGGCGCGCGCCTTGGCGGCAAACGCGCGGCGCGCTTCCAGCGGCATCGCGAGGATCTGCGCGGCCCATTCGGGCGTGCGTACCTGGCGGCGCACGGCCTGGTAGGCGGTGTCGTCAGTGCACAGCACGTCGCCATGCATCAGCAGGGTGGGGCACCCCTGCACGTCATGCACGACACCGTCGTCGAGCAGGGTCAGGCCGGCACGTTCGGCGAAGGCTTCGCCGAGCAGGAAGTCGCGGTTGCCGACCATGAAATAAACCGGCACGCCGGCGTCGCGCACCCCGCGCGTTGCGGCGGCGATGCGTGTGGGCAGTTCGGCGTCATCGTCGTCGCCGATCCACGCCTCGACCAGGTCGCCCAGGATGTACAGGGCGTCGGCCTGGCGGACTTCGTCGCTGGCCAGGTACTTTTCGAACAACTCGGTGATCCGCGGTCGGCTGGCGTCCAGATGCAGGTCCGCGATGAACAGGGTGCTCATGGGCGGATCAACCCTTGCCGGCGGGCTTGGCAACTTTTCTGGAAGCCTTCTTGCCGGATTTGGTCGCGCTCGGGGGCGTTGCCGACGAGGCTGCGCTGGCGGGACTGGCGGCGCTGGCGGCGGAGGCTGGTGCCTGTTCGCCGATCACCCGGGCGCTTTCGATCAACACCAGCGGATTGGGCACGTCGCCGGCGAACGGCCCCAATGCACGGGTCGGCAGGGCGGCAATCTTGTCGACCACGTCCATGCCCTTGATGACCTTGCCGAACACGGTGTAGCCCCAGGTCAGCCCGCTCTGGTTGCCGGCGAAATCCAGCCGCCGGTTGTCGACCAGGTTGAAGAAGAACTGCGCGGTGCCGGAGTTAGGGTCCGCACCACGGGCCACGGCCACCGTGCCGCGCAGGTTGGACAGGCCGTTGTCGGCCTCGCTGGCGATGGCCGAGCGGGTGCGCTTGGGCTGCAGGTCGCGGGTATACAGGCCGCCTTGCACCAGGTAGCCGGGAATGGCCCGGTGCAACAGCGTGCCGTCGTAGAAGCCGTCGCGCACGTACTGCAGGAAGTTCGCCACGCTCTTGGGTGCCTTGTCCGGATACAGCTCCAGCGTGATCTCGCCTTGCGAGGTGGTCAGCATGACTTGCGGTGGCGGCGCCGGCGCGGCAGCCGGTGCCGGTTTGGCCGTCTGCGCGATCAGCGTCAGTGGCAGTGACAGAAGCAGGATGGCGAGCAGGGATTTCAGCATGGGCATAAAGATGGTCGGGGTCTCGGGACATCATACGCGGCGCCGCCGCCGCGCGGGTTCGCGTCAGCTGCCGCTGAGTTCCAGCCGCAGGCCGAGTTCGGCCATCGGCGCCTGTTCCTGTTGCAGGTCAGCTTCGCTGAGCGGGTGCTGCTCGAACCATGCGTGCGGCAAGGTCAGTCGCAGCGATCGGCTGCTGGCGGCCAGGCGCATCTGCGGCAGCGACTCGGCGCGACGTGCGCGGCGGAACAGCACGGCCAGGCGCAGCAGCGCCGTGGTGTATCGGGCCAGTGTGCGATAACGCTGCGGCAAGGCGGTGATCACCGACTTGTCCGGCTTGCGCCGATGCATGTCGACCACCGCGGCCAGCAGCTGCTGCTCCTGCCGCGAGAAGCCGGCCAGGTCGGCGTGCCGCAGGATGTAGGCGCCATGATGGTGGTGCTGGCTGTGCGCGATGGCCAGGCCGATCTCATGCACGCGCGCGGCCCAGGAAAGCCACTCGCGCGCGTCGGCGTCCAGCTTCCAGCTGCGCGCCACCTGGTCGAACAGCATCAGTGCGGTCGATTCGACCCGGCGTGCCTGGGCGCGATCGACGCCATAGCGGCTGGCCAGTGCCTCGATGCTGGCAGTGCGCGGATCGCTGCCGCCGGCGCGGCCCAGCAGGTCCCACAGCAGCCCTTCGCGCATCGAGCTTTCGCACACGCGCAGCCGGTCGATGCCCAGCGCGGCAAACGCCGCTTCCATGATCACCACGCCGCCGGCGAGCACGGGCGCGCGGTCCTCGACCAGACCGGGCAGCTTGAGCGTGTTGATCTGGCCGTGTTCGATCAGCACGTCGCGCAGCGAGGCCAGCGAGGCGGAGGTGATGCCGTCGTCGCAGAATTTCATTTCCTGCACGACCGAGCCGATCGACTTGGCCGTGCCGGAGGAGCCGTAGGCATCCTGCCAGCCGGATTCGCGGTAGTCCTCGGCGAACTGCTGCAGCAGCACGCCGATCTCGCTCACCGCGCGCTGCCAGCGCTTGCGGTTGATCTTGCCGCCCGGGAAGAAACGCAGGGTCGAGGCGATGCAACCGGCCTGCACGCTCTCGGTGTGCAGCGGGGCCAGGCCCCGGCCGATGATGAATTCGGTGCTGCCACCGCCTACGTCGATGACCAGTCGCGGCTCGCGCGAAACGGGCAGGTCGTGGGCGGCGCCGAGGAAGATCAGGCGGCCTTCCTCGCGCCCGGAGACGACTTCGATCGGATGGCCGAGCGCGGCCTCGGCCGAGGTCAGGAAGGTCTGCGGCGAGGCGAGCCGGCGTACCGTGTTGGTGGCCACCGCGCGCACCCGTATCGACGGCAGGCCGGCGATGCGCTGGCCGAAGCGGGCCAGGCAGGCGATCGCGCGGGCGCGCCGTTCGGCGTCGAGGCTGCCGTCGGCACGCAGGCCGGCGGCCATCCGCACGGTGTCGCGCAGGCGATCGATCACCCGCGGTTCGCCATGTTCCATCCGCGCGACCACCATGTGGAAGCTGTTGGAACCCATGTCGATCGCGGCGATGAGTTCACCGTCGCGGATGGGTGTCTGTTCGGCTGGGCTCACGCCGGGGCTCCCGCGACGGCAAAGGACGGATTCTCGCACGCGCGCGTGAAAGGCTTGCATCGGTTCATGGCGTTCGACTCACTTGCAGTAGCGCTCGAGCAGGCCCTGCTGGGCGCTGTACGGCGGATGCTCGCCGGGAGTGGCGCGGACATACCGGCCGTCGCTGCCCAGCAGCCAGGCCTGGGTGTTGTCGGCCAGCCCGTTGGCCAGGGTTTCCTCGAACACGCGCGCCGCCAGGTTCGGGTCCAGGATCGGGAAGGCCACCTCGATCCGCCGCATCAGGTTGCGCTCCATCCAGTCCGCGCTGGCGCAATAGATCTCCGCATCGCCATCGTTGGCAAACCAGTACACCCGGCTGTGTTCGAGGAAACGCCCCACGATCGAGCGCACCCGGATGCGCTCGGAGACGCCGGGCAGGCCGGGGCGAAGGGTGCACGCACCACGCACGATCAGGTCGATCTCCACGCCGGCCTGGGAAGCCCGGTACAGCGCGGAGATCACCCGTGCTTCATTGAGCGCGTTGAGCTTGGCCACGATGCGCGCCGGCCGGCCTGCGGCCGCGTGGGCGGTCTCGCGCTCGATCTTCTCCAGCACTTTCGGATACAGCGTGAACGGCGAATGCAACAGGCGCTTCAGGTCGATGATGGGTCCCAGACCGGACAGTTGCTGGAAGACCTTGTGCATGTCCTCGCCTATCTCGGGGTTCGCCGTCATCAGTCCGATGTCGGTGTACATCCGGCTGTTGGCCTGATGGTAGTTGCCGGTGGAGAGGTGCACGTAGCGGCGCAGTGCCTCGCCTTCGCGGCGCACGATCAGCATCATCTTGGCGTGGGTCTTGTAGCCGACCACGCCGTAGACCACCTGCACGCCGGCTTCCTGCAGCCGCGTGGCCAGCCGGATATTGGCCTCCTCGTCGAAGCGCGCGCGCAGCTCGATCACCACGGTGACGTCCTTGCCGTTGCGGGCCGCCTCGACCAGCAGGTCGACCAGCGGGGTGTCCTCGCCCGCGCGGTACAGGGTCTGCTTGATCGCCAGCACCTGCGGATCGGCGGTGGCCTGGCGCAGCAGGTCGATCACTGCGGAGAAGCTCTGATACGGATGGTGCAGCAGCACGTCGTGCTGGCTGATCAGGTCGAACTTGTTGCGGCTGCTCTCGAGCGCCGGCGGCAGCTGCGGATTGAAGCGCGGGAACTTCAGTTCCGGCCGATCCAGCCAGTCGTAGATCAGCCCGGCGCGGATGATGTTGACCGGGCCGTCGCAGCGGTAGACGTCGGTTTCCTCCAGCTGGAAGTTCTGCACCAGCATTGCGGTGATCGCCTTCGGACAGTCGTTGGCGATTTCCAGCCGCACCGGCCGCGCGTAGCCGCGCCCGACCAGCTCCTCGCTGAGGGCCAGCGCGAGGTTCTCCACCTCGGCCTCCTCGACGATCAGTTCGCTGTTGCGGGTGACCCGGAACTGGTACGAGCCGACCACCCTGAGGCCGGGGAACATCAGGTCGACGAAGGCCTGCAGCAGCTCGGCAAGAAACACGAAATGCTCGCCCGGGCCGCTGACTTCGGCAGGCACGCGGATGATCCGTGGCAGCGAGCGCGGTGCCCGCACCAGCGCCATGTGCCCCTCGTGGCCGAAGGCATCGCGCCCCTTCAGCACCACCGCGATGTTCAGCGTCTTGTTGAGGATGCGCGGGAACGGATGCGCCGGGTCCAGCCCCAGCGGCGACAATACCGGCAGCACCTCGTGCTCGAAATAGCCCTGCAGCCAGCGCCGCTGGCGCGGGTTCCAGCGTTTGCGGGTGAGGATGTGGATCTGCTCGGCGTCCAGCTGGGGACCGATCTGTTCCTGCCAGGTTGCGTACTGCTCGGCGACCAGGTCCAGCACGCGACTGCGGATCTGCGCCAGCAGGTCGCCGGAGCTGACGCCGTCGGGACCCGGTGCGGCCGAACCGTACGCGTGGTGGTGCTTGAGCATTGCCACCCGCACCTCGAAGAACTCGTCGAGGTTGCTGGCCACGATGCTCAGGTAGCGCAAGCGCTCAAGCAGCGGCACGCTCGGGTCGCGCGCCATCGCCAGCACCCGGAAGTTGAACTCCAGCGCGGCCAGCTCGCGGCTGAGATACAACTCCGGCGCACCGGGACCGGTCTCGGGCGATGGGCAACTCGGTGGTGTGGGCATGCTTCATTCTGGCCCATGACGTGCGCCAAATACATCGCGCCGGCGCCGGCTGCTTCACTCGCCGGTGTCGGGAGCCAGCAATCGTTCATCGCCGAAGTGGCAGGAAAAGGTGGAGCCGGCGCCGGCTTCGCTTTCGATCTGCAGGCGAGCCTGGTGCAGGTTCAGCACGTGCTTGACGATCGACAGCCCGAGCCCGGTGCCGCCGCTGTCACGCGAACGGCTGGAGGACACCCGGTAGAACCGTTCGGTCAGGCGGGCCAGGTGATTGGCGGGGATGCCGAAACCGGTGTCGCTGACCGAATACACCGCGCCGCCGGGCTCGCGCCGCCAGCGGATCGCGATGCTGCCGCCGTTGGGCGTATAGCGCACCGCGTTGCTGACCAGGTTCGACAACGCGCTGTGCAGATCCTTCGGCGAGCCGAACAGGTCCGCGTTGGCGGTGGATTCCAGGCTGATCTGGTGGCGCCCCTGGCTGAGCGCTTCGGCCTCCTTGCGCACGGTGGCCAGCAGCGCGGCCATCGGCACGCGTTCGTCGATCACCTCGTGCTGGGTCTCCAGTCGCGACAGGGTCAGCAGGTCCTCGACGATCTGGCCCATCCGCTTCGACTGTGCCCGCATCTCGCCGAGCACCGGTGCCAGCTCGGGTACGTCCTCGGGGTCCAGCAGTTCGAGATAGCCGTGGATTACCGTCAACGGCGTGCGCAGCTCATGGGAGACATTGGAGACAAAATCCCGGCGCACCTGTTCCAGTCGCTTCATGGGAGTGATGTCGTGCGCCAGCAGCAGTTGCTGATGCTCGCCGAACGGCAGCAGGGTGACGTTGAGCTGGTTGTCCTTGTTGCCCGGTGCGGCGACGTCATCAAGCTGGCCTTGCGCCCCGTCGCGCAGCCAGTCGGCCAGGTCGGAGTGAGCCATCCGCTGGATCAGCGGCTGGCCGCGATCCCGCGTCCGGTTCAGCCCGAGCAGGCTTTCCGCGGCATGGTTGAACCAGCGGATCTGCTGCCGGCGGTCCAGCAGCACTACGGCATCCGGCAGGCGATCCGCAGCCTGGCGAAGGTCGCGCAGGTTCGAGGCGAGCAGGTGTGCGCGTGTCATGAGTCGGTCATCCTGCATGGGGCTGGCAGTCACGGATGCCGCCATCATGGCCCGCTGCAGATGACGGAGCCGGGTCAGCAGGAAGACGACTCCGATGATGGCGGCGATGGCCAGCCCGGCCCAGGCGGAACTCCCGGCCAGCCAGCCCAGCGCCGCCCCGGCGCACTGGATCGAGGCGAGGAACGTGGGGAGTTTCCAGTCAGGCATGCGGGGGCGGGATCATCCGGGGGCGTATGCGGCGACCGCCAGCATCGGCAAAAGGTGCCGACGACGCAAGCGAGGCGGCGCCGTTCAGATGCTGGTGGAAAAACGGTAGCCGGTGCCGCGCACCGTCTGCACCAGTTCGTCCAGCTTCCACGGCTCCAGCGTCTTGCGCAGCCGGCGGATATGCACGTCGACGGTGCGCTCTTCCACGTAGACGCTGCCGCCCCAGACATGGTCCAGCAACTGCGCACGCGAGTAGACCCGCTCGGCATGGGTCATGAAGAAATACAGCAGCCGATACTCGGTGGGGCCGATCGCCACCGGCTCTTCGCCGGCGAACACCCGGTGCGCGGCGCCGTCGATGCGCAGCCCGCCCAGCTCGATCACGCCCGAGCCGTCGTCGCCCTGGCTGCGCCGCAGGACGGCCTTGATCCGGGCGACCAGCTCGCGGGTGGAGAACGGTTTCACCACGTAATCGTCGACGCCGGCCTCCAGTCCGTTGACGCGATCCATTTCCTCGCCGCGAGCGGTAAGCATGATGATCGGGATTTCGCGACTGAGCTCTTCCTTGCGCAGGCGCCGTGCCAGCTCCAGCCCGCTCATGCCCGGCAGCATCCAGTCCAGCAGGATCAGGTCGGGCACCTGCTCGGACAGCGCCAGCTGGGCGGCGCGGGCATCGACCGCCTGTATCGCTTCCATGCCGGCCTTGCGCAGGGCAAAGGCGATCATCTCGCGAATCGAGGTCTCGTCTTCAACGATGAGGATGCGTTTGTGCACGCGGTGGTCTGCCGTGGCGGATGACGGAAGTATTGCAGCGAATCCATGTTACGCGGCGATGACAGTGTGGCGCTCATTGCCGCGAATCATCGCCGGGACTGTCCGCGGTCCGGATCTTGCGCTTGTGCAGTTCCAGCACCAGTGGGGTCAGCTCGGTGATCCGCGCCTGGATGCGCACGCGGGCGTAGTAGTCCAGGTCGTCTCGCTTGAGCAGCCGCTTGAGCTGCTCCATGGCGTCGTACGGCCGGCCCGAGTAGTAGCTTGCGTCGGCGTAGGCCTCGCCGGCGCGCACGCTGTCGCCGGCCTTGTCGCTGGCACGGGCGTAGGTGCTGTAGATCTCCGGTTCGCTGGCATTGTCCAGCAGTGGCCGCAACATGCCGGCGGCGAGCCGGGCCTGGTCCCTGTCGCCGCCGGCGGTGAGTGCGTGGGCATACGCCAGCGCGACTGCACGGTTGCGCGGGGACTGGGTATTGAGTTCGGAGTAGATGGCCAGCGCGGCGGCGCGCTGGCCGGCCTGCAGGCGGGCGTCGGCCACGGCCAGCCTCAGCAGCAGGTCTCCCGGGTGGTTGTCCAGCAGTGGCTGCAGTTGCCCCAGGGCCTGCGCACCGCGGCCGCTGCGCGTCAGCGCCAGGGCGTAACCGTAGTGATTTGCCGGCGTGTCGAAATCGTGGCGCGTCTGCAGGCTGGACGCGTAATACGTGGCCAGCCGCGTGGCGTCGCCGGCCAGCACGCGGACGCGCTCGCGCATCAGCGCGTAGGTGTCCAGATCGCCGGTGCGGTGGGCAGCGAGCAGGGTGGCAGGGTCCTTCACGAAGGGGATCGGCGCCGTGCTCCTCGCCCATTGCTGCCGGTCGATTCCGCTGATGCCCACGCGCAGCTTCTGCGCGGCGATCAGTGCATCGGCACGTGCCTTGGCGTCGCTGATCCGGCTGGTCGTCACCGGATGCGTCTGCAACAGGGCCGGCACGTCCTCGCCGCCGGCGCCGGCGCTCATCGCATCCTGCATGCGCTGGAAGAAGCCCGCCATCGCATTGGGATCGAAGCCGGCCTTGGACAGCGTCTGGATGCCGACGCGATCGGCTTCGATTTCGTCCTTGCGGGTGAAATTGATCGACTTCTGCGCGATCAGGCCCTGGCCGCCGGCCAGTACGGCCATCGGCGCGTCGCCGCTGTGGCTGCTGGCCCCGGCGGCGATCGCGCCGAGCAGCACCAGGGCCATCAACGGTGCGTCCTTCTTCGAATCCTCGAACGCGCGCTGCAGGTGGTTCTGGGTGATGTGGCCGATTTCGTGGGCGATCACGCCGGCCAGCTCGCTTTCGTCGCGGGTGATCGTGAGCAGACCCGAGTTCACCGCGATATAGCCGCCAGGCGCGGCAAAGGCATTGATTTCCGGGTCCTTCACGATGAAGAAGGCGAAATGTTCCTTCGGCTTGTCGCTGCTGGCGACCAGCCGGTAACCAAGGTCGTTGATGTAGTCGTCCAGCAGCGGGTCGTCGACCACCATGTCCAGCGCGCGCATCTGGCGCAGCATGGAGGCGCCATAGTCCTGCGCCTCGCTCGGTGAAATCAGTGCGTTCGCCGAACTGCCCAGGTCCGGCAGGCGCACGTCCTGCTGGGCACGGGCGGCGCTCGCCAGCGCGGCGCAGAGCAGGGTGGCGAGCAGGCAGGGGACGGGACGTGGCGGCATGGTCATGGGTTCGGCGACAATAGCATTGTGACCGTGCCCGGCTGCGTCGGTTCACCGCAGCCGTCCGGCTTGAGCCGGGCGCGCGCGGCCTCATTTACGGTGAAGTTCCCCCTTTGTTTGTGGAGTGTCGTGATGTCCAAGATCGAGGTCTACTCGGCCGCCGTGTGTCCGTACTGCGTGTCGGCCAAGAACCTGCTGAAGTCCAAGGGGCTGGAGTGGACCGAGGTGCGCGTGGACGCCGATCCCGCGCAGCGCGATGCGATGCTGGCGCGCAGCGGCGGACGCCGCACGGTGCCGCAGATTTTCGTCAACGACCAGCACGTGGGCGGCTACGACGACCTGGTGGCGGCCGACCGCAGCGGCAAGCTGGCGCAATTGCTGGAGCAGGGCGCATGAGCGACAAGCTTGCCGAATTCACGGCGTTCCGCCAGCGCATGAACGAGCGCATCCTGGCCGAGGACAATCAGGTGGTGCGGCGCTTCTTCGCGCTGGACACTCAGACCTACAAGCCCGGCGCGCTGGACGTGAAGACCAAGGAGATGCTGGGTCTGGTCGCCTCGATGGTGTTGCGCTGCGACGACTGCATCAGCTACCACGTGGCCCAGTGCAAGGAGGCCGGCGTGCAGCGCGACGAATTCTTCGAGGTGTTCAGCGTTGGCCTGGTCGTCGGTGGTTCGATCGTGATCCCGCATCTGCGACGGGCAGTGGACTTCCTGGACAAGCTGGAAGGCGGCGAGTCCGCCACGGCGGAATGCGCCGACCACGGCTGACCCCGCGTGGATGCCCTTCCGGCGGCGCAACTGTCCGGGGCGGGGCACGGGCCGGCCTCCTGCGAGTTTCTGCAATGCTCCGTGCGAGGATTTGCAACGGTTTTCCCGGGCCATCGGCTGTCCGGGAGCCGCTGCATGAGCGATAATGGGCGGTCTTGACCTGCGCCGTTCCATGCGCGCACGCAATCGTCCCCCAAGGAGTATCCCCATGAACAAAACCATCGCCGTGATCCCGGGCGACGGCATCGGCCCGGAGATCATGACCGCCACGCTGCGCGTGCTCGACGCGCTGGACTGCGGCCTGACCTACGATTTCGTCGACGCCGGCATGGTCGCACTGGACAAGCATGGCGATCTGCTGCCCAAGGCCACGCTGGACAGGATCGCCGAGCACAAGGTCGCGCTGAAAGGCCCGCTGACCACGCCGATCGGTGGCGGCTTCACCTCGGTCAACGTGACCCTGCGCCGTCTTTTCGACCTGTACGCGAACGTGCGCCCGGCGGTGAGCTTCCCCGGCACCAAGTCGCGCTACGAGAACATCGACATCATCACGGTGCGTGAAAACACCGAAGGTGCCTACCGCTCCGAGGGCCAGACCCTGTCCGAAGACGGCGAGATCGCCGAGTCGGTGGCGCGCAACACCCGCAAGGGCAGCAGCCGCATCGTGCGCTACGCGTTCGAGCTGGCGGTGAAGAAGGGCCGCAAGAAGGTCACCGCCGTGCACAAGGCGAACATCCTGAAGACCAGCTCGGGGCTGTTCCTCAACGTGGCGCGCGAGATCGCCAGGGAATACCCGCAGATCGAGTTCAACGAGATGATCGTGGACAACACCTGCATGCAGCTGGTGATGAAGCCCGAGCAGTTCGACGTGATCGTCACCACCAACCTGTTCGGCGACATCCTGTCCGACCTGTGCGCCGGCCTGGTCGGCGGCCTGGGCCTGGCGCCGGGCGACAACATCGGCGAGCACGCGGCGATCTTCGAGGCCGTGCACGGCTCGGCGCCGGATATCGCCGGCAAGGGCATCGCCAACCCGTGCGCGCTGCTGCTGGCCGCCGCCGACATGCTCGACTACCTGGACATGGTGGCCAAGGGCGACCGTCTGCGCCAGGCGATCCGCGACACCATGACCAGCGACCGCGACAGCGTGACGCCGGACATCGGTGGCAAGGGCAGCACCGACAGCTTCGCCGATGCGATCGTGAAGCGCATCAAGGGCTGATCGTCAGCGTCATCGACACGCAAGGCCGCGGCATTGCCGCGGCCTTGTCGTTTTCGGAGCGTCAGTGCGCGGCAGGTTTGTAGTGACCGCCTTCGGTGCGCACGGCGATGTTGAGACGGTTCCAGGTATTGATCAGGCCGACCAGCAGGGTCAGGTCGATCACGGCCGCGTCGTCGAAATGCTGGTGCAGTCGCTCGTACAGTGCATCGGACACCGACTCGTGCGAGGGCAGTTCGGTGAGTTCTTCGGCAAAGGCCAGCGCGGCCTGTTCGGCCTCGCTGTACAGCTTGGTCTCGCGCCAGGCGGAAAGCAGGTACAGGCGCTGCTCGGTTTCGCCGGCGGCGCGGGCGTCCTTGCTGTGCATGTCCAGGCAGAACGCGCAGCCGTTGATCTGCGAGCAGCGCATCAGGATCAGGTCGGCCAGCTTTGCATCCAGGTGGCCGCGTGCGCGGATCTCCTCGCCGAGCTTGACCAGCGGCTGCATGGCGGCGTAGTGGCGCTGGATCGAAATGCGGGTCATGGGGCAACTCCTTCGGTAGTGGGAATGACGGCCGGGTCGGGCCGTTCAATGCAAGGACGTGCCGGCCAGCTGATTCGTTACCGTCGCCGCCAGGCGCGCCAGCTTGCCCGGGTGGCGCAGTGCGTGGATGGCGCGGATGTGCTCGCCGTCGCCCTCGATCCAGATCGCGGTGGTCAACGTGTCGCCGGCCCAGGCCAGCAGGGCCGGTGCCCCGTTCAGCGTCAGCAGGGTGTAGCGCAGGGGCTGCAGGCGCGTGTTGTGGGCGATCTGCAGGTACAGCCGCGCCAGCCGTTCGGCGCCGTGCAGCGGATGGAGGGTGGCGGCAACCACGCCGCCGCCGTCGCTGATGTGGATGGCGTCCTCGGCGAAAAGGGCTTGCAACGAGGCCAGCGTGGGCTGTTCCATCGCCGCGACGAATCGCTGCAACAGGCGCTGCTGGGCGTGCGCATCCACGCTGTAGCGCGGGCGATCCTCGCGCAGCCGCGTCCTGGCGCGGTGTACGCGCTGGCGGCAGGCGTTCTCGGCAATGCCGAGAATCGCGGCGGCCTCGGCGTGGCTGTAGTCGAACACTTCGTTGAGCAGGAAGGCAGCACGCTCGTCCGGCCCCAGTCGTTCCAGCAGGGTGAGGAAGGACAGGGTGAGGCTCTGGTCGCGTTCCAGTGTTGCCTCGGGCGTGTCGCTGCCGGCGTCCTCCGTCTCGATCAGCGGCTCGGGCAGCCATGGGCCCGGGTAGTGTGCGCGCTCGGTCTTGACGCGACGCAGGCGGTCCAGCGCGATGCGCGTGGTTACGGTGACCAGCCAGGCCTCCGGGTCGTCCAGCGCGGCAGTGTCCTGCGCGTGCCAGCGCAGCCAGGCGTCGTGCAGCACGTCTTCGGCGTCGGCAGGCGTGCCGAGCATGCGGTAGGCCAGCCCGAACAGGCGGGGGCGGTGTTGCTGGAACAGGGCGGTTTGCGGGTCCATGGCGTTCTCGGTTGAGGCATCCTGATCAGGGACGCGCGCCACTCACGCGATGTGACTGCTCAGCGGAACAGCGGCCATGGCGCCAGGAAGATCAGCCACATCAGCAGCACGATGCCGGCGTACTTGAAGGCCTTGTACAGCGTCCGGTGACGACGCTTGAACTCCACCTTCCAGCGGTGCGTGGCGCCCTTGCGCTGGCTGAGCGCGTACAGGCGGTTCACGAAACCGGTCTTCTCGGTGCCGACGTCGCTGTTCGGCGAGGCGGTGATCCTGCCCATGAACGCGCCGACGCGATGGTTGATCGCGCTCATCCAGCGCGTGCGCAGCGGGCGCTCCACGTCGGCGAACAGGATCACCCGGGTCTGGTCGGTCTTGTTCTCGACCCAGTGCACGAAGGTCTCGTCGAACACCACGTCCTTGCCGTCGCCCCAGGCGTGCTCCTCGCCGTCGACGAAGATGCGGCAGTCGCGCGAGTTCGGCGTGATCAGGCCCAGGTGGTAGCGCAGCGAGCCGGCGAACGGGTCGCGATGCGGGTTGAGCTTGCTGTTCGGTGCCAGCGTGGCGAACATCGCTGCCTTGATGCCGGGAATCGCATTGAGCAACTCGACCGTCTTCGGGCACAGCGCCTCGGCCGAGGCCAGCGGCTCGCCGTACCACTTCAGGTAGAAGCGTTTCCAGCCCTGCTTGAAAAAACTGTTGAAGCTGGCGTCGTCGTTCTTCGCGGCCGCGCGGATGTGGCCTTCGTCGAACAGCTGCAGCGCTTCGTCGCGGATGGCCTGCCAGTTCGCCTGCAGCAGGTCCAGTTGCGGAAAGCCGCGACGATCGAGGATCGGTTTCGCCGGCACGGCGGAAAACGCGTACATCAGCAGGTTGTACGGGGCGAAGATCGCCGAGTGATCGACCAGCTGGCGATCGAAACGCAGGCGCACGCGACCGCGCAGGTGCACCAGCAGCACGCACAGCGCGAAGAACACGAATACCGCAAGCAGGATGAGGCGGGGGGTGAGGATCATGGCAACGCGAGCAGCCGTGGCAGGGATTCCGGGGCCTGCCATTCTACGCGTTTGCCGCGCCCCGGCTCGGTGCCCGCCGAATCCCCCGCGCGACATTCCGCCGCGCGGGGGAGTTTCCAGTCATCGACGACGCGTCGGCTTCGGCTTTCCCGAATCCCGGATCCGGGTACTTAAAGCGACTCCGCCGCGAAGTCCGCCAGCCGCGACCGCTCGCCGCGGCGCAGGGTGATGTGGGCGGAGTGCTCCCAGTTCTTGAAGCGGTCGACCGCGTAGGTGAGGCCGGACGTGGTCTCGGTGAGGTAAGGCGTGTCGATCTGTTCCACGTTGCCCAGGCAGACGATCTTGGTGCCCGGGCCGGCGCGGGTGATCAGGGTCTTCATCTGCTTCGGGGTGAGGTTCTGTGCCTCGTCGATGATCAGGTAGCGCGACAGGAAGGTGCGCCCGCGCATGAAGTTCAGCGAGCGGATCTTGATGCGCGAGGCGAGCAGATCGTTGGTGGCCTGGCGGCCCCAGCTGCCGCCGTCCTCGGGATTGGCCAGCACTTCGAGGTTGTCGGTGAGCGCCCCCATCCACGGCGTCATCTTTTCCTCTTCGGTGCCGGGCAGGAAGCCGATGTCCTCGCCCACCGAGACGGTGGCGCGGGTCATGATGATCTCGCGATAGCGCTGCTGGTCCATCACCTGGGCCAGGCCGGCGGCCAGCGCCAGCAGGGTCTTGCCGGTGCCGGCGTTGCCGAGCAGGGTGACGAAGTCGATGTCCGGGTCCATCAGCGCGTTGAGCGCGAAGTTCTGCTCGCGGTTGCGCGCGCCGATGCCCCATACATGGTGGTTCGCATGCGAATGGTCATCCAGTAGCAGCAAGGTAGCGCTGGTCTCGTCGAGGTGCAGCACGCGCAGCTCGACCGCGCTTTCGCCGGGCAGGTACAGGCACTGGTTCGGATGCCAGTCGTCCTGCTCGCGCCGGTTCACTTCGTAATAGGTACGGCCGCGCTCGGTCCACGAGCGCACTTCCGGGTGCAGATCCCAGAAGTCCTCGGGCAGCTCGGCCGAGCCGGTGTAGAGCAGCGAGAAGTCGTCCAGCGCGCGGTCGTTCTCGTAATCCTCGGCGACGATGCCGTTGATACTGGCCTTGATCCGGAGGTTGATGTCCTTGGTCACCAGGATGACGTCGCGACCGGGATTCTGGTCGCGCAACTCGATCACTGCGGAGAGGATCTGGTTGTCCGCCTTGGTGTGGCCATTGCTGCTGGTGCGATGCTGGAAATACAGCCGGCCCACCGAGCCGCCGCGCTTGAGCTTGATACCCTGCGGATTGCTGAGCTCCAGGCCTTCGCCCAGATCGTGCTGCTTGCCCAGTTCAACCAGTTCATTGAGGAAGCGGCTGACCTGGCGGCCGTTGCGCGAGACTTCCGAGGCACCCTTCTTCTTTTCGTCCAGTTCCTCCAGCACGGTCATCGGGATGAAGACGTCGTGTTCTTCGAAGCGGAACAGCGAAGTCGGGTCATGCAGCAGGACGTTGGTGTCGAGAGCGTAGATGCGCTTGCTTCCGGTCATGCGGAAGTGTCCTCACTGGTGGGTGGAAGGAGGGGCCGGCGGGTGGGTCCAGGGTCAGGCCGCGGGGATGGCGTCGAGCACGGCCTGCGCATGGCCGGAAACTTTCACGCCTCGCCATTCCGCGGCCAGCCTGCCCTCCGGATCGATCAGGAACGTGCTGCGCACGATGCCCATGAAGCGTTTGCCGTACAGCACCTTTTCGTGGATCACGTCGAAGGCGCGACACCAGGTTTCATCGGCATCGGAAACCAGCGGAAACGGCAGTTCCTGCTTGCTGGCGAAGTTCGCGTGCGACTTCTGCGAATCACGCGAGACACCGATGATCTGGGCATGGCGCTTGCGGAAGGCCGGGTAGAGGTCGCGAAAGTCCTTCGCCTCGGTGGTGCATCCTGGCGTCGAGTCCTTCGGATAGAAATACACCACCAGCCATTGTCCCTTGAGGCTGGCCAGCTTCAGTTCGCTGCCGTCGCCGGTGAGGCCTTTCAGTGCGGGCAGTTTCTTGCCGATATCGGGCATGAGTGATCCTGCGCGGCGAGGCGATGCCGCGACGTATGGGGAAAGGAAGGGATGGAGAAGTCCGCGGAGGTCGACCTTGCGACGGCGGCAGGGCGAGCTGTTGCGCCGGAAACGGTCGGGGTGATTCGACAAGCTGGCTGCAATGCAACGGTCCTCGGGCAACTCACGGCCACAGACTAGCGCGGGTGGCTTGGCGCAGGACAGTCCTTGTCAGGACGCCACGATCGCGCGATGCTCGGCGGATGTCACCTGCTCAGAATTTGACCGGGTCCATGATCGCGTCGAGATTCATGCCGTCGCAGAGTTCCAGGAAGTCGTCGCGCAACGCGGCGATGTGGATTTCCGCCGGAATGCCGATGGTGAACTGGGCCTGGAACATTTCCGCGCCGGTCTGCATCGCGTGGTAGCGGGTGGAGTTGAGCTGCTCCACGCTGATGCCGTGCTGGCTGAAGAAGTCCACGATGCGGGCCACGATGCCCGGGCGGTCGGCGGCCACTACTTCCACCAGATAGGGCAGCAGGTGCGAGCTGTTCTCGCGCGGGCCGGTACGGTAGTGCACCAGTCGCATGCTCTCGTCGCGGGTCAGCTTGCCCAGGGCCGTTTCCAGCTTGGCCAGCGCATCCCAGGCGCCGCTGGCCAGCAGCATCAGCGAGGTTTCCGTGCCGATGGTGGCGACTCGCGATTCGGACAGGTTGCAGCCGGCGTCGGCGATCCGCCGGGCCAGCGCCAGCAGCGGTGACCGGGTCGAGGTGGTAAGCGCGTGGATCAGCAACTGGTTGTCGTTGCCCGAGCGTGCGGAGCCGGAAGTGGATTTCAAGGAGGCCTGCCTGCGTAACGTCGACCGCGTGATGCGGAACGGTGAGACTACTCCCATCGAGCTTACTTGCCCGCCTCGCGAAGCGGCAAGTAACATGCAGGGCTTGCCTTGCAGTGGAATCGGGTCTTGAACATTCGCGGAAGCATCTGCGCGCTGGCCACGCCGTTCGCGGCCGACGGGGCGCTCGATCTGGCGGCCTTCGGTCGACTGATCGAGCATCAGATCGCCGGCGGCACGCAGGCGCTGGTGGTGGCCGGTTCCACCGGCGAAGCGCACATGCTCGAACACGACGAGTTCGAGCGGCTGCTGGCGCATGCCGTCGATCGGGTGAACGGACGGGTTCCGGTGATTGCCGGCACCGGCGAGGCGGGCACCGCAAAGACGGTGGCGCTGACCCGGCGGGCCCATGCGTTGGGCGCCGATGCCGCCCTGGTGGTGGCGCCGTTCTACGTGCGGCCCACCCAGGAAGGCATGCGCCGCCATTTTCTGCAGGTAGCCGAACACGGCGAGCTGCCGGTGCTGCTCTACAACGTGCCGGCCCGTACCGGTTGCGATGTCCTGCCGGAGACGGTCGCCGCGTTGCGTGATCATCCGGCGATCGTGGGCATCAAGGAGGCCCGCGGTGACCCCCAGCGGATTTCGGCGCTGGCGGAACTTGTGCGTCCGGATTTCGTCTATCTGTCCGGCGACGACGGCACGGCCGGGCAGGCGATGCTGGCCGGCGCCGCCGGCACCATCTCGGTGGTGGCCAACCTGGTTCCGCAGGCGTTTCGTGACTTGTGCGACGCGGCCACCGGCGGGGATCGGGTGGCCACCGCGCGCTGTCACGCCGCGCTGGAACCCCTGATCGAGGCGCTCAACTGCGCGCCGAACCCGATCGCGGTCAAGGCCGGTTTGCCCCTGCTGGGGCTGGGACTGGCCCTGCCGAGGTTGCCGCTGGTGGAACTGAACGACGGCCCGGATCGCGCCCGATTGCACCAAGCGCTGTCCAGTCTGGCATCCTTGGCGACTGCGGCCGGTTGAACGGTTGCCTGACTTACCTTACGGAATCCGATTACATGAAGAAAACTTCGCTCCTCGTGGCCTTGCCGGCCGTGGCCCTCAGTGGCCTGCTGCTCACCGGCTGCGGCGCATTCCGTTCGCACAAGGCCTGGGAGACTGCGCTGCAGGAAGCCCCGCTGGAGGTCCCGCCCACGCTTGACCGCCCCTCGACCACCGAGGCGCTGGTGATTCCGCCGCCGGGTGGCAACCAGCCGACCGCCAATGGCGCCACGGCCAGGGTCGGTTCGTCGAATGGCCAGATCAGCGACGGCTTCGTGGTCGCCGATGGCGCCGACAACGTCTATCGCCGTGTCGGCCAGGCGCTGGAAGGCGGCAACCTCGGCGAGGTGATCGCGCATGACGATGCGGCGCACAGCTACACGCTGAACGTGTCCGATGCCGTCGCCCAGCAGAAAAAGAAGGGCTTCTTCGGTCGCATGTTCGGTCGCGACAAGAGCAGCGCGGTGCAGGCGCCGGGCGCCGGCTCGCACCAGGTGCAGGTCAGCATCAACACCAGCGGCGCCAGCGGCAGCGAAGTGCGTGCCACCGGGAATCCGGCCGCGGTGGGCAAGGTCGTGGATACGCTGAAGTCGCGTCTGGGCGGCTGAGTCTTCCGTCCGGCCAGTGAAAACGCCGCCCTCGGGCGGCGTTTTCGCATCGGGCGTCGGCGCGCTCCGATATCAGCGCTGCAGCAGTTCCAGCTTGCCGGGCCTGCCTTCCCAGTCCTTCGCGTCAGCCGGGGCATCCTTGCGCTCGGTGATCACCGGCCAGCCCTTGGCCAGTTCCGCGTTCAGCGCCACCAGCGCTTCCTGGCCGGCGGGAACGTCGTCTTCCGGATAGATCGCGTTGATCGGGCACTCGGGCTCGCACAGGGTGCAGTCAATGCACTCGTCCGGATCGATCACCAGGAAATTGGGGCCTTCGTGGAACGCGTCGACCGGGCAGACCTCGACGCAATCGGTGTACTTGCACTTGATGCAGTTGTCGATGACAACAAAGGTCATGGAGTCAACTCGGCTGTAGTAAGTAAGGGGCTGGCGAAAGGCTCTTGTGAGGGCCGACGAGGCGCTCTCGTAGAGTAATGGTACGGCTCTTATGAAGAGTGCGGCCATGGATGGCCGCCTTTGATCCAGCCGACAGCAAGCAACCCATGCTATCCGGGATCGTCCGGACAAGAGCGATCATGGACGATCGCACAAGCCACGCAATGGTGCTCCCTACGAGACTCGAACTCGTGTTCCCGCCTTGAGAGGGCAGTGTCCTAGGCCACTAGACGAAGGGAGCGTTATGCAGCGAGGCGCGCTAGTATAGCGGAATTGTTTCGCCCGGCAATGCTTGCCGTGCATCTGCCTGCGTTGCCCGAAACGGGCCTGCTGCCGGTGCACGTGTCCGGCGCCACGCGGAGCGGCCCGCGTTGCTCTGTGCCGCGATATATTGCAACCGACGGGCAGCTTCGCCCCGCCAAGGATTCCCACCGCTTGAATCTACAATCAAGGACTGACGCCACGCCGACGCTGCGGATCATTCCGCGCGACCAGCACATCATTTCGCGCAAGAACATCAGCAAGGCCGCCTTGCGCGTGCTGTACCGGTTGAACGAGGCCGGGCACACGGCCTATCTGGTCGGCGGTGCGGTGCGCGACCTGCTGCTGGGGCTGCAGCCGAAGGACTTCGACGTGGCCACCGATGCCACGCCGGACGAAGTGAAGCGGCTGTTCCGCAACTGCCGCCTGATCGGCCGCCGCTTCCGCCTGGCCCACGTGGTGTTCGGCCCGGAAATCATCGAGGTCGCCACGTTCCGCGGTACCGGCGAGGAGGGCGGCGAGGGCGACCGCCACATCGTCGATGGCCGCATCGTGCGCGACAACATCTGGGGCACCATCGAGGAAGACGCGATCCGCCGCGACTTCCGCGTCAACGCGATGTATTACGACATCAGCGATTTCTCCGTGCGCGACTATGTCGGCGGCATGCAGGATCTCGAGGACCGGATGCTGCGCCTGATCGGCGACCCGGACGTCCGCTACCACGAGGACCCGGTGCGCATGCTGCGCGCGGCCCGGCTGGCGGCGAAGCTGGACATGCAGATCGACGCCGCCGCGATGGCGCCGTTCGAGACGCTGGGGCCGCTGCTGGCCGACGCCGCGCCCGCGCGCCTGTTCGACGAATCACTGAAGATGTTCCTGTCCGGCAACGGCCTGAAGAGCTTCCGCATGCTGGAACATTGCGGCCTGCTCAAGTTCCTGTTTCCGGCCACCGCGCGAGCGCTCCGGCGCGGCGACGATGCGCTGCGTTCGCTGGTCGAGAACGGGCTGGCCAATACCGATGCCCGCATCCACGAGGGCAAGTCGGTAACTCCTGCCTTCCTGTTCGCGGTGCTGTTGTGGGGCGAAGTGCGCGACGTGGCCCACCAGTTGATCGGGCGTGGCGTCGAGAGCAATGAGGCCTGGGCGCAGGCCGCCGCCCGAGTGGTGGGCGAGCAGTGCCAGCGGGTGGCGATCCCGCGCCGGTTCACCTTCACCATGGAAGAGATCTGGTCGCTGCAGCCGCGCTTCGAGCAGATCCAGCGCAAGCGCGTATTCCGCCTGATGGCCCATCCGCGTTTCCGCGCCGCCTTCGATTTCCTGCTGCTGCGTGCCGACGAGTCACCGGCGATGCGTGAGCTGGGCCAGTGGTGGGCCCATGCGCAGCAGCTGCCGCAGGATGTGCTGGCTTCGGCCCTGCCGGCCGGTGGCGGGGCAGGCGCCAATGATTACGTCCCTGCACCGGTCGCGGCCAGGCCGCCGCGTCCACGCCGCCGTCGCCGCAAGCCGGGCAACAAATCAGGCTCCGCATGAGCCTGGCCTACGTGGCGCTGGGCAGCAATCTCGGCGATCCCCGGCAACAGGTGCTGGACGCGGTGGACGCGCTGGCGCGCTTGCCCGGCACCAGCCTGCGGCAGCGCTCCTCGCTGTATCGCACGCCGCCGTGGGGCGTGCTGGAGCAGCCGCCCTTCATCAACGCGGTGGTGGAGCTGGACACGGAACTCTCGCCCCATGGCTTGCTTGACGCGCTGCTGGCCATCGAGCAGCGCGCCGGTCGCGTGCGGGCCGAGCGCAACGGGCCGCGCACGCTGGATCTGGACCTGCTGCATGTCGACGGCGTGCGGCTCGACGACCCCGTCCTGACCCTGCCGCATCCCCGCATGGGCGAGCGGGTCTTCGTGCTGCTGCCCTTGTGCGACATTGCGCCCGCCCTGCGCCTGGCTGGACAGGCTACCGTGGCTGAGCAACTGGCCCGGCTCGATCCGTCCGGTTGTGAACGCGTGGCTTGAGCCCTCAACGTGGCGCGCCGGATAATCGGCGGCCCAGCATCCATCAGGAATTGCCGTGTACGTGCAGAACGCCAGTGTCCCCGACCGCAAGCCGGTGACCGTGCCAGGCCTGCTTGCGATGAAGGCCGAGGGTCGGCGCATCGTGATGCTCACCGCCTACGACGCCAGCTTCGCCTGGCAGCTGGAATCGGCCGGCATCGACATCGCCCTGGTCGGCGACTCGCTGGGCATGGTGGTGCAGGGCCATCGCAGCACCTTGCCGGTGACGCTCGATCACATGGTCTACCACACCGCCGCGGTGGCTCGCGGGCTGGCCGCCACGATGCTGGTGGCCGACCTGCCGTTCATGGCCGATCGCGACGTGGCGCATGCGCTGGAAGCGGGCGCGCGGCTGGTCGGCGAAGCGGGCGCGGCGATGGTCAAGATCGAAGGCGCCGCGCCGCACATCCTGGAGGCAATCGCGGCGCTGAGCGCACGGGCGATCCCGGTTTGTGCGCACCTGGGACTCACCCCGCAATCCGTGCACAAGTTCGGCGGCTTCCGCATCCAGGGACGCGAACAGGCCGCCGCCGACCGCGTGCTGGCCGAGGCGCTGGCGGTGCAGGCCGCCGGCGCGGATCTGCTGGTGATGGAGGGCGTGCCGGTGGAACTGGGGCGGCGGGTGACCGAGGCGCTTTCGATTCCGGTGATCGGCATCGGCGCCGGCCCGCATTGCGACGGCCAGGTGCTGGTGATCCACGACATGCTCGGCATCACCCCGGGCAAGCGACCGAAATTCAGCAAGGATTTCCTGGCGGGGCGCGATTCTGTCGCCGCGGCCATTGCCGCCTACGCCGGGGACGTGCGCAGCGGCGTCTTCCCGGCGCCCGAACACTGTTTCAACTGACCTTCGTTTTCATTGAGCCCGTTTCAACCGGGCTGCGAGTCGACCGATCATGCAGACCGTACAAGACATCCCCGCGCTGCGGGCCGCGATCCGTGGCTGGCGCACGCAGGGCCAGACGGTGGGTTTCGTGCCGACCATGGGCAACCTGCACGCCGGTCACCAGTCGCTGATCAAGCTGGCGCGTGCGCGGACCGAGCGGGTCGTCGCCAGTGTCTTCGTCAACCCGACCCAGTTCGGTCCCAACGAGGATTTCGACCGTTATCCGCGCACCCTGGTGCAGGATCAGGCCGCGCTGGCCGAGAGCGAGTGCGACCTGCTGTTCGCACCGGAAGTCGCCACGATCTATCCGTTCGGCGCCGCACACAGCGTCAGCGTGCGCGTGCCGCGGATCACCGATGAGCTGGAGGGCGCCCATCGGCCAGGTCACTTCGACGGCATGGCCACTGTGGTGTGCAAGCTGTTCAATCTGGTGCAGCCGGACGTGGCCGTATTCGGCCAGAAGGACTTCCAGCAGCTGAAGGTGGTCGAGCGGATGGTGCGCGACCTAGGTCTGCCGTTGAAGGTGATGGCGGCGCCGATCCTGCGTGCCGACGATGGGCTGGCGCTCAGCTCGCGCAATCAGTACCTCAGCGCCGAGGAGCGTGCGCGTGCGCCCTTGATCCATGACACTCTGCAGAAAATGCGCGAACTGCTGGCGCAGGGACATCCGTGGCAGGCGATCGAGCAGACCGCCGCGGCGCGCCTGCAACGTGCGGGCTTCGTACCGGACTACGTGGTGATCCGTCGCGCCGAGGACCTGGCCGCACCGGCCGACGGCGAGTCCGACGGGCTGATTGCGCTGGTGGCGGCCCGGCTGGGCAACACGCGCCTGATCGACAACTTGCTGTTCGACTGAGGTGACCGCATATCCGGGGTCGGGTGGCTGATGTTGCGATGCAGCGTCAGCAGTTCGATAATGTCTGACTTTGCAGGCTGACCCTGCCGGAAACAAAGATTCCCATGCACCTGAACATGCTCAAGGCCAAGATCCACCGTGCCACGGTGACCCACGCCGAACTGCACTACGAAGGCTCGATCGCGATCGACGGTCTGCTGCTGGACGCCTCGGGCATCCGCGAGTACGAGCAGATCCACGCCTGGAACGTCAACAGCGGGCAGCGCTTCGTCACCTATGCGCTGCGCGCCGAGGAAGGCTCCGGGATCATCTCGGTCAACGGCAGCGCCGCGCGCAGTGCCCAGGCTGGCGACATCATCATCATCGCCGCCTTCGTGCAGCTGAGCGAAGCCGAGCTGGAGAACTACCAGCCGACCTGCGTCTACGTCGCCGCCGGCCCGGGCAACCGCATCAGCCACACCAATCGTTCGATCCCGAAGCAGATGGCCGACGCCTGAGAAGTTGTGAGTTTCAACTTCTCAGGCCGGTCAGGGCGAGGGCATGGATGCCCGAGTTGAGGCAACGCAGGAGCGGTTGCCCGAGGGCTGGACATGAAGCAGTCACGCAAGTGACGGCTTCATGTGAGCAAGTCCGGACATGCGCCGGACTCGCGATAGAAGAAAACCACGGGACGTGGTTTTCTTCACCGGCCCTGAGCGTCACCGGCGCTGCTTCGCCAGCGCCCAGGCCACGTGTTCACGTACCACCGGCGAGGGATCGTCGGCGCGTGCATTGAGTGACTCGATCGCGGCGGCCGACTGCGGCGCATTGCCCAGCGCCACCGCGATGTTGCGCAACCAGCCTTCGTAACCGGTGCGGCGGATCGCCATGCCTTCGGTGCGCTTGAGGAATTCTTCCTCGCTCCAGGCAAACAGCTCGACCAGCCTTGCGCCATCCAGCCTGTGCCGCGGCGCGAAATCCGCCTCGGTGGTGGTCTGCGCGAACTTGTTCCAGGGACAGACCAGCTGGCAGTCGTCGCAGCCGAAAATGCGGTTGCCCATCGGCGTGCGCAGTTCTTCGGGGATGCTGCCCTTGAGCTCGATCGTCAGGTAGGAGATGCAGCGCTTGGCGTCGAGCTGATACGGCCCGATGATCGCCTGGGTCGGGCAGACCTCGATGCAGCGCGTGCAGCTGCCGCAGTGCGCGCTGGCCGGCTCGTCCACCGGCAGCGGCAGGTCGGTGTACAGCTCGCCCAGAAAGAAGTACGAGCCCGCGTTGCGGTTGATCAGCACCGTGTGCTTGCCGATCCAGCCCATGCCGGCATTGCGCGCCAGCGCCTTCTCCAGCACCGGCGCCGAGTCCACATAGGCGCGATAGCCGAAATCGCCGATGGCGCCGTGGATGCGCTCGGCCAGCTTCTGCAGGCGGCCGCGCATCAGCTTGTGGTAGTCGCGCCCCAGCGCGTAGCGGGAAACGTAACCGGCCTCGGCGTCCTTCAGCACGCCCCACGCGTTCGCGGTGCCCGGCGGGATGTAATCCATGCGCACTGAGATGACCCGCTGCGTACCCGGCTCCAGCTCGGCCGGACGGGCGCGCTTGGTGCCGTGCCGGGCCATGTATTCCATTTCGCCGTGGTGGCCGTGATCCAGCCAGCTCAGCAGATGCTTCTCGTCGTCGGCGAGCCGGGTGCCACTGATGCCGGTGTCGGCGAAACCCAGTTCGCGCGCCCAGCATTTGATATCGCGGGCGAGCGCGGCGTAGTCGGGGGAGCGGGTGTCGATGTCGGACATCCGGCTATTGTAGGTGCGCCGCATGCCTATAATTCGCGCATGTCCGTCCACCCGACCAGCCGCAACCTGCATACCGTCGACCAGTTGCGCGCGATCGAGCACGCGGCGCTGTCGGCGCTGGGCATTTCCGGGCCCGAACTGATGCGGCGGGCGGCCAGCGCCGCGCTGAGCAGCCTGCGAAGGCACTGGCCGCAGGTGCAGCACGTCTGCATCCACTGCGGCCCCGGCAACAACGGCGGCGATGGATTCCTGCTGGGGGTGCTGGCGCGCGAGGCGGGCCTGCAGGTCGACATGGTGGCGTTGACGGCCAGCTCGCATGGCGACGCGGCGGTGGCGCGCGCGGCATGGGAATCCGCGGACGGGCAGGTGCTGATCTGGAATGAACAGGCCGTGCTTCCCGAAGCGGACCTGCACGTGGATGCGCTGTACGGCATCGGCCTCAACCGCGCGCCCGGGGCGGCTCCGACACGCCTGATCGAGGCGATCAACCAGCGGGGTCGCCCGGTGCTGGCGCTGGATGTGCCCAGCGGGCTGGATGCCGATCGCGGCAGCTGTGCCGCTGCGGCGATTCGCGCCGATGTCACGGTGACCTTCATCGCCGGCAAGCGCGGCCTGCATACCGGGCGCGCCGCCGATCACGTCGGCGTGCTCGAACTGGCCACCCTTGGCGTGCCTGAAAGCGTCTGCACGGCGGCGGCGCCGGATGCCCGCCTGCTGGTCGCCGAGTCGCTGCCGCCACGGAACCGTTACGCCAACAAGGGCAACTACGGCCACGTGCTGGTGATCGGCGGCGACCATGGCATGGCCGGTGCGGTGCACCTGGCCGGGGAGTCGGCGCTGCGCGCCGGCGCCGGGCTGGTCAGCGTGGCGACGCGGGCGGCGCATGTGTTCGCGCTGAACGCGGCGCGACCGGAACTGATGGCGCAGGGTGTCGACGGCCCCCAGGCGCTGGCCGCGCAGCTTGACCGTGCCAGCGTGCTGGCGCTGGGCCCGGGGCTGGGCCAGGCGGCCTGGGGTCACGCCCTGTGGCTGACCGCGCTGGACGCGAACAGGCCGCTGGTGCTCGATGCCGATGGCCTGAACCTGCTGGCGCGCGAACCGCGTCGATTCACCGCGCCGACCGTGCTGACGCCGCATCCGGGCGAGGCCGGGCGCCTGCTGGGGATCACCACCGGCGAGGTCGAGCAGGATCGCTTTGCCGCGGCGCGCGAAATCGCGCGGCGCTACCACGCCGTCGTGGTGCTCAAGGGTGCCGGCAGTCTGGTGGCCGATCCGGATGGACGTCTGGACGTCTGTCCGTGGGGCAACCCGGGCATGGCCAGCGGCGGCATGGGCGACCTGCTCACCGGCATCGTGGCGGCACTGCTGGCGCAAGGCTGCAGTGCGTGGCAGGCGGCCGGACTTGGCGCGGGCCTGCATGCCCGTGCCGGCGACCGGGCGGCGCGGCAGGGGGAGCGCGGCTTGCTGGCCAGCGACCTGCTGGCGCCGTTGCGGGCACTGGGCAATGGCATGACGGGCTATGAACGTGACCATGATTGAACCGGCGGATGCGACGTCGACCTGGATGCTTGCCGACGAGGCGGCCACCGCGGCACTGGGCGCGCGCCTGGCGGCTGCGCTGGACGGCGGGCTGGTGATCTACCTGCACGGCCCGCTCGGTGCCGGCAAGACCAGTTTCGCCCGGGCCCTGCTGACGACGCTGGGTGTCGGTGAGCGGGTGAAGAGCCCCACCTACAGCCTCATCGAAGGCTATGCGGCAGGCGGACGACCGGCGTGGCACCTCGACCTGTACCGGATCGCCGATCCGGGCGAACTGGAGTGGCTGGGTCTGGACGCGCTGGCCGATCCCGACGCCGTGGTGCTGGTGGAATGGCCCGAGCGCGGCAGCGGGGCTTTGCCCGCGGCGGATCTTGCGGTGACCCTGGACTACGCCGGGGCTGGTCGTCAGGCCTCGCTGCGCGCCCTTGGCGGACGTGGCGCAAGCCTGCTCGACAGGATCGCCAAGTAATTCTTTTCGCTGGGAAAACCTGATCCGGTTTTGGGGCCGGAGGGCTCGCGCCGAAAGCAGGAGTTGCATCCCATAGCTTGATCTCACCTGACAAATGCCGCGCAGGTCGTGGATATTCAAGGGAAAAGATCTTGCAATGCGCGTCACCCTGCGTTTCAATGCGGAGCATGAGGGCTTGCCTGAACAACCGGATCGGCTGGTGTGCCGTCGCGATCGCGACGCTGCTGCCCGTGGGCGCGGTCGGTGCCGCGCAATTGAAGGATGTCCGCGTCTGGGCCGGCCCGGCCTATACGCGGGTGGTGTTCGACGCGTCCGGCCCGCTGCAGTACAAGATCAGCCAGAATCATGGCCAGGTGCTGATCGAGCTGCCGGACAGCAATGCCGGCCGCGATTTTTCCGCCCCGACCGCGCAGGGCCTGTTCCACGGCATGACGCATTCCCGCCTCGGTACCGGCATGCAGCTGACCGCCAGGGTCGATCCGTCGAGCCGGCTGAAGAGCTTCCTGCTGAAGCCGAAGGATGAGGGCGACTATCGGCTGGTGCTGGATTTCTATCCGGCCGACAACGCCGCCGAGGTCGAACATGATGTCGCTGCCGACAGTGCCGCGCCGGCGCCGAAAGCCCCGGTGACTGCCGCTGCGGTCGCGAAGCCGGCCCCCATCGAGACCTACAGCAATCCCACGCACAGCCGCCGGGTCGCCGCCGAGCAGGCGGCCGCGATGCTCAACGGCCAGCGCCAGGTGGTGGTGGCGATCGACGCCGGTCATGGCGGCAAGGACCCCGGTTCGCACGGTCCGGGCGGAACGCTGGAAAAGAACGTCACCCTCGCGGTGGCGCGCGAGCTGGCCGCCGAGATCAATCGCCAGCCCGGCATGAAGGCCGTGCTGACGCGCGACAGCGACTTCTTCATTCCGCTGGCGCAGCGCTACAAGATCGCCCGCGAGCACAATGCCGACCTGTTCGTGTCGATCCACGCCGACGCGTTCACCAGCGGCGACGCCAAGGGGTCTTCGGTGTGGGTGCTGTCGCCGCGCGGCAAAACCAGCGAGGCTGCCCGTTGGCTGGCCGATCGCGAGAACCGCGCCGACCTGATCGGTGGGACTTCGCTGGACGACAAGGACGACAGCCTGGCCAAGGTGCTGCTGGACATGCAGCAGGGCTGGGCGATACAGGCCAGCGACATGATCGCCGGCAACGTGCTCCAGGCGCTGGGGCGCCTGGGGCCGACCCATCGCGGCTATGTCGAGCGCGCGAATTTCGTGGTGCTGCGTTCGCCCGACGTGCCGTCGATCCTGGTCGAGACGGCCTTCATCAGCAATCCGGCCGAAGAGCGCAAGCTGCGCGATCCGGCACACCAGAAGAAGCTCGCCGAAGCCGTCATGGGCGGCGTGAAGAATTATTTCGAATCGACCCCGCCGCCGGGCACCTGGTTTGCTGCCGAGGCGGCGCGACGCAACGGCGTGCAGCTGGCGTCCGGCGCCAGCCAGTCGTCCGACAAGGCGTCCGACAAGGCGTCCGGGCGCGACGTGCACAAGGTCGGGCGTGGCGAAAGTCTCAGCAGCATCGCGCGCCAGTACGGCGTCAGCGTCGGTGCGCTGAAGAACGCGAACCAGATCAGCAGCAATACGGTGCGCGCCGGCACCACGCTGACCATTCCCGCCGGCTGACGTGCCCCGCGGCATCGCGGTTGTTCGCTGTTAAAGTTGGCGGATGACCGTCATCCGCCTGCTTCCCCCCGAACTCATCAACCAGATCGCCGCCGGCGAAGTCATCGAGCGGCCTTCCTCGGTGGTCAAGGAACTGGTCGAGAACAGCCTCGACGCCGGGGCCACGCGCATCGAGGTGGATATCGAGGCCGGCGGCGCCCGACTGATCCGGGTGCGCGATGACGGCGGCGGCATCCATGTCGACGAGCTGCCGCTGGCGGTAGCCTCGCACGCGACCAGCAAGATCGGCAGCTTCGACGACCTGGAGCATGTCGCCAGCATGGGTTTCCGGGGCGAGGCGCTGGCCTCGGTATCGTCGGTGTCGCGTTTCGCACTGACTTCGCGCGTGCGCGACCAGGACGCCGCGTTCCGCATCGAGGTGGACGGCGGCAAGCTGCAGGCGGCGCGCCCGGCGCAGCATCCTTCCGGCACCAGCGTCGAGGTGCGCGACCTGTTCTACAACGTGCCGGCGCGACGGAAATTCATGCGCGCCGAACGCACCGAGTTCGCGCATGTCGACGACCTGCTGAAGTCGCTGGCGCTGGCCCGCGGCTCGGTGGAATTCCGGCTCAGCCACAACGGCAAGCCGGTGCGCATCTGGAAGGCCGCCCGCGATCAGCAGGCGCAGTTGCAGCGGGTGGCCGAGGTGCTTGGCGATGAATTTCCGGCGCAAAGCCTGCGTATCGACCACGCGGCGGCGGGCCTGCACCTGTCCGGCTGGGTCGGCCTGCCGACCGCGTCGCGGGCGCAGGCCGACTCGCAGTATTTCTACGTGAACGGCCGGCTGGTGCGCGACCGCGTCGTGGCCCATGCGGTGCGCCAGGCGTATGCCGACGTGCTGTTCCACGGCCGCCATGCGGTGTTCGTGCTGTATCTGGAACTGGACCCGGCCGGCGTCGACGTGAACGTGCACCCGGCCAAGCACGAGGTGCGCTTCCGCGAGCAGCGGCTGGTGCATGACTTCCTGTTTCGCACCCTGCACGAGGCGCTGGCGCAGACGCGGGCGGGGCTGGGCACGCTGCCGGTGACGGAAGCTGTTCCGATGCCGGCCCAGGCCCATCCGGCGCCGGTGGCCGCCGCGTATCCGTCAGCGTGGCCCAGTGCGTCCAGCCAGAGTCGGCTGGGCCTGGGCACGCGTGAGGAGCCGCTGGCCGACTATGCCGCGTTGCTGGGTCAGCCTTCGTTCGTGCCTGCGGCTGCGGCGCCGCTGCCGGAGTCGGCCGAAGGCGAGGCGCCGCCGCTGGGTTTCGCCATCGCGCAACTGAAAAGCATCTTCGTGCTGGCCGAGAACGCGCACGGGCTGGTGCTGGTCGACATGCACGCGGCGCACGAGCGGATCACCTACGAGAAGCTGAAGTCCGGCCGCGTCGGCAGCAACCTGCGCTCGCAGATGCTGCTGGTGCCGCTGAGCCTGGCAGTCAGCGCCAGGGAGGCCGCCGCCGCCGAGGAACACGCCGAGGCGCTGGCCGACTGGGGCCTGGAACTTTCGCGCAGCGGTCCGGCCACGATCGTGGTGCGGCGCATCCCGGCGCTGCTGGAAGGTGCCGACGTGGCCCAGCTCAGCCGTGACGTGTTGTCCGAACTGGCCCAGCACGGCAGCTCGCGTCGGCTGCAGGAACTGGAAAACGAACTGCTGTCCACCATGGCCTGCCACGGCTCGGTCCGTGCCGGCCGGCGCCTGACCCTGCCCGAGATGAATGCCTTGCTGCGCGAGATGGAGGCGACCGAGCGTTCCGGACAATGCAATCATGGGCGTCCGACCTGGGTGCAACTGAGCCTGCCCGAGCTGGACCGGTTGTTCATGCGCGGTCGCTGAAGCGCCGTCGAGAAATGTTTCACTGGAGAAACCGATGCTCTGTAACAGCCTTTTTGTTGCCGCCGCCATTCTGGGAGTCGCTACCGTGCACGCCACCGACATCGATAACTACACGCAGGGCGTCGAACAGTGGCATGCCGGCCGTGTGGAACGACTTACCGCCGCGGACGGCTGGCTCAGCCTGATCGGGCTGGAGTGGCTGCAGCCGGGCGCCAACCGGGTCGGCAGCGCCGCCGACAACGACATCGTGCTGACCGCCGGGCCGGCCCATCTCGGTGTGGTCACGCTGGCGACCGATGGCAGCATGCGAATCGTGCTGGACCAGGACAGCCACGCCACGATCGACGGCAAGGCCGTCAGCGAAGCGGTGCTGGTGGATGATGCGCACGCCACCGCAGAGGCGGCGCCGACGAAGGTGGCGTTCGGCACGGCGAGCTTCTACGTGATCGATCGCGACGGCCGCAAGGGCCTGCGGGTGAAGGACAGCGAAGCGCCCTCGCGCAAGCACTTTCTCGGCATCGACTCGTTCCCGATCGATCCCTCCTGGCGGATCGAGGCGAACTGGGTGCCGGCGCAGCCGGGCGAGACGCTGGAGATGGGCTCGGTGATCGGCACCATCGACAAGTATCCGGTGCCGGGCAAGCTGGAGTTCACCCGCGACGGCAAGCATTTCGAGTTGTTGCCGGTGATCGAGGAACCGGGCGACGCGCAGTATTTCATTGTCTTCGCCGACCGTACCAGCGGCAAGGAAACCTACGGCGCGGCGCGATTCCTGTACATCGACCCGCCGAAGGACGGCAAAGTCGTGCTGGACTTCAACAAGGCCTACAACCCGCCGTGCGCGTTCACCGGTTTCGCCACCTGTCCGCTGGCGCCGCCAGAGAACCGGCTGGATCTGCGCGTGACCGCGGGCGAGAAGAATTATCGTGGCTCGCATCACTGAAAGGAGCGCGCTGGTCGCGCTGGGCCTGTGGCTGGCATTCTCCGCACCGGCGGCCACGCCGGCTGATTACGTCGCCTCGGTGCAACGCGCGCGCAGCGAGCGGGTCGAGCAACTCAGGCAGATGGACGGCTATCTGGCGTTGACTGCGTCGGGTTGGCTGGAGCCCGGATCGAACAGCGTGGGCAGTGCGCCGAACAACCACTTCCCCGTCTCCGGTGCCCCTGCGCACCTGGGCGTGCTGGAGCTGGCGACGGACGGGCAGGTCAGGCTGCATCTGGCGGATACCCGCGGCATCACCGTCGACGGCGCACCGGCGGCCATCGACAACATCTTGCGCACGCAGGGTTCCGACGGCAAGCAGCGACCGACCCGGGTGGGTTTCGGCAGCAGCTATCTGTACGTGATCGAGAACGGCGCGCAGCGCGGCTTGCGGGTGAAGGACAACAACGCGCCGCTGCGCACGCACTTCCCGGGCTTCGACTATTTCCCGATCGATCCGTCTTGGCGGATCGAGGCAGACTGGGTGCCGTTCAAGCCGTCGCACACGTTGAAGATGGCCTACGTCACCGGCACCGTGAGCGATACGCCGATCGCCGGCAAGGCGGTATTCCGGCGTGACGGCCGCAGCTACGAGTTACTGCCGATCGAAGAGGACGGCCGGCTGTTCTTCGTCTTCAGCGACCGCACGGCGGGGAAGCTGACCTATGGCGGCGCCCGCTTCCTGTACGCAGCCGCGCCGAAGAACGGCAAGCTCGTGCTGGATTTCAACCTGGCCGAGAACCCGCCTTGCGCGGTCACGCCGCACGTGGTCTGCCCGCTGGCGCCGCCGGAGAATCGCCTGAAGCTGGCGGTGACCGCGGGCGAGAAGAAGTTCGACGAAGCCGGAAAGTAGGGCAGGCAGCGCCTGCCCTGCGTGGGGGGCTCAGCGTCCCTTGAACTCCGCTTTGCGCTTTTCCAGGAACGCACCGGTGCCTTCGCGCATGTCCTCGGTGGAAAACGCCAGCGCGAAGCCCTGGGTTTCGAATTCCAGGCCCTGGTCGATGGCGGTTTCGCCACCTTGCAGCACCGCGTCGAGGATGCCGGCCGCGGCCAACGGCGCGGCAGCAGCCAGCTGATCGGCCAGCGCGTTGACTGCGTCGTCCAGCGCCTCGGGTGCGACCACGCGGGTGACGATGCCCAGCTCGAACGCGCGCTGCGCGTTGATCACCGCGCCGGTCAGGCACAGTTCCAGCGCGGCGCCGCGGCCGGCCAGGCGCAGCAGGCGCTGGGTGCCGCCGAAGCCGGGGATCAGGCCGAGGTTGATTTCCGGCTGGCCGAATTTCGCCTTCTCGCTGGCCACGCGCAGGTGGCAGGCCATCGCCAGCTCCATGCCGCCGCCCAGTGCGAAGCCCTGGATACGGGCGATGACCGGCTTGCCCAGCCGCTCGATCGAGCTCATCAGGTGCTGGCCGGTACGCGAGAAGCCCTGGGCCTGCACCGGCGTATAGCCGTTCATCTCGGCGATGTCGGCGCCGGCGACGAAGGCCTTCTCGCCCGCGCCGGTCAGCACCACGACGCGCACGGCGTCGTCCTGGCCGGCCTGCGCGAAGGCGAGGGTCAGTTCGTTCAAGGTGTCGCGGTTCAATGCGTTGAGCTTGTCCGGACGGTTGACGACGATGGTGCGCACGGCACCGCGGTTGCCGATTTCGAGATTGCGATAGGCCATGGCTGGCTCCTGACAGTGGCAAGCCGCCGATGGTAGCAGCGGGAACCTTTGCCGCCGCCGGGTTTCTCAAGCCACGGGCGCGATCCGCTGCACGGGCCGCGCGAACCGCTTAGGATGTTTGCTCTGGATCAGGGCTCGCGCCGGCGAGAGGAAGGATCGGTGGAACAAGGCATCACACATCTGCGTTGCGCCGCGTTCGGCCTGCTGCTGGTTGCCGGCGCGGCCTGCGCCCAGAGCGCTGCTCCGGCACCGGCGCGAACGGACAAGGCCAGCCTGTCGTACGCGATCGGTTACCAGATCGGCAGCCAGTTCGCCGACGGCAAGCCCGATGTGGAGATCCCGGTGCTGGTGAAGGCGATCGAGGATGCCTACGCCAGGCGGCGGCCCGGCGTGTCGATGCAGGAGATGCACCAGCAGCTGCAGCGCCTCGACCAGCAAATGCACGCCGAGGCACTGAGCGAGTTCAAGCGGATCGCCGCGGCGAATGCACGCAAGAGCGCCGCCTACCTGGCCAGCAACCGGCAGCAGCCCGGCGTGGTGCAGTTGCCGTCGGGCATCCAGTACCGGGTGTTGAGCAAGGGCGACGGCAAGGTCAGTCCCACCGTGACCAGCCTGGTCACGGTGAACTATCGCGGCATGCTGATCGATGGCACCGAGTTCGACAGCACCTGGGCACATGGGGCGCCGGTCAGTTTCAGCGTCGACAAGGTGATTCCCGGCTGGCAGGACGTGATTCCCCGCATGCATACCGGCGACCGCTGGAAGGTGGTGATTCCGCCGCGGCTGGCCTACGGCGAGGCGGGCGCGCTGCCGCGCATCGGTCCGAACGAGGCGCTCGTTTTCGAGATCGAACTGCTGGCGATCAAGTCCGATCCGGCCCGGCCGTGACCCCTGCGGTGATAACATTCCGGGGTCATGTCGAACGATCCCGCCCGCGCTGAAGATGCCGCCCCCGATGCCCCGCTGACGCCCTGCATCGGCACCTGCCGGCTGGACCCGCGGGGCTACTGCATCGGTTGCCAGCGCAGCGGCGAGGAGATCGGCCGCTGGCGCATGATGAGCCAGGCCGAACGCCGGTACGTGATGCAGCAGGTCCTGCCATTGCGCCGGCAACCATGATCGACGACCGCATCGATGGCCTGATCGACGCCTTGCTGCCGTTGTCGTCGCCGCCGACCGGCCCGGGCTGGAACCATGCGGACATGACGCAGCTGCTGGGCACCACCGAGCGCCGGCCGGCGGCCGTGCTGGTGGGCTTTCGCGAAGGCGTGCAGCCACGGCTGGTGCTCACCGTGCGCAACGACAACCTGCAGGCACACGCCGGCCAGGTGGCCTTTCCCGGTGGCGGCACCGATCCCGCCGACGACGACGCACTGGCCACCGCGCTGCGCGAGAGCGAAGAGGAGATCGGGCTGGATCGCCAGTTGGTGAAGCCGCTGGGCTACCTCGACCGTTTCGAGACCATCAGCGGCTTCTGCATCACCCCGGTGGTGGCCAGCATCGACGTCGGTGCCCAGCTGTATCCGGCGCCCGATGAAGTCTCCGAAGTCTTCGAAGTGCCGCTGGCGTTCCTGCTGGAGCCGGCCAACCTGCGCCGCTACACGATGGAGTTCCGCGGCCAGACCCGGCCGATGGTGGAATTCGTCCACGGCGGCCATCGCATCTGGGGCGCCACCGCCTCGATGCTCCACAACCTGCTGCAGAGGATGGGACGGACATGACGCTGAAGACCACCCTGATCGATGTCGATGCACTGGCCGCGCTGTCGTCCGACGAGGTGCTGGTCGTCGACTGCCGCGTCGACCTGGCCGACCGCACGCAAGGCGAGCGCACCTATCTGGCCGGCCACATTCCTGGCGCGGTGTTCGCCGACCTGGAACGCGATCTTTCCGACATGTCGCGCGTGCCCGAGGGACTGGGCCGGCATCCCCTGCCGTCGACGTCGGCCTTCAACGCCGTGCTCGGTCGCTGGGGCTGGAAGCCGGGCTTGCAGGTGGTCTGCTACGACGCTGGCCCGGGGGCGCTGGCGGCAGCCCGTCTGTGGTGGCTGCTGCGACTGGCCGGCGTGCACAACGTGGCGGTGCTCGATGGCGGCATCGCCGCATGGCAGGCCGCTGGCCTGCCGCTGGAAACGGACGTCCATCCGCGTGCGACGACCGAGGTGGCGTTGCCCCGCGACGCGAGCCAGGTGATCGTCGACCACGCGGCCCTGCATGCCGCGCCGGCGCCGCTGCTGATCGATGCCCGTGCCGGCGCCCGCTATCGCGGCGAGGTCGAGCCGCTGGATCGCGCCGCCGGCCACGTGCCCGGCGCTCGCAACCGCCCGTACGTCGACAACCTGCAGGCCGACGGCCGTTTCAAGTCGCCGGCGCAGCTGCGCCAGGAATTCGCGGCGGTGCTGGGCGACGCCACGCCCGACCAGGTCGTGCACATGTGCGGCTCCGGCGTCACCGCCTGCTACAACCTGCTGGCGATGGAACATGCCGGCCTGCACGGCTCGCGGCTGTACGCGCCGTCATGGAGCGGCTGGGTCAGCGACCCGTTGCGGCCGGTGGCCAAGGGCGAGGAGTGAGTGAAGAGGAGTGAGAAGCGAGATAGAGCTATCGACTCCCACTTTCTCTTCTCACTCCTCGCCACTAACTTCTAGCTCTTGCTCTTCAGTTTCGCCACCAGCGCCTGCAGCACCGCCTGCGTTTCCGGATGGAAGAACGCGTCGACGAATTCATCCAGCGGCAGCGCGTCGACGTCGGCATAGGCGTCGGCTAGGTCGGCACGGGCCAGCCGGCGGGTGGTCAGCATGGCGTTCGACGGCAGCGCCAGCAGCTCGCCCAGCCAGTGCAGGGCGCGGGTGACGACCTGGTCCACGCCGGTCAGTTCGTCGACGAAGCCGCAGGCCAGTGCCGCGTCTGATTCGATCATCGCCCCGGCCACCAGCAGGCGTTCGGCACGGTAAGTGCCCACGATGCGGCGCAATGCGAGCTGGATCGATTCGGGCACGATCAGGCCCACCTGCACTTCGTTGAGGCCGATCCGGAACGGGCCAGAAGCCATCACGCGGTAGTCGCAGAACAGCGCCAGGACCGCGCCACCGGCCGGACTGTGGCCGGTGATCGCGGCGACCAGCGGGATCGGGCAGCGTGCCAGCGTGGCGCACAGGGCGAAGAACTCGCGCCAGTATTCGCGCACGCCGGCCCGGTCGCAGGCGAGCAGCGCGGGCACGTCGACACCGGCGGAGAACAGGCCCTGCGCGCCGGACAGCACGATGCCGCGGGCGTCGTCGAGGACGGCCGCTTCGATGGCGCCGCGCAGTCCGCGCACCAGGTCCAGATCCAGCGCGTTGACCGGCGGCCGGGCGAGCTGGATCTCGCGGATCGCATTGGCATGGGTAATCAGGTTGAGCATGAAGTACTCCGGTCAGAAATTACTGCGGCTGTTCGTCGGCAGTCCAGCTGTAGCGCACCGCGTAGTCGAGCACGGCCTTGCCATTGGCCGGTACCTCGACGCGGAATTCCAGTGTGTCGGGGCTTTGCTGGCTGGGCTTGCCGGTGGACGATAGCAGCACCCACTGTCGCCAGCGGCCGGGATGCTCGCGGACCGTCACGGTGCGCGGGCTGTCGCCGGCGTTGCTGAGGCTGATGCGGAAGCCTTCGTCCATCGTGCGGGCGGCCTTGTCGATGCTGAAGCTGGTGCGCTCGCGTTCTGCGCGCAGGTCGAACGCAGTGCCCAGGGTGATCGTGGCGTCGCTGCCCTTGGGCGTGTCGTCGATGCGGCCTTCGCCGATGAACTGCGGCGTGCCGTTGCGGTCGGCCGTGAGTACGCGCAGGTAGCCGGCCGGCAGGCTGTCGAAGGCTTTCAGCTTCAGGGTGCTGATGACGGCGTTGCCGCCGCCCTGGTTGAAGTCGCGGTTCACGATCGGCTGCTGCGGCTGGAAGCTGCCGCCGTTCTCGTACAGCGCGGTGCGCGTGCAATCCATCGCGCGGCTGGCATACAGCGGCACCTGGCTGACGCTGCCATCCGGCAACTCGATCGCGCCGGGCAGGGCATAGCTGCGATAGTCGCCGATGCTGTCCTGTTGCGGCATGGCGTCGGCCTTCGCGTTGAATCCGCGTGCCATCGCCATCATCGGTTGCGGCGCCGAGGGCTTGGCCATGTTCGGCTCGCCGGCGATCAGGGTGAGCTTCGCATCGTGCCAGTCGCGCCCGCTGCGGTTGGCGATGCTGGCGCGTGCTTCGAACTGCATGCGGCAGGTGGCACCCGGCTGCAAAGTCGCCACATAGGCAGCGCGCCAGCCCAGGCCCGAGGTGGGATAGCTGAGCACGGCACGGGACGTGCCCGCGCGTGCGGCGTCCACGCGCAGAGCCAGGCTGGAACCGAGCGGGAACTTGCCGTCGGTGCTGCGTACCGAGGCGTAGCTGCGCACCAGTGTGGTGCCGGTGATGCCGTCTATCAGCAGGCCGTCGCCCGCGCGCAGCAGGGTGCCGTTGGCCAGTGGCAGGCCGCCGGCGCCGAGCACTTCCACCGCATGCCCGACCAGTCCGGTCAAGGCCGCGTTCGCGCCTTGTGCCAGCAGCAGCCGCTGCGAGATCACCTTCGCGTTGCCGTCGGGAAAGCCCAGCGCCAGCGCCTCGGCGTCGAGCGAATTCGGCAGGTCGCCGATCACCACATCATGTGTGCCCGCGGCGAGATCCAGCGTGCGCTGTTCGCGCACCACGGCGTAGCCGTCGTTGACACTGCCGCCGTCGTTGCCGGCATACAGCGCGGCGCTGTCGCTGCGGTACAGCGTGAGTTCGGTGGTGTCGCTGGCATGTGCCGCGGACGCGACGAGGGCGGCGATGCAGGCAAGGGCAAGGGCGGTGCGATGTGGCGTCGTCATGGGGGCGCATTCCATCGTGGGGAGTGGATGACCATGATAGCGATGATGGGCGAAAGGAAATCGCGGGTGACTCGATTCGATCACGCCGCGCTTCCATCTTGACCGGGATGCGCCCGGCGCGCGCCGGGGCGAGTGTTCCCGCGGCCGGCCTGCAACCGGTTCGGCGCGGATGGTATCCCTTGCTCCGACATTCGCCATCGGTGCGTCCATGAACTTCAAACGGCTGACCCCCGGCAGCTTCTTCCCCGGCATCGCCTGTGCGATCAAGGCTGCTGTCGGCCAATACCGCAAGATGCCCGAAGCCGGCGGGTGGACCGGAGGCAGGCGGAAAGCCCGGGTGATCGGCCTCCGCGTGTGCGTGCTGCTGCTCGCTGCAAGTCCCGTACTTGCAGCGGCCGACCCGTCACGGGCCACGACCGTGCAGGTCGCGGCGATGCGGATCCGTCACATGCTGGAACAGGTGCAACGGGTGCCGGGATCGTTTCCGGCGGTTTCCGCCGTTGTCGTCGAAGGTGACGCCACCCGGTTGCTCTACGTCAACGGCGAGGCGCATGCCGGCACCGGCGTGCGCGCCGATCACGCCACGCTGTTCTATGTTGCTTCGCAGACGAAGTCCTTCATGGGCCTGCTGGCGGCACAACTCGACGCGGAAGGCGTGCTTCCGCTCGACACGACGTTGGCCGGGGTCTGGCCTGACCTGCATTTGCCGGCGCCGGCGGATCCGGCAGCGATCACCCTCGCGGATCTGCTTTCGCACCAGGAGCCGCTGACGACGGAAACGCTCAACCACCTGACCGCTTACGTGCGCACGGTGCCGGCGACGGAGGACTATCCGGATCTGCTTGCGCACTACACCGAAGTGCGCAAGCCCGGGTTTCGCTACTCCAATCTCGGCGACCTGATCTACGGCGCGGCGCTGCAGGTGCGGACCGGGCGCAGTTGGCAGGACTGGCTGCACGGCGAAGTCCTGCAGCCGCTGGGGTTGGCCGATGCGCTCACCGCGACCTCGACTGTCGCGCCGCGGCGGCTGGCCTGGAACCATCAGTGGGATGGCGAGCGCTGGCGCGCGCTGCCGCCCAAGCCCGATGCCTTGATGCATGCCGCTGGCGGGCTGGCACTTTCAGCGGACGACATGGCTCGCTGGATGCGCGCCAATCTGGCGCGGCTCTCGCCCTCCGGCACGCCGACCACGGCGAGCTTCGAGCGGGCGCAGCGGCCGATCGTCCGCGCCGATCTGGCCGACCACGAAATCGACTGTGATGGCTACAGCCTCGGCTGGTACAGCTGCGGTTACCGGGGCGAGCGGGTGCTGATGCACCCGGGCTCCTATCCCGGCGTGGTGTCCGTGACCGTGCTGCTGCCGACGCGCCACGCGGGCTTGTCGCTGGTCATCAACAGTGACAGCGCCATCGAGGGCCTCGAACTGGAAACGATCAAGGCCTTCATCGGCCTGTCCACCGGCAAGGACGGCGAAGATGCGCGCCTGCGGAGGATCGTGATCGACTATCCGGCGCGCCTGGCGAAACTGGTGAAGCGGCGCGGCGATGCCATCGCCACGGCACGGGCGGATGCCAGGTGGGCCGGGTTCGCCTGGCGCCCGTCACTCCGCGAACTGGATGCACACGCAGGCGTGTTCGAAAGCCCTCGGCTGGGCACGTTGCGGGTGGAGCGTGACGGCGACGCGCTGGTGGCGATACTCGGTGCGCAGCGCCTGCGCCTGCAGCCGGCGGCAGCGGGGCTGTTCGCAGCGTGGCCGCAGACGCTCGATCCGCCGGAGGAATTCCGCTACGACGCCGCCCGCGACGCGATCGACTGGAATGGCGATCGATTCGCGCGCAAGGCGCGCTCCCGCGGGGCGGCCCCGCCGCAGAGCCCGGCGAGGTCGACCAGGTGACCTTCGGTCATCGAACCGGATTCCCGGTTCCGGCGCCCCAGGCAGCGCGATCAGCCGCCGCTCGAGACACCGGCAGCGGTGCGGATCGTGGCGGGAAGCGGCATTGCCTTGCCGCTGACAGGATTCATCCACACCATCACCACGTGGCCGTCGCAATACAGGCGGCTGGCGTCATCGGCGTCGACGATGCGATGTGCGATCGTCATCGAGCTGGTGCCGAGGCGAGTGCAGCGCAGTTCGATGTGCAGTGAAGCAGGCCAGGGAATCGGGCGCCGATACTGCAGTTCGCTGGCGGCCAGCACCGGCATCGCGTCCTCGCTGAACCAGTCGCGCACATGCTGCAGCCATTGCAGCCGCGCCTCTTCCAGGTAGGTGAGGAAGTTGGAATTGTTGACGTGGTTGAACGCGTCGAGGTCGCGCCAGCGCACCCCGAGGGAGGCGACGAACAGCGGCGCATGGGACGCGTCGGTTGCGCTTTCGGCGATGTCGGTCGATGAAATGCTCATGAAGGTTTCTTCTTCTTTCCGCTGCCGCGCATCGGCTTGTACTTGTCGGCCGAGGCGATGTGCTTGGTGGCGGCCTTGACGCGCCCGGCGGTGCCGGGCTTTTTCGGCTTGGCCGGTTTCAGGTGCGGCGCGAGGAAATGGCCGGTGTGCGATCCGGGGGTGGCCGCCACGGTTTCCGGCGTGCCGGCAACCAGGATGCGGCCGCCGCCCGCGCCGCCTTCGGGGCCCAGGTCGACGACCCAGTCGGCGGTCTTGATCACGTCCAGGTTGTGTTCGATCACCACCACGGTGTTGCCCTGGTCGACCAGCTGATGCAACACGTCGAGCAACTGCTCGATGTCGTGGAAGTGCAGGCCGGTGGTGGGTTCGTCCAGAATGTAGAGCGTGCGGCCGGTGTCGCGCTTGGAGAGTTCCTTGGACAGCTTCACGCGCTGCGCCTCGCCGCCGGACAGCGTGGTCGCGCTCTGGCCCAGCTTGATGTAGTCGAGGCCCACGGCGCGCAGCGTGTCGAGCTTGCGCGCGATGGTCGGCACGTTCTCGAACAGCTTCAGCGCGTCCTCCACCGTCATGTCGAGCACGTCGGCGATGGTGTGGCCCTTGTACAGGATCTCCAGCGTCTCGCGGTTGTAGCGCTTGCCGTGGCAGACGTCGCAGGGCACGTAGACGTCGGGCAGGAAATGCATCTCCACCTTGATCATGCCGTCGCCTTCGCAGGCTTCGCAGCGGCCGCCGCGCACGTTGAAGCTGAAGCGGCCCGGCGTGTAGCCACGCGAACGCGCCTCGGGCACCTGCGAGAACATGTCGCGCAGCGGGGTGAACAGGCCGGTGTAGGTGGCCGGGTTGGAGCGCGGCGTGCGGCCGATCGGCGACTGGTCGATGTCGACCACCTTGTCGAACAGGTCCATGCCCGTGACGGACTTGTGCGGCGCTGCCTGCGTGCCGGCGCCATTCAGTTCGGCCGCGGCGAGGCGGAACAGGGTGTCGTTGACCAGGGTCGACTTGCCCGATCCGGAGACGCCGGTGACGCAGGTGAACAGGCCGGCCGGAATCGCCAGGTCGACGTTCTTGAGGTTGTTGCCGCTGGCGCCTTTCAGGTGCAGCCACGACTCGTCGTCGATCGGCTGGCGGCGTTCCTTCGGTACCTCGATCGCGCGCGCGCCGGAGAGGAACTGGCCGGTGACCGAGCGTGGCGAGTCCAGCATGTCCTGCACGCTGCCCTGTGCCACGATCTCGCCGCCGTGCACGCCGGCGCCGGGGCCGATGTCGAGCACGTGGTCGGCCATGCGGATCGCGTCCTCGTCGTGCTCGACGACGATCACCGTGTTGCCGAGGTCGCGCAGGCGGGTCAGCGTGCCGAGCAGGCGCTCGTTGTCGCGCTGGTGCAGGCCGATCGAGGGCTCGTCCAGCACGTACATCACGCCGACCAGGCCGGCACCGATCTGCGAGGCAAGGCGGATGCGCTGTGCCTCGCCGCCGGAGAGCGAGTCGGCCTGGCGATCCAGCGTGAGGTAATTGAGGCCGACGTCGTTGAGGAAGGTCAGTCGCTCGCGGATTTCCTTGACGATCTTCACCGCGATCTCGCCGCGCCAGCCGGTGAGCTTCAGTTCTTCGAAGAACTGAAGCGCGTCGTCGATCGAACGATGGGTCAGCGAAGGCAGCGCATGGTCGGCGACGAACACGTTGCGCGCCGAGCGGTTGAGTCGCTGGCCTTCGCAGACCGGGCAGGGCTGGTCGCTGATGTACTTGGCCAGCTCCTCGCGCACCGCGGCGGATTCGGTTTCCTTGTAGCGCCGTTCCAGGTTCGGCAGGATGCCCTCGAACGGATGTTCGCGGGTGACCTTGCCGCCGCGTTCGGTGATGTAGCGGAACGCGATGCGTTCCTTGCCGCTGCCGTACAGGATGGCCTTCTGGACGTCCACCGGAAGCTTCTGCCACGGGGCGTCCACGTCGAAGCCGTAGTGCGCCGCCAGCGACAGGATCAGCTGGAAATAGTGCGCGTTGCGCCGATCCCAGCCGCGCACCGCGCCGCTGGAAAGCGCCAGCTCGGGATGGCCGACCACACGCGCGGCGTCGAACACCTGGGTCACGCCGAGGCCGTCGCAGGACGGGCAGGCGCCCACCGGCGAATTGAACGAGAACAGTCGCGGCTCCAGCTCGGGCAGCGAGTAGTCGCAGACCGGGCAGGAGTAGCGCGAGGACAGCAGCTGCTCCGTCGCGGACTGATCGTCCATGTTCGCCAGGATCACCAGCCCGTCGCCCAGCCGCAGCGCGGTCTCGAACGACTCGGCCAGGCGCTGCTTGATGTCGTCGCGCGGGCGGAAGCGGTCGACCACCACCTCGATGGTGTGCTTCTGGCGCAAGGTCAGCGGCGGCACGGCGTCGAGGTCGTACACCGCGCCGTCGACGCGGGCACGCACGAAGCCCTGGGCGCGCAGCTGCTCGAACACCTGCACGTGTTCGCCCTTGCGCTCGCGGATCACCGGCGCCAGCAGCATGTAGCGGGTCTCCGCATCGAGCGCCAGCGTGGCGTCGACCATCTGGCTCACCGTCTGCGCTTCCAGCGGAATGCCGTGGTCGGGACAGCGCGGCGTGCCGACGCGGGCGTACAGCAGGCGCAGGTAGTCGTATACCTCGGTGATCGTGCCCACGGTGGAGCGCGGGTTGTGCGAGGTGGATTTCTGCTCGATCGAGATGGCCGGCGACAGGCCTTCGATGTGGTCGACGTCGGGCTTCTCCATCATCGACAGGAACTGGCGCGCGTACGCGGAAAGCGATTCCACGTAGCGGCGCTGGCCTTCGGCGTAGATCGTGTCGAAGGCCAGCGAGGATTTGCCCGAACCGGACAGGCCGGTGATCACGATCAGCTGATCGCGGGGCAGGTCGAGGTCGATGTTCTTGAGGTTGTGCGTGCGCGCACCGCGGATGCGTATGGTGTCCATGGACGCCGGATATGGGGGGGAACCATTACTATACCAAGGAGTTTTGATGGTTCAGTGTCGACGGCGTCAGGTGACGGCCGGATTTGGCTCACCGTGCCGGCTGTGGCTAAATGCCGGTTTCACCCGTACGGAGGCAAGTCATGCACAAGTGGGCGGGAATCGCTGCCGCCGCAGCGCTGGCGCTGGGCGCCGCCGGACAGGCCGTTGCCGCGCAACCCAGCGAAAAGCAGGTGCGCGAACTGTTCGAGGTGATGCACATGGATCGCATGTTCGGGCAGATGAACACGCAGATGGTCACGGTGATGGGACAGGCCGTGCCTTGCGTTCCGGCGTCCTACTGGCAGGGTTTCATCGACGCCGGCGGCAGCCGGCAGTTGCTGGACCAGATGGTGCCGATCTACCAGCGCCATTTCACCGCCCAGGATGTGGCAGGTTTGCTGAAGTTCTATCGCTCCTCGCTGGGCCAGAAGGTGATCACCCAGATGCCGGTAACGATGGCCGAGGGCATGAAGGTGGGCCAGGCCTGGGGCCGCGAGCGCGGCCAGGCGATGATCAGGCAGCTGCAGCAGAAGGGCACGCTGGACGCCAATGGCCAGTGTCCGGCCAGTCCCGCGGCCGCGAAGCCGGCCGTGCCGGTGCCCGGGTCGGGCCACTGAACGGTTCACCGCGGGGGCCCCGGCAAGGCCGTTCGGGTCTGGCGTGGTCAGTAATTGACCAGTGCGGGGTCGCGTCGCTATAATCTGCGGTTCGCCAGACCGGAAAAGGGTCATGGCGATACCCAAGAGAATAACGACAGAAGGGCATTCCCATGAGTTATGCAGTCATCAAGACCGGTGGCAAGCAGTACCGCGTCATGCAGGGCGACGTCCTGCGCGTGGAACTGTTGACCGCCGAAGAGGGCGCCACGGTCAGCTTTGACCAGGTGCTGCTGGTCGGTTCGGGCGAGTCGGTCACCGTCGGTGCGCCGGTCGTCGAAGGCGCCACCGTCAGCGCCACCGTGCGCAAGCACGGCCGTGCCGACAAGATCCGCATCATCAAATTCCGCCGCCGCAAGCACTACAAGCGTCAGCAGGGTCACCGTCAGCATTTCACCGAAATCGAGATCACGGGCATCAACGCCTGAGCAACTGGAGCATTGAGTCATGGCACATAAAAAAGGCGTAGGTTCCAGCCGCAACGGTCGCGATTCGAACCCGAAATACCTCGGCGTCAAGATCTACGGTGGCCAGGCCATCGAAGCCGGCAACATCATCGTGCGTCAGCGCGGCACCCAGTTCCATCCGGGTGTGGGCGTGGGTCTGGGTCGTGACCACACCCTGTTCGCGCTGATCGACGGCACCGTCAAGTTTGCCATCCGTGGCGACAAGAACCGCCGTTTCGTCGACGTCGTCCAGGCGTAAGCCTGTCGCGATGCGATAGCGAAGGCCCCGCCTCGGCGGGGCTTTTGTTTTTGAAGCGGGGAACGGGGAACAGGGAACGGGGCATGCGCTTCCCGTACTCTGTAACTGTCGTTCCCCGTTCCCCGTTCCCCGTTCCCCGGACCCACCCATGAAATTCGTCGACGAAGCACACATCAAGGTTATGGCCGGTGACGGCGGCAATGGCTGCATCAGCTTCCGCCGCGAGAAGTTCATCCCGTTCGGCGGCCCCGATGGCGGCGACGGCGGCTTCGGCGGCTCGATCTGGCTGGTGGCCGACGAAGGCCTGAACACGCTGATCGACTTCCGCCACCAGCGCAGCTTCAAAGCGAAGCGCGGCGAGAACGGCATGGGCAGCCAGATGTATGGCAAGGGCGGCGAGGACACCACGATCCGCGTGCCGGTCGGCACCATGATCACCAATGTCGACACCGACGAGGTGATCGGCGACCTGACCAGCCACGGCCAGCGCATGCTGGTGGCCCAGGGCGGCAAGGGCGGACTGGGCAATATCCATTTCAAGACCTCGGTGAACCGGGCGCCGCGCAAGGCCACGCCGGGCACGCCGGGCGACGTGCGCGAGCTGAAGCTGGAACTGCGCCTGCTGGCGGATGTCGGCCTGCTCGGTTTCCCGAATGCCGGCAAGTCGACCTTCATCCGCGCGGTGTCGGCGGCGACGCCGCGGGTGGCGGATTATCCGTTCACCACCCTGCATCCGAACCTGGGCGTGGTCAGCCTGGGCACCGACCAGAGTTTCGTGATCGCGGACATCCCCGGCCTGATCGAAGGCGCCTCCGAAGGTGCCGGACTGGGCATCCAGTTCCTGCGCCACGTGTCGCGCACCAGCCTGTTGCTGCACATCGTCGACATCGCGCCGATCGACGGCTCCGACGTGGCCGGCCAGGTACGGGCGATCGAACAGGAGCTGGAGAAGTTCAACCCCGAATTGCTGGAGCGCCCGCGCTGGCTGGTGCTGAACAAGGCCGACCTGCTGGCCGAGGACGAACGCCAGGCAGCCGCCGAGAAGGTGGTCGCCGAGCTGGGCTGGACCGCGCCATGGTTCCTGGTTTCCGCCGCCACCCGCGACAACACCATGCCGGTCTGCCAGCAGGTGCAGCGCTTCTTCGAGTCCCAGCGCGAGGAGAACCGGGAGCGTACCGACATGTTGCCCAACGACGTGCGCCTGCGCGGGGAGCCGCCGCAGGACTGAACTGCGACGGCTCCGTCCTCCCTGCAGCCCGGGCTCCTGATCCAGATCAGGGGCCCGCTTGCATTCTGCTGCCAGAATGACGCCCGTTGCCCGCAGCGATGCCAGACCCGTGCCTTGTGGGGGAGGACTTGAATGCGGGCTTTCTTGTCGCCATGGTTGATAATGATTATCAATCAACTTGATGAGGCATGCCCAAGCCATGAAAGCCCTGATGTCCACCGTGCTCGCCCTGATGCTGCCACTGCTGGCCAGCGCGACCGAGGTGCCCGGCTACACGCTGACCCTGAAAGACCACCGCTACCAGCCCGCCGAGCTGTATGTCCCCGCCAATACCCGGGTGAAGGTGGAACTGGTCAACCAGGACCCGTCACCGGAAGAATTCGAGAGCGATGATTTCCCGGCGGAGAAGATCGTGATGCCGAACAGCCGCATCAGCATCTTCATCGGTCCGTTCAAGCCGGGTCGCTACCGCTTCTACGGCGACTTCCACCAGCCCACCGCCCAGGGCACGCTGGTGGTGGAGTAGCGCCATGTGGGCCATCGCCTTGCTGGTATTTCGCGAAGTGCTGGAAGCGGCGCTGATCGTCACCGTGGTCGCCGCCGCCACCCGCGGGGTGTTGCGGCGCGGCTGGTTCGTCGGCGGCGGCATCGCGCTCGGCGTGCTGGGCGCGGTGCTGGTGGCGCTGTCGGCCAGCCTGCTGGCCGATGCCTTCAGCGGCGCGGGCCAGGAGTTGTTCAACGCGGGCATCCTGATCGCCGCCGTGCTGATGATTGGCTGGCACGTGTTGTGGATGTCCAGCCACGGGCGGGAGTTGAGCCGGCAGATGCAAGCACTGGGCACGGCCGTGCACCGCGGCGTCAGTTCGCTGGGCCTGCTGTTGCTGGTGGTGGCTCTGGCGGTGCTGCGTGAAGGTTCGGAAGTGGTGCTGTTCCTGTACGGCATGCGCGCCGGCGGCGCGGATCACCTGTGGGCCGGGCTGGCGCTTGGCGTGCTGGCCGGGGCCGCCGTGGGTTTCGGCCTGTATGCGGGCCTGCTGCGGATTCCGTTGCGCCACTTCTTCGGCGCCACCAACGCCATGCTGGTGCTGCTGGCTGCCGGTCTGGCCTCCAGCGCCGCACGCTACCTGATCCAGGCCGACCTGCTGCCGGCCTGGGGGCAGCCGTTGTGGGACAGCTCGTGGCTGCTTGGCAACGGTTCGCTGCTGGGCCAGACCGCCCACGTGCTGATCGGTTACGACGCCCGCCCGGCCGGCATGCAGATGGTGTTCCTCGCCATGACCCTGCTGGCGCTGTGGTGTGGCGCGCGCTTCATGCGGCGTCAGCAAACGCCGCGAGTCCGGTCCGGCACGACGCCGTCGCGCACCACGTCCGTTGACGATGCCGCATCGAACCTCGGTCAGCGAACGCTGGCCTGACCGCGGGGCTGCCTTCGCAGATCGGCCGTCCATGCCAGCATGGCTGCTGCCGCAATCACGTCACCGGACGACAGCAGGTCTGCGCCCAGGCCCGCGTTCAATACGGCGTGGAGCACCGGAATGGCCAATAGCAGCGCCAGTCGGACGTAGCCCGAGTTGAAGACCGCGTACCGGCTCGCGTGGTGGTACCAGTAGCGACGAACCGACAGCCACAAGGCCGGCGCGATGAGCACGAGTCCCGGACCGTCCTGCCCCACGGCGCCAAGCACCACGCCGGCAGCGCACAGGAGCGGCACCACGAACTTGCGCGCGGCGCGCTGCCGTCCGCCCGGTTCCCGTTCGATGTACCAGAAGACGAGCGCAGACCAGGCCATCCAGAGAGCCCACAGTGCACAGGGCACCATCACCAGGCCGACCACGATCAGCATGGGGCGAAGCGCGATGCCGTCGTTGCAGAGCAAGCTCAGCAGCGGCGCCAGCAGGATGCCAAGCAGCAGCATGCCCATGCTGCGGACGCCACCCAGGATCAGCCGCGGACGAGTGACGCGCTGACGATTTGCCGCAGCCAGCCAGAACCCGAGCTGGGTGCGGTCGATCGTTTCGGGCAGATCTTCCGGGTGGTTGTCGCTTGCCTCGGCGACGAAGTCCGCGATGCGTTCGGGAACGACGACATTCATGCCCAGCCAGAGCACTCGCGACCAGCGGAACGGGCGTTGCAGCTGGCGCAGAACCCAGTGCGCCCGCCAGCGTTGCAGCGGTGTACGCAGTTCCAGCCGCGCGCCAAGACGGTCTTCGTCGTCGTCCTGCAGTTGCCAGGCCAGGCGGGAACGCCGCGTGAGCTGCAGCATGGCCAAGGGATCGTGATCAGCCAGTGCGTGATCGAGATCGAAGAAGCGCAGCAGGGTCTCCATGCAGTCGACCGGCATCGGCGGCGCCTGTTCGTGGAGTTCATTCAGCAGGTATCGGCCGACCCGTGCCTTGAGCTGCAGCGACCACAGCTCCTGGCGACCCGCCAGCCACGCCTGCAGTGCCGAGGCATCGCCGCCCGAAGCCTGCGCGAACACGGCGCTGCAGAAGGCGGCCAGGTCGAAGCGAAACGGCGCGGATGGCTCGATGGCGGCCGGGAGATCCGCTGTGCCCGCAGCGGCCGGGACTGCGGAGGACAAGGGCAGGGATGGCTCGCGCACCGGCTCATGCGGCGGTGTGGTTGCATCGACGGCCGCGGCCCGGCAATGGGCCAACGCCGCCTGATAGGCGGCGTGCAACTGCTGGAACCCTTGCGGGTCGTCGTCGGGTCGGGTGAGCCGCAACCGTTGCGCGTAAGCACGCTTGATTGCGCGTTCGTCGGCGTCGGCGGCCAATCCGAGCAACTCGAACGGCGACATCAGGCCGACTCCAGCGTATCCAGCGCGCGGCCGAATTCGCGGCGATGCTCGCGGATGACCGCCTCGTCCTGGCTTTCCAGTGCGGTGCGGAAACGCGCGATCCATTCCTGCAGCTGGTCGCGTGCATCCAGGTGTTCCTCGTACAGGCGCTCGGCGCGCGCCAGCATGGCGAGGTTCTCGTGCTTGCCGCGCGGATGGATCTTGAGGTCGTTCAATGCCGCCAGGCGTTCGCGGATCTGCTGCGCGTCGAGCAGGCCCGGATTCTGTTCCAGCAGCAGCTCGTAGCGGCGATCACTGGCATGCACCCGCGCCTCGACCTGCAGCACGCCGTTGATGTCGTAGGTGAAGCGCACGGTCACGGCGTTCTCCGTGATCGACAGCGTCGGGTCGATGTCCACCGTCAACTCGCCCAGCTTGATGTTCTTCTCGACCAGCGGGCTCTCGCCCTGATAGACGTCCAGTTGCACCTGCTGCTGCCGTTCGTGGACCGGCCAGAAGGTTTCCTCCCGGCTCACCGGCACCGTGCTGTTGCGCTGGATGACCGGCTCGAAGAAGCCGGTCACGGCGCGCCCCTGTTCGTCGCGGCGCGCCACTTCGGTACCCAGCGAATACGGGCAGACGTCGGTGAGGATGATCTCGTCCAGGCGCTGGTCGCGCGACTTCAGCCCGGCTGCGATGCAGGCGCCCAGCGCGATGGCCTGGTCGGGGTTCACGTGACGCAGCGGCAGCCGGCCGAACATGCGCGACACCGTGCGTGCGACCAGCGGCATGCGGCTGGCGCCACCGACCAGCACGATCTCGTCCAGCTGTTCCGGTTTCAGCCGAGCATCGCGCATCGCCCGTTCCAGCGGTGCACGCATGCGCTGCACCAGCGGATCGGCCAGGCGGTTGAAGCGTTCCTCGTCGATCCGCCAGTCCAGTTGCCGGTCGCCCAGCGCGAATTCGATGCGTGCATGACCCTCGCTGCCCAGCGTGCGCTTGGCGGCCTCCAGTCGCCGTCGCAGCTGCCCGCGCTGGCTGGCGTCCAGTGCGTCGTCGGCCAGTTTCAGGTCGGCGCGGCAGGTCCGCTCCAGCAGGTCGAGGAAGTCCTCGCCGCCGAGGAAGTTGTCCCCGGCGCTGGCGTGGACTTCGACCACGCCATCGAACATCTCCAGCACCGACACGTCGAAGGTGCCACCACCGAGGTCGAAAACCAGGAAGCGGGCGCCGTCGGATTGCTCGCGCAGGCCGTAGGCCAGCGCGGCGGCAGTCGGTTCGTTGATCAGCCGCTCGACGCGGATGCCGGCCAGCTCGCCGGCGGCGCGGGTGGCCTTGCGCTGGGCGTCGGAGAAATACGCCGGCACGCTGATGACGGCCTCGTCGATCTCTTCCCCCAGCGCCGCCTCGGCATCGGCGAGCAGCGAGCGCAGGATCAGCGCGGACAGTTCCTCCGGACGGAAGCTGTGCGAGCCCAGCCGGATCTCCCGCGAGGTGCCCATCCAGCGCTTGAAGCTGGCCACGCTCCTCTGCGGATGGCTGACCAGGCGGTCGCGGGCCGGCTGACCGACGATCACTTGGCCGGCCTCGTCGACACTTACCACCGAGGGCGTGAGGAACTCGCCCAGCGCATTCGCGAACAGCCTTGGCCCCGTTTCGTCGTAACAGCCGATCAACGAATGCGTGGTGCCCAGATCGATACCGACAATCATCCCTGACTTCCCCTGTGAAGTCGTTGTCCGTGACGGCAAAGCTTACATGCGGAACACACCGTAACGCTGCGGTTCGATCGGCGCGTTCATCGATGCGGAGATGGCCAGGCCCAGCACCCGGCGCGTGTCGACCGGGTCGATGATGCCGTCGTCCCACAGGCGGGCGCTGGCGTAGTACGGATGGCCCTGACGCTCGTACTGCTCGCGCAGCGGCGCCTTGAAGGCTTCCTCCTCGGCGGCCGACCACTCGCCGCCCTTCGCCTCGATGCCGTCGCGCTTGACCGTGGCCAGCACGCTGGCGGCCTGCTCGCCGCCCATCACGCTGATGCGTGCGTTCGGCCACATCCACAGGAACCTTGCTCCATAAGCCCTGCCGCACATCGCATAGTTGCCGGCGCCGAAGCTGCCGCCGATCACCACGGTGAACTTCGGCACGTGCGAGCAGGCCACCGCGGTGACCATCTTGGCGCCGTCCTTCGCGATGCCGGCCTGCTCGTACTTCTTGCCGACCATGAAGCCGGTGATGTTCTGCAAAAACACCAGCGGCACGTTGCGCTGGTTGCACAGCTCGATGAAGTGCGCGCCCTTGAGCGCGCTCTCGGCGAACAGGATGCCGTTGTTGGCGACGATGCCCACCGGGTAGCCGTGGATGTGCGCAAAGCCGCAGACCAGGGTCTTGCCGTAGCGCGCCTTGAACTCGTGGAACTCCGAGCCGTCGACGATGCGCGCGATCACCTCGCGGATGTCGAACGGACGGCGGGTGTCGGCGGGAATCACCCCGTACAGTTCCTCGGCCGGGTACTTCGGTTCGACCGGCGCACGCAGGGCCAGCGGCATCGGCTTGTTGCGGTTGAGGTGGCCGACGATGTCGCGGGCGATCGCCAGCGCGTGGGCGTCATTCTCGGCATAGTGGTCGGCAACCCCGGAGATGGACGTATGGACGTCTGCGCCGCCCAGCGTTTCGGCGTCCACCACCTCGCCGGTGGCGGCCTTCACCAGCGGCGGGCCGCCGAGGAAGATGGTGCCCTGTTCGCGCACGATGATGGTCTCGTCGCTCATCGCCGGCACGTAGGCGCCGCCGGCGGTGCAGCTGCCCATCACCACCGCGATCTGCGGGATGTTCAGCGCGGACATCCGTGCCTGGTTGTAGAAGATCCGGCCGAAATGCTCCTTGTCCGGGAACACCTCGTCCTGCAACGGCAGGAAGGCGCCGCCGGAGTCGACCAGGTAGACGCAGGGCAGGCGGTTCTCCAGCGCCACTTCCTGCGCGCGCAGGTGTTTCTTCACGGTCATCGGAAAATAGGTGCCGCCCTTGACCGTGGCGTCATTGGCGACCACCACCACCTCGGTGCCGTTGACCCGGCCGATGCCGGTGATCACGCCGGCGGCGGGGGCGGCATCGTCGTACATGCCGTGCGCCGCCAGCGGCGACAGTTCCAGAAACGGCGAGCCCGGGTCGAGCAGGGCGCGGATGCGCTCGCGCGGCAGCAGCTTGCCGCGGGCAACGTGCTTCTCGCACGCCCCTGTGCCTCCACCTTCCGCGCTGCGGGCCAGTTCGCGCTGCAGGTCTTCGACCACGGTGCGCAACTGCTGGCTGCTGGCCTGGAATTCGGGCGAACGCGGATCGATCTGCGATGCAATGACGCTCATGGATGGAAGCTCACGGTCGGTTCCCGTCGGGGACAAACCATGGATGATAGCGGGGCGTCGTGCCACCACCAAAAGAATCCGTGCAGCGGGTTAATCACGGGCCAAAAAAAACGGTCGCACGAGGCGACCGTTTTTTAATGCAGAACCGAGAGGGATCAGTGACCCTTCATCGCGTCCTTGGCCTTGTCGGCAGCATCCTTGGCGTTGCCAGCGGCGTCCTTCGCAGCGTCGGCAGCCTTGTCGGCGGCGTCGGCAGCGTTGCCGGCGGCGTCCTTGGCCTGCGACATGGCGTCCTTCGCAGCGTCGGTGTTGGCCGGAGCAGCGGCGGAAGCCGCGACGGCAGCCTGTGCAGCCTGGTCGGCGGCCTGGCCAGCTGCGTCAGCAGCGGTCTTGGCCTGGTCTGCAGCCTGCTCAGTCGCCGGGGTCGGAGCCGCCGCGGCAGCCTGCTGCGCCGTATCGGCAGCCTGCTGTGCGGTATCAGCCGACTTCTGGGCGTCCTGCGCGGAATCCTGCGCGCCGTTGCTGCATGCCGCCAACAGCGCGACGAGCGCGGCGGCGAGTAGGGTACGCGTAAACTTCATGGTGGATCTCCTTTGCCGTGGAATGCCGTTTGGCCGTGTATTAATAACGCTTTCGTGGACATTGCGCCAGATGTTTATGGCGACCCTTCAGTGCGTATTAAAAACAGATTTAACCGGCCGTCATGTGAATATTGCGCGACAGTGGCCGGCCGGCCTCCGGATCAGTCAATCGATTCGATCGCGATGGCGGTCGCCTCACCGCCGCCGATGCACAGGGAAGCCACGCCGCGCTTCAGGCCACGCACCTTCAGCGCGTTCAGCAGGGTCACCACCAGCCGTGCACCGCTGGCGCCGATCGGGTGACCGAGCGCGCAGGCACCGCCGTTGACGTTGAGCTTGTCGTGCGGAATGCCCAGCTCCTTCATCGGCGTCATCGCGACCACGGCGAACGCCTCGTTGATCTCGAACAGGTCCACGTCCTCGACCTTCCAGCCGGCCTTGTCCAGCACCTTCTGGATCGCGCTGACCGGCGCCGTGGTGAACCACTGCGGCTCCTGCGCATGGGTGGCGTGCGCCACGATCCGCGCCAGCGGCTTCAGTCCCCGCTTGTTCGCGTCGTCGGCGGAAAGCAGCACCACCGCCGCGGCGCCGTCGGAAATGCTGGAGGAGCTGGCCGCGGTGATCGTGCCGTTCTCCTTGCGGAAGGCGGGCTTCAGCGTGGGGATCTTCGCCACGTCGGAACGACCCGGCTGCTCGTCGGTATCGACGATCACGTCACCCTTGCGGCCGCTCACCGTGACCGGGGCGATCTCGTCGGCGAAGGCGCCGTTCTGCTGGGCCGCCTTGGCCCGGTTGACCGATTCGATCGAGAACGCGTCCTGCTCTTCGCGGGTGAAGTGGTACTTGTCGGCGCACAGTTCGCCGAACACGCCCATCGCCTTGCCGTCGTAGGGATTGGTCAGGCCGTCCCAGGCCATGTGGTCGACCAGCTGGCCATCGCCATAGCGGATGCCGGTACGGGCGTTGACCATGTGCGGCGCATTGGTCATCGACTCCATGCCGCCGGCCACCACCACGTTGGCCGAGCCCGCCTTGATCAGGTCATGGCCGAGCATGATCGCCTTCATGCCCGAGCCGCACACCTTGTTGACGGTGGTACAGCCGGTGCCGACCGGCAGGTCCGCGCCCAGCGCCGCCTGGCGCGCCGGTGCCTGGCCGAGGTTGGCGGGAAGCACGCAACCCATGATCACTTCGCTGACGTCGGCCGGAGCCACGCCGGACTGCTGCAGCGCCGCGCGAATGGCGACGGAACCGAGCTTCGGGGTGGGGACGCCGGTGAACTGGCCCAGGAACGAGCCGATCGCTGTGCGCTTCGAACCGACGATGACGACGCTGACATCCGACATGGACAACTCCGCTTGCAAGACTTCGGTGGGGCGCGAACGCCTGAAAGGAAACTCGACGATTATCGCAGTCCGCCGGGAGGCTGGGCAAACCGCGACGAATCCTTGAGGCGCAAGGGCTTGCGTGTGTTTCATTGGAATTTCGTTGTGCGAAGATGCGTGCGGGGACTGCGCCGGGTGGCGGCTACACCGACGGCGGTCAGATCGAAGCGCGCGTGCGGGGGGGCGGGATGAACAGACTCGATTCGGTTTTGCGGCGTCGCGAGTTGGCGCTGCTGGTGGCGGTAGCCCTGGGCCTGAGCGCCTGCGGCGGTGGCGGCAACGTCAGGCCGACGCCGCCCCCGACGGTACCGAGTTCGCCGCCACCCACCACCTCGAACAACCAGCCGCCGCTGGATGCCCAGCTTGCGCTCACCAACACGTACGGGGCACACAGCCTGGGCTACACGGGTGTCGGGGTGACCATCGGCGTAGTGGACAGCGGCATCATGCGGAACCATCCCGCGCTGGCCGGACGGGTGCGGCAGGAACTGGTCTATGTCGATCCCTCGGTCAACAACACGGCGATCGACGACGTCGTCGGCCACGGCACCTGGGTCTCGCAGATTGCCGCCGGCCAGGCGTTCGATCAGTTTCCCGGCGGCATCGCGCCGGGCGCCAGCCTGGTGTCGGCGCGAATCATCAGCGATGTCACGCCCAAGGATGACGGCTCGGGCAAGGGCAACGAAGTCACCGCCGCCGATGCCGACTTCTTCGCGCAGACGCTCAACCCCGCCCTGATCAATGCCGGTGTGCAGGTGATGAACAACTCCTGGGGCGGCATCTACTGGGACACCGCCAACGCCAGCATCAACCAGGCCTTCGCCCAGGCCTACCAGCCGTTCGTGGTGCAGCATGGCGGGCTGGTGGTGTTTGCCGCGGGCAACGACTCCCGCAGCGACCCCAGCGACATCGCCGCCTTGCCCAGCCTGGCGCCGCAACTGGAGGCGGGCTGGCTGGTCGCGGTAGCCGTCGACAGCAATCATCCGACCCAGTTGGCCAGCTACTCCAATGCGTGTGGCAAGGCGATGAGTTACTGCCTTGCCGCTCCGGGTGACGTGATCGTCAGCGACAAGGATACGGTGGCGGGCACCAAACCGACCTACTGGATCGTGAGCGGAACGTCGTTCGCGGCACCGGAGGTGTCTGGCGCCGCGGCCCTGGTGTGGCAGGCGTTTCCGTATTTCAGCAACGATCTGGTGAGGCAGACCCTGCTCGGCACGGCCAACGATCTTGGCGCACCCGGTCCCGATGCAACGTTTGGCTACGGCATGCTCAATACATTCAGGGCGGTCAACGGGCCAGCCAGGTTCGACTGGGGCGATGTCACCGTCAATTTCAACGGCACCTCGACCTGGGGCAACGCGATCTCCGGCGCTGGCGGGTTGATCAAGCAGGGGCCGGGCAGGCTCAACCTCTGGGGCGGCAGCAGCACCTATACCGGCCTCACCCGGATCGAGGGGGGCACGCTCGCCGTGGCCGGGTTGAGCAGCCCCGTCGAGATCGGCGCCCAGGGCACCTTGATGTCCGGCGACACGCCGCAGAATCCCACCGGCTTCACGGTTTACAACAACGTGACCAACGCCGGCGTCCTGGTGGCAAGTCAGGGAGACGTCTATCTCAGCGGCAACTACGTGCAGCAGGACAATGGTCGACTGGCGGTATCGCTGGGGTCGCAGTTGCACGTCAATGGCACGGCCACCCTGTCTGGCGGCGACCTCTACGTGTATGGCGCCAACACCGGCTACACGCTCGACTCGCACACCACGGTCCTGACCGCCAGCGGCGGTCTCACGGGGGCGTTTTCGGCGTTGAACACCGCGCCCAGCGTGGTGCTGACCGCCACGCTGGGCTATGACGCCACCAGCGCCTGGCTGGACGTGCAGCAGGTGAACCTGAGCCAGATCCAGGGCCTGCCTTACACCGCGGCGAGCTATGGCGCCGCGCTGCGCACGCAGGACGCGTTCGCGCAGATCAACACCCAATTGCAGGGCGCCAGTGGCGGGACACCCGTCGGCGCCAGCTTCATCGCTGGCGCCGCAAGCCTGCAGCACGCCGTTACCACCGACGTGATGCAGCGTTCGCTGACCAGCCTCTCCGGCCAGTTGCATGCCGCCAGCGCGGCGATGACGTTCGAGGCGATCGATGCCGGTACGCGGGCGTTGTCCGATCGCTTCGACAGCCTGCTCGACGCACCGACCGTGGGTGGCTGGACGCAGAACCTCGGCTATCACGGCGGCCTGTCGCGCAGCGGCTACGACAACGTCGGCTATGACCTTGGCGGCTCGCTGGTCGGACAGGATTATCGCGTCGACGGCAACGGCATCGTCGGTTACGCGCTGGGCCAGAGCCAGGGCCTGGGGCGGCTGGCCGAGCGTGCGGACCAGGGCTACAGCCATGCGCTGGAAGCGATGCTGTATGGCGGCGTGATCCATGGCTCGTGGTACACGATGGGCCGCTTCGGCATCGGCAGCTACCGCGAAACCATGCGCCGTCAGCTGCAGCTCGGCGATCAGTTCGCCGGCGTGGCCAGCGACGGCAACGGTCGTTACGGCGTGGCCTATGGCGAAAGCGGCTATCGCCTGGCGCTGGGCCGCACGCAGGTCACTCCCTACATGAACCTGCAATATGCGCAGATCCAGCGCGACGGTTTCAACGAGCGGGGCGCCTACGGCTTCGGTCTGAAATCGGCGGCGCAGACCACGGCGCGCTGGCAGGCTGGCGCGGGCCTGCGGGCCACGCATGACTGGACCTTGCCCGGCGGCGGCAGCCTCAGCCTGCAGGGACGCGTGTCGTGGCAGCAGTCATTCGGCGTGCGTGGCGAAGTGTTCGACGCGAGCTTCAGCGGCATCGACCAGTTCGCGCCGGTCGGCGGCATCGGGCTTTCCCGTTACGGCGGCGTGCTCGGCACCACGCTGGACTGGCGCATGAGCCCGCGCGCAAGCCTGCAGATGGGCTATGACGAGTATCTCGGTCAGCGCCAGCAGGCCAGGATGGCCACGGCGAACTTCCGTCTGGACTTCTGAGCGACGCCCGCCGACGTCAGACCAGCACGACCTGCACGCCGGCGGCGCGCAGTGCCTCGACGGTTTCGGCCGGCGCGCTGGTGTCGGTGATCACGATGTCGAGGTTCTTCACCGGCGTGATCACCGACAGGCTGCGCTGGCCCAGCTTGCTGGCATCGAGCACGGCAATGGTCTGGCGCGAGACGCGGATCATCAGCGCGTTCAATGCCGCCTCGAGCGGATCGGGCGTGGTTACGCCCACTTCCGGATCGAGGCCGTCGACGCCGAGGAACAGGCGATCCGCGGAAAGCTTGGCCAGCGCCTGCTCGGCATCCGGGCCGACCAGTGAATACGAAGTCTGCCGAAGCATGCCACCCAGCATCATCACGCGAATCTCCGGCAGGCCGGACAGCTCCATCGCGATATTCAGCGCGTTGGTGATCACCGTGAGCGATTCGAACTTCAGCTGGCGGATCTGCCGGGCGATCTCCACCGTGGTCGAGCCGGAGTCGAGGATGATCGTCTCGCCGTCCCGGATCATTTTCGCCGCGGCCTGGCCGATGCGCAGCTTCTGCGCGTGCCAGCGGGTTTCCTTGATATTGAGCGGGGTGTCGTTCGTTGCTGGAGCAGCCGGCAAGGCACCGCCATGCGAGCGGGCGATTGCCGAGCTGCGCGCGAGCGCGTCCAGGTCTGCACGGATGGTGACGGTGGAGGTGCCGAAGCGGGTTGCCAGCTCCTCCACCGTGGCGCGCCCCTGCTGTTCGACCAGTTCGACGATCAGGCGGCGACGTTCTTCGACCAGCAGGCGGCGGGAGGCGACGGGGGTTTCACTCATGGGCGATTTTCAGAAGTCGGGCGGCGTTGTCATGGTAAACCTTGCGCAGCACTTCGTCCGGCAGGGCGAGTCCGTAGATCGACCAGCGACCCTGCGGCGGCGTCGGCGCCGGTGCGTAATCGAAGTATTCGTCGTCGGTTTCCAGGAAGCGGTAGTAGATCTCGTAGAGCTCGTCGCCGAACAGCTGCTGCGGCACGTCGTCCCCGTACGGTGATGGTACCGCGTCGGTGCCGAACATGATCCGGTCCTGGTAACGGTCAAAGAAGCGTTGCGCGATGCGTGGCTGGCGACCCAGCTCGCCGATGCGTGCACTGATGTCGATCACCGTGTTGGGGAAGCGGTCGAGGCAGGCGGCCACGGCGGCGAGGTTTTCCGCGTTGTTGCCCACGTGAAGCAGGGCAAACGTGGTCTTCGGATGGCGTGCGATCAGGCGGTCGCGCGCGGCGAGCAACTCCGCATTGCCGGGGAACTCCGGACCGTAGAACGACCAGTCCGGATGATTGGCCAGTTCCTCATAGCGCTCGTTGTTCTCGTCGGTAGGCAGGAAGAATGCCTCCGGGTCGGAGACGTGCAGGAATACCGGCAGGTCGTGGGCCGCACAGGCTTCCCACATCGGATCGAAGCGGCGGTCGTCCACCGCCACCAGCGGGCCTTCATCGATCCGCTCGCGCAAGTAGAGGCCCAGCGTCTTCAACAGTTTCAGTCCGCGCGCGCCGACATGTTTGGCATGTTCGATCGCATCTCCCTGCAACTGCGCGTAGTTCGGTTCGGCAAAATATTCGTATGACGGTTCGGTGAGGGTGAGGAAACGACCGGGTGCGGCCTGGTCGAAGCTGCGGATGCTCTTTTCCAGGCCGGCGCCGACACCCCCGGTGAGGTTCACCAGGGTACGGATGCCCTTGCGGTCCATCACCGGCAGCAGGTCCTCGGGCCGGGCGAACAAGGTCACTTCTTCGCCCACCGAGATGCCACTGCGCACGTTGCTCGACCAGCTCAGGTGCGCGTGCACATCGATGACCGGATAACGCGGTTGCTCGACGCGCGTCTTCGGTACCTGCAGCATGCTGCGCGGCTGGAAGTCCTTCAGTCGCAACCCGCTCTTGCCAGCGTCAGGCCGGGTTTGCAGGGGATTCTTGCTGCCCTCGATGCGCACCGTACCGGCGCCGCCGGGCGGCGCGCAGCACAGGCAGCCAGCCTGCATCAGGAACTGCGATCGGGAGGAACTGTCGCTCATCGGGCTGCGTGCCTCGTCTGCCTGTTCAGCGCGGATATTTCGCCATGATGTCGTGGACGGAGCGAACCAGCGCCACTGCCTGATCGAACGGGCGCAGCCACATGTTGCGACCGAACATCACGCCATTGGCGCCGGACTGCATGTAGAACTCGACCTTGCGCAGTACCGCCGCGTCATCGTCGTTCTTCTCGCCGCCGGAAAACAGCACCATCGTGCGACCGGTCGAGCGCACCACGCGTTCGCAGCGGGCAGCGGCATCCTCCTGCAACTTGTCATAAGGCGCCGGTACATTGGCCACGCTGTCGTTCGGCTCGTGCAGCTTGACGATGTCGGCGCCCATCTCCAGCGCCACGCGGGCAGCGTAATCCTGCGCGTAGAGCGTATTGGTGCCACCCCTGGCGTTGACCGCGCTGCCGCGGGGATACGCCCACATGACCAGCGGCATGCCATAGCGTTCGCAGTCCTGGCGCACCTTTTCGAACTGGCGAATTTCGTCGTGCTGGCGCGGCGAACCCACGTACATGGTGTAGCCGACCGCGTCGGCACCGAGACGCACCGCGTCCTCGACCGAGGCGAACAGCGGCGAGGTGGCTTCGGCGTCGCTGGCGATGTTGGTCTTGCCGTTGAGCTTGAGGATCAGCGGCACCCGGCCGCAGTATTCGGCCATGTACTTCTCGGCCAGGCCAATGCCCAGCGCGATGGCAGAAAAGCCACCGGCCGCGGCGAGCTCGAACTGATAGCTCGGATCGACGGCCGGCGGGTGGGGAAAGAAGTCGGTGGGACCATGCTCCAGTCCCTGGTCGAGCGGGAGCACCAGCAAGCTGCCGTTGCGCGGACCGTAGCCGTACAGCAACCGCCACAGACGGGTGCGCTTGCCATGGGACAGGGCGAGCCGGGAAAGTTGGCTGCCGGTGTTCGAAACCTCTTGCAAGCTTTGTTTCATTTCGAATACTCTCGGTTCGGAAGCTGCATACTTTCATATTCAATCGAATTTGGCAAAATGTCAAAATTAAACAATAAAACGAAAGTTTCGACTGAGCTGGACGCCTTACATGCAGCCCCGTTGGCGGCGCAGCAGGCGCACGGCTACGCCGATACCCTGCGCGAGATCCTGCAGCAGCCGGCGACCTGGTCGGATACGGCCGAGCGGCTGCGCCAGCCGCAACTGCGCGAGCTGATGCTGGCAGCGCTGGTGCCGCGCCCGAGCCATATCGTGCTGACCGGTTCGGGCAGCTCCATGTATATCGGCGAATGCCTGGCACCCAGCCTGCAGGTCGAGTTGGGTATCCCCGCCCAGGCGATTGCAGCCGGCAGCTTGCTCACGCACTGGCGCAGTGTGCTGCCACCCGGCGCCGGCTTGCTGATTTCGCTGGCGCGTTCCGGCGACAGCCCGGAAAGCTGTGGCGTGGTGGATCGCCTGCTGGCGGATGCCCCCGACTATCGCCACCTGGTCATCACCTGCAACGCCAACGGCAAGCTCGCCACCCGTTATCGCAATGACCCGCGGGTCACCGTGCTGGTGCTGGACGAGCGCACCAATGACCGCAGCCTGGTGATGACCAGCAGCTTCACCAACCTGTTGCTGGCCGGCTTCGGCCTGGTTCAGCGCGGAGGCAGCGACGCCATTGCGGCGACAACCCGGTTGGCGCGCGGCGTCCAGCGCGTCTTCGACGAACAGGCCGATGCGCTTGCGACCGTCGCCCGTGGCGAGTTCGGCAAGGTCGTCTATCTCGGCAGTGGCGGCGCGCTCGGCGCGGCCCACGAATGTGCGCTGAAGATGCTGGAGATGACTGGTGGCGCGGTGGTCACCATGGCGGAGACTTATCTCGGCCTGCGCCACGGCCCGATGTCCAGTCTGGACGACAAAACCCTGGTGGTCGGCTTCCTGTCACCGGACCCGGCGGTGCGTGCCTACGAGCTCGACTTGTTGCGCGAACTGTCACGCAAGCAGCTGGGCATGACCCGTGTGCTGGTGGGTGAGCACATCCCGGCAGACGTGCTGGGGCCGCACGACGTGGCGATCGAGCAGGCGGGCCTGGGCGCGACGGACGATGCATTGCCGCTGCTGGCGGATGTGGTGGTGGGGCAACTGCTCGCGTTCTTCCGTTGCCTCAAGCTGGGTGGCAAACCCGACACGCCGTCGCAGGGCGTACTCACGCGCGTGGTCGAGCACTTTCCGATGCACCGGGAGCGCAGCTCGGAAAACGAGCATGAGGGGGAAGCATGAAGCGCATCCTGGTCGTCGGCGAAATCAACGTCGATCTGGTCTTCAAGCACTGCCATGCCTTGCCTGCGCCAGGCCGCGAAGTGCTGGCCGACGACTTCTGCATGACGCCAGGCAGCTCCTCGATGATCTGTGCGATGGGGTTGGCCCGGCTGGGCAATCCCGTGGCATTCCGCGGCAAGCTCGGTGACGACAGCTGGGGGGCCTATTGTCTCGATGCGTTGCGTAACGCCGGCATCGACATTGCCGCCGTGCAGCCGCAGGCGAGCTTGCGCACCGGCGTCACCGTCTCGCTGTCGACGCCGCAGGATCGCGCTCTGGTGACGTTCCCCGGCGCGATCGCCACGCTGCGCGCGGACGAGGTGGACGATGCGTTGCTGGCCAGCGCCGATCATCTGCACGTTTCCTCGTATTACCTGCAGCGTGCGCTGCGGCCCGATTGCCGCGCGCTGTTCGCGCGTGCGCATGCCGCCGGTCTGAGCACTTCGCTCGATCCCGGCTTCGATCCGCAGCAGGCGTGGGCGTCCGACCTGCTTGGCACGCTGGAGGAAGTCGACCTGTTTCTGCCCAACGAGCTGGAGTTGGCGGCCATCACTGGCCGCGAGCGGGTGCTCGATGGCCTGCATGCGCTGCACAACGGGCGCACGCAAACCGTGGTGAAGCGCGGACAGCTCGGCTGCGCCAGTCTGGATCAGGGACAACTGCTCGAAGTGCCGGCGTTTGCGGTCCATCCGGTCGACAGCACCGGCGCCGGCGATTCGTTCGATGCCGGTTTCCTGCATGCGTGGCTACGTGGCCAGACCCTGCAGGACTGCATGCGCTGGGGCAGTGCCTGCGGCAGCCTCTCCATGCGCCGAACCGGCGGCACGGTCGGCCAGGCCAGCGTGTCGGAAGTGGACACCCTGCTGGCGGACCTGTCGTGATCACGGTCATCGGTTTCAACACCGCGATCGATCGGCTCATCCGGCTGGATGCGCTGCGTCCCGGCGAAGTCAGCCGCGCACTCGACGAACAGACGTATCCCGGCGGCAAGGGGTTGCACGTGGCACAGACCATTGCCGCGCTGAGTGAGCGCGTGCAACTGGTCGGCCTGGTCGACCCGGCCCATCGCAACATGATCGGTCGGCTGCTGTGCGAACGCGGCGTTGTGTTCCACGGCATCGAGGTTACCGAGAGCCTGCGCACCTGCATCGCGTTGCAGGATGCGGACGGCCAGGTCACCGAGATTCTCGGGCAGGGGCCGCTGCTGGACGGCGCGCAGCAGGAAGCCTTGCTGCGCGCGTTTCGTCGTGGCGTCGATGACAGCGAGCTGATCGTGCTGTCCGGCAGCCTGCCGCGAGGGTTTCCGTCGACCACCTACGCCGAACTGGCAGCGCATGTGCGCGATGCCGGCAAGCGCTGCCTGATCGACGCCGGTGGCGAACTGTTGCAGCACGCGGCACAGACTCGACCATTTCTGGTCAAGCCCAATCGCGACGAGATCGCCGAGCTGCTCGGACGTCCGATCGGCGATCTCGCCGCGGCAGTCGACGCGGTTCGCGAACTGCATGCCGGCGGCATCGCGATGCCGGTGGTGACGATGGGTGCACTGGGCGCGGTGGCTGCCGATGCGAGTGGCGTCTGGCATGCCTCGATCGAACTGGAACAGGTACGCAACACGGTGGGTTCCGGCGACTGCCTGCTGGCCGGCATGACGGTAGGCATGGCGCGAAACATGAATTTGGAGGGGATCTTGCGTCTGGGCGTGGCCTGCGGCTCGGCCAATGCGCAAGGTCAGGAAACCGGTTTCGTCGAACGACGGGCGGTTGAGACGTTGCTCGCAAAGGTTCGAGTGCAGCGTCTGGCGTGATTGAAAAACAGGAAGTCAAACCGGGCCAGTCATGGGTCCGGCAGGGAGGCTTTTGTCCGAAATTCTGGAGAACGTGCAAGCGAGTTCGTGGGCAGGAGGTGTTCCCACGGATAACCACAAACGCCTGTGGCAGAGGGGAGGGGCATTTCTGCACAGGGCGACAACGAACTACGTGAGGGGCATTTCAATGCATGCTGAAAAGAATGATGGTTTCACCGTCGCGGGCAGGAGCAGGAAGTTGTTGATCGCTGCTGCACCCCGGGGCGCCGGGAACAGGGCTGACGGTTTGCGGCGAACGCTGCTCGCCATGGGTTTGCTGGTGTCATTGGGCGCGAATATCGCGCAGGCGCAATCGATCACCGGCGGCCTGTATGGCAGGGAGCCTGGCGGCAGTCATGTCACGCTCGAAGTAGCCAATCCGGCTACCGGCTACCACCGCGAACTGCAGCCGGACAGCGATGGGCGTTACAACGTGGGCGGTCTCAATCCGGGCAAGTACACCGTCACCGTGTTGCAGGACGGCTCCACCATCGGCACCCGCACTGTCGTGGTGAGTGCGAACGTGCAGACCATGGTGCCGGCGCTTTCCGGCGTCGAGGCCGCCGCCACCGCGTCGGCGAGCGCCACCAATCTCGGCGCGATTCGGGTGTCCGGACGAGCCATCGATGCCGACGTGATGCCGATCGATGTGAGCACGCCGGAGTTCTCCAACAACTACAGCATGAGTGTGGTCAACCAGCTGCCGACCGGGCGCGGCCCCGAGAGCGTCGCGCTGCTGAGCTCGAAGGTGAAGTACGACAACCAGACCACCGGCCTGATCCAGATGGGCGGCGCGAGCCCGGCCGAGAACCGCTACTACTACAACGAATTCGACAGCACCTACGACTACAACGGGCTCGGTGCCACCTACCTGCCGGCCGAGGCGATCACCTCGACCCAGGTATTGAGCGCCAACGCCGGCGTGAGCTGGACCAGCACCACCGGCGGCACGATCGCCTCCACCGTGCGCCAGGGCACCAACCGTTTCCAGGCAGGCTATTCGCTGTACTTCACGCCTGCGACTTCGTGGTTCAACCCGCATGCACGCGATTCGCGCACATCGCAGGGCGACTACTACCACTTCAACTCCTCCAACAGCCTCAGCGCCAATGTGGCCAACCAGTACCTGTTCGCATCCGGTGCGCTGGTCAGGGACAAGCTGTTTTTCTTCGCCATGCTGGGCAACTCGCCGGCCAATACCAGTCAGAGCAACACGCAGAACCGGCACATCGACACGGCCAACCGCGACAAGAACGGGCTGCTCAACCTCACCTGGAACATCAACGCCGACCAGTCGTTCAACGTGGTCGGCAACCGCGACTGGAAGAACACGTTCAACAACCGGTACAGCCTGACGCGCGACTACGATCCGTCCTCGCAAGGCGCGTACGCAGGCTGGACCTCGACCCAGGTGAAGAACCAGTTCCTGATCGGCAACTACCACTGGCAGATCAACGACAGCATGAGCCTGCGCCTGATGGGCGGATACCTGAGCCAGTCCTCGCTCAGCCCGACTTCCACCTCGGGCACCAACCTGCCTTACGTGATCGAAGTCGATCCGGTGACCCAGGTGCACAAGAACATCGGTCTCACCACCACCAGCAGCAAGCTGTATCCGTTCGCCTACTGGCGCCGCGGCTTCAAGGGCGACTTCACCTGGAACCTGGGCGACCACAAGATCACTATCGGCGGCGAGCATTACAAACACTTCATCAACAACGTCAGCACCACCACCGACGGCGGCGACTGGACCTATTACACCCAGCCCGGCAGCGTGCTGCCGAACGGTTCGCCGGCACCGGCCGATGGCCGCTATGTGGCGCAGTACTTCATCAGCACCGGCGGCCCGTTCTACACGGTCAACAAGGCGTTCTACATCGACGATTACTGGCAGGCGTCCGACCGCTGGATCGTGTATGCCGGCCTGCGCGACGACACCTTCATCAACAAGAACGTCAACGGCCAGAACTTCTGGCACCTGCCGCTGCTGTCGCCACGGTTCGGCGTGTCGTGGGATGTGTACGGCGACAGCACGATGAAGGTCGGTGCGAACGCCGGCAAGTACACCATCCCGATCCCGTCCAGCGTCAACAACGGTGCGGCTGGCGCCGTCACCCAGTGGTACCGCTACTACATCTACGGCGGCAGGGATCCGAACACGCAGGCGCCGACCGGGCTGACCCAGATCGGTCCGCAGGAGACGCTGATCAACGGCCAGGCGCCCAGCGCCGCGAACGTCGCCACGTCCAACATCAAGGCGCCGTACCAGTACGAGTTCCAGGTGTACGTGCAGAAGACGCTGGGCAACAGCTGGTCGTCGATGGCCGAGCTGGGTTACTCCTCGCTCAAGCGCGCCATCGAGGACACCTGCTACACCTAGGGCCTCACCGACTACGCGCAGGCCCATGGCTACCCGGACTACGAGGATTCCAGCGGCTGCCCGATGATCAACCCGGGCATCGCCCAGGTATTCATGCGCGACTACGACGGCGACGGCAAGCTGGAATCGCTGACCGTGCCGGGCAGCGTGTTTGGCCCGGCGCCCACGCGCAAGTACGTCCACCTCACGCTGGAACTGACGCACGCGCAGAACAGCGACGAGCCGTACTTCCTCGACCTCAGCTACACCTGGGCGCACCTGTACGGCAACTACGACGGCCTGCTCAATCTGGGTACGCGCACCAACGGCGGACCGTCCGAGCAGATCCTGTGGGACTTCCCCGGCCTGATGGAGCACAGCTCCGGCAACCTGGCCGGCGACGTGCGGCACAGCCTCAAGCTCAACGGCATCTACTACTTCCCAAGCGGCCTGCGTATCGGCAGCACGTTTGACCTTTCCACCGGCACGCCGCAGAACTGCCTCGGCACTTATCCGGACATCGACAACCCCGCCGAGCAATACGGCGCCGCCAGTCACTTCTGCAACAACGTGCCGGCACCGCTGGGCGCGGCCGGGCGTACGCCGCTGTTCTGGCAATGGAACCTTGGCGTGGGCTACGACTGGGCCATCAATGACTCCCATCACCTGAGCCTGGATCTGCAGGTGCAGAACGTCACCAATCGCCAGGGTGGCATCGATGCGGAGCAGCGCTACGACACTGGCAGTTTCCAGAACGATGGCTCGCCGATCCTCAACCCGAGCTACGGCGCGGCAACCTGGCAGGCACCGCGGACGACGATGCTGATCGCCCGTTACACCTTTCGATGAGGAGGCAGGGCGTCGCGCCGACACGGTGCGACGCCCTTGCTGATTGTCCGCGAACCAGGTTCCCGCGCCACACGGTCGACGGCATCAACTTCGCTTATCCACCGAGGTATCCCATGAAAAAGTATCTGTTGCATCTCGCCTACGGGCTTGCAGGTATCGGAGCCTTCCTGGCCGGCCCGGCGCACGCCGTGATTGCGGGTGGCATGGTGGCCAATCACTACTACTATCCCGTCTCGACTGTCGCGAATGGCGATGGCCTCTATGGCTACAACGGATTGGCCGCCTCCATCCGGGTGACCCATGAGCCTGGCAACGACGGCAATACGTTCTACGCCAGCCAGTTTTTCTGGACGGTCAACGTCAACCAGGGCGGCTATGCCGGGATCCAGCAGAATTCGAAGAAGACCAGGACCGTTCTCTTCTCGATCTTCGGCCAGACCTACGATTCCAGTGTCGACAAACCCGGCTCCGCCCCCGGTGCGGTATGCCGGGCATTCGGTGGCGAGGGCACCGGCACCCAATGCCTGTTCACCACCAAAGGCAGCAAGGAGCCGGCGTGGAGGGAAGGGACCAGGTACACCTTGCACGTGGAGTACGCGGGAAAGACGATGATCCCTGCGGGCGCGGCCGACGCCGGCGAAAACTACCTGTGGCAGGCCTCCATCACCGATGAGGACACGGGCACGACCACGGTGATCGGAACCATCCACTCGCCGGCGGGCAACGGCCTGTTGCAGGCCGTCGTGCCGCAGTTCGTCGAAAACTTCACCCAGGGAACGCAGCAGTATTCCTCCTGCTCCCAGGTGCCGCCCACGACGGCGGTGTTCTACGCTCCGCTCGTGTACGACCCCGCGGGCAATGCCGTGCAGACCAACAACGCCTCGACAGAAACCTATGGCGATTGCGCGTCCATCGCCAGTTCGATGATGAACCCGGACAAGACGGCCATCGCCACCATCAACCAGCCGCCCGGGGCGCCTTTCATCGCCCGGAACCGCGTCCAGCACTACTGCGCGGATACGTTGGGCGGCAACCACCTTGGCCTCAATGTCTGTGCGGGCAGCGACAGCTCGTCCTGGGCGGTGGGCAACCAGCTGCTGGCGAACGATGTCGGCAACCGGTTGAATCTGATCGATCGCGATGTATGCCTGCAGGCAAACGGCAGCAGTGCCGTACTTGCCGCAAGCTGCACCGCCGACAGCAGCCAGGAGTGGCTGTACATGCCGGGCTCGGAGGCCTGGTTCAACGTGGGCTCCGGTCAATGCCTGAACGCAGCCGGCGATGCCGGCCAGAACAGCACGGTGAATCTGGCGGATTGCGATTCGTCCGACTATCAGCAGTGGATACCCAGGCAGCTGTAAGCGTGTCTGCAGGGCGACCTGCCGCTCGATGCCGCCATCGCCCATCGTCATGCGAAGCCGCACAGGCACCGGGCATCGAGCGCAACCGGCGGGTGGATATCAATGAATCAACATGAGAGGCAACCATGGCAGCAACGCATCCGCATTCCTTTCGCCTGTCGCGCATGAGCGTGCTGGCTTCCTGCCTGTTGGCCGCGCTGACGGGTTTCAGCACGGCACACGCCGCGGACGGCACCGTCCGGGACAAGGCTGTACTCGAACCTGGCGCAGCGACCTTCGCCGATCGGCACGGCGTGGAGCGCTTCGGCAACGCCGCGATCGAGGCGGCCTGGAAGCTGGAGGGTACGCGGCTCGTCGACATGACGATGACCGACCGGGCGCACGACCGCACGTTCGCCGTGCCCGCGCCGTTCGCGCTGTTGCTGGCCGACGGCAGCACGATCAAGGCTTCCGACATGAAGCTGCTGTCGCCGCCGCGCGCATACCCGCTGCCCGTGGACGCGAAGGCTTCGCGCCTCGCCATGCGCCAGCCTGGCCAGGCGGTCGAGGCCAGCTTCGGTGACGCGAATGGCCGCTTCCGGGTGGACTGGAAACTGGTGCAGCGTGACGGCTCGCCCTACCTGCGCGAGGTGGTCAGCATCGCCGCGCTGAAGCAGGACGAGAAGATCGCCAAGGTGTCGCTGCTGGAAACGCAGTTGGTGGACGCCGAGGTGGTGGGCAGCGTGAACGGCTCGCCGGTGGTGGCCGGCAACGTCTACCTCGGTTTCGAGAACCCGCAATCGGACAGCGCGGTACGGCACAACGACGTGCAGCTCACGCTGACGCGCACGCTGCCGCTGGAAAAGGGCAAGACCGTGGATTATTCGGCGGTGGTCGGCGTGGTACGCGACGGCCAGCTGCGGCGTGACTTCGCCAGCTACGTCGAGCGCGAGCGGGCGCATCCGTACCGGCCGTTCCTGCACTACAACTCCTGGTACGACATCGGCTACTTCACGCCGTATACCGAGGCGCAGGCGCTGGACCGCATCAACACGGTGGGCACCGAGCTGCACGTGAAGCGCGGCGTGAAACTGGATTCGTTCCTGTTCGACGACGGCTGGGACGACCGCAGCGGCAGCTGGCACTTCAGCAAGGACTTTCCGCATGGTTTCGTGCCGCTGCGCAAAGCCGCCGCGAAGTACGGCGCCGCGCCGGGCGTGTGGCTGTCGCCGTGGGGCGGCTACGGTCCGCCGGCGAAGGAGCGTGCGGAACGCGGTGCCCAGGCGGGTTACGAAATCATCGACGGCGGCCTGGCCCTGTCTGGCCCGAAGTACTACCAGCGCTTCCACGACGCGGTGATGGATCTGGTCAAAAAGGACGGCATCAACCAGTTCAAGTTCGACGGCACTGGCAACGCCGACAAGGTGTTCCCGGGCAGCCGTTTCGACAGCGACTTCGCGGCGGCGATCCAGTTGATCGACGACATCCGCGCGGCCAAGCCGGACACCTTCATCAACCTCACCACCGGCACCTGGGCCTCGCCGTTCTGGCTGCGCTACGCCGACACCATCTGGCGTGACGGCGAGGACGACAGCGAAACCGGCGTCGTCAGCACGCGCGAGCAGTGGATCACCTATCGCGATGCGCAGACCTACCGCAACATCGTGCTGAAGGGGCCGCTGTTCCCGATCAACTCGCTGATGCTCCACGGCATCATCTACGCGAAGGAGAACCGCAAGCTCAACACCGATCCGGGCCACGACTTCGCCAACGAGGTGCACTCGTACTTCGCCAGCGGCACCGAGCTGCAGGAGCTGTACATCACGCCGTCGCTGCTGAGCGACCACGACTGGGACGTGCTGGCCGAAGCGGCGAACTGGTCGCGCGCGAACGCTGACGTGCTGCGCGACACGCACTGGATCGGCGGCGATCCGGATCGGCTCGACGTATACGGTTGGGCGGCGTGGTCGCCGGGCAAATCGATCATCACCCTGCGCAATCCCGGCGATCACGCGCAGCTGGCGGTGATCGACCTGCAACGTCAGCTGGAACTTCCTGCTGACGCGGTGCGCCGTTTCCATGCGCACAGTGCGTGGAAAAGCGATGCGGCCAAGCCCGGAATGACACTTGATGCGGACAAGCCAGGCACGGTCACGCTGGCGCCGTTCGAGGTGTTGACGCTGGAGCTGACGCCGGTGACGGCAGGTTCCTGACAGATCGAGGCGGCGCGAATGATCGGACGGCCACGCCCGTCATTCGCGCTGCGACGTCAAGCCTTGCCGTGGAACAGCTCGCGGCCGATCTCCATGCGGCGGAAGTCGATATGGTGTGCCGGCGCCGATGGCTCGTGATCGGCGTCCTCGCCTCACGCCTTGCCGTGGAACAGCTCCCGGCCGATCAGCATGCGGCGGATCTCATTCGTGCCGGCGCCGATCTCGTAGAGCTTGGCGTCGCGCAGCAGGCGGCCGGCGGGGAACTCGTTGATGTAGCCGTTGCCGCCCAGCGTCTGGATCGCTTCCAGCGCCACCTGCACCGCGTTGACCGAGGCGTTGAGCAGGCAGGCGGCAGGGTCGATGCGCGACTTCACGCCCGCGTCGAACTGCTGCGCCACCATGTAGGCGAAGCCGCGCGAGCTTTGCAGCGCGGTGTACATGTCGGCGATCTTCGCCTGCATCACGCCGAAGGTGCCGATCGGCGCGTTGAACTGCTTGCGCTCGCGCACGTAGGGCAGGGCCAGGTCCAGCGCCGCCTGCATCAGGCCGATCGGGCCGCCCGACAGCACCAGCCGCTCGGTGTCCAGGCCGTTCATCAGCACGCGCACGCCTTCGTTGACCTCGCCCACGATATTCTCGGCGGGGATCTCGCAGTTGTCGAACACCAGCTCGCAGGTGTTGGAGCCGCGCATGCCCAGCTTGTCCAGCTTCTGCGCGGTGGAAAAACCCTTCATGCCCTTCTCGACGATGAAGGCGGTCATGCAGCGGCTGCCGGCGGTGCGCGGCGCGGTGCGCATGTAGACCAGCAGCACGTCGGCATCCGGGCCGTTGGTGATCCACATCTTGTTGCCGTTGGCGACCCACACGTCGCCGCGCAGCTCGGCCTTGCAGCTCATCGAGCCGACCACGTCGGAGCCGGCGCCGGGCTCGCTCATCGCCAGCGCGCCCACGTGTTCGCCGCTGCAAAGTTTCGGCAGGTACTTCTGCTTCTGCGCCTCGTTGCCGTTGTGGAAGATGTTGTTGACGCACAAGTTGGAGTGCGCGCCGTACGAAAGCCCGACCGACCCGGACGCGCGGGAGATTTCCTCCATCGCCACCATGTGCGCCAGGAAGCCCATGCCGCTGCCGCCGTACTCCTCGGCCACGGTCACGCCGAGCAGGCCCATCTCGCCGAACTTGCGCCACAGGTCGGCCGGGAACAGGTTGTCGCGATCGATCCTGTCGGCGCGCGGGGCGATCTCCTTTTCCGCAAACGCATGCACGGATTCGCGCAGCAGGTCGATGTCTTCTCCAAGCGGAAACGGGCGCATCACGAACTCCATGGGTGTGCAGGACAAGGCATGCAGAACGGCGATTTTAGCGCATGACGCGCCACCACGACCGCAGCGGCTACAACTGCGACTCGATCGGCAGCCAGCTCATCACCCGCGTGGTGGCGCGCAGCCACCAGCCGGCGTCGGGCTCGTGGCCCAGCACGCGCGGCGGCTGGCTGCTGCGGTCCAGCCACTGCAGCGAGCCATCCGGAGCGCGGCGCACCTGGTAACTCAGCGCCGGCGCGGCCAGTCGCAGGTATTCCTGGCGCAGGTCCTGCGCCAGTCCGGCGTCGGCGAACAGCACGCCCATTTCGGTGTTGAGGTTGGCCGAGCGCGGGTCGATGTTGAACGAACCGACGAAACCGCGTTCGCCATCGATCACGAACGCCTTGGTATGCAGGCTGGCGCCGCTGCTGCCGAACAGGCCCTGGTTTGGCTTGGGGCCGTTGCGGCGGATCTCGAACAGCTCAACGCCACCGTGCAGCAGCTTGCGACGGTAGCGCTCGTAGCCGCTGTGCACGGCCGGCACGTCGTTCGCGGCCAGCGAATTGGTGATCACGCCGACCTGTGCATCTGCGTGCGCCAGCCCAACCAGGGTCGCCGTGCCGTTCGTGCCGGGCACGAAGTAGGGCGAGATCAGCAATACCTCGCGATGCGCGCCGTCGAGATGTGCGATCAGGCGGCGTTGCAGCCAGCTTTGCCGATCGCTGGAACGGAACTTCAACGGCGGGTCGGAGGCGACCACGATGCTGGCGCTCCAGTGCACCGACAGTTCGTGGTTGACCAGCCGCTGTGCCGACGGCGAAGCGGCGACCCGGCGCAGGTAGTCCCGCGCCCCGGGCAGTGCCGATTCACTGGCCAGTCGCGCGGCCAGTGCATGCAAGGCCTGCGGCGTCTGCGGGTTCAACGCGGCGATCGGCACCGCCGCGCTGGAATTCCAGAAGGCGTCGAAGATGCCGCTGGCATCGGCCACGGCCGGACCGGCCAGCAGCATGTCCAGATCGCGGAAGTTCACCCGGCTGGAGGCATCGAAGTATTCGTCGCCGATGTTGCGCCCGCCCACCACGGCAAGCCGGCCGTCGACGATCCACGCCTTGTTGTGCATGCGATGGTTGACGCTGAAGAAGCGCTGCACCATCTCCAGCAATCGCCACACGCCGCTGCGGTTGCGGAACGGGTTGTACAGGCGCACTTCGATGTTCGGGTGCGCATCGAGCGCCAGCAGTGCCGGGTCGAGGCCCTTGGTGTTGATGTCGTCGATCAGCAGGCGCACGCGCACGCCCCGTTCGGCCGCGGCGTACACCTCGCGCGCCAGCAGGTGGCCGACCAGGTCGTCGTGCCACATGTAGTACTGCAGGTCCAAGCTGCGCCCGGCGATGCGCGCGGAAGCGGCACGCACGGCGAAGGCGTCGAGGCCGTCATGCAGCAGGGTCGCGGCGGTCTGCCCCGGGTGGGTGGCGAGATACGGTGCCAGTTCGCGATCGATCGGAGTCTGTGCCGCCTGCAGCGGCAGGGTCGTGCTGGCGGCGCCGCTGGCGCGCGGGGTCAGGTGGTCGGCCAGCAACAGGCCGCTGGCGACCAGCAGCACCAGGGCCAGCACGGCCCAACCCATCCAGATCATGATCCTGCGCATCCCTGGCACCTCCGGCTTCAGATTATTGGGGGGCAGTCGCAGATGCGCAAAGGCCTGCCGTGATCGACGGCAGGCCCTTGCGGAAACGGGGCGTGCCGGTCTGCCGGCATGCCCCTGGTGACACGCTTACTGTCCGCGCATGCGACCCTGGAAGCGGGTGCCGCCATTGCCCATGTGGGCCAGCTTGATCTTGCCGATCGCGCTGATGCGCTCCTCGGCCAGGCGGTCGGCGGCCTTGTAGGTCGGGATGCCTTCGTTCTTGCTGATCTCGAAGATGCGGCCCAGGTTGTAGTAGATCGTGCGCATCATGCGCATCGCGCGCTCGCGGTTGTAGCCGTCGATTTCCAGCGACACGTTCATCACGCCGCCGGCATTGACCGCATAGTCCGGCGCGTACAGCACGCCGCGACGCTGCAGTTCGTCGCCGATCTCGTCGGTGGCCAGCTGGTTGTTGGCCGGGCCGCAGATGATCTTGGCCTTGATGCGGTTGATGGTCTGCTCGTTGACGGTGCCGCCCAATGCGCACGGCGAGTACACGTCGGCATCGACATCGTAGATATCGTCCAGGCCCACCGCCTCGCAGCCCAGCTCGTCGACGCAGCGCTGCACCGCGTCCTTGTTGATGTCGGTGACGAACACCTTGGCGCCCTGTTCGCGCAGCAGCTTGATGTACTCGCCGCCCACATGGCCGCAGCCCTGCACGGCGTAGCTGTACTTGCCCACGTCCTCGTTGCCGTGCTTGAACTGCAGCGCGGCCATCAGCCCCTGCAAGGTGCCGTAGGCAGTGAACGGCGACGGGTCGCCCGAACCGCCATGCACCTGGTGCACGCCGGTGACGTATTCGGTTTCACGGAACACGTATTCCATGTCGTTGACGTCGATGCCCACGTCTTCGGCGGTGATGTAGCGGCCGTTCAACGAATTGACGAAGCGGCCGAATGCGCGGAACAGCGCTTCGGACTTGTCCTTGCTCGGGTCGCCGATGATCACCGCCTTGCCGCCGCCCAGGTTCAGGCCGGCCACGGCGTTCTTGAAGGTCATGCCGCGCGACAGCCGCAGCACGTCGTTCACCGCTTCCTGCTCGGTCTTGTACGGCCACATGCGCAGGCCGCCGAGCGCAGGGCCCAGCACCGTGTTGTGGATCGCGATGATGGCCTTCAGGCCGGCGTCCTTGTTGTGGCAGAAGACGACTTCTTCGTGACCCGTCTTTTCGATGGTTTCAAAGATCATTGCAACGGTGACTCCATGATTTACGGTGCCGATGGGCATCTGCAGAGGGTGGCGGGAGGGGTGGCACCCCGCCGGGGGTAGGAAACGCCGGAAACTCATCGCCCCGACCGGAGCCGGGGCGATGAATCAAAGCGTCAAGTTTAGTACGTCGCCCCCGCAGGTGGTGCCGCGGCGCAGCAAGCCGCGGGCGTATGGAGCCCGCCAGGGCGCCTCAGCGACCCCAGTAGCCGGGGTGGAAGCGCCAGTCGTGACCATGACGCACCCAGTGCGCCGGCTGATAGTGATGGCCGGGGCGAACCACCACCCAGGAACCGCCGACCCACACATGACGGTGGGCGCGCGCGCTCCAGCGCCAGTAGCCGGGAGCCCACACGTAGCCACGGCGCGGCGGCGGTACCCGCTCGAAGCGCGGGGCAGGCGGCGCGACACCGATCTGCACGCCCACCGCCACTTGCGTCCGGGCGGCGGCGGGTGGCGCGTAGGTGGCGCAGGCGAAGGTCAGGGCCAGTCCGGCCAGCAGGGCAAGTTTCAGTGGGGTACGGGTCATCGGAATCTCCTGGTCTTGGCCGAGTCGTCGGTCGGCAGTCAGGGAAACGATGGCCGCGCTGCGCAGTTGACCCGCCTGCCTCAGGCCGTTCAGCTTGCGCCGGGCCCGCCCGCGACTACAGCCGGCAGGCCGGTGCGTGGCCACCGCTGCGAGCCTGCTGATACACCGGCAGCAGCTGCTGCGCCTGCCGGTCCAGTGCCTGCGCACGATTTCCCGGCGCAGGATGGGTGGACAGGAACGCCGGCGGCTTGCTGCCACCTTGCGCGCCCATCTTGTCCCACAGCGTCACCGCCGCCCGCGGGTCGAAACCGGCCTGCGCCATGTAGCGCTGGCCCAGCGTGTCCGCCTCGCTTTCCTGGGTGCGCGAGAACGGCAGCAGGATGCCGACCTGGGCGCCGAGGCCCAGCGCAGCCGCCGCATAGCCGGCATTGGTGCCGCGGGTGCCGGCGTAGATCGTGCCGGCCGCCACCGCGGCCTGGGTCGCCATGTTGTCCGACACGCGTTCCGCGCCGTGCCGCGCCACCACGTGCGACAACTCATGGCCCAGCACCACGGCCAGCTGGTCCTGGTTGCTGGCCAGCTTGAACATGCCCTTGTTCACGCCGATGCGGCCACCGGGCAGGGCGAACGCGTTGGCGCTGTCGTCGTCGACGATCTGCACCTCCCACTGCTGGGTGTTCCACGGCGGCGGCAACACCGCGATCAGCGCGCTGGACACGCAGGTGGCGTAGGCGCGCTCGCGCGGCGCGTCGACGAACTTGCCCTGCTTGCGCATGTCGTTGAACGCGGTCAGCCCCATCTGGCTCATCTGGCTGTCCGACACCATCATCAATTGCGAACGCCCGGTGGGCGAGGTGACGCAGCCGGCCAGTAACGTGACAGCCAGCGTGGCGAGCAGATGGCGGTGTTTCATGCGTGATCCCCTGAGGACGGTCGTGATTCGAGCATAACCGCAGGAAATCACGGTCGGGATCAACACGGCGTTGATGAAATGTACGAACGATCGTGCTATTTTCTGCCGCATGACGACCGCAACCCTCCCCGGCAAACGCGCCACGACCCGCGAAACCATCCTCGACCACGCCTATGCGTTGGCCCGTCGCGATGGGCTCGAAGGCCTGTCGATCGGCAACCTGGCCGCCGACGTGGGCATGTCCAAGAGCGGCGTATTCGCCCACTTCGGCTCGCGCGAAGAGCTGCAACTGGCCGTGCTCGACACTGGCCGCAACCGCTTCGTGAGCCAGGTGCTGATGCCCGCCCTGAAACAGCCGCGCGGCCTGCCGCGGCTGCGCGCGATCGTGGCGAACTGGTTCGCATGGAGCCGCGAACACCAGAGCGGTTGCGTGCTGCTGTCCGCCGCCAGCGAATACGACGGCCGCGACGGCGCGCTGCACGACGGCGTGGTGCGGCAACAGTCCGGCTGGCGCGACGAGCTGCAAAAGGCGATCGCGCAGGCGGTCGAGCTGGGCGAGCTGCGCAGCGACACCGACGTCGCCCAGCTCGCCTTCGAGATCTACGCCCTGATGCTCGGCCTGCACCACGACGCAGGGCTGTTCGGATTCGACGAAGCCGGCCAGCGCACCCGCGCGGCCTTCGAGCGCCTGTGGCGCAGCTGGCAAACCTGAGGCGAAACCCATGTCCACCGTCATCGACCGACTCAAACTCACCACCGTGCGCACCGGCTTTGCGCTGGGCGGACGGATCGCACCGAAGCGCACCGTGAACCGCGCCGCGCGCCTGTTCGCCACTCCGTTCAGCAGCCGTGTTCGCGCCGACGCGGTGCAGGGCGATGCGCAGATGCAGCGCGGCGAGTTGCCGATCCACGGCGAAACCATCGCCACCTACGTCTGGGGCGATCCCGCGACCCAGCCGTACGCGCTGCTGGCGCACGGCTGGTCCAGCTTCGGCCTGCGTTTCCTGCCGTGGGTGGCGGGCTTGCGCGCGCTGGGCTTCGCCGTGGTCACGTTCGACCAGCCCGGCCACGGCCACAGCAGCGGCAAGCTGTGCACGCTGCCCGAATTCACCGCCACCATCCACGCGATCGGCGAGCACTACGGCCGCGCCGCGCTGGCCGTCGGCCACTCGCTGGGCGGTGCCGCCGTCACCTTCGCCCAGGACGAGGACTGGCATGCCGATCGGCTGATCCTGGTGGCGCCCGCGGCCGACATGAAGGCCGCGGCCGGCCGCTTCTTCCGCTTCGTGCGCCTGGGCGAACACCTGCGCCAGCCGTTCTACGACTGGCTGCTGCGCCGCACCGGCGTCAGCGTCGAGCAACTGCAGGTGCATCGCCGCCTGCCTGCGCTGGGCCAGCCCGCACTGATCGTGCACGACCTCGACGACGCCGACGTGCCGTGGGGCGAGGGCGAACGCTACGCCCAGTTCTGGCCCGGCGCGCGACTGTTCACCACCCAGGGCCTGGGCCATCGCCGCGTGCTCGATGCGCCGGAAGTGATCGACGCCGCGCTGGCCTTCGTGCGCGGCGAAGTCGTCGGCACGCGGGTGATCGGCAGCCCGAACCTGGCGCTCTGCATGTGACCTCCCTTCTCCCTCCGGGAGAAGGTGCCCGCAGGGCGGATGAGGGTTCGGGCGGAGCGAGGTGGTGAATCTGGGGGGTCTTCAACTCCTGCACGCCCCGTACCCTCACCCCAGCCCTCTCCCAGAAGGAAAGGGAGCTGGTTCCGCGAGCCCGTCGTCGATCCACTAGAATCGACAGGTTCAAGCATCGATGCCGGAGTTGCCATGAGTTCCCCCGCCAAGCACGTCCCCGCCAGCGCTCCCCAGACGGAAACCACCCCGCTGCGTTTCGTCACCGCCGCCAGCCTGTTCGATGGCCACGATGCCGCCATCAACATCATGCGACGGATCATCCAGTCGCAGGGTGCCGAAGTGATCCACCTGGGCCACAACCGCTCGGTCGAGGACGTGGTGCGCGCCGCGCTGCAGGAAGACGCCGACGCGATCGCGCTGTCGTCCTACCAGGGCGGCCACGTCGAGTACTTCAAGTACATGGTCGACATGCTGCGCGAGCGGGGCGCCGGCCACGTGCGCGTGTTCGGCGGCGGCGGCGGCACCATCACGCCGGAGGAAATCCGCGAGCTGCAGGCCTACGGCGTCGAGCGCATCTACCATCCGAACGACGGCATGAAGCTGGGCCTGGTCGAGATGATCGAGGACGTGATGAACCGCACCCGCGCCGCGGTCGACCAGCGCGTCGAAACCGCCGCCAGCAAGGTCGACGTCGACGACGAAATCTCCATCGGCCACATGCTTTCCACCATCGAGGAAGGCCGCCTCGGCGACGCCGAGCTGGAACGCCTGCGCAAGGAATGGAAGCTGGCCGGCAAGCAGACCCCGGTACTTGGCCTCACCGGCACCGGCGGTGCCGGCAAGTCGTCCGTGGTGGACGAACTGCTGCTGCGCTTCCTGCACGCGTTCCCCGAAATGCGCATCGCCGTGCTCGCGGTCGACCCCACCCGCCGCCGCTCCGGTGGTGCGCTGCTGGGCGACCGCATCCGCATGAATTCGCTGCGCAGCCATCGCGTCTACATGCGCTCGATGGCCACCCGCCGCCAGCACGCCGCCACCAGCGTGGTGCTGCACGACTGCATCGACTTCCTGAAGAGCCAGCCGTACGACCTGGTGATCGTCGAGACCGCCGGCATCGGCCAGAGCGATTCGGAGATCGTCGACCTGGTCGACTTCCCGGTCTACGTGATGACCAGCGATTACGGCGCCGCCAGCCAGCTGGAGAAGATCGACATGATCGACTTCGCCGACCTGGTGGTGCTGAACAAGTTCGACAAGCGCGGCGCCGAAGACGCGCTGCGCGACGTGCGCAAGCAGTGGAAGCGCAACCACACCGCGTTCGGCGTGAAAGACGACGACGTGCCGGTCTACCCGACCATCGCCAGCCAGTTCAACGATCCCGGCGTGACCTGGATGTTCACCAACCTGTGCCGCCTGATGCGCGAGAAACTGCATCTGGGCGCGGCCACTTCCAAAGCAGGGCAGCCCGCTCTGGAATCCTCCCCTTCCAGGGTAGGGCAGGGTGGGGTAGCCCCGGCCGAAGCCGGATGCAGCTGGACCCCGCAACTCGACACCACCCTGAAAGAACCCCGCGCAACCGTGCTGATCCCCGGCGCCCGCGTGCGCTACCTCGCCGAAATCGCCGAGCAGGGCCGCGCGATCAACAAGGGCATCGAGACCCAGGCCGAATTCGCCAGCAAGGCGCAGCACTACTACGAGTCGCTGAAGGAACTGGGCGACGAAAAGCTGCCGCGCCCGCTCGACCTGTACGGCAGCGCCGACCTGCACGCCGAAGGCGACCGATCGCTGGTCACCCTGCGCCAGCGCTACAACGCCGCGCTGAAGGAACTCAGCCACGAAGCGATCCATCAGCTGCGCGAATGGCCGGCGCTGTACCAATCGGTCACCGCAGACGTCAACGAATACAAGGTGCGCGACAAGGTCATCCGCGTCGACAACTACCGCGAATCGCTGAGCCACCAGAAGATCCCGAAGGTTGCCCCGCCGAAGTCCAAGGACTGGGGCGAGCTCGTCACCTTCCTCGGCAAGGAAAACCTGCCCGGCCACTACCCGTACACCGGCGGCGTCTACCCGTACCGCCGCAGCGGCGAAGATCCCACCCGCATGTTCGCCGGCGAAGGCACGCCCGAGCGCACCAACCGTCGCTTCCATTACCTGAGCCAGGGCGGCGCCGCCACGCGCCTGTCCACCGCGTTCGACTCGGTCACCCTGTACGGCGAGGACCCCGCGCCGCGCCCGGACATCTACGGCAAGATCGGCAACTCCGGCGTCAACATTGCCACGCTGGACGACATGAAGAAGCTGTACTCCGGCTTCGACCTCTCAGCGCCCAGCACCTCGGTATCGATGACCATCAACGGCCCCGCGCCGATGATCCTGGCGATGTTCATGAACACCGCCATCGACCAGAACGTGGAGAAATACCTCAAGGCCGACGATGCGCGCTGGGCGGAAGCGGAAAAGAAGATCGCCAAGCTCTACGAAGGCCGCCAGCGCCCGCAGTACCTGGGCGACCTGCCCAAGGGCAACGACGGCTTGGGCCTCGGCCTGCTAGGCGTGTCCGGTGACGAACTGGTCGATGCCGAAACCTACGCGCGCATCAAGACCGAAACGCTGACCCAGGTGCGCGGCACCGTGCAGGCCGACATCCTGAAGGAAGACCAGGCGCAGAACACCTGCATCTTCTCCACTGAATTCGCGCTGCGCATGATGGGCGACATCCAGCAGTACTTCGTCGACCACAAGGTGCGCAACTTCTACTCAGTCAGCATCAGCGGTTATCACATCGCCGAAGCGGGCGCCAACCCGATCAGCCAGCTCGCCTTCACCCTGAGCAACGGCTTCACCATCGTCGAGTACTACCTCGCCCGCGGCATGAAGGTGGACGACTTCGCGCCGAACCTCAGCTTCTTCTTCTCCAATGGCATGGACCCGGAATACACCGTCATCGGCCGCGTCGCCCGCCGCATCTGGGCCCGCGCCATGCGCGAGCGCTACGGCGCCAGCAGCCGCAGCCAGATGATGAAGTACCACATCCAGACCTCAGGCCGCTCGCTGCACGCGCAGGAAATCCAGTTCAACGACATCCGCACTACCCTGCAGGCGATGTACGCACTGTTCGACAACTGCAACAGCCTGCACACCAACGCCTACGACGAAGCGATCACCACGCCCACCGAAGAAAGCGTGCGCCGCGCCGTGGCGATCCAGATGATCATCAACAAGGAACTCGGCCTCAACTTCAACGAGAACCCGTGGCAGGGCAGCTACGTCGTCGACACGCTGACCGACCTGGTCGAGGAAGCGGTGTACAAGGAGTTCGAGGCGATCAGCGAGCGGGGCGGGGTGCTGGGTGCGATGGACACCATGTACCAGCGCGGCAAGATCCAGGAAGAGTCGATGTATTACGAGCACAAGAAGCACGATGGCTCGTTACCGCTGATCGGCGTGAATACGTTCCTGCCGAAGGATCATGGCGGGGAGATTGCCACCGAGATCGAGTTGATCCGCTCGACGGAGGAGGAGAAGGGGGCGCAGATTGCGCATGTGAAGATGTATGGTGAGGCGCGGAACTCGCTGGTGCCGGGGAGCTTGCGGACGCTGCAGGACACGGCGCGGGAGCGGGGGAATGTGTTTGAGCGGTTGATGGAGGCGGTGAAGTACAACTCGTTGGGGCAGATTAGTCATGCGCTTTACGAGGTTGGGGGGGAGTATCGGAGGAATATGTGATGCGCCCCAGCACCTGAATCTGATAAAGGGGAGTTTTGTTCTGGTGAGAAACGCTGCCGCGACCATGCAGGCTTTCTAATCGTATAGCGACCCATGGCGTGCCTGTTTTGCTCCAAAGGAAGAGAGTGGATATGTACTGGGGACGGATATGATCAAGCCGGAAGCTCTGCTTAACCATTTTGATAAACATAAGAATGAGGTGGAATTAGCCTCAAAGTTCGACGAAGCCTTCGATATCACGCACGCTAGTAGGCACGGTGATCTCTCGCTGTGGCTTTGCGATCCAAAGCCATCTGTTAAGGAAAGATTTGGCTTGCAGAGCGAGATACTTACAGTCTATTCCCAACATCCGGTGACCGATGCACGAGTGCTAACGGCGATCGAGCATGTCTCTCGAAGAAATGCAGAATATAAGCAAAGAATCGATCGATTGGTGTTCATCGTCGTTCACGAAGGTGATCCGGTAACCACTAAGGATCTTGTCAAGAAAGATCTGGATAGAATTATTGTTCCGATTCACGGCGCAATGTTGCGAGATCCGGCAAGAGGCACGCACTTCTTGCGATCTTCGATTGCTAGTGCGACAGGTGAAATCGACCTTTTCGGTGTTTCATCCCCCATTAGTAGCGATAAGCACTTCTTTGGGCGTGAAGCGCTGGTTCAGTCGCTTGTCGTTAGATTAGGGCATCGGGGTGAGAATGCGGGTTTGTTCGGTCTTAGAAAGACTGGCAAGACATCTGTTTTGAAAGCGATATCGCGTCGATCCCAGGATTCACCGTGGCTTGTGGAGTATGTCGACTGCCATAACCCTGGAATCCATTCTTCCCGTTGGTGGATGCTGCTTAAGCATATTGCAAGGCGTCTAATTGGCGAGGATTTGCCACTTGCATCAATTCACGATAAAAGAGAGTACTCGCCGATATCGGCTGGCTTGGACTTTGGCAGTGACATCGCATCTATTCTTAAAAAAAATAGTCTAGCGCGCATTGTACTTCTAATGGATGAGATTGAGTATATAACTCCATCACTGTCAGGGGTGCTTGGAAGGCACTGGGATGAGGATTTTCTCCCGTTGTGGCAGACAATTCGTTCAGTTCATCAAGAGTTGGATGGAAAATTCGTTTTTCTAGTCGCTGGAGTAAATCCAGCATGCATTTCTGAGCCGCGTGTTGGCGATTCTCCCAATCCCATATTTCAGCTCGCAGAGCCACAGTATCTTGAACCGTTTACTGTTGCGTCAGTCAGAGAAATGGTGAGGGGTATCGGGAGATATAGTGGCTTAAAATTTGAAGAGGATGTATATCAGTGGCTTGCGGATAAATATGGCGGCCACCCATATTTAATTCGACTGGCTTGCAGTCAGGTTTGGCGGGAGGCTGATAGACAAAATTTAGATTACTTGGCGCACGTTGGCGTTAAAGATTTTGAGGTTGTTAGTGAGGAGATTAAGAATCGTCTTTCGCAGCCCATAAGGGATATTCTCCTGTCATTGGTGTGGTGGTATCCGGAGGAGTACGATTTATTGCGTATTCTTGCTTCAGGCGACCACGAGTTCGTTAAGGCGCACTTGGCTGATAATCCGGCATCAAAGTTGCATTTTGCGAGATATGGAATTCTAAAAGTTGATAATGATGGTGAGTTCGCAATATCGGATCTCCGCGATTTCTTGCGGGCTCATGGGGACAAATATAAATCTGAGATATCGCCCTTTAAAAGAGGAGATCTTCCACCAGAGTATCTACCTGATGTTCCAGACATAAATCTTTTGGGCAAACTTTTTGAAAAAAAGACGGAGCTGGAGATTCTTCTACGCAAGGCCATTCTTCTATATCTTGGGGTTCATCACTCGTTTGACGATACCGCAACTTCCGATTCAATAACTAAGAATTTGAAATCAGGTTCTGCTGGACGAGATCCGAAGGGACTTTTTATCGGAAGGAGGCCGCAAGTCGCGATACAGGAGCTCTTTACTTTGGATCTTAAAGCTATAATTTCAGGCAATTGGACGCTATTTGCTCCGTTGTTTGAAGGAAATAAATCTAGGTTCGAGATGAACATGGATACGGTCAATCGCGCGCGCAGGTTTGATGCGCATACAAAAACCATTAGTTTAAAGGACGTTGAGGAATTTGATAACAGCTATGGTTGGCTGTTGGCGAGATTGCGACGCTTGCCGGGATAAAAAGGCAAAGCAAAACGGGTCCGAAAAACGGGGTCTTACGAAAAGCAAAAAAGGTGTCAGGGACAATTTCCGACGGTGGACGCTCAAATTGTCCCTGACACCCTTTTGCTCGTTGCATGAGGTAGGTGGGGAGTGTCGGGGAACCATGTAAGCCGGGTTCCAGGGATTTTTTTGTACAGCAGCAGGGGGTAGTGTGGCGAACTGGTTTAAAGATGAGATGCAGGAAGGCAAACGCCACGCCGAGGAGTTGATCGATTACGCGGCTGAGCGTTTCGGCAAAACACTCGACGACAGGATCGATAAGCTGAAGGCCGAGACGGATGCCTTGATCACGGCGAAGCTGTCCGAGGTCAGAAGAGAAATGTCCGAGGCTGCCGATATCCAGAAGCGTTCGGCGATCAGTAATCTGGCGATCGCGTTATTCTCCGCCGTATTGGTGGGGATCATCTCGGTGCTGTATCGGCGCTACGTGTCGGGTGACATGGACATCTACGGCATATTCCGCAGCTTCGTCTTGGCGTTGGCGATAGGGCATGGTATCTGGCTTGTGTCCAAGGGTATCTCCAACTACATCAACGCCAGCAAGTTGAAGAAAGATGCCGCCTTCTACGCCTCGCAGTACCTAGGTGTGTTTCGTATCCGCGGCGTGGCCGGGCATCTGGTCGTGTTGGCTGTTTTGATCGCAGTGGTCGTCTATCTCAACTTCTGGGTGCATTGAATGTCCGCGATTCTCTGGAAAACCATCGCCGGGGCCGCCTTGCCAGCTCTCATCGAGCAGGCGGCCAAACTCTTTACCAAGGCCGATTCCACTGCGCAGGGAACCAGTGACTCGCGACCGGCCGAGGATACGCCGCAGCAGAAGGTCGAAGCGTTGTCCAAACGGGTTGAGCAACTGGAGATTTCACAAGTTGCCCAAGCCAAACTGATCCAACAGACGCTGGAAGAACTGCAGAAGGTCACCATCTTGGCCGCGGCTCTGCAGGCTCGCGCCAACATGGCTGTGGTGATGTCCGCACTGGCGGTGATCGGCTGCGTACTTGCATTGATCTTCTGATGCGTCCCCTTCTTGCTCAGACATCCGTGAAAAGGTGAAAAGGGGTCAGAGACATTATTCGGAGATGCATAATGTCTCTGACCCTGTTTTATGCGATCGTCAACAACTTCTGGCGTGCGGCAAAAATGGTGTCCGGCAAAAACGGGGGCACCTCAGGTTCATTTAATTTCGCTTTGTAAATGAACCTGCCTGACTCCTTTGTTTGGTGAAATCCAGCAGCATCGACTTTCCCCAGCAGCCTCCCTCGAAGAAATGTGCTCTGGCCACTGTTTCGCGTAAACGGCTGGCCGAAGGGTAACTGAGCCTATTCCGCCTCTGCGTCGACTACGCTGTCTTCGAGGTCACTCTCGTCCGACACCAAGACATCTCCTGACAGATACTCGGCATGTCGCTGCCTCAAATGTTTCAAAGAAGCATCTCGGTCCGCCTGGTATTCCAAATGTTCTGCCATGAAATGAAGGCGGGCGCGATTGTCAGCGATGATCTGGGCCCAGGTCTTTACGAAGATTGAAATGTCGTCCTTGTGATAGATACGTCCTGGCACGTGCTCATCCATCTCGCGCTGCGCAAAGCTGTTGTAGCTATCGCTAAGGACCCAATAAACCCACCGAACATTTGTGGCCTTGAAGAATTAAAGGGGACGTGGCTAATTAAATGTCTTCCTGGCTGCTTGTGCGCGGTGGTCGGCCGCGCGGGCGGCACACGGCAGGGCGTCCGAGGGTGCTTTCCACCATGTGCTGGAAGCGCTCGTCACCAAGGGCGCGTTCCTGGCTGGCGTACGTACGCAGGTGCTGCAGGTCATCCGGTGCAATGCCTGCGTCCAGCCATTGTTGGTAGACGTCGGCGCGTTCGCTTGGGTCACGTCCCATCGCGAGGTAGAGCGGGTGCGGCGTGATCAGCGGGTCGCGGGCTCGGGCCAGATGCGTGTGCACACTCGACCAACGATAGTCTTGCGGTGCCCCGACCATGGCGGCGCGCACCGGGTTGAGCTCGATGTAGCGCATGACGGTCAGCAGGTAGCGTTCACTTTGCACCAGACAGGACTTGAAGCGTCCCTGCCACAACGCACCACAGCGCCGGTGCCTGAGATTGAAGGCCTGCACGTAGGACTGGCCGATCCAGCCCATGGCGTGTGACAACGTCCCGACGACATCGGGCGTAACCAGCAGATGGAAGTGGTTGTCCATCAGGACGAACGCGTGCAGTGCAATGCCATGATCGCGAAAAGCTCGGCGGAGCAGGCGCCTGAAATGGTAGCGATCGTCCGCATCGAGAAAGATCGCGCCCTTGTTGATGCCGCGCTGCGTGACATGCAACGGGACACCCTTCAGTTCGAGACGCGGCAGTCGTGGCATGGCGATGGCCGCTGAGACACATACTGCCACTGTGCTGCAACTGATCGGTCAGTGCTGTCGGCCGGGACGATCGCCGACAGTAGGCATGCCCTTAATTGGCAACGTCCCTTTTTTTTCCTTTTTTCCGTTTTTCGCTGTTCTCGTGCTAATGTTTTTCCGAAATTTCAGGGAGATTCACCGCATGGAAAAGGGGACACGGCTTAGGTCTGCGGAAGACGTATTCGCAAGCCCGGTAACCAATGCGCCTTGGGTCAGAGCTGCGATCAATCAGAGCTTGGCGTCCAGCTCCATCAACCCGATCGCGTTCGGTAATCAGTTCATCATCGCGAAAAAGAAGCGCGAAATTCTGTACAGGAAGGGTTATACCCTGCCTGGGAAGGCTGCCGCACTGCTGGCTGCCGAAGCACTCAGCGGGATAGAACACTCGCAGAAGCTGGGCGGAAACATTCGCAAGGCCAATCCCCAAACCTCTCGTCCGCCCGAGACGGATGCCCACCACATCGTTGCTTCGGAAGCCTCTGGCGCGCGCGTTTCGCGCACCCTGATTTTCGCGGTCGGCATCGGTATCAACGACGCGGACAACGGAGTCATCCTGCCGCGCTTCAAAACAACGAAAATTGCCAGCATGCCCAACGCCTCTCCACATCAGCACATCCACACGGATATTTACCACGCGAACGTCGTGGCCGAGTTGGCCGGCGCGGACGATACGTCGGATGCTCAGGAACTCCGTGGCATCTTGCGGTCGATTTCCGGTCGGCTGATGCGCGGCCAATTTGTCTATTGAGGCACGCCATGCAAATCTGGAATTGGAGTGGTGCAGCAAACGGGTTCACGACGCTACTGCCGGTGCGGGACGAGGACATCCTGGCTGGTGTGTTCACAGCCGATGGCACACACAAGACATGGGATATCCGACCCCAGGTCATGCCCGGTATCGAGCGGGACAAGAAGAAGCAACACCCGCTGGGAGACCTGAGCTTCGTGATGGGCGCGAGCGTCGTCTTGAACAGAAAGGCCTATGAGGCGCTCAAAAGCTTTCTTGAGCCGTTCGGTCAGTTCCTGGAACTCGACATGGTCGACGAGACAGGCCTCGGTGGCGGCGATCAGCGTCTGTACTTCTACAACGTCACAAACGTCGTTCAGTGCATTGACTTCGATCGCTCGGAGACCGAGGGCAAGAAGGTCATCAAGCCAGCCTTCCTGCCGGACTCCCTACCGCTCAGCGCACAAGTGTTCAAAGACCCGTTGCGGAAGAAAATGGACATCTATTTGAACGAGGCGGCGCACGCAGAGCTGAGCCGTTTGCTGATTGGGGCGGGACTTCGTGGATCAACCTTGACGCGGGTGTGCTGAGACGCCAACGGGGTCCGGGCAACCAAGAACTAACGGGGTCACCATTTCGCCGCCGGGGTCAATAGGCCCGCACTTGCTCTTCCCCGGTGATCGCGAGGAGCAAGTGCCCGTCTTGCCGCTGACCACCGCCGCTGTATTTCATGCGGCGCGAGGATCGCGCCATATTAAAGGGGATGTGGCTGATTAAATTCACTCATGGCTGCCCGTCCGCGGTGGCCGCCCACGCGGGCGGCACACAGCAGGGCGTCCGAGGGTGCTTTCCACCATTCGCTGGAAACGCTCGTCACCAAAGGGCGCGTTCCTGGCTGGCGTGCGCGCTCAGCTGCTGCAGGTCGTCGGGTGCGATACCTGCGTTCAGGCATTGCTGATAGGCACGGGTGCGTTCGTTTGGGGTATTTCCCATCGCGAGTGCCACAAGATCGGCGGGCGCCCGTCTCGCCTGTATCGTCCTCGAACATCGCACTTCGTGGGAGCTGACCGACCGCGCATGCCAGCAGGTGAACCTGACCCGCTGGCAGACCTCGTTGGCAGAACCCCATTGGCAGAACCCCATTGGCACGGGAAAGCGAAACCGACCCCGTGCGGTTTGACCCGATCTTCCACCCCCCTATAATCAGACGCGGTTTTTCCTTGATCTGGTCGCGCTTCCTGTTCGTGCTCGTGCAAAAATCAGGCAGGACACTCCAAGGGGCGGCAGACAGTGAGAATGCTTCAATCGGGCGCTTGCGCCAATTGCGATCGCGCCATCGCCGGTCCTGACCAGAAATTCTGTCCCACTTGCGGCCAAACCACGCCCGCACATCGCATCGATTGGCATTTCCTCGGGCATGAGCTTGAACACAGTGTGCTGCACATGGACCGGGGCATCTTCTATTCGCTCAAGGAGCTGATGCTGCGGCCGGGCCATTTGATGCGCGACTACATCGAAGGGCGGCGCGCCAACCAGGTCAAGCCGATGTTGCTGTTGATGATCTCGGCGGCGCTGGTGGTATTGCTTGGCAAGTTTCTGCTGGGCGGCGATCTGATCGGCCCCTCCCTGCAGGCTGGCGCCGGTTATGTGGAGGGCTCCAGCGTCGGGGTTGAGGGAGGCGCAGCGGCTGCAGCGTCGGCCAAGACCGCCGTTGCGGTGAAAGACTGGATCAATGCACACCTGGCCGCATTTACGCTTCTTCTCCTGCCGTTTCAGGCCGGGGCCTTCTGGCTGGCATTCAAGGGCAGGGGGCTGAACTATCCCGAATGGCTGGTGATCTCCGCCTTCCTGACTGTGCAGACGTTCATTTTCATGGCGGCTGCCGTACTCATCCAGAGGTGGCTGCCAAGCGCGCAAATGTGGGTCGTTCCCTTTGCCTTCCTCTATCTGGTCTTTTCACTGGTGCAGTACTTCCAGAGCTCCTCGCGCTGGAAGACCGCGCTGCGCGCCTTGCTTGGCTTCATCCTGTTCACGGTGGTCAGCTCGCTGATCTCTGCTGCCGCAGGGTTTGTATTGGTCTCCATGTCGATGCATGGCTAAAAGGGAGAACGCGCCAGGGACGACTGGCACCGACTCAAGCTCGTCATCACCTTCATCCTGTCATCCAGGAAGACGGCGCATCGATTGACCACGGGCCGAAAAGTAGTCCGGTTCACTTGATCTCAGACTCTGCCCTGGTTCTGCTTTCAGTTTTGCTGTTCTTCAAAGGCCGCTCCGGATAAGCGTGCCGTCCTCCAACTGCAGCATTTTCGGGTTCCAGACGACGGTGAACCGCTCAGGCGTGTCCATGAAGGCGCGTTGTTCGTCGCTCACGCGCTGATGGGGATTGGCACAGCGGATTTCCGTGCGGCTGGCCGGATCGATCCGGTCGTGTGGTCCGGTATCGACCCAGCAAAGATCCAGCGGCATGATTGCGTCACGACTCCTTGCCTCGAGCGCCCCCTGCACGGCAACGATCGCCTTGCTGCCGAGATTGTGCAGTGACACGGTAACGACGAAGATCGTGGCCTGGTCGCTCGGCAGGGCCGACTTGATGCCGTCGATCGGCGCGACCGGCGCGACCATCTGGCGTGGCGACAGGATTTCGGTGCGCTGGACATCCGCTTCGACGATGGCACGCAGGGGCGCCATCGCTTCGTCACGCGCGGAGGCCTGCTCTGCCGCCACCGCATCGCGCGCATCACGCTTGACGTCCCAGGCTTTTTCCAGGGCGATGGCTTCGGCAAAGTTGCGGGCGGTGAGTGGCTGGTCGGGGTCCGCCATCGACGGCAACAGGACATCGCCGTGGCTGCGTTTGACATAGGCTTGGACCAGGGCGCGATCCTCGGCCTTCAATCGCTGCAGCGCAGGTTCCACTTGTCGATAGGTCGCTTGTTCCGAACGGCAGCGAGGTGCGCAGCGGATCGTGGCTGCGATGAACGAAGAAGGCCAGCAAGGCGATGGCACCGACGGCACCGACGATTCGTGTAAGGCTCAACGGTTCAATCCCCTGACGTGATGTCGCAATGATAGTGAGCGCTTCATGTGCCGGAAACGGCAAGGACAGCGGGGCAGGTTCACTTGCAGCCGTTTGAACCGCAGCATGGCGGTCTGTGCGCAGGCGTGCTCTTCGGGTCAATGGGAGGCATTTGCCTCTAGCGCCTTCTTCAGAAGGGCGTCATGGAGTTCGAGCCGGAAGCGCTGGCTTAGCATTGGCAGGCAAAGCCAGTAGAAGAGCATCAATCCCGTAAACAGGATGATCTGCGTCAGGATTCCCCGGAGCTGACGAGCAAGTGCACGTAGTTGCCCATAAGGACATGGGCGTGGATTTCCAGCCCATGTTTCGCGGCGCTTTCGCCCAGCAAACACGGATAGTGGCGGCGGTCGTCGTCATTCAGAAAGATGGCGCAGCGATTGACTCGGCGCCGGGTGAGGTGGGGCGGTACGCCCGGAATTTCCAGGCGAGCTTGGCGTGGCATGAGCAGGGTCGATAGCCGGAGCATCCCAGTGTCCCGCCACACGACAACGTGCAGCATCGGCGACGCGAGGCGGCACAGGTAGGTGCATGTCGGGTTTCTCGGTCACTTGGCTTCCTCCATCCCGTTTTGCGCGTTTTGCGGTGACCATGGAAATGCTTTGGCTGTGGGGCCTGCGGAGTCCACCAGTGCTTCCCAGCGCTTTTCTATGAGCGGACGCGAAGCATTGCAGAATTGAGCTGCCAACTGCATGCCCGAAAACCGCTTCTGGTCACCATTGGCGAAGCAAAAAGTTTCACCCGCAAATGCCGCACTGTTGTTCACGCACTGAGCAGCGGGGAAGTCTTGCCATTCGCCCGGATTTGACTGGATGACGGCGGAGGCCAAAGCTGCCAGCGAACTGGCCAACGACGCTGGGTCCGACTTCGCAGCGGTCCAGACCGGCGTGGTTGTAACCAGGGACGGATGCGTCCGCGAGACGAACGCCACGCAGTGTTGTGGCCCATCGCTTGCGGGCGTGGCCGCAACGGGCAGAGTCGGCGCGCTTGGTGCGGCCTTGCTGGTGACAGCTACCTCGGACTGTTTGGTCACAGGCGCAGTTTCGACCACTGGCTGAGCGCTCGGTTCCCATGCGATCTCGCTGAATTTCATGTTGAACCCGCTGAACGTCTTGCGGAAGTCGCGCTGTGCTTTGTCCGCCTCTGCAGCGGTGTCATGCGGTTCGCAGGAGGGGATCTGGTCGATGATGCCTTGCGCCCGCGCTGCCTCAGCGAATTCGGCGACGTAGGTGCCGGCTTGCACATACATTTGCAAAGGCTCAGCGGCGGGCACGGTTCTCGCAAAAACGGGACTCGTGACGGTTCGCGAGCGATCGCTGCGGTCCGGGATATCCGTCTGAATGGCATAGCAGCGGAAGTATTTCGTGACGACGCCCGCGGGTTCTTCTTTCGCCAGCGGATCATGGGGTGCGGGCGCCCAAGCGACGTCGCGCCAGTCGCCGATCTTGACCATGAAGACCCGTTCACTCCAACTCGCGCGCTGCTCTGCGCGCGTGAACTCGGCGAGCGCCTGCGTGGGCTCTGTGGTGCATTGCTTGCTTCCTGCACCCCCGATGCTGTTCACATGGCTCAGGAATTCGCCGCCCAGCACATGCAGTCTGCTGGCGGCAGAAGTACTGCTTGCGTATGAGTAAGGGAAGACAGGGGAGGCCCATATTTTGGTCCGTGCGCTGCCGCTGTCCGTCACCGTGCAGAAGGCGAATGCCTGGACCACGTCCTGGGGTGCCTTCGCGGCTGCCATGCTTGGCCACAAGACGGTGACGGGAAGCGTAAAAGCTACAAGAAGACACGCAGCAATGCCTTGCTTGGCGGAGAGGATGTGTTTGCGTGTCGGCAGATCCGTCATTTCATTCCCCTATGGAACGCGCCGAGACGAAGGATTTTCTTCGGTTCGCGACCCCAGTGCCTGTGTACCGGAAAAAGGTGGCAGGGACAATTTCCGCAAAACGGCCGGGAAACTGCTACGGAACGGGATGCGAAACCGTAAGGTGCAACCGCGCAACGGGGACGGAGAGGGTGTCCTGGATCTTGTGTAAACGGGCCACCAGGCAGTTCCCGACGCGGCATTCGTGGCATGGCCGTGGCCGCTGAGACACGTGCTGCCACTGTGCCGCAACTGAAAGGTCAGAGTTGTGGGCCGGCATGCCTGCTGCCGGTAGGCTCGCCCTTAATTGGTGGCGCCCACTTTTCTCTGGTCAGTTCAGGGACGGGTTGTGGGTGGCTGCTTTGCCTACGAACCACATCGTGACGAAGCCCATGTACAGCGTGGCAAAACGGGGCACATGAAACACGGTGGCAAAGATCAGGCCTCCAAGGAGGAATGCCGCCCAGAAAATCAGAACCTGTTTCCAACCAAGATTACTGCCCCAGAACAAGGTGGCCACGACCATGGCCGCAAATAACGTGATCAGCATTCCTTTGACTCCCCATGTTGCCAAGTGGCAAGACATCCAGATCAAACCACGCAGCGAAGACGTGTCAGCCTGGACGAAATTGTCAGCCGCCGCTTCGTTGCGACGTCCCCTGATGTCCCCTTCAGAATTGTTGCATGAAACTGAATTGAAGGTGATGTGGCCAACTGAGGCCTTCCGCAATGCTTGCTCGCAGTAGCCGCCCAAGCGGGCGGCACATGGCGGGGCGCCCGGGGAATTGAAGCGGTCGTGGCAAATTGAATCTCGTTGGTTGAGTGGCCGAACGAGCCGGCCTGCCTGGCTTGATCGGCCACGTTCCCTTGGTTGCTCGTCGACATGGCGGCGCTCCATGGGCGGCATCATCCTGGCCCAGGCATCACACTCGGGGACTGGACTGGAAGATGGCGCATCGGTGAGCATGAACAGCACATGCCTGCCCATCCCACGCCTTCCGAAGAGCTTCTGCAGCTGCTGCCCGACGCGGTGGTGCAGACGGACGCCCTGTGGAACATCACGTACTTGAATCCCGCCTGGCACAAGCTCACGGGCCATGCGGTGGAGGGGGCGCTCGGCCGGTCTTTGCTCGAGTTCGTGCATCCGGACGACATCGGAACCTTGAGGTCGGGCATGCCGGTGTTCCGGCTGCGTCGGGCCGACGCGGACTATCGCTGGATGCGTCTGCAGCTCCAGCCGAAGACGGACACAGCGAGCCGGGTGATCAGCCGCCAGGGTGTTCTGATCGAGCTCACCGAGCTCACCGAGCAGGTGTTGATGGAGGTGCGCCAGCGCTTCCTGCGGTTGCTGGAAACCATCGACGGTGTCGTCTGGGAGGCCGAGCTCGGCGTGGGCAACACGTTCCTGAGCCCGCAGGTCGAGCGCCTTTTTGGCTACTCGGTGGAAGAGTGGCGGTCCGACCCGGGTTTCTGGCGGGCGCATGTGCATCCTGATGACTTGCCGGCAGCACTGGCCATTGACGATGCCGCGTACCACGCGACGCACAGTTATGCGTACGAGATGAGTTACCGGCTGATGGCCAAGTCCGGCGAGGTCATCTGGGTACGCGACCTGTGCCGCGTGGATGTCGACCCCGATCGCCCGACGCGCATGATCGGCCTGATGATCGACGTGACCCGGCAAAAAAGTACCGAGCTGGAGCTGGTGCAATCGGACAACCGCTATGCCCTCGCCACCCGCGGCTCCAATGACGGCATCTGGGATTGGAACCTGCAGACGGGCGTGCTGCATGTGTCCCAGCGCTTCCGCGAGATCGTCGGGCTGAGCGACACCGGCAGCCTGCATGACGACGGCTGGCACTTTCTGCAGCAGCTGATTGATCCCGATGACCATGAGCGCGTGCAGACGGCGTACCGCCGGCATCTGTCCGGCCACCGCCCGAACTTTTCAGTGGATTTTCGCGCGCGGCACGGATCGGGGCGATTGGTGTGGCTCAATTGGCGCGGGGTCGCCCAATTCGAGGACGGCATGGCCGTGCGGATGGCCGGATCACTGAGCGATCTGGCGGAACGGGGCAGCTCGTACGACGCCCTGACCAACCTGCCTGGGCGGCCGTTGTTCCGCGATCGCCTCGAGCACGCCATCGCGCTGCATCAGGACAGTGTTTCGAAGGCTGCTGACGCATTGCCCCGGGGCGACACCACCATGTTTGCCGTGCTGCTGCTGGACCTCGATCAGTTCAAGGCAGTCAACGACACGCTGGGACACCATGTGGGTGACCAGCTGCTGCAGCAGGTGGCACGCCGGCTCGAGTCCTGCGTGCGTGCGGTTGATCTGGTCGCCCGCATGAGTGGCGATGAGTTCAACGTACTGCTTGAGTCTGTCGATCACGCCGGGGCAGCCGAGCGGGCCCGACAGATGGCCGCCGCCCTCGCGGCGCCCTATCGGATCGGCACGCACGCCGTGACCTGCAGTGCAAGCATCGGGGTGGTCAGCAGCCAGGCCGGCTTCGCCACCACCGATGGCTACCTGCGCGCGGCGGACGCCGCCATGTACCAGGCCAAGAGCCATGGATTGGGCGTGTGCGTCTTTTCGGAAGAAGGCGACCCGGGGAAAGGCACCGGGTTCACCTGATCGTGCACGGGGTCTGACGGGAACTCACGACGAGCGGCCCGTCGCACTCCGGCCTGCCTTCGGGCTCTACCTGAGCGGCGGCGTCCATGCACGGCGCGCCCGCTCTTTCGCGTTCTCGGTGATGTTGTCGCCATGCGACAGCACGATGCTGTCGAAATCCCAGGCCAGGATTTTTTCCAGCGAAGAACGTGCCGCCACCTTGTCGCTCCAGCCGAGCCGGTACTCGGGGGCCGGTCGGGGCCTGTTCCACATGCCAAACAGCTTGAACCAGGCCTTTACCTGCCAGCCGACGTCGGCGGTCCTGTCCGTGAAGTTTTCGATGGCATCCACCAGCAGCAGGGTCTTGCTTGACTTGTGCAGCATGGCCACTTCCCACATGAAGCGGCAGCCGCGGATGAGCACCTGATCCATCGTGCCGCCCCATTCCGTCGGCGGTCGGTCCCCCAGCATCCAGTCGAAACGCAGGCCTGGAACCTTCCGTTCAACACCGGGGCAAAGATAGGTCCGGGCCGCAGGAAAACGGGCCTGCGCCTTCGCCACGTACATGTGGTGAAACGATCCCGGGGCAACGATGCTGCTGACCGGGCCCAGCCGCGCAATCGCGTTCGCGGTCGCGTCATCCATGTCGCATGGCGAGTGCAGCATCAGGGCGCCGCCTGCCAGGCGAACGATGCTCATCCGAGCATTGAAACGGCACCCGGCGTAGTTGACGGGATAATCGAGCAGCCAGATCTGGTCCGGAATGAATTCAGTCAACTGCATGGGCATCGTCAACCGTTGCGCAGACAGGCTGCAGGTTGCAGGGACCGAACCCCCAACGTGCCGGGGACATTCGTGTGCCCGCAGCGACGCCGGCTGTCGACGGCAGGAGCTGCTCGAAGCCGGAGTCGCGAGAAAATGTACCCGGAAATGGCGTCGGGGAAAAACGCCGGTGAAGGGCGCGGCCCGCTGGACTGCCCGGGCCGCGTCAGTGCGAGTCCGGTGGCACGGCCCGCAGCAGCTGGTGCAGTGCCGGATTCCACAGTGCCCAGTTGTGATGCCCGGGCAGCATGCGCACGTGGTCGGCCGGCAACTGCGGACTCATCAGCTCGATGCCCCCACGGAAGCGTTCGCTCGCGCCGTAGGCCAGCCACACCGTCTGCGTGCGTGCGGGAGCTCGTGCCCATTGCTTGAGATGGCGCCATAGTTCGCGCTGGAACGTGCGCGGCCCCATCGGCTGCACCGGCCCAGGGTTCCACGCGGACAGCCCCCCGGCGGCGCGGATCTCCTGCTGGATCGCGTGGTCTCCCAGGTACGGCGACAGCAGCAGCATGCCGTCGAGCTGGCCGGGATAGGCCTGGTCGTACAGCAGCGCACCCAGGCCGCCCAGCGAGATGCCGGCCACCCAGATCTGGCGGTAGGCCTGCAACTTCAGTGGCGCGATCACTTCGTCGTGCAGGCGGCGCGCGGCCACGCCGCTGGTGTAGTAGGGCAGGGTGAGGCCGGTGAGGATGACATCGGCGTCGGGCCATTCGCTCTGGATGATCTGCGCCGCGCCCCGTCGTTGCAGGCCGGCAAGGTCGTCGCCGCGGCCGGGCAGCATCACCACCACGCGCCGGTCGTGCGCAGGCAGGACTTGCCCCGAGGCCTCAACCCACGTGGTGGGCACCGGGCGGGTGGCATCGCCCCGCGCGGAGCAGGCGGCCAGCGCGACCGGCGCCAGCAACAGCAGGATGTTTCGCAACCAGCGAGGCATGGGCGTGGTCCTGGAAGATCGTCGGCGCGGCGCCGACGGCAGGGTTGATCTTAGGCCATCGGATGCCTGTGCCGGGCGACACGTCCTGCCAACGCTTCGCCAGCGGGACGCAGCCGCCGCCGGGCCCGCGCCGGCAGCGAGTTTTCCGCTCGACTGAAGCGCACGCCAGGGCGTCGGTCAGCGCTGCACGCGGGCACCCTCGCGGGTGCGCCAGTACGAGCCGATGAACAGGGCGGCGAACAGCAGGTCGATGCCGCCGGCGCCCAGCATCAGCAACGACAACCTGTGCTGCAGATACAGCGCCAGTGCGCCGATGCCGAAAGCCAGCTTCTCCAGCGTCGCCGGCATCATCATCGTCCGATGGCGCAGCGGGTCACGCGCGATCAACACGAACGCCCACTGCCAGGCCAGCGCGACGCCGATGAAGCCGTAGTAGTACTCCGCATGCGTGATCGCCGGCGGCTGCATGCGCGCCACCATCGATTCCTGGAAGTACATCGGCAACAGCGCCAGCACGCCGTAAACGGCGGCCAGCATGAATACCCGGCGCGAAAATTTCATGTCCATCTCCCGATGATTGACTCCCGGCGAAGTTCGCCGGTGCGTGCCACCAAAAACGGTTCGGCTTCACTTGCCTGCGCCGGCATTGTCGCGGAGAGGGCGATGGTGCATCAGCCCGTCGGGCTGACCCCGTGCCCTGGTCCGGTGCGGTAACGATTTGACCGACGGTCGCCTGCATGGGCGATTCGGCGTGGACATATTGGCCGATCACCCGCGCGGTAGCGCCCAGGCTCCGCGCGGGATACCAGCCAGCGGCGGAGCGTGCAGCTCTTCCAACAGTGCTTTGTCGACCGGCGAGGGCGCGCGGCGGATCAAGACCGATTCGTTCCTTCCATTCCTGTGGCCCGTTCTTCTTGTCGCGCGGCTGCGGCTGCGGCCGCAGGCTGTCAGCCCCGGCACGCCAAGGCGCGATGGTCCATCACCCTGCGCCACAACGGCGGCAGTAGCGCCAGCACGAACATGCTGGCGTAACCGGCTGGCAGCTGGGGGCTGTCCGGATGGTGCAGCAGCGCCTGGTAGCGCCGCCGGGCCTGGGCGTGGTGGTCGGAGTGCCGCTGCAGGTTGAACAACAGCCAGTTGGTATAGCGTTGCGGCGCATTCCACGAATGGCGGTGGGTCACGCGTTCGTAGCGGCCCGGCGCAAGCTCGCGTCGCGACAAGCCGTAGTGCTCGACGTAGTTGATCACCTCCAGCGTGGCTGCAGCGATCACGCCCTGGGCCAGGAAGAACCCCACGGCGGCCCAGCCGCCCCACGCGGCGGAAGCCGCCAGCAACACCAGCCACAGCAGGCTCCAGCGAGCCATCTCGTTGTGCGCCGACCATGGCGACAGGCCGCGTCCGCGCAACCGCGTGGCCTCGAGGCGCCAGGCATTGCGCACGTTCAGCCACAGCGCCCGCGGCACGAACGCATACACCGATTCGCCCAGCCGCGCCGAGGAGGAATCGAGCGGTGTCGCCACGTGCACGTGATGGCCGCGGACATGCTCCACCTTGAAACCCTGGTAGCCCACGCTGGTCAGCAGGATGCCGCCGAGCAACGGCTCCAGGCGTCCGGGTTTGTGGATCAGCTCGTGCGCCGGGTTGATCGCCAGCACGCCGCCGATCACGCCGGTGGAGACCACCCAGCCGAGCCGGCCGCCGATGCCCATGGGCAGATGCAGGAACTGCCAGGTGCACCACGTCAGGGTGCCCAGCCACAGCGGCAGCACAAGCATGGTGAGGATGCGGAAGTAGCGGCGGTGCTCCAGTTGCGTGGCCTCGTCCGCGGTGACCCAGTTGCGGTAGTCGTCGCCACACAGTGCGTCGATCACCGGCACCACGCCGAAGATGAAGAACAGCGGGAACCACGCCGCCAGCTCCGGCGACACGCCCCCGCGCACGAGCGCGACCGCACTCCACGGCAGCAGGGCGGTGGAGAAGGCCAGCAGGAACCCGGCATCTTTTGCACGCATGGGCCCAGTCTACCGATACGCGCCTGGACGGCAACGGCTCCCGCGCAGCGGCAGGGGGCGACGACATCGGTCGGCCGCGCCGACGAACCGGCTGGGACGTGCGTCCGTCGATCGCTGCGCACCCGGTGCCGATCACCGTCATCCAGGGCGACAGCGACTATCTCGATCCGTCGGCCCACTTGTGGTCCGCCCTGGCCAAGGCGGGAAAGATCCGCCTTCGCGTCATCCGTGATGCCGGGCACTGCGCCTGGATCGACCAGCCGCAGGCGTTCGCCGAGGCGCTGCGCGATGGTTTGGACGGCCATTGACGAGAGTACGATCGACGAGACTGGTCGTGCTGCGGCGTGCGCACGGCCGCCGATCTTCCGTCCACGCTGATGCGCCTGGGCCCGCAGCAAGGCCTGCCGCCGCTGCCGGGCGTGGAGCTGTGCCTGCACACCGCTCCCGGCGCGCCGTCGGCAGCGCTGACCCGGTTGCGGCAAGCCGTGATGGAGCAGGCGCAGCTGCACCTGGGCCGGATGGCGAGGAAGGGAAGCGGCCCAGGCGACCGCTGACCAAGGTGTCGTCGGTTTGTCGAAACGGACGGCATCTGTTCGTCGTGAACAGGAAGGCAGCCGCGGCTGCGCAACCGGAAGGCATGGCATGAGCGAATACCTGATCTACTTCAACCAGGCGTGGGTCGGCGAGCATTCCGAAGCGTGGTTCGCGACGCGCGGTCCGCTGGCCAGGGCGGTGGTGGAGGAAATGAAGGCGGCCGGAGTCTATCTGTTGGCCGGCGGCCTGGAGGAGGATCCGGAAGCCGCCTTCACCGCGGATGCGACCGGTGGCACGTTGAGATTCAGCGACGGGCCTTACGTGCGGAATCCGCAGTTTCTGGGCGGATTCGCCGCGATCGACGTGGCCGACGAGGCCGCGGCGAGGCGATGGGCCGGCAAGCTGGCCGAAGCCTGCGGCTGGCCCCAGGAAGTTCGCCGGTTCAAGTCGTAGCCTGGATGAAGCACGGGACCACCACGCCCCGGTTCTTTCTTGTTGTGGGAGGCATGAAATGACACGCGCAGTCGACGCCGGAAAGGCAGGCGACAAGGCGGCAGCAAAAGCCGGGGCGAGCGGGGCCGCCAAGGCGGGTTCGAAGGCCGGCGAACCCGGCGGGCATGCGGCGGAGCCCGTCGCCACGAGGCTGCTGGCAGCCATGACCGGCCGCGCAAGCTCGGCGAAGACCCGGGACGGAGACGAGCCGGTTTTTGCCTATATCCGCAGCCTGCCGCAGCCGCAACGCGGCATCGCCGAATCCGTCGATGCCCTGGCGGCCAGGACCTTGCCGAACTTGAAGCGCTCGGTGAAGTGGGGCATGGCGTGGTATGGCGTCGGCGATGGCTGGTGCTTCTCGTGCGGCGGTTTCATCGGCCACGTCAAGCTCACCTTCGGCCGCGGCACCTCGCTGCAGCCCGTGCCGCCGGTCAAGCCGATCAGGATGGGCAAGGACTCGCGCGGCGTGGACCTCGCGTCGGTGGAGGAACTCGACGAACACCAGGTCGCCGCGTGGATGCAACAGGCCACGGCCATTCCCGGTTTCGGCGGGAAGAAGCGCTGAGAGGTTGTGATTTTTTCAACCTCGAAGCCCGGCCATGGATGGCCGGACGTGGATCGGTCACGCAAGTGACTGATTCACGTGAGCACGTCCGGGCATGTACCGGACGTGCGATAGAAGAGAACCACAGGAAGTGGTTTTCTTCACAGGCTCTGAATCGTCGGTCCGGCGACGTTTCGGTGTGCTGGTCGAGGCCGCTGGCGCCGGCGTGCATGCGGCGGACGCACTTCCTGGCGACAGAACCGACAAGTGCAGCTGCCCCGTGTCCCGCTGGTGATCACCCGGGGCGGTGGATGCGCGGCTGGCCTGAAAGCGGATCGAGGTCGGACCGGGGTACGGCGGCCGGCGCCGGACGGCGGCAGACCTGTCGTGTCGCGGGATCGACCTCGAACCGTTCTCCGCGTTCGTTCTCGATCAGCAGCTTGCTGCCTTCGACACGCAGCGAGCGGAACCACACGTCCTGCACGTCGCCTTCCAGCTCGGGACGACGCGGATTTTCGTAAACCTTCAGCCGCCACACTTCGCGATGGGAGGCGTCGCACGCGGCGAGCATGCCGCCGATCTGGCCATCCGTTTCAAGCGCGCCGGAAACCTGGGCATAACACATGCCCTCGATGAAAACCGGTGGCACGCGCGGAGGAGGCACGCGGCTGGCGCAGGGTTTGGCGTGGTGGGTCATGGCGTCTGCCTCGTGCATCGCTGATCCGGGTAAAGGTAGCGCAAAGGTGTCGAAGCATGGCCTCCGCTCGGCATGGCCCGTGCCCCTCGGCTACCATCCCTGGCCATGAATCATTCCGCCGACACGATCCGATGCAGGGCGAAGCTGCTGCGTCCTGCGATTCCGAAAGACGCGAGCTGGGCGTTCCTGGTGTTGCCGACGGCCGCGAGCGCGAAGCTGCCGACACGCAGCATGGTGACGGTGCATGGACTGTTCGACGGCCATCCATTCCAGGCCACGCTGGAGCCGGACGGACAGGGCAGCCACTGGCTCAAGGTGGACCATGCTCTGCGGGAAGCCGCCGGGGTCGCCGTGGGCGACACGATCCCGCTGGCGTTCGCACCGGTCGAGGTGGAGCCGGAGCCGAAGCTGCCCGTCGACCTGCGCAAGGCACTCGCCGCCCAGCCTGCGGCGCTCGCGTCGTGGGACGACATCACGCCGGTGGCACGGCGGGACTGGATTCACTGGATCAGCTCCGGCAAGAAGGCGGAGACGCGCGAACGGCGCATCCGCACGGCCTGCGACATGCTTGCCGCCGGCAAGCGTCGCGCCTGTTGCTTCGATCGCTCGGGCATCTACAGCAAGGCTTTCAGTGCGCCGGAAGCGGCCGAATGAGGCGTTGGCGCGGCACGGGTTGCGGATAGCCTTGATGCAGTGACGTATCAGGAAGACCCGCCCGCATGTGCGGGAAGGCCGCGGGCTCGACGGTTGCCTCGCGCTGAATTCAGCGTGGCAGCGCGGCCTGGCGTCCCTGCAGGAAACGGCGGACGGCGGGGTCGCTGGCCAGGCCGATCGCCATGTCGAAGGCGTCACGCGCTTCGAGATAGGCATGGGTTCGGGCCAGCAAGGCCGCGCGTGCGGCCCAGTAAGGCTGGTATTGCACGAGCCGTCCACCCGCGGCGAGTGTCTCCAGAATATCCAGCGCGGCGCGCGGACCTTGCCATTCGGCAACGGCCAGCGCGCGGTTGAGCGCGACCACCGGTGAGCCGGAAAGCGCAAGCAGCGCATCGTAGATCTGCACCTCGGGCGTCCAGTCGGTGCGCCCGCTGCGGCGGCGCTCGACGTGAGCGGATTGCAGCGCCGCTTCGAGTTGATGCCGACCGATGCGGCCCAGCGTGCTGGCGCGCAGCAGCAGGGCCTCCGCCTCGTCGATCATCGCGCTGTCCCACAGCGCGACATCCTGCTCGGCCAGCGGCACGTAGTCGCCCGCCGCATTGCGGCGTGCACCACACCTGGCCTGCGCGTGCAGCAGGCAGGCCAGCAGACCCAGCGCCTCGGGTTCCTGCGGCAGCAGCCGGGCCACCAGGTCGGCGAGGAAGAGCGCTTCGGCCGTGAGATCGCGACGGACCAGGTCGGTGCCACCGGGATCGCTCCAGCCCTCCGCGTAGGCGGCGTAGATGGCATCCAGCACGCCATCCAGCCGTTCGGCCAGCTCGTCGCGCGCGGGGATGGCGAACGGAATGCCCGCTTCGCGGATCTTCTGCTTCGCCCGCCCCAGGCGTTTGCCCATGGCCTCGGGCGAGGCGAGGAACGCCGAGGCGATCGTCTTCGCATCCAGTCCCAGCACGGCCTGCAACATCAGCGGTGCGCGGATGCCCGCGTCGATCGCCGGATGGGCGCAGGCGAACAGCAGCGCGAGGCGCTGGTCGGGGATGGCCTCGTCATCCGCGATCGCCGGGGCGGTGTCGTCGATCTCCGCCAGAAGCTGCAGCTGTGCCGCGACCGCTTCGCCACTGCGACGGCGGCGAAGGCCATCGATGCCCTTGCGCCGGGCCACGGTGAGCAGCCATGCCTCCGGGTTGGCGGGACAGCCGTTGCGCGGCCAGTCCGCCAGCGCGGAGGCGAATGCTTCGGACAGCGCATCCTCGGCCGCCGCCACGTCGCGCATGGCGGCGGCCAGGAAGGCGATCAGCTTGCCGTAACTGCGACGTGCCACGGTGTCTGCGGTACGGCGCGCCTGTGCCGCTGCGTCCAACTACATGCTCCAGACCGGTCGCACTTCGATCGTGCCGTGGCTGGCCCCGGGGCAGCGGGCGGCCCACGCCAGCGCCGCATCCAGGTCCGGCACGTCGATCAGGTAATAGCCGCCCAGTTGCTCCTTGGAGTCCACGTACGGTCCATCCAGCACCTGCGACTTGCCGTCGGCGACGTGCACGGTGGTGGCGGTCGTGCTGTTCTGCAGGCGATTGGAGCCGACCAGCGCGCCGCCGGCCTTCAGTGCCTGCGTATAGGCCGCATAGGCGGCGATGCCTTGGGCCTGCTCGGCCGGTGTCATCTGCGACCAGCCGTTCTCGTTGGCATACAGCATCAACAGATATTGCATCGGAGTTCTCCAGAGTGAGTGATCGACGGGCAGTGTGCGCCGCCATTTCCATGACGCGCGAGCTTCGGCGATTTGGACACCTCGCGTCGACTCCCGGCGGGGCTGTCGGTCCGCGGGCGTGCCTTCGGCTGCCCGGGGCGGTGCGTCGACCGTCATCGTCGACCGCGACGGTGTTGCTGCCCGCAGGTTTTTGCATGAGCTGCAGCGGCGGGCAATCCCGCTAGACTTGACGTCCCCACATCAATTCCGTTCTGGAGATGGCTGATGAACCTGCGCCACTGGTCTTCGGTGTTTGCCTGCGTGCTGATGCTTGGCTTGTGCTTTCCGGGTCGCGCGGCCGAAGCGCCGCTGCGGGTGATGACGTTCAACGTGCGGGTGCCGGCGGACACCGGCATGAATGCCTGGGAGAACCGCCGCGACCTGATGGTGCAGGTGATCAAGGAGCAGCATCCGGACCTGCTCGGCACCCAGGAACTGACCGAGGAGCAGGGCGAATATCTTGCCGCGCACCTGCCGGGCTACGCGTGGTTCGGTCAGGGACGCGACGGCGGCACCAAGGGCGAGCACATGGGCGTGTTCTACCGCACGGACCGCCTGGCGGTGGAGCGCTCCGGCGACTTCTGGCTCTCCGACACGCCGGACGTGGTCGGCAGCCGGACCTGGGGTCAGCCCTTTCCTCGCATGGTCACCTGGGCCCGGTTCCGCCGGCGCGATGGCGGTGGCAGCTTTGTCTATCTCAACACGCACTTCCCGTATCGCGACGAGGATGTGCGTCCGCGCATGTTGAGCGCGAAGGAGATCGTGCAGTGGATCGGCAAGCTGCCCGTGGACACGCGGGTGATCCTGGCCGGGGATTTCAACTGCGCGCCCGACACGACGGTGCACGCCGCGTTGACGCATGACCTGCAGGATGCGTGGATGACGGCGGCGTCGCGCTCCGGCCCGGCGAAGACGTTCCACAATTTCACCGGCAATCCCGACCAGCGCATCGACTGGATACTGAGCCGCGGTTTCAAGGCGATCGCCGTCCACACGATCACCACCCACGACGGCGCACGCTATCCCTCCGATCATTTTCCGGTGATGGCCGAACTCGGCGGGTAACGTCACGCCGAACGACGGCTTCGCGAATGTGGCGCAAATTTTTGCGAGTGGACTCCGCCTTGAACGGTTGGCGTGCCCGTGCTCCGGCATTTGATCCAAACGGAGTAGGCTCGGCCGCCGACGCATCGCAAAGTGACCGCGTCGCCGTTTCGTGGTGGCTGCCTGGCGCAACATCGGCGTCATGCTGCCAGGGCGACTTCAAATCAACATCAGGGGCAAAAGGGAGGCCTTCATGAACCATCGTCGTGCATTGCGTGGCGTGTCCGCGCCAGTCCGTTTCCATCCGCGTCCGCTGGCTGCCGCGTGTGCAGTCGCGTTGCTTGCCTTCGCCGGCGCCGGGCCTGCCGCCGCGCAGGACACCACGAACCGGCCGCAGGCGGCGCCCGTCAGCACGCCTGCGACAGCGCAGGACGGCAAGGCGAAGCCCGGCGACAAGGCCGCCAAGAAGCCGCAGCAGCCGGTGACGGACATGAGCGGCGTGGTGGTGACCGGCATCGCCAGCAGCATCGCCAGTTCGATGAAGACCAAGGAGGATGCCAACAACATCGTCGAGGCGATCTCCGCCGAGGACATCGGCAAGCTGCCCGACGTCAGCATCGCCGACAGCCTGTCGCGCGTGTCGGGCCTGGCCACCCAGCGCGCCGATGGCCATGCCAACGCGATCGCCATTCGCGGCCTGTCGCCGGATTTTGCCGGCACCACGCTGGATGGGCGCGAACAGGCCACGGTGGGCGAGAACCGTGGCGTGGAATACGACCAGTACCCGGCCGAGCTGATCAATGGCGTGACCATCTACAAGACCCCCGACGCCAGCCTGGTCGGGCAGGGCCTGTCCGGCACGGTGGACCTGCACACGATCAATCCGCTGGATCTGTCCAGGCGCACCTTCGTGTTCAACCTGCGCGGCGAACACAACGGCAACGGCTCGCTGAACCCGGGCACCGGCACCGATACCAACGGCCATCGCGCCAGCTTTTCGTACGTCGACCAGTTCTTCAACCACACGCTGGGTCTCGCCATCGGTGTCGCCACGGTCAACCAGCCGATCCAGGAGAAGCAGTACCAGGCGTGGTGGTGGAGCGCCGACAACGGCAGCGCCGGCATCGACCAGAACTGGGGCGGTCCGCACACGCGGGGCATGCCAGACAACGTGATCTCGCAGGAAGGCATGCAGCTGCGCGCGCAGTCGCAGAGCCAGAAGCGCAACGGCCTGATGACCGTGCTGGAGTGGGCGCCGAACGACGTCTACTACTCGAAACTGGACATGTACTACTCGACTTTCAACAAGCGCAAGTTCACCAACGGCGCGCAGTGGTCGAGCAGCCCCTACGACAACGTGGGCTACGACAACGTGCAGACCGTGCCCGGCCAGCCGCTGCCGATCGTCACCGGCGGCACCATCCTCGGCGTCGCGCCGATCCTGCAGAACGAATACACCAAGGAGCACGACAAGCTCTACTCGATCGGCTGGAACAACAAGCTGTACCTGGGCGACTGGACGCTGATGGCCGACCTGTCCTCGTCCAGCGCCCGGGTGAAGCTGCACGATGCCTACCTGTTCGGCGGATTGGCGAACGGCGCGCTCACCGACGTCGCGTTCAACACGTCCAGCGGCTTCGGCTATCCGGACTTCCGCCCGGTGGCCGATCTGGCCGACCCCGGCACGATGGTGTTCACCGATCCGGACAACTACGGCTACAACGGTCGCGAGGAGCTGGACCGCCAGGACGACACCATCCACGCGCTGCGCCTGCAGGCCAGCCATGCGGTCGGCTGGATCTTCAGCGACATGGATTTCGGCGTGGCGTATTCCGACCGCACCAAGACCAAGCACGCCGACGTGCTGTTCGCCTACCTCGACGGCAACGGTTCCACCCAGGACACCTACCAGAACCACTTCAGCGCGCCGGTCGATCCCTCGCTGCTGTACAACCCCACGTCGCTGGGCTACGGCGGCATCCCCGGCATCCTCAACTACAACGTGCTGGGCGCGCTGTATGGCAACCAGTTCTACCGGGTGCCCAAGAACGGGCAGGGTGACTGGAGCCGCAACTACTCCGTCGAGGAGAAGGTGCCGCTGGCCTACGTGAAGTTCAACATCGACACGCGCCTGGGCGACGTCCCGCTGCGCGGCAACGTGGGCGTGCAGTTCGTGCATACCGACCAGTCGTCGCAGGCGCTGCAGACCAATGGCGACACCCTGGTCGGCAGCATCCGCGATGGCGCGACGTACAACAACGTGTTGCCCAGCCTGAACCTGGTGGCCGAGGTCGGAGAACGGCAGTATCTGCGTTTCGGCCTGGCCAAGACCATGGCGCGCGGTCGCATCGACGACGAGAAGGTATCCACCTCGGCCGGCGTGTCGAAGATCACCGACGGTCCCGGCGCGGGCCAGGTGCTGTGGTCGGGCAGCGGCGGCAACCCGCAGCTGCGCCCGTACGTGGCGGTCGGCACCGACCTGTCGTGGGAGAAGTATTTCGGCAACGCCAGCTACGTGGCCGCGGCGGTGTTCCACAAGAACCTGCTCAACTACATCTACAACCAGACCGTGCTGGACTACGACTTCTCCAACTACACCAACGACACGCCGACCCTGGTGCCGACCAGCAACATCGGTTCGTTCACCACGCCGGAAAACGGCACCGGCGGCAAGATGGATGGCCTGGAACTTTCCGGTGCGCTGGAAGGCGGCCTGCTGGCGCATGCGCTGGAAGGGTTTGGCGCGCAGGCGAACTTCTCGCTGACCAACAGCTCGATTCCGCTGTCGTCGATTTCGTCCGTTCCGGGCGGCCCGAAAACCCTGCCCGGCCTGTCGCGCAAGGTGGCGAACCTGGCGCTGTTCTACGAACGCTACGGCTTCTCGGTGCGCGTGGCCGAACGTTATCGCTCGTCGTTCACCGGTGAGGCGGTGGCCCTGTTCGACCAGCTGGGCTACACGAAGATCCTGGCCAACCGGCAGACCGACCTGCAGCTGGGCTACGCGTTCAGTGGTGGACGCTGGGATGGACTGTCGCTGCTGCTGCAGGTCAACAACCTCACCAACTCGTCGGATTCCTCGGTGCAGGTCGCCACCTTGCCGAACAACGTGCCGATGACCCGGCCGCTGGAATACGACACCTGGGGGCGCACGGTCCTGTTTGGCATCAACTACAAGTTGTAGGCTGGACCGGCAAAGCCGGACGGCTCTCCCCGACGTCATTCCCGCATGGGTGGGAATGACGATCGGAAGCGGTGGTGGTTCGCGGTTCGCATGGGTACGTGGCGCACGGGCCTGGCCTCGCGCGCAGATTTGATGATTCGAGTGAGAGTTCCGATGATCGGTAGCCGGTGGGCGGGTCTGGCTTGCGCCAGCGTGGTGATGTTGATGGCAGGCCGTGGTGCGGTGGCAGCGCAGACGGCATCGCCCGGAACGGGCAAGCCCACGCACTACACCGACTGGCCGCACATCGCCTCGCCCCGGAAGGTCGACCCGCAGCTCGATGCCCGGGTGCACGACATCGTGGCGCGGATGAGCCTGGCGCAGAAGATCGGCCAGATGACCCAGGCGGAGATCAAGTCGATCACGCCCGACCAGGTGCGCCAGTTCTACATCGGCTCGGTGCTCAACGGCGGCGGCTCGTGGCCGCAGGGCAACAAGCATGCCGGCACGGCGGACTGGCTGGCGCTGGCGGATCGCTACTACGACGCGTCGATGGCGGTCGATGCGCCGGTGAAGGTGCCGCTCATCTGGGGCACGGACGCGGTGCACGGCCACAGCAACGTGTTCGGCGCCACGCTGTTTCCCCACAACATCGGTTTGGGTGCGGCGCATGACCCGGAGCTGATCCGGCAGATCGGCGCGGCCACCGCGCGCGCCGTGCGCGCCACCGGGGTCGACTGGGCCTTCGCACCCACGCTGGCGGTGGCGCAGAACGCGCGCTGGGGCCGCACCTACGAAAGTTTTTCCAGCGACGGTCCGCTGGTGCATGCCTACGCCCGCGCCTACGTCGACGGCTTGCAGGGGCATTTCGGCGACGCCAACGTGCTGGCCACCGCCAAGCACTTCATCGGCGATGGCGCGACCGCCAACGGCACCGACCAGGGCGTGGCGAAAGTGAGCCGACGCGACATGATCAACGTGCACGGCGCGGGCTATGTGGGCGCGCTGGAAGCGGGCGTGCTCAGCGTGATGGCGTCGTACAACAGCTGGGACGACGCGGTCGACGGGATCAACTACGGCAAGATGAGCGGCGCCCGTGCGCTGCTGACCGGCGCGCTGAAGGAGAAGATGGGCTTCCCCGGTTTCATCGTGTCCGACTGGAACGCGATTGGCCAGCTGCCCGGCTGCAGCAATGCCAGTTGTCCCCAGGCGATCAACGCCGGCATCGACATGGTGATGGTGCCCGACGACTGGCGCGCCTTCATCGCCAACACCACGCGCCAGGTGCAGGACGGCGAGATCCCGATGGCGCGCATCGATGATGCGGTGAGCCGCATCGTGCGCGCCAAGCTGGTGATGGGCGCGTTCGACAAGCGTCCGTCGCAGCGCGCGGGGGCCGGCGACGCGAGTCGCCTGCAGGATCGGGCGCTGGCGCGCCGCGCGGTGCGCGAGTCGCTGGTGCTGCTGAAGAACAACCACGACGTGCTGCCGCTCAGGCGCGGCAGCAGGGTGCTGGTGGTCGGCAAGAGCGCCGACAGCATCGCCAACCAGGTCGGCGGCTGGTCGCTGACCTGGCAGGGCACCGACAACGGCAACGCCGACTTCCCCCACGCGACCAGCGTGCTGGCCGGCATCCGCGCGGCCGACGGCGCGGCCAACGTCAGCTACCGCGCCACGGCCGAAGGTGTGGATCCCGGGACGTTCGACGCGATCATCGCGGTGATCGGCGAAACCCCGTACGCGGAAACCATGGGCGACCTCATCCCCTCGGCCACGCTGCGCCACGGCGATCGTCACCCCGAGGACCTGGCCGTGCTGAAAGCGGCGGCGGCGTCGGGCAAGCCGGTGGTGACGGTGTTCCTGTCCGGACGTCCGCTCTTCGTCAACGCGCTGCTCAACCATTCCGACGCGTTCGCGGCCGGCTGGCTGCCCGGCTCGGAAGGCGAGGGCATCGCCGACCTGCTGTTCGCCGACGGGCAGGGCAAGCCTGCGTTCGATTTCACCGGCACGCTGTCGATGCCGTGGCCGGGCGTGCCGTGCCCGCACGCCGGTGGTGACCTGGCGGCGAACTGGCTGTTCGCGCGTGGCTACGGCCTGCACTACGCCGCCCACCACGAGCTGCCGGCGCTGCCGCTGCATGCCGAGGTCATCACTTGCGCCGGCAGCTCGACGCTGCCGATCTTCCACACCCTGGCGCAGTCGCCGTTTTCGCTGTACCTGGGTGCAGGCCGTGACGGCGGGAAGGTGCAGGCGGTGGGTGCGGACCTGAATGCGGTGATCGAGTGGCCTGCGGACCAGCCTGTTTTCAGCCTGCGTACGGTGCAGGTGAACACGCAGCAGGATGCGAAGTCGATCACCTGGCACGGGCCCGGCCGGTTCTTCGCGCAGAGTCCGCAGCCGACCGACCTGACGCCGCTGCTGGCCACCCATGCCGCGTTGCAGTTCGATCTGGTGATCGGCACGCCGGCGCATGCTCCGGTCACGATCTACATGGGCTGCGGCGACGGTTGCACCCGCACGGTGGAGGTCGGCGCGATGTTCGCCGCGTACAAGCCGGGTCGGCGGCATGCGGTGTCCATCCCGTTGCAGTGCTTCATCCGGCCCGGCGAAGACCTTGCCCGTGTCGACGTGCCGTTCGGCGTGCTTGCTGCAGCGCCGTTCTCGGCCGCGTTCGCGAATGTGCGGATCGCGGCGGACAGCGCCGGTGCCGCGGCGGCGACCTGCCCCGGGACGGTGGCGCGATGAGCGTGGAAGCGGGCATGCACCGATCCTTGCGGGGCAAGCGGTCGCGCCATGGATGAAGCGACGGGGGTGGGTCGCTGGACGCCCCTGCTGTCGGTGGTGCTGCTGACCCTGGTGGCGCTGGCGGCGATGGACTGGCCGCGCCCGGGCCTGTTCGCGGGAACCACGGGCAAGGTGCTTGCGCTCACCGGCCCGCGGGTCCACGTGTGGCTGAGCACGGCGGATCGACGACTGCAGCTGGCGGCGCAACCCGATACCTTCGCGCAGCGGCAGGTCGCCGGTGCCGGCGAGGCCGACGTCGTCATCGATCTCGACCGGAAGTACCAGGCCATGGCCGGCTTCGGTGCGGCGCTCAGCGATTCGTCGGCGTGGCTGATCCAGAACCGGCTCAGCCCTGCGCAGCGCAGCGCCTTGCTGCAGGAGCTGTTCGGTCCGCCGCCGGGGCTCAACTTCAATATGCTGCGCATCACCATCGGCGCCTCGGATTTCTCGCTGCAGCACTACAGCCCGGACGACATGCCCGCCGGCCAGATCGATCCCGACCTGCAGCATTTCAACGTCGTCGTGGACCAGCGCAACGTGATCCCGGTGCTGCACGACATCCTGGCCATCCAGCCCGGGGCGATGATCATCGCCTCGCCGTGGAGTGCGCCGGCGTGGATGAAGAGCAGCGCCAACCTGGTCAGTGGCACCTTGCTGGAATCCTGGGAGGCGACCTATGCGGCCTACCTGGTGCGCTTCGTGGATGCGTTCCAGGGTGCCGGCATTCCGATCTTCGCGCTGACCGTGCAGAACGAGCCCGCGTTCGAACCGCTGACGTACCCGGGCATGACTCTGCCCGCCGACGCGCGCGCCCGCATCATCGGCAAGTATCTCGGCCCCGCCCTGGCGGGGCGCAAGCCGGGAACGGTGATCCTGGGCTGGGACCACAACTGGGACGCGCCGGACCAGCCGCTGAGCGTGCTGGCCGATCCCGATGCGCGGCGCTATCTCGCGGGCATCGCCTGGCACTGCTACAGCGGCGACCCGAGTGCGCAGACCACCGTGCACCGCGCGTTTCCCCACAAGGATGCCTACCTCACCGAGTGCTCGGGTGGCGACTGGCCGTCCGCCCGCAACGGCGAGCTGCTGCTATTTGCGCGCAACATCGTGATGATGGGAGTGAAGAACTGGGCGCGGGGCGTGGTGTACTGGAACCTGGCGCTGGACGAAAACCATGGACCCCACGCGGGCGGCTGCGACGAGTGCAAGGGCGTGGTCACCATCGATTCCACCACGGGCGCGATCAGCCGCAACGACGAGTATTACGCGTTTGCCCATTTCAGCCGGTTCGTGCTGCCGGGCGCGGTGCGGGTGAAGTCCGGCAACACCAACGCAGGCGTGCACGAAGTGGCCTTCCAGAATCCGGATGACGGCTCGGTGGTGCTGGTGGCGGTCAACGGCAACGCGCAGACCAACCGCCTGTCGGTACGGCAGGGCGCGCTGCGCTTCGAGTACGACCTGCCCGGCAGCAGCGTGGCGACGTTTGTCTGGGCACGCGATGGCGCGGCTGCGCCAACCGCCGCGACGCTCGCCGCGCCGACCGCCGCCGCTTCCCCCAGTCCGGGCGTTGACCCATGAGCAGCATGTTCCATTCGCTGCGCAGTCATAACTATCGGCTGTGGGCCGCCGGCGCCCTGGTGTCCAACGTGGGCACGTGGATGCAACGCGTGGGCCAGGACTGGCTGGTGCTCACCGTGCTGACCCGGCACAACGCCACTGCGGTAGGCACGGTGATGGCGCTGCAGTTCGGGCCGCCGCTGCTGTTGCTGCCGCTGACCGGGCTGGCCGCCGATCACTTCGACCGGCGCCGGCTGCTGCTGTTCACCCAGGCAGTTTCGGGCCTGCTGGCGCTGGGGCTGGGCCTGGTCACCCTCGCCGGCGTGGTGCAGTTGTGGCAGGTGTACGGCTTTGCCCTGCTGCTGGGCATCGTCACCGCCTTCGACGCGCCGGCACGGCAGGCCTTCGTCTCGGACCTGGTCACCGACGACGACCTGGCCAACGCGGTGGCGCTGAACTCCGCCTCGTTCAACGCCGCCCGCATGCTGGGGCCGGCGGTGGCCGGCGTGCTGATCGCTGCGGTCGGCGAAGGCTGGCTGTTCCTGATCAACGCGGGTTCGTACGCCGCGGTGATGGTGTCGCTGTGGATGCTGCGGGTGAACGAGCTGCATGCCGAGCCGCGGCCGGCCAGTACGCGCGGCAGCCTGCTCGCGGGGTTTCGCTACGTGGGGCAGCGACCGGACCTGATGGCCGTGCTGGTGATGCTGTTCCTGCTCGGCACGTTCGGCTTCAACTTCGCCATCTTCATTTCGACCATGTCGGTGACGGTGTTCCACGGCGACGCCAGCCAGTACGGCCTGCTGACCTCGTCGATGGCGGCGGGCACCATGTGCGGGGCGCTGCTCTCGGCCCGCCGCGAACTGCCCGGCATGGTGCTGATGGGCGGCGCTGCGGCCGCGTTCGGCGTCACCCTGGCGCTGGCGGCGGTGATGCCGGGTCCGCTCTTGTTTGCCGGCGTGCTGTTCTTCGTGGGCGTGGCCGCGCTCACCTTCATGACCGCCAGCAATTCCATGATGCAGCTCACCACCGAACGCGGCATGCGTGGCCGGGTGCTGGCGCTGCGGATTGCGGTGGTGATGGGCGGTACGCCGATCGGCGCGCCGCTGGTCGGCTGGGTGGTCGACCGTTTCGGCGCTCGCTGGGCGCTGGGAGTGGGCGCGCTGGCGGGCGTGGCCGCGGCGGCCGTGGCGCTGGCCTACCTGGTCAGGCACCGGAACCTGCGATTGCTGCGGACCGGAGGCCGGCTGCGCCTGGCCATCCATCCCGCACCGGCCGACGTGACCGCGGTTCGTGTGGCCGCGGGCGAGCGGGTAACCTGACTGACAAGCAGCAGATGGAAAGATCGCGGCAGTCGCGGATCAACCCATCAACCCCCGACAGGAATGCATCATGAGGCGATACGGATTTCTCGCAGTGGCCCTCTTTGTGATGACGGCACACGCCGGCGCCACCGGCCCGAGCCGGCCGGGAATCCAGTTCCAGCACGGCGATTGGGAGATCGCCTGCGACAACACCGGAACCTGTCGCGCTGCCGGCTACCAGGCCGACGATGACGCCCACGCCGTCTCGGTTCTGTTGACGCGCAAGGCGGGGCCGGGCACGACGGTGGCCGGCCAACTGATGCTTGGCCAGTACGGCGATGACGATGTGGCGATGCTCGAGCGGCTGCCCGATCCGGCGATCTTGCAGATGCGCATTGACGGCAAGGCCCTGGGCACCGTGTCGGTCAGTCACGAGACCGCGATCGGCCAGCTTTCCGCCGAACAGGTGGTGGCGCTGATCGCGTCGCTGTCCCGGCAGAGCCGGATCGAGTTCCTTGCCGCCGGCGATACCTGGCATCTTTCCGGCGACGGTGCCAGCGCGGTGTTGCTGAAGATGGATGACGTGCAGGGGCGCATCGGCACCCGGGGCGCATTGGTCAGGAAGGGTCCGCACGACGAGCAGCAGGTGCCGGCGGCGCAGCCGATGCCGCTGGTGCATGCGGCGAACGTTCTGGACCACGCCACCACGCCTTCGCCCGTCCTCCAGCGGCAGGCGGCCACACTGCAGAAGCAGCTTGCCGCCACCACCAGCGCGGACGACTGCGCGAACCTGTTCGAGGCCAGGCCGGACGAGCTTTCCTTCGAGGCGGCGCGACTCGATGATGGACACTGGCTGGTTTCGGTCACGTGCTGGGAGGCCGCCTACAACGAGGGCTATGCCTTCTGGGTCATCCACCCCCAACCGCCCTTCGATCCCGTGCTGGTCACCACGGACGGCTCCGGCTATGCCGATGGCGGCATCGCGTCCAGCCAGAAGGGGCGTGGCCTGGGCGATTGCCTGTCCTCCGAGCGATGGACCTGGGATGGTCGGCAATTCATGCAGACGGCACTGTCCGGCTCAGGCATGTGCAAGCTGATGGCGCCCGGCGGCGCCTGGGAACTCCCCACCTTGGTCACCGAGATCCGCTGACCGGGGCGCCACTGCCCCGCGCAGGTTCCGGGTCATCGGATCGGCTCAGCAGCCTGACCACGAAGTCGCCGAATGCGCGCACCTTGGCCGGCATCTGTCGGCCACTGTTGGCGATCAGCATGATCGGAGGTCCGTCGGCCGCGAAGCCTGGCAGCACCTGGCGCAACCGATGTTGCGCCAGCAAGTCGCGGGCGGCCAGCTCGTCGGCCTGGACGATGCCGGCGCCGGCAGCCGCGGCTTCCAGCAGCGGGTCCAGCGAGTCCATGCTCAGGTTGCCGTGAACCTGCATGCCGGCGACCTTGTCATCGCGAAGAAACTGCCAGGGTGCCGGAATGCGTTGGCCTACCGGCATGAAGCCGAGGCAGTTGTGTCGGGCCAGGTCCTCCGGCGACTGCGGCGTTCCGGCGCGTTCCAGGTAATCGGGCGCGGCGCAGGTGATCCAGCGCATGGCACCCAATTGCCGGGCGAGCAGCGAAGAGTCCGGCAGTTCGCCGATGCGGATCGCGCAATCCCAGTCGCGGCCGATCAGGTCGTTGGAGCGGTTCTCCATGGTCAGCTGAAGGGTGAGCTGCGGATGCTGGCGCAGGAACACGTGCAACTGCGGGGCGATGATCCGCCGCCCCAGGATCATCGGCACATCCGCCCGCAGCACGCCTCGCAGCGTCTTGCCGTGTGAACCCAGCAGGGTTTCCATCTGCCGGATGTCGTCGAGCACCTGACGACAGTGCTCGAGATAGATCACCCCGTCCTCGGTCAACTTCAGCGACCGGGTGTTGCGGTCGAGCAGGCGCACACCCAGGGTCTGCTCGAGTCGGCGCACGTGCATGGTCACCGTGGCGGCCGACATGCCCAGTTCGGCGGCGGCGCGACGGAAGCTCTTCAGCGCGACCACGCGCGAGAAATACGACATGCTCTGCAGGCGATCCATGGATTGTTCAGCGCGACTGAAGAGTGGTTTCGGGAAGTCCAGATTAGGCGGGCCAACGCGTCGGATAAAGTGCCATGGCTGGCAGACTTCCAGCAGTCATCACCCCGGAGCCTTCATGCAACGACGCATCATGATCCTGGCCATCCTGCTGCTGTTCGGCACGGTCGCCCACGCGGCCCGGCCGGAAGCCGTGTTCAAACTTGAAAGCTATCGCAAGACGGTGGCCATGCATGCGACGGTGAATGGCCATGACGGCTTGTTCCTGCTGGATACCGCCGGTGGCATCACCCTGCTTTCGCCTTCCTTCGCCAAGGCCGCCGGCTGCAAGCCGTGGGGGCGACTCAGCGGTTTCCGGATGATGGGAGACCGGCTGGATGCACCTCGCTGTGACAACGTGGACTTCCACATGGACGGCCAGGTGCTTCGTGCGCCCGTGACCCTGGTCTTCGACGTGGCGTCGCTGGTGGCCAGGGATGCCAAGCCGGTGGCGGGTTCGATCGCGCTGGATCTCTTTGCGGGCAAGACCATCACGATCGACCTGCCCGGCCGACGCCTGATCATCGAATCGCCATCCAGCCTGCAGCGGCGCATCGCGGTCGCCCGGGAACTGCCGGTGTTGCTGTCGCGCGAAGTGCAGGGGCATGCTCTGGCGGCTTCCATGGGCGTGTCCACGTCCAGCGGCATGCTGTGGTTCGAGCTGGATACGGGTAATGGTGGAACGCTTCTGGTGTCGCGTCCTTACGCGGCGCTGTTCGGTCTCGGCACCGCGATCGAGGGGCCGCAACAAGCCGACTTCCCCGTCGCCGTGGGACTGCGCGCCACTGGCGCAGCGTTCACGCCCGACATGATCCTGGATGGCAACCTGGGCATGCCCTTCCTGCGTGACAAGGTGATCACCCTGGATCTGCAGTCCGGACGTCTGTGGATTTCCCAAGGCAAGCTCTGAGCGTGCCTGCGGCCGTCACGCCTCCTGGAGGCGATGCCCGGGCTCATCCGCTCATCGCGGGCTCGGGGAAGGGTTCGCGCCAGGCGTCGAGTTCGTTCATGCGGTCGTGCCAGCGCCGGATCGCGGGGAAGTCCTGCAGCGGGATGTGCGCGTCCTCCGCGTGGGGCAGGGCGACGGCCACGGCGAAGTCGGCCAGGGTCAGCGTGTCGCCGACCAGCCAGCGGCGATCACGCAGGTGGTCGTCGAGCACGGCGGCGTGCTGGCGCCACGCTTCGGTGGCGCGCCCCGTCTCGACCGGATCGGGCTCGCCGATGCCGAAGCGCGGCTTGATGATGTACTCGAAATACAGTGCGCCGGCGTGCGTGGTGAAGTGCTGGGCGCTCCAGCTGAACCAGCGGATCACGTCGATCTGGCGGGCGTCCTGGGGCCACAGTTCCGAATCGCTGCGGGCCGCGAGATGGCAGATGATCGCGTCGGCCTCCCACAGCACGCGCGAGCCGTCGACCAGGGTCGGCACCTTGCCGTTCGGGTTGAGCGCGAGATATTCCGCCGTCTTGTGCTCGCCGCGACCGAGGTCGAGGTAGACATAGTCCAGCGGCGATTGCAGGTATTTCGCCACGGCGCAAGCCTTGCGTGGCGCCAGCACATCCGACCAGTACAACTTCATGCGTGTCTCCCGATGATGCCCGTGGGCGTTTCGGGATGACGACGAATGGCGCGTCGGGAAATCGACACGCACGGGGAAGGGCGGACGGACGGAATCGAGGCGAGCGTCAGTCGCCTTCGTCGAGACGGCTGACCGCGAACACCAGCGCCTCGCACTGCGGGTCTTCCGTGCGGAAGAATGCCAGCCAGCGTGCCATGCCGGCGCCGTCCAGGGGTGCGGTCAGCGGCGGCAGGTCGCCGGGCAACTGCGCGATCGCTGCGAGCAGCGCCGGCACGTCGGCACGGGCGAAGGCGGCATCGACGCGGGCGGCTGGCAGCGGCTTCGCATAGGCGCGCGCGAGGAAGCTGCCGATGTCCAGCGGGCCGTCGGGCAGCTCGTCCAGCTCGGCCATGGCCTGCTTCGCGGCGGCGTCCTCTTCGCGAGATTGCCGCTCCAGCCGGTCGATCTCCTCGTCCGACATCGCCGGTGCGGCGAAGTTGAAGACGGTCAGCGCCGCCAGTTCCGGATCGGCCTCGATGCGGTCGGCCAGCTCGTTCATCGCGATGCGCGACTGCTCCTCGCGTTGTTCCCCGGTCAGCCCGTCGTCCGCGGGTGGCGGGGCATGCGCCATGCTGTCGCGAATCTCGTCCATCATCTGCTGCATCGCCAGCATCGGCAGGGCGTTGGCATGCAGCAGCAACCAGGAAAACTCGCGGCGATCCATCGCGGTCACAGCGCCGAGGCCGAAATCAGCAGGCTGCCGGCAATCAGCAGCGGCGCCGGCCGCAGCAGCGAGGCGGCGCGCTGCAGGGCCGCGATGCCGACCTGGTTGATGCGGGACGTCATCGCCTGCAGGATCGCGCGGATCACCGTGTCGGTGAGTGCCGCCTCGTTGGCCACGTGGATCTCGGCCCAGCGGGCGGCCAGACGCAGCAGGTACTTCAGGCGCTCGCCCACTTCGCCCAGCAACTTCACGCCGTCGCAGATGACGGCCGCGAGCACGTCGACGCCGGTCACCGCGTCGTAGAAACCGCGTGCCGCTGCGCGCAGCACGTCCTCGAACAGGGTCAGCAGGGCGGCCAGCGTGCTGAGGGTGAGCTTCTTGAACCAGCTCATGCTGGAATCAGCCATCAGCGCCTGCGCCAGCTTGCTGTTGGAGTGGTCGCAGGCGGCGGCCAGGCCACGCACTGCGCTCCAGTTGTCAGCGAGGCGCAGGCTTCTCGCATACGCCTCCATGTCGTGGTTGTCCATCGAGATGCTGGAGTTCGGCGAGTTCAGCGTGAAGTTGTTCGGATCGGTATACGGCGCCAGCACATGCTTGTAGGGGTAGGTGGCGATCATCGTGATCGGATCGCGGTTGTGTGCGGTGCGGAAGATGTTTTCCTTGCCGATGCGCCGCTCGAACGCCTGGTGCGCGTCGCGATAGCCTACGCGTGGACTGCCAAACGTGTACAGCCGCACGGGACGGTTCAGCGCGGCGTAGTGACCGGCGATCAGGGTCGCGATGGCGCCGCCCAGGCTGTGGCCGATGCAATGGATGACGTCGGCTGCCAGGATCGCGCCCTGTTCGCGCTGCAACTGCGGCAGGATGCTGCCGAATGCGTTGGCAAAACCCTTGTGTACCCGGCCGAAGTCGCCGAAACCGGTATGTGCGAAGCGGAAATCCGTGCCGATGTCATACCAGCCCAGTTCGGGACGGGTGCCGCGAACGGCGATGACTGCGTGGCGCTGCCCGCCACGCTCGAAATGCAGCACATAGCCGAAACCCGAGGCCGTGTTCCAGCCGGTGGTGCCGCTGAAGATCTGGCCCAGTTGCGCGCCGGGGAAACTCTTGCCGACCGAACTGTTGGTCTTGAAGACACCCTTGGTGTCACCCGAGCCGAGTACCAGATCCTGCACCTTGCCGCGTGATTCCACGCCGGCCGTGGGTTGCTTCAGTGACCAGTCCTTCAGCGCGAAATAGGCGTTGAGGGCAATGTTGGCTGCCTCTTTCGGTGCCAGTGCAAAATCCGCCATGTTCCCCCTCCTTGAGTCTGGTGATTCGTTGCGTGGAAAGTGATGCGATCAGAGCACGGAAGAAAGATCCAGTGACCAGATCATGCCATCCGGTTGCTTGTCGTTGCGCCGATCGTAGGTGTGCAGCCACAGGGTCTTGTCGATGACGATCCAGTCGACCACATTGCCATCGTCGAGGCCGAGCTTGACGACTTCCAGGCCTTGCGGATGGCGCGGCGAGAACACGAGGATGTGATCGTATTTGCGCACGTAGACCTCGGCGCGCAGGCGCAGCTGATCCGTGCAGTAGAGCAGCAACGCATGGTCTGGCCCGACATCACGGGTAGCCAACAGGTTGTCGACGGTGCCCGACAAACCGTCATAGGTGGCGTCGGAAACTTTGCGGGCCTGATGGGTTTGCCGGTCGTAGACGACGATCGATTGGAGGGCACGGCCTTTGGAATCCGCATAGGCCAGCCCCAGTGCCAGTAGCGGGCCGGGCAGACAGCCCACATTGACCGCGCTGGCGGTGATCCAGCTGCCCTGCGCAGGATCGAGCTGGACGGGAATGTTGCGCACGAAGGTCGGCGTGGTGTCGGAGGCCAGTTCCCAGAACTGCGGCAGCCGTACCTCGCTGGCGCCATTGACGACAGCCAGCGCCGGCAAGCCCGGCCGGCTCGCGACGCGGAACGCGTCATGGACCGAACCGGTGAAATCAGGGGATACGAACCGGGCATCCGGCGGCGTGCCGTCCACGCGCGCCTCGGTGCAGCCGTTGCCATTCGCAACCTCGGTCTTGTGCGGGAACGTCGTCTCCCGCTTGAGCGTCGCGTGCAGCTCGGGCGCCACCGTCGAGGGCAGCGCCTCGGCATTCTTCTTGAACAGTCCGAACATTCCTGTACTCCCGCCGTCGCCGGCCATGTCGGGTTGGCAGCCTGTGACCAGCAGGCAGACGACCAGCACCTTGCCCAGGGTTCGCCAGCTTCGCCCGGGCACTGCCCGTGCCGACGCAGGCGGTGACGTCATCGCCTGCGGGCGATGGGTGGAGTCGATCTTCGAGGGATCAGGCCGTGGACGCATCTCGCCTCCCTGCGGTGGGTACTGGCGGCTGTTCCGCGGAAGATTAGCACGGGTGCGCGTCCTGCCAAGGCGGCCGGTCGGGGCGGCGCGGAAAGGCGGATTTTTCGACGCGGGGCGGCGCTTGCGGCATCATCGGCTGCCCGCATTTCCGCTCGCGAAGCCCGGCGAGGCCAGCCTGATGATGACGAACCTGCTTGACCGACCGGCATGGTCCAGCCTGACCTCGGTCCACGCGCCGCTGTCGATCGGCGATGAACTGGCGCGCCGTTACCAGCCGCAGGTCAATCGTTTTGCCTCCGCCCGTGACGACAGCCCGGCCGCGCTGGCGGCGCTGGCGGCGTTGCTGCAGCCCGCGGAGCAGGTGTTCATCCTGCAGGTGCCGCAGATCGCGATTCCCGCCGGGCTGGTGCCGGTCAAGCTGGCCCGCGGCGTGCAGATGGTGGCGCCGTCGCCGGTGGCGCCGCCACCGCCAGGCGAGGACATCCTTGCGCTGCATGACGAGGATGCCGACGAGATGCTGGCGCTGGCGACCCTGACCGAGCCCGGTCCGTTCCTGCGCCAGACCCACCGCATGGGCAGTTTCTTCGGCATCCGCGTCGATGGCCGGCTGGTGGCGATGGCGGGCGAGCGTTTCCGTTTCGCCGGTTGCACCGAGCTCAGCGGCGTGTGCACGCATCCCGATTTTCGCGGCCACGGTTTTGCCGGGCGATTGTCCCGGCATGTCGCCGCAGCCATCGCGGCGCGTGGCGAAACAGCCTTCCTGCATGCGTGGAAGAACAACGTGGCGGCGATCTCGCTGTACCGGACGCTGGGCTTCACGCTGCGCTGCGAGGTCAACGTGGCGGTGCTGGAGCGCCGGGACGGCTGATCGGTTTGTGCCACCGGTTGAAGGATGCTAGCCTTTTTTCGGCGCCCACGCGCGCCGATACCACCTGCTCCCGCAGAGGGAGCCACCACATGCAAAGGATTGCCCATGCGCACTCTCCGTTCTTCGGCTTCCGTCGCCGTTTCCGTCTTCGCGCTCGCTGCCGCGCTGTCGATCGCCGCACCGGCGGCGCACGCCCAGGCCGGTTCGATCCCCGATCGGATCGAGGCCACCTACGCGCTGACCAAGCCCACCGCCGACCTCACCGAGATCGTCAAGCCCGGCGCCGTGCTGGTGCTGAACAAGGACGACCTGTTCATGTGCGCGATCAGTTCGGCGATCCCGTCCTACAACACCTACAAGGGCGGCAAGATCCGCCAGAGCTTCCTCAACAAGATGAAGTTCTTCACCCCCAGCGGCAACCAGCCGACCGTGCCCACGCGCATGTTCGTGGCTGGCGAGAAGGTGCTGCTGACGGGCGTGGAAATGAAGGACGACGGCGTGCAGCTTTCGCTGCTCAGCGAAATGATCAACGGCCATCACTACAAGGCTTTCCTGGTGCTGCCGTTCGCCAAGGGCAGCACCCCGGCGGCCGACGAAGTGATGCAGACCCTGGCGCAGGTGCTGTCGGTGCAGCCGGCCAGCCATGAGGAGCCGGTGGCCGCGTCGTCCTCGCGCACGCTGGCCATCGGGCAGAGCAGGACGCAGGTGCTGGCCATCCTCGGCCAGCCGACCACGGTGGTGCAGCTCGGCGGCGGCAAGGAGATCGACTATTTCCCGACGATGAAGGTGACCTTCATCGGTGGCCGCGTTTCCGACGTGCAGTAAGGGCAACGCATCCCTGCGTGCTTCGAGCATTCTGCGTTGAAGCCGCCACGCGATCGCGCCAGCGCCGGCGGACGGATCGAACGCATCGATCCGTCCGCCGGGCTGCCTTGCCTCACGGCATCTGCGGCAGTTCCTGCGGACGCAGGTCGAACACCAGTACCTCGGCGTTGTCGCCGGCGTCCAGTCGCAGGCTGCGCGCATGGCGCAGGCGCACGCCGTCACCGGCCTCAAGCTTCACGCCGTCCAGCTCGATGCTGCCGCGGGCCACGTGCACGTAGGCATGGCGGTCGCCGTCCAGGGTCAGCGTGGCGCTTTCGTCGCCATCGAACAGGCCGGCGTACACCGAGGCATCCTGCTGGATGCGCAGCGACTCGTCGCGCCCGTCGGGCGAGATGATCAGGCGCAGGCGGCCACGCTTGTCCGCGTCGGAGAAATGACGCTGCTGGTAGACCGGCGCGCCACCAGCCTTCTCCGGCACGATCCAGATCTGCAGGAAGTGCACCGGTGCCTCGTCGGAGCCGTTGAACTCGCTGTGTGTCACGCCGCTGCCGGCGCTCATCAGCTGCACGTCGCCCGGCTTGATCGCCGAGCCGGTGCCCATGCTGTCGCTGTGCGCCAGGGCGCCTTCCAGCACGTAGGAAAAGATCTCCATGTCGCGATGCGGGTGCTTGCCGAAGCCCTGGCCCGGGGCCACCCGGTCCTCGTTGATCACGCGCAGGTCGGAGAAGCCGATCTGGCCGGGGTCCATGTAGCTGGCGAAGGAAAAGGTGTGGCGGGAATTCAGCCAGCCGTGGTCGGCGACGCCGCGATCGGCAGCCTTGCGTACTTGCATCATGGTGTTCTCTCCTCGTTGAGGGGGCGCAGCTTCTGCTGCATCTGAAGCGAAATGTTAGAGTCGCCACGTGCTTCAATAAAGACGGTGAGTTGCTTAATACTGTCAACTGGAGAGCGACAATGAGCCAGCTGGAGGACATGCGCATCTTTGCCGAAGCGGTGGAGGCGCAAAGCTTTACCGCGGCGGCCGAGCGGCTGGGGCTGTCCAAGCAGTTCGTCAGCAAGCGCATCGCCGCGCTGGAGAAACGGCTGGGCGCCCGGCTGCTGCTGCGCTCGACCCGGCAGTTGCGCGCCACCGATCTGGGCCTGGCCTACCACGAGCGCGTCCGGCGCATCCTGGAGGAGGTCGATGCCGCCGAGCAGCTGATCACCAGCCAGACCGCCGCGCCCCGCGGCCTGTTGCGGCTCAGCGCGCCGATGTCGTTCGCCACCCTGCATCTGGGTGCGCTGATTCCCGCCTTCATGCAGCGCCATCCCGAGGTCACGGTCGAGCTGGAACTCAACGACCGCACCGTCGACCTGATCGGCGAGGGCTATGACATGGCGGTGCGCATCGGCACGCTGGCCGACTCCAGCCTGATCGCGCGGGCGATCACCACGGTGCAGCTGATCACCTGCGCCAGCCCCGACTACCTGGCACGGCGCGGCACGCCGTCCGCCCCCGATGAACTGGCGGCGCATGCCTGCCTGATCTACGGTCATGCGTCGCGGACGGAATGGGCGTATCGCGTGGGCGAGCGGCTGCGCAAGGTGTCGGTAAGCGGGCCGATGCGCGCCAACAATGGCGAGATGCTGCGTGACGCCGCGATCGCCGGGCTGGGCATCACCAGCCTGCCGGACTTCATCGTGGTCGACGCGTTGGCCGATGGACGCCTGCGCGCCGTGCTGGAGGCGTTCCGGCCCGACGGGTTCACCGTGCACGCGGTGTATCCGCAGCATCGCCAGTCCTCGCTGCTGGTGCGCGCGTTCAGCGACTTCCTGGTGGAACAGTTCGGCGCGGCAGCGCCGCGGTCGTCATGACCGCAGTTCGCGTCGCAGCACCTTGCCTACCGCGGTCTTGGGCAGGCTGTCGCGAAATTCGACCTGCTTCGGTTGCTTGTAGGCGGCGAGATGCCGGCGGCAATGGACGCGCAGGTCTTCCTCGCTGAGCGCCGGGTCCTTGCGCACCACCACCAGCCGCACGGCCTCGCCGGTCTTCTCGTCCGGCATGCCGACCACGCCGGCCTCGAGCACGCCCGGATGCATGCCGACGACGTCTTCCACTTCGTTGGGAAACACGTTGAAGCCCGACACCAGGATCATGTCCTTGCGCCGATCGAGCAGGAAGTAATAGCCGTTCTCGTCGACGCGGGCGATGTCCCCGGTACGGAACCAGCCGCCCTCGAAAAAGGCCTCGCGCGTTTCGCCCGGCTGCTGCCAGTAGCCGGTGGTGACCTGCGGGCCACGCACGCACAGTTCTCCGGCTTCCGCCTCGGCCACCACGCGACCGTCGCTGTCGCGCAGGGTGATTTCCACCTCGACCAGCGGCAGGCCGATCGAGCCGACCGGGTTGTCCGCGTCCCAGCGATTGAAGGTGATCGCGGCGCTGGTTTCGGACAGCCCATAGCCCTCGACCACCGCCATTCCGGTCAGCGCCTTCCAGCGTTCGGCGGTGCCGCTGCGCAGCGCCGTGCCGCCCTGCAGGCACAGCTTGAGCCCGGACAAGTCGAGCCTGGCGAAGTCGGGCGAGTTGAGCAGGGCGTCGTACAGCGTGTTGACGCCGGCAAACGCGGCCGGCCGGACCCTGGCAAACGTGGCCACCAGGCCGGGAATGTCGCGCGGGTTGGTGACCAGCACCGAATGGAATCCGTGCGCCATGTTGTACAGCGCATTGCTGTAGGCCGCGATGTGATACATCGGCAGGCAGACGATCACCGCGTCGGTGGCCGGGTCGAGCCGGTGTCCCAGCCATTGTTCGGCGGATGCCACGTTGGCGATCAGGGCCGAGTGGGGCAGCACGGCGCCCTTGGACAGGCCGGTGGTGCCGCCGGTGTATTGCAGTTGCGCGGTGTCGGTCGTGCTGGCGCGTGACTGCACGGCCGGCAGCCGCTGCCCCGCGGACAGCGCGCGGGGCCAGCGGATGGCGCCATCGATATGGAACGGCGGGATCATCTTCCGGACATGCTTGAGCACCGCGTCGACCAGCAGTGATTTCGGCCACGGCAGCATGTCGCCCACGCGGGTGGTGACGACGTGCCGGACCGTGGTGCCTTCCAGCGCCTCGGCGGCCACCGCGCCGAAGTTGTCCAGCACGATCAGCGCGGCCGCGGCCGAATCGACCAGCTGGTGATGCAGTTCGCGCGCGGTGTACAGCGGGTTCACCAGCACCGCGACCAGGTCGGCGCGCAAGACTCCCAGCACGGCTACCGGAAACTGCAGCAGGTTGGGCAACATGATCGCCACACGTTCGCCACTGGCCAGTCCCAGGCCTTCGCGCAGATGACTGGCGAGCAGGCCGCTCAGGCGATCGACCTCGCCGAAACTCAAGCTGTGCCCGAGGTTGCTGAAGGCCGGACGCCCGGCGTGGCGCCGGCATGCGTCGACAAGCATCTGCGGCAGGGTCTGGCCGCTGTCGAAGGCGGCGCTGGCGACGTTGGGGAAATCGGCCCGGCTCAGCGCCGAGGGCACATGCTTGCCGAATGGTTTGAGCACTTCAGCGTCCCCCGCCCTGATTGCCGATGCCGCATTCCCCCGCTGCCGATACCTTACGATGGTCCTGTCGTTTGTCACAGGGCCGCCATCTCGCCCGTCGCCCGTGCCGTCAGCAGGGCAGGCCGTAGCAGACCCGAGCGCGCTTGCCGATGGAAGACGACTGCGCCGGTGCAGCCTGGTAGGCGCGGGGCGGTCGGTACATCGGATACAGCGAGCGCTCCTCGCGGGTGAAGCGATGCCGGAGCAGGTCCTCGATCAGGGCCAGTTCGTCGAGAAACTCGTCCCGTTTTTCCTCGCTGATGCCGACTTCCTGGCAACGGGTGAGGAAGCGCGTGGTCTGGCGCGAGATCTCGCCGGTCTCCCGGCGCATGTTGCGCATGAATTCCAGGCCCTCCGGGTTCGACTTCAGGCAACAGCCCAGATAGGTATACAGGCGCAGGTTCTTGTCCAGCAGATGCTCGTTGAACAGCAGGCGGAACCGGTGCAGACACCTTTCCGCCTCGTCGAATTTCGACTCCCGCGCCGCGCTGCCGCCGAGCGCCAGCAGATCCAGCAAGCTGACCGCGTGGTCGCACAGGCGCCCGACGAGCCGACTGTCGTAGTGGAGCTGGGTGCCGGGGGCGACCTGCTGTTCCGCGAGCTGATCTTCCAGCGACACCTCGGATCTTGCACCCTGCTGTTTTCTTCCGAAGAAATTCATGGTCTGGTCTCCCTGCTTGATTGCGCTGGTGCCGTTCCACCCGACCCTGTCGCCCCGGGTCATCAGCAAGCCCCGGACGATGCAAGACGCCAAACCCCGGCTCCTTCCGACCGCCTTCCGCTGCCGCCGGCGGCGGTGCCTGCATGAGTGGCGAAGCAGAATGTGTGCCATCTGGCGCCAAGTGGCGAAGCCCGCGCCGGCAGGCCACCGGATCTGCTGCGACGGGGCCGGCGGCGTGCGGCCCGGCGGCAGCCGGCGGACAGGTCGGGACGATTTGTGACACTGGGTGGCAGGTGCGCGGCGCCGCCGGCAGAACAGTGGTGATAGTTTTGTCCATCCACCTGCCTGCCGGAGTTCCCCCATGTCCGTTCCCACCTCCACCTGGTCACGTCCACGGCGCACGCTGACCGCGCTCGCCACCGCCGTGATGCTGGCCCTGGCCGCCACGGCCGTGCCGGCGCAAACGATCGGCGCGGACCAGATGCCGACGCCGCAGGACACGCCGTATCCGGGCACCATCGCGCTGCATGTCGATGCCAGCGACACGGTGCAGGGCATCTTCCGGGTACGCGAGACGATTCCCGTCGCGGCCGGTCCGCTGACCCTGCTGTATCCGCAGTGGATTCCCGGCGACCATTCCCCAAGCGGTCCGATCGCCATGCTGGCCGGGCTCAGGATCACCGCCAACGGCAGGCCGGTGCCGTGGAAGCGCGACAAGTACAACGTGTTCGCGTTCCATCTCGACGTGCCGGCCGGCGTGACCCGCCTGGAAGTGGCGTTCGAATACATGTCCCCGCGCGACGGCGGTTTCGAGATCACCGACCGCATGATGGACATGGAATGGAGCAAGATGTCGCTGTATCCGGCCGGACATTTCTCGCGCGCCATCACCTTCGCCCCCAGTGTGACGCTGGCACCCGGCTGGCGGATGGGCACGGCGCTGGAGACGGCCTCGCAGTCGGGTGACACCACCACCTTCAAGCCGGTGACGTTCAACAACCTGGTCGATTCGCCGATCTATGCGGGGCAGTATTTCAAGCGGGTCGACCTCAACCCGGGCGGCGCCGCACCGGTGCACCTGGACATCGTCGCCGATGCGCCGAAGTACCTGGAAATGTCGCCCGAGCAGCTCAGGGCGCATCGCGCCCTGGTCACCCAGGCGGTGAGCCTGTTCGGCTCGCATCACTACGACCACTACGACTTCCTGTTCTCGCTGTCCGACGTGCTCGGCGGCAACGGCACCGAGCATCACCAGTCCAGCGAGAACGGCCTGGGCGCCGACTACTTCACCGCCTGGGACAGCAATGCGCCGGAGCGTGACCTGCTGGCGCACGAGTACGCCCATTCGTGGAACGGCAAGTTCCGCCGCCCGGCCGACCTGTGGACGCCGAACTTCAACGTGCCGATGGGCGACTCGCTGCTGTGGGTCTACGAAGGGCAGACCCAATACTGGGGTTACGTGCTCACCGCGCGTTCGGGCATGTGGACGGCGCAGCAGTTCCGCGACGGGCTGGCGATGGTCGCCGCGAACTACGATCGCAACCGCCCCGGCTTCCAGTGGCGCACGCTGGAAGACACCACCAACGACGCCACCGCGGCGCATCGTTCCAGCCTGCCGTATCGCAGCTGGCAGATGAGCGAGGACTACTACAGCGGCGGCCAGATGCTGTGGCTGGCGGTGGATGCGCAGATTCGCTCGCTCACCCGCGACGGCAAGTCGCTGGATGATTTCGCCCATGCGTTCTTCGGCGTCGACAACGGCAGCTACGTGACCCGGCCCTACACCTTCGACGACGTGGTGGCGACGTTGAACGGCGTGGTGAAGGACGACTGGGCGAGCTTCCTGCACGCTCGGGTCGACACGCTGAATCCGCCGCTGGCTGGCGGCCTCGAAGCCACCGGCTGGAAGCTGGTCTACACCGACCAGCCCACGGCATTCGAAAAGCAGTACAACTCGCGGCCCGAGCCGGCGCGTCACCTGTACAACTTCGCCTGGTCGATCGGCCTGACCATGAACGACAGGGGCGAGGTCAACGACGTGCGCTGGAACGGCCCGGCGTTCAAGGCCGGCGTCAGCACCGGCGCCACGCTGGAAGCGGTGAACGGCCAGGCCTATTCGAAAGAGGTGCTGAAGGAAGCGATCGCCGCGGCGAAAGGCGGCAAGGCACCGATCCAGCTGCTGCTGAAATACCAGGGCGGCTACCGCACGGTGCCGTTGGACTACCACGACGGCCTGCAGTACCCGCACCTGCAGCGCATCGAGGGCACGCCGGATTACCTCAGCCAGATCATCGCGGCGCGGAAGTAGGGTGTCGTTGCCGTGGCGGATCGCAGTCCCTACAGCAAAGAGCGCGCTTCGATCCGGCGATCATCAAGGTCATGCTGATCTGTCGGCAGATCGCCTGCATGACCTGGCGCATGCGATGCGTGACAAACCGCTATGGTTTTGCGCAATATCGCTGGCGTGGAGATCGGGGACGGATCTCCGGTCACAGGGGAAGTCATGCTAGACCTTCGTCGATTCCTGCCGCGGAGCGTGCCATGTATTGCCATGGTCGTCGCTGTGCCGATGGTGATGGCGCAAGCGGTGCCAGCCAAACCCGCACCTTATCGCGATGCGCCAGCGGGTTACCGCAGCTTTATCGAGAAGGCCAAACAGGCTGAGGCGATCAAGGATCCCCTGAAGCGCTGTCTGGCGTATCCGGACTACCCGGACAACCAGTGGCCGATCGGTATGGCGGCTGCTCATTGTCATCTGGCATTCGATCCGGCGATCACGCTGGATGAGGTTCGCGGGTATCTGGATCGCCATGCCGTCGCCGAACTCGATGCACGATTCAAGGCAGATCTCGATCGTCATTTTTCGAAAGACCATTTCAGCGAAGTCATCCATCGTGATTTTGAAGGCTTCGATGAGTCGGTGGCGTCCGGTCAGTTGAGCATGCGCTGGGTCGAAATGGCGCCCGGGAGTCCTTATGCATTGACGGCACGCGGTCAGTACTTCCTGGCGATGGCCGGCAAGGCCAGGGGAGGCAAATGGGCGGCCGATACGGCGCCCGAGAACATGCAGCGCATGTCCGAATTCCTCGACCAGTCCATCGCGAACTACCATGAGGCGCTGGCGTTGGAGCCAAGATTGTTGCAGGCCGATGCGGGGATAATCGCGGCGGCAGCTTTTGAATCGCGCCATGACCCGCAGGATGGAGCCTTTGCCCATGGCATGAGCGTGGATCCCGCATGCAAGGTGCTCACTGCCGCCAAGATGGTGAACCTCGAGCCTCGTTGGGGTGGCAGCTACGCGGCGATGAATGCGCTGGCGGTGCAGCTTTCGGCCTATGTGCCACAGCGCCCCCTGCTGGCGCTCAATACCATCTGGCCACAAGTCGACGCGGCCGACATGGTCAGCAAGAACGACAGCTACAACGCCGCAACAAGGATGCTTCGATCGGTGCTGTCCAATTCGACCAACGCCCTTGCCTTTGACAGGATGGGTCGATGGATGGACCACACGACTTCCGTGGATCGCTGGGAGCAGTTGGTGATACTGCTGGAATCCTCGCGTTTCTATCAGGGTACGCAGGAGGCCAATCGTATTCGCGGGCGGTTGCTGGTCAATCTGGCGAGGGAGCCGAAGTGGGCGATCGACAGCCTGAAGGCCGCCATCGCGCAGGATCCGGAGGATGCCTATGCGCATTACCTGCTGGGTGCGGCATACTGGAATTCCGGGTCGCCGGCACAATCCGAATCCGACTATCTGGCTGCCATGAACGGTGCCGATACGCGGCGCGATGCGCTGCATGAACTGACGCGCGCCATGCTGGATGCCCACAAGGTGACCAAGGCACGCAAGTACGTCGACCTGCTGAACAAGGAATACCCCAAGTTTGCTCCGGGCTGGATGACCCGCGGGTCGGTGCTGCTGGGGCAGGGCATCAACGGCGACGAGGTCACCCGGGCCTTGCGCAAGTTTGCGGCAACTGCCGACCCCAATGATTTTCGGCAGATGCAGGACTTGCAACGCGTGCGGGCGATGCTGAAGACGATCGACAAGGCCGCGGCGGCATCGCCCAGATGAGTCGCCATGGCTGGCTGGCATGCTGCCTGGTGGTCTTCGGTGTGGCGGCGCAAACCGTCCCGCCACGGGTGCTCGATCCGCAGCAGAAAGTCGGCGGGATCACCCAGTCGGAGTATGCCGAGCTCTGGTGGCAATGGGCCATGCGCCTGCCCGATGGCGTGCGCGCGTATCAGGATCCCAGTGGCGCGCAGTGCGGCATGAACCAGTCGGGGCCGGTATGGTTCCTGGCCGGCACCGAGGGCACCATGCGGGTCAACCGGCGATGCGATGTGCCGAGCGGGCGCTTCATTTTCTTTCCGGTTATCGGCATGAATGTCCACGCCAGGCCCGGCAAGCCCATCGACTGTCGGACAGCCATGGCCCGGGCTCGCGACAACAATGACAAACTCGTCGAGGCCAGCGTGATGCTGGACGGCCAGGCCATCCAGCGGATCGGCTTGCACCGGATCAGGAGTGCGCACTGCTTCGATGCCTACGCGAAGGCAAAATATCTGGAACACCATGAAGCCTACGTTCCGGCTGCCAGCGACGGCTACTGGATCATGCTTGGCCCGTTGAGTGATGGCATCCATCACCTGGTCGTGCACGCGCGCTACGACAACGCCGGCAAGCCATTGGGTGATCTTGAGCAGAGCTTCGAGTACGAGTTGCATGTCGCACCGGACAACCAGCCATCTTCGCGACCATCGCTTCCGCCTGCGCCTGAGCCCCCGCTTTCGCGCGAAGGGCTCATCAGCACCTGAGCTCGCGGTTTTTCATAGCCGGCACAATGAACGATCGATCAACGGGCGGATCGTCGTGGGCCTGTAAAGGCGCACTCGATCCGCCTGATGGTTCTTACATTCCGCTGTTGCCGGCACCCCCGATCGCCTTCACCGCCTTGAGCGTCTCTTCGACGTGCTTGTTGGGGCTGAGATCGGAGTAGACGTAGGTGATCTTGCCGGACGGGGCGATCACGTACGAGGTGCGGTCGGACCAGCCCGGGCGCATCAGCAAGGTGGCGTCGTACTGCTTGGCGATCTTCGCGCCCGCATCGGCGGCGACCGGGAACTTGCCGCCGCAGTGTTCGGTTTCCTTCGAGAACGCGGCCAGCTGGTCGAGGTTGCCGGCGGTGACACCGATCACCGTGGCGTGCTCGGCCTTGAACTTGTCGATCGCCTCGGAAAACAGATGCGCCTCGACGTTGCAGCCGGAGGTGTGCGGCGCGGGGAAGAAGTACACCACCACCGGGCCTTTCTTCAGTGCATCGGCCAGATCGAAGGTGAATGGCTGGCCGGCCAGGTAGGCGGGCGCGCTGAATTCCGGTGCCTGGGTGCCGGCTTTCAGGGCGGCGAAGGCCGGCATCGCGACGGTGGCACCGCCAAGCAGGGCAAGCGTGGCGAACTTCATCATTGGCTTCATGGGGGACTCCGGGGTGGGGGCGGGACGCCAATGTACCTGTATACGCCGGAACGCGGCGAGTGGATGTCCGCTCGGCGGATTCAGCCGTGCTTCGCACCCCGGATGCCGGCGTCGCCGGCGTCCCCGTGGTCGGCATGGACCCGGTTGCGACCGGCGCGTTTGGCGCGGTACAGCGCGGCGTCCGCTTCCATGCACAGGCGCAGCAACTGGTAGCCGGAGTTGTCGGTGGAGGCCAGTCCGACGCTGGCGGAGATGGCCACGGTCGCATCGCCATTGTCCAGTGGCGCCGCGGCAATGGCGATGCGAATCCGGTTGGCGATGGCCACGCCCTGGTCGTGCGGACAGTCGTGCAGCAGGATGCCGAACTCCTCGCCGCCCAGGCGCCCAAACAGGTCGCCGGGGCGAAGGTGTTGCTGGCAGATCGCCACGGTGTGCCTCAGCACGGCGTCGCCCGTCGCGTGCCCGTGGGTGTCGTTGACCTGCTTGAAGTGGTCGAGGTCGATGGACACCAGGCAGGCGTCGCCGGGTTTCCTCTGCAGCGTGGAAAGCAGCCGTTCGGCCTCGCTGATGAAATGCTGGTGATTCAGGATGCCGGTAAGGCTGTCGCGGCGCGCCATCCACTTGAAGCGCAGCTGCGAGCGCTTGAGCCGGAACAGCCACAGCACGATGAAGGCGAGCGTCAACAGCAGCAGGGCGATGTACAACCGGCCGGTTTCCACCGCCCGGGTGTCGAGTGCCTGCTGCATGCGCAAGGCATCGTTCTGGCGGCCCAGTTCGGCGGTCCGGAGCTGCTCCGCCAATACCCGTTGCTGCACCATCTGGTAAGCCAGCGCGCGGGCGCTGACCTCGTCGAGATAGCCCTTGTCCTGGGCGGCGTAGTGCTCGTAGTAGGCCAGCGCGGTGGCCGCATCGCCGCGCTGCTTCGCCACGCGGTAGAGCACCTCGTAGCCGTCCCGCAGCGTCTCGTTGACTTCGTCCGGGCTGGCCATGGCCACGGCAGCGGCCGCGTAGTCATGGGCGTGGCGGGCATCGCCCAGTTTCCAATAGGTCCGACCCAGCATGACGCCGGCCGATTCCATGTGCGGGTGATACTGATTGGCGGTGATGCCCGGAGCGATCCGTTGCAGCAGGGCCAGGGCCTTGCCGGGCTGGCCTTCGTCCAGGTGGAGGTTGGCCAGCACCAGCCACATGGTCTCGGCGAATATCGGCTGTCCGGCAGCGGTGCAGGTATCCGCCGCCTGGGGCAGCAGCGGGCTGGTCGAGCTGAGCTTCTGGCTGTTGAAGAGCGCCGTCACCTGCATCGAGCGCGAGGCGCACAGGCTTTCGCCGGCGGGCGGCGAGTCCTCCATCTGGCGGGCATAGTCCAGCGCCAGTTCGTACTGGCCGGCCGCGCCGAACACCTGGGAGAGATTGGCCAGGACGATGAAACGCGCCAGTTTGTCCTGGATGCGCGGCAAGTCCAGCACCAGTCGGTGGGCCAGCATGAACGCGGCCTGGTAGCGGCGGTTGATGCTGAAGTCATCCATCAGCCGCGCGGAGGCCTTGGCCACCAGCGCCGGATCGCCGGCGTGGTCGATGATGTCCTTCAACGAGGCATCGGCGGTGGCGTAGTCGCCGTCGTAGGCGGCCTGCCAGGCGTCGAGGTAGCGCAGCTGCCACCGCTCCGCGGCGCCCAGGCTGTCGGCCTGCCGGTGGAGTTGCTGCAGCCTCTGCACGAAGCGCGGGTGGTCCTTCGTGCGCAGCGCTTCGACTTGGTCGATGCGCGATGTGTCCGGAATCGCCGCATGCACGGTATGGCCGGGCAGGCAGGTCGCCGCAGCGGCCAGCATGGCCAGCCGACGCAGTCCACGGAGTGATTCACGCATGCGATCCGGGCCCGGCCAGATGGCGTTCGCGCGTTCCGCTCAGCACGGTCGCGCCGCCCGGGTTGCGTCGGTCATGTTCATGGGCTGTCCCCCCTTTGCAGGCAGCTTCGGAATCATAGGCCAGTTGCGCGATGCTGTCCGCCACTACCCGGCGCCGGTCGCTGCCATTCGCGGAGGTTCTAGAATGGCCGGGCTTTCGCCCATCGCGGCACCATCGCGATGCGGTTCCTTCGTCATCTTTCCGTCCGGTGCGGGCATCGCTCGCCGGGCCATCGGGAGTGTCATGCGTTCGACCATCTGCCTGCGTCTGCTGTGCCTCGTCTCGTGCTCGGCGGTGGCCTGGCCCTTGCCGGCCAGCGAAACGCCCTCGGTCGGCCAGCAGCGCGAAGACGTGCTGTTCTGGAGCCAGGCCGAACACACGGCGCGCTTTTCGCGCATGTACGAGATCTTCCCCGCCGACCGCGTGGATCACGGTGCGCACGTTCATGCCTTGCCGCAGGGCGCCGCACTGACGCCGCAGTGGAAAGACGGCTCGTCCACACTGGCCGGCTACATGACGACGCACCATCTGGCCGGCGTGATGGTGCTGCAGCATGGCCGCATCCGCCTGCAGCGCCACGCGCCGGGTTTCGATGACAGCACGCGCTGGACCTCGTTCTCGGTGGCCAAGTCGGTCACCTCGACCCTGCTGGGCATCGCCTTGCGCCGGGGCGACATCCACGGCATGGACGACACGCTGGACACCTACATCCCCCAACTGCGCGACAGCGCCTATGCCAAGGTCACCGTGGAGCAGCTGCTGACGATGACCTCCGGCGTGCGCTGGAACGAGGATTACGCCGATCCGCATTCCGACGTGGCGCAGATGTATCGCGCCGCCTGCGAGAACGGCCAGGCGCACGTGATCTCCTACCTGGCCAAGTTGCCGCGCGCGTATCCGGCCGGCACGCACTGGAACTACAACACCGCCGAGACCGACCTGCTCGGCATCCTGGTCCAGCGCGCCACGAAGCAGTCGCTGGCGGCGTATCTGTCGCAGGCGATCTGGAAACCCTACGGCATGGCGTCCGACGCGTACTGGTTGAAGGACGAATGCGACGGCAGCGACACCGGCGGCAGCGGCTTGTCCGCCACGCTGGACGACTACGCCCGGATCGGCCAGTTCATGCTCGATGGCGGCAAGATCGGCGGCCAGCCGGTGATCGCCGAGGCATGGATGCACGGTGCCATGCGCAAGCAGCAGGACGTGGACAGCCCCGGCCATGGCTACGGCTACCTGTGGTGGACCGACACCGACGGCAGCTATGCGGCGATCGGCATCTACGGCCAGATGGTCTACGTCGATCCGGCACGCCAGCTGGTCATCGTGCAGGTCGGCGCGTGGCCGCAGGCGACCTCGAAGGAGCTGGTCGCCGCGCGTCGCGACTTCGTCGACGCGGTGAAGCGCGCCGTCGACGGCGGATCGACCCGCTGACGATTCTAACGCCGCGTGGCCAGCACCCCGTCCAGCGCGAGCTCGGCCCTGAAGCCGGCTTTATCCAGCCGCTTCTGCACTTCGCGGGGCACGTCGCGGCCGCTGGTCAGCTTGTTCGGGCTGCCGGTGTAATGGAACAGCCGCCCGCCACGGCGCAGCACGCGCGCTAGCTGGTCGTAGAACGCCTGCGAATACAGCTCGCCAGCGATGCCGAAGCGCGGCGGATCGTGCAGCAGCGCATCCACCGAGGCGTCGGCGATCTGCGTGATCGCCTGCGCCACGTCGGCATGGGTCAGTTGCAGACGGCCGCCGCTGGCGGGCGATTGCGGATCGGGCGACCACGGGTTCAGCGTGCGCAGCCACAGCACGTCGGCGTTCTTCTCGAACGAGTGGATGCGCGCCACGCCCGCTTCCAGGCAGCACGCCGCGAAATAGCCCAGCCCGCCGCAGGTATCCAGCACCACCTTGCCGCGCGGTTCGACCAGGGCCACCTTGCGGCGGGCGTCGTCGAACGGTGATTCCTTCGACGTCGGCAGCATCTTGATGCCGTCGATCTCGAAGGTCGGTGCGCCCCATTCGGTGGGCACCAGCTTGATCAGCGAGTTGGCGTAGCGCGCCACCGGGGCGAAGTCGTCGCCGTCCCAGTGATAAATCGTGCGGTCCTTCAGCCGTTCCGGATACGGATAACGCAGGCCACCGCGTTGCCAGGCCTCGGGCTCCAGCGCGACCGTCTCGCTGCTGACGCCAAGGTCCAGCGAGCCCACCCATTCACCGGCGCCGGCAGCGCGTGCCGCCAGCAGGGCTTCGGCGGTGGAGCGCGTGAGCAGGGGGCCGGAATAGTGCGACACGGTGGGCGATCTCCTTGGGCGACGGCAGCGCGCGGAACGGCGCGAAGGGGCGGCATCGTAACCCGGCGGCGAACGCGGTGCCCGTGCGAACCGCGCGGGCTGCGGCCGGCAGCACGCCCGGACTCGCTCACGAAACAGCCGCCTCTCAGCGCGACGAAGCGGCGATCTGCGAGGGACTCATGCCCAGCAGGCGGCGCATGCAGCGGGCCATGTGGCTGGGATGGGCGAAGCCGGCTTCCAGCGCGATGTCGGTCAGGCTGGCGCGGCCTTCGAGCAGTCGCGTCCGCGCGCGCTCCACGCGCCGCTCCAGCACGAAACGATGGGCCGGCATGCCCACGGCCTGGCGGAACAGCGGCTTGAAGTGCGACAGGCTGAAGCCCGCCACGCCGGCAAGCTCGGCGAGTGTGAGGTCCTGGTCGAGATTCGCCTCAATGTACTCGAGCACGTGGCGCAGCCGCCACGCCGGCAGCGCGCGGCCCGGGGATGGAGCCGGCCTGCGCGACTGCAGGGCGAGCAGACGCGCGGCCAGCGCCGCGGCGAGGCTGTCGGCGAACAGGCGGCCACCCGGATAGGCGTCGTGATCCTCGGCCTGCATCATCCAGCCGATCCGTTCGACCTGGGGATCGCGGATGTGGATCGACGGCGCCAGCCCGGCGTCCTGCGATGCCAGCCCCATCGCGTCGGCGGTATCCCCCAGCAGTGCCGGGGTCAGCCGCAACAGCAGCGAGCGCGCGGGCCGCGTCAGCGTCCAGCGCGTGCTCGAACCGGCGGGGACGACGCAGAACTGGCCATGGATGCGCGTGCCGCGCCGTTCGTACCGGCCCATGCGGTAACTGACCGGCACCGGATCGCCCAGATGCAGGCAGAGCACGTGGCGATCGTCCAGCGGCGAATCGAACCGGCCCGACGGCACCGGCGAGGTGAGCACGTCAAGCAGCGGCATGCGGTTCGGGCTGCTGCCCGACAGCAGCGGTGCCGGTGGCGCGGGATAGCAGGCGGGGCGATCGCTCATCGGCGCATCCTCGCGACGGCGCGGGGTGGTGCACAAGTGCCGAAAATCATCCTTCCGTGTCCGCCAGCGGCCGTTTGTGCGCGCCCGGTCCGCGGCGAGGCGTCAGCATGTCCCTGGCGCAGCAGCGCATGGCAAGGAGATCGAAATGAAGCGCAGGCAATTCCTGCAGTTGACCGGGGCGGCGTTGGCCGGCGGTGTCGCCGGTGTGTGCATGGCGCGGACGGACATCGCCCGGCTCGCCACGGCCGTGGCGATGCCGCCGACCGACGCGGTCGCGTTCGGCAGGGCACGGCGTTTCGCCGAACTGCCCTGTGGCCGCATCGCCTACGTCGAGCGTGGCGCAGGCGAGGCGGCGCTGTTCCTGCACGGCGCGCCGTTGAACGGCTTTCAATGGCGCGGCGCGCTCGATCGGCTGTCCGCCCATCGGCGCTGCATCGCGCCGGACTTCATGGGGCTGGGCTATTCGCAGGTTCCCGCGGGGCAGTCGCTGGCGGCCGATGCCCAGGCCGGCATGCTCGCCGCGCTGCTCGATGCGCTGGCGGTCGGCAAGGTCGACATCGTGGCCAGCGACAGCGGCGGCGCGGTGGCCCAGCTGTTCCTGGTTCGCCATCCCGAGCGCGTGCGCAGCCTGCTGCTGACGAACTGCGATGTCGAACCGGACAGTCCGCCGGCCGGGGTGATGCCATCGATCGGGATGGCGCGCGCGGGCACGCTGGCCGAGGCCACGGCCCGATGGCTCACCGACAAGGCGCTGGCGCGCTCGACGTTCGGCGCGGCCGTCTATCGTGATCCGGCCCGCCTTGCCGACGAGACCATCGAGTATTACGTCACGCCGCTGGTGAGTTCGCCGCTGCGCCGGGCGCAGTACGAGGCGTTCCACATTGCGCTGGCGCCCAATCCGCTGGCCGGCATCGAGGCCGCGCTCAGGCGCAGCGCGGTACCGGTGCGCATCGTCTGGGGCACCGCCGACCAGGTCTTCGCGCTGGCGGATGCCGAGTATCTGGACCACACCTTCCCGCAGTCGCGCGGCGTTCGCCGCGTGCCGGGCGCAAAGCTGTTCTTTCCCGAAGAGTTCCCCGACCTCGTCGCCGAAGAGGCGCGGCGCCTGTGGGGTATCGGCTGATGGAAAGCCCTCCCGTTTCCTGCCCGTCCCGCCCAAACCGATGGAGTCTGCGTACCGTGCGATCGATCATCCTGTTGTCCGCCTTGATGTCCGGCCTGTGCCTGGGCCAGCCTGCCGCCGCCGCGCCATCACGCGATGACACCAGCAGGATCGACCACGTGCTGTTGTGGGGGCGCAGCATCGACCAGGTCAGCGCGGTGATGACCGTCAAGCTGGGTTTCCAGGTCCGGCCGGGGCGCAATCCCGACGGCGTGGCCAATCGCTATGTGCGGATGTCCGACGGAAGCTATGTCGAGCTGGAGGGCATCACGCGGCCGGACGCGCGGATGGACCCGGGCATGCGCGCGGATCAGGTCGCGCTGCGTGGTGGCCCGGGCGCCCGCACCTTCGGCTTGCGTTCGTCGACGCTCGATCGGGAGCGCGTGTCGCTGCGCCAGCGCGGCTTCGCCCCGACGGAGATTTTCTCGGCAGCGCCGAATGATCCCGACGGCGACGGCCCTGCGGCGCCACCGCGCTGGCGGCTGTTCGCGTTCGAGCGCCAACCGCTTTCGAGCAACCTGTTCTTCATCGACTACGCTGCAGGCAGACCCACGCCGACCCGTGTCGCCGACGCGCGGAGCGCGCGCGTGCATCCCAATGGCGCGCGCGAGCTGTCCGCGATCTGGCTGCTTTCGTCGAACGCCGAGGCGGACCGGCAGCAACTGGCCGCGATGGGTTTTGTCGGCGCCACGCCGGTGAGCGTGGCCCAGGTGGGCGCGCGCGGGTATTGCGTGCCGATCCATCGCAAACGCGTTCTGGTGTTGCAGCCGGATGGCGCGGGGATCGCTGCCGACGCGCTGCGCAGCGGTGGCCCGCAAGTACTCGGGATCAGCGTGGCCGTGGCGGACATCGCGAGCGCAAGGCGGCAGGTCGAACGCGGATACGAAAAACCGCTGGCCGGTTATCGTGGCCTGCTGGGGCCGTCCTTCCTGGCGCCGACGCGGGAGGATCTCGGGCTGCTGGTCGAATTCCACGCCGGGTCCGGCGTTGCCGCAACCTCGCCCTGCGGCGGCTGATGCCGCGGGGAGCATGGCCGTCCTGTCGATCCGGCCGCGCTTCGTTCGTCGCCATGGCAGGAGCGCGGTTTGCCGCGCGACCGCAGCCTTCCCACAGGAGATGACGATGCGATTCCTTTCGATGATCCGGATCAACGAGAACAGCGGGCAGCGGCCCAGCGAGCAGCTGATGGCCGACATGGGCAAGCTGATGGCGGAAATGACCGCAGCCGGCAGCCTGCTGGACACGGCAGGCCTGCGGCCCACGGCGGAAGGCGTGCGCGTGCGCCTGTCGCAGGGCCGGCAGACCACCACGGACGGCCCGTTCGCCGAAACCAAGGAAGTGATCGGCGGCTACGCGCTGCTGCAGGCCGATTCGATGGAGCAGGCGCTGGCGCTGACCCGACGCTTCCTCGACGTGCACGGCAGCGACTGGGAAATCGAGTGCGAAGTGCGCCAGGTCGACGAGGACTGCTCACCGCAGCGGTGAGCTCGCGCGGTGGACGAACTGCACGCGAACAGCAGCATGGTCGCCACCACCTTCGTGCTCGCCTGCGACGCCCCACCGTCCTTCGCCACACCGTGGTGGCAGGCAGCGTTGGGCGGGCCGATTTCGCTGCGCTGGCGGTGCTTTGGCGGATCGCCGTTTCGCTGGCAAGATGGATGCCTGAACTTCAGGGGGAAGTCATGCAGCACAGGGCACGGGTCTGTCCGTCGTGGCCGGCATGCCACACATCGCTCCAATGCGGCAGCCCGGGGATGTGGCGGTCCGGCGGTTTCGCCGGCATGGGCGACATTCCCGTGGCGGGGATCGTCGCATGAGTGTCGGCCTGGCGCGTTGGGCCAACCGGCTGGGCGTGTTCGTGCAGGGTGCGATGACATGCATGGCGTGGCTTGCCGGCATCGTACTGTGCACGCTGGCCCTGGGTGATGCCGGCGGCGTGCTCTTTTTGCCATTCATGCTGACGTTGTCGCTCTGGCTGGTGACCTTGCTTGTTCATGAGGGCGGACATTACGTGGCGGCGCGCCACGCCGGGATGACCGTGCTGCGCGTGCGCGTCGGTCGCGTCGAGCTGCAGCCGCAACAGCGTGGGTGGCGTGTTCGCTGGGCGCTGCCGCAAAAGATCCACGCCGCCGGTTACGTCACTGCCGTCCATGATCCGTCGCGTCCGCTGCGTGGGCAGAGCCTTCGCATGATCGCGGGAGGGCCGGGCGCGAATCTGCTGGTCGCGATCATCCTTGGTCCAGTGGCCTGGTGGTGCCTGCCGCATGCGGCTGCATGGCTGGCGCTGGCCTTTGCGCTGTTGAATGCGTTGACCGGGTTGGCCAACCTGGTTCCCGGTTCACGCGGGCTGGCCAGTGACGGCCTGCAACTGCTGCTGTGGCGTAACCGACAGCTCGAGTTCGGTCCCCTGTTCGCCCACGCCAGACTACTTGCACTGACCGTGGCAGGCGTGACCGCTGACCACTTGCCCGAGGATCAACTGGCCCTGCTGGATGCCCAGCCTGCACCGATGCCGATGGTCGCGCTGTGGTATCGCCTGAAGGCCCGGCAGAACCGTGGCGAGTGGGAAGCGGCCGCTGCCCAGCAGACAAGGTTCGAACACCTGCAGGCCGAGTTGACACCGGCATTGCGCAGTGGCCTTGCCGAATTTCTTGCCTGTATTCGCACCGAACTGGCGTTTTCACTGGCCATTCGGGACCGTGATGCCGCCGGCCTGATGGACAACTTGCTGCCGGAAAAAACACGCTGGAGTGCACCGGCCCTGTGGCCTCGCTGCCTCGCGCTGCGCGCCCTGCTGGAAGGTCATCTGGCCGAAGGCCGGCGCCTGCTCGGCGAGGCGCAATGCGTGGCCGAGCAGTCGCTCGATCGCGCGCTTCCACTGAGCGAAGCACTGATCCAGCGGCGGATGCTGGCCCTGGCGGCGGAGTCGGGAACACACGCCGTCCGGGTAGCGTGACGAGACAAGACATGCGGGCCGGCACGTGCCGGGGCACGTCCGCCTGGTCGCCTTGATCAGTCCGCCTTGACCAGTTCCACGCGGCGGTTTTTCGCCCGTCCTTCCTCGCTGCGGTTGTCGGCGACGGGGCGTTCCTGGCCGAAGCCGGCGGCGCTCAGACGCTCGGCGGCAACGCCCGCCTGCACGATGGCGTCCATTACGCTTTTCGCGCGGGCTTCGGACAGTGCCTTGTTGGAGGCGGCGTCGCCCACGTTGTCGGTATGGCCTTCCACCCGGAGCTTCAGCGCGGGCGCAGCTTTCATCATCATCGCGACCTGCTGCATGGTGGCCAGGTCGTCGGGTTTCAGCACCGCCTTGCCGGTGTCGAAGTTCACGTGCAGGGTGATGAAGCCGTTCTTGTCGAGTTCGTCGCGCAGCTGGTTGGCGGTCACCGCCTGCGCCATCGCCGCCACTTCGGTGACCACCAGCAGGTAATCCTGGGTGGGCGCACCGTAGATGTCCGGCACCAGCTTGACCCACACGTCCTTGCCGCCGGTGTGCACCTTCAGCGTGGTCTCGCCGCCATCACCCTCGCTGGGCAGGCGTTCGTAGACCACCTCGCCACCGATCTGCCTGATCGCGTTCTGGTAGTTGCGGATGATCTGCAGCGGGCTGGCCTGGGTCTCGGGACTGCCGTAGAAGTAGCGCAGGCTGGTGGTGTCGCCTTCCACGGTTTGCGTGGTGGGGTTGTCGCCCTTGCCGACCTTGAACTCGGTGGCGTTGTAGGCCTTGCTGTATTCGCTGATGTACGAACCCGGATAGCGGGTGAGCAGGGGGTGATCCTTCGAACCGGCGATATCGTCGCCGGCGAGCGCAAGCAGGGGCAGGGCAAGGCTGAGCGCGAACATGAAGACACGGACGATCCGATTCATGGCGGGCACCGGCAGTGGCAGGTGGCGGCATGATGCGCCCGATCGGCCGGCCAGGGGAAGCCGGGCGAGAGGCGGCATCAGGCCGTGTCGGCGTGCTCCGGTCGGCTGCGCGCGGCCTGATCCAGGCAGTCGCGCAATTGCCGCAACGCAGGCAGCAGCTGATCGGGTTCGCGCAGCGCCTTGCGCGCCGCGCCGATGCTTCGGCGCACCTCGACCGGCGGCGCCGCGCCTTGTTCCAGCAGCGCGATGGCCGGGTCGATGCAGGCGTGCAGGGCGTCGATCCAGTCTGCGGGTTGCGCTGCCTCGCCTCGGTGCATGGCCCATCGGCTGGCCCTGAACGCCGGGGCGATCTGTGCGACCTGCGTCCACGCCGCCAGCACATCGCCACGCGTCCGCGCCGGCGTGGCCGGATCGAAGGCATCGCCGAGCATGGCCAGTGCATCGGCGATGCGCCGGCGCAGCACGTTGCGCGAACGCACCGGGTAGACCAGCCAGGCGGCGGCCACGCCGATCAGCGCGCCGATCACGATTTCCTGCAGGCGCAGCCCCAGGTCATGGCTGGCCGAGCGGCCTTCGAAACCCTGCAGCAAGGCCAGCGCCAGGGTGACGAACAGCGCCCACCAGGCGTAGCCGAGCGGACGCAGCCAGATGCCGAAGAACACCGCGGCGAGGATCAGTGCGACGGTGGCGCCATCGTGGCTGCCCAAGTGCACGCTGAAGCCCAGCGCCAGCACGGTGCCGAACGCGGCGCCGAGCACGCGCAGCACGCTCTTGTACGCCACATCCAGCCGTCCGCGGTTGCCGCTGTTGACGATGAAGGCGGTCAGCACGATCCACGCCCAGCGCTGCGCGAAGAAGGTGTAGCCGACGACGAACGACAGCGCCAGCGCCACGGCCATCTGGATGGCCATGCGCGTGCTCGCGATCGGCCGCAGCGAGCTCTCGTGCGCGGGCGCAACCGCGATTCCGGTCGTCGTCGCTGCCTGCGCGGGCGGCAGCACGCGCAGCCGTCGCGCCAGCGCGTGGAAGGCCGCCACCCAGACCAGCGCCAGCAGCGCCACGACGATCGGCACCAGTGCCGCCATCAGCGGTCCCAGTCGCTGGCTCGGTACATGCGGCGTGGTCAGGATCACCACGAACGGCAGCGCGATCAGCGAGCCGGCGCGGCGCGTCATCGGGCCAAACCGGCGCAGCCAGATCGACACGAACATGCCGGCCACGAAGACGAGGGCGCCCAGCCACGGCGCATGCAGCAGCAACATGCCCACCGCGGTCGCCAGCAGGCCGACGATCGGCAGTGCCACCGCCGCTTCCAGTCGGCCGCGCAGGTCGCGATCCAGATGGCTGCGCGCGAACGACAGGCACAACACCACGGCCAGCACCGCGGGGCCGGGCTCGGCATCGATCGCCATGGCACAGCCCAGGGTGGCCAGCATCGCCAGCATGGTCACGACCGCCTCCCGTCCGGCACGACCGAGCGCGGAGGCAGTGGCGTCGAAGGCGTTGCGGGCCGTGGTCGGCGTGTAGTCGGCGGGCGTCATCGGGGCATAGAGTAGTCGAGTCGGCGGGCGACGCGGGAGAGAGTCGATGCACGTTGTGGTGGTGATCGTGGTGCTGCTGTCCGTGCTGCTGCTGGGGCGGTCTATCGAACAGAAGATGTTCCGCGGCGATGCGCAGCGTCAGGCCCGGTTCCGGCGCCGGCTGCAGGCATGGGGCGGGTGGGCGGCGGCGATCGCCGCCGTGCTGGCCGTCATCGCCGTGGTCTGCATGCGTGCGTTGAGCGCGACGCCCTGATTGTCGTCGCGGCGGCGTGGCTCAGTGCGTGGGCAAGGTGTAGCTGAAGTCGTAGTCGTGACGACCGTCGACGATGGTGATCGTCATGGCGCCGTCGAGGCCCGCCAGTTCGCCGGTGCCGGAGCCGGGCACCACCACCACGGTCCATTCCCGCGGCGTGCCAGCGACCATCAGGGCGCGGTGCACCAGCGCGAAACTGCCGCTGCGGCCGTGCAGCTTGCCGCTGACTGTCTCCAGCGCCACGTAGGCGCCGGACGTGCTGCCGTCGCCGGCGGCCAGCATCTCGCCCTGGCTGGTGGCGTCCAGATCGCCGTGGAACTGCTTGTCCAGCGACAGTCGCGCCAGGTCCGAGGCTTTGGCCTGGGGATTGTCGGGCGTCTGTGGGGAAACCTTGACGTCGAACTGGCCGGTGGCGTGCATGGTGGTGGACTCCGTGGGGGCTTGTGCAAGCGCTGCCGCAGGCAGCGAAACGGCGATGACGAGCAGGAGCCGTGGGATGGCTTTCATGGGAGACTCCCGCGTGATGTCATGCCGACAATGAAAACACGGTTGGGGACGCGATGATTGTAAAAACGCGACAGGCGCGTGCCACCCCTTGCGGACGACGCGGATGAACGGTGGCGTCGGCAAGGCCCGTGGCGTGTTGCGTCCGGCGCCAGGCGCGCCGTCGACGGGCCTGTTCCACCACGCCCGCATCGCGCCACCGCCGGCGCTGGCCGGCGTGGTGCAGCATTACTGGATCGTGCGCTGGGATCTGCAGGGCGGCCCGCCGCAGCTGCGCGAAACGCTGCCGCACCCGAACGTGCACCTGGCATGCGACGCTGCCGGCAACCGCATCCATGGCATCCACACCGGCCGCTTCAGCACCGTGCTGGAAGGCTGCGGCGGCGTGTTCGGGGTGAAGTTCCGCCCCGGCGGTTTCCACGGCTTCCTGCGGCAACCGGTATCCGTGCTGCGCAATCGCTCCATCGCGCCGGAACAGGTGTTCGGCACCGTCGCGGCCGAACTGGCGACGATCGTGCAGGCATCGCCGGACGACGAACACATGGTGTCGCTGGCCAGCGACTTCCTGGTCACCCGTCTGCCGCCACCCGATGCGCAGGCGCTGCGCGTGGGCGAGATGGTGGACGCCATCGCCATCGAACGCAGCCTGCGCACCCTCGACGACCTGGCGACCCGCTGGAGCATCACGCCGCGGACCCTGCAACGCCTGTTCAACCAGTACGTGGGCATCGGCCCGAAGTGGGTGATCAACCGCTACCGCATGCATGAGGCACTCGAACGCGTCGACGCGGGCAAGCCGATGGACTGGACGCAACTGGCGCTGGACCTGGGCTACTTCGACCAGGCCCACTTCATCCGCGACTTCAAGGCGCTGGTGGGGTGTTCGCCGGTGGGGTATGCGCGGCGCGAGGCAAGTGGCGGAGTGCGCCTCAATCGGAAAAGTGAGTAGAAAAGTCGACTCTTCCCCGGATTCCGACGAACATGGCGAATAACAAGCTGCAAGCAGGTTTTCCAGTTCATATCAGGGGGCTACATGAAATTATCGGCAGCGTTGGGCTTCATCATGTTTGCGGCTTCGTCCACGGCGTCCGCGATCTGCATTGTTCCATCGCTTCCAGAGAGCATCGCGAGCGCAAAAGCGGTTTTCATTGCGACAATCACCGACTCCACGCTGCTTGTGCCGGTGGGGCAGCTGAAAGATGGCGACTGGTACACGGTGAGATATGGTTTCGTTGTCGTCAAACGCATCAAGGGCTCTCCGTCAATAGTGCTTTCCTTGACGACACGCGCCACCTTCATCTCTCCTGCGGGCGATTATCTGGACGGTCCGGCGGAACAAGACAGGTTCGTGCCGGGCGAGAGGGCTCTCTCGCGATCCGTGTGGAATTGAGTCATTTAGCCGTCTGAACGTTTGAGGCGATCCAAGGGTTGGTGGGCAGGTGTTTGAGCTTGCCGCAGATCAGATAACACATGGTAATCAGGCGGTGG